>SWCF01004100.1_pt1 | contig 515701 bp, 536 predicted proteins | sample 4690081 | NCBI WGS metagenome assembly SWCF01 (sample SAMN10267280, study PRJNA491770) | bioreactor metagenome | isolation source: DHS bioreactor inoculated with | place: Japan: off Shimokita Peninsula
ACTATTCTTCACCTAAAGAAGATTAGCCGTAGAGTAAAATCTACGGCTTTTTTATTTTGGTTAATTTAAAGGAGAGGTTTTATGTACAACAATGTTTTTATGCATTTGGAGCGCCCTGCGCTCTATCAGCAAAGCGAGGTGAATTTCTGGAATGATGAACATATTTCAAAGCACATGCTCGCTGCTCACCTTAACCCGGATTTTGACGGTGCAAGCCGAAAGTTATACTTTATCAACCAGTCCGTAAAATGGATAGCGGAAACCATACCTTTTTCTAGCCATCCCCGATTATTGGATATTGGCTGTGGTCCGGGGGTATACGCTGAGCGGTTTTGTGAGGCTGGTTATACAGTAACAGGGCTTGATTTTTCAAAACGGTCAATCGAGTATGCTAAGGATTCTGCAAATAAACAAGGCTTAGATATCACTTATATTGATCAGGACTATCTGAAAATGAATTACAACAATAGGTTTGATTTAGCCACCTTTATTTACTGCGATTACGGTGCTCTGTCAACCGAGCACAGGGCGATAATACTACGGAAAATATACCAAAGTCTAAAAATCGGCGGAAAGCTTGTATTGGATGTATTTTCTATGGTGAAGTACAACGAGTTTGAAGAAATAAAAACTTGGAACGTACATGAGAATGGTGGATTTTGGAGTGCAGAAAAATATCTTTCACTAAAAGCACAGTACAAGTATTCCTGCAATGTGACATTAGAACAAACTGCTGTCATCACTAACAGCGGAATCAGAGAATACTGCATATGGAATTGTTGCTTTACTTTAGAAACTCTACTGAAAGAAGCAAGTGAAGCAGGGTTTCAGAAATATGAAGTGTTCAGTGATGTTACAGGAAAGCCTTATGAGGAAAATAGCCCCACGATTGCAGTTGCTTTAGAAAAATCACAATGAGGAACTCATTGCAAGTAGAAGTTCCTGTTCAAAAGTAAATTGGTAGATTTATCGTAATCATTTTTTGAAGCGAAGTCATCTACCAGATTGACATTTCTATAAAAACGTGCTATACTGAACATGTTCAATTATAGTTCAGTTAGGATGATTTTGATATGAATTCCAAGGAACAAGTTACACAGCAGTTGATTATTGACACGGCAAAAGCCCTACTGGAGGAAACAGATGATGTGGAAAAGATCACGGTTCGCCAAATTGCAGAGCGTGCCAATGTAGGGATTGGCCTCATCAATTATCATTTTAAGAGCAAAGACAATCTGCTTTCCATTGCTATTGGAGATACGATGGCGAAAATGATTTTGGATTTTTCTAAATCCGACAGCTATGCAGATTTATCACCCATCCAAAAATTAAAGACAATGCTGAAAGAGCTTTATGCCTTGTCAGACCAAAAAGAAAAGCTGATGCGCTTTATAGTATCCAGTGATATTATGAATGGAAATATGCAGACACCCTTGCATCTCATTCCGCTGCTAAAGCAGATTTTCGGAGATAAAAAAGATGATATGGAGTTGCGCATACTGGCTTTGCAAATACTCTACCCCATTCAAGTAACCGGCCTAAACAGAGATGCGTTTTATATGTACAGCGGCATAGATGTGTCGAATGAAGAACAGCGCAGCCGTTTTATAGATAACCTGATCAATAATTTGGCAGCCACAAAATAAAAGGAGGTCGCAGCAATGAAAAAAGCAACGATTATCAGCGCCGTTATTACGGTATTGCTCCTGCTGTCCACGATGATATGCGGACTATGGTTAAGGGCAAATAATATCAGCGATCCCAGCTCTTTTGATTTCCATATAAACTGCGGGATTGCGGCTGTTGTTTTTTCCGTTATTACCTTGTGCTTGGCGATAGCCACCTTCTCTCGCATGAAGAAGAAAGGATAGTGCTATGAAAACACTCATTGCATACGCAACAAAATCTGGTGCAAGTCGGGAATGTGCAGAATTGCTGGCGGCGAAGCTCACAGACTGTGCCCTTGTCGATTTGTCAAAGCAAGTGCCAGACACCCAAAGCTATGATACGATCATTTTGGGTTCCGGCGTGAGAATGGGAAATATTTATAAGCCCATGAAAAGCTTTATCGAGAAAAATCGGGATGCATTGCTCACAAAGAAAATCGCACTTTACTTATGCAATTTGTACCCTGATACGTTTCAAAAGTCTGTAGAAAAAAATGTATCAAAAGAGCTACTCGACAGAGCTATCTGCATAGAATCCCTTGGAGGTATCCCGCCTTTCACTTTGCCTAAAAATAGGGATTGGATTTTACTGGAGCATGTCGACCGACTGGTTCAGGCAGTTGCTTCAAAGGGATAAGGTGCATGTATGATAAACAATATCTATTCCAACATAAAGATTGCCTATTATTCTGGCACGGGTGGTACCGAGCTGGCGGCAAAGAGCTTTCAAAGCCATCTGGAAACGGCAGGCTGTATATGCACGATTGAAAAAATCACCCACAGAACAGGAAAAGATCAAAGTAACTGCGACCTGCTGCTCTTGCTGTTCCCGGTTCATGCGTTCAATGCACCAGATGCAGTTTACAAGTGGATTGATGCTTTGGATATGGTAAACCAAACCTCCGCAGCGGTCATATCTGTTTCAGGAGCCGGAGATGTTTGCCCCAACACAGCCTGCCGGGTCGGAAGTATCAAGCGTTTAACTAAGAAAGGCTACCATGTTCTATATGAAAGAATGATTGTCATGCCTTCTAATTGGGTAGCCCCTGCCCCAAGTCCGTTACCCTATCTTTTAATGCAAGCATTGCCCATAGTAATTGACCAAATCACAAGTGATCTTCTGTCCGGGGTCTGTAGGAAAGCAAAGCCCTTATGGATTGACAGAATTTTCGCTGCAATAGGAAAGCTGGAAACAGCAGGCGGTCATTATTGGGGTAAGCGAATTCAGGTAATGGAGAACTGCACCGGGTGCGGTTGGTGTGCAAATCACTGCCCTGCTGGTAATATCACAATGACGAACGGAAAACCAACCTTTGGGGATGGGTGTCATTTCTGCCTAAAATGCATTTATAGCTGTCCAAGCAAAGCTTTACAGCCGGGAACCTGTAAATTTGTTGTCATTGCAGAGGGGTATTGTTTACAAGACATCGCACAACAACCTCCGCAGAATCCGCAAGTGCCTGTGAAAGATTTAAAGGTAGGGTTCTTCTGGTCTGGGGTAAAGAAATATTTAATGTCTTTGAGCGACAATCAGAGGGATTCGCCCATCCAATAAAAAGGGGGTAAATGAAACTGCGTTTTTTGTGGCAGCAAACCCAGCAGATTGCAGGCCTTATCTATGCGGCAGTCCGATATAGTGACAAGCTCCCGGACAAAGATACGTATTCTGGATCAGTTAAATATTCTCTTCCCTTCAACGGAGAATGGGTTGACATAAATGGCGGCGTTGACGTAGAAACCTCACATTCATGGGATATCTACCCGCAACGATATGCCTATGATTTTTTGATTTTGGATGATAAGGCGAGCAGTTATTTTGGAGATGAAAAAAATCTAAACAGCTATTATTGCTACGGTAAAGATGTCCTTGCTCCTGCTTATGGCACTGTTGTCGCTGTCTATGACCATTTTAGCGACTGCCGCATACTAGGAGGGGGACAAACTGATTCCTCCGCTTCGGATATAGGTGGAAACCGTCTTTAATATAGGGAGGTGCTGTTATGCTTGAAAAAATACCAACTAACGAAGAAATGACTGACCTAATTGGACAGCCATTATTTGAAGTATGGAGAAAGCTAACTTATTTAATTGAATCCAAATACGATATGGAGCGTCTTTGGAACAGCGGCGGAAAGCGCTGGACATATGAGTATAAATACCGCAGGGGAGGTAAAACGCTGTGCGCCTTGTATGCAAAAGAAAAGTATTTGGCTTTATGATTATCTTCGGCAAGGCGGAGCGGGAAAAAGTTGAAGCGATTCGCAATGATTTGTCGTCCGAAACACAGCGTATTTATGACGAAGCAACTACTTATCATGACGGAAAATGGGTCATGTTTGAACTGACAGATATATCGTTGTTTTCTGACATGCAAAAGTTGTTAAACATAAAAAGAAAACCCAATAGAAAGAACTCTGCATGAAAATACGCAAAAAGAGAAGAGATTAAGTTTTTTATGAAAACAAGAGAACATCAGTTGGAATTTATACAAAAACAAAAGGCGGCGTTTATCGCTTCGATTGATAACGAGGGATTTCCGAATATGAAGGCCATGTTAATGCCCCGAAAAATAGTGGGAAACTGCTTTTATTTCACGACAAACACTTCATCATTGCGGGTAAATCAATACCAAGAGAATGAAAAAGCGAGCATTTATTTTTTTAATAAAGGACGTTTTCGTTATGAAGGGATTATGCTTATTGGCACGATGGAAATTCTAAAGGATGCAAGTATAAAGCAAGAAATTTGGCGAGCTGGGGATACCATGTTTTATAAAAAGGGCGTGACCGCCCCTGACTATTGCGTTCTAAAGTTTACTGCGACAAAAGGACGACATTATTGCGATTTAAAGACTGAGAACATTCAATTATAATTTGGTGCGGGAGCTGCCCTCAATACTGCCGACCAAGCAATGGCCTCGGTGCTGTCCACTGCCATGTCCCGTCTTAATGCGTTTCTGGATTCCGAAATGGAGCAGATTCTGTGCTTCGACAGCTCACTGGATACGGAAACCTTCTGCAAAGAGAAATGTGCTATTTTTATCGTTTTACCAGAGGAAGATAACACAAAATACTTAAAACACATACCCTGCCGCCAAGAGAGCAGTGCGCCCTGTCGGGGGCATATGGTATGTGTCATCATGGCCTATGCAGTGAACTTGTCACTCTAAGAATTTCTTAAACACAGAGAAAGAACAATCTATCACTCTGACATGAAGAAAATCCATCCTCGAAGATTGAAGATGGATTTTGCTTATCTGGCATCCAATAGCGCCTTAACAGTTGCGGCAGCTATTTTGATTTCCTTTTCGCCGCACAACTGGATCATGTTCAAAAGCTGTTCTTTTTCTCTGTCTGTATGTTGAATTTCAGGATAAAAAATCATATCGGCTGATATCTTCAATGTCCGGATGATCTTAAGCAGCACCGTCATTCTTGGGTGTTTATTTTCATTTTCAATGGCCATTATGTATCTTGGCGTGACCCCGGTCTGTTCCGCAAGCGCATCCTGTGTCATTCCTGCCGCAATCCGGGCATCCTTTATGGTCTGGCCAAATGAGTTCAGTAATTCCTCCACTGTTCGTTCATCTCCACACTTACAGTATGGGCATAGGATTGAGAACGAACCAATGATGATTATAAAAGCGAACAAAAATCCTCCAAAAGGATTGTTGATTTTATTTGCTATTGCGTATATCAAAAAAGGACTTGTTTTAGAATTAAAAATCTCTTGACTCTAGCACAGTGTTATAGTTTACAATGAGAAGATACAGTCAGCTTTCTTCTCAAGGAGGTGAGAATATGCTAAAAATCGGAGATTTTTCTGCATTATCAAAGATTAGTATTTTTATGCTTCGGAACTACAATGAAATTGGATTGCTTATTCCAGCGCATATTGACGAAGCTACAGGCTACCGCTATTACAGTGAAGAGCAGCTTCCTATAGCTAATCGCATACAAGCACTAAAAAGCATGGGGCTTGGGTTATCCATTATTAAGGACATCTTATCAGAGTACAATAATGAAGATAGCCTGAAACGATACCTGTCCCTACAAGCGGCTCAAAAGCAGGAAGAGATTGAAACAATGCAAAAGCAATTGCTGTTGCTTCAAACCACCATAAAGGGTCTTGACAAGAGTTCCGCTATTTCCAGATTTAACATCGCCATTAAGCAACTTCCCAAAAGAAATGTGATAAGCTATCGCAATACGATTGCCGCCTATAATCAGGAGGGTATTTTATGGAGGAAATTATCGGAGGAAATCAGGGAGCAAAATATTCAGTTTGCCAATCCAAGTTACAACATTGCAATCTTCCATAATGAAGGATTTGTTGAGCACGGAATTGATGTAGAAGTTCAGAGAGCCGTTGTGGGCAAATATAAAGGTACAGATATCGTGAAATTCAAAAGTGTTCCCGCAATTACCGCCGCAACATTGACATATAAAGGTGGCTATATTCAACTTAGCGAAGCAAATCAAGCAATTGCAAATTGGATTTCTGAAAACGGTTACGAGTTTGATGGTTCAATATTCAACATTTATCATGTTTCCCCTGAAACCGAACCCAATCCAGAAAATCTAATTACAGAAGTATGTTTTCCCATCAGAAACAAGTAGTTTAATCCTTTTATCGCTGCTGAAAAGGCAGCGATTTTTGTTGTAAAAAAATCCGTCTATACCTATTGACTCTAGCACTGTGCGATACTGTACGCTTAGATCAAAGAGAAAAGGAGGTATAGATTTGGAAGCGATTTCAGTTAGCAATCTATCAAAAGAATATGCAAGCGGTAAAAAGGCACTTGACAATGTAAGCATTTCGGTTTCAGCAGGAGAAATATTTTCTTTATTGGGGCCAAACGGAGCGGGTAAATCAACATTAATTAATATCCTGACTACGTTTCTAAAACCCACAAGTGGGCAGGTATCCGTTCTAGGTCATGATGTACAAACAGAACAGAAAGCTGTTCGTGCCCATATTGCCTGCGTTGCTCAAAAGGTATCCATTGACAATCATTTGTCCCTGCGGGAAAATATGCTATTTCAAAGCCGACTTTACAAGTTGGACAAAATGACCGCTGCCAAACGCATGGAAACTCTCATAGCTGCATTTGCCTTGAAAGAATATGAGAAGTACAAGGTGACAGCATACTCCGGAGGTGTAAAACGGCGGTTGGATATTGCCATGAGTATGATGTCATATCCAAAAATTCTATTTTTGGACGAGCCAACGGTTGGAATGGATATTGAATCCCGAAAAGCCATGTGGGAAGTCGTTAAAACAATTAAAGCTGAATTTGGTACGACTGTTTTTTTGACAACACACTATTTGGAAGAAGCGGATATGCTGAGTGATACTGTATGTATCATGAAGGACGGACGTGAACTGGTACAGGATACACCGGAACGCTTGCGCAAACATACCCGCAGAAATATGATTCGTATTGGTTTGGATAATTCCCAAAAACCGCAGGATCTGGAATCGGATATTTTAACTTTGCCGTTTATCAAGGGGATGAGATGCGAGCAAAATACCATTTATGCAAATGTACATGATGCAAAAAAGGATTTTTATACTCTGAATCAATTCTTATCAGACAAACAAATCCCTTACTCATCAATTGGAATTGTAACGCCCAGTCTTGATGACATCTTCCTGTCTCTTACCCAACGAAATGAGGAGGGCGTTCGCAATGCAAACTTATAACCTTTTGAGACTGAATATAAACCCGTGTAAATGTCAATAATCTCACTATCAAACAAAACGGAGGTTATGAAGATGAGACAATCAAAGAACATTCTCACGGACAAGGAAATGGAACTGGTAAGCCTGTTAATGCAGGACTGCCAAAGCACGGGTGATATTCAATCGAAACTGAAAAGACTGTTTGCAGGAACAATTGAACAGATGCTTGAAGCTGAGATGGATGAGCATCTGGGGTATGAAAAGCACAGCATCCAGGGCAACAACTCAGGGAATTCTCGCAATGGTTATAATCGCAAGACAATTATCAGTGATTATGGTGAGAGTGAAATTACCGTACCTCGGGACCGTAATGGGGAATTCGAACCAAAGCTCCTCCAAAATCGGCAAACTCGTACGGATGAAATCGAACAGAAAATCATGGCCATGTATTCTAAAGGCATGAGCCAACGGGACATTGAGGATAGTCTGCGAGATATTTACGGGGCAGAGATATCCCAGTCACTGATTTCCAAAATAACAGACAAAATCCTACCAGAAGTGAACGAGTGGCAGAATCGACCTCTAGAATCAGTATACCCAATCATCTACTTTGACGGAATCGTGTTTAAAAGCCGCAAGGACAGTCAGATCATTAACAAATGTGTCTACTCGGTGCTGGGCATTGATATGAACGGCCAGAAGGATATTCTGGGTATTTGGATCAGCGAGAATGAGAGTGCAAGCTTTTATGCATCCATCTGCTCCGACCTTAAAAAACGTGGCGTTGAGGACATCTTTATTGCCTGCCACGATAATCTGAAGGGTCTGGGCGAAGCCATCAATGCCGTTTTCCCTAAAACTCAGCAGCAGTTGTGTATCGTCCATCAGATTAGGAATTCAACAAAATTTGTACAGCACAAGGACAGAAAAGCAATTTGTACTGACTTGAAAAAAATCTACGGAGCAATAAACCTTGATGATGCTGAGTATGCTAAAGAGGAATTCAGGGAAAAATGGGATAAGAAGTATCCATCCATCCTGCGATCCTGGGACACTAATTGGGGAGAGCTTACTACCTTTTTCAACTATCCCGATGAAATCCGACATTTGATTTATACAACCAATGCGGTAGAAGCATACCATAGAATGGTGAGGAAATTTACGAAAACGAAATCCATTTTCCCCACCGACGACTCAATTAGAAAAGTGGTATTTCTTTCAACAAAGGAAATCACAAAGAAGTGGACGCAGCCGTCAAGGAACTGGGCAATGGCCTACAGCCAGATTATGATCTACTTTGCAGGCAGACTCACGGCCTAAGACCTTGAGGGCTCTGCCCTCAAACTCCCGAGGTTTATCCGCTTGGGGCTTACCGATGAACAGAAAACGTCGAATAATACAGCACGCCGTTCATCGTATGAGCCGCAGTATGCGTTGGGTCGCTCTTCAGCGTTGCCCGGTTTATGCTGCATTAATATTGTCGCCAAACAATTGGATGATTATTCCATTTACACGAAAGCGTGTTCACTCCCAACCTTTTTTGGAGAAGCGTGAAGTGGCGCTTTCAAAATCCGGTAACAATTATTATGACATTAGTGCAGCCGCTTATATGGCTTCTGCTATTCAGCACCATATTTAATGGCAGTAAGTTCGAAGAAAATTACACGGCATTTATCTTGCCCGGCATCTTAGTTATGGGAGTCCTGTCTAGCTCCGGTGTAAGTGGAATTGCCAACTATTCATTAAAAACAGAGGGAAGCTTTTACCGAATTATGATTTCACCGGTGAAAAGAAGCTCAATTATACTGGCTCATATTTTAGATGCTGCTGTCCTGTCATTTATCCAAATTGCAATTTTAATGGGTATCGCTTTTCTTATGTCTGTGCGAATTGCATCGGGGATAAGAGGGGTGCTGCTTATGGCTATATTATTGTTCCTGACGGTAGCATTTGTGGCAGCAATGTCTTATAGCATCAGTCTTACACTGCCAGATGAAAATTCCTTTATAGCCCTTATAAACACTTTTACTTTACCATTGTTCTTTGTCAGTTCAGCGTTAATACCTTTTGAACAGCTTCATGGGGGGTTACGATTTGCAGCAATGATTAATCCATTTACCCATGTTATCAATAGCCTTAGAATGTTATCACAACGTACAACAATTGATTGGTATCAGTTGCTTTTTACAGGAGGACTTCTCCTTGTCTTAGGTGCAATCAGCTTTATTGTAGCTGTTCATTCTTTAAACAAAGATAGCCATTAAAGACGTCATCTTGGACGGATACAACAATGAAGCCATAGCTTTAATTCTTAAGCAGCCATAGGATTCAAGATATAATACCAACTCATGGGTTTAAACTAAAAATCCCAATATGCTACTTTTGTAAGATAGTCAATCACCCGCCAAATAAAAAAAACGGCGTTTTGGCGGGATGTTCCCTATGCTCAAATATCCTCACTATCCCTCCAAACCCGTGAAGTTTGGAGGGATTTTATATGTGTTAGTCTTTCAGGCTACACCGCTGCGCATTTGCTGCAGCGACATTAGGCTATCCGCATAACTGATTTTTACATAGGTAATTTGTTAAAAAAAGCCTATGTCCATCAGCGGATAACTATGCCCACCAACACGAACCACCAGAGCAGGTAGAACGTGAAATAAGGCATAAGAGCGTACTTATGGACGGCCATGTCCACAGGTACGCTCTTTTTTTACTGCACGAAACTATTCCCCGGTGCCGGTCACCGCCTCTTGTCCTTCGTTTTCAATCACATTTTGAAAATTTGGAGGACAAGCATATGTCAGAGAACAAAAAATATGCCATTGTTGTAAAAAAGCAGCGTGTGGAGGTCAGCGAGGCCGTCTACCGTGCCTACCATAAAGAGCGGGAAGCAGAGTGCTATCAGAACAAGCTGATCCGCCAGAACGAGCTGTCGCTGGAGCGGTTCCGGGAGGATGGTGTCAATATCGATTATCTCATCGTCCTTTTATCATAATCCAGAACGGTTTTGGAAGTATATCAAACCCGTATGCAAGCCTTAATTTTGTTGATTTTACCGAAGATTATAAGCACAATATCTTGTAATAGTTCAAATATACTGCAGAAAATCATAAGATAACATTTATACACTTACTGTACATTAAAAAGTCATAAATGAGGTTTGAGTACGCCTGTTTGAAAAACAGGCGGTATTTTGTGCGGCAGAGTCGTACTCTCGAAGGTGAAAGTCCTTCTCTAGGAGTAGATTCCCAAGATATTCCCTATGGTTTCAGTCCCATCGTTATTGTAGACGCCATCACCAGGGGCACCTAAAAGAATGTAAAGGGCCATAGACCTATTTTTTGATTGTTGTTATAATAGGTTGTGGGTCCTATGAGACAGGTCAGCAATAATATACATATAATAACGAAAAAATTTGTGAGGATGATAAAGATGAAAAAAAGAAATAGATTAATATTGACTTTGTGCTGCTTATTGCTGCTAACCAGCTGCCAATTTATTACTGAGTCCAATGGAAATATAGTACCAGAGCCCCATAGTCCTGCTAAAGAGGAGCCTGTTAGTGAGAAGCCTGTTGAAGGGGAACCAGAGGAAAATCAGGTGGAGGGGGAAGAAACCCTGAAAATTATTTTCTTAGGGGATTCTATGATGACAAGTAAAGTGGGGGCGGTCATTAAGCAGAAGGGAATAGACTATCCTCTGTCAGAATTTATGTCCATATTAAACAGGGCTGACCTAGTGGTGGCAAATTTAGAAACAGCCATTGGCACCAGTGGCAACCTGATGGAAAAAGCCTTTCCCTTTCAAACAGAGCCCCATATGCTTAAGGTGTTTGAGCCAATTAAAGAAAAGCTCGTTTTCAGCCTTGCCAACAACCATGGCATGGATGCTCCCCTATATGAAACCATGAAGCATTTAAATGAGGCTGAATATAATTATATTGGGGTTGGAAGCAATGAAGAAGAGGCCTTTACACCCTATATTTTAAAGACAAATGATGTATCCATTGCCGTTATAGCCGCCTCTAGGGTCATTCCTGTTCCCGAGTGGAGGGCAGGCGTAAATGGACCGGGAATGGCTACGGCCTATAGCTTTGAGCCCCTAATCAGCTATGTGAAGGCCTATAAGGCCCAGGTGGATCACGTAATTGTATTCCTCCATTGGGGAGAAGAATTGGCTGATATGCCTAATGAAGATCAGCTTATCCTTGAAAAAAAGCTAAAGGAATCGGGGGCGAAGATTATTGTTGGCTGTCACCCCCATGTGATTCAAGAGTTAAAATGGACGGGAGAAAAGGAATTAACCGCCTTTTCCCTTGGAAATTTCTTGTTTACCAATAGCAGGCGTCCCCAGGCCAATGATATAATGGCCCTAGAGCTTGACCTATCCCCTAATGCAATCGAAGCAGTACGGGTATGGCCAGGAAAAATCGACTTCGGAATTGTTCGACATTTAGACAAGGGAGAAGAATACCATAGGGTTATGGGTCGTATTAAAACACTTTCCCCCACAATTGATATTTCTGAAGAAGGAATTGTGAATCCTTTGTGGAATAAATGATACAATAGGCTCATTTATAATTTGATCAAAAAGTCTTAGGATATAGCTATATGTATTGTCGTATTATGCGAGTATATACATAATCTACAATAATAGTAAGGATGGTTGCCAATGACTAGTTTTACTCATGATAAATTTAATATATTAGAAACCTTTAAATCCACTGCTGTACAGGATATTTATATTGCTACAGTAAAGGAAGCAGAAGGATCTGCTGTTGTTGTCAATGTCATTAAGGATGAAAACCTAATCAATCTAATTGAAGATGAGTCATTGATCACAACCATGTCTAATTTAATCCATTTGGAACGGCGGGAGGAACTGCTGATCATTGCTACCCGAGTACTGGATGCAGAGCCGTTATTGGTCTATCTAGATGAAAATTACGTTCCCATTAAGCATCGTATGGACCTGGCCTTTCAATACCTTAGTGAGATTATAAAATATGACCAACTCTGTCTGCCAATTAAAAATATACTAATTGATGAAGCCCAGCTAGTAGTAAAGGACGGAAGGCTGGCGATTGATGAGTTAATTGTTGCAGACGGGGGCTTGGATCTAGATAATGTTGTTAACATTGGGGAAAAAGTATCTTTGGTTTTGAATAAAATCATCTTTTTTGACTACCGAAACCTGCAGCAAGAGGAGCTGCTCTTGGCTGAGGTGAAACAATTCATAGATGATTTAAAGGATAGACAATCAGGAGATAATCTGAGGGATATTTTTACTACTTTTCGTAAGCTCTATATTTATCACTATTGTATGGAAGGAATTGACTCTATAGCAGAGGAGGCCCCTTTAAAGCCCTATAGAGCTAAGGCCCTAGCCCTACCCCAGGGGGAGAAAAAAGCAAAGAAGTGGCCAATTATGGTAGCCCTGGCCCTGCTCTTGACAGTTGGGGTCTATGGTATAACAAACCTGGTAAAATTATTTCCTGAAAGGATTCTGCAGGGAGAAGAATATCCCCAGGAGGAGGCTAGAACTGCCAAGGCACATTTTCGTATTGAGGAAGAGCCCCCCTATTGGAAGCTTTTCAATGAGAGTCTGGGAACCGGAGAAGGGTCAATAGAGGCCTACCTGTGGGAAATCAGCTATCAAGGTAAGGTGATTCAGACTACAGAATTAGAAAATCCTACCTTGACCTTTAGTCAAGGGGGAACCTATACCATCAGTCTAAAAATATTGGATAAACAAGATGATGGAGTATGGAGCGAGCCTCATATTGAGGAAATTGAAGTTGAATCTGAAGGGAAACAGGAAGCTAAGGAAGGGGATATCAATCAGAATGATAAGTTCTATACCCTCTCTACCAAGGGGCAGAATAACATAGTAAAGGATACCAATTATTTTTATGAAGCTCCCTATTCCTTTAAGCTAACTAATGACACAGATATTGTACCCACCTTTACCCTTAGGGATTTCAGTGCAAAGGAGTACGAAAGCCTTTCTATGTTAATTAGAACCAGTCAAGAGGAGGCGTTAAAGATACATCTTATGGTTTATAATCAGGGGAAAGTTTTACATAGGGAGGAATTGTTACAATCAGTGAAAAAAGAGGATGATTGGAAACTGGTTTCTCTTAAACTGCCGATGGTGGCCATGGAAGAAATAAAGTTTGAGGTTGCGGGCTTTCAAAATCCTATTTGGATAGATTCTGTTGAATTACAGCCTTACAAATAAATAGAGTCACTAATCTAAAATTTCTAATGAGACTTTTTTAGTCTCTTTTTTTTATTTCATAAGGAAAGTTCGTTTTTTCCTATGAAATAGTGGGTTGTTAAGGGGGGGTTCAACAATATTGCTGTAGGAGCAGCGATAACGGGACGGAGTCCCTTTGTTTTTGTTTTTTAGTTTAGACATAAAACGACTTAATTTTGTAAAAAAAACAAAAAAAATACAAAAAAACCTATACATTAGTACCAATTTACTATATATTATATATGTATATATATTTATATAGAATATCATATTGGCAAACTTATCGAAAGGTAAGGACGCAAAGCTATGGGTCTAAAGAGGATAACTTCTATGATTGCCAGGTTGCCGTATAATTTATAATTCATTATAAATTTAACGTATGACACCTAGTACCTTGCGTCACCTAAATGATAGATTATCCCTGATAAAATATTCCTCAGGTTTTATCTTTCAGATGACACAAGGTACTAGCCTTTTAAAAATAGGTGTTTGTTATAGAAAAAACAATCCCAATCCATGACCCTGCAGATAAAAAAGGATAGATAAAGGGGTATTTTATGCGATTAAAACAAAAGATGTTTTTGACCAATATTGTTCTGCTCATTGCCTGCTTTTTAATATTTTCTTTTCTGTGCAATCGAGTAGCATTATCATATTTAATTGCATCCTATAGTAGAACAGCCATGGGGGAGATGCAGGGGGAGATTGCTGAAATAGAATACATTGTTAATTATGGTCGAAAACAGCTGAAAAAAATAGCCAAACGAAATGAAATCCTATTGATGAATTGGGAAGAATCGAAGGAGTATCTGTTCGATAAGACAGAGGACGGGCCCTTTCAAAAAATTGGTTTAGTCTACGTAGATGGCAGCTATCATATTACCTCTGAGGAAGACAAAGGAAGCCTTTTAAGCAGGGATTATGTTCATAAGGTATTAGCAGGAGAGCCAACGGTTTCTATCCCTCTTTTTTCCTTGTCAGACGGTAGATATCAAGTAGTTTTGGCAGAACCCATTATGAGTAATGGATCAGTGGTAGGGGCGGTAATAGGCGGCTTGCTAATGGAGGAAATAGAAGATACCATTTACGCCTTGTCAATAGATTATAGGGGAGCGGGCTTTCTCTTAGATTCAGAGGGAAACTTTTTAATTAACCTGAAAGGAGGAAATCTATCACAGGATAATTTTTTTGCCTATATGGAGCAACCCTTCTCAGGCAAATCCGGGTATAGCAGCTATATTGATGAAGCCGGGGATGAGCACTATGTTTTCTATAAGCAGCTAGAGGAAACCCAATGGTATGCAGCGATTTCCATTACAGAAGAGGAGTTTATGGAGCCCATATTAGAATTAACCTCAAAGCTATATGCTATTTTATTGGGAGTACTAATTATTTTGGTTCTAGGTATCAATATTATTATAAACGGATTTACCAATGCCATTGAAAAATTAATAAACGGAATGAGAACTGTGGAACAGGGGGATTACAGTCTTCAAATTGCTTCAAATCGTAAGGACGAAATTGGTGAAATAGCAACCCAATTCAATAAAACTATTGAAGCGATTTCCTATCGAGATGAGGAACTTCAGGCCTTCAATGAGGAATTATGTGACAGCTTTGAAAAGCTAAATGAGGCTAATCAAAAATTAATACAGGCCCATGGAGAAATCAGCTATAACTACCAGCAGCAAAAAACCATCAATCAATTGGCAGAAAAGCTATATCGTACGAAGGGATTAGATCAGCTCCTGGAGACCATTATCATCCATACCCATGAGATCATGGGAGCCGATCAGACTTTAATTTTCTTCCATGATGATGAAAATAAATGCTTCAAAGTAAAGGCCTCTAAGGACTATACAGATGAAGAAATCCATAAGCTGGTTTTCAGTGAGGAAGAAGGAGCCTATCAAGAGATTTTAGATCATAAAGAGCTGGTGATTATCTATGATATCAACCGGGAACAACGCTTTAAATTTAAGCTTAGTAATAATAAACAATATAAGATGCTGATGCACTTACCTATTCTAGGAGATGGAGAAAGGGTAATAGGATGTATTAATTACTTTGCTAAGGCTTTGAATATGGAATACATACCCATTCTAAAACAAATATCCAAAATTATAGCCATTACTGTTGAAAACGAACAACTGATTCTCCAGGAAAAGGAAACCTACTTTGAGATTATCCTTTCACTGGTAAAGGCAATGGATTTAAAGGACCCTTATACAAAGGGACATAGTGAAAGGGTTATGAATTACAGCCTGAAATTAGGAAAGCAACTGAATCTTACTGCAATGGAGCTTGAGAGCCTTCGGCGTGGCAGTATACTTCACGATATCGGCAAATTAGGAATTCCTGATGAGATCTTATTGAAAAAAGGAAGGCTGACAGAACAGGAATTTAATATCATTAAGGGTCATCCCATTAAAGGGGTTTCCTTTATCGATAATTTGAAATTTCTACAATCGGCTTTATCAATCATTAGAAATCATCATGAACGCTTTGATGGTACTGGGTATCCCGATGGCTTACAGGGAGATGAAATTCCACTTCTTACCCGAATTGTGACCATAGCCGATTCCTATGATGCTATGGTTTCTGAAAGGGAATACCGTAAGAAATTTACAAAGGAAGAGGCCATAGGGGAGCTGAAAAGAAATCGAGGTACACAGTTTGATCCACTATTGGTAGATGAATTTATTAAAATCATATAAGATGAAACAAAAAGGGCCATGGATAAAAAATTCATGGCCCTTTTTGTTTCATTTTATTTTTATTCAGAACTATTGCTAATTGCTTTTTGTCCCCTGAAAGAAAAAACTGTAAAAACAATCACTGGTATGATCACAAAATTTACTAATGCAATGTAGGTATAATAATCTAACAGCTTAAAAAGCAACAATACATTATTTCCTGCAAAAATAGCAGCAGCTGCCACCAGGGCGCTAATAATATAGATTAAATAGGTTATATTACTTTTATAGGTTTTGATCAGCCTAATTAGTGCATAGAAGGTAATAACATACTTAATATACCAGCCCCCTATAATTTGAAGCATTACATATAGCTCTCCTGCTTCCAGAAATCGAAATCGGCTAACCAGTTGGGTTTGAAGTAGCTTTGGATAGGGCATTACGTTAATTCGCTGGATATCAAAGGTAGTAATAACGCCGGTGATGGATACAATTTGCATTTGTATGACAAAGAGTAAACCAATAACCATAGGCAAAAGCAACCCTTTCTTATTACTCAGCTTCGTTAAATAAGGAAAAACAATGGCAACGCTGCCGTAAAGCCCTAAGGTTTGAAGCACAGACAATATGAAGCCTTTACTGATGCCATTGGTAAAGATGGGAAATAGAAAGTCCCAATGCTTATATCTCTGGGTTAGTGCAGCCAGATTTATCCCAGCTAAAATGATCAAGACTATCCCTATTAATGTAACGGTGATAATTGAAACAAGATCCTGCTTTATAGTGTAGATGGCTGGCCCTACAAAAAACAAAACAAAAAACCAAATAGGCGTTTCAATTAGCATATTGATATGCATTGAACTAGCCTCCACTGCAGCGCATTCCACAAGGGTAAAAAACAATGTGACAGCAAATAGAACGATTAAAAGGTTTCCAAGGGGTTTACCAAAGGCACCTTGATAAATTTCAACCATATTGAAGCAATTGTTCCGTTGACAGGTCCGTATAACGAAGATTAAAAACAGCAATATTATTATTGAGGAAATGATAATTGCTACCCAACTATCCCTTAGACCATTTTGTGTAAATATCTTAGGATAGGTCTTTAAAGAAACAATAGAAGTTCCCAGAATTAAAAAGGCTAAATGCTTGGGATTAAATTTATCCATATATTGACCTCATTTCTATATACGTAATATATTTCCTATTATTGCCATGGATTATGATGTTATACACATATAGATAAGAATAGGATCGGTGATTAAATGAGCAAGAAGCAGCTAAATCAAATAAGCTATGAGAAAAAACTAGAGGCATTTCATGAGCGTTTTATGGAAAGCTTCGATATCACTTATCGAAAAATCCATACTCCCCAGGGAGAGATAACAGTAATTTTTATTGATAGTATCAGCAACAAGGCTTATATTAGCGAGCATATAGTAGAGCCATTGATGACCTGTAACCTCCAGGGGAAAGAAATTACCTATATTAAAGATGAAGTCATTGAAGTAGGTATTGTAGAGAAGATAAAATGCTTTGACGAAGCGATACAGCATATTTTATCAGGGAACACGGTTTTATTGTTCAGCTTTAATGAAGAGATGATCTATTGTGAAACCAAATCCTACAGTAATAGGGCCGTAGAGGAGCCCCCAACGGAAACCGCTATAAAGGGCTCAAGGGAAGGCTTTACAGAAAATATAGAAGATAATATCTCTATGCTACGTAAACGGATTAAAAGCCCAAGCCTGCAATTTGAAAAGTTAAATATAGGTTCTGGTAGTAATACCAATGTAATTTTAGTCTACATTAAGGATGAAGCTCCTGAAAATTTAGTAAGTTATGTCCGTGATCGCTTAAAAAATATAGAAGTAAAATATGTCATGTCTTCAAAATATATAGACGAACGATTACAGGAAAAACGCTCTTTTCTGGATACCATCGGGTACACTGAAAAACCTGATATAGCAGGAGCAATGCTGGTAGAGGGAAGGGTTGTAGTCATGGTCGATAATACGCCCTTTGTGGTTACAGCTCCCCATTTCTTTATAGAAAATTTTAGTGTGCCGGACGATTATTATTTAAATAAATATACCCAAAGTTATTTTAGAATTATTAGATGGTCTGCCTTTGCCATTGCCCTACTGCTGCCGGGCTTATATCTGGCAATTATGACCCATCATTTTAAGCTGATACCGACAATATTTGCTTTTCGGCTTGCCGTTACCCGATCTGGTGTTCCTTTTCCTACTGTACTGGAGGTGGTCATCATGATGTATTTTTTTCAGGTGTTGAGGGAGGCTGGAATTCGATTACCACGGCCCATTGGCTCGGCCCTTAGCATTGTCGGAGCTTTAATATTAGGAGATGCAGCCGTTGGAGCCGGTTTAACCTCTGAGATTACTGTTTTGATCATTGCTTTGTCCTCCATTTCCTTGTTCTTGATTCCAAAGCTCTATGGAGGAATAGCCCTTTGGTCAAATATCATTATACTTTTCTCTGTCATACTGGGATTGCCAGGATTCTATATTGGGTTTATTCTGTTCTGCTCCCATGTGGCGGGCTTAACCAGTTGTGGGTATCCCTATCTTTATCCCTTGGGTACCTTTAAACGTATGAATGTTAAAGAAATAGTCTTTAGAGGAGATTTAAGAACAATATCGGGCAATATATTTAAAGAGGGTGAAGACAAATGAAAAAGCCATTTTTTTTGTTGCTCCTTGCGGCTAATCTTTTTCTAACTGGATGCTTTGGCTATAACGATATTAATCGAATTATATTTACAACGGCTCTTGTGGTGGACTATGAGGAGGAGGAATTTATAGTCTATCTGGAGGCCTTCCATTCCTTTAGAAGTAATAAGACGAATTCAGAAACAGGGGAAAGGGTAGTTTATGCGGGTAGGGGTATTACAATAAATGACGCCGCCAGAAGGATTAATCAAAAATCCAGCTACAAAATTGATTATACACAGAACAAAGTACTCATTATCACAGAGCGGGCTGCAAAAGAAGGAATAACAGATTTTTTGGATTTGTATGAAAGATTTCAGGAAACCCTGCTTAGATCCCATATTGTAGTCTTGGATGGGGAGCCAGAAGAGCTATTACAGATGGAAATTGAAGAAGATGAATACATTGGCCTTTACCTTTATGAGCTCTTAGAAAATCCTGTTATGGGTGTGGCCAATATGCATGATCGAATTAATCAGTTTTATAATTATAGATTAATGGGTGAGAGGGTAGCGGTAGTTTCGATTCTTACCCTAGAAAAGGATCTGTATGAGGATAAGATCAAAATACAGGATTCAGCGGTTTTTCAAAATGATAAGATGGTCTACAAGCTAAAGCCTGAAGAGCGAATGGCATATCATTTTCTCATTAATCAAATGAAACGGAATCTTGTTGTCTTTTCTAATCCCGTTAAGGAGGAGGGGGAGGTAGTAATTGATCTGCTGAGTTCAAAGACTAGCACAGATATATCATATGATGGAAAGACAATACAGTTGGAAAAGAAAATTACAATTAACTCAATTGTTGCTGGCATTGAAGAACCCATGACATTGGATTTAGCGGCTTTGAGGAAATTTGAAGAAGCATCGGCCAATGTAATAGAGCAAAATTGTCACAAACTCTTTAATAAATACAAGGAGCTTAATATTGATCTTTTTGATGTTAAAGAAAACTTTAACAGAAAATATCCTAATGAAGAAGTAGAAGATCCCTTACAAATAACGTCGCTTGTGGTGAAAGTAAATAACCATCTCCAGGGAAGTACGAATAAGACGGGGTTCGTAAAATAGGAATAGTTAACACCTCTTAAGGCATCATTGAATAAAATAAGATGAAGGGCAGTTTAATAAAAGGTGGGAGGCGAATCAATGAAAAAAAAGGGTGGTTTAAAAAGGTTGTTTCCAGGGGGAAATACCTCCCAGGGCTTTTTCTCATACTACCAATATGTGATTGATTTAAAGGAGGCCAAAAGAGTATATCTATTGAAGGGAGGACCGGGGGTAGGAAAATCTCAATTAATGAAAAAAATTGGTGATTACATGGTTGAATTGGGATATGATGTGGAGTTCCATCATTGCTCCGCTGACCCGGAAAGCCTAGATGCCATTGTTATCACTGCACTGGGTATTGCCTTGATTGATGGCACCGCCCCCCATGTCATTGACCCTAAATATCCCGGGGCTGTAGAGGAAATTGTTCATCTGGGAGAATACTGGAATGAGGAGGCCCTGGTACTGAAACGGCAAGAAATAATGGGAGCAATAGATGAAAACGGAAAAATATATAAACGTGTATATAAATATTTAAAAGCAGCTAAGCTGATTCAGGATGATTTGGAATGGATCTATCAAGAGGCTACCGATAAAGGGGCAGAAGCCAAGGCCCTGGAGGAATTTATGGGGAAAATTCTCAAGGGATATAAAAAGAAGGATATAATCCCTAAGGAACGTCATCTCTTTGGCAGCGCCTATACCCTATTTGGTCATATTCACCATGGGGAAACCTATCTGGCTACAATTGAAAAGCGATATGTGCTGAATGGAAGTTCTTTAACGAAGAAAACGGATATTCTAAAGAGAATTGCCCAAGGATTTTTAGAAAGGGGCTATGATGTTGAATTTTATCATCACCCAATGGAGCCCAGCTGGATTGAGACGATTATTGTACCCCAAATTAGCCTGACTGTTACAGGCCATGGTTCAAGTAAAGTAAAGCGGGTATTAGATTTAGATACTTACTTACAAGGGAACCTGGTGGAGAAATATTATGAAGAAATCGAACTGGCCCGGGGCTTTGTCAATCAGCTGCTCAATCAGGTATATGAGAATTTAAAAAAGACTAAAAAAAATCACGATTATATCGAAACCTTTTATTCGCCCAATGTGAGGTTTGAAGAGATTGACCTCCTGGTGGAAAGAATGAAGGAAAAAATAATACAATAGTGATAGAACGGTACTAAATTAGAAATGACCCAGTGTATGTCAAAAATTTTAACGTATACTGGGTTATTTTATATGCTTTTTGGATAGATATGAATGATAAGGTATGGGTCCAAGAGACTAACCAATATTTTTCAGAATAATGTATTCTTTTTATATTAAAATGAAAGGAATTTGTAACAAATCATGGAATTATAGATTATAAAAGAATAAGATTGGTTATAAATGTGTTGGAGGAAAGCCAAGGTAAAATTAACTGAAATTAACATAAAAACTTACCAACTGGAGGGATTGTATTGAGTGTTTATACAATAGAAAACACAAAGACGACAGGAGAAAAAGAAAGTATTGGGATAAGCTATGCCCATTGTAAAATAATATATGACAGTCTAGGCAGGCCTATTGATTGCCTTATCTTAGAGGTTAATGATACCTTGCTGAATATAGTAGAGAAACAAAAGGAGGAAGTAATAGGAAGAAAGACAACGGAGGTCTTTCCCAGTGAAGACTGGCCCCAATGGATGAATACCTGTGAAAAGGTTTCCCCAACAGGGCAGACCTTGAATGTTGAGAGTTATAAAAAAGACGTAAGGCAATGGATGCATGTTTCTATATTCAGCCATAAGCCAGGCTATGTGACATTCCTAATCCATGGAGTTGATAGGATAGGAGCTATAGGGGCAGGTGCAAAAGAACATCAGAGTCGATTTAACCTGTTAGTAGAAAATCAAAACAATCAAGTTACTTCTATATTAAATATTGGTGATGATATTACTGAAAAAAGAGAATTAGCGTTAAAGCTACAACAGAGCCAGGAACGATGCCTTCGATTGATGGAGGCCATACCAGATGGTGCAGTAATCATTAGGGAAAACAAAATCATTTTTGCCAATAGAGCTGCTGCAAAATTAATAGGGGCTAAGTCTTCTCAGGAGCTTTTAGAAATGCCCTTTACCAATTTAATTTATCATGAGGATCAAGAGAAAATTAAACAGCACTTTAACCAGATAACTAGTCAGGAAAGCCATGAATCCCCAACATTAGAGATTAGATTGGTAACTGCATCAGCTGAGCTGCTGACAATAGAGCTTCTGGCCATAGGTGTCTCCTATGGAGCTAGCTTAGGAATTATCTGTAACCTCCATGACATCACAGAAAGAAAAAGGAATGAAGAATTAAAAAGCTACATCGAAGAAAAGGAAAGATTTCTGGAAAAAACCCTGGAATACGATCGATTGAGGACAGAGCTTTTTTCAAATATTTCCCATGAATTTAAAACACCCTTAAACGTTATTCTAGGGACCTTGCAGTTAATTGAGCTTTATTTGAATGACAATTCCCTTACACCTCTGGAATTAAAAATTAGTAAAAAGATAAACATGATGCAGCAAAATTGTTACCGTTTGCTTCGATTGGTAAATAATCTAATAGATATGAATAAAATTGACAGCGGCTATCTAGAAATTAATTTAGAGAATAATGACATTGCCAAGATAACAGAGGTGATAGCTGTTTCAGTGAAGGAATACATAGAAAATAAAGGAATTGCCTTTGAATATGTAGCGGAGCAGGAGGAGCTTTACACTGCCTGTGACCCCGATAAGATTGAACGGATTATATTAAACCTATTATCTAATTCCATAAAATTTACGAAGCCCGACGGTAAAATTATGGTTTCCCTGAAAAAGGAACAAGATATGGCAATTTTGGCCGTTAAGGATACGGGAATTGGTATTCCTCCAGATAAAGTTGGAATTATATTTGATCGTTTCAGCCAGTTAAACGAATCCTTGATACGAAAGAATGAAGGAAGTGGAATAGGTCTATCCCTGGTAAAGTCCTTAGTTGAACTGCATGGGGGGAAAATTGAAGTTAATAGCCATTATGGCGTAGGGACGGAATTTATCATACAGCTTCCCATCAGGCTCTTAGCTGAGCACCAGGTTCGGGTGGACGAATTTACAGACCTATACGAAAAAAGAATAGAAAAAATTAACATAGAATTCTCAGATATCTATTTTCATAGATAATTGATTTATGTAAAAACTACCAATATGTGATTCAAATCACTGTCTTTTCTTTTATTTATGGCTACAATTACAGTAATGAAAAAAAACGATTTACGGGAGGAATTAAAAATGAAAAAGCAAGAACTGATAAAAAACATGCCTGTTTCCCAGGCGGCCCTACTGACAGATTTAATTGAGTATCAAGAGGCCCAGGTAGTTAGTCGTACCATTGCCCAACGGGATGATCTAAGTATAACCCTCTTTGCCTTTGATCAAGGGGAAGCGATCAGTGCCCATGCTGCATCAGGTGATGCGCTGGTGCATGTACTGGATGGCTCTGCTGAGATTACCATTGGAGAAGAGAAGCTGATGGTAAAGGCCGGTGAGGTGGTGGTAATGCCAGCCAATATCCCCCACGCCCTGGAGGCCATTGAAAAATTTAAGATGTTTTTAGTAGTTGTCAAGCCAACAAAATAAAGCATCCTCATTGGATGCTTTATTTAATGGGTGATGCCTACGGTTTGAAGCTTTACGGTGGTTTTGGTTTCAATATCAGCATAGGCAAATTGCCGATGCCAGTTATGATTATCAAAAAAATCTGGGTGATTGGCCCGAACATGAAGTCCATAGCCAACGCTGTCGTTCTCCAAGCTTTGCAGTATTTCGAGGGTATTCTTTAAATCAGTGTTAATATGCTTTGCAATATGTTTTTCGACCTCTTTGAGTTGTGCATCGTCAAAGATAACTTCCTTGGGGGTATATTCCACTAGCGAACCATAAATGGTAATTTCTTGAGAAATATGAACTCGATCCTCAATGATTTCGGTATTGATTTCACTTTTGCCCTCGTTGAAGCGAATTGTAATATACTCAGCCTCATCTTCAAAGCCTTCACCCTCCAGAAATGATGCGGTGTAGAAGCCCTTTAGTATCTCCCCCTTTAAAATCATCAGGGCCTTACTCTTATTGTCATCCAGTCTGTAAATCATCTTGTCCTCATTAAACAGGGCTGTACTGCTTACAGCCATGGTACTACTATTCTCATTAAACTCAATATAAGGCAGTGATGGCTGGATACCGTTGGTATAGTGCATATAATTAAAATTTCTAAGGGTGGTGAAGGGAACGTTAGTGGAGTGATGACTTTGCTTGATTGATTCATATAAAAAGCTGCTAACCAAAAGAGAAACCTTTGGTTTAAATTTTAACAGGGCATCGGCCCGCTGATTGACCACTGCCAGTCGGGTTGTGCCGGGAAACAGGGGTTCCCGAAGCAAGGCATCCAGATGCCTTATAATCCCCTGTTTAGCCACATCTTCTCCGATGATAATAATTCTAATGCTGCCGTAGGTAATTTCCCGATAGGCTAGATTTTGCAGGTATCTTTTGGCTTCTCCTATGGAATCTACCTCTACTGAGAATTCATGTTTCTTTTCAGGGGCCTCGGCCAAAATAGTGGGAAAGCCCATTGTTACGATATACTTTTCGGGATTTCGTTCACTCACATCTATACCCAGACCATAGACCACTAACAGTTCCTCTAAATCCCTTGCATCCCAACAGGAGGTCAAGGAAACTGCTAGCAGCCATAGAATTAATAGCACTACTATTTTTTTAACCCTCATGGAAGAAAAACCTCCTTTTTATAGTAGATACAAGAAATAGAAGCAATGGAAGAAATAAACCGTAGAAAATATTAATTTTCCCCACTATTTCACCAAGTTGTGCCACCTGAGGAGCATTCTCGGGTAAAAGGGCTATGAAGAGAATAATAGGGGCTAAAATAAAGGAATATAGATTGCTTTTTTTATTTTTAAATATGTTTTGAAACACAATACAGCCAGAATAATATTGAAGTCCCGCAGTGCCCAGAACCGTAAAGGACCAAAATATTGCAAAAAAAAGCTCCATTCTTTCGATTAAGGGAAATTCCACGGCCCCAAGATAGTTAATAGCAGGGTAAAGAATCCATCTGATCTCCTGATGCCCAAAAAGAGCCATTTGGGTAGCGACACTGGCGGTGTAAAAGATTCCTACAATAAAGGCTGAAATCATAGAATACTTACCAATGGATTTTTCCTTATCAGAAATATAGTAATAAAAAATCATGATTACTTCATAGCCCCCAAAGGCGTAAAAGGAGGGAATGATCCCTGAAATAATATTTTTTAAGCCGCTACCGCCCACCGGCCTCAGGTTGATTAAACGAATCTCTGGCAGGCCAACTAAGATCAAGAGGGTGAAGGGGATTAACAGAAAAAACACTACCTCATTAAAACGAGCCAAAACCGTCAGTCCCCCGGAAGTCATGTAAAGGGTGGTACCCAGTATGATAATGGCAATGACATAAATAGGGGTGTTGGGTAAAAACCATGTGTAAATCATCTCTGACAAAAATCGTATGATGGTACTGGTGGCAAAAATTACATATAATCCATAGGAAAAAGCAATAAGGTAGCCTATGGGCTTAGTTAATAGATGGGAGCACAATTCTAAAAAGTTTAATTGAGGGTATTGCTTAAAGGTATAGATAATCAGTCCTATAATTACGCTGATTAACAGACCATTCAAGAAGACTGATATCCAGGCATCCTGCTGAGACACGTCAGCAACAAGCTTGGCGAGATTTAAAATACCTGTTCCAATCATGATGCTGATAATAATGATATAGGTTTGAACTGCTGTGATTTCTCCATTTTTATACCTTTGATACATGGCAGTACTCCTTTACCAACGGTAGGTATTTTTTTTATTGGTGGTGCCAGGGCGTTTTCGGAGGTGCCAGAGGGGCATCCTCAAAAATCCGTCCTTGTAGAGGCTCTTATTTAAGGGAGCTAAGGGGCTTAAGTACGGGTAACCAAAGGAATCCATACTGCAAAGGTGTATAATAATCCAGCTCCAGGCGATGATAAGGCCAAAGGCCCCAAAGCTGGCCGCCATAAAAATCATAGGAAACCTTACAGCACGTAATGAAAAAGAGGTGCTGTAGTGGGGCATCACATAGCTGCCGATGGCGGTAATGGCCACAACGATTACCATGGCAGGGCTGGCCAGGTTGGCCCTAACGGCTGCATCACCAATCACAATGGCCCCTACAATCCCTATGGTCTGGCCTATGGTGCCCGGTAGTCGTGCACTGGCTTCCCGTAACAGATCAATGGTTACCTCCATTAGAATAGCCTCCACCACCGGGGGGAAGGGTACCTGGGCCCTGCTTCTCGATAAATCTAAAATAAGGCCTGCAGGGAGCATCTCCTGATGAAAGGAGATAAGGGCCACATAGATTGCCGGGAAGGAGGTAGCAATGAAAAAGCCGACAAAACGGAGGAAACGAGTCAAGGTTCCAAATAAGGTACGCTCATTGTAATCCTCAGGGGACTGAAAAAGACTAAAAAAGGAAATTGGCAAGATAAGGGCCTGGGGAGCTCCATCTGTTAAAATAACAATTCTTCCCTCTAGTAAATTAGCACAGACCTTGTCTGGACGCTCTGTTATTTGCATTTCAGGAAAGGGGGAATACTGATGGGTCTCTAAATACTGTTCTATATAACCACTTTCCAGAATGCCGTCTATTTGTATATTCTCAATTTCAGTAATTACCTTTTTTAAAAGCTCTTTGTTGACAATATCCTCAATATAGAGAACAGACACAAAGGTCTGGGTACGGATACCAACCTTCATTTCATGAATTTTCAGAGCTGGGTCCTTAAGTTTCCGGCGAATAAGGCCCGTATTGCTGCGAATACTCTCAGTCAATCCCTCTCTGGAGCCCCTGACCACTCTTTCGACCATGGGTTCTTCCACAGCTCTCTTATCCCACCCCTTTGTATCAATAACCAGTCCCTTTTTTGAGCCTTCGGCAATTAAGACAGAATCTCCGGATAAAACACTATTCACAATATCCTTAATTGCCTCAACCTCTTCCATTTCATTGTTTGTAATGATATTTTTTATATTTTGAAGCTCAAGTCCTTGATATTGAAGGGTATTCTTGTACACATCCCGATACCTGTGAAGGGGTTTGATAATACTCTCGTAGATTTTTTGGGAATTTACTAACCCATCGGTAAAAATAAGAATAGCATCCTCTGAAAGACTGTCATTAAATATCTTGAGTTTACGAAAAATAATATCATTGGAATTTCTGAAAATAGCCTTCAAAAAATGATAATTACTTTGAAGGTCTTTACTTAAATTTTGATTATTTATTTCATCTCTGGTAATATTAATATTCATTTCCTTATCTGAAAGCGTTTTTTTTAGACGTCTCATTATGCTCACCCCACTATAACAATTATCATTAGTATTGTACTTATCTGGGTAATTATGTATGGAGACATAGGACTATTGCAAAAAAAGAAAAGCTTTTACCGGTTTAAGAAGTTAAAATCCTAGGAAAAATAGGGTGGATTTACCGCTAAAAAGTAGCTCCTTCATAAAAAGAAGGCTCTGCCTGACCAAAAGCGGTCAAAGGCGGAGCCTAAATTAGTTTTTGATATATTCTTTTTTCAGCTTAAAGACAGCAGCTTCCATTAATCCTTCTAGATTTGAAACCAGGTTACCGCCGCCCTGGGCTGTAATGGCGTTACCGCCTCCCTTGCCATCGATCAGTGTAATGACCTCCTTAAACAATTTGTTCATATCCATGTCCAATTCCTTGGAACGGGTAAAAACCAGCTGGGCCTTTTCATTAACCGTTGCCAGTAGAACGATTGCTCTGGGCATCTGATTTAAAATGGAAGCTAAGGTTTGAAGCTCCTTAATGTCTTCCTTAAGAAATATTTTAGAGACAATAAAGTAATTCTTATGCTGCTCGGCATGATGATATAATTCTCTGGCCACATATTCTAAAAGGGTTCTCTTTTGCTGCTGATGGGCTTTATAGAGGGCCTTATTGTCCTCCATAAGCCGCTCTGTGGCAGCTTGCACCTCGTTATCCTTAACGGAAAAAAGGGTAGCCAATTGGTTAATTTGATCATTTTTCCACTGATAGTCCTTCAGTGCTCTTTGGCCGCAGAGAAATTCAACTCTAACTCCCTCCCGAAGCCTTTCCCATCGTCTGATTTTTACCATGCCCACCTCACCAGTGAAGTGGGGGTGAGTGCCCCCACAGGGGGAGTAATCATAGTTGTCCACCTCAATAATCCGGATGTTCTCGGCGACTGAAGGAACTTTTCGGAGAGGAAAATGCTTTAACTCCTGTTGATCTGGGTAATGAAGCTTTACCGATAGGTTCCTGGTAACAATCTGGTTCACAGTATTTTCTACGGTCTGGGCCTCTTGCTCTGTAAGGCTGCTACAGTCCAAATCAATGGTCACCAGCTCCTTTCCCAGATGGAATCCGATGGTATTGGCATTCATCTCCTTTTCAAAAACCCCAGAGAGCAGGTGCTGACCAAGATGTTGCTGCATATGGTCATGTCGTCTTTGCCAGTCAATACGGCAGGGAAGGGCGCTGGTTTCCTGGGGAAGCTGGTCCGTAACATGATATATCATGCCTTCCGCTTCATAGACGTAGCTTACAAAGCTATTGCCAATATAACCTGTGTCTGAGGGTTGACCGCCCCCCTCGGGATAAAAGGCTGTCTGATCTAATAGAAGTACATAACGGCTGTCATCCTCGGGGTAGGGGGCAGCTGATAAAATTGTACAGGTGAATTCCTTAAGGTAGGAATCATTTAAATAAAGCTTCTTTGTTGTCATCTTTTCACCTCATCAGTTCTTTTGTTTCGATTATATCATTCCTCTATGATAATTTGTAAAATTCCTTTAAATTTGTTTTTGGAAAGATAAAAAATTTCTCCCCGGGTAGTCATCATTTTATAGTTTTGATTTTTAATGCCGTAGAGGTATTCAACAGACCTTTCCATATCCTCTAATAGAGCCGCCCTTGTCAAGAAGACCTCCTGATTCACTTCTCCAATGATAAAGGTTTGATAAATACTGCTCCATTGATAGGATTGTTGATAGGAATCGGATTGGGTAAGGCTAAACTGCTCTGGCTCGGGAAATTTTTTAGCATTAGCCTGATACTGTGAATGGGTGGAGATGCTGTTAATCTTAAAGGGCTCCTGGCTAATAAAATCCAGGGCCGTTTCCTCTACCACCCGATTCCATTGCTCCTCGCTGCCCTGGGAATTCACCCAGCTGTCTCGATAAATTTCTTCGTAGTACAGGGTTTTATACCATACATTTTTAAAATCATTTTCCAGGTAATAGTAGATTTCTATATACTTTTCGATAAAAAAGCCTCCCAGCTTTTCATCAAGGGTCTGATGAATCACCATAGCATGCTGGCTTTGAGTCTCCAGGGCAATGAATTCCAAGCCATCTATATATACTAACCCCTCTATTTTGTCATCAAAAACATAGCTGTCTCCCACCAATTTATAGATGGCAATGACCGAGACATCCTTAGATAAATTGAGAACAGTAATTAGCTGGGGTGGGCTATCGGGTTTAATGACTTCCACATAATGTTTAAATTCAATGTATTCAATAAAATCCTGCCAGGAGTCATATTCCAGGGTCTTTAAAATTGCAGTAATGATTTCCACCTCAGCCTGCTGCTTTTCCTCGGGTTCACCTGACATATATTGGTTGAGCAGCTCGAGGGAGATCTTATAATCCAGAGAGACGTAGTGCCGAAAGGTCTTAACTGTTGCCTCAGTTGAAAAAAAAATCGTAACAATTGAGAAAGAAAAGAGAAGTAGTAAAAAGGCCAATAAAGAGCCTGCTTTATTTTTCATATTATCACCTCTATAGAATATATGTATAAAGGAAACTAAATAAACTTAATAAAAAAAATCTCTTGAAAGATTGGGATTTTAATGGGATGATATATATATTGAAAATTCTCGAATGAAAGGGAAAATTTTTATAGAAGGGAGAATTTACAATGAAACCGGTGGTGGCTCACAATGGCTTAGCCTATCATGTTAATTTAATCTATACAATCCCCATGAATACCAGCCAATATCAATGTTTTCAATTACTGTATGGTAATTTGGTAGCCTTTTTACATAAAATTAATGACGATGGTATGATGGTTCAATTTACAATTAATATCAATGAAGAAATAAGCAAATTTGGGCGTTTCAAGGATATCCCAACAAGGGCGGAGATGGAAAAGTTCATGCCAATTATCGTAGAAAGTGACACCTTTAAAAACAGCGATATTGTATTTTTAAAGGGATTAATCAGTGATTATATCGAAAAGGAGAAATTCAATCAAAGAAAAGTACCCATTGAAGTGACTATTTTAAGGGCCAAGCTGGCAAAAGCCTTTAGTGAACCTGAAATTTCAGTTAAAAATCTGGTGCTATTAAAAACAAAGAAACCTTAAGTATCGTAGCCAGTTCATCTTGTATCGTAAAAACTTTATCTACAATCTGAACGCTGAGTAGCGATACTTAAGGTTCTAATATTTAGTCAGAATCTACTAATACCTGATTCCAATGGTATTGCCGGGCCATTTCTTGCGTGTTCACAAGAAAATCCTCAGCCTTTAAATAATGGACAAGGCTAATACGCACAATCATGTCAGCAATGTTTTCCCAATCACTTTTAGAAAGTCGATTAATTTGGTAGGCTCCGGAAAAATCAACTCCGTGGACTATTTTAAAGGGTTGGTTCAAAATTAGTTTATCCAATAAATACTGTTGAAAGTTATAGCTGTTATCCTGAAATCCCATTTGATGTACATAGACTAGATAATCATCGTAATAATGATAGCGTATATTTCGATAAATCACCTCTTGATCCTTAAGGGCTAAGGTATGAATTGCATCTCTTATGTGTGAGAACCAAATGGGCCTTGGGGAAGGCTGAAATGAATTTTTCTGATTTTGTCTTTGATTTAGATAATGATTCAGTGAGATAACTTTTGCCAAGATAATCCTCCTCAATGTTGTTTCAGGTTTTCATTACGTACTATCATACCTTGTTGCTGGGCTTTTTACAACAAAGGGAAATTGCAAAAATGGGCATTTGAATCAATGACAGGCATTATATTTTATTTTACTACGTTTTTTAAGGATTTTTATATAAATTTCTCAGCATGGCAAAAGGGCCTTGATGGGTAAAATAATACACAAACTCAATTTTAAAATAGGAGGATTCAGCATGAACATCAGCCAGTTAATTACAGAAAAGCTTATTCCATATATCTATCAAAGCTGCGATGGGTCTGTCTTAAAGGAACTGGAGCAGCGGTTTTTAGATAAAAATAATCAGCTTCAGCACCAATTTATGGACTGGTTGGCATACGACTATCCTGTAACAAAGGAAAAAAGCTTTACCCAAGTGTATTTATCAGAGCATAGGGAAGGACTGAAGATGGAGGAGGTCCAACTGCTGCAAAGGGCTGCTGACAGTTATCTGGGACTATACGAAATCAATAGGGTTAAGGGACAGGACATTCATTTAAAAAATCTCTTTACCGAGGATCGACATATTATTTCAAGTGAAGACCTGGGGGAAACCCCCGAGGGTAATGAGCTTGTACTGGCAAGAATTAATCATCAAGGGCAGGATAAAATCCTTAGCAGTAATGTAATTTTACTACCCTATCAATTTAAAACGATGTTGGTTGGGCAAATTATTGAGTCCTATGACCGTGCAAAAATCCGACACTCCTACTTTACCTATGGAGACTACTTTAAAAAACATCCCCTGGAAGTGATGGAGATTATCAATAGATTACTTTCTTATGAAGATCAAGAGGGGGATTGCACCCTGTATCAAAGCGTATACATTGTTTCTCAGCCAGAACAATTTAAAAAGGTCCTGACCGAAATGAAGGACTACCTTCAAGCCGATGAAGACCAAATCTATTGCTTAATGTATGATGATGATACCCTTGCCACCCTGGTCTATCAAAATAATCGCCTTGAGGTAGAATGCACCAGTTCAGAGGATTTAAAGCTAGCAAAGGAGTTATTAACTGAAAAGCTGGGAAGCTGCTTACATCATTTAAAGGATGAGGAGCTGACCATAGACGACATTATTTAAATTGTTCCAATGCTTTGGTTTTAGTATTTTTGATCCAGTAGAATTCCTGCTATGGGTTGAGATTGATTCTGGTCATAGGTAGGGAGCAGCTTAAGGGTAGAGGCTTTAATGTTTTTAAAGAGTGTAAATAGCTTTTTTACCAAGCCCTGTTGATAATCAAATAAAAAGGTTAAATAATCCTGGTTGTAGGTAAGATTATTCTTAAAGATCGAGGGGTTAAAGCTTAAGGATTGATCCCCTAAGATGGTTATGCCAATCTTGCCAAGCTGTAACTGATAATGTGACAGTACTTCGTATAACCCTTGACTTTGGTTTTGATTAGCAAGGCTAGATTCCAATTGTTTTAGAGAGCGGAGGGCACAATTATATTTTACTATTAGCTCGCTGATTAGTTGAATCATTTTTTCAACAGACCCGTCATCTTCTTCAGGGACTTTCTCGAAAAGCCTTTCCAGCTCCTGCTGGTGCTGATAGAATTTTTTAAAGTGACCCTTAAGCAGAGAGAAGTTATCATAGAAGGCACCTGCTAAGAGCATGAAATTTTCATTCACATGGGACGTATGATTATGAACAGGCTTAATGGGGTCAACGGGGTCAACAGTAGTGATTCGGTTCACCGTGATTTTACGATCTACATACATTCGATTTACTCGATCTCTTTTGACAGAGCCGACAGTCTTCATTGAGATCCCTCCTCTGTTTTAAATTGATACCCTATTCTATTAAATATATCGTTAAAAATGATGACTTTCATTAGGGCGTGTCTGAAAACCCACTCAAGGGCATCTTTCACCGCTTTTTTGTCCCACGCAGCGTTGCTTTTCCTTGACGTACCCCTGGTATGCCTTCAAAAAAGCGCCTTGCTTGGAACAAAAATTCAGTAAAATCTGCACCCTTCGGAGTATTCAGACACACCCTAATTTTATTAAAATTTTTTCAATTAAAATCATAGAAATAAAAAGGAATTTGTATTATTTTGTAGAATACTTTTAGTAACCAATACACATTTATACATTGGATTCAATCATATAAATGCCCAAAAATGTGATTGATACTAGGTGAAGACCCATGTCTTCACCTTTCTTTTTCTATATTTTAATCCATTTAAAATTTTGATATAATTTTTAAAAAGGTTAGTACCTCGTCATGAAAACTTTAAATTTGGAAAACGAATATAATCACAATAGGGTACTAGGAAGGTAAATCTATGATAAAGCAATTTAAACAGTGCGCTGGGGAACTAATTGAAGAGATCGTCATTGATACTGGTCTTGGGGAGGCTGAGGTACTTCTGTGGATTTATTTAAATATGTATTACTACCAGCATTTGGATGATCAAAGCTACAGCAGGGAAAGCTTTTTGATGACCTTTCTCCTTGATCATCGGTTTCAAGAAAAGTGGGAGGCCTATGGACAAATCGCTGTAAAGCACTATATCAGCTTAGAAACAACAGTTTTAGATCGCTTTAGCTTTTTACCCCATGGAATGCACCAGTTGAGCTTGAAGGAGCTGGAGGCCTATTATGAGGAGCTGCTGCAAAAGGAGCTTCGGAGTAAAACCGGTACCTATTATACTCCCCAGTCCATTGTCAGGGCCATTGTATTAAATAGCATTACCTTTTTTTTAAAGAAAAGGATTACACCAGACATTCCCCTTGAGAGATTTCTCGAGGGGGAGATAACTTCACTAACTAAGGGCCAGCTGGCGGAATTTTTTGAGGTAGTAGACAATATTAAAATTGCAGACATTGCCTGTGGGGGAGGAGCCTTTCTCAGGGAAACCCTGGAGATTCTCTTTTCTTTGAAAAAGCACTTATTAAACCAACAAAATAAAATTGTCGATGATGAAGCCCTTCTCTCTGAAATATTACATCATAACCTCCTTGGAATCGATTTGCAGCTAAATTCAGTAATCCTCTGTAGAATACTCCTGTTAATGAAGCTTGATCTCCTGCTGGATAGGCCCTGTGGATCTCCCATAGCCCTTCAAATGATTAAGGGAGACGCTTTAACAGGGAATGAAATAACAGCCCTTGAGGGAGTAATGGATATCATTGTGGGAAATCCTCCCTACATTGGAGAACGGGGAAATAAGGCCCTCTTTGAAAGCATTAAGGGAACCCCTTTTGGTCAAAGATACTACGAAGGGAAGATGGACTACTTCTACTTTTTTATTTATCGAGGTTGGGAATTATTAAAGCCTGGAGGAATACTAGGCTATATTACAACCAATTATTTTGTAACTGCCGATGGTGCCAAAGGGCTTAGGTCCTTTATTCAAAATCAATTATCCCTTTGGCTCCTGGTAAATTTCAATGAAGTAGGCCTATTTAAAGGGGCGAAGGGACAACATAACTTAATATTGGTTGCTTCAAAGGGTAAGGACTTGAAGCAGCCCATAAAGCTCATATGTTTTGAGTGTAAGAAAATTAATGAAAGGGACCTACAAAGGGTTTTAATTGATCAAAGGCCAGAGCCAGAAATTATAGTAAGTACAGTGAATCAGGAAGAAATTTTTGATTATCGGGGGCAAATGATTATTCAAAGAAATGCTGCCCCATCCCAAATCTTCTCCAGGATCGTAGCCCGTAATTCCCGAAGGCTCGAAGACCTTTTTCAGATTAACCAAGGGATTGTAAGCGGGGCAGATCGTCTTTCTCCTAAGGGAGCAGCGGAATTAGGAATAGGGGGTCAGGAAGGAAGGGGAATTTTTGTGCTAACAGAGAAGGAAATTACTGCTCTGGGACTGTCAGAGAAGCCCTATAGAAGGTTTCTAAAGCCCTTTTATAAGAATAGTGATATTAAACCATATTACACCCTGACACAAAAGCCCCGTTATATTCTCTATATAGATGACCACCAAAATATTGATCAAGAGGCGTATCCAGCCCTGTATAACCATTTGATGCAATATCGGCCCCTATTGGAGAAAAGGCGAGAGGTAAGGATGGGACGACGAAAATGGTATGCCCTGCAATGGCCCAGAACCCAGCAGATTTTTGAGGGAGAGAAAATTGTTGTTCCTCAAAGGGCCTTAGAAAATACCTTTGCCCATGTGGCAGGTCCCTGGTATGCTAGCGCAGATGTTTATTATCTGACTCGAAAGACAACAGAAATATCCTATTCTGCCATAACAGCCCTGTTGAACTCCTCCTTGATTTATTTTTGGTTGTTTTTTCGTGGTAAGCGAAAGGGGGAATACTTAGAGCTCTATAGTACGCCCCTACGGGCTATCCCGATACCCAATGAATTTCATGAACGGGACATTGAAAGGCTAGAAACTCTCATTGAGGGGATCAATCAATTGATTCCCAGTAAAGACTATGAAAGGCTGCAATGGGAAATAGATGAGGTGGTCTGTGATGTATATCAATTAGATAAAGAAGATCGAAGTGAAATTAATTCCTTTATGAAAGGGAGGAAGAAAATTAAATGATGATTCCATTGCCTTTGTATCCATTGACCCATTATTTAGAAAAGACTAGTTTGCTTTCGGAAGTAGGATTACCGCCTAAGTTAAGCAATAAAAAAAGGATTTTCTCTAAAGGAAAGCTTAATTTATATCAAGGTGAGCGTATCAAAAAGTTTCCGGTACTTGCTGTAAAGGGCATGCATTTATACCATTATGATTTTGGAATAGCCTATCCCCAGGAACAGTACCTGTACCCCCTATTTTTTTATCAGGTCATTATCGCTCCTAAGCGGGTATTGGCTTTGGTTCATTATCCTTTTTATCAACGGGAAGCCTTAACAACCCAGAAGGGAATACCTGCCCTTCTGGAGGCAGACCTGCAGCATAGTGAATTATTGATTAAAGAATTTAAGCCCCAGTCCTTTTTAGAAGGGGATGTAATTAATAATAAGTTCAATGGGTTAATTAGAACCACTGATATCGATAAGGCCTATGGAGCCATTGCTGATCTTTTCGTCCAGTGGTATAGGGGCCTGTCTGAACAAGAAAAAACCACTGATACTGCTATTATAAATAGTCAGCATCAGTGGACAAAGGATTTTGCAGCTAAATTTTATCAACAGGACTATGGGTTCATTTCAACCAAAAGATACATGGGAGAGCCATGGACCAAAAATGTCTTTGATCAATACCTGTTTAATGTTTAAGAGGCAACCTGGATGCTAAATCCCTTTTACTCTGACCCAATAGGTTTTTCATGGGACCAAATCTCTATGCCATCGCTGTAGAGTACAACTGTTCCCTGCTGGTCCGTACGATACATGGCCGTATCCTTTATTCTTTCTACGACTTCCCTGTGGGGGTGCCCATAGGGATTTCCTTTGCCCGATGAGATTGCCGTAATCTCTGGGTTAACGGCATCAAGGAAGGGTTTAGTGGTTGAGGAATCACTCCCGTGATGACCAAGCTTTAAAAAATGGCTTGCCAGGGCTGAGGGGTCGTAATGGGCTAAGAGGTCTTCTTCCACAGGGGCCTCTGCATCTCCCATAAATAAAAAGGCCTTTTTCTTATATTGAAGCCGGGTAACAGCACTCCAATTGTTTAGATTATCTCCGTAGTCCTTTATAGGCCCTAAAATTGACAATAAAAGGTCTTCATTAAGCTGGTAGGAAAGGTCATTTTTTGCCGCTGTAATAGAAAGACCTTTGGCATCGGCTGCTAATAAAAGAGATTCAAAGGTTTTTGTATTATGTATAATTTCAGGCATAATTAATTCACCAATCTCAAAGGCATCAATGACTTCCGCCAATCCCCCAATATGGTCTGAATGGGGGTGAGTTGCAACCATATAGTCTATTTTGCTTATGTTATTATCCTTTAAATAACCGATAATATAAGGGGCAGCTTGTGATTCCCCTCCATCAATCAAGATGGTCTGTTGGTCTGGGGTAATGATTAAAGTGCTGTCACCCTGTTCCACATCTAGAATATGAACCGATAAAAGGGGTTCCTGCTGGGATTCCTGCATACAGCCTGTTACAAGAAGCAGGCAAAAGAATAGTAGTAGAATTAGCTTGCTTACAGTAGAATGATTTTTCATGGGTCGTCTCCTTTATGATTTTTTTCTGTTTTTTATATCATATTAAACAATGGGCAAAAAGAAAAGCCTATAGTACAAAAGGGAAAAAACAATTTGTTGTAGAAAATAGGAAGAAATTGAATAGAAATTGGTCAATATTGGAAAACTACAAAAAATTGAACGTCGCATCCTATGCAGTAGGTTGTCTGTGACGGGAACAAATGGAGGGAGAATATGCCGTTAAAAAAAGGATTTGCTCTTTTTATATTCATCATATTGCTCTTGGCCGGTTGTAATGGTGAAGAAGAAAAATTAAATTTGCAGGATTCTATCCTTGAGGAAAAAAAAGGAACCCAGGTTATGAGTCAGATGGAGGAGGCCCCCATTGAAATTGAATACCTAGACAATCAGTATACAATTAAGGGTACAGAAATCACCGATACAATGGCCCTGATTGAAGTAGATGGAAAATTGAGCTTAATGGGTAATAATAAATCATATTTATTGGATCTTGAAGCCCTTGAATGGGCTGAAAGAAAAGAATTTGAAGCAGAACTGAATATTCCGGCTTCAACCGGAAGCTTTACTTTTACTAAAGGGTCCGATGGCTATAGTCTTTATCACCAAACGGAGAAGGGGAAGAAATTGATCCATGGACAAATCAGCCTTGAAGACATAAATAACTATATACTGAAGGAAGATGGCTCGAGGCTGGCCTTCGTGGATTTGAAAAATAAAGAAATTAAGCTCTACTATGCTGATAAGCAAAGGATTACAGTGATTTCAGATTTACCAATGGAGCAGCTGGCTCTGCCCCTGGAAGAATCCATAACCTTTTCTCCCAAAGGTGGTTATATTAGCTTTTTATTATCCCAAGGGGGTATCCCCAAGGGTTTTATCAGCTATGGAGCCGATAGCGGCAAGCTGGTTCATGATCTAATTTATGGTATCTATCCTAGATGGAGTCATAATGAACAGTATATTGCTTTTCTTTATAAGGAGGATGGCAAGTCTGTTAAGGAGCTTCAGCTGGAGAATGGCCCAATACAGCTGTCAGATAAAATAGGGATATTTGATCGCAGAACGAAAAAAATCAATATTTGGGATGAAATACAGGCTCCCGGTTATATAATCGGTGCTCCGGGATGGTCTTTAGATGATCACTTCTTACTCTATCGTACCGGTATCGAGAGGCCTACAGATGTGAGATTGCTGAATAGGGAACAAAAAACCATTACCCATTTACAGGAAAAGGGACTTTTGTCAAATGGGGCCAATGATTATATTGAACGGGTCCAGATGAACTCCCGGTCCATTGTCTTTTCCAATGGAGGAAAAGAGCCACTGGGCTTCTTTAGCATTACTGCATTAGACGATGGCGGAACCCGGGACTTTGAAAATGCAGAGACCTTCATTATGAAGGAATACGGGAAAGAGAAAAGGGTAAATTTTGTTCTGGTAGGTGAAGGTATTCTCTACAAAAAGGACAATTCCCTCTATCTTATTACCGGTGACAGTAGTAAATGTATACTAAAGAATGGTGGTTCAATCAAATACATACAATATTTCAATAGTGGCAATCAATTGGTGGTACAAGTGGAGGACGAAGAGGGGACAGCCTTCCTGGTTATTCCCCTGGATACCTAATTCTTAATCGCTAATACTAGGCCAGCCTGGGCTGGCCTACTTACAATTTGAATCAGTTGGACAGGCTGATGTATTTGATACAGCTTGAACCTTATAATGCTGTTTATAGAAAAGGACGGCATTATTTTTTTGTTTTATAGGGAAAGTTCGTTTTTTTCCTATGACATGGGGGGGTGTTAAGAGGCGTCACCCCTTATTAAAATAAGGAGAGTACAGCGAAGCGTCCTAGGGAACCCATGGGTTCCCTGGAAAACAAACGTGGCAATAGCCACTTTTGTTCTAAAATTAGTTAAATCAATGAAAAACCCTTGTTTTTTATGTTAACAAAATGAGATAGTTATAGTAGAATAGAAAGAAGCTGTAGTTTTAGATAAGAGAGGAGGAGGAAAATGACGTTAAATATTTTTTTCTCCAATAAAGAAGAACAAAGAAACTTTATTGAAAAACAATTAAAAATAGACGAGGTGCCTGAGAAGTTTAATCAAATTAATAATCCAGTCCCATCCCTAATTTCCCTAAGGGTTAAGTCTAGTCATCGGGGAATACCAGGTTACTGGATAGAGCTCTGCTTCGAGAATAGCGGTGAAGGAAAAGCCCTTTACGATGGGTTAGTTAAAGAAATTGACGAGGAAAGGGTAGAAGAGAAGGTATTCTTCCCGAGGGAGACCCTAAAGGCTAAGGAATTGGAAGATGGCTGGATTAAAAAATATCAGCTGCTGGGAGAAAGCTACTGTGAGGACTCCTGGAATATTTTCTATAAGGAAATAAGGGTCCACATGAGAGCAAAGCGATATGATACTGCCTACTATGGACTTTTAGTTATTCTTAAGCATAATCCATTTTTTCTAAAGAAATATAAACGCTTTTATCAGTTTGAAGAATTGGCCTATTATTATGAAGAATCAGGGAATATTGGGAAGGCTATTAAATGCCTGAAGGTTCACCTGATATTGCAGCCGGATTCCGTTGAACCCTATTTAAATATGAGCAGCTTTTTTATCATGAATGATATGGAGGAAGAGGCCATTACAATTTGTAAGGATGCATTGAAAAAGAATCCAAACAATAAATATTTGGTAAGTAATATGGTGCTGGCCCTCAGCAATCTGGGGAACTATGAATATGCAGTGGAATATATGAGAAAGATAATGGGAAAGCAGCCCGATAGTCCATATTATTGGAAGCTATTGGGGGACCTGCTCTATGAGGTTGAGCAAAATGAGGAGGCAGTGGATTGTTATAAAAATTCCCTAAACCTCCTCAAAAAGGAAGACGATGAATTTATGACAGACCTCTTTAATGGTATTGCCGCCGCCGCCTATGAGTTGGAGAATTATGAAGAATCAGCCAAGTATTACAAAAAGGTATTGGCCCATTATCCATCTGATTCCTATGTGCTTTTGAGTTTAAGTCAAATTTATTTTTATAAACTAGAAAATATTAAAGAAGCTTTAAAATATGGTAAGCTATTGCTGGAAGGAGCCCCTGAAAATGGTTATGGGCATTATCAAGTGGGATTAATTTATATGAAGCTTGAAAACTTTGAAAAGGCAAAATGGCATCTGTATCGGGCTAAGAAAATTATGCCCTATTATGAACCAGTATTAGAGGCAATTAACTATTTGAAACAGGTAGATCGAATTATTAGGCTCCATGATTCCTTTAAGGAAAAGAAACAGTAATTGATTGAATGAAAGGAAGTAATGGGATGAAACTAACAATTTTGGGTTGTTACGGACCCTATCCTAAGGCAAGGGGAGCCTGTTCAGGCTACTTGCTTGAGGGGGATGATACAAAAATTTTAATTGACTGCGGTAATGGGGTACTGTCTAAGCTATTTGCCTATTGTAACGATTTAAATAAATTAGATGCGATCATTATCAGTCATCTGCACCCAGACCATATGTCTGACTTGATGGTGCTTCGATATAAAATTCATCTAGGGCAAACCATGGGGAAAATAGATAAGCCTATACCCTTATATATGCCTGAAAATCCACAGGATGACTTTCAAAGGATTCAATATAATCAGGCCTATGATATCCACGGGATTCAAAATGGCCTTAGGCTAGATATTAAGGGATTTAGAATTCAATTTTTACGAACAGACCATCCCGTGGAATGCTATGCCATGTCCTTTGAAAAGGGAGGGAAAAGGCTGGTCTACTCTGGGGATACCAAGTATTTTCATGGGCTGATTGAATTTGTTAAGGGCAGTGATTTATTCCTGTGCGATGCTGGATTAACCGATAAAGATTGGAACGAATCCGTTCCCCATCTATCAGCTAGACAGGCAGGGGAAATTGCTGAAAATGCTAATATCAAAAGATTGCTTTTGTCCCATTTATACCCTGGAACCAATACACTACAGCTTTATAATGAAGCTCGGGAGACCTTTCCCTATATGATTGAGGTGGCTGAGGAAAAAACCTATTTTATTTAATTTCTCCCGCTTAGCTGATAATACTAGGAATTTAGGAGAAACTAATAAAACTAGTACCCTTACATCATAGCGATCAGGAAATTTTACCAGAGAGCTATCATTTAAGGTAACGAAGAGTACTAGATTTACGGTTAGAAAGGCGGGTAATAACTTGATTAATGGAATACAAGAAAGAAGAATTAAAAATGATGCAGGCTATTATTTGACCCTTGAGATTCCTGAGGGAGAGTATCTGGATATTTATCAGGATGTCAGCGGTGAGGCAGCAAGCCATATTGTGGATGTATTTTTAAACTATTATCAGGATGACGGCAGACCACAGGATATAGAAATTAAGCATGATAAATTAAATCAAAAGGTTAGAATTAATGCCCTGCTAACCTATGAGGGAAACCAGCATACAGATATTCGTCCTACCCCTGACCACCTTCACTGAAGGTATGCTTTCCCCTTTCTGCCATTGACGTAGCCATTTAATTTCGGGTATAATAGCTACAGTAGAGGGGGTGGCTGTATGAAAAAAATCTTTGCTTTTGTACTTATCCTATCAATGCTTATGGGCTTTGGTATAGCCTATGGGGAACAGGAAGCAATGGAGAGTCATGTGGAGCGGGGTGAGGTATTAGAGGTTGAACCAGCTCCTGTAGATGAAGAGACCTTTTTAGAAACCTATCTGGTAACCCTTAAAATTCTTTCAGGGGAATTTAAGGGACAGGTTATCACCATTGAACATGCTCTGGCAGACAGCTATGCCTACGATATACCTGTAAAGGCCGGAGATAAGGTATTATTGATGATAGATGAATATGAAGAAGCAGGAGAAGTATCCTATGAGGTACATATTACAGAATATGTGCGTGACAGCTATGTTTATGGCATAGTTATTGTCTTTGTTGCACTGCTGCTATTAATAGGGAGAAAAACAGGGCTTAAAACCTTGATTTCATTAGGGTTAACCGTTGTGTTTATTGTTAAAATTCTTCTTCCGGGAATGCTAAAGGGCTATAATCCTATTATGCTGACTATTTTGGTGGCCTTTCTGACAACGATGATTACTATTTTCTTGATTGCAGGCTTTAACAATAAGAGCCTTTCAGCCATTGTAGGTGTCCTTGGGGGCATTTTGGCAGCGGGCTTAATCACCTTTTATGTGGGTTCCAAGGTAAAGCTGACGGGACTTTCCGGGGAGGAAGTGGGAATGCTCATGTACATTCCCCAGGGAATTGATTTTGACTTTAGAGGGCTGTTGTTTTCCGGAATCATGCTGGGCTCCATGGGGGCCGTGATGGATGTGGGCATATCTGTGGCCTCCTCTATGGAAGAAGTGAAACGGGCCAATCCAGATATTAAAGCAAAGGATTTACTTCTTTCGGGAATGAATGTAGGTAGAGATATAATGGGAACCATGTCCAACACTTTGATTCTCGCTTATGCAGGAAGTACAATTCCATTACTGCTGGTCTTTATGGCCTATGAAACCAGCTTGGTAAAAATAATTAATTTAGATATTATTGCCTCAGAAATTATCAGGGCTGTGGCTGGGACCATTGGGTTAATATTGACTATCCCCATAACCGCAATTACCAGCAGTCTCCTTCATGAGAGAAAAAAGAAGGTAGAAAATAAAGGAGTTTAATAGAAAACACCGAAAAATAAACAAAAAGGAGGGAGCTTGATGAAAAGGCCCTTTGGATTTTTGTTTATTTTTCTTGTTTTAGGGGTTTTACTGCAAAGAATAGTAAATTTACAGGTTACCCCCTTTAGTATATTGCTTCTATTTTGTGCCGCCAGCCTCCTGTCTATCCTTTTTAAAGGGGGAAGAGCCCCTGGATTGGCTTTACTGATGATTATCTTAGGGGTGGTTGTACAGTATCATGCAGATGAAATGCCCTCTAGGCTGCCTTTGGCCGATAATCAGTATGAAAAGGTGACTATGGAATTGTTAACCGTTCCTAGAGAACGAAAGTGGTATTGGGAAGTCGATGTAAGGATACTTTCTGTGGCCGAAGAAAATACGGGTTATACAATCCATGAAAAATCTAGACTTCAGATTCCAAAGACTGAAGCAGTTCTTGAAGAATTAATGCCAGGGTACCTTTTAGAAGCTAGGCAGGTAAAGGTGATTTCTCGACTAACCCAAAGGCACTTAGAGGATTATGAAGTCTATTTAAGGAGTAAGGGAATACTTCATATTATCAGGCTTTCTGCCCACAGTGACAGTAGAGTGACTGCCCCTGAAGGGGCTTCCCTTGCTCTGCTGAGCGGCAGAATTAAATCCCGTATAGAGAATTTTTTAGATAGGAGCATATCGGTACCCCAGGTGGATTTAATGAAAAGTATTCTCTTTGGGAATCAGGGCTATTTAAATGAAGAAATGCTGGATGCCTTTTCTAAGAGCGGAACAGCCCATATCGTAGCAGTTTCAGGCTTACATATCGGAATTATTGTATTAATTCTTGAAAAGCTGCTAAGCTTTTTTTCGGTGGGCAGGAACCAACGATTGATTATCACCTTACTTTTCATCGGATGCTACGGATTTTTAGTAGGCTTACCAATTTCCATTGTGAGGGCGGGGTTAATGTATGGCCTGTATGTGTTAGCCTATTTTGTCCACCGAAGATACGATTCGATTAATGGGTTAATGTTTATTGCCTTCATATCTATTTTGTGGAATCCCTTTACCCTGTATACGGTCTCCTTTCAGCTTTCCTTCGGGGCTACCCTTAGTATTTTGCTTTTTTATCCCATTATAGCAGCATGTCTAAATAAACTACCAGGCTATATTAGGGGACTGCTGTCTGTGACATTGGCAGCTCAACTGGGGACTATACCCATTATTCTCTACCATTTTCAACAGATTTCCCTGATCTCAATAGGAGCCAATCTCCTTATTGTACCCCTATTAGGTGTTTTATTGACCTTAGCCTTGGCAGCAATAGGACTCGGTACCCTGTGGAATCCCCTGGGGATAGGGATAAATCAATTGACCAATTTACTGTTAACCTATATTTATAAAATGGTTCAATTTACGGGAGGCTTACCTAACAGCAGTATTACCATAGAGGATATTTCGCTGGTTTATCTTTTTGGCTATTATGTAATGTTATTGTTTATATATGTATTATTTCGACGTAAAAAGTATGGAAGGGAAGAGGGATTAGAAAAAAATGAGCTATCACAAATTACTGTCAGAGGTACAAGCCAAACAAATTGATAAGCTGTATTTACTATATGGAGAAGAGTTATATTTAATAGAGGAAATTGTGGAGCGAATAAAAGAGGCCCTGATTACTTCGGATTTTGAAAGCTTAAACTACTTTCAATTGGAGGGAAAGGATTTAACCCTTGAAAAGCTGGTAGATGCCTGCGAAACCCTGCCCTTTATGGCCGAGAAAAAGCTGATAACAATTAAAAATTTTGAAGCCTTTCATAGTAAGAAGAGAGTTCTAACGGAAAATGAAGAAGAGCAGCTTATGGCTTATTTTAACCAAATCCCTGATACCACATGTCTAGTATTCTATGGAAATGAAACGGTGGATAATCGAAAAAAACTCATCAAGGCTTTCGGGAAAGCTGGAAAGCTGATTAAATTTGAACGATTAAAGGAAAATGAGCTGAATAAGTGGATTTCTGATTTTGTTACGGCCCAGGGAAAAAAAATTGAGCCAAGGGAAATCAGCTATTTAATAAATCACCTTGATTACTTTGGGAAAAATGCCAGTCAAAGGCTGATGGATATTGTCAATGAAATCAAAAAAGTGATAGCCTTTATGGGGGAAGCAGAAAGAATAAAAACAGCCCATATTGATAAGGTCTCGATTTTTAAATATCAAAATGATATCTTTAAGCTGCTGGATAGCATCGGTCAAAAAAATCTTTCCGAGGCCATGATCCGGCTCGATGACCTATTAGCTGAGGGAGAGGCACTGATTCGTTTAATGGTGACCTTAAGCAACCAGGTAAAGCATATTTTAGCCACTAAGCTGTTGCTGGAGGAGGGCTATTCCCCAAAGATGATTGCTGCTAAAATAGGGATTCATCCCTTTACAGCTTCAAAATGTGCAGTTCAAAGCAAGGGATATACTGTCAAAAGATTAAAGGAGCTATTAAATCTGTTTTTAGAGATGGATTATCAAATAAAATCAGGAAAGATCAATGATCGTGTAGCAATGGAATTACTTCTAGCCGAGATGTGCTGTAAATAATAAAATAAAAAGCAAAAAAGCGTACTTCTGTACGCTTATCTTTTTATTGGATTCACTAAGACACGGTTTTTTTAAGTAGGAAAAACTAAATTGCTTTGTTAAGTTTTTTAGCTAATCTAGATACTTTTCTAGACGCCTTAGCTTTGTGAACTACACCCTTAGCAGCAGCTTGATGTAACTTCTTCTCAACAAATCTTAACTTAGCCTTTGCATCATCAAAATTACCGCCTGAAATAGCTTCTTCAAACCTTTTGATTGCAGTCTTAAGTTGAGACTTAACCATTCTGTTTCTTGCCGTTTTCTTAGCGATGACTTTAATTCGTTTTTTAGCTGATTTGATATTTGCCAATCTGTTCACCCCCTTACGTGGTCACTAACACAGTAATTTTATCAGAAATAAGATGAAAATGCAACACAAATATTCACTTTGTTTGATTTAATTGCTTTAAATCAAGACTTTCATCCCTCCTGCTTCTGTTATAACCATTATCGACTGGGACTATACTAAAAAAAGAAAAAATATTATACTGTTTAAACTCAAATATTTTTTGCCTATTTATCTCATAATAAAGGAAAATACTTAACAATAAAATAAAAGAGGGTGAAGTCATGTTTCAAGTGAGAACAGACCTGGCAATGGAAGCCAGAGAGCTATATCAAGAGAGTAAACAGCAGGAGATTTCTGGGGTATCCGTTGAACAGGAGGAATTAAAGGATATAAAAATTACTCGGGTTGAGGTATTAAATGATGAGGCAGCCCAGGTGATGGGAAAACCAAAGGGCAGCTATATTACCCTAGAATGCTTGGGGTTAAGAAAAACTGACGCAGACCTAAAGGATGAGGTAAGTCAGGTATTGGCAAAGGAAATAAAGGAACTTATCGGAAAAAAAGACAAGCTACGGGCCCTGGTGGTAGGGCTCGGCAATTGGAATATTACTCCTGATGCCCTTGGACCCAAGGTAATTTCTAAGGTATATGTGACAAGACATCTTTTTCAAATGTACAACAAGGAAAGTGATCAGGACTTAGCTGAAATCAGTGCTATTTCCCCTGGGGTAATGGGAACGACAGGGGTCGAAACGGGAGAAATTATAAAGGGTATTGTAGAAAAAACGAAGCCTGATCTTGTGGTGGCGGTGGATGCCCTAGCCTCAAGAAAAATGGAACGGGTAAATAGTACTATTCAGATTTCCAATACAGGTATAAGCCCCGGTTCAGGAGTTGGTAACAAACGACAATCCCTTAATCAGGAAACCCTAGGAGTACCCGTTATTGCTGTTGGGGTTCCTACCGTTGTTGATGCTGCCACCCTTACCAGCGATACCATAGACTTAGTAATTGAAGCCTTTACGAGACAATCCAGCAAGGGAAGCGATTTCTATAAAATGCTCATGGACCTGAAGGACGATGAGAAATACTCCCTCATTCGAGAGATATTAGAGCCCTATAATGCTAATGTAATGGTGACCCCAAAGGATATAGACGAAGTAATTACCAATCTGTCTCAAATTATTGCCAATGCCATCAATATAGCCCTGCATCCAGGAATAGACCTAAAGGATGTTAATCGATACATCCATTAATGAAAATGGTTGTCATAAAATAGGCACCCCCCTCATATGTATCTATAGAAACCTATGAAGGCGGGTGCTTAATTTGTTTACTAAAAAACGGTCTCTTTTCAAGGATTACCGAAATGTGATTATTATGATATTAATTTTAGCCATATTTTTAATGCTTGGTAAAATGGTCTTTAATCAGAATATATTAGCCTCTTCAGACCAGGAAGCGGCGAATGTGGAAACACGACAGCTTATCCTGGGACAACCTGAGGCCTACTATCAGTTTTTGAGGAAGGTCGTTCATCATGTGCTTCCAGCCACGGGAATCGATTCGGAATCGGGTAGCCTTTGGGGAAGCCTAAAGGGGCTCTATCATACATCTATTAAACAAATTCTCTTTATAGACTTAAGAAATCCCTATACCTTTATCCAATCTCAGTTTCCAGCCATTGCCCTATATGATGAGGAATTGGTCCTGGCCAGTAGCGGTGTAGATCCAGATTCGGAACAGGAAGAGGATGTGTTTTATGTTGATCCCAATGATGGGGCTGAGCCAGGGGAGGATACCGCCATTCCATCGGAACCCGAGGCTGATCCAGATGATTTGGGAGAAGCAGGGGAAGGTATCTATATCCCTGATGAATCGGACATTGTTGACAGTCTCGATCAGAATGGGGCCTTGGTACTTGGCAATAATGTACTTCCTGAAAAGCTAAAACTAGACAAGGATCAACCCCAAATTCTCATTTATCATACCCATGGAACCGAGTCCTATCAACCTGCCTCAGAGGGTAATTTCCATACCTTGCGGAAGGAGTATTCAGTTATTACTATCGGTGAAATTCTAACAAAGGAGCTAGAGAGTCAAGGATTTAACGTTATCCATGATACCACCTATCATGACCATCCTTCCTATAATGGTTCCTATAGCCGTTCCTTAAGCACCGCCCAGGCCATATTAAAGAAACACCCCTCGATTAAAGTCATTTTTGATGTGCATCGAGATGGCTATGATCAGGTGGAAACCAGTCCAAATCGAGATAATCTAATACGGAATAATAGAGCCGTTATCAATAATGAAGCAACAACAAGGTTCCAGGTTGTTATTGGCTCTGAAACTCCCAATCGAAGCCAGGTTGAAACCTTTGGAAAATTCATTAAAAACGTCAGTGATCAACGCTACCCCGGCTTCAGCAAGGAAGTGCTGGTGAAGCCCTATGGTAAATTCAATCAATACTTAGTCGATCATTACGCGCTCCTTGAGGTGGGTAGCAACGCCAATACTATCGACGAAGCAAAAAAAACAGCCCTTTACCTGGCCAAGGTACTGGGGGAGGCGCTAAAATATCTTACCGAATAGATTGCCGGAAGTTAGGTTTAAAATGGCTTAAGTTCGTCCACAATAACAATGGTGATGAATATGAGTCGAGTGGCTGCAAAAAAAATGAATCGAAAAAGGAAAAAGAGCGTATTTTTTGTCATGATCTTTATTTTTACTATGCTGACAGTGGGCCTTTTAATGGTCGATGGAGCCCATCGAGAAATGATGGCGCGTCATAATGAAGTGAGGGTTTTAGGTTATTATCGTGAAGGCAAATATCATGTTCTTCAGGTAATAGGAGAGGAATATTATGTAGATCAAGAGGTTGTAGTAGAAACAATAGAAGCCTATTTATTTAAATCAAGGGAGAAGATAATGATCTTTATTGACTATATCAAAGGGATCATATAAATTTAATCATTCAGGACCCCATCAATCGATGGGAGTCCTTTATTTTGCTTTAGGAGAGTTTTCCTATTTTAAGAAAGTAGATGATATTCATTCAATTTCCTATAGAGGCTTACCCTGGGAATGCCTAATATTCTAGCGGCTTCTGCCTTATTTCCCTTACACTGCCGTAGGGTATCTGCAATAATTTCCTTTTCAATGCTTTCTAAGGTGGACTTAAGACTGCCCTGTTTGATACTAAGGGACTTATCATGGCCAATGATTCTTTGGTTATGCTGCTCAAGGATATTGTACGGTAAATCTTCCTTTTTAATTAGCTCCCCTCTGGCGTTAACCACAATTCGATCGATGGTATTTTTTAGCTCTCTGATGTTCCCGGGCCAGGGATAAGCCTTGAGAATCTCAATAATCTCATCAGGAAACCTTTTGTAGATTCCAAACTCTTGATAGGTGGTGGTAACAAAGTGCTGAATAAGCAGGGGAATATCCCGTTGTCTTTCCCTAAGGCTGGGGACCCTTAGATTTAGTACGTTTAGCCGATAATATAAATCTGATCTAAAGGTGCCCCGATCAACCTTTTCCTCAAGGCTAGTATTGGTTGCTGCAATAATTCGTATATCCAGTTTAATAATCTGATTGCTTCCCACCTTTTCGATTTCTCTTTCCTGTAAGGCTCGTAAGAGCTTTGCCTGCATGCTTAGGGGAAGATCGCCTATTTCGTCTAAAAAAATCGTTCCACCATTGGCCAATTCAAATTTTCCCTTTCTCCCCCGATGATGGGCGCCGGTAAAGGCCCCCTCCTCATAGCCAAATAATTCAGATTCTAAGAGGGGTTCTGGTATAGCTGCACAGTTAATACGAACAAAGGGGCCGTTTTTACGCGGGCTGTTATGATGTATGGCATGGGCGAATAGTTCCTTTCCCACACCGCTTTCCCCGGTTATTAATACAGAAAAATCGGTATCGCTATAGGCCTTAGCCATTTCTTTAGATTTGATTCCCGTAGAAGATTGGGTCAGAATATCGTCCAAGGTATATTTTGACTTATAGATATCTGCAATCTTGATCCTTTCTTTTTTAGTAGCGCTCTTCATCACATCATTTTCTGTGACAAGGTTATATAGGTATTGCAGATCATCAAAGAGAATCACCCCCACACCGCCGATAATGGTGTTTTCATAAAAGAGTGGAATTCGATGCACAATTGCCTCCCGTCCATTCTTAAAACGATGACGCTGGCCAATTTCAGCTTTGCCTGTCTTGATCACAATGGGGAGTCTGACAGTGGGATCAACATCCTCAATAAATTTACCCATTACTTCCTCCGCATCAAGATCCAAGAAATCTAAGAAAGCCTTATTCATAGCGATAATATTGCCGTCACCATCCACTAGATTAATGGGAATGGGCAACTGCTCGAAAAGAAGAGAAGTCATTGACAGAAAAATATTAGATACCTCAAGGGGATCAAAATTTGAGTTAGCGCCTGAATTAGGTAACATAGCAAGGGGCCTCCTTTATCGTATAATGTGAAACATATTGTAACATGTACCGAAATGATACATAGCCTTAAGGTGAGTAATTCTAAAGTTTCAGTCAATCTATAGGAAATACCGTTACAAATTGTTACTTGTTAATAAATTAACTATCAATAGAGGTGATAGAATCATAAACATAAGACATTGCAACAGGTAGAACTACGTTAATAGGGTAAGAATTAAAAGTGGCACAGTACTTGCTCTATAAATCTATGAAAAGCTTTTCATTACAATTATATTTTATATTTACTGCATGTGCAAACTTTGAATAGGAGGTTCTACAATGAACAAGGATTTTCGAGTAGGAATAATGGATTACACAATCTATGTGCCAGAAAACACCATAACCGCAGAAGAACTATCTAAGGAAGTAAACATTCCAGCAGAAATCCTAAGGGAAAAGATGGGAATCCATCGAAAATATGTTGGCGGGCCAGAGGATCATCCGGGAATGATGGCCACAAAGGCAAGTAAGGCCCTGTTGAAAAAAACGGAAATAGATCCTTTGAGTATTGATATGATCCTTTATGCCGGTGAAACCTATGCAGAGTACGTTTGCTGGACCGCTGGAATAAAGGTCCAAAATGAGATTGGCGCAGACAATGCCTTTGCATGGGACCTATCCTTCAGATGTGCAGGAACGCCTCTGGCGTTACGGGTTGCAAAGGATATGATGAAAGCCGATGAAAACCTACAGACAGTATTGGTAACAGGAGGAAATGCCAATTGCTATCTAGTGGATTATCAAGATCCAAAGCAATCCTTTATGTTTGATATGTCTCCGGCAGGATTTGCACTTATATTAAAGCGAGATCATGATCAAAATGAGCTATTGGAATCAGGAATTATTACAGCCCATGAATTCTGTGACGATGTTATCGGAAAATATGGGGGAACTCTGTATCCCATAACAGAGGAAATCGGAAAGGACTCCGAGGCCCTTAGAAAGGCAAAGCTACTTACCTTAACAGATCCAGAGGGAATGAAAAAACGTTTGGCAGAGCAGTCACTGCCATCCTTCACCGGTGCAGTCAGGAAGGCCCTGAAAAATTCAGACCTAAAGGAGACAGATATTGACTTTATAGGAATCACCCATATTAACCCCAAAGCTCACTATGCCATCATGCAGGAGCTGGGCATAGAAAAGGAAAAGACGGTTTATCTAAAGGATGATGGACATTGTGGTCATGCCGATCAATGGTTGGCCTTAGACTATGGTATTAAGGAAGGCAGGGTAAAAGAGGGCAGTGTAGTTGCATTACTTGGAGCTGGCACGGGCTACGGCTTTGGATGCTCCATGGTCAGATGGGGGAAGGTAGAATAAAAATACTATGGAAAGGGGGGAAGTAAAAAAATGAATATCCCAGAGAGCTATCAAAGTAAATTAAAAACAGAAGAGGAAGCATTGCAAACTATTAAATCAAATGATTTTATCATTACGGGACTGGGGGCTGCAGAGCCGATTCCATTGCTTACGAAATTACATCACATTAAGGATTATGGTATTAAAGGCTGCGATTTAACCAATTGTCTACCAATGGGAAACTATGAATTCATGACAAAGAGGGATTACAAAGGGGTAGTACGAACCACCGGCTGGTTTTATTCCCAAGGGATGAGAAAAGCCCATAAAGAAAATATTGTATCCTTTGCACCCCAGCATCTTCACTCAGCCTTTACCAAAAGATTGTATGCAAGGGATGGCAGAAGACTGGTTCTATTAGTGGCCTGTACACCAATGGATAAACATGGCTACGTAAGTCTTTCCCTAAGTACCACCTATGAACGGGATGCCATAGATGTGGGGGCTTTTGTCATTGCAGTGGTGAATCCTAATCTGCCAAGAACCTTTGGTGATACAACCGTTCATATTAGCGAGGTGGATGTCATCGTTGAATCCTCCTATGATGTGCCTTCACTGCCAGAAATCCCCTTAAATGAAAAGGATAAAAAAATTGGTCAATACATTGCAGAACTAATCGAAGATGAAGCAACTATTCAATTAGGGATAGGGGGCATTCCCAATGCAGTTGCAGAATCCCTGAGGTCAAAGAAAAATCTTGGAATCCATACAGAAATGTTCACAGACGGTATGGTGGACCTAATAAAGGCTGGGGCTGTAACCAACAATAAAAAAACCCTGTACCCAGGGAAGACCATAGCGACCTTTGCCCTGGGCAGTAAGAAGCTATATGACTTTTTAGATGATAACCCTTCAGTATTAATGAAGCATGGTAAATGGACTAACAATCCCTATATTATTGGCCAAAATCATAAAATGACTTCCATTAATACAACACTTGAGGTAGACCTATTTGGACAATGTGCTTCCGAGTCAATTGGGCCAATGCAGTTCTCTGGGACTGGAGGACAATCGGATACAGCCATAGGGGCCCAACTGTGCGCCGAAGGTAAATCCTTTATTGCCCTTTATTCAACAGCAGAGGTAAAGGATGGGGAAGGAAAGCGAAAGACTATCTCTAAAATTGTGCCTATGTTAAAGGAAGGGGCAGCGGTAAGCCTGTCGAGAAATGACGTGGATTATGTAGTTACCGAATTTGGTGCTGTAAGGCTTAAGGGACAATCTGTTACAGAGCGGGTAAGACGACTGATTAGCATTAGTCATCCGGATTTTCGAGATCAATTGAAATTTGAAGCAGAAAAACATTGTATCTGGTAGTAAAATGGCTCGGGATATGGTGGAAGCAAAAGCGTTACTATAATTTAAGGAGGGAAATAAATGTTTGGGTTACCGACAATTACTACGGTTAGTTTGTTTTTGATTTGGCCCCTATGGTTGTTTCTAAATTTTTTGTATGGCATTGTATTTAAGAAAGAAGGAGGTGATGAATGGTGGACCCTATAGTATTAATTATGTTTGTCGGGTACTTTTTGTTGACAGCAGCAATCGGTTATTTTTCCAGTAGAGGGCAGAAAAATATGTCAGACTACTATGTTGGAGGCCGCTCCATGGGCCCATATTTAATTGCTTTTTCAGCCTGTGCCACCATTGCCAGCGGATTCTTCTTTGTAGGGCTGCCTGGGCTTGCCTATCTATTTGGCTATCAGCCCATGCTGCAAATACCGGTTAATGCAATATTGGCCTACGTGGTTACCTTCGGACTTCTTGGGAAGCCAATGCGTATATTAAGCGAAAGGTATGATTTAATAACGGTACCGGACCTATTTGAAAAAATATATGAAAGTAAGGCATTGCGTTGGATTTCATCAATTATTATTATTGCGGGTATCTTTGGGTTTATGGTAGCCCAATGGGTGGCCATGGGAACCCTATTCCAAACCCTACTAAATTCCACCTATGTAACAGGCTTGATAGTAGGCGTTATCGTCGTTGGATTCTATGTGACCATTGGTGGTCAGAAAGGAACCATGTGGATATCAGCAGTACAAATCAGCGTCATGATGGTTGGTGCTGTCTTGGCTATGATATTTGGATTTAGAGAGGTTGGCGGCTTTACCGCCATGAATCATACTTTGGCCAGCTATAACCCCGAGGTATTGAAACCATGGTCCAGTACCTTTGGATTAGGGATATGGAGCTATATATCCTTTTTCATAGTGTATGCCATAGGAACAGTGGGACAGCCCCATGTCTCTACAAGATTTTTTGCGATAGATGATGTAAGAAGATTACGATGGACTCCTGCGATTTCAGCTGTAGCCTATGTCTTTATTACCTTATTCCTATTCACCGGTATGGCCTACCGAGCTGCAGAGGTGCAAGGCATTGTTCCTGCCTTAGAGAATCCTGATATGGTGGTAGGGGCATTCCTGGTTCATTTTATGCCAGGGGGCCTAGGGGGTATTGTCATGGCAGCGGCAGTATCTGCTATTATGTCAACAGTTGCAGCCTTTATATTAGTGGCGGCATCAACAGTCATTCGAGATTTTCTGCAAAAGGGACTTAATAAAGAAATTACTGATAAGAAGGGAATCGTATATTCAAGAATCGCTACCATCGTCATTTGTGTGATAACCTTTCTGATGGCCTTAAATCCGCCAGACCTGGTGGCGTGGTTAGGAAATGCGGCCTTTGGATTCTTTGCTGCTGGCTTAGGCCCAGCCCTTGTGGCGGCCGTCCGTTGGAAAAGAGCCACCAAGGAAGGGGCTATTGCAAGTATGATTATAGGCTCTACTGCCGCCTTTACACTGTATTTATTGAAAACCTTTGGAATTTTCCAGCCTAAATTAGACGGTGGCGCCATAGCCTTTATAATAGGGATTATTGTCATGGTGGCGGTATCCTTAGGAACAAAAAAGAAGGAAAATAGTGCCCTATCGTCTAAGATTGCATAACAGCAGGGGAAAAACGATCTCCCCAAAGGAAAACAGTTAGGAGGAATACAGCATGAAGGTTATAGGAATCGTTGGCAGTCCAAGACTTGAAGGGAATACAGAATATTTTACAAGGATCACATTAGCAGAAATAGAAAAGCAGGGGATTCAGACAAAGCTAATACCCTTAAGGGACAAGAAGCTACAGCCCTGCAGAGGATGCTATCAATGTATAGAGGCCAAGGGATGTGTCATTGAGGACGATTTTCAAGACATATTTTCTGAAATGGTAGAAGCAGATGGGATATTGCTAGGATCACCCGTATACCATGCATCCATTACGGCAGAGCTTAAAGGGCTGCTGGATCGAGCAGGATTTTCCGGACGATGGGCAGTCAATGACATGAAGAATAAGTCAGAAAAATATAATTGGAAGGGAACCATTTTTTCAGGCAAAGTGGCAGCACCAATTACCGTTGCCCGGCGAGCCGGACATGATTTTGCCTTTGCCCAGCTATTGATGTGGATGACAGTAAATGATCTTACTGTAATCGGTTCAAATTACTGGAATGTAGGGATGGCAGGCAAGGGTGGAGCAATAGATGCCCATGAAGATACAGAAGGGGTAAGCATTATGCAGCATCTGGCCCATAATATGGCCCATGTTATCAAGCAGTTAAAAAAATAAGGAGCTGTACAGCGGCCAATGGTATGAGCCATTATCAAAATAGAAGCTTACTAGCATAGAAATATAAGATTATTATGGGCTCAACAGAGCTGCGACAAATGCGGGGCATCTAAAGTTGAGTCCATAATTTTCTTAAGGAAGTAGGGTAACGTAATAATCAAACAGGTAGAAAGGAGCTGAAAGGGTGGTCAGCTCTTTTTTTCCATTTCAAGAAAAAAAACAATATCCCCTTTTGGCATTACAGTTAATGGATTGAATCAACCCTGAATTGTCTATAATAGGATTAGTGGAATCAATGAATAGCCCAGGGAAAGGCGTAGAAAATATCTACCACCTTTTACAAGTTTATGTTATAATTGATGAAGTTACGCTAGATTAAAGGAGGATACGCCTTATGCCAAGTGATAGACAAAAAAAGATACGTAATTTTTCTATCATTGCCCACATAGATCATGGAAAATCGACCTTGGCTGATAGACTCATTGAGTATACAGGTTTGGTAAGTCAACGGGAAATGCAGGAGCAGCTGTTGGATAATATGGATTTAGAGCGTGAAAGAGGAATTACCATTAAGCTTCAAACGATCAAATTAGCCTACGAGGCCCAGGATGGAGAAACCTATTATTTAAACTTAATTGATACTCCTGGACACGTGGATTTCACCTATGAGGTATCAAGAAGCCTAGCCGCCTGTGAAGGGGCTATCCTGGTTGTGGATGCCGCCCAGGGAATTGAAGCCCAGACTTTAGCCAATGTATATTTGGCCCTGGAGCAAGATTTAGAGATTGTACCGGTCATTAATAAAATAGATCTGCCCAGTGCCAGACCTGACGAAATTAAAAGGGAGATTGAAGATATTATTGGGCTGGATGCCAGCGATGCCCCTTTGATTTCTGCTAAGGAAGGACTGAACATTAATGATGTCCTTGAGGCCATTATTCATAAGGTGCCTGCCCCTACTGGAGATGAGGATGCTCCGCTGAAGGCCTTGATTTTCGACTCCTATTACGACAATTACAAGGGCGTTATCGCCTATATACGAGTGGTAGCGGGGACCGTCAAAAAAGGGACTAAAATAAAGATGATGGCCACCGGTAAGCAGTTTGAGGTTACAGAAGTGGGAGTTTATTCCCCGGGCACCATACCCATGGAAGAATTAAAGGCAGGAGACGTAGGCTATGTGGTGGCCAGCATTAAGGATGTGCGCCATTGTAGAGTGGGGGATACCATCACCGAAGCCGAACGACCAACCCCAGCACCATTGCCGGGCTATCGAAAGGTAACCCCTATGGTCTATTGCGGTATCTACCCTGCCGAGGGAGAAAAATATGAAGATGTAAGGGATGCGCTGGAAAAGCTTCAAGTTAACGATGCTGCCCTGGTATTTGAGCCTGAAACCTCAGTAGCCCTTGGATTTGGTTTTCGATGTGGATTTCTAGGCCTGCTTCATATGGAAATTATACAAGAACGGTTGGAACGGGAATTTGATTTAGACCTGGTCACCACTGCTCCCAGTGTTATTTATCGAGTAACGACAACCAGTGGAGAGGTGGAGATGATTCAGAATCCTGCCAATTTGCCCAAAGCCCAGGAAATCCAAATGATGGAGGAGCCGATCGTTAAATCCAATATTATGGTGCCAACTCAATACGTAGGGACTGTGATGGAGCTTTGTCAGGACCGACGGGGTGAAATGAAGAATATGGAATATATTGATGAAACCAGAGTAACGCTCCATTATGAACTGCCCCTAAATGAGGTGATTTATGATTTCTTTGATGCATTAAAGTCCAAGACAAAGGGTTACGGTTCATTAGATTATGAATTTATTGGCTATCGAGCTGCTAAACTGGTAAAACTGGATATTCTGATAAATAGTGAACAAATAGATGCGTTATCCTTCATTGTTCATGAGAGTAAGGCCTATAGCCGTGGAAAAGCCATGTGCGAAAAGCTGAAGGATGAAATACCAAGACATCAGTTCCCCATTCCATTGCAGGCAGCCATTGGTCAAAAAATCATTGCCAGAGAAACCATTAAGGCCCTTAGAAAAGACGTATTGGCCAAATGCTACGGTGGGGATATCACCAGAAAGAAAAAATTGCTAGAAAAGCAAAAAGAAGGAAAGAAGCGAATGAGACAGGTAGGAAACGTAGAGGTACCGCAAAAAGCCTTTATGTCTGTTTTAAAGCTGGATGATTAAGGAAATAATAAAGACTAGTAATCCTGTCCTTCGACTGGGTTGCTAGTTTTATTTTTAATCAGGGAGGGCCCTATGAAGCCATTGGGATTATATATACACATACCATTCTGTGAAAGAAAATGCTACTATTGCGATTTTAATTCCTTCAGTGGCAAAGGCCAATATATTGAGGAATATATGGCTGCCGTACAGAAGGAACTGAAACTATACAGCGGGAAGTTGACTGATTATAGTATTAAGAGTATTTTCATCGGGGGAGGTACCCCTTCCCTTGTGGAGGGACCCTTAATAGGCAGAATAATGGAACAAATCATTAAGGAATGCTCCCTATCTAATGAAGCGGAAATTACCATGGAGGTTAATCCAGGAACCCTTACCTCCAAAAAACTTAGGGAATATTATAAGAGTGGAGTCAATCGCCTGAGCTTTGGGCTCCAGGCCTGTCAGAATCATTTGCTTCAAATCCTGGGCAGAATCCATAGCTATGAGGAATTTCTAAAGAATGTAACCATTGCCAGGGAAATAGGCTTTGAAAATATAAATGTTGATTTAATGTTTGCCCTGCCCAATCAGCAGCTATGGGAGTGGGAGGAAAGCTTACAAGCCCTGGTGCGCTTAGGGATTCCCCATATATCAGCCTACAGCCTTATTTGGGAGGAGGGAACCCGCTTCCAAAAATGGCAGAAATCTGGAGAACTCAAGCCCCTGGAGGAGGAGCTGGAGCTTGCAATGTACCATCGGGCCATTGGTTATTTAAAGGAAATGGGATACGAACATTATGAAATTTCAAATTTTGCTAAGGCCAATCACCGTTGTGTACATAACCAGATATACTGGTATAATCAGCCCTATTTAGGGTTAGGAGCAGGGGCTCATTCTTATCTGGAAGAAAGAAGATTCAGCAATGCCTACGGCCTCGAAGAATATCTACAATATATAAAGGAAGGAAAAGTACCGGTAATAGAGCGTACCGCTCTAACCTTTAAGGATGAGGTGAGTGAAACCATGTTTCTGGGACTGCGGATGATGGAGGGGGTATCTATAGAAGCCTTTCACAATCGATTTGGAGTGACTCCCCTGGCCCTCTATGGTAAAACACTACATCAACTAAAGACCCAGGGTCTAATTGATATGAATGCCAGCAGAATTTATCTAACTCCTAAGGGAATCGATCTCTCAAACCTAGTATTTCAAGAGATGCTATTGGATTAAGTCATGAGAGAAAAAATTAGAAGAGGGTCTTGACAAAAATAAATTGAAATGATATTTTAAGAACAGATAGCGTTAGCACTCAGCGATAAAGAGTGCTAATAATCGAGGTGGTCATATGAAATTAAACGAAAGAAAGCTAAAAATTTTACAGGCCATAGTTCAGGATTATATTCAAACGGCTGAACCCGTCGGTTCCAGAACCCTGACTAAACGATATGATTTAGGGGTAAGTCCTGCTACCATCAGGAATGAAATGGCTGATCTGGAAGACCTAGGGTACTTATCCCAGCCCCATACCTCAGCAGGGAGAATTCCTTCTGATAAGGCCTATCGTTTCTATGTGGATTACCTATTAGAGATGAAAAAAATTGCTGCCTTTCAAAGAGACTATATTAAAAGCAATTTATTAAAAAGCTTTGGTGAGATTGAAGATTTACTTCAATACAGCTCAAGGGTGTTGTCTCAGTTGACAAACTATACTGCCATTGCCATGGCACCACAGATAAAGGGAAGTAGGCTGAAGCATATACAGCTGTTCCCCATTGATGAAGAAAATATGATTAGTGTAATTGTCACCGACAGAGGAGTTATTAAAAAACCCTTAATCAGGATACAAGGTGGGATGGACTACGCAACGACGCAAAAGGTCTCTGCCATATTAAATGAAAAGCTAGTAGGCTTAACTTTTAGAGATATTGAGCAAAAATTAGAAGGAGAAGTGAAGCAGGAGGCCAACCATTTCAGTGATATCATTGATATTGTTGTTCCAGAGCTTTTTAAGACCCTTGAAGAAATAGACGACTTTGGTCTGTTTTTAAATGGAGCCACCAATATTTTTAATTTCCCGGAATATAGCGATATACTAAAGGCAAAGTCCTTTTTAACCATGCTTGAGGAACGGGATCTAATTAGCCATTTGATCAGAACATCAGAAAAGGAAGGCTTGTCCATCTCGATTGGAAGTGAAAACCACCTTCAAGAGGCAAGAGATTGCAGTCTGGTGACAGCCACAATTCAATTAGACGGGAACACCATGGGATGGCTCAGCGTCATTGGCCCAACTCGAATGGATTATTCCCATGTAATTAGCGTGATGGATCAAATCAGTGCCTATATCAACCAACTGCTAAAAAATAAATATTAAGTCAACAGTGCGAAACACCAAAGGTGTTTTGCACTCTCTCTTTTTAAAGATTACAAAAAGGCGGTGTCATGAATTGGAAAAGGAAAAAAAAGAAGAAATGCTTGAGGATCAATTGGAGGAAACAGCCGATAGCAACTTAGAAGCACAACAGGAAGAGGCTAAAGCAGCTGAGGAGGTAGACGAAATAGCACAATTAGAGAAGCAAATTCAAGAAAAAGAAGCGGCGTTGCAGGACTACATAAATCAAATGCAGCGACTTCAAGCAGATTTTGCAAACTACAAAAAACGAGTAGAAAAGGAAAAAAGCGAAATCTATCTCTATGCCAATGAAAAGCTGGCTGAAGAGCTTTTAGGCACAATGGACAATTTAGAGAGAGCCCTGGAGGCTTCAGAGGATGAAAAGAAAAGCGGCCTGTATCAAGGAATTGAATTGGTACTAAAGCAGCTGAAGGAATTGTTAAAACGAAATGGTGTTGAAGAAATTGAAGCACTAAATCAACCCTTTGATATGAATTTACACCATGCAGTAGCCCAGGTAGAGGCAGAAGCTGATGCCAATACAGTAATTGAGATATTTCAAAAGGGCTATAAAATTCATCAAAAAGTTTTAAGACCAGCCATGGTAAAGGTGGCTAAATAATTAAAAAATGAAAACATATAAGGAGGAAATATAAACAATGGCTAAAGTAATAGGAATAGACTTGGGAACAACTAACTCATGTGTATCTGTGTTAGAAGGGGGCGAGCCTGTTGTTATCCCCAACTCTGAGGGAAACAGAACAACTCCTTCTGTAGTGGCCTTTGGTAAGGATGGAGAAAGAATCGTTGGGGAGCCGGCAAAAAGACAAGCGGTTGTAAACCCAGACAGAACCATCAGCTCCATTAAAAGAAATATGGGGAGAGACCATAAAATAAACATTGACTCAAAGGATTATACCCCACAGGATATCTCTGCTATGATCTTACAAAAGCTAAAAGCAGATGCAGAGGCGTACTTAGGAGAAACTGTAACTGATGCAGTTATTACTGTACCAGCATATTTCTCAGATAGTCAAAGACAGGCGACGAAGGATGCGGGTAGAATTGCAGGGTTAAACGTACAAAGAATTATCAATGAGCCTACGGCAGCATCCTTGGCCTATGGCTTAGATAAAACAGATCAGCATCAAAAAATTCTTGTTTATGACTTAGGGGGAGGAACCTTCGACGTTTCCATTCTGGAGCTGGGAGATGGAGTCTTTGAAGTATTAGCAACAAACGGTAATAACAATCTGGGTGGAGACGACTTCGACCAAGTGATTATAGACCACATTGCTGAAGAATTTAAGAAGCAAGAGGGAATAGATCTAAGAAATGATAAAATGGCACTGCAAAGATTAAAGGAAGCTGCAGAAAAGGCTAAAAAAGAGCTTTCCAGCACAATGACCACCAATATTAATCTGCCCTTTATTACCGCTACCAGTACAGGACCAAAGCATTTAACCTTAGATTTAACAAGGGCTAAATTTGAAGAACTATCAGCCCATTTAGTAGATAAATCCTTGGATCCTATGAAGAAGGCCCTATCAGATGCAGGTCTATCGGCATCTCAAATTGACAAGGTTATTTTAGTAGGTGGATCAACAAGAATCCCTGCTGTACAACAGGCAGTTAAGAAAATTACAGGTAAAGAGCCCCACAAGGGAGTTAACCCCGATGAATGCGTTGCTGTAGGAGCTGCTATTCAAGCAGGGGTATTAACCGGAGAAGTTAAGGATGTTCTATTATTAGATGTGACCCCATTATCCCTGGGAATCGAAACCCTGGGTGGTGTCTTCACGAAGCTAATAGAGAGAAATACAACAATTCCATCAAAGAAAAGCCAAATCTTCTCAACTGCTGCCGATAATCAACCGGCTGTTGAAATCCATGTATTACAGGGTGAAAGGCCAATGGCTGCCGATAACATTACCCTTGGTCGTTTCCAATTAACAGGACTGCCACCGGCTCCAAGGGGAGTTCCTCAAATCGAAGTTACCTTTGATATCGATGCCAACGGAATTGTAAATGTTTCAGCCAAAGACCTAGGTACAGGGAAGGAACAAAAAATTACAATTACAGCTTCTACAAACCTTTCCGATGCCGACATTGAAAAAAAGGTCAAAGAAGCAGAGCAATTTGCTGAAGAAGATAAGCAGAAAAAAGAGAAGGTTGAAGTAAAAAATCAAGCTGATACCTTGTTATATCAAACAGAGAAGACATTGAAGGATGCAGAGGATAAGGTTAATAAAGAGGATGCAGAAAAGGTTAAGGCTGAATTAGAAAAGCTTAAAAAGGCCATTGAAGAAGATAACCTAGAGAATATGAAAAAAGCCATTGAAGATGTAAATAACGCCTTCCATGGAATTGCTCAGCAAATGTATCAGCAGGCTTCACCAGAGGACCAGCCCCAAGGGGAAGGACAACCAAAGGATGACAATGTTGTTGATGCAGAATATGAAGAGGTTCAAGAGGACGAAAAGTAGATGGCTTAGGACACCCCTAGGGGTGTCCTAAGGTTGTTAAAAGATATGTAATAGCTTTCATATAAAGGGCGGTGAGAAGGTGAGCAAACGAGATTTTTATGAAGTGTTAGGAGTAGATCGGAATGCAAGTGCCGATGAAATTAAACGGGCCTATCGAAAATTGGCCATGAAATATCATCCCGATAAAAACCAAGGAGATCAAGAGGCCGAAAACAAGTTTAAGGAAATAAACGAGGCCTATGAAGTATTAAGTTCACCAGAAAAAAAGCAGCGATACGATCAATTTGGTCATGCTGGGGTTAATGGAAACGGTGGCGGCGGATTTGAAGGCGGTTTTGGAGGCTTTGGGGGCTTCGATGACATATTTGGCGATATCTTTGACATGTTTGGTGGCGGCGCTTCCCGTAGAAGAAATGGTCCTCAAAAAGGCTCAGATATAAAATATGAAACGACCATCACCTTTGAAGAGGCTGCCTTCGGTACAGAAAAGACTGTGGAGTTTCATCGCTATGATAATTGTGAAACCTGCCATGGTACCGGAGCAAAGGCTGGAAGCAATAAGAAGACCTGCTCCCATTGTAAGGGAACCGGGGAGATACGCTATACCCAACGGACACCCCTTGGTCAGATCGTTAATGTAAAGGCCTGCCCCCATTGCGAAGGAGAGGGTCAGATTATAGAAGAACCCTGTACCACCTGTAATGGAAAGGGAAAGGTTAGAAAACTTAAGAAAATTAAGGTCCGAATACCTGCAGGGGTAGACAATGGCATGGTAATTCCCCTACGGGGGGAAGGTGAGCCTGGAACCAAGGGTGGCCCCCCAGGGGACTTATATGTGGTGCTTAAGGTATTGCCCCACCGTATTTTTACCCGGGACGGACTGGACATTATTTGCGAAATTCCCATTACCTTTGTTCAAGCAGCTTTAGGTGATGAATTAGAAGTGCCTACCTTGGAAGGAAAGGTGAAATACAAAATTCCAGAAGGAACCCAAAGTGGCACAGTCTATAGACTGAAGGCCAAGGGAATAGTCAGCCCTAAGGGCTATGGCAAGGGAGATCAGTTCGTGAAGGTAGTGGTGGAAGTACCTCGAAAGCTATCAGAAAAGCAAAAGGATATTTTACGTCAATTTGCGGCTGAAGGTGGAGAAGACGTTCATGAACAGCGAAAATCCTTCTTTGAAAAGGTGAAGGACGCATTTAGCAATTAATAGTTAGACCTTGAATAGACTGGATATTATTCAGCAAAAATCACTCTACATCGGTAGAGTGATTTTTATAGGAAGTCAAGGAATACCATAAAAATAACTATTTTACGTATTTATTTATCATACAACAAAGGATCAACAAAAGGGTTCTTTGGATGACTTAGGCTGTGTGCATTTTCACCAAATATATTGTATAATAGGATAGAACTATTGGGACATTATTTACAGGGATGTGATATTAGATGATGTGGATTGAAGTTTCAATTAAAACGACTACTGAAGCAGTAGAGGCGGTCTCGAATATTCTATACGATGCTGGGGTATCAGGTGTTGCCATTGAGGACCCCAATGATTTTGTATTTGAAGAAAACAGTGAGCTGATTTGGGATTATGTTGATGAGTCTATTCTGCCTTCAAATTTTGAAGGGGCGGTTGTGAAGGGCTATTTACCAGCTTCTTCCGATTTAGTTGACAAGATTGACCTGATTAAAGATTTGGTAAAAATGCTGCCCCAATATGGTTTAGATATCGGTATAGGTGAGGTAACCACCATCGAGGTATCAGAGGAGGATTGGAGCTCTGCCTGGAAGCAGTATTATAAACCTACGAAAATAGGGGAAAGGGTAGTGGTAAAGCCCACCTGGGAATCCTATGAGGCCACAGAAGAAGATGTAGTCATTGAACTGGACCCAGGTATGGCCTTTGGTACCGGAACCCATGAAACCACAATGATGTGCGTAATAGAGCTAGAACAGGCTGTAAAGCCCAATGCCACGGTTTTTGATATCGGATGTGGAAGTGGTATTCTAGCTATTGCCGCTGCAAAGATAGGAGCTAAAAAAGTCGTTGCTGTGGATTTAGATCCCGTGGCGAAGGATGTGGCTGAAAAAAATGTCAACCACAATCAGGTAGAGAACATTGTCCAGGTAAAGCTGGGGAACCTAACCGACACCCTTTCAGGAAAAGCTAATGTGATAGTTGCTAACATTATTGCCGATGTCATTGCCCTGCTTTCAAAGGATATAAAGGAATTTTTAGCAAAGGATGGTATATTTATTTCTTCAGGAATTATTTTAGACAAAATAGATATGGTAGCAGAACACTTGGAAGCCAATGGCCTTGAGGTCTTAAGGGTAAATCGAATGGGCGAATGGGCGGCTATCGTTTCTAAAAACAAGGGAGAATAGCATGAATCGATTTTTTGTAAACCCCACCGATGTAAATGAAGAAAAGCAGCAAATAATGATTGAGGGCGAGGATGTGAAGCATATTTCCAAGGTATTGCGCCTTAGGGTGGGAGATACGATAGAGATTTGTGATGGCATCAAATGGGAATATATAGCTGAAATTCAAGAAATCTCCAAGGATCAAGTGCGTGCATCCTTTAGGGAGCGTTTCCCATCCCATCGGGAGGCATCGGTTAAGGTAAAGCTCTATCAAGGGATTCCCAAGGCTGCCAAGATGGAGCTGATTATTCAGAAGACCACTGAAATGGGGATTACAGAGGTGATTCCTGTTATAACCAAGCGAACGATTGTACAGCTAAATGAAAAGGATCAGGCAAAAAAAAATGATAGATGGAAAAAAATAGCAGTTGAAGCTGCCAAGCAAAGTAAGCGGGGAATCCTTCCCTACATTCATCAGCCTTTGACTTTTCAACAGGCCCTCTCCCATGGTGAAGCAAATGACATTAATATTATAGCCTACGAAAATGAAGACCATAGAGGGGTGCGGTCCATTTTACAGGAAGTAAAGCCCTCCGAACCCCAAACCATAGGAATATGGATTGGGCCCGAGGGCGGCTTTGAAAAAGAAGAGATTGAAGCGGCTAAGGAAAAATCAATTCATTCTGTAACCCTGGGGCCCCGGATACTAAGGACTGAAACAGCAGGGCTTGCCCTTTTGTCGATGATTATGTACGAGCTAGGTGATTTAGGAGGTTGTTAGGTGAAAAAAGTAGCATTTCATACCCTGGGCTGTAAAGTAAATCAATACGAAACCCAAGCCATGACAGAACTCTTTGAAAGGGCCAATTACCAGGTGGTCCTTGATACAGAACGGGCGGATGTCTATGTGATCAACACCTGTACTGTAACCAATATAGGGGATAAAAAATCCAGGCAATTTATTAGAAGAGCCAAAAAGATTAATCCTGAGGCCATAGTGGTGGTGGTGGGCTGCTATGCCCAAACAGCCCCTAAGGAGGTTCTGGATATTGCTGGAGTTAACCTTGTCATAGGGACAAATGAAAGAAGTAAGATTGTAGCGTATGTTGAAGGAATCAAACCAAACGAAAAAATAAATGTTGTTGATGACATTATGAAGGTAAGAGAATTTGAAGAGCTGTCGGTACAAGAGATTAAGGGAAAGACCAGAGCCTTTTTAAAAATTCAAGAGGGCTGCAACCAATACTGTACCTATTGCATTATTCCCTATGCCCGGGGGCCCATTAGAAGCAGAGGTAGGGAAGAAATCATGAAAGAGGTAAAGACCCTGGTGAACAATGGTTTTAAAGAAGTGGTACTGACAGGAATTCATGTGGCTTCCTACGGAAAGGATCTTCAACAAAAGGATGCCCTCATTGGCCTATTACAGGAGCTCAACGGGATTGAAGGGTTAGAGAGAATACGTCTAAGCTCCCTAGAGCCCACCCTGCTAACAGAGGAATTTATTAAGGCCTTAGCAGCTCTAAACAAAATCTGTCACCATTTTCATTTATCCCTGCAAAGCGGCTGTGATGAAACATTGAAGCGAATGAATCGAAAATATACCACCGGCATGTATCGAGAAATTGTAGATAGAATCAGACGCCACTTTCCCCATATTGCCCTAACCACAGATATTATCGTAGGCTTTCCTGGAGAAACCGATGAAGATTTTGAAGCAACCTATCAATTTGTTGACGAAATGCAATTTAGTGAAATTCATGTGTTTAAGTTTTCTCCAAGAAAGGGAACCCCTGCGGCTGAATTTAACAATCCAGTGGATGGGATTACGAAGCATAACAGAAGTGAAAGACTAATTTCTCTGGGGGCAAGACTAAAAAGACAATATCAAGAACGATTTATCGGTGAGAAAAGATCTGTATTACTGGAAGTAATGAACAAAGCCAATAGTGGACACCTGGAAGGGTTAACAGATAATTATTTAAAAGTGCTGGTGCCAGGAGACGAAGCCCTTGAAGGGACCATACAGATGACAGAGCTGTCTATGATTGAGGGAGAGTACATTATTGGAAAAATTATCACAGAATCATAATGTTGGGATAAAATAGTTAGTATAGGTAGGTTTTTGATACTAATTTTTAACAAGAAAAAAGGAATTTTTATATTTATGTTGAAATAATTATGGATATGAAATAGAAATGGGATAAGGAGGTGTAACATGTCAGAATGTATATTTTGTAAGATAGCACAGGGTGAGATTCCCGCCCAAATTGCCTATGAAAACGATGTGGTAGTGGCTTTCCATGATATTACTCCCCAGGCTCCCGTTCACCTGTTGATTATCCCCAAAAAACACATTTCCTCTGCAATGGATCTGAATACAGAGGATACAAAAACAATTATTCCTGAAATTTTTAATGCCATCACAGGCCTGGCTAAGGATTTAGGTCTTAAGGATGGCTTTAGAATTGTCAACAATTGTGGGAAGGATGGAGGACAAACGATAGGTCACTTGCATTTCCACCTGTTGGGTGGCAGAGGACTTCAATGGCCTCCAGGCTAAAATTTTTATTGCATAACCGTTTTATTTAATGTATAATAACAAGGTATTGTAGTATCCCACTAGCAATATAGCATTATGTTGCTATAGATAAAGCACAGCGGGTGCTAGCGGAGGGAGGGAGAAGTAAATGTCAGAGATTAAAATAAGAGATAATGAAACCTTAGATAGTGCTCTTCGCAGATTCAAAAGACAATGTGCAAAATCTGGAATTTTGTCAGAGGTAAGAAAGAGAGAGCATTACGAAAAGCCCAGCGTAAGGCGTAAGAAAAAAGCTGAAGCTGCCCGAAGAAAAAACACTACTAAGCGATTCTAATGTAGAATAAAAGTAGAGGTGAATAAATTGTCTCTTAAGGAGCAATTAATGAATGATCTTAAGGAAGCAATGAAAGAAAAAGATCAGCTTAAAAAAAATGTAGTTACAATGGTCCGTGCTGACATTAAGCAATTGGAAGTAGACAAGCGTATTGATCTTGATGATGAAGCGATCATTGAAATCATTGCTAAGCAAGTCAAGCAAAGAAGAGATGCCCTAGAGGAATTTGGAAAGGGAGGTCGTCAAGACCTCGTTGAACAAGCCCAGCAGGAAATCGAATTACTTAAGAAATACTTACCAGAGCAAATGTCAGAGGAAGAAATTGTAAAGCTTGTCAAGGATACAATTTTAGAAATCGGTGCCCAGTCTATGAAGGATATGGGAAAGGTCATGGCCGCTTTGATGCCTAAAACAAGAGGAAGGGCCGATGGAAAGCTGGTTAATGAAATTGTGAAGAAAAATTTACAATAAAAATAATAACCCGGAGAATACTCCGGGTTTTGTTTTATTTTATAAGAAATCCCCATAGTTAAGTTCCCATTATATGCTATTACAATTCTAAATCAAATTTGTGATATAATTTATTTACAAAACTTTCTGATGATGGGGGGATGGTATGGGAAAAAAACATATTTTTTTACTGTTAGCAGCCCTTCTCTTAAGCCTTGGTTTTGGGTTGCGGGCTTCTTCCCATGGAGAGCTCAGGGTGATCATGCATCAGCAGCATGAAAACATAAGCAAAATAGAGATTGTTACTTCCAATCAAATTGAGGAAATGATCGTAGAAGTGTTTGATGCAAGCAACGAGATGACCCATTATCTTATCTTAGAAAGTCCCCTCCAAAGAAAGCATAATCAGGTTTATGCTAATACCTTTTATTTAACTGATCAGATAACTGATTTGCAAAATTTGAATAATATAATTATATATCCTCAAAATAATGAGGGAGTCTCCTATAATCAATCAGAAATGGAAGTGCAACAGGAAATTAATTATGATTCTGAGCTGGCGGAGGGTAGTGAAGAGCCTGTGAAAATTATGTCCTATAATATCCATCATGGAAAAAGCTTAACCGGAAGACATACACTGGATGAAATGGCGGAGTTGATTAGAGAAAGCGGTGCAGAGATCATTGGATTGCAGGAGGTAGACAGCAGCGTACCCCGCTCCAAATTGAAAAATCAGATTAAATATCTAGCCCAAGCCCTAGAAATGTATTATGCCTATGGAGAAAATGTCAGTATCTATGGAGGTCGTTATGGTAACGGCATATTAAGCAAATATCCAATAGAATATAGTGAAAACCTTTTGTTGCCCAGCAACAGAGAGCAAAGAGGGCTTTTAAATTCAATCATTAATGTCAATGGCAGAAGAATTAATTTTATGGTAACCCATTTAGGACTGAATAGTGAAGAACGACAGAAGCAGTTGAAATCTATCCAAAGCTATATGGGAACCCTTTTTAATGAAGTCATTCTTGTGGGAGATTTTAATACACTCCCTGGGGATTCGGCACTGAATGAGCTAAAGCGAAAAATGGTAGACCTGGGATGGGCCATGGGACAAAATGAGACACCAACCTTTGATTTTCCCTTCCTGTCAAAGCGAATCGACTATATTTTCGTGCCCCCAGGCTATGAAATAATAGATTATGAGGTAATGAAAAGCCGTGCCTCTGATCATTATCCCATAACCGGTACGATTTTATTTCCAAAAAATTAATTTCATATTTAGAGGAAAAACCTCCCTTGCCAGCGAATTCAAATAGGTAAGGGAGGATTAATATCATTTGACAAAATTTAATATGTTAAAAAATAGTTTAATAGCAGAAAATATGAATATATATAGTAATAGCATCTAAGGAGGTGAGAAATATGTCAAAAAAATATGGATTACTATTTTTAATCGCTTTTATATTTATGTCCATTTCAGGAATAGAAGCCCAAGGAACAGGAGGAACTGTATATGTCATCCCTGTTAAAGGAGAAATTGGACCCGCAGTGTATCAATATTTACATAGCAATATAGGTCGTGCTATGGAGGACCCCAGTACTGAAGCGATCATTATCGAAATTGACACCTATGGAGGTCTCATAGAATCTGCTGTCAGTATTAGCGACAGCATTGTCAACACTAGTATCCCCACCATTGCCTTTGTCAATAAAAAGGCAGAATCGGCAGGGGTGCTCATTACGATTTCAGCAGATACCATTGTAATGGCTCCTGGGTCAACCATTGGTTCAGCGGAGCCCATACCCAATACAGAGAAGAGTCTCTCCTACTGGACAGGACAGCTTAGGACAGTGGCACAGCAAAATGGCAGAGACCCTCAGCTGGTAGCCGCTATGGCTGATTCCAGCATCGAAATACCCGATGTGGTAGATCAGGGGCGGCTGCTCAATCTTACCACAGTAGAGGCGTCAGATTTAGGCTTTACTGACCTGGTAGCTCCAGATTATGAGACAATTCTTAGGGACCTGGATATTTCCTATGGGAAAATCAACACCGTTGAGTTGCCCCCAAGGATCAGACTTGCTCAGCTGCTGACAAATCCCTATGTGGTACCCCTATTGCTTTCATTGGGTTTCATTGGAATTCTCATAGAGATTTTTACACCTGGCTTTGGCCTGGGGGGAACCATAGGGTTAATTTCCTTTGTTCTCTATTTTGGCGGCGGTATCATGGCAGGAAATGCAGGCTGGGCAGTGGTTATCATTTTCATTACAGGAATTGCCCTCCTACTCATAGAAGCCTTTGTGCCGGGCTTTGGGGTCCCGGGAATTGGCGGTGTTATCTGTATTATTGCCAGTATTGTATTGGGAGCCAATAATCTTGCTGTAGCCTTAACCTCCCTGTTAATTGCCTTCCTGCTGACCCTGGTGGCCTTTGTGCTATTATTGAAATATGCGCCCCGTAATCAATTCTTTAACCGAATTGTGCTTTCTACCCGGGAAAAGGTAGAGGATGGATATGTCTCCTCTGGGGTACAATATGATCATTATGTGGGACAGCAGGGAATTGTAAAGACATTCCTAAGACCGGCAGGGACCATTGCAGTGGGAGAGGAACTATTGGATGTGGTCTCGGAGGGAGACTTTATTGAAGTAGGCACAGCAGTGAAGATTATTAAGGTTGAGGGTAGAAAAATAATTGTTAGAAAAATTGACTAGGAGGGATTTTTAATGCCAGCAATTGTGTCGTTAATTATTATTATTGCAGTTGTTTTTGTATTGCTGTCAATATTCTTAAGCTTTGTTCCCGTTGGGCTCTGGGTAACTGCCTATTTTTCGGGGATTAAGATTGGGATGTTTACTTTAATTGGGATGAGATTGAGAAGGGTTCAGCCAAGCCGGATTGTCAGCCCTTTAATTAAAGCCAATAAGGCTGGGTTAGATTTAAACACCGATAAGCTAGAGGCCCATTACTTAGCCGGTGGAGATGTAAATCGTGTGATAGATGCGTTGATTGCAGCCCAACGAGCTGAAATCAATCTGGAGTTTGCCAGAGCGGCGGCCATCGACCTGGCGGGTCGTGACGTACTACAGGCTGTTCAGGTAAGTGTTAACCCAAAGGTGATTGAAACCCCTAAAATTGCTGCCGTAGCCAAGGATGGAATCGAAGTGATGGTTAAGGCAAGGGTAACGGTTCGAGCTAACATTGAACGGTTAGTAGGGGGAGCCGGGGAAGAAACCATTATTGCCAGAGTTGGTGAAGGGATCGTAACCACTGTTGGTTCATCATCAACTCATAAGGAGGTATTGGAAAATCCTGATTTGATTTCAAGAACTGTACTAAAGAAAGGGTTGGATGCGGGAACCGCCTATGAAATTCTGTCAATTGATATTGCTGATATTGATATCGGTAGAAATATCGGTGCCAAGCTGCAGACAGACCAGGCTGAAGCTGATAAGCGAATTGCCCAGGCCAAGGCAGAGGAAAGAAGAGCCATGGCTGTTGCCGTTGAGCAGGAGATGGCTGCTGCAGTACAGGAAATGAGAGCTAAGGTTGTTGAGGCTGAGGCCGAAGTGCCAAGGGCAATGGCCCAGGCCCTAAGGGATGGAAAACTAGGGGTTATGGACTATTACAACATGAAGAATGTTTTAGCAGATACCAATATGAGAGATTCTATCTCCAATCTTTCTAAAGAAGATACTAAGAAGTAATGGTTTTAAATGAACCTGCCAGATTCCTAGTGCCTAATATAAAGGAAGTGATTCAATGAGTTGGGAAGGTATTCTGGGCTTTATTATCATTGCGGTAGTAAGCTCATTCTTTAATAAAAATAAACAGCAGGGAAATAATAAAAGCCCCCGACCCACGGCTTCGGCCAGTGATCAGGGAAGGGCACTTCCGAGAACTGGACCTGCCAGGACCGAAAAGCAAAGACCTAAAAGACCCGGTCACCTAATGGAGGAAGTGATTAGAGAAATTCAGCGGGGAATGATGCCTGAAATCAGTGAAAAGCAGGTTAATCCTGTTCAAGCCGAAGTGGATACCATTGAGGAACCCAGTACCCCTCTTGAAGTATACCAAGAGCCCCTAATAGATGAAACTGAGAAGGCTACGGATAATCATCCCTTGAATAAAAGCCATCCCATGGCAAATCTACGTTTTGATAATCAAGGGGTGCTTCAGGGCATTATTATGTCAGAAATTTTGGGAAAACCCAAAAGCTTAAGATAAGTAAAGAATAAAAGGGGCTGTCTTAAAATGATTTTACAACCATTAAAGACAGCGCCTTTTTCCTTTAACTACAAAAGCGGTGTCTATTATCAACCCTGTTGGGGCGATAAACCTTACGCAAAATCTTTAGAATACGATTATCATAGTAAACGAATTTATCCATAAGCGAGGTGTTCCGTAATGAAAAAAATACTTCGTCAAGTCACTGTGATCGTCATAATGTCAATGGCAATGTTAATTTTTACCTCATGTGAAAACGCTAGTGAAGAGATGGCAATCCAAGATTCCGATGAACAGCTGACAAAGGAAGACTTTTTGAATGATTTTGATTACATGATGGAAACAATGGAAGACACCTTTCCCTATTTTGGCGTGGCAGAAAGAAGATTAGGTGTGGATATAAGAGCCCTGGGGAGAGATACACGGGCTATGATAGAGAATTATCCTCATTCCCTTGAAGGCCTGGCAAATGAAGTGGGTATTTCCTTAGAGGATATGCCTGAATTAGATGAACATATTTTTTGGAGCATTATTCGGCATGAATTTTTCTCGCATTTTTTGGGGTTTGCCCATACCTATCCGCTGGATTCTGGATTATATAATAGGTTTCAATTCCCTTATTCAAGTCCCTCAAGTCCCCTTTTCACATCCCATAATCACTATGCCTTCACTAATCCTGTCACCCAAAGATTTTATCAAGAACAGGAGGCCCTTTATCATACCCTTGCTGAAGAGGAAGGAACGCTTTTTCAATTAGTTTTTCGCGGGTACCCTCCGGTTCAGCTGCCGCACAGTATAGTTAAAACAGAAATTATTGAGGAAGACAAGATAGCTTATTTAAAGGTACCAAGCTTTTTGAGTTTCAATCTAAATACTATCCATACATTGAGTACATTTTACCGTAATATCCAGCAATATGAGCATTTGATTATTGATATCAGGGATAATCCCGGAGGATCACCGGATATATGGAGAATGTATATTATGAAACCCCTTTGGTGGGACAGGAATAATATGCCTGATATGCCTTTGTACGCTTTTTACCGAGGAAGCAAGCTTGGGAAATCTTTAGGGGAAGTGAATCTTAAAATGGAGGCACAGAATTCACGTAATATACCTGGAACTGATAATTTGCTTACAATTAGTGAAATTATGGAAGTAAATGATTTGCCACATTTCAATGAGGAGGATGTACAAGATTTAGCCTATGGTGTCAGGTTTAATACCAGCATTAGCAATATCGAATGGCGGCATATGCACCACTTAGGGTTTCAAAATATTGCTGATTATCCCTTTGAGGGGGAATTATGGCTTTTAACTAATGAAAACAATGGCTCTGGTTCGGCACTGTTTGCCCGACATGCAAAAGAAATGGGCTTTGCTACCCTTGTAGGAGCGCAGACCGGTGGCTCATATACTACAAGTTCTGGTTGGTTCTTTGCCTTGCCCAACACCGGGATTATCGTAAGGTGGGATATAGACTATTTAACTGATCATTATGGGCGTGCTTTAAATGAGTTCCCTACCACTCCTCACCACTTTAACCGCCCTGGTATGGATGCGTTGGAGACTGTTTTGCAATTAATAGAAGAAGGCAGCTTTTGATGACAAAGAACGTGAAATAGGTCTATAACATCTAATAATCAAAATAAATCATCTATAGAATAAAAATTTCTATATTTATAGGTAAAGACAACAGATATTTATAAATTTTATTATAGAAAAAGGCACATTCTTCGGAATTTGTCTTTTTATTTTTTTCATAGACTAGGGCGTGTCTGAAAACCCACTCAAGGGCATCTTTCACCGCTTTTTTGTCCCACGCAGCGTTACTTTTCCTTGGCGTACCCCTGGTATGCCTTCAAAAAAGCGCCTTGCTTGGAACAAAAATTCAGTAAAATCTGCACCCTTCGGAGTATTCAGACACACCCTAGATTAAATCATCCATTTTGAAACTGGCCCCCCTTTTTTTTATTTCTTTTCAAGAACCCAGGAGGTCTATCAAATCCCTTTTAAGCATAAAAATTGTATAGATAGGAGGTGTGCCGGTTGAAAAAAAGCGATGAAATTAAAAAAAGCATAGCTGATATATTAGAGCTTCCCCAGGATATAATGCTTGATCTTCCTAAGATAACGATGATAGGCAACCTTCAGATTTATGTGGAAAATCACAAGGGGATTATTGAATATTCCAGCACCAGGGTAAGGATATTTACCAAATGTGGTGTTTTAAGGATTACGGGTAAAAACCTGTTATTGAAACGAATTGTGCAGGAGGAAATCGTGCTGGTAGGGGAAATCGACCAAGCAGAATTTATGGATTAGGGAGTGGGACAGTTGTTAATACTGAGACTATGGAATTATTTCAGGGGTTATGTTATCATTAGAATAGAAGGATTGAACCTAGAAAAATTCATTAATCATTGCATTGCAAAGGACATCTATTTGTGGGATATTCGACGCCTTAGCTATACTACATTAGAGGCTTGTATTGGAATAAAGGGTTTTAAGGCAGTAAAAAAGCTGGCCAGAAGGGCAGGCTGCAAGGTATCACTGACTCAAAAAAATGGTTATCCCTTCTGGGCCCATAAAATTAAAAAAAGAAAAATGCTTATATTGGGAGCATTTTTTTCTTTCCTTTTATTAATAATTGCCTCCAGTTTCGTATATAAGATTGAAGTAGTAGGAAATGAGCAGATTGCCACTGAGGCAATTATGGAATATCTAGAGGAAACAGGCTTAAAGGTGGGGAGCAACCGACATTTTATTGATTTACGAGAAATAGAAAGTGAATTGCTTCTTGAATTTCATGAGATGGCCTGGGTAGGAATAGAAATAAGAGGGGTTTATGCCAAGGTAGAGGTTGTGGAAAAGGTAATGCCTCCTGAGAGGTTGGACAAAGAGGCTCCCTGCAATGTGGTGGCAGCCAAGAATGGTTTAATTGAAAAGGTAATTGCTAAAAATGGCGATGCCAAGGTGAAGGAAGGCGATATCGTTACCGAGGGCGATATGCTCATTACGGGAATCGTAACAAGACAGCATTTGGAGAATCCCATGTATGTTCATGCCTATGGCGACGTCTATGCAAAGACCTACTATGAGTCAACAAAATCAAAGCCCTTAACAGTCATTAATCAAATAAAAACTGGAGAAACTTATAAAGCCAGAAGCCTTCGTATAGGGAAGCTGAATCTATCCCTGGGAGACAATGACGTACCCTTTGAGAAATATATAGAAGCGGAGGATAATAAGCAGCCAACCCTGTGGAGGAATATTAAATTTCCTGTCGAAATAAAAGTAGTAACCTATGAAGAGGTTTACGAGCAAGAGGAAACCCTAGAGCTTGAAGCGGTAAAGCAGCTAATTCACGAGGAAGCAGTAACAGAGCTGCTGGAGCAAATTCCCCTTGAGGCTGAAATTTTAAACACAACGGTAAATTTTAATCAGGTGGGTGACATCCTACATGGTGACATCATTATCGAGGCTCGAGAAAATATTGCAAAGCAGGTAAAAATAGACATTAAGGAGGATTAGTCTTTGATCAATTCATTACAGAAGAGAATTAAGGTAGAAAATACTGATTTTACCCAAGCACTATTTGGTAATTTTGACGAAAACATAAAGTTGATTCAAAAGCTTATGGCAGTGGATGTGGTCCTTAGGGAGGACGAAATTGTCATTATTGGTAGCGATCAAAGGGTTGATGTGGCAGAGAAGCTGATTTCAGAATTAATGGCACTTTACCAAAAGGGAGAGGGTCTAACTACACAAAATATAAGCTACACAGCTAATCTACTGTTAGAAGGGAAATCAGAGCGGGTCCAGGAGCTGGCGGGGGACGTGGTCTTTGTAACCGACAAAGGGAAACCCATTAAGCCTAAAACCTTGGGTCAAAAGAAATATCTAGAAAAGATTGAGCGGAATGACCTGACCTTTGGAGTAGGCCCTGCCGGCACAGGAAAGACCTATCTGGCTGTGGCCATGGCGGTAAAGGCCTTTAGGAATGAACAGGTGAATCGAATCATTCTCACAAGGCCTGCTGTAGAAGCAGGAGAAAGCCTGGGCTTTCTTCCCGGGGACCTGAAGGATAAGGTAGACCCCTATCTACGTCCACTCTATGACGCTCTTTATGATATTTTAGGAATAGAAAAGTTTCATAAATATATGGAACGGGGGATGATTGAGGTGGCTCCCCTGGCTTATATGAGAGGAAGAACCTTGGACTATTCCTTTATTATACTGGATGAGGCCCAAAATACCACCCGGGAGCAAATGAAGATGTTTCTTACTAGACTGGGCTTTGGATCAAAGGCAGTGGTCACCGGGGACATTACCCAAATTGACCTGCCCAGGGGGAAATTCTCTGGTCTGAAGCACGCCATCGATGTATTGAAGGATGTGGATGAAATTGGTATGAGCTTCTTGTCTGATAAGGATGTGGTACGGCACTCCCTGGTTCAAAAAATTATTAAGGCCTACGAGCTGGATGAAAACAGGCGTGAAAAAACAGCCCCAGGTAAGGGGAAAAGATAAATATGGTCATAAGGAGGTAATCCGATGGGCATTAAAGGAAAATTTAAAAAAAGGTTGGCCAATCTACCCTTTGGAAACAATAGACACCATAGGGGAATGAAGCAATTTTTTCTTGCTTTGCTCTTTTTCTTTAGTCTATTTGCCATTTTGGTAGCAAGCCTAAAACCGGCTAAATATGATTTAGCTGTAGGACAACGGGCACAAGCAGATATTCGGTCTCCCAAGGAAATAGAGGATCGATGGGCAACCGATAAATTAAAGGAAGAGGCAGCGTCAAAAGAGGAAATATTGTACAAGCTGGATTCTTCTGTTCATTTTGAAGTGAAGAAGGATTTAGAGCGATTTTTCACGATGCTTTATACGGTACGACAAGATGAAGAGACTAGTTTGCTTGAAAAAAGACAGGTAATTAGTGAAAATGACCTCAGTATATCGGGGGATAACATTACCGTCGCCCTGGAAGCTCCCGAGGAAAAACTCAAATATCTAGAAAACTATATTTACGATATAGTGGCACAAAACATGGGGGATGGCATTAAAATTGAAGATTTACAGAAGGTAAAGAATAATATTAAGGAATATGTCCTTACCTTGACTGATTTTAATGAGGGATTGCAGGAGCTGTCAATTTCCCTCATTAATGCAACCATTCGACCCAATTATTTTATGGATATTGAGGCCACTGAGCAAAAACGTCAGGAGGCCAGGGAAAATGTTGAAAAGGTCATGATTAGAAAGGGAGACCTTATATTAAGAGAGGGAGAAACTGTTACCTACGATCGACTAAACCTTTTACGGGAGCTGGGGCTGTTAACTGAATACAGTAAGATTGACTTCATGCTCTATGCGGGTATTGGGTTGATCGTTCTGGTAGTGGAGCTATTAATGATTGCATATCTTGCTGTCTTTAATAAAACACTATTAGAGAAAACGGGAACAATCCTCATGATTATGATTATTTTCATTACGATACTAATTGTATCCAAGGTTAGCTCCATTATCTCGATTTATATTATGCCCGTGGCAGCAGGAGCCATGCTCCTGGCGATTCTTACCGATGCCAGATTCTCCTTCTTAGTGAATCTTACCTTAACCCTGCTAGTAGCACTGGTAACTGGGAATGATATCAACTTTATCTTTATGGCATTGGTTGGTGGAACTGTAGGAATCTTTAGTGTTCAAAATACACAGCAGAGAGGAAGCATTTTTTTATCGGGAATTTTGGTCAGTATTGCTCATTTAGCTTCGGTTATTGGCTTTGGATTTATTAACAGCCATGAGGTGAGCAGCGTATTAGCCAACGGCTTTTATGGAGTTTTAAATGGTATCTTCTGTGCTATCCTGACTGTAGGGTCCCTGCCCCTGTGGGAATCAGTTTTTGGCGTGGTAACTCCCTTAAAGTTGTTAGAGCTTTCCAATCCCAATCACCCCCTTTTGAAAAAGCTGTTAATTGAAGCTCCCGGAACCTATCATCACAGCATCATTGTGGGGAACCTCAGTGAAGCGGCAGCCAATGCTGTTGGTGCCAATTCATTGCTGGCTAGAACCGGAGCTTTCTATCACGATATTGGGAAAACCTCAAGGCCTTATTTCTTTAAGGAAAATCAGTTAACCTCTGAAAATCCCCATGATAAAATCAGCCCCTCCCTTAGCAGCCTGATTATTACTAACCACGTTAAGGATGGCCTAGAGCTGGCGAAAAAGCATAAGCTCCCTGGGGAAGTTATAGCCTTTATTAACGAGCATCATGGCAATACCCTGGTGGCTTATTTCTATCATAAGGCTTTAAATGGAGAAAATGGCGAAAATATTGATGAAGAAAGCTTTCGATATAAGGGGAAAAAGCCCCAAACAAAGGAAACGGCCATTGTCATGCTGGCTGATTCCGTAGAGGCGGCAGTCCGAAGTCTATCGGCTCCGAATCGGGATAAAATTCAAAAAATGATTGAAAAGATTCTAAAGGATAAGCTAGAGGACGGTCAACTGGAGGAATGTGATTTAACCCTGCGGGAGATAGAAAGCATTAAGCAGGCCTTTATAAACGTTATTTTAGGCATTTTCCATGAACGGATAGAATATCCTGACTTAGATGAAGCAAAAGGGAGGAAAGCCAGTGAGCCTGGTCGTTGATAATCGTCAAACAGAGAAAATAGATGACAAGATAATTGCCTTAATGGAACAAGCAGTGGCAGCCAGCCTTCAATATGAGGGCTGGGACCCTGAATATGAAGTAAGTCTGTCACTGGTGGATAATGAAGAGATTCAATTGTTAAATCATCAATATCGGGGGAAGGACTATGCCACAGATGTTCTGTCCTTTCCCCTGGTTGAGGATGATTTCCCCCCGGGGGAAGAAAAGCTTTTAGGAGACATTGTCATCTCAGTGGAAAAAGCCCTGGAGCAAGCCGAGGAATATGGCCACAGCTTTCAGCGGGAAATGGCATTTTTGGTGGTCCATAGTATGTTTCATTTAATGGGCTATGATCATGAGGATGAGTTAAGTCGAGCTGAGATGAGGAGTAAGGAAGAGGCGGTATTGAAATTAATTGGTCAAATACGAGAATAGATGGGGTTAAGGGAATGAAGGTAAGAAAATTAATTGATAGCTTTAACTATGCGATTGAGGGGATTATTTATGCCTTAAAGACCCAAAGAAATATGAAGATTCACTTTTTCGTCACCATAGCCATCTTAATTTTCAGCTTATTCTTTGAATTAAGTCGCTTTGAGTTTTTGATTCTTCTTTTGACGATTTCTTTGGTGATTATTGCAGAGATGATTAATACTGCCATAGAGGCGGCCATAGACTTGATTACGGATCAGTATCATATTTTTGCTAAGATTTCCAAAAATGTTGCAGCTGGAGCCGTGCTGATTGCTGCAATTAATTCTATTTTTGTGGCTTACTTTATCTTTTTTCAAAGAATCAATCCCTATACTTTAATGATCCTCCATCGGGTGCGGCAATCGCCGATTCATGTTACTTTTATTGTCTTTATCATTGTTATTTTTGCGGTTATTAGCTTAAAGGCCTACTTTGGAAGGGGAACTCCATTACAGGGGGGAATGCCCAGCGGCCATGGGGCCGTAGCCTTTTCTTTGGCCACGGCCATTACCTTTATCTCAGAAAACACTTTTATTGCCACCCTCTCGTTTTTTATGGCACTGTTGGTTTGCCAGAGCAGAATTGAAGGAAGAATTCACAGCGTGGCAGAGGTACTAGCCGGAGCCGTTTTAGGGGCCCTGATTACAATAATATTGTTTCAGATCTTTGGATAAATTAAAAATGTAAAGGACAATTTGTAAACCACCGAAAGGAATGATAAAAATGCGGGGAATGACAAAAAAACTCAGTTTATTTTTATTGCTAATCGTACTGCTTACCGCTTTTGTCGGCTGTAAGGCCAAGAATCAAAGTGAGAGGGAAGAGGAACCCCCCATTGTGGAGGTGGTCATTCCAGAGGAAGAGGGGATACCAGAGGGGAAGGCAGTAAATCCCTTAACGGGTCTTTACATAGACGAGGCCGCAGCTAAACGCAGGCCTGTGGCAATAATGATCAATAACCTCAAGGCTGCCCTGCCCCAGAGTGGGATTTCTCAGGCAGACATAATCTATGAAACTCTGGCAGAGGGTAACATCACACGGTTACTGGCGGTCTTTCAGGATTTCAATGCAGAGAAGATCGGCCCTGTACGAAGTGCAAGACACTATTATTTAGATTTGGCCTTTAACCATGATGCAGTTTTTATTCATTATGGCGGAAGTCCTCAAGCCTATGCAGCCATAGAAAAGCTTGCGGTAGACAATCTAAATGGTCTATCCTACTTAGATAATATTATGTTTTGGCGTGATCCAGCCAGAAAGAGTCAAAAAGGAATGTATGAGCATAGTGTCTATACCAGTGCAGAAAAGATTATGACCGGCTGGGAGAAGGAAGATCATCGAAGGGAAACCACTGAGAATTTCGGGCCTATGCTGGATTTTCAAGAAGAGGATGTCACCCCCCAGGGAATAGATGCCAATACCCTAGAGCTGCCCTTTACAAATAAAATCAGCACCAGCTTTCAATATGATGAAGAAGCTGGTCTTTATAATCGCTTTCAATACAACGGGCCCCATATTGATGAAAATAACCAGGCCCAGCTGACAACGAAGAATATTATTGTACAAAATACAGAAATTAAACATATCCCCAATGATGCTGAGGGAAGAAGAGATATGAAGCTAATTGCCCAAGGGGATGGAATGTATATTTCCAATGGAAAGGCGGTACCTATTACCTGGAAGAAGGATTCCCATCAATCTCCCACCGAGTATCGAGACGAAAATGGACAAAAACTCATGCTCAACAAAGGAAATACCTGGATTATTATCTTCCCCAACAATCGAGAAATTCAGATAAACTAAAGGACTGTATCAGGTCAAAATTCCTTGACCTGATAATCGACAGGAGGCAGAAATGAAATTTAAATCAGGCTTTGTTACTATTATAGGAAGACCCAATGTAGGAAAATCTACCTTGATGAATCAGCTAATCGGTGAAAAAATCGCAATTATATCTGATAAGCCCCAAACCACTAGAAATAAAATACAATGTATCCATACAGGGGAAGATCACCAGATTGTCTTTTTAGATACGCCAGGTATTCATAAGCCCAAGCACAAGCTGGGGCAATATATGGTGAAGGTGGCCAAGGAAACCCTTCGGGAAGTGGATGTGATTTTGTTTGTAGTGGACGAAGGCCAATCCATTGGCCCTGGGGATCGATTTATTATGGAGCAGTTGGAAGGAATTGAGACACCAGTTATCTTAGTGATGAATAAAATAGATAAGATGGGTCAGGATGAGTTCCGTGTCCTATACCAAGCCTATGAAGCCACGGGACTTTTTCAAGATATAATTGGGATATCAGCCCTTGAGGGAGCCAACCTTCATTCCTTGATCGATAAGATTGTAGGCTATTTGCCGGAAGGGCCCCAATACTTCCCGGGAGATATGATTACAGATCAGCCAGAGCGGGTAATCATAGCAGAAATCATCAGAGAGAAAATATTACATTACACTGAACAAGAGATCCCCCATGGGGTTGCAGTGGAGGTATCGATGATGAAGAAACGTGAGGAACAAGATATCATTGATATCCATGCTACCATCTATTGCGAGCGGAAATCCCATAAGGGAATTATTATCGGGAAAAACGGCAGAAAACTCAAGGGGATTGGAAAAAGTGCCCGAGAAGACATCGAGGCCCTATTGGGATCAAAGGTATATTTAGAGCTTTGGGTCAAAATTAAAGAGGATTGGAGAAATAGTGCAAGTATTTTAAAAGGCTTTGGGTATGAATAAAGTATTAGTTCAATAACAAAATTTACAATGTATAGTCGTCCCCATATTACAGAGAATAATTATAGCAGCATACATAAAGGAAAGGGGACTTGACAATGCTTGATCAAATTATCTGGAATGTATTTGAAAAAACCGGTAGCGTAGAGGCTTATTTATATTATAAAAGGTGTGTCGGAGATAGGATACCTGAAAAAATAGAGGGGAAAACCAGTAATCGAGCAGCAAAGTAATTGAAGAAGGGGATAGGATCAAATGCTGGTAAATACAGAAGCCTTTGTGCTGAAAAATAAAAAGTATGGTGAGACTGACAGTATGCTTACCCTCTTTACCCGAAAGCTGGGAAAGGTTAACGCCATTGCAAAGGGGGCAAGAAGGCCTAAAAGTAACCTGCTGGCAGGAATACAGCCCTTTGGCTACAGTGATTTCATCCTATACCGGGGAAAAAGCCTCTATACCGTTACCCAATGCGATTCTAAAAAGATTTTTTATGGTATTCGTGAGGATTTAGACAGACTGACCTACGGTGCTTATATACTGGAGCTGATTGAGGCTGTGACCAATGAGGGTCAGACCAATAACCGACTCTTTAATCTGTTGGGAATTACCTTGATGCAGATGACGGAAAAGGATGTGGTGTTGCCAACCATCGTTAAGGCCTTTGAACTGAAGCTATTGGCTTATTCGGGCTTTAAACCCCACCTAAGGGGTTGTGTAAGCTGTGGAGCTACCCAATTCAGCCCTGTACGATTTAGTATTGAGGAGGGGGGGATTCTATGCCCCAGCTGCTTTGCTAAAGATCCCTTCGCCCTAAGGATTTCAGAAACGACAATACGGCTGGCCAACTACTTATTGGAAAAGGAACCGAAGGAAATAACCAGACTAAAGGTGAAAAAAAATTTAATGGATGAATTAAATCAATTATTAAAAAAGTACATGATGGTGCATATTAATAAATATCAGTTTAAAAGTTTAGAAATGCTTGATAAATTATCTTAAGGAGGTTGAGCAAAGTGGATATTAATCTCGAGAAGATTGACATTCTAAGAGAAAGAACAGGGGTATCCTATAAGGAAGCCAAAGAAGTACTTGAAAGATACGATGGGAATGTGGTAGAGGCCCTTATTGAGCTGGAAGACAAAAATGGGAAAAATTGGACTGCATCCATGGGCATAGCAGGAAATGAGGTCATTGAAAAGCTAAAGGCCATTATTAAAAAGGGAAATGTAACCCGGGTGATTCTGAAAAAGGATGGAGAAGTGCTCTTGAATATTCCCATAACAGCAGGGGCAATTGGCGTTGTGTTAGCTCCATTGGTCTCTATTTTGGGGGTTTCTACAGCTTTGGCCACCAGGGCCACCATAGAAATCGTTAAGGCTGACGGTGAGGTAGTTGATTTAAATGATATGGCCGAAGATAAAGTCAATGAGTTTAGAAGTATGATGAAGACTGACAAGAATAAAATGAAGGATAAGATTGACGATATAGCAGAGGACCTTGACGAAGACGAAGAAGAATAAATTCTTTAAAAATATGTCGTAAAACCATTGACAAAGGATCAATTATTTGGTAAATTAAATAGCAATTAACCAATAAGATGGCAATGAGAAAGAGGAGTAATGAAAAGTGCTGTTGTAGCGAGTTGGGAATGGTGTAAGCCCAATACAGTTCTTTCATGAAGGGCGCTTTTGAGCTAAAGCTGAAAGTGGATACATGATGTATCAACTAGGGTGGAACCGCGGAAGAAAAGTCTTTCGTCCCTAAGGAGGGGATGAAGGGCTTTATTTTTTTATCATTTTTTAGGAGGGATTTACATGGAAGTGACAATGGAAAAAATCGTTTCTCTGGCAAAATCAAGGGGATTCATCTTTCCAGGCTCTGAAGTCTATGGTGGCTTGGCAAATACGTGGGATTATGGCCCCCTGGGGGTAGAGCTGAAGAATAATGTTAAAAGGGCCTGGTGGAAAAAATTCATACAACAAAGCCCCTATAATGTTGGGCTGGACTCAGCCATTTTAATGAATCCTCAGGTTTGGGTAGCCTCAGGTCACGTGGGAGGCTTTAACGACCCACTGATGGATTGTAAGAAATGTAAGACAAGATTTAGGGCTGACAAGCTTATTGAAGATTTTGGGGCCCAAAATAATCAAGAAATTATTGTAGATGGATGGGACAATCAACGGATAGAAACCTTTATAGAGAAAGAGAAAATCCCTTGCCCAGAATGCGGTGCATTGGATTACACTGACATCAGGCAGTTTAATTTGATGTTTAAAACCTTCCAAGGGGTAACAGAGGATTCCAGTACAGAAATATACCTGCGGCCCGAAACAGCCCAGGGGATATTTGTCAACTTTAAGAATGTGGTAAGATCGTCAAGAAAAAAAGTTCCCTTTGGAATCGGCCAGATAGGAAAATCCTTCAGAAATGAAATCACCCCTGGAAACTTTACCTTTAGAACCAGGGAATTTGAGCAGATGGAGCTGGAATTTTTCTGTAAGCCCGGTGAAGATTTAGAATGGTTCCACTATTGGAATGACTTCTGTAAAAATTGGCTTTTAAACCTAAATATGCGAGAAGAAAGCATTCGATTAAGAGAGCATTCCCCCGAGGAGCTTTCTCACTACAGCAATGCCACAACCGATATAGAATACCGCTTTCCCTTTGGCTGGGGCGAGCTTTGGGGTATTGCTGACCGTACAGATTTTGATTTAAAGAGGCATAGCGAGCATTCAGGGGTAGAGTTTAATTATCAAGATCCCGTTACCAATGAAAAATATGTACCCTACTGTATTGAACCCTCCCTGGGAGCAGATCGGGTCACCTTGGCCTTCCTGGTAGATGCTTATCACGAAGAGCAAGTAGATGAAAATGACACCAGAGTTGTTTTAAAGCTTCATCCTGCCCTGGCTCCCTTTAAGGCGGCGGTCTTTCCTTTGACAAAGAAGCTGAAGGGTGAGGCTGTGAAAATCTTTGAAATGCTCTCAGAAAAATATATGGTCGACTATGATGAAGCAGGCAGCATTGGTAAACGCTATCGACGACACGACGAAATAGGCACCCCCTTCTGTATTACCTTTGACTATGAATCCCTGGAGGATCAAAGTGTTACCATTAGACACAGGGACTCTATGGAGCAGGAGCGAATCGCCATTGCTGATTTAAACGCTTATTTAGACGAAAAATTAAAGTATTAATTCAAAAAAACAGCAGGAAGCAGCGCCTGCTGTTTTTTTGTGTAACTTTCCTGTCACAGCAATATTGCTGTCGAGTCAGTGATAACGAAGCATAGGCCCTTTGTTTTGTGTAAAACTAGTAATAATTATAAAAAAGTATAGCAAATTAGCTCTTTATGTGATACATTATTTATATAATATAGCATAATGACATATAGAGTAGCACAAAGGGGTGGTTAATATCGAATTATCAAATCGGCAGCAAAAAATTATTGAAATTGTAAAGGAAGGGGAGCCCATTACCAGCGAGCAAATTGCATCGATGCTAAAGGTCACCAGGGCAACCCTGCGGCCAGACCTGGCCATATTGACCATGTCAGGCATATTGGATGCCAGGCCAAAGGTAGGATATTTTTATTCTGGCAAGTCAGATATTAATTTATTTTCGCAGCGGGTGAAAAATATTCCCGTATCTGATATCATGTCTGTTCCAGCCTTCGCCACTGAGGAAACCTCCGTATATGAAGCGATCGTCTCTCTATTTTTAGAGGACGTGGGTACAGTTTTTGTCATTTCTTCAAAGGGCTACCTGGCAGGAGTCGTCTCAAGGAAAGACTTTATTAAAAGTGCTATCGGCGGTATTGATATCAATAAGGTGCCAATAGGAATGATCATGACTAGAAAGCCAAATATTGTTACTGTTATGCAGGATGAAAATGCCCTGCAGGCAGCAATGAAAATTATAGAGCATGAGGTAGACAGCCTGCCAGTGGTAGAAAAGGAAATGGTAGAGGGAAAAGAACAACTTAAAATTGTAGGAAGAGTTTCAAAAAGTAATATTACCAAGCTTCTGGTAGAACTTTGTAAAGAATAGGAGGTAAACCATGGAACAAGACAACTTTGTAATTTATGTATTATCAGATTCAATTGGTGAAACTGGAGAGCAGGTAGCCAAGGCAGGAATCAGCCAATTTAATATTAAAGACTATGAAATTAGACGGTTTCCCTTTATAACTGAGAAACAGCAAATTGAAGAGATAATTTCAGAGGCAAAAGAGGAGCGGGCAGTGATTCTTTTTACCATGGTATTAGAGGAGCTGAGAAATGATATAAAGGCTGAAGCTGAGAAGCATCAGATTCCATACATTGATATTATGACTCCCGTAATAGGTGCCATGGAGCAAGTGTTTGAGAATGTGCCACGAAGAGAACCGGGTTTAATAAGAAGGCTAGACGAAAAATACTTTAAAAAGGTTGAGGCTATTGAATTTGCCGTTAAGTATGATGATGGAAAGGACCCGAGGGGCTTGAAAAAAGCAGATATCATCCTGGTGGGAATCTCCAGAACCTCTAAGACTCCCCTAAGTATGTACTTAGCTCATAAAAATCTAAAGGTAGCCAACGTACCTCTGGTGCCAGAGGTGTGTCCTCCTAAAGAGCTGTTTGAGGTGGATAATCGCAAGATTATCGGCTTGACAACAAACCCCCTGAAGTTAATTGAAATTAGACAGGAAAGGCTAAAAGCACTAGGCTTGAAGCAAGAGGCCAATTATGCCAGCATGGAAAGAATTTTAGAGGAACTGGATTACGCCGAGGCCATTATGAAGAGGGTAGGGTGTCCTGTCATCGATGTTTCTTCAAAGGCAGTGGAGGAAAGTGCCAGCATAATTCTAGAGATTTTTAAGGAAATTGGTTACAAGTTTAATAATGGTAGATAGATTGAATCGGAGGACATAGCTATGAAAAAATTTGTACATGGTTTTAGTGAAGGAAATATGGGAATGAAGGCCCTCTTAGGGGGGAAGGGAGCGAATTTGGCAGAAATGACCAGAATTGGATTACCTGTGCCCCCAGGCTTTACAGTTACCACAGAGGCTTGTAACGAATACTATCAACATGATTCTCAGCTGTGGCAGAATGTAAAAGATGAAATCTTTCAACATTTAGTAAAGCTGGAGGAGGCCACAGGGAAGCAGTTTGGGAATGCTTCCAATCCCCTTCTGGTATCGGTACGTTCAGGAGCAGTTTTCTCAATGCCGGGAATGATGGATACCATATTAAATCTGGGGCTGAATGATGAATCAGTCATTGGACTAGCCAAGGCCACAAACAATGAACGATTTGCCTATGATAGCTATCGCAGGTTTATTCAAATGTTTGGCGATGTGGTTTTAGATGTAAAAAAATATAAGTTTGATACCATTTTAGAAAAGAGAAAAATAGAGAAAAATCTGGAGCTGGATGTGGATCTAACCCCTGAGGATTTAAAATATCTAGTTGAAGAATTTAAAAAGATCATTGCCAGGGAAGCGGGAATTCAATTTCCCCAGGATGTGAAGAAACAGCTGCTGATGGCCGTTGAGGCCGTATTTAAATCTTGGAACAATCCCAGAGCAAAGGTATACCGAAAAATCCATGATATTCCTGAGCATTTGGGAACCGCTGTCAATGTGCAGTCCATGGTTTTCGGCAATATGGGAGAGACCTCTGGTACTGGGGTAGCCTTTACAAGAAACCCATCCAATGGAGAGAAAAAGCTCTTTGGCGAATTCCTATTAAATGCCCAGGGAGAAGATGTGGTGGCAGGGATCAGAACCCCTCAGCCCATTGAAGCCCTGAGAGAAAGAATGCCCGAGGCCTACCAGCGTTTTATTAATGTGACCCATTTGCTCGAAAATCATTATAAGGATATGCAGGATATTGAATTCACCATCGAACGGGGAGAATTATATATTCTTCAAACTAGAAATGGTAAACGAACAACCCTTGCGGCTATTAACATTGCCGTAGAGATGGTCTCTGAAGGATTAATCAGTCAAAAGGAAGCCATCATGAGGGTAGAACCACAGCAACTGGATCAATTACTTCACCCAACCTTTGATAAGGAGGAGCTTCAAAGGGCAGAGGTAATTACAACAGGCCTCCCTGCCTCCTCAGGAGCAGCCTCAGGGAAAATCTATTTTACCCCGGAGGATGCGGTGAAAGCTAGCAATTCCAGAGAAAGGGTGATCCTGGTAAGGCATGAAACCTCCCCAGAGGATATTGAGGGTATGGTGGCTTCAGTGGGTATCTTAACAGCTCGAGGAGGAATGACCTCCCATGCAGCGGTGGTTGCCAGGGGAATGGGTAAGTGCTGTGTTGCCGGTGCCGGTGAATTGAAAATCGATGAGGCTGCGAAAACCGTAAGGGTTAGGGAAATGCTTCTAAAGGAAGGGGACTATATTTCCTTAAACGGAAATACAGGTGAGGTCTATGCAGGTGAAATTAAGACCCAAGATCCCCAATTAAGCGGCAACTTTGAGGTCTTTATGAACTGGGCCGATCAATATAGAAAATTGAGGGTAAGAACCAATGCCGATACACCTAGGGATACAAAGCAGGCAAAGGAATTTGGGGCAGAGGGAATCGGTCTATGTCGTACAGAGCATATGTTCTTTGAAGAAACAAGAATTCCAGTGGTACGACGCATGATACTTGCCCGCAACCTCGGCCAAAGAAAGAAAGCCCTAGAGCAGCTATTACCGATGCAAAGAAAGGATTTTATTGATATCTTCGAGGTTATGGGTGCCTTACCAGTGACAATAAGACTTTTAGACCCACCACTCCACGAGTTTTTACCCCATGAGGAGGAGGATATTATTGCTTTGGCCGAGACAATGGAAATTACGTACCATGAATTAAAGGATATCGTAAATGATCTTCATGAATTTAATCCAATGCTTGGTCATCGAGGCTGTCGATTGGCGGTAACCTATCCTGAAATCTATCAAATGCAGGTGCAGGCAATTATGGAGGCTGCTGTTCATATGAAAGAAGTTAAGGGGGTAACGGTCAAGCCTGAAATCATGGTGCCTCTGGTAGGAGCGTTTAAGGAACTGAAATATATTAAGGATATCATTGTACAAACCATAGAAGAAGTAATAAGCGAGGCAGGGATTCAAATAGAATACATGATAGGAACTATGATCGAGGTGCCCAGGGCTGCCATTACAGCTGATGAAATTGCTACCGAAGCTGCCTTCTTTTCCTTTGGAACCAACGATTTAACCCAAATGACCTATGGGTTTTCCAGGGATGATGCAGGCTCCTTCATTAAGGAATACCTTGATAAGGTGCTGCTCGAGAAGGACCCCTTCCAGCGGATCGATCGAAATGGTGTGGGTAAGCTAATGAAGCTGGCTGTAGAATTAGGAAGAAAAACAAAACCAGATATAAAATTGGGGATTTGTGGGGAGCATGGGGGTGAACCAAGCTCCATCGAATTTTGCCATCTGTTGAATTTAGATTATGTTTCTTGTTCCCCCTTTAGGGTACCCATTGCCCGATTGGCGGCGGCCCAGGCGGCACTACGTCATCCTCAGTAATTGAAACTCCTCCGGTTTAATTGGAGACGTATACAAACGAACCTTGACGTATAACCAAAAATGATTGCTCCTTATAGCCTTGGTATAAGATAATAGGATGTACTGCAGTTCGTGGGGCGATTGGTAGATTTACTATAAGACAAAACAAGATAATCCATGTTATATTAACCAACGAGTAGCTATTATGTTGCTCGTTGGTTTTATTTATTATATAATGCTTATGTATAAAGACAAGAGAAACTATAATATTGTAACAGAATTGGTGGAGGGTTTAAATAGCGATGATGAAAAGTGACGGAGCTTTACATTTCAATTTTGAAAATATTTTCCCACCGGGCGATAAAGAGCATATAGCAGAATATTATGGTGATGCTTTTTTGCAGAAAGTTTTACATGATATTGAAACATACGTAGTCAAATGGGAACTGGACGATTTGCATTTCGTTTCATATTTTTCAGTTAACTGTATTTTTACAGGCTATTCCAGGCAGTACAGTGATATTGTTTTGAAAATTGGAAAACCTTCCAAACAAACTTTTGTAGAATATCAAACATTGATTGATTATAACGCTCATAGATTTTGCAAGCTTTACGATGCAGACCTTGAAAACGGTGTGTTACTGTTAGAAAACATCAAGCCGGGCACGCAATTAAGAGAAGAAAAATCTCTTGAGAAAAGGCTGGATGTCTTAAGTTCTATTTATAATGGGCTGCATATAGAGGCTCCCGATATAACAAAATATCCTACTTATTTAAGTTGGGTACAAAGAATAACAGAATACATGAGCAACAGGCACGACTGTATTGAATTATTCACTTATATGAAAATGGCCGAGAAAATTTGCATGGAACTATCATGCCAGTATACGAAAAAAAGATTATTACATGGCGACTTGCATCACGATAATATCTTGTTAGGAAATAATTGCCAGTATCATTTGATTGACCCTAAAGGGGTAATAGGTGACCCAATATTTGATATAGGTCGTTTTATATTAAATGAACCATATGAAGAAACGCCTGAACCCAGCAAAACAGTTAAGACGATTATAAAGAAATTATCAGGAAAATTGAACCTTCCCGAGGCTGTAATAATGAAGGGCTTTTTTATTGAAATAGCAATGGGAACTTGCTGGAGCGTTGAGGACGGTAATTCCAAAGAATACTCGAAACAACTGGAAAGGGTGGCATTTGCCAAGAGATTATTAGATGAGTTTTGGAACCTATAAGTGTTCCATATCATGGGTCTATTATCAGCAAAGACCAATGGAAGTAAGGTAAAATAAATATTGGAATGGGGTATTGTCACTTATTTTTTAGTGGCAGTACCCTGTTTTGTTATTCATTAGGTGGGCCTATAGAAAAACATGATATAATGAATATTAGTATATTTTATGTACAGTATCAGGTTAAGGTTAGAAGGAGCTGATTAGATATGTTTGACAAAAATAATATTAATAAAGATGATAATTACTATGTGAGTTTTGGAGTTGGATTTGGATTATTAGGAGGCAGTTTATTTGCGATAATTATTGGACTTGTATTTGGATTGATAGGAGACAGCATATTTCCCATAGTTATGGCTCTTGGACCTGCATTTGGAATGCTTTTTGGAATAGTCATAGGTGCAGTAATGGATTACAATAAAAATAAAAAATAAATTAATGTGATGACTTATAAATTTAAGATGTTTCTTTTATATTTTGTGTAGTTAGCTAAAATAGCCATACAATTTATGAATTACACTAAATGTTCCATAATGTGAAAAAACAGCCATTGGTCTATTGTGATAGCAGCCGCCCAAGCGGCGATAAAGGGGTAGTTTTTAAAGCCTCTCTCGTTAAGGAGAGGTGTCAGGCGCAGCCTGACTGAGGGATTCAGCCAACAAGAAACAGGGTATTGCGCATTCAATTGCGTGATATCCTGTTTTTATTTTTGCGCTTGACAAATACTGTCTCGTATTATATCATACTAGTATATTAATATACTAGTATGATATAATACGAGGTGAATAAAATGTCTTTGCCCTATGGAATTCTGGGACTGCTGACGTACAAAGAAAGCACAGGCTATGATTTGACTAAAATTTTCGACGACTCGCTTAATAACTTCTGGCACGCGCAGAGCAGTCAAATATACAGAGAACTCGGTCGTTTGGAATCTGAAGGACTGGTTACCTCACGAAGCGTTATCCAGGACAACCGCCCGAACAAGCGCATTTATGCCGTGACGGAAGTCGGAAGAAAAGCTTTTACGGACTGGCTGGGCAAGGCTGAGCCAGCACGGGAAAATCCGCATAATTCTTTGCTTATGCGCATATTCTTCGGTGCGGACGACGCCGAAGCAACGCTTGCTATGCTCAGGCAATGCCTGGAACAATGTCTGAGCGAGCTTGAAGATGATTGTTCCGACATACGCAGAAATATAGAAGAATACGCGCGCGTTATGCCGAATGGGATGGAAAAGAGGAAATATTGGCTGATGACGCTGGATTTCGGCACAGCCAATGCCCGGGCGACGGCTGAATGGGCAAAACGCTGTATTGAGCAAATTGAAAAGGAACGATGATTTACGATAGCGAAAGTGGTACAGAGAGTGGCTTCAACCTGAGCTTGCACGTGGAAGAAATTCTTAAGCAGGTGGGCTGCGAGGTATAGACTATCGTTTTGAACAGCGATGAAATAAAGGGCTGCAGGCTGCTTCGGCTGCTAAGTAACAAAGAGCAATAAAATAGAAATTTAACTAAGTTCTAAAACCTTTATAGCGTTGATATATAAGGATTTTCAAAAAAATACTAAAAAATAAGAGGATTATTTCTGGTTGATTTTAGAAATAATCCCCTATTTTTATTTCATAGGAAAGTTGGTTTTTTTCCTATGATGGGGGGTGCTAAGGGGGGCGTCACCCCTTATTAAAATAAGGAGGTACAGTGAAGCGTCCTAGGGAACCCATGGGTTCCCTGGAAAACAAACGTGGCGATAGCCACTTTTGTTCTTTTAGATTTAAATCTCAAATGAGATTCAACAAAGGCGATTTTAATATAGTATTTTGGAAAAGTCGTATTGTGAATAGATTTATAGTTATTTATCTAAAAAGAGTTTATATAATGAACAAATAATAGGGAGGAAGTATAATTGAATTTGCTTTTAAAGCTTGGCATAGTGATTTTAGTAGGAATTGTTGGAGGAAGGATAGCCAATTATTTTAAGCTTCCTAATGTATCAGGATATATAGTGGCAGGTCTAGTAGTGGGACCATCACTTATTAATTTAGTAAATATAAATGATATTCAATCGTTTAATATCATTAATGAAATGGCATTAGCTGCAATTGCATTTTCTATAGGAAATGAATTTCTGCTAAAAGACATAAAAAAAGTAGGGAAAGATGTACTATTAATAACAGTTGCTGAAGTAATGGGTGCATTTACTGTTGTGTTTTTGATGATGTATCTTCTCTTCAACCAAAGTATAGAGTTTAGTCTGATGGTAGCCAGTATGTCAGCTTCGACTGCTCCAGCAGGAATTGTGATGGTGATTAGAGAATTGAGGGCAAGTGGACCCTTAACAAAAACCATACTCCCCATAGTTGCCCTTGACGATGCATTGGGGATTATGATATTTGGTGTCTGCCTATCTTTGGTGAAGATGCTTTCAGGGGTAGCAGAGTACTCAATCATACAAATTATTATGAATCCTTTATTAGAAATAATAGGATCAATTTTATTGGGGCTTATAATAGGAGCAGTAATGGCCTATGTAGTCAAGAAAGCTAAACATAGCGTTGAGCTACTCATGATAGTTGTAGGGTTCATCTTGTTAAGCAGTGGTGCTGCCAGTTTTTTAAATGTTTCTCCTCTACTGACCTGCATGATGACCGGAGCTGCTTTAGTAAATTTAAAGCAAAATGCCTACAGAGTATTTAATGCGGTTAATGAATTTACGCCACCAATTAACCTCCTGTTTTTCACCATTGCTGGGGCCAGCTTAAATATCAAGGTCTTATCTACGGTGGGAATTTTAGGAATTGGGTATATTATTGCTAGAGCAGCTGGTAAATATGTAGGAACAACCTTGGCTGCAAAGGCATTAGGTTCTGAAGAAAAGATAGTTAAATACCTAGGTATGAGTTTACTTACCCAGGGGGGAATCTCCATAGGATTATCAATGGTGGTTAGAGAAGAATTACCTCAATTTAGTAATTCTATAATTACAGTAATATTATTCAGTGTATTAATATATGAAATAGTAGGGCCCATATTAGCTAAGATTGCTATTACAAGAGCAGGAGAAGTAGATGGCATGATAAAGAAAAAAGAAAGAAAACAAATTACAACTTAAACTAGAAGGGATCGGTAAGAATATGAACATTTTATTTTTAGTCCTTAATGAAGTTGAATATCTTGATGATATTTTAGATGCATTTGTAGATAAGGGTGTAAAGGGAGCCACTATATTAGATAGTCAGGGGATGGGAAGCGCATTGACTAACGGAGGTAAGGATATTCCATTTATGGGAACATTCAGAATTCTTCTCGATAATGCAAGGCCATATAATAAAACTATTTTTACTGTAATAGAAGACGATCAAGTATTAAAAGATACAGTACAGGCTGTCAAGGAAATATTGGGAGATATGCAAGAACCTGGCGTTGGATTGATGTTTACCTTGCCCGTTGGAGAAATTTATGGAATGAGAGATTAATTAATAATTACCGATTAAAACATTTTACAGTACATTCCATGTAGCTTTACCTAATAAGTATGGCGTTGATTAGAACATAGTAGAAAAAGAAGCACCAAATCACAATAGCGGTATTAAGCGTGCTCCAATAGTATTATTCCTTGAAAATGACAAGGGGACAGGGTTATGACATTAGTCTAAGATTAACCCTGTCCTCTTTTGTTACTGCCATAAAAATAGATGAGGAGTATTATACTATTTCTTTTGATATCACAATTCGATATTTTTTGTGTTAAAAAAGTCGAGCATCGTTAAAGTAGCTTTGGTATTATGTAGATATGGAAAGGAGGGAGATAATGTTAAACGAATTAAATCATGTGATTGACTATATTGAAGATCATTTGACCGATGATCTATCTCTTGAAGTAATTTCTGAATATGCTGGGGTTTCTGACTATCACTTTAGAAAGATATTTTTTTATCTTTCAGGAATGACGCTTAGCGAATATATCAAAAATAGAAAATTGTCGGAAGCAAGTATGGATTTATTGCATGGAGAAAAAGTAACGGATGTTGCTATGAAATATGGTTATCAGTCAATGGACGGCTTTACTCGAGCATTTAAAAAGTGGAGTGGGTTTTTACCCTCGGATGTAATAAAGAAAGGGATAAGTAAATCGTTCCCCAAGTTTTCATTCATAATAACCGTCAAGGGAGGAATCAATATGGAATTTAGAATTGAAGAAAAACCAGCGTTTAATCTAGTCGGTGTAAGTAAACGTGTCCCTATGCAGTTTGAAGGCGTTAATAGGGAGATTGTAAAGCTTGCAGAAAGCATAACGGACGAACAAAAAGAAGAAATGCATTCTCTTCAAAATATAGAGCCTTATGAAATTGTCAATGCTTCTTATGAGGCCGACGCTAATTTTTTAAAAGAAGAAGGAGATTTAACTCATCTGATAGGTATTTTAACGACTGAAAATCAAATAAGTGGTCAATTAGAAAAAGTGCCAGTCAAAGCCTATACTTGGGCAATATTCCCAAATGAAGGAGCGTTTCCTTCTACATTACAAGAAACAATGGCAAAAATATATTCAGAATGGCTTCCTTCTTCCAATTACGAAATAATCAATGCCCCAGCTTTTTCCTTTACTAAAATGGATGAACATAAAAAAGATTACGCTTATAGTGAAGTTTGGATACCTGTTCAGAAGAAATAGAAACGCATAAATCATTATGCGGCGCAATTATATAGTTTATAGTTGCTCGTAGCATAAGATAACGGCGTAAAGACCCAGAGCACTTAATAACAGTTGGTTTAAGTCCAAGAACTTTGTATACCAAAGGTTCTAGATAAATATAAAATATAGGGCGATAACACTTAGAGTATTTAAGTAATATCGCCCTATTTTTTTTGTTTTTTCATATTGAGAAATAAAATTAATTGAAATGCTATTGAAAATTATGTAGCATATCAATAAAAATATAATCAATAACAGAAAAAATATATTGATAAACAATAAATCGTATGTTAAAATCAGATCAATAATATATAAGTGAGGTGCTTTACGTGAAACAGGTTTCAACATTCTTTTTAAAGGTAGTAGTTTTTCTTATTGCAATTCCGGTTCTTGCTTTGTGCATATTTTGGGTGCCTGAATTTGTAAACTACCTACCTTATCCTATTATAATCGGTGTGTATGGAACGGCCATATCGTATTGCTTTGCTTTGTATCAAGCCTTAAAGCTTTTAAGCTATATCGATAAGAACAAAGCTTTCTCGCAATTATCTGTAAAGGCTTTAAAGAATATTAAATACTGTGCAATTACAATCAGTGTTATCTATTTAGGACTCATACCATCCTTGATTCCAATAGCAGAGGCAGACGACGCCCCAGGCCTCGTAGGAATCCCTATGATCATTATTTTTGCTTCAATTGTGATTGCAGTCTTTGCTGCTGTTCTTCAAAAGCTTTTAAAAGAGGCCATAGATATAAAATCAGATAATGATTTGACGATATGAGGTGGATAATATGGCAATTATAATCAATATTGATGTGATGTTAGCAAAAAGAAAAATGAGTGTCACAGAACTTTCAGAGAGAGTTGGAATAACAATGGCTAATCTTTCTATATTGAAAAATGGAAAGGCAAAAGCGGTTAGATTTTCAACTTTAGAGGCTATATGTAAAGCACTGGAATGTCAGCCAGGTGATATTTTAGAATACAGAAACGATATTATGTTAAAGAATAAAACTGAAGAGGAGAATCAAAACTAAGCTGAGTCTAATTTTCCCTTTTTGCCCACTATTAATTATGATATTTACCTTATGCTTTAAATGAAATGACAAAACACTTATTCGACATATAATGATTCAGGGGGTTATATCTATGTATGATATTATAATTGTTGGATCAGGCCCTGCAGGGTCTAACCTTGCACGATTGATTGGTAAAAAATACAAAGTGTTATTAATCGATAAACGGGACATGGAAAATGAGAATCCTAATAATCTTGCCAATAAATGCTGCGGAGGATTGCTAGCCCCAGATGCCCAGAAAATGATTGCTAAGCTAGGATTAGGGATACCTAAGGATATTCTAGTTGATCCTCAGCTTTTTGCCGTAAGAACCATTGATTTAACTAATAATTTAGAAAGATTATATCAAAGATTCTATTTGAATATGGATAGAGAAAAATTTGATAGATGGCTGGTTTCTTTACTTCCAACTGAAGTTGAAAGAAAGTTTAATTCATTTTTTAAAAATTTTGTAGAAATACCAGATGGATACGAAGTTAATTATATTCACAATGGAAAAGAAAAATCTGTAAAGACAAGAACTATTATAGGTGCTGACGGAGCCTTTTCAAGGGTAAGGAATTTTGTTAGTAAAGGGATAAATATTCCTGAAAGGTACATCTCAATTCAGGAATGGTTTCAATGTCCATATAAAATACCCTATTATACAGCAATTTTTGATGAAGAAATAAGTGATTTCTATTCCTGGATAATACCAAAGGAGAATTATCTATTATTAGGATCGGCCCTTAGACCTAGGGAGAACACCAGGGAAAGGTATGAGATATTGAAATCAAAACTAACACAGCTAGGCTTTAATTTTGACAACAAAATAAAAGTAGAAGGAGCATATATTGATAGACCAAAGAAGGTATCACAGTTTTATGTAGGAAAGGATAGTATAGCCCTAGTGGGAGAAGCTGCAGGTGCCATAAGTCCTAGCTCTGCTGAAGGAATCAGCTACGCACTAAAAAGCTCTTTATATTTGGCCCAGAGTCTTGAACAGGGAATGGATGGATTTTTGGATAGATACAAACAGAAAGTAAAGGATATCAAGTTAAATCTGCTCATAAAAAATTTAAAATCTCCTGCTATGTATAATCCATATCTCAGGCGGTTAGCTATGAAATCAGGTCTGCAAAGTATTAAATAGATAGTGTACTGGCAATATAGATGAGTTTTCAAGGTTTTTACAACCTTAAAATAGAACCAGCAGCAAAGTGTTCTGGCACTGTGCTTGCTGGGCTTTTTCTTTGCCATTGATTTTTGAACCATGTTAGCAATATCGCAAATTTTTTTGCTACTAATAGGTATAAAAGTGTATAAATTGTTAAAATTAGGATAGACAGAAAAAATGTTCGGTGGGAGAGGATTTTTTTCTTTCATATCGTATATATATAGAAAGAATGTCTTAGTAAGAGAGGGATAAGATGAAAGGAAATCTAAGGGAGATAACAGAGCACCTTGAGATAAATCAATTGTCAGATTATGCCCAAAAAAGCAGTCAATCAAGGGGGCGCCAGCAAGGGGAGGAGGAATGTGACATTCGTACCGTCTATCAGCGAGATAGAGATCGAATTATTCATTGTAAATCCTTTCGGGCATTAAAGGAAAAAACCCAGGTATTTATTGTAAAGGATGATTTTTTTAGAACGAGACTAAACCATACCCTGGAGCTTAGTCAAATCGCCAGAACCATGGCCAGAGCCCTAAAGCTGAATGAAGATTTAGTAGAAGCCATTGCCTTGGGTCACGACTTAGGACATACCTGCTTTGGACATAGCGGCGAAGAGGAGCTCAATCGAATTACTGGCCATTTCAAGCATAATGAACAGAGTCTTCGGGTGGTTGATGTGCTAGAAAGAGGGGGAAAGGGACTAAATCTAACCCAGGAGGTTAGAGATGGGATATTGAATCACACAGGGGATACCCTGCCCTACACCCTCGAGGGAAGGCTAGTAAAGGTGTCGGACAGAATCACCTATCTGTGCCATGATATACAAGACTGCTTAAGTGTGGCTATACTAAAGGAAACGGATATACCGCCGATCTTTCTAAAGGTACTAGGCTATTCCCATAGTCAGCGAATTAATACCTTTGTAAAGGATATTATTGAAGAAACCACCAAACAGCTTCAAGGGGGAAATGAACCGGGTGTTTATCAAAGTAAGCAGATTAAAGAGGTGATGGAGGAGCTAAGGCATTTCATGTTTAGACGGGTTTATTATGGTGAGCTCTGTGAAAAGGAAAAGGAGAAGGCCATCTTCATCGTATCCTCCCTGTTTGAATACTTTATAAATCATCCAGAAGAAATTCCAGAGGAATACCTTTATTTGACTAAGCGGGAAACCACTAAACAAATTGTGACAGATTTAATTGCCTCTGCCACAGACTCCTATGCAATTCACCTTTTTCAGGAAAAGTTCATTCCTTGGCCCAAAAGGGGTATTTAAAGCAGTTGATTTAATTTTCAGAATTGATTTTCTTTATGGTTATTGAAGGAATTAAGAAGATTTATGTCGAATAAACTTCACCATGTCTGAAAGAGGGATTGTTATGTTATTATGAAAATTATTGTGGATGCAGACGCTTGTCCTGTGAAATCAATTATTTTGGATTGTGCCAAGGGATATAAGCTAAGGGTTGTTTTAGTTCATAGTATTAACCATTATTCTGCCCGAGAAGATGGGGTGGAGCGAATAATCGTTGATCATGAAAATCAGGCTGCCGATATGGCAATCGTTAATCATACCGATAAAGATGACCTGGTGATTACAGCTGATATTGGTCTTGCGGCCTTAGTATTAGGCAATGGAGCCTATGCCCTTAATCCCTGGGGACGTTTTTACACTGCTGACAATATCACCCAAATGCTGGAGGAACGATATTACAATCTAAAGGTACTTAAGCAGAAGGGAAGAATTAAAGGGCCAGCCAAAAGAAAGCAAAAGGATAATGAGATGTTTAAAAGCGCCCTGGTAGAATTTATTGAAAAACATTATGAAATAATAAATTGTTAGAAGGAGTTTAACAATAAAAACAGAACTTATTAAGATGAGTAAGTTATGAAAAAATTAGGTGGTAACCATGGGAATCATGTTTCCAGAAGAAATAATAGAAGAAATTAAGGATAGAAATGAAATTACCCAGGTAATTTCTCAATATATTCAGGTTAAGGCTACAGGGGCAACCTATAAGGCCCTTTGTCCCTTTCACAATGAAAAAACCCCTTCCTTTATTATTAATCGACAGCGGCAGTCATTTAAATGCTTTGGCTGTGGTGAAGGGGGAGATGTCATCCAATTTGTAATGAAAATAGAAAATCTAGATTTTATGGAGGCTGTAAGGCTGTTGGCCCAAAGGGCCAATATTTCCTTAGAAAAGCTTAATTCCTCTACAGAATTTAAAAAAGAAATAGAAAAGAAAATGCTTTATTATGAAATTCTTAAAAAAGCTGGTAAATTTTATTATGACAAGCTGACAAAACAAAATAAGCCAGCCCTGGAATATCTTCTTAAAAGAGGATTATCAACGAAAACTATTAAAACCTTTGGTTTGGGGTATGCTTATAATAGCTGGAATGAGCTATTGCGATTTTTAACAGGGACTGGCTATTCTATTGAGGATCTTCTAAAGTGTGGACTCATACTTCCTAATAAAGACAAAACTGATTACTATGATCGTTTCCGAAACCGTGTGATTTTCCCAATTTTTGATGTGCGAGGAAATGTAATTGGTTTTGGGGGCCGGGTCTTGGATCAATCCTTACCTAAATATATGAACTCCCCAGAGACTGAAGTCTTCAGTAAAAGTAATACGATATATGGCTTAAATTTCGCCCGAAGACATACTGTTAATGACCAATTATTATTGGTAGAAGGCTACATGGATGTAATTGCCCTTCATCAGCATGGAATTAAAAATGCCGTGGCAGCCCTGGGAACATCCTTTACAAAGGGCCATGCCCAGATTCTGAAAAAATATTGTAAGGAACTGATTATCTGCTTTGATGGTGACGAAGCTGGTCAGAAGGCTGCTTTGCGCAGCATCAATATTTTACAGGAAAGCGATTTGAATTGTAGAATCATTGAGCTTCCGAATAAAGTTGATCCAGACGATTATATTAATCAGTATGGAAAATTTCAGTTTGAGGAACAAATACTAAAGGCAATTAGTCCAATAGAGTATAAGATCAATTTGACGAAAAGTAAAGTTGACTTAAACCTTCCAGAGGGAAAAATAAAATTTGTTAAAGCCTTAGCCAATGTGCTAAAGCAAATTAAGAGCCCTGTTGAAAGGGAGGTTTATATAGAAAAGATTGAAAAGGAAATTGGTGTATCAAAGGAAGCGTTACAAGCAGAAATATATGGATACAGGCCTCAAGAGGCCATGACAAAGAATCAAAAGTATAGTTCCAGGAACAAAAGAGATAATAAATATATAGAAGCTGTACCCCTGGCTGAACAAAAAGGCCATCTTATTGCAGAGAAGCAGCTCATAAAGACCATGTTGACTAATGAGAAGGTGTTACCTCAACTATTGTCAAAAATAAAGGTGGAGGATTTTTCTACTGAAGCTCACCAAACAATTGTGGCCCACATCATGGAGCTGCACAAGCAGGGTAAACCAATAGAGCTGGAGAAATCATCAGGGCATCTGGCAAAAGAGATTAAAGAGATTAATAATATTGATATTAACCATATAAATATAGATAAGGCCTTAGAAGCATATATAGTCAATTTAAAGCGTTATAAAAGGCTATATCACCTCAAGCTTTTACGAGAAAAGCAAGATACTTTACTTCAGGATAAAAAATTAAATAAGGAAGAGGTTGAGAAGGAGTTGCTTAAAATAGGTTTGGAAATAATGAAAATTAATACAGAGCTTAAGAGAAGATAGCTTGAGAAGAAGGGAGGGGACTTAATGAGTGAACCACAGGAAATAAAAAAGGAATCTGTCAAAAAATTGATCGAAAAGGGCAAAAAAAGAGGAATGGTTACCTATACAGAAGTTATGGATGCCCTAGAGGACATTAGCCTTGATAAAGATCAAATAGATGAATTATATGAGCATCTTGCTTCAATGGGAATCGATGTGGTGGGCGAAAAGGATGACATAGAGATAGACGATGTAGATTTGGAAGATGTAGAGGCCGAAAGCGACATTGCGATCGAAGAAAATATAGAAGATGATGTAACGCTTTTAAAAGGGATTAACATCGATGACCCTGTCAGAATGTATTTGAAGGAAATTGGAAAGGTACCTCTTTTAACTGGTGATGAAGAGATTGAATTGGCTCAAAAAATGGAGGCTGGAAATGAAGAGGCTAAAAAGCGGCTAGTGGAAGCGAACCTAAGACTGGTGGTCAGCATTGCTAAACGATATGTGGGGCGAGGTATGCTGTTCTTAGATTTAATTCAAGAGGGAAACCTTGGATTAATTAAGGCAGTTGAAAAGTTTGACTTCCGTAAGGGCTTTAAGTTCAGTACCTATGCAACCTGGTGGATAAGACAGGCCATAACCCGTGCTATTGCCGATCAAGCCAGAACCATCCGTATCCCTGTACACATGGTTGAAACCATTAATAAACTAATCCGGGTATCAAGACAATTATTACAGGAACTGGGAAGAGAACCAAAGCCCGATGAGATCGCCAAAGAAATGGATCTTTCTGAGGACAAGGTCAGGGAAATCTTAAAAATTGCCCAAGAACCCGTTTCTTTAGAAACTCCCATAGGTGAAGAAGAAGATAGTCATCTGGGTGATTTTATTCCTGATGATGATGCCCCTGCCCCCGCTGAAGCTGCAGCCTTCTCGCTGTTAAAGGAACAATTAATTGAGGTGCTGGATACTTTAACCCCAAGGGAGCAGAAGGTGCTTCGATTAAGATTTGGATTAGATGACGGAAGAGCCCGAACCCTAGAGGAAGTAGGGAAAAAATTTGATGTAACTCGGGAACGGATTCGGCAAATCGAGGCAAAGGCCCTAAGAAAGCTAAGACATCCCAGCAGAAGTAAAAAATTAAAGGATTATTTAGAATAAAACTTTAATTCTAAAGCCCCTGAATTCAATGTACATGGAAAGCCAACGAAGGGAAACCCTATAGGGTGTTGGCTCTCCTAACACAAAGAAGACAGGGGCTTTAAAGTAGTAATCTGAAAAAATTTACCAATACTGTTTTTGCTTAGCGTATTCGATTTTTTTCTTTTTTTCTTCTTCAGTTTCGTTTAGGTCTATTTGGTCCTGAAGCTTATGCATAATTTGGTCAGCTTCTTCCTCCCATTCTTGGGTTCGTCCGCCCCATTGAAAGCGGATAAACTCCTCGGGGGGAAGAATTACCTTCTTTTTCTTATCATTTTGGGACATAAATCATCCTCCTATCGATTGAATTGAAGAAGTAATTTAAAGTACTATACTATCTATTTTTTAATAAAGGAGATAAAAGTATGCAGGTAAGATTAACCCCCAGGCTAGAAAAAGTAGCTCAACAGGTTAAAAAAGGCAGTCGTGTTGCAGATATAGGGACAGATCACGGCTACATACCCATTTATCTAATGCAAAACGAAATTGCAGACCAGGTAATCGCCTGTGATGTGAATGAATTGCCTTTAAAAAGCGCAAAGAAAAATATCGTTGCCAGCAATTATCAAAACGATATTGAAACCAGGCTGAGCAATGGCCTCGAGGCAATCGGAATAAATGAGGTAGATACCATTATTATTGCAGGAATGGGAGGCATACTGATTCAAGAGATATTAGAAGCCTCTAAGGCTGTGGCTGAATCAGTCAGGCTAATTCTTCAACCAATGCAGGGCAGAGAGGTGCTGCGAAGATACTTGGTAGAGGCAGGCTTTTCTATTATTAAGGATCTATTGGTACGGGAAGAGCATCGATTCTATGAAATTCTGGTGGCTGAAAAGGGGTGCCAGCAGGTGGACGATGAAATCTATTACGAAATAGGATTCCAATTGAAGGAAAACCCCCTTCCCTTGGCGAAGGAATTTATTGAGGGTAAAATCAAGGCAACAGAGAAGATCCTTGAACAAATGAAGGTAAACAAAGAAGCAAAAGTCCTAGAAAAATATCAAGATACAGTAAAGCGACTGGAAAAATTAAAGGAGGTGCTGTCATGGCTGAAAAAGTAAATGAAATAATAAAGCTAATAGAAGCATTGGCTCCAAAAAGTGCGGCGGAATCCTGGGATAACGTAGGCTTACAGCTTGGGGGGATTAATGACCAAGCGACCAATATAATGGTGGCCCTGGAGATAACAGATAAAGTATTAGAGGAGGCCATCGAGAAAGATGTACAATTAATCGTTGTCCATCATCCCTTTATCTTTAAGGCCATAAAGGGAATTAATCGTGATGATTCCAGGGGAAAATTAATTTATAAGGCTATCCAAAATAATATTGCCGTTTATGCAGCCCATACCAATATCGATGTGGTAGAAAACGGCTTAAATCATCAATTAGCCTTGAAATTTAACCTGGAGGATATAGAAATCCTTGAGATAACCGGCAAAGTTCAATATTATAAGCTGGTGGTCTTTGTACCGGTGGATTATGCAGAAACAGTGGCCACGGCCATGGCCCAGGCGGGGGCAGGCCATATAGGGAATTACAGCCATTGCTCCTTTAGAAGTGAGGGTACAGGAACCTTTAAGCCCTTAGCAGGTGCCGATCCCTTTATCGGAAGTAAGGACAAAATCGAATATGTAAAGGAAATAAAAATAGAAACAATTGTTGCGGGAAATCAGATTAATTCTGTGGTTAGCGATATGCTAACAGCTCATCCCTACGAAGAGGTGGCCTATGACCTTTATCCCCTGCAAAAGGATTCACCCCAATGGGGAATTGGCAGAATTGGTAAATTAACTGAGCCGGCAGCCCTTAATCTCTTCGTGGAATCAGTTAAGTCCCAATTGCAGCTTTCCCAGGTGAGGGTAATCGGAAATGTCAATGAGCAGATTCATCGGGTCTGTATCGTTAACGGCAGTGGGGCCGAGTACATTAAAGCAGCAGCAGATGCAGGCTGTGATTGCCTTATTACCGGTGATGTAAAGTATCATGATGCTCAATTGGCTCTGGAACTAGGCATTAATGTCATTGATGCAGGCCATTATGAAACAGAAGCTTTTTTTGTTGATTGGATGACTGATTATCTAGAGAAAAAGCTATGGGATAAGAAACTAAAAGCCAGTATTATACCTTCTACTGCTTATATCAATCCCTTTCAATTCCTATAGCAGGGAAGGATTGATTAATAAAGAAAATGCTGATATAATGGGTGAGCGTAGGAGAATGGAGGGAAAGAGATGAAAGCAGTGATTTATACCGATGGCGGTGCCAGGGGTAACCCTGGAGAGGCTGGTATTGGAATTGTAATTGAAAGCCCCGAGGGGGAAGTAATTCGTGAAATAAGTCAATTTATTGGCAAGCAGACCAATAATGTAGCTGAATATAAGGCCTTGAGCAGAGCCCTTGAGGCCGCCTTAGATATGGAAATTAAAGCAGTAACCTGTTACTTAGATAGTGAGCTGGTGGTCAAACAGATTAAGGGTGAATACAAGGTAAAAAATGAGGGATTAATTCCCCTCTACCAAATGATAATGCCCCTTATTAATAAATTTGATCAATTTGAGATTCAGCATGTTCGGCGGGAGCATAATAAAAGGGCCGATGCTCTAGCCAATTTAGCAATGGATCAAAAATAATATTCCATATATTGGATTTTGACAGCCAGAGGAATCTATGCTACAATAATGACTCAAGCAAAAAAAGTTTATACAGTGAGTAAGTCAGATGGTCGCGGACACAGCCTAGCTGTGGACGAGGAAAGTCCGAGCTCCATAGGGCAGGGTGCTGGGTAACCCCCAGTGGAGGTGACTCCAAGGAAAGTGCAACAGAGAGATACCGCCCATTGAGAAGCCAACTATGGCTTTTTAATAGGTAAGGATGGAAAGGTGAGGTAAGAGCTCACCAGCAGCTAGGTGACTAGTTGGCTATGTAAACCCCACCTGGAGCAAGACCAAGCAGGGACAAAAAAGCGATTGCCCGTCGTGTCCCGTGGTAGGTTGCTTGAGCCCCCTGGTAACAGTGGGCCTAGATAGATGACCATTTAATACAGAACTCGGCTTATAGATTTGCTCGCTATCAATGTGAAAACCCGATGCTTTTAAGGCATTGGGTTTTGTTGTGTAAATTTTTTTATTTTCCTGTTTAAAACCATAACATCAGGGTAAAATTACTGTGGATAACGATTATTTATTAATAATTAATATTAAGGAGGGGTTAAAGTGGCTTTTTTTAATGATCCATACGGCATAAAAGGACTAAAAGTAAAGGGAATGGAAAAACGAAAGCAACAAATGAAAAATGAACTATTACTTGAGGAATTAACCAAGGAGCTAAGGGAAATCGGAGATAAATTAAATCAGATAGAAAAAGACCTTAGCAATTAAATATAGCTATTTTAATTTTTAAATTAAATGAAATTTTACGGGAAATCCAATGCTTAGTGTATTGGATTTTACTATGGATAAAAAACTACAAATTTTATAAATTTAGAGGTTTTTTAGGCAGGCTTATCGAAAAACCTAAGGAGATAACAATGATCAAAGATACGAGGAATTCATTATTAGAGGCAAAAAAAATTTGATATAATAGCGTGGAGGAGGAAGTCAGCTTGGGCAATATGACGACTGACGACATGCCACTATCGGGAAATTGAACTAGTGACAATTGGTCAATTTGGATGACGCAGGGTACTAGTATTTCCGAGGAAATGATTTGTCAGAAATTATAAAACTATGCACATTAGTGGAAAATGGAGGGGATTTTATGAAACTAGTTTCTTGGAATGTGAATGGCCTTAGGGCTTGTATAGGAAAAGGGTTTTTAGACTATTTTAAAGAAGTTGATGCAGATATTTTTTGTATACAAGAGACAAAATTACAGCAGGGACAAGTTGAATTAGATTTAGAAGGATATTATGATTATTGGAATTATGCAGTGAAAAAAGGATACTCGGGAACGGCGGTCTTTACAAAAAAGAAGCCCCTATCGGTTCAATATGGTGTAGGAATTGAAGCCCATGACCAGGAAGGTCGGGTAATTACCTTGGAATTTGAATCCTTTTATTTGGTAAATGCTTATATTCCCAATAGTCAAAGGGGATTAGCCAGGCTGGAATATCGAATGACCTGGGAGGATATGTTTAAGGATTACCTTAAGGGATTAGATGAGAAGAAGCCTGTCATTCTTTGTGGTGATTTAAATGTGGCCCATCAAGAAATAGATTTAAAAAATCCTAAAACGAATCGAAAAAATGCTGGGTTTAGCGATGAAGAAAGAGAAAAGATGACAGCCCTGCTGGATAACGGATTTATTGATAGCTTTCGGAGCTTTTATCCTGATAAGGAGGGAGCCTATACCTGGTGGTCATATTTCAGTAAGGCACGAGAAAGAAATATTGGATGGAGAATAGATTACTTTGTCGTATCCGAAGGGCTAAAGGATAATTTAAAGGTATCAGAGATACATGACCACGTAATGGGAAGTGATCATTGTCCAGTGTTACTAGAGATTGATATAGCATAAGGATATAAGATAAGTGTTTTAGATTATTCTGGCATATCAAAAATAGTGCCGCCTGATTCAAAGGAGATATCGAGTTTAATAGAGGTGCTTGGGTTTAAAAAAATAATAAATTGGGCGCCGGATGAAGCTCTTCTGGTACCAGGGGAAAATTGAAAGTCAAAGGGAATATCTGCTTTGATTAATAGCCTCTGCAATGTAAAGATTTGATTTATTTTGATTTTACCCGAATTGATTAGATTTAAAAATAAATCCGTTGACAGCAGTGCAATTAACTCCTCATCAAATTTTCCCATGGCTATTCCCCCCATCAATCAGACTCTGATGTATTTTATCATATGCGATTACCTAGTAAAACAGTGCAAAATCTGTAAAAAGCAGCCCTAATCCTGGGCTGCTTTTTTAATATATTTTTTACAGGCGAATGCAACATCATTAGCAGCTATCATACCTGTCTGTAAGGCCCCCTGCTGCCAGGCTCGAGAGACCGAAATATGCTCCCCAGCGAAAAACACCTTGTCATCATATTCTGGCTCTGTTACCACCTTTGAAAAAAGTCTCTTTTGTTGAGGATTATAGAAAGCAAAGGCTCCCAGTGCCCATGGATGATTATTCCATAATAGTGTCTTATGATCGAGGACAATATCATCCAGGTATCCTTTGGGCAGATCGTTGACTGCCTCGACCTGTTCTTTAACCACTTCAAAGCGATAGGGCTCCACAAAATCCCCCAAGCGTAAGGCATCCTGGGTCCAATTATAGCTGGCTAACAGAACCCCAGGTGAATTTGGATCTGCCCCTGGCCGTAGATCCCAGACACAGGGGGGAGATTCAAAGCAGCCTAGTTTTCGATTTAACTCCTGGTCACAGATAAAGGCTCCCTGGTTCGATGGATACCAGATGGTATTAATGACAAGGTCGGTTTCAGAGCCACCGCCAACGATACGCTTATCTGGGGGACCTTGCTCCCAAAAACGTTCTTTACATAGTAATAGGGTTTTTTGTGATTCAGCCACGTTTAATATTCGTATTGCTTGCATCTTATTACTGCTGAATATAGGATCCAACTCCAGCATTCTGACATTAGAAAAGGGAAGGGCACAAATGACAAAATCAAAGCTTTCCTCTTGATCGATTAATCGGTTTCTCTGTTTATAGTGGACGGTCACTGGACCATCCTGCTGAAACTGGCTTAATCCAGTTACCACATGACCAGGCTTCCAATGGATATTCCCTAGCACTTCATGCGAGATGTCAGGAGAATACTCAGTGGGTTTGGGATTTAACAATGAGTAATAAAAGGATAAGGGTAGGTTGACCATCCCCCCCGGAATTTCATAGAGGAAAGAAAAATTGGCAGGATACAGCTCATGTAATATTTCGAAAGCACTTTGGTTAAAGTAGGCACCAATAAAAGAATCAACGCTGCTGAGCATTTCAATAGCCCCATCGCTTAAGCCTTGTTTTTGCATAAACTGTCTAACATTGTAATAGTCAACCTCAAGAATTTTAGGGTCATAAAAGGATTTAACCTCTAAAATCTCCTTTCTAACCTCCGGTGACATTTCAAGAAGATAGCTGTCAAAGACCTGTGCCTCCAATTCAGGCCATAGGGTGGCCCTTTCCTCGGGCGTCATATTAAAGACAGGATAAATATATTTTTGTACCTCCTCAGGATTGTTTCTCACACGAATACTTCTTACATAACGAAAGGTGTTTTCATTTGTTTGAATGAAAGGTCTAGTATTCAGTTTAAATAAATCTACGTAATGCCAGGTAGTTTCGTGACTTACTGGAAAACGCATAGCGCCTAATTCTCCGTAAAGCTCCTTTGATTTGTCAAAGTAATAGGTGTATACTCTTCCGCCAACCCGTTCCTCCTCTGCTTCAAAAATGGTGATATCAAAACCAAGTTTCCTTAACTCGAAGGCCGCAGAAAGCCCAGCCAGTCCACCTCCTAAAATCCCTACACGTATGTATTTACAGGAGCCAGGGGGTAAAATCGTGGTAATGTCCGGTGGAGGGCTAAGCAGGGAAATGATATTTTGTAAATCCTCAGGACGTTCATTGACAGTAAGGCTAAACTCAAGTAATTTGTATCTTTCCTCGGGAGTAGGATTATTCGGTTGAAATGGTATGATGTTCATGGGACACCTCCTAAATATATAACAAAGCAAAAATGGACTTAAATGAAAAGGCCGATGATTATATATATGTATTTGCTGGGACAAATACGATAAATATATTGATTTAATTTTGTAAATCCATATCTTCATGGTGATTATAGATTTTCATAGAAATGGAATAATAACAATATAGACTAAATAGAAGGGATTAAGAGGGTTCCTTTATGAGTGTGGTAGATTTATCGACGGAAAAAAGCATTGGTTTGCCATTCTGGGATTTATCTCTATATTGTTCACTTATATCGGAGTATAGCATTTTATCAAGATATCATTCCTATGCATTCATAGGGTTGAATATGGTATAATAGTCTGGAAGCTAATACAGGAAGGTGAATAACGTGAAGATAAAAGGATTACCATACATACTGATACTTCTACTTATTCTAACAGTGTTTGCAGGCTGTGAAAGGGGACAAACAGGAGGTTTAGAGGGAGGGGAGAATACCCAAAGTAATTCCCGTAATGAGGATGATTCAGACAAATATCAAAAGCTTACCCTGGAGGAACTTAAGGAAGTATTAATGGATTCGGTAGGGATCGAATTAAAGGATACAGATAATCAGGCCGTGGGGATGCTGAAGGACCGAGAGCTTATTCTCCAATTTGTTGAAGCGTTGTTTTCATATCATCATCAAGAGCAATATCCTGATGATTCCAATGAAAACAAAGTTATGGGTCCTTTGAATTTTTATGGGAGCCAAGGAAATGAAATCTACGGGCTCATAAAAGAGGATTATATATATATTGAAGGTTACTATTTCTTAATAGAAGAAGGTACCTTAAATAATATAGAAAAACTATTTAGAGCAAATATTATCAAAGCTCCAGTGGAAGAAAACTAATAAACACAGCACCCAGCACTTTAGGTAACATACCTTTTCTGTGCTGGGTGCTCTATCTTTATTTCATAGGAAAGTTCATTTTTTCCTATGAAATGGGGGGTTGTTAGGGGGGCCTCACCCCTTATTAAAATAAGGAGGGTACAGCGAAGCGTCCTAGGGAACCCATGGGTTCTCTGGAAAACAAACGTGGCGACAGCCACTTTGTTCCATACTATTTTTTCAGGCTATCTAAAAAATTCTTTAATATTTTTGCGGTAATTCCCCAAATAACCTTATCTTCATAGGAATAGAAGTAAACGGGATAATTTCCTGTTCTCCATTCATAGGTTTCTCCGTTAGAAATCAAATGGTAGGGGAAGCTTTCGTCAGGGGAAAAATTGACCAAAACCTCATGAACAATAGGCTCTTTTTCCAGGAGTACATCTAAGGGAACAGTAAAAATGGAAGAAACCTCATCGGTATTAAAATACAGATTAGCTAAATCAAAATGATTGATAAAACCCCAGTAGGGATAGATGAGAACGTTAAAGGGTGTCACCAATCGATCAAGGGGGGCAATGAGTTCAATTTGCTCCTGGCATACATTAAGTTCCTCAATCGTTTCACGGACCGCTGTGTCTGGTGGACTTTCCAGGGCCTCGATTCTTCCCCCTGGAAAGCAGATTTCCCCAGGTTGACTTAAATGCTGAGATCTCACTTCAAACAATAGATGAAGCTTGTCATTTATTTCTACGACAGGAATAAAGACTGAAAACACATTTGTCACATCTAAATAGCCGATATTTCGTTTTGTAAAATGCTTGATAAGATTTTGTCGATTCATCCTTTTTTCTAGCTCCTTAATAGACTTTATTATTTAGTATATCATAGAAATGGTGATCAAAACCGAGTATCATTATGATGAAGCTTCATTTATAGGAATAACATAATGTAACGCTTCTATTCAATATAATGTAAATATTAGTAGGTGAAATCAAATATGACCTAGACAGGTTAAGCAGCATAAATGATGAATAGTAAATAAAAACAAGCATATTAATTAATATATACGATGAAAAATAAATTATTATCAAAAAACTATTTATACAAGAGACCAACCACTTAATGACATGGCTAAATTAAATAAAAAAAGTTATCTGATTAAACTCAGTATTTCTAATAGATAAGCCATAACTAAAATAATAAACACAATTATTTGTAAAAAACCATTGAATATTTATCAAATTTTGATTAAAATGAAAAAAAGTCAGAAAATTTTAAAAAGCTAATACGAGAAAATATTACAATTTATTCATACTTGATTTATTTTCCAAGACAAATCTGTGCTTGAAATAGAGGTATTAATAAAAAAAATTTTTTTTTCGTATTAATTTTTTTTAAAAAAAAAGAGGACATTTGCAGAATTCACCGAATAGTAATAAAAATGCCAATAGTTTAATTTGTTATTTTGCATTCAGTATACAATTTAATGCTTGTTTATAATAGTAGTGTTCTTGCACTACTATTTTATAAAAATAATTAAGGGGGAAAGAAAATGATAAGAAAGAAAAGTCTGTTGTTATTACTAGTGTTTACACTGGTAGCTTCTATGTTCTTGGCTGCTTGTGCACCTAAAGAACCAGCAGTAGTAGAAGGTGAAGACCCAGTAGAAGAACCAGCGGTTACATTACCTGGTGCAGAAAGAGGAAACGTGTTAACAGTTGGTGGAACAAGTCCTAATGGTGAATTTAATCCAATCACCTATAGCTCGACTTATGATTTCTTTATTATTGAGTTAGCCTTTGACTACTTATTCCAAAAACAACCCGATGGCTCCTTGTCAACAGAAGGGGGCTTAGTGGAAGCGTACGATGTTTCTGATGACGGTAAGGTTTATACCTTCAACTTGAGAAAGGGCATTAAGTTCCATGATGGGGAAGAGCTTACTGCCGAGGACGTGGCCTTTACCTATGATGCCATTATGAGACCTGATTACAAGGGTAGAGCCTTCTCCGAAGTTAAGGATATCGTTGGTGCCCGGGCACGAAAAGAAGGTAAAGCTGATGCTGCAGAAGGAATCAAAATTATTGATGAGTATACAATTGAAATCACCCTTACTCAGGCCACAGCCACAGCTTTATTAAACCTAAATATTATGCCTATGCCAAAGCATTACTATGATAAGCCTACGGCCGAAGAAATGGCTGCCTTAGATAGAGCGCCTATCGGTACAGGGGCCTTTAAGCTAAAGGAATATGCTGTTGAACAATATGTAGACATGGAACCAAATCAAGATTACTGGCAAGGGGTTCCAAAACTAGATGGTATTATATGGAAGGTTGTAGCGAGACAAAATGAGCTTTCAGAATTTGAAGTCGGCTCAATTGATGCTGTTAATTTTGAAAATACCATCGAAAATTATCAAATTATTGAAGGCTACGGACATGGGGAGTTAATCAATAACTGGAATAATGGTTATGCCTTTGCTTCCTTTAACTTTACCAACCCAATTTTCCAAGATGTTAAGGTCCGTCAGGCCCTAGTCTACGGCTTAGACAGACATGGCTTTGTTAAATCCTTCTTTGGGGATCTTGGTGGCGAAGTAGCCCACGGTCCAATTTCACCTGTATCCTGGGCCTATCCATCGGGCTTAAATGAATACCAATATAACCCAGACAAGGCCGCAGAATTACTAGAAGAAGCGGGCTGGAAGCTAGAAAGCGACGGCTTCAGATATAAGGATGGCAAGAAGCTTGCCTTCAAATGGACTACCTACAATGAAGCGGTATGGGCAACCCAGATTACAGCCCTAGCCAAGGAAAACTGGAAGCAAATTGGTGTGGATTGTGAAATTGTCTTAATGGACTTTAACTCATTGTCTGATTTAATATCTGACCCATCCAATAAGGATAAATGGGATATGTACAATATGGCCTGGGGCTTAGATGCTGACCCTGACATGCAAGGAGTCTTTACCAAGGAAGCCTTCCCTCCAGGAAACAACCGAGGCTACTATTACAATGAAGAGATTGAAGCCATGATGGAAAAGGGTAGATTAGAGCTTGATCAAGCAAAACGTAAAGAAATTTATCAAGAGCTGGCAGTGAAGTTTACCGAAGAACTTCCTTATATCTTTGTATATGTAAGAAAGAACCCATGGTTAGTGAATAAGCGTGTTGTAAACTTTGACCCAAGTGAATTCGTATACTGGTCTGACAATGCCCACCTAATTGAAATAGCACAATAGTCTTAATAGCTAACTAACTATCAAAGCATATGGCCTGGTTTACACTGGGTCATATGCTTGATAATAGTCTTTACTAAAGGAGGAATAGACTTGGGTAAATACATTCTTAGACGTCTGCTGCAGCAAATACCTATTCTCATTGGCGTTAGTATTCTTGTGTTTGGGATCATTCAGTTGGCTCCGGGAAATCCACTGGTGTCATATTTTTCTGATCCCAATTTAACCGTTGAACAAATACAACAGCTCGAAAAGGCCTATGGACTGGATAAACCGGTCTATGTACAATACTATGAATGGGTGACAAATATGCTTCAAGGAAACTTCGGTAATTCCTACCAATTGAAGCAGCCTGTTTCCCTATTAATCAGCGAAAGAATGGCCACTACCTTTTTTCTAGCCTTGGGCTCCATGCTGATCAGTCTATTGATTGCAATCCCCATAGGGGTGATTTCAGCCACCAAGCAATATTCCATTTTCGATTACGCAGGAACAATCTTTGCACTTATAGGAATCTCTATTCCGGGATTTTTCTTTTGTTTACTGCTAATACGGTTTTTTGGGGTGCATCTACGATGGTTCCCCATATCGGGCATGAGAACCGCCGGGGTAAGATTTCCATTTCCCTATGATTACCTAGACATCCTTAAGCACAGTGTTTTACCCCTTGTGGTCTTAGGGTTAACCGGGGCAGCCAGCTTTATGCGATATACCCGTTCCAGTATGCTGGAAGTAATTCGACAGGATTATATTCGTACTGCCAAGGCCAAGGGATTAAAGGAAAGGGTTGTGATCTATAAGCATGCCTTAAGAAATGCACTTATACCTGTTATAACCCTATTGGGCTTTAGCTTGCCAACCCTTTTTTCAGGGGCATTGATTGTAGAAATTATATTTGTATGGCCAGGGATGGGAAAATTACAATATAACTCAGTATTGCACCGGGATTATCCGCTGATGATGGGTGTTAATATGTTCCTGGCAATATTCACCTTAACTGGAAACCTGTTGGCAGATATTTCCTACGCCTTTGTTGATCCAAGAATAAGATATGATTGAGAGGGGGCCAAAGCATGATTAGTGAAAAGAAACCAAAAAAAGCAGAAGTTGAGCAGGCTGGTGTGAAACAGGAAGATGTCATGGGCCCCTGGAGAATTCTTTGGAAAAGGCTTCGTAAAAATAAGCTGGCAATGCTGGGGTTAGTGGTAATCTGTTTGATGGCCCTTGCAGCCATCGCCGCACCTATATTAACGCCCCATGGCAGGGATACCACCAATATAGTGAACTCCAATGCTGCACCAGACAATGTGAATTTACTGGGAACTGATAATCTGGGCAGAGATATTTTAACCAGACTACTTTATGGTGCTAGAATTTCTCTAACCGTAGGTTTTGTGGCCACGGGGCTGAGAATTTTAATCGGTGTCGTGTTAGGGGGAATAGCAGGCTATTATGGGAAAGCCATCGATAACTTTATTATGAGGCTTGCTGATGTTTTTTCCTGCTTCCCATTTTTACCTATGGCTATTACCGCTGTTGCCATCCTGGGGCCAAGTATATATAATGTAATGCTGGTTATTGCCGTCTTAGGATGGCCGGGAATTTGTAGAATTGTTCGGGCTGAGATTTTGTCATTAAGGGAACGTGAGTTTATGGAGGCCACCACAGCCCTGGGAATTAGTGACTACCGCAAAATTGTTAAACATCTGCTTCCCAACACCATGGCTTCGATTATCGTATCTGCCACTATTGGGATAGCAAATGCCATTTTAACGGAATCAGCCCTAAGCTTTTTAGGTCTCGGTGTTTCGCCACCAATCCCTTCCTGGGGAAATATGCTGACTGAAGCACAGCAGCCCTATGTTCTTCAATACCGCTTGTGGCAGTGGATTCCTCCAGGAATTGCAATTTTTGTTGCAGTGATGAGTCTAAACTTGCTTGGTGATGGCTTAAGAGATGCGCTTGATCCTAGGCTGAAACAATAAGCTGGAGGTGTAAAAATGAAGAACCTATTGGAAGTCAAGAACCTACGAACCCACTTTTATACTGAGGACGGTATTGTCCCTGCGGTTGATGGTGTGGATTTCAGCCTAAAACCAGGCCAAACCCTGGGGGTAGTTGGAGAATCAGGATGTGGCAAGAGTATTACCTCCATGTCAATTATGCGTTTAATACCAACACCTCCTGGCAAAATCGTTGATGGTGAGATTATATTTGATGATAAAAACATTGTAAATCTGTCAGAAGCAGAGATGAGGAAAATCCGTGGAAATGATATTGCCATGATTTTTCAAGAGCCCATGACTTCACTGAATCCTGTTTTTACCATAGGATCACAAATTACTGAAGCCATAATGCTTCATCAAAAGCTCGATAAAAAAGCAGCAAAGGAAAAGTGTATTGAGATGTTGAAGCTTGTGGGGATTCCCCGGGCCGATGAGGTTTTAAATGATTATCCCCATCAATTTAGCGGCGGAATGAGACAACGGGTAATGATTGCCATGGCATTATCCTGTAACCCAAAGCTATTAATTGCCGATGAGCCTACCACTGCCTTAGATGTGACGATTCAGGCGCAGATTTTGGAATTGATGAGGGAAATAAAAGAAAAGCTGAACACTGCAATTATGCTGATTACCCATGATCTAGGGGTTGTGGCAGATATGGCAGACTATATTATTGTCATGTATGCAGGCCGGGTGGTAGAAGAAGCAAATGTATACGATCTTTTTGAAGATCCCAAGCACCCCTATACCATTGGTCTATTAAAATCAAAACCAAATCTATCTAAAGTTGTAAAGCGATTAGATGTTATTCCAGGAAGTGTGCCAAATCCCTTGGCAATTCCTCCGGGATGTGCGTTTAACCCAAGATGCCCCCACGCAATGGAGATTTGTAGTAAGGAAATGCCAGCCTTGGATTCCATCGGAAACGAACGAAAGGTAAGATGCTGGCTCTACAAAGAAGATGGGGGGGTGAAATAGATGAGTGAAGTAATGGAAACTCCTAAGGACCTGTTAGTGGTAAAAAATTTGAAAAAATATTTTCCCATTAAAGCGGGTATTTTAAGGAAAACCGTAAACTATGTACGTGCAGTCGAGAATATATCCTTTACCATTAAAGAAGGGGAGACCTTAGGAATAGTTGGTGAATCCGGTTGTGGAAAATCCACTACGGGAAGAACCCTTTTAAGGCTTCTTGAAAAAACCGATGGTGAGGTTTATTATAAGGATAAAGCAATATTTTCTCTGTCGAAGCAGGAGATGAGAAATCTTCGGACAGAAATGCAAATTGTCTTTCAGGATCCGTACAGTTCCCTTAATCCGAGGCTTACTGTAAACGAAATTGTTGGAGAGGCCCTAAAGGAGCATGGAATTGCCCATGGACAGGAAGCTGTTAAAAGAGTAAGGGATATTATTGAAAAATGTGGTTTAGCACCCTACCATATTCGTCGTTATCCCCATGAATTTAGTGGTGGACAAAGACAGCGGATTGGAATTGCCCGAGCCCTGGCGTTGAATCCCAAATTTATCGTATGTGACGAGCCGGTTTCGGCCCTGGATGTTTCAATACAATCTCAAATACTCAACCTATTGATGGATCTTCAGGAAGAAATGGGATTAACCTATTTGTTCATCTCCCATGATTTAAGTGTTGTGAAACATATCAGTGATCGGATAGGGGTGATGTATTTAGGGTCTATGGTTGAGCTTTCAAGTAAAGAGGAGCTCTATGACAATCCCCTGCATCCCTATACCCAGGCTTTGCTTTCAGCAATTCCTTTACCTGATCCGAAAAATAAGAAGAAAAGGGTTATTTTGAAGGGAGACATACCGAGTCCTGCAAATCCGCCAAGTGGGTGTCGTTTCCACACCCGTTGCCCCTATGTTATGGAAAAATGCAAGCATATCACACCAGAATTTAGGGAGGTCGGACCAGATCATTCGGTGGCATGTCATTTAATTGAATAGAAAACCTATTGGAAAATAGCCATAAGGGGTGATACGATGGCGAAAAGAAATGAGCAGAAGCATATAGACTATCAGGCCTATCCAATGGACCAAAACGGGGAGCTGAAATTTGATTGGAAAGATATTGTCGCATTCACAATAGCAATCTTTCAAGTATTATTCCCCTATGTGCTATTCATTTTCGGTGGAGTTGGATTGATTATGTTGATTTTTTATTTAATTGCTGTATAATAAGAACAGGGGAGCATCTACTCCTCTGTTTTTTTATACGTATTTTAAAATCGATGGGGCTTCCAATGATTGGTGTATACAGAATATTTTACAGTAATAAATATTACGGGAAAGACACCCTTGGAGCATAAATATTAAATTAATTTAAAAAACATTCATTTTTCTTGAATAGGGTAGCAACTGATTATATAATATTCTTATAATTTAAAAAAGTTACAAACATGCACCTGATAATTTAAAAGGTGCAAAATTAAGTCAAGATACCAATTTTTTGCCAATAGGCAAAAAGAAATATAAATAAGGGGGAAATTTAATGAGAAACAAAAAGCTATTAGTATTGCTAAGTATGATTTTAGTACTAGCTTTAGTTGTTGTCGGATGTGGCCAAACAACAGAAGCACCAGGTAGCGAAGAGCCATCTGGAGAAACTCCAGCTGCAACAAAAGATACTTTAGTTGTAGCCCAAAACTCTGATGCAAAAACATTAGACCCACATGGAACAAATGATAATGCATCCTCAAGGGTTACTAAGCAAATCTATGAAACATTAATTCATCAAAATGAAAAAATGGAACTTAGTGAAGGTTTAGCTACTTCTTGGGAACAAGTTGACGAATTAACCTATGAATTTAAATTAAAAGAAGGCGTTAAATTCCATAACGGCGAAGAGCTTACAGCAAACGACGTTAAATTTACATTTGAAAGAGCCTTAGGTTCTTCCCATGTTTCTCACATTGTTGATGCAATTAATCCAGAGGGAATTGAAGTAGTAGATAATTATACTATTAGAATCGCTACAACAGAGCCCTTTGCGCCGCTGTTAAACCATTTAGCTCACCCATCTACAGGTATCTTAAATGAAAAGGCTGTAACTGAAGCTGGTGAAAATTATGGTACAACTCCAGAAACTACAGTGGGAACTGGTCCTTTCATATTAACTAATTGGGTAAACGGTGATAGCATCGAGTTATCTAAATTTGACGGATACCATGGTGAAGCTGCTAAAGTATCAAAGGTTTTATTTAGAGCTATTGCTGAAACAACAAGCAGAACCATTGGCTTAGAGACTGGTGAAATTGATATTATTTATGATGTATCACCAACTGATGTTACAAGAGTTGAAGAAAATACTGATTTAGTATTACACAGAGATGATGGGGTTTCTACAACCTATGTCAGCTTTAACGTAAAAAAAGAGCCATTTAATGATGTAAGAGTTAGACAAGCGATTAACCACGCTGTAAATATGGATCTAGTAGTAGAAGCGGTTTACCAAGGTGTTGGAAAGGTAGCTAAGGGTCCACTTCCTGCCAGTGTTTGGGGAGCAAACCAAGAGCTTCAAGCCTACGAATATGATGTAGAAAAGGCTAAGGCCCTATTAAAAGAAGCTGGTTACGAAAATGGCTTTAAGACCACAATTTGGACTAATGATAATCAACAAAGAATGGATATTGCTGAAATTCTTCAAAATCAATTAAAAGAGATTGGTATCGAAGTAGAAGTAAAAGTAATGGAATGGGGTGCTTACCTTGATGGAACTGCAGCCGGAGAACATGACATGTTTATTCTAGGCTGGGGTACTGTTACAGGGGATCCTAACTACGGACTATTCCCACTATTCCACACATCAGCCCATGGAGATGCTGGTAACAGAAGTTTCTATTCTAATCCAACGGTTGATGAACTTCTTGAAAAGGGTAAAGTAACTGTTGATCCTGCAGAAAGAGAACAATACTATTTAGAAGCACAACAAATCATTAGAGATGAAGCACCTTGGGTCTTCACTTGGGATAAAGAAGAGCTTTCTGCTACAAGAAGCAATGTTAAAGGCTTTGTTCAGCAGCCAGCTGGTCACCATGACTTGAAAGGTGTATATTTTGAGTAAAAAGTAAAAAAGAATACTTGCGGGGCAAGTATTGTCATAGCTTAGATCATTAATAATATAGGGTCATAGGTTTATGGCCCTATATTACTGCAATAAATGATGGTAAATTAAGGAAGGAGGGCACATCATGCATAAGTATATTCTACGTCGACTATTACTGTTGATTCCTGTTATGATTGGAGTAACCTTCATTGTATTTACAATGATGTATTTCACCCCTGGTAACCCAGCAAGAATCATGTTAGGGGAATCAGCGCCAGAGCATGAAGTGGCGAAACTAGAAGAAGAATTAGGCTTAAATGATCCCTTTCTTGTGCAATTTGGGCGATACGTAACCAATGCAGCAAGAGGAGATATCGGTCGATCCTATCAAACTAAAAGGCCAGTAATGGATGAAATACTTTCTCGATTCCCAGCAACACTTAAATTGGCAGCCACAGGGGTGCTGGTGGCCGTTGCCCTGGGAATACCAACAGGAATTATATCGGCAACAAGGCAATACTCTTTATTTGACAATATTGCTATGGTATTGGCCTTGCTAGGGGTCTCAATGCCAAACTTCTGGCAGGGACTAATGCTTATTCTATTATTTTCTGTACAGCTTAAGTGGTTCCCCTCATCGGGCTTTACTAGTTTGAAGCACATGGTATTGCCGGCCGTAACCCTGGGAACCAGTTCTGCCGCAATTATTACCCGTATGACTCGATCTAGTATGCTGGAAGTAATCCGACAAGATTATATCAGAACCGCCAGGGCTAAGGGTCAAGTTGAATCAAAAGTAATTAATCAGCATGCCCTTAAGAACGCCTTAATTCCAATTATTACTGTAATTGGCTTACAATTTGGATACCTGCTTGGAGGCGCCGTATTGACAGAGTCTATCTTCTCGGTACCCGGTGTAGGCAGATTAATGGTAGATTCTATTAAGTCTAGAGATTTCCCCATCGTTCAGGGTGGTGTATTATTTATTGCAATTACCTTTAGTTTTGTTAATCTATTTGTTGATATTCTGTATGCCTTCGTAGACCCTAGAATTAAGTCCCAATACAAGTAAAGAATTTTATAGAAGGAGGTAAGGCATATGTCAAGCAAAACTGTTCAATTAGATAAAAAATCAGAAAATAACAAACCTGCACGTAAAAAGAAAAGTCAATGGCTTGCAGTCTGGAAGCATCTAACTAAGAATAAGGCAGCTATGTTTGGTCTTGCAATTATTGCGTTACTGATTTTCTCTGCTCTTTGTGCAGATTTTATAGCTCCCTATGGTTACGATGATCAGGATTTACTGCAGCGTTTTCAAAAACCCAGTAGCAAACATCTATTAGGAACCGATAATTTTGGTAGAGATATTTTAAGTCGTATTATTTATGGTTCAAGAATATCCTTAATGGTTGGCTTTATATCCGTGGGAATTGCCATGATTATTGGTGGAGCCCTGGGAGCCATAGCAGGATACTATGGCGGAAAAATGGATAATGTAATCATGCGTTTAATGGACGTATTATTGGCCATTCCGGGAATCCTGTTGGCCATATCAATTGTAGCTGCCCTAGGACCAGGATTGGAGAATGTTATGATCGCCGTGGGGATTGGGTCGATTCCTTCCTACGCGAGAATTGTAAGGGCCTCAGTGCTTTCTTTAAGAGATCAGGAATTTATTGAAGCAGCCAAGGCCGTTGGAGCAAATGACTTTAGAATTATTAGCAGACACATTATTCCTAATTCTATGGCACCAATTATTGTTCAAGCAACATTAGGTGTTGCAAGTGCGATCCTATCTGCAGCAGGACTAAGCTTTATCGGATTGGGAATTCAACCGCCGATGCCAGAATGGGGAGCAATGCTATCAACCGGTAGACAATACCTGAGGGATCATTGGCATATTGCAACCTTCCCAGGCCTTGCAATTATGATTACGATTTTCGCACTAAACCTTCTAGGTGACGGATTAAGAGATGCACTTGACCCTAGACTAAAAAGCTAATTGAATTAGGATAGGAGTGTGATGAAAATGAATCAAAGCAAAAATCTATTGAATATTAAGGATTTATCAATTCATTATATAACGGAAGATGGAACTGTCCGTGCTGTTGAAGATATGAGCTTAGAAATTGGAGTAGGGGAAACCCTTGGCTTAGTAGGGGAAACCGGTGCTGGAAAGACGACCACTGCCCTGGGAATTATGCAATTGGTTCCAGATCCTCCTGGCAAGATTGTATCAGGTGAAATCTTCTTTGAAGGTGAGAATCTACTAGGAAAATCTCAATCAGAGCTTAGAAAAATCAGAGGAAATAAAATTTCAATGATTTTCCAAGACCCGATGACATCCTTGAACCCTGTTATGACTGTGGGAGATCAGATTGCAGAGGTAATTAAGCTGCATCAAAAGGTTAATGCACAAGAGGCCACTAAACGAGCCATGGAAATGCTCGAGAAAGTTGGTATTCCCGGAGGTCGTGTGAAGGACTATCCTCATCAATTCAGTGGTGGAATGAGACAAAGGGTGGTTATTGCCATTGCCTTAGCCTGTAATCCAACCCTTTTAATTGCTGATGAACCAACAACGGCTCTAGATGTAACTATCCAGGCCCAGGTGCTGGATTTAATGAAGCAGTTGAAGCATGAATTTCAAACCTCAATGATTATGATTACCCATGATCTAGGTATTGTTGCAGAGGTTTGTGACAAAGTTGCCATTATGTATGCTGGAAACGTAATCGAATATACTGATAAAAATAGATTATATGCTTCTCCAAAGCATCCCTATACATTAGGATTATTTGGTTCCATCCCAGATATTGAAGAGGATGAAGAAAAATTAAAGCCGATCAAGGGATTAATGCCAGACCCAACTGATTTACCACCAGGATGTCCCTTCCATCCAAGATGTCCAAAGGCAATGGATGTATGTTCCAGAAGAAAACCTGTCAATACAGAAATTGAACCAGGTCATTTTGTTAAATGTTTATTATACGAAAATACAGGAAAATAGGTAAATGAAGGTGGAGGTGAGATAATGCAAGAAAGACTATTAGAAGTAAGAAATTTAAAAAAGCACTTCAATACCAAAAAAGGCTTACTTCATGCCGTAGACGGAGTAGATTTCTTTATTGATAAAGGAGAAACCCTAGGGCTGGTTGGTGAATCTGGATGTGGAAAATCAACAACTGGTAGGGTGGTATTACGGTTACTTGAGGCTACCGAAGGCGAAATTATCTTTGAAGGTAAGGATATTCTACAATATAACAAGGATCAGATGAGGGATATGAGAAAGGAAATGCAAATCGTATTCCAAGACCCCTTTGCTTCTCTAAATCCTAGAATGAGTGTTTCAGAAATTATTGCAGAACCTCTGGTAGTGAATCGAATTTTTAAAAATAGGATAGAGTTGCAGAAAAGAGTTAAGGAATTAATGGAAACAGTAGGGCTGGCAGACCGTTTAATCAATGCTTATCCCCATGAACTAGACGGTGGTAGAAGACAGAGAATTGGTATAGCCAGAGCCTTGGCCTTAAAGCCTAAATTTATCGTACAAGACGAGCCTGTATCAGCATTGGATGTTTCCATTCAAGCGCAGATTCTAAATCTAATGGATGAACTACAAAATGAATTTGACTTAACTTACCTTTTCATTTCCCATGACTTGAGTGTTGTTAAGCATGTTAGTGATCGGATTGCAGTTATGTATTTAGGAAAGATCGTTGAATTATCAGATTATAAATCTATGTTTAAGAATCCAATGCATCCTTACACCCAGGCATTACTTTCTGCTATACCGATACCAAGAATTGACGTAAAAAGAGAGAGAATTATTCTTGAGGGTGATGTACCTAGTCCCATTAATCCTCCAGAAGGATGTCGATTCTATGGTAGATGCCAATACAGACAAGAAATTTGCAAAGAAAAAACCCCTGAGTTAAGGGATATGGGTGATAATAGATTTACAGCATGTCATTTTACAGGAAATTTAAAATCAGCTAGCGTATAAAAGTAAGGGTCATCAGCCCTTACTTTTTTAATAAACCGTAATATAATTATATCATAAATGTAATAAAACGCAAGTCTAAATCAACTACTAGTCTACAGATTTTTCAAAAACTTTAAACTAAAAAAAATAATTAAGTTTATTTAAAAGGGTATCTATAAATAGATAATAAAAATAAGCAATAAATCCAAGAATAAGGAGGTAGCGGCAATGAAGATTTATACCAAAACAGGAGACCAGGGTGAAACAAGTTTGTACGATGGAAAGCGGATCTATAAGGATGATATACGGGTTGAGAGCTATGGAACCGTTGATGAATTAAATACGGCCCTGGGCTTAGCCAGAACCTTTATAGAGGATGAGCCAATAGTTGACATCATCTATCAGATACAAAGGGAGCTTTTCGATGTGGCCGGGGAGCTGGCCACCAGTGCGGGAGACAAATTTCCAGAAAGAATTAACGAAAAGCACATCGACTATTTGGAATCGGTAATTGACACCTATATCGCCAAGGTTGAGCAAATTAATCGATTTATTATTCCTGGCACCAATCGAGCCTCAGCTAGTCTTCATGTGGCCAGGACCATATGCAGGCGAGCTGAAAGAAGGATATTAACCTTAAAGCGGGAAGCTTACGTTAGTGATTTGCTTTTAAAATATGTGAATCGACTTTCTGATGCTATTTATGCTTTAGCTAGATATCTAGAAACTGATTTTAAATATGTGATCTTTGAATCCCCTAATAATGATGAAAAATCCGAATAAAAATAACTAAAATTATAAAATAATTCATATATTTACCCATTCCTGTGGTATAATGAGAATGTTATTAATTGAAAGGAGTGATTTCATGAATCTAGAAATTGATGAAATCCTATTTTCTCAGGAAACCATTGCTGAGAAGGTAAAGGAATTGGGTATGCAGATTACCAGAGATTATGATGAAAAAGAAGATTTAATCATAATTGGGGTGTTGAAGGGAGCAAATATTTTTTTGGGAGATTTAATAAGGAAAATAAATCTTCCCATTATGATAGATTTTATGGCTGTCTCAAGCTATGGCTATTCCACTGAGAGCTCTGGGGTCGTTAGAATTTTGAAGGATCTAGATTTAGATATTGAAGACAAACATGTACTGATTGTTGAGGATATTATCGATACGGGTTTAACCTTGAAGTATCTAACCGAAAATTTAAAGAGCAGAAATGTAAAAAGCTTAAAGATTTGTACGCTGCTAGATAAGCCCTTTAGAAGAAAATGTGATCTCAATATTGACTATGTAGGCTTTGAAATTCCAGATGCCTTTATTGTAGGGTATGGAATTGACTGTGCAGAAAGGTATCGAAATTTACCCTACGTTGCGTCAGTAAAAGAAGTAGAGAAATAAATTAACCCTCCTTGAATAGTATCGTTAGATTTTTTCCATACTAAATCTGAATGATAATTTAAGGAGGTTTTTTGACATGAATCAACCGGTAGATTTTGAGCAAGTAAAACAACGGTTTATGGCTGCCGATGTCGATGGGAAAATTCAAATTTATACCACAACAGAAGGATTAACTGTAGAGCAATTTAGAGAATTACTGAAGTTTTTCCCCCTACAGCATCTTGAAAAGCTGGAGCGTGCCATGGGATAGGTTAGGAGGGACAGCCTAATGAGAAGCAAAAGGATTGCCCTGCAGGAGGGTCTACATGATTTAGCCCAGCAATTGAGGGAAGCAGGATATGAAATAGTTTCTCTAGATGAGGGTGGAGAGCCTCTGGATGTTATGATTTATTCAGGGGAAAATAAAAAGTATTTAGCCCATAACCTATCGGGGGAGTTAAAGGTCTCAGCTAATAATCAGTTTGTCAATTTATTAAATGCAGATGAATTCGACCATGAAGAATTGATTAGACAAATTGAGATGCTGGAATGATCATTATTGAAACTGTAGTTGTTATGACAAAACCTATATTTAATCTAAGCCCATTAGTCTATGGTAAAAGAGAACATAGTCAGGGCTTTTATTTTTTAGTAAAATCGATGGGAAGCCTGCCTCTTAGTTTCTTGTATAGATTTTCAAGGGATGGCAACAGTAGATAAAAAGGAGGCTTATCTATGAACAAAACAAATTTATTACTACAGTTTATTTATAATCAGATTAGAGGGTATAAAAAGGATAGGGGAAATAGTCGCAGATTTAGAAATTATTATTTATCATCAAAGGAGGATACCAGAGATAACAGTGCAAAGGTGATAGACTATTTTGCAGGGAGGATGATTGTCTTTTTTATTTTATTTGTGATAGGCTTGATGCGATATCGACAATTCTTTGAAGCCCTAGTCATTACGCTTGTGATTTTTATCCCTCTGCATCTTATCTCCATAAGACTTCGGAATAGGCGGTTGGCCTACTTTAGAAGGCAAAAACGACGATATATCGCCAGCCAAAAAGTATATCAAGAGATCATGAACAAGACACTGGAGGAATTACAGGTTTATTTTCAAGAGGTCTTTGAGAAAGCAGGCTTTGAACAGTTACGTTATAGACATAGCAATCAAAAAGTAATGCTTTATGATGGAAAATATAATGGAGAAAGGCTCTTGTTATCCTTCCATATCTACAAAAACGATCATGAGGTGGAATTGAAGGAGGTAAAGGAAGTAATACATAGTCTAAGGGATGAAAATCTTGTTAGGGCTTTAATTGTTACTACTTCAGATTTTACTAAGGATTGCTACCAATATATCGAAAATATTCAGAACTCCCCCAGGGTGCTGCTGCTAAGCAGAGAGGGGTTGTTAAAATTAATCGAAAAAAACAATATGTTTCCCTCTGAGGAGGTAATTGATGAACTGGTGGAGAATAAGATAAGTAAGAAAAAAGCCCGATGGACTAAATATTCAACTGCAATGCTGGCAAATAAAAAGGCACGAAGCTATGTATTGTTGAGTCTTTTTCTATTTTTTACAGCATATTATACACCGTATCCCAAATATTACTATGCCGTATCAGGAATGTCCTTTAGCTTAGCACTAATTACCCTCGGATTAAAGTTTTTGAATCGAAAAAACGCTGATGAGGAAAGCTGGAATGACCTAAATAAGATGTTAAAGGATTTGTAATCTACTTCTACAGGGGGATGTATTTGTGAACTATACTGATGTTAGGATGAAAGCACTTGTTGAGATTTCCAGGATGGTTACGGAAACAGACAACTTTTTTGAAATCAAGGACAAAATCATTGATAAAATGCTACAAATAATTTATCCTGCAAAGGCTTGCGTAAATTTATTTATTAAGGATTACCAATATGCCCATTTGGTATGCTCAGAAACCCTGGAATATATTCCAACGCTCCTTAAAAATAATCAATATGGGGAAAATAATTTCCCCTTTGAGATGTATCCTGATTATATTCATGATTCCGTCCGGGATAAAAAGCCAATCTGGATCAAAAATATTTTTGATGATCCCAGGGCTGATAAGGAGGTGGAGATTGCCCGTAATGAAGGCTATCAATCAAGGGCAGTTTTTCCGCTGATCTCTAATAATACAGTAATCGGTTTCTTAACCTGCTTCTTTGTTGAGGACAGCAGCAACTATACAGAGGAAGACATTGATTTTATTTCGTCTGTATCCACCTTAGTGGGCTTATCAGTGGAGATAACCAGAAAAAAAAGAGATGTTGATTTTATGGTTAAGAAGCTAAGGGGCTCCCTGAGCTTCATCAGTATGGCCTCAGACGAGCTATATGGAAATCTGGGAATGAGTAAATTTATGGACTTATTGAGCAAACAGCTGCAGCTCCTTACCTTTAGTAAGGCTTCCTTAATTAGCATTCAATATTCTGATGAATCTAATCCTTATGAAAGTGCCTATGGAGAGGAGCTTAATTTAGAAGAAGCTGCTTTAAAATTAAGTGATTATGATTTAAAAACAAAACCGAAAATCATAAATGGCATTTATTTTAATGAAGATAATATGCCACACTTTTTGAGCAACAATAAATCTATCAAATCGGTTATCTACCATAAGCTAATAAAGCACGATCAAGAAATTGGTTACCTCATTGGTGCAAATGGGCCCAAGTATAGTGAGGATGACCTAAATATTATCAATATCTTTGCAACTCAAATCATTTTTGCCCTCGAAAAGTTTGAAAATGCTTCAAAGCTTATTGAACATAAAATGCTTGAACGGGAGTTGGATCTGGTGCAAAGACAGCAGCAACTGATGATGCCGAAAAATGATATTGGTCTATCAGAGGATTATCGTATCTCTTATTATCTGCATCAAAAAAATGTCGGAGGAGATTTCTGTGATGTTTTTTGCACTCCGTTAAATCAGGTATGTATCTTCATGGGAGATGTCATGGGCCATGGAATTCTATCTAATTACTTTGTTGCCATGCTTAAATCTGCTGTAAAGTTCAGTATAAAAAATAAAACCCAGGCCTCCGGAGTTCTAAAGGAAATGAATCAAACGCTCTATGAGGAATTTAATTCTCTGGAAAGCTATGCGACAGCCTGTATTTTAATCTATCATACTAAAAGCAATAAAATTACCCTATCCAATGGGGGGCATCATTTGCCCATTGGGATCAGGAAAACCGAGGAAGGTATAATAATTGAAGAAATTGAAGCCCAGCAGAGCTTACCCCTGGGAGTTTTTCAAGATACTCAATACAGCGACAGGGAATTTATGTTAGCTGACTATGAACTAATCTGTCTATATACTGATGGAATTATCGAAGCAAAGAGTAGCCAGGGTAAATTGATGGGGGTTGAGCGATTAAAGGAGCTGCTAATGACCCATTATCAGCGAGAAAGTCAAGAAATTTATCAAATTATCAAAGAAGAGCTGAGTCATTATCAGCAGGAAACCCTGGATGATTGGCTGCTGCTGTTAATCAAAAAGATATGAGACTACAAGGTAGTTCCATTTGATTTTTCTTATAAAAATAAGTATAATGATAAAAGGAATTAGTGTATACTTCCATATTTATCGTTAAATCAAAGGAGGAACCAAGGATGGAAAAAATGATGTTATCAGTGGGAATTTCCAATAGACATCTTCATCTTAGCGCAGAAGACATAGAAACCTTATTTGGAAAGGGCTATGAATTAACAAAATTCAAGGATCTTTCCCAGCCTGGCCAGTATGCCGCCGAAGAAAAGGTTGACCTAGTAGGACCAAAGGGAACCCTTAAGGGTGTCCGTGTTTTAGGTCCTGCAAGAAAACAGACCCAAGTTGAAATTTCCTTAACTGACAGCTTTGTATTAGGTGTGAAGCCTCCGGTCAGAGATTCCGGAGATTTAGAGGCAAGCCCTGGGGTTAAAATTGTAGGCCCTAAGGGAGAAGTAGATATTTCTGAAGGCGTCATTGTAGCAGGAAGACACATTCATATGCACACCGATGATGCAGCCAAATTTGGTGTAGTAGACAGAGAGCGGGTATCAGTAAGAACCACTGGTGAGAGAAGTGTTTTATTTGAAAACGTATTAGTCCGAGTACACCCAACCTTTGCTTTAGAAATGCATGTTGATGTGGATGAGGGCAATGCGGCAGGCTTAAAAAATGGGGATATGGTAGAGCTAATTAAGTAATAGACTTAAAGCCCGTCAAAAATATTGTATAGAGGAAATAAAAAAACATCTCCAAAGGTTTACTTCGGGGATGTTTTTTTATTTCATAGGAAAGTTCGTTTTTTCCTATGAAATGGGGGGTTGTTAAGGGGGGCCTCACCCCTTATTAAAATAAGGAGGGTACAGCGAAGCGTCCTAGGGAACGCAGGGGTTCCCTGGAAAACAAACGTGGCGATAGCCACTTTGTTCATGTTCAACGCTTTGTTTAAGTATTTTAATAAGGATATGAACTGCCTTCATCAGGCGGAAATTTTATTTACACATTAAATCTAAATAAAATAACATCCCCATCCTTAACAACATACTCTTTTCCTTCCAATCGAACAAGGCCCTTTTCCTTAGCAGCCGTATAGCTGCCACAGCTGACTAAATCATCAAATGCCACAATTTCAGCTCGTATAAAGCCCCGTTCAAAATCTGTATGGATTTTACCTGCTGCCTGGGGTGCCTTAAGGCCATTTTTGATCGTCCAGGCCCTGACCTCCTTGGGACCTGCAGTTAAGTAGCTAATTAAGCCCAGTAGACTGTAAGAGGCTTTGATTAGTCGATCTAGGCCCGATTCACGAAGTCCTAGTTCCTCCAGGAACATTTGTTTTTCATCCTCTTCCAGCTCTGCAATTTCGGCTTCAATCTTAGCACAGATAGTTACCACTTCTGCATTTTCAACCTTGGCCAGCTCCCTTACCTTATCTACATGAGGATTTTCAGCGGCATCACTTTGTAGGTCCTCCTCTGCCACATTGGTAACATAGATCGTGGGCTTATTTGATAACAGGTTAAAGCCCTTAACAAGCTTTTGCTGCTCCTCAGTTAACTCTAAAGAACGGATTGTATGCCCTTGTTCAAGGGTTTCTTTAATAGTTCTTAATAGCTCAAGCTCGTCCAATAAAGATTTATCAGCCTTGGCCATCTTTTCTGTCTTTGCAAGGCGTTTTTCAATCATTTCCAAATCAGAAAAGATTAATTCCAAATTGATGGTTTCAATATCTCGTAATGGGTTCACATCACCATCCACATGGGTAATGTTTGAATCCTCGAAGCAGCGAACCACATGTAAAATTGCTTCCACCTCTCGGATATGAGATAAAAACTTGTTGCCTAGCCCTTCTCCTTTACTGGCTCCTCGTACCAGGCCAGCAATATCATAAAATTCAATTGCAGCAGGTATGAGCTTTTCTGATTGGTATAGGTCCTTTAGTACAGTTAGTCGATGATCAGGTACCGCAACCACACCCACATTTGGTTCAATGGTACAGAAGGGATAATTTGCAGATTCTGCACCGGCCTGGGTAATGGCATTAAACAGAGTGCTCTTTCCCACGTTTGGCAATCCAACTATGCCCAATTTCATGTAAATCTTCCTTTCTATATACAATCTTAATTATAATCTAAACACACAAACAAAATTATACCCTATCCCATGTAGATTAGCAATAAAAGAAGCTAGTACCCTATCACAATTAAATACTCAGGTTTTATCTGGTTAAATTATCCAGTTAATAACCAAGATTTAACTGCCAAGAGGTACTAGCCAGTCGCTTTGTCCTTTGAAATTCTAAGCTCCTTTATTTCTTAAACCATAGTAGCTTAAGAAAATAGTTCATTAATGGGATCTGCGGCCCTTTTCATTGATAAAGATAAAATTAAAATTTATTTTCCTAGCGATAACAATCAGTAATAGCAATGAAATTAACAATCCTAAGGAACATTGTACCCTTTTTCGCCGATACTTCTTGAGATACCTCATGAAAAAGAATAAATCGAGCAAGTGAAGCCCTCCTTTGCTTAAATCACTTCTTGCTTCTAGTATGTGTTTCATTGATATTTTTAATCCTATTTCTAGCAGTGGAATTTTGTATAAAAAAATTACCTGTTTTTTTCAGATAATAAAATTTATGGAACTTATAAAAAACCAATGGGGAGAGAAAATAACTACAGGAGGTGATTAAATGCACACAAATAAATTTTTGAAAAGCTTTAGTTGTTTTCTGCTGGTGGCGTTATTGGCTGTAGGCTGTAGCCCTGCTGAAAGACCAGTTCCAGAGGAACAGACCACACCCCAGACCCAACCAAACCGATATGAAAGGGTAGAAGAACCCAATATGCCCATGGAGTCACAGGAAGGGCAGGATTTATCAATTCGGGCAGAGCAAATTGTAAATGAAGTGGTTCGCTTAAATGAAGTAAAAAGTGCCACTGTTGTGATTTCAGATGAAACGTGCCTCGTAGGGGTAAATTTAGCATCTGGAGTCGAAGGCGAGATGACAACAGAAGTAAAGAATAAGATAGAAGATGTAGTAAAGCGTACCGATCGAAGCATATCCAGAGTTGCAGTTTCAGCTGATCCTGATATCTTTGACAAAATTGAAAACATAGCCAGGGAAACAGGAAGAGGCCGTCCCTTAAGTGGATTTGCCGATGAAATCGAGGATTTATTTACAAGAATTATCCCCAATGCTTAATGATTGAATAAAGATGGAGGTCAAGCCTCCATCTTTATTCATGAGAGCCCTATTTTGTACATAAAGATAATCATACAGGTACTAGTATCCTGAATAGAATGATTTTTTTATGATAAATATTGGGGGGATCAGCAATGATACAGATGTTTTTCTTCTTTTTTTTAATTATCATGACTCTGGTACTTAAGGGGATTTTTCAAAGGATTTTTTTGTTTGGAGCATTCCTCATGCTGGTAGGAGTCATGAGTGGCTGGAAAAAAGGGAGCTACAGCTTAAAAAAAATAATTCTATGCGGCCTGTCTGCCTACCTGCTTGGAATTATAGCCTTACTATTACTGCAACACAATATTAAGCATGAAAAGCTGGCAGTCAATTATCTGGAAAACAACCAGACAGCAGTTATTCTTCTCTATGAGGGGGAGCCTGCTACCTATCAACTGCCCTATGTAACAAGAAACCTGATTCAAAGCAATAGGCCATGGGAATTACCCTTATTACCCCTTCAGCTTTTTAGGCAAAAGCTATTGTATGAGTCAACTAACAGTTTAGAAAACGCCTATTATACGAATAATTTTAAGCAGAAGCTAACGAATATTCTTGGAAATGGATATACTGTATATACTGGCTATTTAAATAACACACCCTACGTAGAAGAGGTAATTCAGCAGGCCATGGAAGAGGGAAACGGAAGATTGATTATTTCTCCCGTGCTTCTTTCAGAATCCCATAGCCTAAAACGGATTTATCAAGGGATTCTAAGTGTTAACCCCCAACAATATCGGGTAAAAATAAAAAATACTAATCCCCTTTGGGATAGTGAGGCTCTAGCTCGATCCTTTGTTGAAAGAATACTTCAGCAAATTGATTATCGCTACAAGAGTAGAATCGGTGTCCTATTGGTAGGAGGAGATCATCAAAAAGGAATGGAAACCCAGTTACATGTAAAGCAGGAAATTTTGTTTCAGGAAAAGGTAAGGGATCTTTTATTGATAGAGGGTTTTGACGCCCAGCAGGTGAGGCGAAGTCTTTTAAACAAAAAGGATATTCATTATGAGATGGATTTACTAATGGAGCAGGGAGTCAGACAGATATTGATTATGCAGGTTTCCCCCTCAGGAGAAGGGGTTGAGATGAGGCACAAGCTTGAAAAGATCATCGATCAAAGAGATAATGATTTGGGAGTAGAAATAGGCCATGTGAGCGGCTGGCGCTACAACGATCAGTTATTATTGGAACTAGCTAAGCGAATTGAGTTGATTAATCTGCAAAAATGGGATTAAAGTCCAAACTTTGACGTATACTACTGAAATAAATAGATTAGGAGGAGAGCCCCATGAGCCAGATGACAAGTGAAAGAATCATTGGAAATGTTAATCTGCATCTTATTAAAGAGAAAAAGTTCAAAACCAACCTCATTAAGGTCTATTTTCAAAGACCCCTTTCGGCCCAGGAGGTTACCTATAATGCCTTAATCCCAATGATCCTGCAGCGGGGTACCAGCCATTATAAAACCGCCAAGGCTCTTTCCAAGAAATTAGAGGATTTATACGGAGCCCTATTGAATGGAATTGTTTTTAAAAAAGGAGAAAAACAAATTATCGAGTTTAATCTGGGTATCCCCGATCTACGTTACATAGATGATAAAAAACTGTTGCGTCAGGCAATAATGCTGCTAAATGGGGTTATCAATCAGCCGGTTCTGGAAAATGGAGGCTTTAAAAGACAATATATAGAGCAGGAAGTAAACAACTTAATCAATAGAATGCAATCTAGAGTTAATGATAAAAATAAATATGCCCTGGAGCGATGTATTGAAGAAATGTGCTCCGAAGAAAACTTTAGGTTACATGAATTGGGAAATCTGGAGGACCTCAAGGACATAGATGGGGTTCAGCTATATCAACAATATGGGCGAATCCTTAACAACAGTCCCATAGACATTGTAGCCGTTGGTGATCAAGCCTTCGATCAATTGGCTGATCTCTTTAGGGAAGAATTGGCTCTGAAGGGAGGGGAAGTCATTAATATTCCCCGGGAAACCATAGTGTATCATCCGGCAAAGGTAAAGAAAATCCATGAGGTAATGGAAGTCAGCCAAGGGAAGCTTACCATAGGATACCGCACCAATATTCCCTTTGAAGCTGATGAGTATACTGACCTAATGGTCTACAGTAATCTCCTAGGGGGAGGCGCCCACGCTAAGCTTTTTATGAAGGTTAGGGAGGAAAGAAGTCTATGCTACTACATCTATGCTAGACTGGAAAAGTTCAAATCAATTATGCTGATTAGCTGTGGAATTGAAAAGGAAAAGTATGAGGAAACCCTAAGCGTAATTGAAGAGCAGCTGGAGGCAGTAAAAAATGGAGAAATAACAGATCAAGAGTTCATCAGTACAAAGAAGGCCATGATTAACTCAATTAAGAGCATGGGTGATAATCAAAATACATTGGCAGATTATTATTATAGTCAAATTGTAGGGAATCGAATTGTGACCCCTGAAGAAATGATAAAGAGAATAGAAGCTGTCACAAAGGAATCCCTGATGGCTGTGGCAAGGAAAATTGAAAAAGACACCATCTACTTTTTAAGCAATGGTGATCAAAAATAGAAGGGAGGGCGGTAGGATGACCATAGATAAAATATATGGAAGACTTGTGGATGAGGTAATTTATCGAAAGAAACTTGATAACGGACTAACGGTATGTGTCATGCCCAAAAAGGGATACAGTAAGCAATTCGCCTCCTTTACAACTAAATTTGGATCAAATGACTTGATCTTTAGAAAGCAGGAGGAGAAGGATTTTTATCAAGTTCCAGAGGGAATTGCCCATTTTCTGGAGCATAAGCTCTTTGAAGAGGAGGGAGGAAATGCCTTTGATCGCTTTTCTGCCCTGGGGGCAAATGTTAATGCCTTTACGAATTTTAATGTGACAGCCTATTACTTTACCAGTACAGGTCACTTTTACGAAAATCTGTCTCATTTGATAGATTTTGTACAAACCCCCTATTTTACCGACGAAAATGTAGAAAAGGAAAAAGGGATCATTGCCCAGGAGATTAAAATGTACCAGGATAACCCCCAATGGAAGGTATATTTTAATCTTTTGAAGGGATTATACCGTAAACATCCTGTGAAAAACGATATTGCCGGAACCATTGATAGTATTTATCGAATTACTAAGGAAGACCTGTACCATTGCTACAGAACCTTTTATCATCCCGCTAACATGCTGTTATTTGCTGCCGGGGAAGTAGAACCCAAACAGGTTTTTGAACAGGCTGAGGCTTACTTTTCAGGAAAAGAGCTTTCACCCAGAAGTGAAATAGAACTTAAAGCAATCAGCGAGCCCGATGATATAGAATCGGCCCTGATAGAAGAATCTTTGTCAGTATCCACCCCACTGTTCAATCTGGGATATAAGGATCTGTTACACCAGAACCATGGTGATGAGTTAATGAAAAAAGAAACCCTATTGCGGGTAGTGCTGGATGTGATTTTTGGAAGGAGCAGCAGTCTTTATGAAAAGCTATATGATAAGGGTTTAATCAACCAAAATTTTAATGCGGACTACATAGGGGAACTGGGCTATGGCTATAGCTTAATAGGTGGAGAATCTAAGGCGCCCCAGGAGGTAAAGAAACATATCGATGAGGCCATAGCGGAAATAAAGTCAAAGGGAATTCCTGAGGAGGACTTCCAACGAATAGTAAGAAAACAGATAGGAGAAAATTTAAGTTACTTTAACAGTCTTGAATATGTGGGTAACTCCTTTATATCTTACTATTTTAAAGGCAGTAACTTTTTAGAATATATTGAGGTGTTAAAAGGTGCCACCCTGGAAGAGGCCAATGATTATACGAGACAGCATTTTGATTCGTCGAAGCAAGTACTTTCTGTAATTAATCCTTAGTTTGACAAGTATGCTCAATTCTCATATAATTGTTAATATCCCTAAAAAGTCAGCACCCCTTACGTTGGCTGACTTTTTTTGTTTAATAGAAAAGTTCTGCATTAGGGGCTTTTAAATAGTCTGACATCAATCTTAGCTGCCAAAGGCAGCAACTATAATATCTTCATAAGGAGGCGTATGTATGGACCCAATTGCCTTTACGGTCTTTGGCATAGAAATTGGATGGTATGGAATATTAATTGGGTTGGGGATGACACTGGGAGTGGTGGTTGCCACCTACCGGGCCAAGGCAGAGAATCTTCCCGACGATATTGTCATTGATTTAGCCCTTGTGGCAGTACCAATTGCTGTTATTTGTACAAGGTTATACTATGTTGCCTTTAATTGGGATTACTATGGCCGTTACCCTGATCAAATCTTAAATTTTAGACAGGGGGGGCTGGCAATCCATGGAGGGATTATCGGTGGTGTTCTAGCCTGCTACTTTTTTTGCCGCTATAAGAAAATTGGATTCTGGAAAATGGCAGATATTTGTGCTCCCAGCTTGATTTTAGGTCAGGCCATCGGTAGATGGGGAAACTATATTAATCAAGAGGCCCATGGCGGTCCCACTAATTTGCCCTGGGGGATTATGGTTAATGGCGTAAAGGTACATCCCACTTTTTTATACGAATCACTTTGGAATTTTGCTGTCTTTTTCTTTTTGCTGTATTATTCCAAGAAAAAGAAATTTGAGGGAGAAATTTTCTTGAATTATTTAATATTATATTCCTTTGCAAGATTTTTTATCGAAGGATTAAGGACTGACAGTCTAATGGTTGGACCTTTCAGAACTGCTCAAGTCATTAGTATTTTAATCATTGCAGGGGCTTTTATTATGCGACTAGTACTACAAAGAAGAAAGAGAGCCTTAAATTAACCTGGTAAAAATATCTATTATTATACAAATATGGAGAAATTATAAGAAAAAGTAAGAATAGACTAGATAATTATCCGAAATAATCCCTAAATCCCCTTTGACAAATATTGCCCTTTTACTTTAAGATAGAAAAAGTTACGCAAGATAAGTCCTGTGGGGTGAGGAAATTGATTAAACAGCAGATAATTTTAATGCAAAAACGTTTAAATGACATGCTGGACAAGCATGAAGATTACAAAGAAATCTATCATTTAAGCACAGAATTAGATCTATTGATTGTTGACTTTTATCGAAAAAAGGGTGCCTTGGGGCATTCCTATGGCATAATGAAAAAATCAGCCACCTGAATTCAGGTGGTTATTTATTTTTTTGTTTAATTTAGCAAAGATGTAATTCTATAATTTTCCATTAAAATTTTAAAATTTAATAATTTCCTAGAAGGAATTTAGAAAAAGGAATAGAAATAATAGAAAAGTGGTATGAAGTGGTATAGAGTGGGATAAAAACCCCAGGGGTGGGATGGTAAATGTTTTTTGGAGAATACAATCATACAATTGATACAAAGGGACGTGTTAGTATCCCTGCCAAATACAGAGAACAGTTGGGAGAGAGCTTTATTTTAACCAAGGGCTTAGACAACTGTTTGTTCATCTATACCCTTGAGGAATGGAAGGTGCTGGAGAATAAATTAAAGCAGCTTCCCCTTACTAATAAGGATGCCAGAGCCTTTGTGAGATTCTTTTTTTCAGGAGCCACAGAATGTGAACTGGATAATCAGGGAAGAATAAGAATTCCCAATAACTTAAGGGAATACGCCAACCTCGAAAAGGAAGCGGTTATGATTGGTGTTGCAACCCGAATTGAGGTTTGGAGTCAAACAGAGTGGCAGGAATACAATAGCGATGCCAATTTAAGCTATGATGAAATTGCCTCTAAAATGGCTGAGCTGGGAATCTAAAGTGAAGGTGATGAAATGAATTTTAAACATGTCTCTGTATTACTGGAGGAATCAATCGAAAATTTAAATATAAGACCTGACGGCATTTATGTTGATGGAACCCTGGGCGGCGGAGGTCATTCATTAGAAATAGCAAAGAATCTGAAGGATGATGGACTGTTAATTGGAATTGATCAAGATGAAAATGCCATTAAAGCAGCTACTGGAAGACTTACTCATTATGCAAACCGATTTCAAGCCGTCAGGAATAATTTTAGTAACCTGTCGGAGGTCTTAGATAATTTAGGAATCAGTGAAATTGATGGATTATTACTGGATTTAGGAGTTTCGTCCCATCAACTAGATGAACCTGAGCGGGGATTTTCTTACATGCATGATGCCCCCCTGGATATGAGAATGGATAATCGCAGCCCGCTGACAGCTAAGGATGTTGTCAATCAGTATAGTGAGGATGCCCTGGTGAAAATGATTAAGGACTATGGTGAAGAAAAGTGGGCAAAGCGGATCGTTCAGTTTATTATTGACCATAGGGAAAGGGAATCTATAGAAACCACCTATCAACTGGTGGATATTATTAAGAAGGCCATTCCAAAGAGGGCTAGGATAGAAGGACCCCATCCTGCAAAACGGACCTTTCAGGCAATCCGGATCGAGGTAAATCGAGAATTAGAAATTATCGAAGAAACAATTATCGATGCCACAAAATACTTAAGACCAGGGGGAAGAATCTGCATGATAACCTTCCATTCCCTAGAGGATCGGATTGTAAAGAATGCCTTTAAGAAGCTTCAAAACCCATGTATATGTCCTCCCCAGTTCCCTGTCTGTCAATGCCATAGAAAACAGGAACTGGAAATAATCACAAGAAAACCTATTATTCCTTCTGAAGAGGAATTGGAAATAAACCCTAGATCCAGAAGTGCCAAGTTAAGGGTGGCAGAAAAGGTATAGAACTGTTCTAAATGGGAGAAAGGATGAATAAATTTGGAAGTAGTAAGAAAAGAATACCACCACTATCAGCCTGAATGGGAACAACAGCAGCCGACACCAAAAAAGAAAAAAAAGCCCCAAAAAAGCTACCGTTTTGAAAAAGCGGCTGTTGTCTTATCAATTTGTGGGCTTTTAGTATTGAGCTTATTTCTTCTATTACGGTATGCTGCCATAACAGAACTAAGACACCAAGTCCATTCCCAAAATAATACACTCCAGCAGCTGGAAGAACAAAAAGAAAAATTAAAAATCGAGCTGGAAAGGGTCTCTAAATCCAGGGCAATCGAAGAAGCGGCACTGACCAAATTGGAAATGAAGTATCCTACTCCTGAAAATAGCCAATATATTTCCATTAATCAAACAAAGGTGGCACTGCTGACCAATGAGCTTAATAAACGAATGAACCCCCAAGGGGAGCTACAGGAACAGCCAAAGACAAACCCGTTGATGAGGGTATTTCATAAGTTTACAGCCCTGTTAAATATTTAAAGGAGGAAGAGCTTTGTCTCAGCCCAGTATATCAAGCAAAAAGAGATTATTATTTATTTTTATCGTTGTAAATATAGTGATGTTTTCCCTAATTGTACGGTTAGGCTGGATTCAAATAGTAAATGGAGAAAAGTACAAAGCGCTTGCTAATGCACAGCAAACCAGGGATATTGCAATTCCAGCTAAAAGAGGAGTAATATACGATCGTAATGGAAAGGAACTGGCCATTAGTGCCAGCAGTAATACCGTATATGCCCAGCCCAGCGCTATCGAGGATGTGGAAGACTCAGCAAAGGTCTTATCAGGTATATTAGGGATTGATGAGGAAAAGCTGAAGACGGAATTAACGAAAAATAGTTATATTGTTACTCTGAAGCGATGGATAGACGATGATCTGGCCATCAGTATACGTGAGGCCAAGCTAAAGGGAATCTGGATCGGAGACGATAATAAAAGATACTATCCCTACGGAAACTTCGCCTCTTACATATTAGGCCATATTACCAACGATAACCGTGGTATGGCGGGTATAGAATTAGAATATGATAAGTATTTAAGTGGTATTCCCGGCCGATGGATTAAAAGCACCGATGGAGGGGGACGGCAGCTTCCCTTCAGCGTGGAACGATACCATCCTCCTGAGGATGGCTTGAGCGTGGTATTGACCATTGACGAGGTAATACAGCACTTTGCTGAAAAGGCAGTACAAAATGCCTTAGAAGTAAATCAAGCGCTTCGGGTTTCAGCCACAGTAATGGATGTCAGAAGCGGAGAGATATTGGCCATGGCCACCAAGCCCGACTATGACCCAAATGAGCCCCGAATTCCTTTGGATGAAGGACTTAGGGCCCAGCTAGAAGAAATGAGCAACGAAGAAAAGCTTAATGAATGGTATGCCATGTGGCGAAATGCCATTGTCAATGATACCTATGAGCCCGGCTCTACCTTTAAGCTTGTTACCACCTCGGCTTCCTTGGAAGAAGGAGTGGCCACACCACAGAGTACCTTCTATTCCAGTGGATCAGTTAATGTGGCTGGCAGAATCATCAAGAGCTGGCGATGGTATAATCCCTTTGGTCATCAAACTCTGCCAGAGGCTGTACAGAATTCCGATAACCCTGTATTTGTTGAATTGGCCCAGCGGTTGGGGGCTGAAACCTTTCATAAATATCTGAATTCCTTTGGCTTTTCCAGCAAAACAGGGATCGACCTGCCTGGGGAAAGAAGCGCATTAATGTATTCGGTGCCCCAGACAGGGCCTGTAGAGCTTGCCACCATGTCCTTTGGTCAAAGTATTTCTGTCACACAGCTACAGCTGTTAACGGCTGTAGCAGCCATTGCCAATGATGGAAAGCTAATGCAGCCCAGACTGGTAAAGGAATTAGTTGATAATGAAGGAAAGGTTGTGCATCGTTTTGAAGAGACCTTCGTTCGTCAGGTGATCTCTGAAAAAACCTCGAAGGAAATGCTAGCCATTATGGAATCCGTAGTTTCTGACGGCGGTGGAAAATCAGCCTATATTCCCGGCTATCGGGTAGGAGGAAAAACAGGAACAGCGCAAAAGGCCAAGGATGGCGGTTATCCCCCAGGTCTTTATATCTCCTCTTTTACTGGTGTAGCCCCAGTCGATGACCCACAAATAGCAATTTTGGTTGTGGTGGATGAACCTAATGGAATTAGCCACTTTGGTAGCACCACTGCTGCTCCAGTGGGCAAGGAAATTATGGAAGAAACCCTAAGATATCTTGATATTCAACCAAGCTATACAGAGGAGGAAGCAAAGGATCTCGTTAAACCAAAGGTTACTGTCCCGGAGGTACGGCAAATGACATTAAGTGAAGCCTCAAAGCTATTAGGGCAAAGTAATCTCCAATATGATGTGGAAACCAACGAACTGGACCATGAAAATGATATTGTAGTTGACATGTTTCCAAAGCCAGGGGCAACGGTACCTGAAAAATCAATTATTCTACTCTATACCAAGGGGGGAACTGAGTCAACCTCTGTAACGATTCCTGATTTGACAGGCAAAACCATACGTGAAGCCAATACAATCCTCTCTAATCTTGGTCTAAGATTAAAAATCACAGGAAGTGGGCAAGCAACGAAGCAATATCCAGAGGTGAATGCAAAGGTTGAGACTGGAACCATTGTTAGCGTAGAATTTAATTAGGCCTATTTCCATTAAAATTTAATACTAGAAAATATAAGCTAATCGTTTTATAATGAAATGGGCAACTAAAATTAAGGGTAAAAAAACCTTTAATTTTATGTTGCCTTTTAAAAAGCTCAAGAAACGTTAATAATAGCAATAGAAGGGATGGATACCCATGATAGTAAGGGATTTGATTAAGGGCCTTGAAATCATTAGGCTTGAGGGCACCGACGAATTGGAAATTGAAAACATACATAATAACTCAAAGGACGTTACAGAAAATAGCCTTTTTGTTTGTGTTCAGGGCTTTAAGACCGACGGACATCTATATGTGAATGAGGCCATTAAACGGGGAGCAAGGGCAATCATTTGTGAACGTCCCTTGGGGGTAGCAGGCATCACCATGGTCCAGGTAACAAACAGCAGAAGGGCCATGGCTCAGATTGCAAATCGTTTCTTTAATTACCCCAGTCAAACCCTGGATGTCATTGGGGTGACAGGAACCAATGGAAAAACCTCTATCACCTATATGGTGAAGGCCATGCTGGAGGAAAGTGGAAGAAAGACAGGATTAATGGGTACCATGGCCACCCTTATAGGGGAGGAAAGAATCATCGCCTCCAGAACCACCCCGGAATCCATTGAAGTACAGCGGCAATTTAGAAGAATGCTGGATTACAGCCTGGACAGCTGTGTAATGGAGGTTTCTTCCCATTCCTTAGAGCTAAGCCGTGTGGAGGGGGTCAACTATCAAGTTGGAATCTTTACGAACCTTACTCCAGATCATTTAGATTTTCACCTAAACCTGGATAATTATCGAGAGGCGAAAAAGAAATTATTTTATCAAACAATAGGGGGAAATGTCATTAATATAGATGACTCCCATGGCCAAATAATAGCAAGGGAGCTACGGGACTTAAAAACCCCCCTCTATACCTATGGAATAAATGGGGATGCAGATTTTAAGGCAGAAAATGTAAAGATAAGCCTTAAGGGTGCTTCCTTTGATGTGGTAGGCCCAGATTTTAGAGAAAGCTTTACTCTTAAAATCCCTGCCTTCTTTGCTGTCTACAATGGGCTGGCAGCCATAGCGGCCTGCTATGTCATGAAAGTACCTGTAAGCAGTATGATAATGGCCCTACAGGATTTTAAAGGGGTAAGGGGACGATTTGAGGTAATTGAGGAAATACGAAATATTACAGTTATTGTAGATTTTGCCCATACACCCGATGCCTTGAAAAATGTATTAAAGACTGCCAAGGCTTTCACAACCAATAGATTAATCAGCGTATTTGGATGCGGTGGCGACCGAGATAAAACCAAAAGACCGATTATGGGCGAAATTGGAGGAAGGTATAGTGATATTTCGATTTTGACCTCCGATAATCCCAGAACTGAAGACCCCCATCAAATCTTGGAGATGGTGGAAGCTGGAATGAAAAGGACCCAAGGAAGCTACCATGTCATTGCAGATAGACGAGAAGCCATAGGATTTGCTTTAAAAATTGCCCAGGAGGACGATATTATTATCATTGCAGGGAAGGGCCATGAGACAAATCAAATTGTGGGAGATCAAGTACTGCCCTTCGATGATCGTCTAGTTGCAATTGAAATTGCTAGAGAGGAAGGAATCGAGTAATGCTGTTAACCATAGAACAAATCATTCATGCCACAGGGGGACGTCTCCTTCAAAGGGGAGTGGAGTCAAGCATCCAAGGAATTTCAACCGACACTCGAACCCTTAAAATAGGACAGCTTTTTGTTCCTCTGGAGGGAGAAAACTATAAAGGATACGAGTTTATTCCCATGGCTAAGGAAAAAGGGGCCTGGGGAACCCTGTGGGGGAAGGGAACCCCCATTAATCTACAGGAATTAGAAGGGATTTTTGTTATTGAGGTGGAAGACACTCTGACAGCCCTAAGAAGACTCAGTACCTTTTATCGCAGTCAGTTTTCCATTCCCTTCGTGGCTGTAACCGGTAGTACAGGAAAGACGAGCACAAAGGATCTGATTAGCAGCACCCTATCAGAGAAATATCAGGTTCTAAAAAATTTGGGCAATCTAAATAATCAAATTGGGCTTCCCATGACACTGTTTAATCTGTCAAAGGCCCATGAAATTGCTGTTTTAGAAATGGGGATGTCCTCCTTTGGAGAAATCTATAATTTAGTTGATATTGTCAGGCCCAAGGTGGCGGTCATTACCAATATTGGAATGTCTCATATAGAGCATTTGGGCAGCAGAGAAAATATAGTAAAGGCTAAGCTTGAGATTGCCACTTTTTTAGAGCCTGCTGATTATTTACTGGTCAATGGAGATGACCCATACCTAAGAAAAATTAAAAAGGAAGAGTGTCCATATCAGTGTGTTTATTATGGATTATCAAAGGAAAATGACATTTATCCTGAGCAGGTAATCGATTATGGGGAATCAGGCTTTATCATAAAGGTAAAAATTAAAGAAGCGGTGCATTCCTTCCGATTCCATTATCCTGGCATCCATAATGTCTATAATGCCCTGGCTGCCCTCTGGATCGGACTCCAATACGGAATGTCTCCTGAGGAAATACAACGGGGATTAAGGGCCTATGTCCCATCCAAAATGCGATTAGAGATTCATGAGAAAAATGGAATTAAAATTATTAATGATGCCTATAATGCCAGTCCCGATTCAATGAAGGCCGCCCTTCAGGTGCTTCATGACATAAAGGGGAAAAGAAAAGTAGCGATATTGGGAGATATGTTTGAAATGGGCAGCTTCTCGGAGGAAGGACACCGGCTGGTTGGAAGCTACGTTGTTGAAACCAATGTGGATGTTACGATAACCGTTGGAGAGATGGCCCGATGGATTGCTGAGGAGGCAGGTACTTTACAAAATGACAAGCTGATTTTTTCAGTAGAAAGCAATCATGAAGCCATAGAACTATTAAAGAATTTGGTTGAAGCAGATGACATAATCTTAATTAAAGGTTCTAGAGGTATGAAGATGGAAGAAATCGTTAATTATTTACTAGAGAGGAGCTAATGGGATGATACAGCATAAGCAGCTTATTTATACAATTATCATTGGGTTTACCATCACATTACTGTTGGGGCCGTTAATCATTCCCTACCTAAAGCGATTAAAGGTAGGTCAGACCATCCGAGAGGAGGGGCCCCAAAGCCATAAGTCTAAGAGCGGAACCCCTACCATAGGCGGTATTATCATTATTGTCTCTATTCTAATTACCTCGCTGACAGCAGGGGTGATGAATCGTGATTTGCTGGTGGCCCTAGCTGCAACTACAGCCTTTGGTTTAATTGGTTTTTTGGATGATTTTATTAAAGTTGTCCTGAAACGGTCCCTAGGGCTTAGGGCTTATCAAAAATTAATTTTGCAGATTATCATTGCCCTATTGCTGGCAGTATATCAATCCAATGTTTCTGTTATGGGAACAAAAGTAATCATCCCCTTTATTCAAGGAAGCTTTACTATTGGAGGTCTAACCATCCCCCAATACTTAGATTTAGGTATCCTATACAAGCCCTTTATTGCCTTTGTAGTGGTGGCTACAGTAAATGGAGCCAATTTAACCGATGGATTAGATGGCTTAGCAGCAGGAGTAACTTTAATTATTGCTGCCTTCTTTAGCTTAATTGCCCTAAATTGGGGTTATACCAGCCTGGCAATCTTTGCAGGAGCAGTTACTGGGGCGTGCCTAGGATTTTTACGTTTTAATTCCCACCCGGCCCAGGTATTTATGGGAGATACGGGATCCCTAGCCCTGGGAGGAGCCGTGGCCACAATGGCGATACTAATGAATATCTCTTTGATTATCCCCATTGTGGGAGGCATATATTTTGCTGAAACTTTGTCGGTTATTTTACAAGTGGCCTCATATAAATTAACGGGGAAACGTATATTTAAAATGAGTCCCCTTCATCATCATTATGAATTAAGCGGTTGGGCTGAAACTAAGGTTGTGATTGTCTTTTGGATAACCACAGTCCTACTATGCTTAATCGGAATTATTGGCTTGAGTTAAGAAAGCGGGTGAAAAAGTGAACCTAAAAAATAAGGTAGTATTGGTAATAGGTCTGGCAATAACAGGAATACCCTTAGTGAAGGTACTGGATAAGTTAGGGGCAAGAGTAATAGTTAATGACCTGAAATCCAGGGAGCAGCTAGCGGACGCCCTGAAGGAATTAGAAGGGGTGAGGGTAGAATACATACTGGGTAAGCATCCCGAGGGGATCGAAGATATGGAGATAGACCTGGTTGTTGTTTCCCCAGGGGTTCCCCTGGAGCTGCCCTTTATAAAGGCTTTAAAAGAGGCTGGAAAAGAGATAATAGGAGAAATTGAACTGGCCTATCGTTTAGCTGATTGTAATATTGTGGCTATAACAGGAACCAATGGGAAAACCACCACCACCAGCTTGACGGGTGAAATTTTTAAAAATGCCCAAAAAAGCACTTATGTTGTAGGAAATATTGGTGTTGCCGCCATCTCTAAAGCACTGGAAATAAAAAAAGAAGACTATATGATTATGGAGGTCAGCAGCTTTCAGCTTGAAAGTATCGTGGATTTCCGACCCCGGGTAGCAGCCATATTGAATTTGACCCCCGATCATTTGAATCGACATAAAACGATGGAAAACTATCAGCAGGCTAAATTTAATCTGTTTAAAAATCAAGGGCCTTCAGATTATGCGGTAATTAACTATGACGATGAGATCCTACGGAAGGCCAGCGAATCTCTAAGGGCCCAGAAAATTTACTTTAGCCGAAAAACCTCGTTGAAGGAAGGGGTTTGGGTGGAAGAAGGAAAGATTGTGGCAAAAATCAATGGGCCAAAGATAGAAATTATGGATCGCAACGAAATTAAAATACCAGGAAACCATAACCTGGAAAACGCCTTGGCGGCAGCAGCCATGGCCTATGTTTCAGAGATTGACCCAGGGGTGATAGCCCAAACCCTGAGAACCTTCCAGGGGGTAGCCCATCGACTTGAATATGTAGATACAATTAAGGGTATTGACTTCATCAACGACTCTAAGGGTACCAACCCCGATGCCTCTATTAAAGCGCTGGAGGCAATAAGCAGGCCCATTGTACTGCTGGCAGGAGGAATGGATAAGGGAAGCGATTTTACAGAATATATTAGGGCCTTTCAGGGGAAAGTTAGACAAATGATTGTCTATGGAGAAACGGCAGAAAAGCTGCTGGAAACAGCAAAGGTATTGGACTTTGATGCAGTTAAAAGAGTTAAGGACCTGGAAGAAGCCGTCCCCCTTGCCTTTAATGAAGCAAAGGAGGGAGACACTGTATTACTATCCCCTGCCTGTGCCAGCTGGGATATGTATCCTAATTTTGAGGAAAGAGGTAGGCATTTTAAGAATCTTGTTTCAAGCTTAAGGAGGGCTTAAAATGGGAAAGAAAAAGAATCCCTTTGACTCCGCTGTAATACTATCGGTTTCAGCCCTGGTGGCCATTGGAATCATTATGATTTTCAGTTCAAGTTTTTCTTATTCTCTAGTCAATTTTAACGATGGCTATCATTTTTTAAAGCGAGTTTTTATATGGGCAGTTGTGGGTGTCATGGCCATGGTCTTTTGTTCCAGGTTTCCCTACTGGCAATGGAAGCGCTTTTCCAATATGATTATGTTGATCAGCTTAATCCTTTTGGTCTTGGTACTTACACCAATTGGAAAGGAAGTAAATGGGGCCAGACGATGGATCGGAATAGGTGAATCTCTAACGGTTATGCCTTCCGAGATCGCAAAATTTGCCGTAATTATGTTTGTAGCCACCAGCATTGAACGAAAAAAAGAAAAAATGCAAAGCTTTATTTATGGAGTACTACCTTACTTGATGTTGATTGGTGTTGTTTTTGGGCTAATCTATAAACAGCCTGATTTTAGTACGGCCTTCGTGGTTTCAGTGATCATTATGGCCATGGTCTTTGTGGGAGGGATGAAGCTATCTCACTTTATTGGCCTGGCTACGGCAGGCCTTGGTGGAATTGTCTCCCTGATCATTTATTTTCTTGTTAGCGGTAATTCCTACAAGGCAGCTCGGATTACAGCATTTCTTGATCCCTGGGCAGACCCAACAGATACGGGCTTTCAGGTGGTGCAATCCCTATTGGCCCTAGGATCTGGGGGACTATTTGGTCGGGGCCTTGGGCGCAGTGTTCAAAAACATTTTTACCTGCCAGAGCCTCAAAATGATTTTATTTTTGCGATTATTGGTGAGGAATTGGGCTTTATTGGCGGAGCAGTGATTTTATTATTATTTATGATTTTAATATGGCGGGGAATTAGAATTGCCATTAATGCCCCAGATATCTTCAGCTGTCTGTATGCCACGGGCTATGTGTCGATGATTACCATCCAGGTTATTATCAATATTGCCGTTGCCACCTCTTCAATGCCAGTAACGGGAATGCCCCTGCCCTTTATCAGCTATGGGGGAAATACCTTAGTTATTTTTATGGCCATGACCGGTATATTATTAAATATTTCTCGATATACCAAATTTGATAGGAGTTGAAAAGATGAAGGTAGTGATTAGTGGTGGTGGTACGGGAGGACATATTTATCCAGCCATTGCCATCGCCAATAAAATAAAAGAGATGAACCCCCATGCCCAAATATTATTTATTGGAACGAAGCAGGGTCTGGAGAGCGAAATTGTACCAAAGGCAGGCTATGATATTCACTTTATTCCCGTCAGCTATCTGAAAAGGAAGCTATCTGTCCATAATGTAAGAAGTGCAGGATTGTTAATGAAGGGGCTTTTTCAGGCCCGAAGGAAATTAAAGGAATATCGACCGGATATTGTGATTGGTACCGGAGGCTTTGTTTGCGGGCCAGTGCTCTATATGGCAGCGAAATTAGGATATAAAACGTTAATTCATGAACAAAACGTCTTCCCTGGATTGACCAATCGAATTCTTTCAAAGCATATGGACTGTATTGCCCTAAGCTTTGAGGAGGCTAAGAAATACTTTAAGCAATATCGAAAGGTCATTGTCACAGGGAATCCAATTCGGGGAGACTTTATGACAATATCAGCCGAAGAGGCTGCCAGAAAATATAAAAAGCAAAAACCGATCGTATTGGTAGTGGGAGGCAGTGGAGGCTCAAGGAAACTGAATGGGGCCATTTTAGAGCTGCTCAAGGCTCATCCTGAAAATCAATTTGAAATCATATGGGCAACGGGGAAGAATCATTATAGCGGAGTAAAGGAACAATTAAAGGATTATCCCACCATAGAAGCGCATAACCGTGTTGTACCCTATATTAACGATATGCCCTATGGACTTCAAGCCGCTGACCTAATGATTTGTAGTGCTGGTGCTATAACCATTGCAGAAATCACTGGAGCAGGAAAGGCATCAATTTTAATTCCCAAGGCCCATACAGCCGAAAATCATCAGGAGTATAATGCAAGGGCTCTGGCTGAAAAGGGAGCGGCCCTAATGGTGAAGGAAGATGAGCTTTCCGGGGAGGTGCTTTTTAAAAAGATTAACCATATCCTAGGTCAGCCTGGGGCTTTAAAAGAAATGAAAAGGGCCAGCAAAGCCGAGGCGAAGCTTAAGGCAGCGGATTCTATTTATGAGGAAATACAACAATTAGTAAAATAGTTTGTTCTGGAAAGGAACACCTCTAGGAGCTTCTTCATAATATGTTTATATATTTGCTTAAATCTATGCTTAGCTACGATTTCATATATAGATGTATAATCATAAAGAAACTCTGGAGGTGACTTCCTAGTGGGTAAGTTTGTAATCATTGGAGGAAATAAGATAACCGGTGAAGCTAGGGTAAGCGGTGCAAAAAATTCAGTATTACCAATCATGGCAGCGACTGTTTTAAATGGTAAGCTAAATGTACTACATGACATACCTAGGTTATCTGATGTGGAGGTTATGACAAAAATCCTGTTATCCATCGGATGTACTGTCAAGCGAGAGCATAATACAATCATTGTTGATTCAAGCGGGTTAAATAATGATGAAATTCCTGAAGAGTGGGTTAGGGAAATGCGTTCTTCCATTATTTTTTTGGGTGCAATGCTTTCCAGATGTGGCAGAGTGAAAATTAGTTATCCAGGTGGCTATGATAACCAATTGGAATTGATTAGATAACCTATCAATCTTAGCAGCACTTCAAGGGGGGTGCTTTTATTATGTTTCCGGAAAGCTCCATTAGCCCCAAGTGACGTAGAAGCATGGCCACTTACGGCAATAGGTTAAGTAAATAAAGGCTATTGACATTTTTTTCTGAAAGGATTAGTATGGTCTATAAATAAAAAAATAGTAATGAACAGGAAAGAAGGCGATAAGATGGAAGCAAAAATACCTACCAGAGAAGAGGCCTATCAATTATTAAAGGAATATAATAAGAACGATAGCCTAATTAATCATGCCCTGGCTGTAGAAGCAGTAATGAAGCATTTTGCAGTTCTTTTAGGGGAGGATGACCAGGAAAAATGGGGGATCATTGGTCTATTGCATGATATAGATTATGAAATGTATCCAGAGGAGCATTGCACTAAGGCAAAGGAGATATTGGCAGAGAACCAATATCCAGCCGACTATATCCATGCAGTTCTCAGCCATGGATGGGGCATCTGTACAGAGGTGGAACCCGTAGAAAGAATGGAGAAGGTCTTATATACCATTGACGAGCTAACGGGCTTAATAGCGGCAACAGCCCTGCTGCGGCCCAGTAAAAGCATCCTGGATTTAGAAGTAAAATCCGTTAAAAAGAAATGGAAGCAAAAAAGCTTTGCTGCTGGAGTAAACCGAGAGGTTATAGAAAATGGGGCCAAGCTCCTTTCCATGGACATAAATGAAATCATTAAGGAGACCATCCAGGGAATGCGAGGGGTGGCTAAGGAAATCGGACTAGAGGGAGATATCGATTGTTGACATTATTACAAAATAATACAAAGGTTATTCCAAAAAGACAGTCGCCTTTACGTATAGGTATATACGTATATGGGCGGCTGTTTTTCTGCTAATTTAACCTGTCTCTGGAATAGGACAACAACAGCGTATCATAGTCTATAGTAGTACCCTGGTAGCTTTGAAGCCATTGGAAACCCCTGATAAATCTCCCTATAGCCAGCTCTGTATTACTGACATTAAAAATATCAGCAAACCAAGGCTTTAACTGCAACAAGGTACTAGGATTAATCCAGGGGGATGGACTATGGAGCAGAAAGAAAGCAAGGTTGCTTTAGAAACCAATAAAGATCAAAGGAAAAAGAGTAGAATAGTGAAGATTACCCATGAATTTAGAGGTCCCCTAAGGCTTCAAGATGTCATCAGTAAAATGGTAACGAATCATGTAATGGAAAAAAGGCAAGATTCTTAATATCTTACCTCATGTCATATCGGGCATAATGACGACTGACAACAACGTCGCTATTGAAGTATTTAACCAAGGATAAACCGTTAATTTAGATGAGGTAGGGTATTAGTAACAGGGAAGGTGATTCTGGGATGGATATGATGAATATATACGGCTATGCCAGGCTATCGAGGGATGAAGATAAGGAAAACTATGAATCAATCCACAATCAGGTCAATATCATTAAAGAATGGGCCGAGGCTCTTAGTATTGAATTAAAGGCCAAGGGTTTTTCCAGCCAGCTGCAGCATATATTTATAGACGATAATGCCTCGGGATATACACTGGACAGGCCTGAGTTTAATGAATTAAAAAAGAAAATTTGCAGCCATGGAGCCGATAAGGCCCACATCATTATTGTCAAGGACAGCTCTAGAATAGGGCGTCATAATGCTAAAACCCTGCTGTTTTTTGAATTATTACAGGAGCAGGGAGTAAGAATAATATTAGCGACCGAAAACTACGATAGTGAAAAGGATAATGATGATGTGATCGGAATTAAAACCTGGTACAATGAAATGTATGTAAAGGATATTTCACGGAAAATACGTCAGAGCATTAAGAGCAAGCAAAAAAATGGCGGATTCATCGTCAAAAATCACTATGGCTATGTAAAACATCCTCAAAATAAGCATCAATTGATTATTGATCAAGAGGCTGCTTCAGTTGTGGTGCAGATCTTTGAGACCTATTTAAAGGGCAGCGGCTATCGAAAAATTGCCAACACCTTAAATGCTGCAGGGATCAAAACCCCTTCCCAGTATCATCAAATGAAAAATGGAGGAAATTTTAAAGTGGCAGAGGAATGGAGTCCGGTCCATGTGCAGCGAATTATTGCCAATGACATCTATATGGGGGTACTTCGATGTGGTAAGACAAAGAAGAAAAAGATTAAAGGCCCCTCGGTTAGAACCGAGAGGGAGGAACAAATCATTTATCACAATCATCATCCTGCTATCATTAGTAAAGAGGATTTTCAATTGGCCCAGCAAATTGCCGAGAGGAGAAACCTTAGAAAAATCCATGGGGCAAGGGAAGGAATAAACCTATTTTCAGGATTTCTTTTTTGTGGGGACTGTGGCGGGTATCATGTAGCCAGAAGAAGAGCAAACAGACCTATGGCCTATTATTGCAGCAGCTACCACAGACAAGGGACCATGGGCTGCAGTGCCCATCATGTGACAGAGGAAGAGCTGTTAACCCTATTGGCAGAGGCCCTTGATGAAATTGTTCAAGAAAACACCACAGATTTTAAAGGGCTGGAGGCTAAACTAAAGGAGCAGCTGACAAATGATGATAGGGAAGCCATTGACACCATACAAAAAGATATTAATCATAAACAGCTTGAGCTAAAAAATTACGCTAGACAGCGGGCCAGGGGGCAAATTGATGAAGGACTCTATAGGGAGCTAATAGAGGAGACAAACCAAAGCATACACAACTTGAATCATCACCAGAAAAAAATGATACAATATCAAGGTGAGCTGAGAAGATTACGGGAGGAGCGGATTTCCCCCAAAGAACTTCTTGAAGAAATCCTTGAAAAAAGAGTTTTTACCCGAAGGGATATAGAACTGCTGCTGGATAAGATCATTGTCAAAGAAAGTCACGACGAAATGGGGGCTTACCTGGGGCTTCTTCTGGAAATTCATTGGAGCTTTTCTTTACCATAGGGTATCACAACCAGGGGGATGTGAAATTGGCCCAAGGCCCATTGATCTACACTTAAGATCCCTTAAAGAACTGGGAGCAACAATTGAAGAGAAGCATGGATTTTTAATTTGTGAGGCAAAGGAATTAAAGGGGGCTGAAATTCAATTGGATTTTCCCAGTGTGGGAGCAACTGAAAACCTAATTTTATCAGCTATATTTGCAAAGGGCACAACGATCATTAGAAATGCAGCCCGAGAACCGGAGATTATCGACCTGGCAAACTTTATCAACGCCATGGGCGGCAAGGTGACGGGAGCAGGTAGTGCCACAGTCATGATAGAGGGTGTAGGGGAATTATCAGATGTAGAGCATCAAATTATTCCCGATCGTATTGTAGCGGGAACGTACTTAACTGCAGCGGCTATCACAAAGGGTGATTTGCTATTGACCAATGTCATACCAGAGCATGTACAATCAATTATATACAAATTGAAGGAAAGTGGTTGCCATATCACCTGTAAAAATAATACAATTAAAGTAGAGTCTCCTAATAAAATCACCGCCATCGATACTGTGAAAACATTGCCTTATCCTGGATTTCCAACGGATATGCAATCTCAGCTAATGGCATTAATGACCCTAAGCGATGGAATTACGGTCTTTATAGAAACAATTTTTGAAAATCGTTTTAAACATGCAGAGGAATTAACACGGATGGGAGCGAACATAAAGGTAGATGGTAGAGTAGCAATAGTCAAGGGTATGAAAAGGCTAACAGGGGCCACTGTAACAGCTAAGGACCTTCGTGGGGGGGCTGCACTAATATTGGCGGCTCTGGCGGCAGAGGGAAAAACAATTGTTGAAAATGCTAAACATGTGGAACGGGGCTACGATCATTTCCATCAAGTACTTAGGGATCTAGGCGGAAATATTTCATTAATCCAATAGGAGCATTACTAAAAGTAGAAATGATTGATAGCAGTGAATAAGCTGCTATTAATTGAGCCAATTTATGGACAAGCAAGGGAGGGAATGGCATAATGAGCAATTATGAAGAAATAAAAAGAAAAAAGTTTGTTCGAAGAAGAATCAAACAAATTCTAACTTCCCTGCTGTTAATCATTGTTTTTGTATTATGGGGGATATATGCATTATTACAATCAGACTTTTTTAACCTAAAGGAAATCCAGGTCAATGGCATCCAGCAGATTACCCAAGAGGAAATCATACAGGCCTCCAGACTGATCAAGGAGAGAAACCTGTTTAAATACAACCTAGAGGAAATAGAAGCTAAAATCATAGAGCATCCATACGTTGAAGCAGTGAGTGTAACAAGAAAACTGCCGAAGGAAATCAGCATCGATATAACTGAAAGGTCTGAATATGCTATAATAGCTTATATGGGCTCCTATCTATTCATTGACATTCAAGGGGTGGTGCTGAAGGTACAAGACAGCTATATCTCCCAGGAACTGCCTTTAATCACTGGAGCCGCCTTTGAAAGCTTTGTACTGGGACAACAGGCAGCTGTTTTGAATCCTGAGGATCTAGCCACTGCCCTAAGGCTATTGGAGGCCGCCAGGCTGACAGATATGATTGACAATATTTCTGAAATCAATATTGAAGAGGAAGGAAATGTTAGATTAATTACCTTTGATGGGATAGAAGTTTTAATGGGAGAAGCCCAGGACCCTGTCTATTCAATATTGGCATTGCAGGAAGTTTTAGTCAACCTATATACAAATAATCGCCGTAATGTTATTATTGACATGAGGTATGAGGGGAACATTACCGTTAAAGAGCGAAACCAGTAATGGGAGGAAGGTACATGAAAGATTTAAAAGGGAAAATAGCCCTTGGGGTTCTATGTGGAATCCTAGGCTTAATTATATCCATTCAGTTAAAAACTGTAAGATTAGCAACCGGCGGCGATCTATTGTCGCCCCAAAGGGCACAGCAGCTAACGGCAGAGCTTCGTTCCCTGAGACAGGAAAAGGATGTACTGAATCAGGATTTAACGGAGCTGGAGAAGCGGTTAAAGGAATATGAAATATCAGAGGCTGATGAGAATACCGTCATTCGAAATCTACAGGGGGACCTGGAAAGGTATCAGGTTCTCTCAGGCTATCGCACCATAGGGGGACCGGGGGTAATTGTCACCCTGGAGGATATTCCATCGGAGGATCCCGCAGAGAAAGGATTTCTCATGTACAATATTGAAGATATTCTTGGCATCATTAACATGCTGAATGCCTCTGGAGCCGAGGCAATATCCATTAATGATCAGCGATATACGTCAACAACAGATATTCATTATTCTGCCAACGGGCTTGAAATCAATGCTGTTCCTATAACCCTGCCTATTCAGATAAAGGCAATTGGTAATCCTGAAAGTATGGAGGCGGGCTTAAATATGCGCTTTGGTATTGTATGGAGAATTAAAGAAGAAAATCTGTTTCAAGTAAATGTAAAGAAACAAAATGAGCTCACCATTCCTCGACTTACCAAGGTGAATACCTTTGATTATGCAAAGCCCATTGAGCTTTCCCAATAGATTTGAGGTGGCTAAAATATGAAAAAACCATATAATGATCTTTTGCTAGGCTCTATTTTTGTCCTGTTGGGATTTATTATCACCTTTCAACTGATGCACATGACTGAGGATTACAGCTTTGTCAGTATAAAAACCGTCAGCGATCTGCAAAATGAAGTGAATCGAGAAAAAAATGAGATCAATAACATAAAGGAGCTTATTAAAAATAATAACCTCCGCTTAGATGAGTATCAAAGTGCCCTGGAAAATGAGGGGAGCATCAGTGATGTACTGAGAACAGAAATAGAGACATTAAAGGTTACCGGTGGCTTCACAGATCTTGAGGGGCCTGGAATCACAGTCAAGGTCAGCGATAGCGAGCGGGAACTGTACCCCTGGGAGAATCCTAGTGATTTGGTCGTCCATGAACAGGATATTGTCATGATCCTTAATGATCTCCGTTATGCCGGGGCCGAGGCTATTTCCATTAACGGACAGCGGTTGATGGCCCATACGGAAATTAAATGCTCAGGGCCAACCATAACCATTAACAATCATACCTATGGTCAGCCCTTTATTATTAAAGCGATAGGAGACCCAGCTACTCTGGAGGCCGCCTTAAAGTCTCCGGAATCCCATGCCTTTGGTATAAGGGAGTATTATGGTATTGTCATTGATACAATGGTAAGCCCCTGGGTCAGGATTCCCAAATATTTAGGAGAGATACCAACGAATTTCATCACACCAAAGGAGAGTGAATAAGGATGATAGTTGCATTAATAGGGTTATTGATTGGGGTTATTTTAGGCCTCTATTTAGATATAAGCTATCCAGCCAGCTATTCTCTGTATATATCTGTAGCAATTCTAGCCGCCCTAGATTCAGTTTTTGGAGCCATTAGGGCAAATATGGAAAACAAATTTAATACAGAGATTTTTGTATCTGGTTTCTTTGGAAATGCCATCCTGGCGGGAATTTTGGCCTACATAGGGGATCGAATCGGAGTGCCCCTCTATTATGCAGCCATTTTTGCCTTTGGAAATCGACTGTTCCAAAACTTTGCCCTGATTAGAAGATTTCTGGTAGATAAAAGAAGACATCCCCATACGTAGTGATGTAACATGAAAAAATTACCATCAGAAGTAAATATAAGAAAAAAGCCCTTCTCCTATGAAAAATAGGAGATTTTTTTTATATTTATTTCATTAATAAAAAAGGAAATACAATATTTTTGTTGAATTATAAATTCATAATCCGAAAGAATTATATTTCTATAATCCAAAAGAATTAAATTTCCATTATGCCTGCTTTAACTATAATAATTAAGCTCATAAACCTATGGTGAAAAGAAAGATCATGTGGTAAAGTGTAATGGGAGTTGTATGTTCAAAGATAAGAACAAGCTGTGGAGGCTTATATACATAATAAGGGGGTAATACTGTGTTAGAATTTGATGTGGACATGGAACAATTTGCTCAAATAAAGGTTGTAGGTGTCGGTGGTGGTGGCAATAATGCTGTTAATCGAATGATAGAATCGGGTTTAAGGGGCGTCGAATTTATTGCAATCAATACAGACAAGCAGGCCTTATATACCTCAAAGGCTGAGCAAAAAATACAAATCGGTGAAAAGCTGACAAAGGGTCTTGGAGCTGGGGCAAATCCCGAGGTCGGCAGAAAGGCTGCAGAAGAAAGCCGAGAAGATATTCTAAAGCTTTTACAGGGGGCTGATATGGTTTTTGTCACCGCCGGAATGGGTGGCGGAACAGGAACCGGGGCTGCTCCAATCGTTGCAGAAATTGCGAAGGAAATGGGTATACTAACGGTAGGGGTTGTAACCAAGCCCTTTACCTTTGAAGGAAAGAGAAGAATGTCCCATGCAGAAATGGGAATTCAAGAATTGAAAGGCCGAGTTGATACCCTGGTTACGATCCCCAATGATCGTTTACTTCAAGTAATCGAAAAGAAGACCACTATGCTGGATGCCTTTAGAATCGCCGATGATATCTTAAAGCAAGGGGTTCAAGGGATTTCAGATTTAATAGCTGTTCCAGGCTTAGTTAACCTAGACTTTGCCGATGTAAAGACCATTATGCTGGAGCAGGGCTTAGCCCATATGGGAATTGGACGAGCTAGTGGTGAAAATAGAGCCGTTGAAGCAGCAAAGCAGGCAATCCAAAGTCCACTTTTAGAAACCTCTATTCAAGGAGCAAAGGGTGTACTGTTAAATATCACTGGTGGTGCTGGTCTAGGATTGTTTGAGGTGAATGAAGCCGCTGAGATGGTGACTGAGGCGGCAGATCAAGATGCCAATATTATCTTTGGTGCTGTAATTAATGAGGAGCTAAAGGATGAAATTCGTATCACGGTCATTGCAACAGGCTTTGAAAAGGATTTAATGAAGTTTGTGGATAAAGACAGCAAGGGTCTTTTGATGGATGCCGCTGCCAAAGAGGTAGCCAGTGCTGTGGAGGAAAAAATTAAAGGAGACGAATTAGACATACCGATTTTCCTTAGAAGAAGAAAATAAAATATTATTAACATACAAAGCCCTGGGCCAGCCCCAGGGCTTGTTTTTTTGAACAGTCACCTCAATAAAGCCTTCAAATTTCTAAGTTAAGGGCAATAGAAACTAACTTTTCGACTTCATAAAATGACATAAAAATTAATCCGGATTTTATATAATATTCATAAAGCATCCAGGTTGTGAATAATTGTATAGTATCAGGATTATGCCCCTTTTAGGGAGGAGAAAAAATGGTTGTCTTTGCTGAATATGTTTTCTTGGAAAACTTTATAATGAATTACATTATCCTTTCCTTAACAGGAAGATTTGGAAAAGCCTCGGCAAAGAAATTAAGGCTGATATTAGCCTCGTCCCTGGGGGCCCTCTATGCTTTTATTATTTTTTTTCCGTCATTACATTTTCTATTTTCCACCCTAATGAAATTTGCCTGTTCTATGCTTATTATCGTTATTGCATTTAATCCCTATCGATTTAAGGAATTTTTTAGGCTATTGGGTATATTTTATTTAATTACACTGGTTTTTGGCGGCGCAGGCTTCGCCCTTTTCTATTTTACAAGCTTCAATGGCATCATCAGCAATGGTGTATTTTATATATCAAACATTTCAATGAAGCTGATTTTACTTTCCTGTGGCTTAGGTTATATTCTCATCGAATTTTGCTGGGGGTACATTCAAAACCAGCTTTCCAAGGAAAAAATCTTTACCCAGGTGAAAATCCAGATGGGAAATACGATGGTAGAGGTAAGGGGACTGGTGGATACAGGAAATTCTTTAACTGACCCCATTACCCGGTATCCAGTGATGATTGTAGAATATGAGGCAATTCTGGACCTGCTGCCTAAAGAACTCCAGGAGGTTTTTAAAGGATCAAAGCTTCCGAGTGTTGATCAGATTACCCTCCAGTTGGAAAACAGTCTATGGATGACAAGGCTTAGAATTATCCCCTTTCAAGCCCTGGGAACAGAAAATGGAATGTTAATGGGCTTTAAGCCTGATTCTGTCATTGTAGAGAAGGAAAGTGAAATGAAACAATTTGAAGAGATAATCATCGCGATTTACAGTAAAAAGCTCTCTAAATCAGGGGATTACAGAGCATTATTACATCCAGATTTAGTATAATACACTTGGGAGGTCGGCAAGATGACAAGATTCATATCTAAGGCGAAATTGGTGCTGCAGTTTAATATTATTAAGCTGTTGAAAAAGTTTAATCTCTTTAATGAAGAGAGCATTTATTACATAGGGGGAAGTGAAGCATTGCCACCGCCCCTATCTAATGATGAAGAAAATTATTTAATATCAAAGCTTCGGGAGGATGAGAGCACCGTCAGGACAATTCTAATTGAACGGAACTTAAGATTGGTGGTCTATATCGCAAGAAAATTTGAAAATACAGGTGTTGGTGTAGAGGATTTAATCTCTATTGGAACCATCGGCCTTATTAAAGCTGTCAATACTTTTAATCCCGATAAAAACATTAAACTGGCCACCTATGCCTCAAGGTGTATCGAAAATGAAATACTGATGTATTTGAGAAGAAATAATAAGGTTCGGATGGAGGTTTCCTTCGATGAACCCCTAAATATAGATTGGGATGGAAATGAGCTGCTGTTGTCAGATATATTGGGAACAGAGAACGATATTATTTATCGGTTTTTAGAGGAAGAGGTAGACAAGGAGCTTTTAAAAATTGCCCTCAATAAACTCTCTAAACGAGAGAAAAAAATTATGGAGCTGCGTTTTGGTCTCTATTCGGGACAAGAAAAGACACAAAAAGAGGTGGCAGACATATTGGGAATATCTCAATCCTATATTTCTCGCCTTGAAAAACGGATCATTATACGACTTAAAAAGGAAATCAATAGAATGGTCTAAAATAATTCCCAATTATTTCAAGTTACGCCAATCAATCTATTAAACATTTAATTTCCAATGTTTAGTGGATTGATTTTTATTTTTCCATTGAATTGCTGCCCATTCTTCTGGAAAGCCTCGTATAAAAAAGAGCAAAGCGTCAATAATTTTAATATGTAAAAGGGGTAATTCATTTCGAAAGGACTGAAAATTTACAATGCATATCAATAAAGTAGAAATCTGCGGAGTGAATACATCAGAATTACCAGTACTGACAAATCAGCAAATGCGAAAGCTCTTTGACCGAATCTATCAAGGGGACAATGGGGCCCGGGAGGAATTTATTCAGGGAAATCTTAGACTCGTATTAAGTGTCATACAACGGTTCAACAATCGAGGCGAGCATGTGGACGATCTATTTCAAGTGGGTTGTATCGGACTAATTAAGGCGATAGACAATTTTGACCTGAGCCAGAATGTACGTTTTTCTACCTATGCCGTTCCCATGATTATAGGGGAGATTAGAAGATACCTACGGGACAATAACTCCATAAGGGTGAGCCGTTCCCTACGGGATACGGCCTATAAGGCCCTTCAGGTTCGAGATCAATTAACCAATAAAAATGGTAAGGAGCCAACGGTAACAGAAATTGCTCAGCAATTGAACATTCCACGAGAGGATGTGGTTTTTGCCCTGGATGCCATTCAAGACCCCGTTTCCCTTTTTGAACCAATTTACCATGATAGCGGCGATGCCATTTTTGTAATGGATCAGGTGAGTGATGAAAAAAGTGAAGACGAGGCTTGGATTGATAACATTGCCTTAAATGAAGCCATGAGAAGGCTTAATGATCGAGAAAAACTAATTTTATCGCTGCGCTTTTTTGAAGGAAGAACCCAAATGGAGGTTGCCGACGAAATCGGTATATCCCAAGCCCAGGTCTCCCGCTTAGAAAAAACTGCTTTGAAGCATATGAGAAAATATATTTGAAGTCACCGATGGGTGACTTTTTTTCTATGATTTTTAAGGAACAATAGGAATAAAATAGGGGGCAAAGCGATAAACATAATACATGGATAAGCATTAGATTCTGATGAATCATACAAATAAAAGGGAAAAGCGGGAGGTTGATTCATGTGTTGAGGGCATCGGATTTGACACAAAAAGAGGTAATTAACATCACCGACGGTAAACGAGTAGGACTCATTGCTGACCTGGAGGTGGACTTAAATAAGGGAAAGATTAATGCGATTATTATCCCCAGTGCAGGACGATTCTTGGGAATTTTCGGGAAGGAATTTGATTATGAAATCTCATGGGATCAAATCAAAAAAATAGGAGAAGATGTAATTCTTGTGGAAATGAAAAGCACCGTTGAGCCCAGCCGTTATCAAGAAGAAGTGCCCTACAAGGCGGCCATTTATAAACCAGAATTTATCAAAAAGGACCATGGTGATGAAGAATAAAGCGATAAATTAGTACAAGGGTGTTGAAAATTGTAAATTTCATTAGACAACGCCAATGCTGTATATTATAATAAAAGCAGAAAGCTAGCTATTTAGCCATATGTACAGGGGGAGAGAATATGAATTGTCCTTTTTGTGCTCATCAAGAATCAAAGGTGGTGGATTCCAGACCAACGGATGAAGGACAAGCCATCAGAAGAAGACGTGAGTGTATTCAATGTGGTAAACGGTTTACTACCTATGAAAAGATAGAGGAGCTGCCGCTGATTGTGGTGAAAAAAAGTGGAGACAGGGAGTCCTTTAATCGAAACAAGGTATTGAATGGAATCATTAGAGCCTGCGAGAAAAGGCCTGTAGCCCTAAGTCAAATAGAAGGAATTGTCGATAATATCGAAAAGCATCTGTATAATTCTATGGAAAAGGAAATCACCACCGAATTGATTGGACGGATGGTAATGGACAGAATTAAAGCCCTTGATGAGGTGGCCTACGTTCGTTTTGCTTCGGTCTACCGTGAATTTAAGGATATCAATACCTTTATGGAAGAATTGAAAAAGCTGTTAAAGGATAAATAGACAGGGGCGAGTATCTACTCGTCCAAGTTTTTGACTTGGTCAAAATCAGTAGCCTGTTCAAAAGCACTCAGATTCAAGGAGCAAGAGAGCCAGCGAACGCAGCGTATACAGAAATACGAAAGGGTGCTGGCTTTTTGCAGCAACGAAGAAGATGAGAGGTTTTCAACAGACTAAGGGGCGAGTATCTACTCGTCCCTATTTACTATGGGAGGTGCAGCAATTTGAGCTATGAGATCATTAAACGAAGTGATGTAGAAGTAGTGACCTTTGATGCCCTTAAAAAATTTGACTTTATCAAGCACGGTTTCAGTACCCGAAGGGGCGGCATTAGTCAAGGGGCCTTTACCAGTATGAATGTAGGAATAAAGACTGCCGATTCACCAGAGAATATACAAGAAAACCTTAGACGGTTTTGCAGTGCAGTAGGGGTAGAGGCAGATGATGTGGTGGTATCTGATCAGATCCATCGAGATACCATCAAGATTGTTACTAAAGCAGAAAGGGGAATGGGCTATAAGCGGAAAAGAAGCTTTGAAGGGGTAGATGGACTCGTTACCAATGTCATTGGTTTACCGCTGATGACCTTCTATGCCGATTGTGTTCCCCTATTGATTGTGGACCCGGTCAAAAGGGCTGTAGGCCTTGCCCATGCAGGCTGGCCCGGCACTCAATTAAAAATTGGACAAAAGACAATTGATAAAATGACGGATGCCTATGGAAGTCGTCCCCAGGATATGGTGGTGGTGATTGGCCCTTCTATCGGCCCATGCTGCTATGAAGTATCAGAGGACGTCGTAGCAAAATTTAACCAAAACTTTACACAGTTAACAAACTTTGTGATTCCAAAGGGTGGGGGGAAATATCAACTGGATTTATGGGAGGCCAATCAAATCAGCCTAAAGGAAATCGGCGTATTAGAACGAAATATAGTAAAGAGCCGTATATGTACAGGCTGTAATCTCCACCAATTCTATTCCCATCGTAAGGAGTCAGATACGGGGAGAATGGCAGCCCTGATTCAATTAAGCTATTAGGAGGATTAATATGAATCTGAAGCGAATTTTAATTGTGGATGATGAGGAGCATATTTTAGAATTAATCAAGTTTAACCTTGAAAAGAATGGTTACGAGGTTTTTGTCAGCGACAATGGAGAGGGCTGCATTCAATTTCTTAAGAACAATAGGGTGGATTTGGTGGTATTGGATTTAATGCTTCCAGGAATGGATGGCCTAGAGGTTTGTAAGGAAATTAGAAGAATTGAATCCTTACAAAAGCTTCCTATTATCATGCTGACGGCCAGAAGCGAGGAGACAGACCGGATCTTGGGACTTGAGCTGGGGGCCGATGACTATCTTGCCAAGCCCTTTAGTGTCAGGGAGCTCATCGCCAGAATCAAAGCCGTCCTAAGGCGGTCAGAGGATCGGCAGCCTGTTAGATCAGGATTGCTAAAGGTGAAGGACTTGATCATGGATACAGAAAAGCATGAGGTAACCCTTGGGGATCAAACCATCGAATTAACCCTTAAGGAATTTGAGCTATTAAAGATTTTAATCGAAAATCGTGGTAAGGTTCTTTCGAGAAACCTGCTGCTGGACGAGGTCTGGGGCTATGACTACTTTGGTGAGACCAGGACCGTCGATGTCCATATCAGACACCTGCGGAAAAAAATTGGTGATGATGAGACGGGAGACTACATCGAAACCATCCGGGGTGTAGGGTATAAGATGAAGTAGGTGAAGGAATGCAAAGGAAAATTCTAGGTGCTTTTTTCATTATACTATTATTGGGTACCCTGCTGACTGGTTTTTTGTTTATGAACTTAATGCGAAGCAGCTATATGTCTCAATTAGAGGCCAGGTTAGTTTCTAACGGAAAGCTTATCGAGCAGTTTTTAGCCCAAAGGGAAGCCCCTTTGGAAGGGCAGGAAATCAATCAAGTTGCCCAGGAATATGGTCAGCAGATTGAAACAAGAATTACCCTTATTGATAATCAAGGAAAGGTAGTAGCCGACTCGGCGGCAGACAAATCTGAAATGGAAAACCATGGAGATCGGCTTGAAGTGCGGGCAGCCCTGGAGGGTAGAATTGGCAGCACCATCCGATATAGTGCTACCCTCAAGACAGATTTATTTTACGTGGCAATTCCTGTAACCTCTGATGAATTACCCTTTCAGGTGATCCGTCTGGCAGTAAGCCTGGCTGAAATACAAGCTATCAATAGAAGCTTCTACTATTATATTGGCATCTCCATTGTCATTGGACTTCTTGCCTCTTTGATTTTGGGCTATCGCTTTATTCGTCAAATGATGGTGCCAATTAAAGACATCACAGCTGCCAGTCAAAAAATCGCATCGGGAGGCTTTGATCGAAGGGTAGTTGTCACCTCCGACGATGAGATTGGAGAGCTTGCCAATAACTTTAATCATATGGCAGAACGCCTGAAGGATATGGTAGGTAAGCTTTCTGAAAGCAATACTAAATTTAAGGGCTTGTTAACCAGTATTAAAAATCCGATCATTGCTGTAGATAACAAGCATCGAATTATCCTGCTAAACCCAGCTGCTGAAGTCTTGTTTCGTATAAAGCTGGAGGACACCCTAGGAAAACATGTGTTGGAGGTAATACGGAATAATGTTTTGGATGAGCACATTAAAAGTATATTAATTCATAATAGGGAAACCCAGATAGAGATTCAGCTTCAGGATCCAGAAAAAATCCTTAAAATCTATTCCAATCCCATTACTCTGGAAGAAGATCCTACCAAGGCCATGGGGATTGTAGCGCTAATTGAGGATGTAACCGAAATTCGAAAGCTGGAAAAGATCCGTTCAGATTTTGTAGCTAATGTATCCCATGAATTAAAGACTCCCTTAACCTCCATCAGCGGTTTTGTAGAAACCTTAAAGTCTGGAGCCATTGAGGATGAAAATACAAAAATGCGCTTTCTCGATATTATTGACATCGAAAGTGAAAGGCTTACCCGATTGATTGATGATATTCTTACCCTCTCAGAAATAGAGAATATTCATTCCAAGACAATTGATCAGGAAATTAATCCCTCTGAGGTGATACAAGAGGTGGAGATGATGATTCGGCCCATTGCTGCCAGTAAGGAATTAACCCTTTTTTCAGAGGTGGATTCCAATCTGTCTCCCATTGAAGGGAATCGGGATTGGTTTAAGCAAATGTTGATTAATTTATTAGACAATGCCATTAAATATACCCCAGGTGGTGGAAAAATCCATCTCAATGCCTATCAAAAATACAGGAATATCATTATTTCCGTTAAGGATACAGGAATCGGTATTCCCAAAAAAGAGATTCCCAGACTCTTTGAACGGTTCTATCGGGTAGATAAGGCCAGATCGAGGAAGGTCGGCGGAACAGGCCTAGGATTGGCAATCGTCAAGCATATAGTTCTTTCTCTGGAGGGAAGGATTAAGGTGAATAGTGATACAGGCAAGGGAACAGAATTTACTGTGATTATTCCCATTAAAAAATCAATAAAAAATTAGTAGTCGGGAAGGATTAATTAGATCCTTCCTTTTTTTGTGTACTTGGGACAATCGTATAGTTTTAAATAGGAAAGGGAAAGATAAGGTAAATCAAGGCTTATAAAAATGATTGAGGAGGAATACGAATGTCCATAGGTATGATTATCTTAATAGCTGTTTCTGTATTAATCTTTATGGGATTAGCAGAAAGAGTGCTGGATCGATTAAGACTAAACGACAAGGCGGCTATTGTTATTATTCTTGCCATTATTGTCTCTACCATATTTATACCCGATATTCCCATAACAGAACGGGTGTCAGTTAATATTGGCGGATTTGTCATCCCCCTGGGGCTGGCAATCTACCTCTTTATCAAGGCAGAAACTGGGAAGGAGAGAATAAGAGCAATTGCAGCAGCCATCGTGGCTGGGGGACTCATTTATGGGTTTCAAAGATATATTTTACCGGCAGAGCCCGAAGCTCAAAATATTGACCCTAACTATGTATATGCCATTATCGGCGGGCTAACGGCCTATCTTATTGGACGCTCCCGAAGAGCAGCCTTTATTGCCGGGGTGGTAGGAGTCATCCTTAGCGATGCAATTCAAATGGTCTTAAACTACATTAATAATATACCTGCCGATACTCGTTTTGGTGGCGCAGGAGGTGTTGACACAACAGTAATAGCAGGGATTTTAGGGGTTTTAATAGCAGAAATTATTGGAGAAATCCGGGAGCATCTACAGGGGGGGACTGCAAAGAAAAGGCTACACTTTGATAAGGGCCACTTTGTAAGCACCCTGGGTCAAGAAAAGAAAAACGACAATCACGGGAATCAAAAAGGTGGTGAGCGGGATGAAAAATAAGATGTCAAAGCTGCTGTTAATTGGAATATTACTCATAATCATGACGATTCCTTCGGTTCATGGAGACGACTGGTTTGAGGAATACGGCAGCTATTATCGGATATATGAGGTAAAAAGCAGCAAATTAATTTTTGAAACCGCCAGAGAGGTTTCAAAGGGAGACCAATACCTAAGTGAAGATAACAAAATGTATGAGGTGGTCAGGGTCAATACCAAGAATAAGATTGCCTATGCAGAGTTTAAAAATGAGGTAACGCTGCCTGAAATTGACAAGGTAGCCCTGGAAACCTTCGTCACAGCCATGCGGAGCACCGACGGCGTGGCAGCTCTGTTAGCCCAGGCAGATTCAAGGCGAGTGGGAATCTATTGCACCCATACAGCAGAATCCTATGTACCCACCGATGGCAGTGAAAGCATTGAAAGCGGGGGGGGAATTCTTAAGGTTGCAGAAGCCTTAAAGAATAATTTTGAAAAAGTGGGGGTACAGGCCATTTTAAATAATGCCTCCCATCTTCCCCACGATGCAGGGGCCTATAAGCGTTCAAGAAGAACAGCCGTAGAGCTTTTAAGGGAGCAGCCCAATGCCCTCTTTGACCTTCACAGAGATGCTACCCCAGCGGAACCATACCTGGCAGAAATTAATGGTCAGCCATCCTCTAAGGTAAGAATTGTAGTGGGAAGAAGAAACCAAAACTTTCAGGCCAATCAAGAGACTGCCCAGAAGGTAAAGGCTGTAGCTGACGAAATGTATCCAGGCTTAATTAAAGATATTTTCTACGCCAAGGGAGACTATAATCAAGATTTAACCCCCCGGGCAATGCTTTTAGAAATGGGAACCTATCAACATTCCCGTCAAAGGGCAGAGAAGTCCACAGAATTTTTATCAGAAGTGCTTTCCACTGTTGTCTTTGGAGGTACCTTTAAAGAGAAGGAAACCGGTGAAACAAAGCAGGTAACTCCTCAGCAAAAAAGTGGAAAGGGCTCTGGTATGGGAATAGCAGGGTTACTGCTCGTAATCGGCGGGGGAGGAATTGCGTTTCTGTTTTTAAGTAGTGGAGGCAAAGAGTGGAAATCTAAAATCTCCAACTTTAAACAAGAATTTAACAGCTTTCTAGGCCGATATCGAAGAAAGTAATGGAGGAGTGGCCTTGAATCGATATTATTTAATCTTTACCGTAGCCTTTATTATGGGGACAATTGGTCGGCTGCTTATGATGAAGGTGGATTATCGACAATATCCCACTTACCCCCAGGCCTTTTTAAGTCACTTTACCCTGGGGATGATTGCTGCAGGCTTGGGAGCGGTGGCAATCCCAGCATTTCTGGAAAAAGAATACGTGGCGATTACCTTTTTATCCCTGGCTGCCCAGCAATTTAGAGATGTAAGAAACATGGAAAGAGAAAGTCTCGACAATATTGAATCCACAGAGCTGGTATCCAGGGGCACAGCCTATATTGAAGATATTGCTAAGGCCTTTGAAGCCAGAAATTATTTAGCCCTTTTAACGGCCTTAACAACAGGGGTGGGGGTGCTTGTAGGGGAATATTTGAAGCTGAGTACATTTTTACAGGCCCTTTTAGGCATCCTCGTAGGAAGCATAACCATAGCAGCTATTCAAATGATGCTGCGGGGGAAAGCAATTGAAGATATTGCAGAGGTAAGGCCCGCAGAAATAACCTTTGATGGACCTCTTTTAACCATTGCAGGTGTAAAGGTAATGAATATTGGACTAAAGGCTTCCAGAGAGATCTTCTTGGAAAGGGGCACAGCTGTGGAGATTGTTCCAAAGGATGAGGTGGCAATGGCTATTCTGGCCAATATCGGACAAAGGCAGGCGATCCAGCACAATGCTTCTACCCAATTGGGGATCAGAAAGGATGTCGATGAGCCGGATTTTACCCCTATAGCCCGAAGAAATTCGCATAATGGTAATGTGGTTATGGCCATCATTGCCATGACCCCCAATACGGAATGCTTAATAGAGGTGGTTAACCGTACCCCAGTCCTGGAATCCGCTAAAAGAAAGCCCTTAGATGTGGTTGGTAGACGAATTGAAATGAACAGGGGGAAATAGAATGGAAATAGGAATTACAGATTTTATTATTGCTGTGGTGACCACCAATAGGGACATGGTTTCCAGTGCTATGACTCCGGTATTTTACGCCACCGATGAAGAACATTTGGAGCGATTGGCCCTATTAATTGCAAAAACCACCCGGGGTATGGTCCATGACCTGGAATCTGGAACCTATATTATCGTTAAGCACTAAGAGGCAGATTATGAAAAATATCTATATTTACCGACATAACGACTATGCAGCTATAAGGGCTGCATATCTGCGTTTAAAAATACCCAAAGAAATCCCCAGGGTAATTCCCTTGAAAACCATGAAGCTATACTTTATAGGCGTAGATGAAAACTTGGAAGAAGTCTATTTACTCAAATATTCTATCAAAAAAACCATACTGATTAATATACTCATGGGAATAGGAGAGATGTTTAATGAAGAAATCTACATTATTGATTTAACCAGATATGATCAATGGTCCATAAGACTAATCACAAAATGGATAAAGGGACGAATTCTAAAGTAATGGGGGGAGGAAGATGAAAATTATTTATAGCTGTTATGGGGGAGCCCACACCTCCATTGTGGCTTCAGCCATTCACCTGGGGATTTTATCAGACCAGAGGGTACCCAGTAACCATGACATTATGAAAATCCCCTATTACGATGCAACAGAAAGTAAAAATATAGGCAGCCCTTTGTTCATGGGAATTGATCAAGGGGGTAATGAAATCTATGTCTTGGGAATGGGCCCCAGCAGAAGGTCCTGTACCAGCTTGATCTATGACTTTTCCAACCTAATGGCCCCCGGGGAACCAAAAAGGGTGTTAATTGTAAATTCCATTGCCCTGATTAATTTACCCATTAGAATAGGCGGCTTCTTGTCTAGAAGAGTAAAGTTGGTGTCCCTGGGAAAACCGCTGACGGCAGCAGGCATCAGGAAAAAATACATGGCCTTTGTCTCCCTTGTGAACAATGTCAAAGATGCGATCAATCATGGCAATAATGGGTAAGATTTTAAATCTTGACGCCATTAGGGGGGAATGGTATGATAATTTGATGTAATAGTTGCCAGAATTATGATAAAATAGGTACTAGATTAGGGCGTGTCTGAAAGAACAAAAATTCAGTAAAATCTTACCCTTTGGAGTATTCAGACACACCCTAGGTAAACTAAATTTGTAAAAGTAGGTGCTTTTTTTGAAGGAAACAAAATCTAAAAATATCATCAGTCATGTGGAGCCTGATAGTATTGCAGAAGAGGTAGGCATAGAAGTGGGGGATGTACTGCTAAGCATTAATGGGGAGTCCATTGAGGATGTAATAGAATATAAGTTTTATCTGTCAGACGAATACTTAGAGATTGTAATTGAAAAGCCCGATGGAGAACAATGGTTAATAGAGGTTGATAAAGAATATGATGAGGATTTAGGAATCGATTTTGAAAATCCGATTCTCTGCCATATGAAAAGCTGTCATAATAAATGCATTTTCTGCTTCATTGATCAGCTTCCCCCTAACATGAGGGAAAGTCTTTATTTTAAGGATGATGATTCTCGACTATCCTTTCTCCATGGTAATTACATCACCTTAACCAACATGAAGGAAGCTGATATTAATAAAATTATACAATATCGAATCAGTCCTATTAATGTTTCAGTCCATACAACCAATGGAGAATTGCGAAAAAAAATGCTGAACAACCGCTTTGCCGGCAATATTTTAGAAATATTAAAACGATTGGCAGAAAATGAAATTCAAATGAATTGTCAAATTGTCCTATGTCCAGATTTTAATGATAAGGAAGAATTGGACAAAACCCTAGAGGATTTAGGCAAACTAGGGGATGCCATAGAAAGCACCGCTGTGGTACCTGTAGGATTAACCAGATTTAGAGACAACCTGCCAAGTATAAAACCCTTTACTGGGGAAACAGCCCTGGAAACCATTGAACAAATTCGCCGCTGGCAGAAGCATTTTAACAAGAAATTAAAAAGAAGTTTTGTACACCTTTCCGATGAATTCTATATACTAGCCCAGGCTCCCTTTCCAAACTATGAAAGCTACGACGGCTTTCCACAGTTGGAAAACGGTGTAGGGATGGTGGTAAAGCTTCGAGATGATTTTTTAAGAGAGCTTAAGGGCCTGAAGGTATCCCTTAAGAGACCTAAGGAGGTAACCGTTGTCACAGGTACCCTGGCCTATGATTTAATACAAAGCCTTTGCCGAGAACTGATGGCGGCTATCAATAACCTGAAAGTAAATGTAATTTGTGTTAAGAACGAATTCTTTGGCGGACATGTTTCTGTCAGCGGCTTAATTACGGGAAGTGATATTGTAAAAAATCTACAGGGTACATCCCTGGGTGAGCAGGTGATCATAGGGGAAAATATGTTAAAATCAGGAGAGCCCCTATTCCTAGATGATATGACCCTAGAAGAGCTGGAGGCTCAAATCGGAAAACCTGTACAGGTTTCTCCTATTGAAGGAAAAGCATTTATAAATACTATTTTAGCAATGCAATAATAAAACAGAGGTGATGTACTATGGCGAAACCAATTGTTGCCATTGTCGGGAGGCCCAATGTGGGAAAATCGACGCTATTTAATAGAATTGCAGGAAAGAGAATATCTATTGTTGAAGATCAGCCTGGGGTTACCCGAGACAGAATCTATGCTGAGGCTGAATGGCTTGATCGGAAATTTACCTTAATCGATACGGGAGGAATTGAACCGGAATCTACGGAACTGATTCCCGCCCAGATGAGGCGGCAGGCCCAGATTGCCATTGAAACAGCCGATGTGATCATCTTCATGCTGGATGGCCGACAAGGCCTAACCTCATCAGATCGAGAGGTAGGGGCCATGTTAAGGAAATCTAACAAGCCTATTGTCTTGACCATAAATAAAGTTGATACCGCTAATCGATCAGATCACTATTACGATTTCTTTGAACTGGGCTTTGACGAGCCTGTGGAGGTTTCATCTACCCTGGCCCTTGGGATTGGTGACCTGTTAGATGCGGTTGCAGACCACTTTCCAGAAAAAAACCCCCTTGAGGATGAGGATGATACCATAAAGGTGGCCATTATTGGGAAGCCCAATGTGGGAAAATCTTCTATTATCAATCGAATTCTTGGAGAGAATCGAGTGATTGTCAGTGAAATTGCCGGGACTACCAGGGATGCCATTGATACCCCCTTCACCCATGGAGAAGATCAATACATATTAATTGATACGGCCGGAATCAGAAGGAAAAGCAGAATTAAGGAGAATATTGAAAAATATAGTGTAATACGTTCCTTTACAGCAGTAGAAAGGGCAGATGTTTGTCTGTTGATCATTGATGCAGCTGAAGGGGTAACAGAGCAAGACAAAAAAATTGCCGGCTATAGCCATGAAAATGGAAAGGGAATGATTATTGTCGTAAACAAGTGGGACATAATTGAGAAGGAAACCAATACCATGAACCAGTTTACAAAGAAGATCAGAGAAGAGCTGGCTTACTTAGAGTATGCACCGATTTTATTTGTCTCGGCCTTGACAGGGCAACGGATGGATCGTATTTTAGACAAGGTGAAGCATGTAGCCAACCAAAATGCCATGAGAATTCCCACCGGCAGCTTAAACGAAATTATTGGAGAAGCGACCCTGTTAAATCAACCTCCATCAGACAAGGGGAAAAGGCTCAAAATATTCTATGCTACCCAGGCATCGGTTAAGCCCCCTACCTTTATTTTGTTTATTAACGATAAAGAGTTGATGCATTTTTCCTATCAGCGATATATTGAAAATAGAATTCGAGAAAATTATGGCTTTGAAGGAACACCAATTCGATTTATGTTAAGGCAAAAAACGAAGGGGGATTAGTCGGTGCGACAATGGGTGATTGTGATACTTGCATATTTGATTGGTAATTTTGCAACCTCTATTTTAGTTGGAAAGCTCCTTGCTAATATCGATATTCGTCATCATGGCAGTGGAAATGCGGGTTCTACCAATGTATTCAGAACCTTGGGATTAAAGGCAGGGGCCCTAACCTTTTTGGGGGACAGTATTAAGGGAATCGTTGCTGTATTAATTGGAAAGGCCTTTGGGGGAGAAACCCTCGGCGTGATTTGTGGCGTTGCTGTCATTATCGGCCACAATTGGCCAGTATTTTTGAAGTTTAAAGGAGGTAAAGGGATTGCCACCTCCATTGGAGTAGGCTTCATGGTACATCCTTTATCTGCATTTATCTGTGTAACCATTGGTATTGTTATCCTATTTATTTCTAAATACGTATCGTTAGCTTCAGTAACGGCCATTACGCTATTACCCTTAGTCCTGTATCTGCTAAAGGGGAAGGAATACCTTCCCTTCGGCCTTATCTTGGCAGCAATGGCCATATATCGTCATCGTGGAAACATTGAAAGATTATTAAAAGGAACAGAACGAAAAATAACTAAAAAAACTAGTTAAAGGGGCGTTTGACATGAATCATTCTTCAATTGCAGTTCTTGGGGCAGGTAGTTGGGGAACTGCCCTCAGTCTATTACTCCATAGTAAGGGACATCGTGTAAATCTGTGGATGAAGGATCAGGGGCAATATGATAAAATCCTTAGGGATGGTGAAAACATGCACTATCTTCCCGGTACATCGATCCCCAAGGAGCTAAGCCTGTATACTGATATAGAAGCAGCTATCAAGGGAGTGGAGGCTATTCTAGTGACAGTGCCCTCCCAAGCAGTAAGGAGCGTTCTACAGCTGATTAAGGGGAAGGTTGAACCCCCACAGGTTATCATAAATGCAGCCAAGGGACTGGAGCAGCAGACCCTACTTAGAATTTCTGAGGTTGTGGAGGAGGAGCTTCCCGGGCAGCCCTTTGCAGCCCTTTCTGGTCCCTCCCATGCCGAAGAGGTATGTAAGGCAATGCCTACCACTGTGGTGGCGGCGGCCAAGGAGAGAACTATAGCAGAATTTGTACAGGACCTTTTTATCACACCCACCTTTCGGGTCTATACGAACCCTGATTTAATCGGGGTTGAGCTGGGAGGAGCTCTAAAAAATGTCATTGCCTTCGGGGCAGGTATTTCTGACGGCTTAGGCTTTGGTGACAATGCAAAAGCTGCCCTAATGACCAGGGGAATCAGAGAAATTTCTCGATTAGGCGCTGCCATGGGAGCAGATATAGATACTTTTGCAGGACTTTCTGGCATAGGGGATTTAATTGTTACCTGCACCAGCATGCACAGTCGAAATCGACGGGCTGGAATTTTAATAGGACAAGGAAAGGATTTACAATCAACCCTTGAGGAAATAGGCATGGTGGTCGAGGGAATTACCACGACTAAGGCGGCCTATTGGCTTTCAAAGAAATATCATGTTGAAATGCCTATCACAGAGGAAATCTATCGAATTCTCTATGAAGATACCAATGCCAAGGATGCTGTTACGAATCTTATGACTCGAAACCGAACCCATGAAATGGAAGAAATCGTTGATGCAGAAAACATAAGCTGGTAGTTTAAAAATAAATATACAAAGAACCAGGTTGACACCAATTTACGGGGTCAGCCTTTTTTGTTTCCTAGAAAATTCATTTTTTTTCTATGAAATGGAGGGTTGTTAAAAATCATGTCATAAAATTTAAGGGAAAGAAATATAAAGTATTAGACAATGATAAAGGGCTTATCAGTCATAATATATAGGTTTGTTCATATATTTATAATGTTAGACAGGTATAAATGAAACTGATATAAAAAGGAGGGAAAAGCATGGAAAACTTCGACATCTACAGAGATATAGCGCAGCGGACCCAGGGGGATATCTATATAGGCGTTGTAGGTCCTGTTAGAACTGGAAAGTCTACCTTAATTAAAAGGGTAATGGACTTATTTGTTTTACCTAATATAGAAAATACCTATAAGAAGGAAAGAGCAAAGGATGAATTACCCCAAAGTGGAACAGGAAAAACCATTACTACAACAGAGCCTAAATTTGTTCCCAATGAAGCAGTTGAACTGGTCTTAAAGGAAAATGCCTCCTTTAAGATGCGAATGATAGACTGTGTGGGCTATCTGGTGCGAGGAGCCCTTGGCCATCAAGAGGACGGAAGGCCTCGAATGGTCAATACACCATGGTTTGAAAAACAAATTCCCTTTGAGGAAGCCGCAGAAATAGGCACCAGAAAGGTAATTAAGGAGCATTCAACCATAGGAATTGTCGTAACCACCGACGGGTCTATTACTGAAATTCCAAGGGAAGACTATATTGAGGCTGAGGAACGGGTCATTCAAGAGCTTAAGGAAATTAATAAGCCCTTTGTTATTCTATTAAATTCTCGAACCCCAGATGCAGACGAAACCCTAAATCTACGATATAGGCTGGCAGAAAAGTATCAGGTGCCTGTACTGGTAAAGGACTGCGCCCGACTGGATATGGGGGGAATCAATGAAATTCTTGAGCATATTTTATTTGAATTCCCTGTTACAGAGGTAAATATTAACCTGCCTGGCTGGCTAGAGAGTATAGAGTCAGGCCATTGGCTAAAGGCTACTATTTTAGGCGAAATAAGAGAAGCAGCCAGGGAAATGAGAAAGCTTCGTGATGTCAATACCATGGTAGGAAGATTAAGTGGTATAGAAAGCATAAAGAAGGTTAGCCTAGAAAATATTATGATGGGAGAAGGGATTGCCCTCATCGATCTCATGACTAATGACAATCTCTTTTATCAGGTACTTGAAGAAAAAACAGGCTATACCATAGAAGGAGATCATCAATTAATCGGATTAATCATCGAATTGGCTAAGGCTAAAAATGAATTTGATAAAATTCATAAGGCCCTAAGGGATGTAAAGAATATAGGCTATGGACTTGTGCCTCCATCCCTAGACGAGCTGACCCTGGAGCAGCCTGAAATCTTTAGACAGGGAAATCAATTTGGTGTGAAGCTCAGGGCCAATGCCCCATCCCTGCATTTTATTCGTGCAGATATCTCCACCGAGGTGTCACCGGTGGTAGGAACAGAAAAACAAAGTGAAGAATTGGTAAAATACCTGTTGGAAGAATTTGAACAGAATCCAGATTCTATTTGGGATACTAACATGTTTGGAAAATCCCTCCATGATATGGTCAAAGAGCAGCTTCAAAACAAGCTCTATATGATGCCAGAGGACACTCGAATTAAGCTTCAAAAAACCCTGCAAAAGCTGATTAATGAAGGCAGCGGGGGATTAATTGCCATAATCCTGTAGAAAACTGGGATTTAGAAACCCTAATTAAAGGCCTCATTTTACCGAAAGTATGAGGTTTAACAGCTAAGTTAAAATCAGTTTTAGAAGGTTTTAGGTGGGGTATAGAAATATACCCCACAAATATTTAAAAAACCCTTGACATTTAGGCCGTTTCACCATAAAATATTATTTGTACCGTTTGAAGCAATAATTTAATGACTGGCTGTGGCGCAGTTTGGTAGCGCGCCAGACTGGGGGTCTGGAGGTCGCAGGTTCAAGTCCTGTCAGCCAGACCAGTCAAAACTCTTTATTCTAATGGGAATAAAGAGTTTTTTATTTTTTGGCAGGCCTTTAATACCCTGTCTTGTTTTATTGCTTATAAATATAATGTGTTTTCAGCTCTGCAGGGCTATTCTTGCTTGCTTCATAGGAAAGTTCTATTTTAGCAGAACGTATGTTTGTAAAAACACTTAAAAAAATTATTCAATCCTTTTTGAAATCCACAGGGGATCAAAGACGATTGAATATTCACCTTGCCTATAGGAATACCCGTAGATACTTTTAAAATGCGCTAAAGCCGTATGGAGAAATTCCTCCGTCACCCCCAGATGCTCGGCCAATTCATGCTTATTTCCCACACCCTTTTCAAAGCCATCTATTAGGTCATCTAAACAAATTAAACGCTCCACAGCCCATCTGCGGGCCTTCTTTTCCTGCTTGCGGTTCTTTACATCAGCTTGGTCAGTAATATCACCACTTGTGGTGTAATAATGACCAAGCTCCTCAGCCAAAATGCAGAGTTTTTCAGTAGGGCTGGCTCCTTTATTAATTAGAATCAGATCAATACCGCTCTCATTGGTATAGAACCCCTTTATAGTTGGCTTCAAATTAGCTTGGTCATCTACGATTATATCTACTGGCACTTCCTGAACTATCTTTTCAAACTTGTCCATAGGCTTTGTCCTCACTTACGCTTTTTATGGCGTGCCAGGGCTATTTTAATAGCCATGGCGATATCTTCCTTCTCCTCATCGGATAGGGGGCCATCGTGGCCCACCTTGTGGGCGGCACGGGTAAAAATTTCAGTATCGGAGTGATCTGTTTCTAGGGATTTTTCATCCAGACCCAGCAAATAGTCGAGGGAAACATGAAAATACTTAGATAGAATCCTGGCATACTCCATTGATGGTTCAGACCTATTATTTTCCCATCTTGAAATCATAGATTTTGATGGACTGACCCCATAAGCCTTTAAGTCATGCACCATTTCATCCATTGAAATAGACTTTTCTATCCTTAAAGACTTTAATATCTCTCCTAAGGTTTTCAACTTTGTATCCCCCTTGAGTATTATTATATTGATCTTAGTATAGCATATAATTTCCATAATAGGAACAAAACTTAAGAATATTATTGACAAAGGAACAAAACATCATCTATACTAAAGCTAATAGTTCCTAAAAAAGAACAAAAATAGTAGAGATTTATATAATGGGAAGTATTCAAGGAAATAAGACTATTTATTTAGCAGGGTTATGTCTTATAAGATAAGTGGTTTAAGCAAGTGCTACAGGGGCTTTAAAGGAATTTTTTTTGATAAGTTTGTTCTTATTTAGGAACGACATTTAATTTAATGTCACTCATGATGAAGTAGCAGAGAAATTGACCAAATAAGGGGGATAAAAACATGACAAAGCAACAGCTTCAAGAATACAAATGGCTGCAGAAAAACATTCAGCAATTAGAGGAAAAGCTGTTAGAGCTCGAAACCGAGTCAACAAGAATGACTCAAAGGATTTCCCATGGGCCAATGGGCAGCCAGAGAAAGGATAAAATGGCAGACATGGTCTCGAAAATAATTGATGTACAGAACTGTATCGATCAGCAGTTGGTAAAGGCCTATCATCTGATGGAAGAAATTGAAAAATCCATTGAAATCCTGCCAGAAAGGGAGCGATACTTAATTAGATCAAGATATATCAATGGGATGAATTGGGAAAAAATCTGTGAAGACATGAGCTACAGTTGGAAGCAAACCCATCGAATTCATTCGGAAGCCCTGAAAATCTTAGCAGGATAAGGATGACATACTATGACACATAACTTTATGCTATGATGATAGTGTGGAAATATAACAACATAAAGTCAGCCCCTATCTTGTAAATATAGGGCCCCTTTGAGAAAGCTACTGGTTCATTCGGTGGCTTTTTCCATTTTTATTTTTGACTAGGGTGTGTCTGAATACTCCGAAGGGTGCAGATTTTACTGAATTTTTGTTCCAAGCAAGGCGCTTTTTTGAAGGCATACCAGAAGTACGCCAAAGAAAAGCAACGCTGCGTGGGACAAAAAAGCGGTGAAAGATGGCCTTGAGTGGGTTTTCAGACACGCCCTAACTAACACCCAATCTTAGATTAAAAGCACTAACTCAATAAAAGAACGGGCTGATTGATGGGTAGACACATTATTTAAGGTGTCTTTTCGTCTGTTTGGTATTTAAGACGTTAACTTAAAAGACAAATAGAACTGGACTGAACCAGGTAAAAAATGAATTTGAAAGGATGGTTGATGATGAAAAAAGAAGCTTTTATGAAATTAGGACTGAATGAAGAAGCTGCGAAGAAATGCCAGACCGCCTCCATGGATGAGTTAAGGGGCTACATTCCCAAAGCACGCTTTGATCAGGTGAACAATGAAAAAAAGAAGCTTGAGGCCCTTAAAAATTCTGTAGATGATGTAGAACAGCTTAAAGAGCAAATAGAGAGCCTGCTGGCTTCCTTGAGTTTAACCCTGTACAGCTTGCATCTAATCATGACAAGCCAAAGGAAGAAGATAAAGGCATCAAACAGGAGGGCTTGTAAGAAGGGGAAGAAAGAAATCATCTAGTCACCATGGAAAAGTAGAAAGTTAATACCAACATGAAAGGGTGAGGATATGAAAGATAAAATAAAGCCCACTAGAATAAAAGCTAAGGAAGAAAAAGGCCCTGTATCCTTTACAAAGGATCAAATTTTAGCATCAGAAAAATACAGCAATCGAAGGGATATTCTCAATGTCTTACTTGAGGATAGCAAAGATTATACAACCAAGCAGGTAGAAGATTATTTAAATCAATTTATGAAAAGAAAGGTGGAATAATGATGGCATTAGGTGGTGGAACATTTGTAACCCAAAATAAAGTGCTGCCAGGAAGCTATATCAACTTTGTTTCCCTAGCTAAAGCAAGTGCAGCGCTTACAGACAGAGGTGTGGCTGCAATGGCCCTTGAACTGGACTGGGGGATTGAGGGGGAAGTATTTAAAGTGACGAAGGGAGATTTTCAAAAGAATTCCCTAAACATCTTTGGATATGATTATACCCATGAAAAGCTAAAGGGACTAAGGGATCTATTTTTAAACATTAAAACCCTCTACGTCTATCGTTTAAATGGCGGTGGAGCCAAGGCATCTAATGCCTATGCCACGGCCAAGTATAGCGGTACCCGTGGCAATGATTTAAAAATCGTCATTCAAAGCAACATAGATGATGACACAAAATTTGATGTTAAGACTCTATTAGGTACAATTCCTATGGATGAACAGACCGTAGGGGCTGCAGCTGAACTAATTGATAACGATTATGTAACCTTCAACACGGCTGCTACTTTAGAGGTAACCGCCGGGACTCCTTTAGAAAACGGCACAGTGGGCATCATTGATGGTACAGCCCATCAACAGTTTTTAGATAAAATTGAATCCTATTCCTACAATGCCATGGGGGTTGTCACAGCTGACGACACAACTAAAGGCCTCTATATAAGCTTTAATAAAAGGCTTCGGGATGAAATAGGTCAGAAATTTCAATTGGTGGTGTACAATAAGGCCGCAGATTACGAGGGAGTAGTCAACGTAAAAAACAAGACAACTGACCCTGACAGGTCAGAGGCTTCCCTAGTCTATTGGGTGACCGGTATCATTGCAGGATGCCCCATTAATCAATCCAACCTTAACAAGCTTTACAACGGTGAGTTTACCTTAGATGCCCAGTATTCCCAGGCTCAGCTTGAAGGAGCCATCAAGGCTGGAGAATTTACCCTTCACAAGGTGGGCTCTGACATTAGAGTCTTAGAGGATATTAACTCCCTGGTAACTATATCAGATACCAAGGGAGATATCTTTAAGGATAACCAATCCATCAGGGTAATTGACCAAATCGCCAATGATATAGCGGTCTTGTTCAACACAAAATACCTGGGAAGTGTTCCTAATGACGCTGCTGGGCGGATTAGCCTCTGGTCTGACATAGTGAAACACCATGAACAGCTTCGAGAGATTCGAGCCATAGAAAAATTCAGTGATTCAGATGTGACGGTGGAGCAGGGAGACAGTAAGAAGTCCGTTGTTGTGAATGATCAGGTTACTATTGTGAATACCATGGCACAGCTGTATATGACAGTTGTGGCAGCATAAAAAAGGGGTGAAGAGGGATGAATAATATAACAATGAAGGCAAGAGATTCTATTTCTGCCAAACTGGCGGAGTGCTTTATTACCATTAACGGTAATCGCTATAACTTCATGCAGATGATCAATTTTGAAGCCAGTATCGAGAAGACAAAGGCAAAGGTTCCGATTTTAGGAAGAATTATGGACGCTAATAAAACCGTTGGGCTTGCAGGTACCTTTTCCGGTACAGCCCATTATAACCAATCGATCTTTAGACAGGCATTACTTGATTACAAAAACACCGGGGTAGATGCCTATTTCACAATTCAAGTGACCAATGAGGACCCTGAATCCAATGCAGGCAGACAAACCATTGTGTTTTACGATTGCAACACCGATGGTGGCATTCTCTCTAAATTTGATGCCGAAGGGGAGTATTTAAATGAGGATATCGAAGGTACCTTTGAGGATTTTAAAATGCCAGAGGGCTTCAATCCTTTAAACGGTATGCTTTAATTACTGCCCGCACCGGTGTATACCGGTGTGGGCAATGCTTTATCAAATAATGAAAAATTTTATTCATGATAGAAATAGAAGGGATGATAACAATGTCAAATTTAACTGGTTTTTTAAAGCAAAACAAAAAAATGAAGACTAACACAACCTACCCAGCTACAAAATCACTGCTGGATGAACAGGGGAATCCGCTATTGTGGCAAATTAAGCCCCTTACCACTAGGGAGACCGAGGAAATCAGAGAAAGCTGTACCAGAGAGGTACCAGTAAAGGGGAAGCCCAACATGTTTAGACCCCGAGTAGATACAGGGCAGTATATTGCCAAAATGATGGTGGCTTCAGTTGTAGAGCCCAACCTTTTTAATGCCGAGCTACAGGACAGCTATGGAGTAAAAACCCCTGAAGATCTATTAAAGGAATTAATTGACGACCCAGGGGAATACAACGATTTTGCCGCCTTTATTCAAAACTTCAATAGCTTTACCACCCTTGAAGAGAAGGTGGAAGAAGCAAAAAACTAATCAGTGAAGGGGATAGTGAGGCCAACATTGCCTACTATTGCCTTCACAAGCTTAGAATTTTACCTTCTACCTATATTAATATGGATGAATATGAAAGGGCCTTTATCATTGCGTCAATTCAAATTAAAGTTGATAATGACATAAAAAAGCACAAAGAAATAGAAAGAAAGTCTAAAAGAAAAGGGAGGTGATTATGATGAGTACGGAACAAGCAAGTACTCCAGACAAGGGACTCAAAGGTAAAATGATGGATTTTGTGTCAGAACGTATAAACCTAGACACAATCGAGAACGTGTTAAAGATGTCAGATAATCTAACCCAGGCAACCGCCAGACTGAATTTAATGAACGATGGTATACAAACTACAGAAGAACTACAAAACATGATATTTGCTTCGGCAGAAAGATCCCGGGGGGCCTATCAGGCCACAGCCGACGTTGTGACAAGTCTTGGGAAGCAGGTAGGGGATGTCTTTTCCAGTAACCGAGAAACCATTGCCTTTGCAGAAAACCTCAATAAATCCTTTGTCATTGCCGGGGCCTCCCAACAGGAAATAGCTTCAGTCAGCCAACGGTTAACCGAGGCCATGGGTTCAGGAGTACTAGGGAGTCAGGAAATGAATGAAGTGTTCCAGTCTGCCCCTAACATCATCCAGACCATTGCAGACCATATGAAACTACCCATTGGCAGTATACAAGAAATGGCCTCAAGCGGAACCCTTACAGCGGAAATAGTCAAAGAGGCCATGCTGGGAGCCACCGATGAAATCAATGCCAAATTTGAAGCTATGCCCATGACCTATGGTCAGATTTTTACGTCGATTAAGAATAACGCTTTGATGGCCTTTAAGTCTATTTTTATCGGAATAAATGATATGGTCAACAGTGAAGTTTTCCAGGCCCTGTTGAATGGGGTGAAAAACAGTATGGGATTGATTTCTGGATTCTTACTGGGAGTGTTTAATGTAATGGGTGAATTAGCCAATATCATTTTTGATCACTGGGCCATCATTAGTCCTGCTATTTTTGGTGTCGTAGCTGCCCTTGGTATATATGGGAGCTACCTGGCCTATACAAAGGGTTTGGAGTTAGCCATCAAAGGGATAAAAGTTGTCAGCGCAATAGCAAGCTATTTGTTGGCCATAGCCACAGGAAAGGTAACCGAAGCTACGTTGGCCCAAACAGCTGCCACCCTGGGATTAAATGCGGCATTGTTGGCTTCACCCATCACCCAGATTATCCTGGGGATAATCATGCTGATAGCGGTGATCTACATGGTCATAGGTGCCATTAATAAATTTACAGACGCCTCCTTAAGTGCAACGGGGATAATAATCGGTGCCTTTGCAGTATTGGGAGCCTTCATATGGAATACCCTTGTGGGCGTAATTAATGGGATCATTCAGTATATATGGGCTAAGTTTGTAACCCCCTTTATCAGTATTATAGAGTGGATTTTAAACATTGTAAACGGAGGATTTGACAATCTAGGCGATGCAGTGGCCAATTTGATTGGCAATATCATTTCTTGGTTTTTATCCTTAGGAAAAGTAGTGACCAAGATTATAGATACTATTTTCGGTACCGATTGGACTTCTGGACTTGAGTCCTTACAAGATAAAGTATTGCGTTGGGGGAAAAATGAAAATGCTATTACGCTGGATAGGGATGCCCCCCAGGTACTCAATAGAATTGAATATAAAAATGCTTGGGATGCGGGGTATTCCCTAGGGGAAGGAATCGAAGATAAAGTATCTGGGTTATTTGCCATGCCAGAAATCCCTGGAATACCAGGAGAATATGACGAAGTGATGACTAACCTAGAGAGAATAAACGAGAACACAGGAGGAATGAAGCATTCACTTAGCATGTCCGAAGAAGACTTGAAGTTCTTAAGAGATATAGCAGAAGTGGAAACTGTTAATCGATTTACTACGGCAGAAATCAAAGTAGAAATGCCTGTTAATGCCACAGTCAATCATGAAATGGATCTAGACGGGGTTATTGACTACTTGGGTCAAGGAGTTAATCAAGCCATGGAAGTGGCGGCGGAAGGAGCGCATCTATAATGCCCTATTACTTTTACCTGGATGACATGCTGCTACCGGTGGCTCCATCCAAACTACAATTAAAAATAAATAGCCAAAATAAAACCATTTCTCTAATCAATGATGGGGAGTTCAATATCTTAAAGAGGCCTAGGCTTACAGATATTGAGTTTGAGGCTTTAATCCCCCAGGTGAATTACCCCTTTACCACCTATGAAGGGGGATTTAAGCGGGCAAGCTATTACCTTGATAAGTTGGAAGCCCTAAAGAATTCATTACAACCCTTTCAGTTCAAGGTTACCCGATCAATGCCCGACGGGAGTATTTTGTTCGGTAACAATATGACCGTATCCCTGGAAGAATACAAGATTAATGAGGACAGTAAAGCGGGTTTTGACTTAAACGTCTCCATCAGCTTAAAGCAGTTTGAGGAATACGGAAAGAAGGTTACTAACATAAAAACTGAGGGGGGAAAGACAAGCATTTCTCTTGAAAACGCACGGCCTGCCAGAACCGCCCCCCAGCCTAAAACCAGCCCCAAAACATATAGGGTGGCGGCGGGGGATACCCTTTGGTTCATTGCCAAGAAGTTTTATGGTGATGGCAGTCAATATCAAAAAATATTTAAATCCAACCGGGATAAGGTCAGGGATCCTAATTTGATATTCCCTGGGCAAGTCTTGACTATTCCAGTGTAGGGGGTGCAGGGATGAATATGAAGCTTTTAATTGAAAACGGCGGCCAGCTTTACACTCCCTTAATAGAAAATGGGGTTGTATGGTCAACTGAACGGGTAGGGGTGCCTGGCCAATTAACCTTTAATGTAGTCCCCGATGGGATAATCAATTTTACCGAAGGGAACCATGTAAAGCTAACAGTAGATGGTAATAACCTCTTTCATGGGTTTGTGTTCACTAAGAAAAGGGATAAAAATGGGATAATTAGCGTAACCGCCTATGATCAATTTCGGTATTTAAAAAATAAAGATACTTTCAAATATGAAAATAAAACAGCTACCGAATTAATTAAAATGATCGCAAATGACTTTCAGTTGCAGGTGGGTATCCTTGAGGATACAGGCCATAAAATAGCTTCCAAGGTAGAGGATAATGTGGCTCTAATTGACATAATCCATAATGCCCTAGATTTAACCCTCCAAAATAGAGGAGAGATGTATGTCTTCTATGACGACTTTGGAAAGCTCACCTTGAAGAATCTGGCATCAATGGCAGTAGAGGTTGTGATTGACGAGGAAACAGGGGAAAACTTTAGTTATACATCTTCAATAGATTCTAACACCTACAATAAGATTAAGATAATGGATGAGAATGAAGAAATGGAAAAAAGAGACGTAAATATTTCTGATGACCAGGTCAATATTGGTAAATGGGGGATACTTCAATACCTGGGGACAATCCAGAAGGGGGAAAATGGCAAGGCTAAAGCCGATGTCCTGCTTGAGCTCTACAATAAGAAAACAAGAAACCTATCGGTACAGAACGTTTTTGGGGACACCAGAGTAAGGGCTGGATCTTTGGTTATTGTCAGATTGAACCTAGGTGATATGATCACCAGTAACTATATGCTAGTAGAAAGATGCAAGCATAAATTCAATGTAGATGAACATTTGATGGATTTAAATTTAAGAGGGGGTGAATTCATTGCATAATTTCAATGATATTCTAAAGGTGATAAAAAAAGCTTCCCTTGATGCAGTGGAGACCACTAAACCAATAAAAATTGTCTATGGTAAAGTAACCAGTATTGCTCCCCTACAAATAAACGTAGAGCAGAAAATGACCCTGTCCACAGCCCAATTGATTTTAACCAGAAATGTAACGGATTATGAAATAGAAATGACCCTAGACCATATGACAGAAAACCATCAACATACCCACACCATAGAAAGCAGCCCCACAGGGGGCGGTACTATAAGCCTTGAAACCCACAGCCACCCCTATAGGGGCAGGAAAAAGTTTATGATCCATAACAGCCTAACTGTAGGGGAAGGGGTAGTTATGCTTCAAATGCAAGGGGGCCAGAAATTTATTGTGCTGGATAGGATGGTGAAAAATGATTCCCAATAGTGAAATATTAAATCAGCCCATAGAGATTAAGGAACAGCCCAGCAGAACCCACAGGCTAAATATTGACAGTAACACCATTCGAGGTTTTATTGACGAAATGGATGCCATGAAGCAGGCCATTTATTTAATTTTAAATACCGAACGGTACCAATACCCGATTTACTCCTGGAATTATGGTATTGAAACAACCGATCTGTTCGGAAGACCCGTGGCTTTTGTGGCCCCAGAATTGGAAGGAAGAATTAAGGAAGCCCTGTCACAGGATACAAGGATTTTATCCGTTGATTCCTTTCAATTCGATACCACTCAAAAAAGAAAAATACAAGTAACCTTTGTGGCCCATACCATCTTTGGTGAAATTGAAGGAGAAAGGACGGTGGAAATCTAATGCACAGTGATATGACATATGAAGTAATCCTTAATCGAATGCTCGACAGGGTCCCTGGCAGTATAGACAAACGAGAAGGATCAATTATTTATAACGCCCTGGCCCCGGCAGCGGCGGAGCTGGCCCAAATGTATATCGAAATCAATTGGATATTGGATCAATCCTTTGCCGATACCCAATCCCGTAGGTATTTGATTAGAAGAACCGCTGAAAGGGGAATTCACCCAGAACCAGCCACCAAGGCAGTTATAAAGGGGGAGTTTAATATAGATGTTCCCATAGGCTCTCGGTTTTCCCTTGATGCTTTGAACTACAGGGCCGTGGAAAAAATAGCAGCAGGGATTTTCTCCATGGAATGTGAGATCGAGGGAGAGGAAGGAAATCAAGTGGGAACCCCGGTGCCGATAGAGTATATTGAAGGGCTGGCGTACGCAAGGCTTACGGAAATCTTAATTCCGGGGGAGGATGAAGAGGACACCGAGAGCCTGAGAAAGCGGTACTTTGATTCCCTAGATGCCCAGGCCTTTGGGGGGAATATAGCCGACTACCGGGAGAAAACCAACGGCCTTCCAGGGGTTGGCGGGGTGAAGGTGTACCCGGTATGGAATGGAGGCGGAACCGTTAAACTGGTAATGATAGATTCTACCTTTGGGCTGCCAAGCAGTACCTTAATTGACAGTGTGCAGACAGCCATAGACCCTACCCCCAATCAAGGACTTGGATTGGGCCTGGCACCCATAGGCCACAGGGTGACTGTGGAGGGGGTAAGGGGTATACCTATTTCAATTTCAACCAATATCACCTATGAAGATGGGTATACATGGGAAAATATAAAGGCCGATGCAGAAAAATCAATTAATCAATATTTTAATGAGCTTTCAAAGGCATGGGCTGCCAGTAATACCCTGGTGGTACGGATAAGCCAAATAGAAATAAGATTATTAGATATTGATGGCGTGTTAGATATTTCAGGCACAAGCATTAATTCGGCGAAACAAAATTTAATATTAGGTGAGCATGATATCCCATTACTGGATGTGATGGAGGGATGATAGCGAGAAGGATTGACCTATTAAAATATTGGCCAGAATTATTACAACAACTGACTGAACTTAAAGAGATAGCCAAGGGAGAAAATCCAGAAATCGTAGAATTGTGGGAAAATCTTGACAGAGCATTGAACAACCAATTCGTCTTATCATCAACTATAAAAGGGATAGAAAGGCTAGAAAAAATACTAGGCATAGTGGCAAACCCCCAAAGGGACACCCTGGATTTTAGAAAGAAAAGGATAATCAATCGATATACTACGATACCCCCCTTTACGATTCGGTATTTACAAGAAAAACTCGACTTTCTAGTAGGAGAGAGAAAGGCCATAGCCAGTATAGACATAGAAAATTTCATACTTTCGGTTGAAATTGCAATACAAGAGGCAAGTCTTTTCAAAGAAGTGGAAAGAACTGTATACATGATGAAGCCTGCAAATATTGTGTATAATCAGGAAACCTCCATAAACGAAATGATTTCATTGGAGGAAGGGATAATAAAGAATACACTAGACAGGCAAACCAGACTAGGTACCACTTGGAGCCTGGGGAGGACACCCTTTGGAGAAAAACAAGAAACGGTGGTGGTGAAATGATTGCAGCAGCATTAATAAACGATATAGCTAAATTCATAGATACAGAGGCAATGAAAATAGTATTAAATGATGGAGCCTACGAAATAACCGATTTTGTAAGAAAAATGGTAGCAGAAGATACCCTGCATATGGAATATATAGTCCCCTTGGGATCAGTTGAGGCCATAGAGAAAATTGAAATCAAAAATGCAAATGATGAGTTGAGAAGTGAAAATATAGTATTTGTTCCTATTACATCAGATTCAATATTGACACAAACTATTAAAGTGAGGGAGGTGTTATAATGGCCAGAACAGATTGGAGATATGACGATATCGTAACTGAAAATGATATGAACGAAATCGGCAAAGAAATAAATAGTAATACAGAAAATATTCAAAAGCTGAGTGAAGAAATATCTAGGCCTGACTACTCTGCCCCCCAGACCACAGTAAGCTCAGTTATTTCTTTAGATAATACACTAGATGGCAAGCTTAAATATACCCTAAAGGGTAGAACCTACACAAACATTGTGGAGAATGGGGACTTTAAGGATGGGTTTAGTGGGTGGATAGGTAGCACAGCAGTAATTTCAGTTTCAAATAACACTTTAACTGTTACTGGGAATGGAATCGGTCGATACCCAAGCTCTTATAGCCCCATTAAAGCGGCACCGATAGAAGGTAAGCGGTATTTTGTTAGAGGCTCGATTCGTGTCACTAACGCTGAATGTGAGCTTATGTGGATTAGTCTGGCAGATGATATTGGGAATATTAGCCCATATATAGTTACTCCTGTTCCTAATACATGGAATAAATTATATAAAATAATAACGATACCTAGCAGTAGGAGTGGCGATTTGAGATTCGTAGCACAACACCAATACCCCGACGCAGCCACCGCCAACGGTAAAACCATGGAAGTACAAGAAGTAATGGCCCTAGACCTTGACCAGTATCCCGACCTGCAAGGCCTTACAGCAGAGGAAATAAATGCTCAAATACCTAATTATATAGATGGTATGCAGAGTGTTGAGAATGTGAAGATGGTGAGTGTGGGGAAGAATTTGTGTTCAATTGAAGAACTTAAAGATTATATATATAGGTATGATCCCAATGCTACCTATTTAAACGAAGATGGCAAAAATATTATAGAGTTTAAAGAATATTTGTTTCATCTAAAACCATTTATGGAAGGGAATTTTAAGCCTAACACTCGGTATACATTTACGATGATTACAAAGAAAATTGGAGGCGGTGTCTTTTACTTTGTGATTCGGTATACCGATGGTACAACAAAAATCACTTCAAATACTGTTACGAGTGAGTATACTACACGATATATAACTTCTGATACTGGAAAGTCTATTCATTATGTTCATTTTTCATACAATGTTTCGGGGTATGCAACATGGATTTCACTGGATGATTTCCAAATTAAACAAAGCACTACTCCCACACCATACGAACCCTACAAAGAATCAACCATGTATCTACCCATACCCCTTAGACAATTACCTAATGGAGTATCAGATACACTGGATAATGAAGGGAATTATGTTAGGAGGACAGAGAAATACATTTTAAAAAGCGTAGATATAGAAGGATTAAATACTATATCCTATACAAATGTAGATATTATAAATATCTACTTGAGTCCATTAAGTAAAATTAAAAATTATGGCACAGCAGATAGCATAGCAACAAAAATAGCAACAGATAAAACTACACCACGAAACGGGGGGGCAGTAGATACTATTGAAGGCCAATGGAAACACTCGATTAATCCAACTTTACTTCAATTTATAATTCCAAAAGGCATCTACGCCAATCTAACAGAAGCCCAAACAGCTCTAGCAGGTACTAGAGTTATATACGAATTAGCAGAGCCTATCACTCAAAAACTCAACATACCACCAGTAACCAGCTTTAAAGACGGTACGCTGATGTTTGAGAATAAACGAAAGTATATTTTGCAGGCTGATGATATAACCGAGATGGCTACCTCGGGGGTAAACGTTGATAGAGCCTTAATTTCTCAATATGTATTTGAAGACCTTTATCCGTTCAGGGGAGCCTCATATTTGAACAATGCCGATTTCTCAATCAATGGGAGAATTGCATCATATAGCTATGATTTTGTTAGCGAAATAGGAAAATATTTTACCTATTTTTTAAATAACATCATGAGACTTGCATTTATTGTCCCCAAAGGCACCACCCTAGCCCAAGCCAAGGAACAACTAGCGGGGCTAGAAATAGAGTATGAGACGGTACCCTTTCCGTTGCCTGAGGTTGAATACAGCTATCCTGTTAACTTGGCGGCGTCGGTACAGGGAAATACCGAAATGGTAGCACAATTGTCACGAGAAATAGGTGATTTATGGTTTACACTACTACCCCTGGCAGACAAAGAGCTTGCCATGGGACTTGTGGTACCACTTACCACAGAGACTACAGCAGATTTAAAGTCAAAAATCAACCAGATACTAGATATCTGGACTTAGGAGGGTTTCGCATGAATACATGGGAAATGATAATGGAAAAATCCCCAACGATGAAAAGATTGGTGGAGGAGAAAATCACATCAGAAATAGCATCAAAGCAGGCAGAAATTGAACAGCTTAAACAAGAAAATACCGCTTTACAAATTGCAATAGCAGAATTGGCAGAACAACAGGTAACAGAGATTACCAATTTACAGCTAGCCATTGCCGAGCTGGCAGAAGGGGGTGAAATGTAATGGTAGCTTTATATGTGAGCTTGATTCAAAAAGGCCTTAGGGTGGCAGAACAGGTACCCTTTCCATGGAAAACTGATGTAGAAAAAGAACTAGCAAAATTAGAAGAAGCACCTGTAGCGTAGGTGTTATTTTTATTTCATAAGAAAATTTGTTTTTTCCTATGAAATAGGAAGTTGTTAAGGGGGTTGTCACTTCTAATTAATATAATGAGGGGTACAGCGAAGCGTCCTAGGGAACCCATGGGTTCCCTGGAAAACAAAGGTGGCAGAGCCACTTCGTACTGAGGAGGAATAAAAAAATGAAGAAAATAGTATGGATAGTGTTGGCACTGTGTATTCTTTTCTCTGGGATTGTCTATGCAGTAGAACCCAGCTTTACATTACGACTGGATTCCCAAAATGATATCTATGCCGATGAAGATTTATTTGTTGATTTATCGGTAACAGACTATGTTTATGGACAGCACAAAACCTCGGCGGTGGCCTTTGAGGTTATATTTGACAATTTGAGCTTTGATTACCAGGATTTTAGTACCATCGGAGGGAAAAATTTAAACGTATCCGTTACAGAAAGCGTGTATGGGGATCAAGGCCGGCTTAATTTAGTTGTAACAATGTTAGGTATGAATAATGCAGTCAATAGCGATACCGACCTATTAAGTCTTAGATTCAGACCTAAAAACGTGGTGGGGCCAAAAGATTTTGAACTTTTAAGCTCCTCAGCTGCCACATCAGAAGGGATTCTTTTCTATCCCTCAAATGTGTCGGCACTGGTTAGCGTTTGGAATGTTTTAGACGTCAACAAGGATGGAAAAATTGATCTTTCAGATGCGGCAATTGCGTCCTATTATGCAGGTGAACCTGCTTCAGCCTATCCCAATTGTGATGTAAACAGGGATGGTGTTATTGACGAAATAGATGTACAATTAATCATTTCTGGTTTTAGTTACTAGGAAAAGTCCCTCTGAAGGAGTATTTAACTGAAAAATGATGCTTTCGTAGAGAATAAAAAAACGATTTTTTAAGCAAAAGCCTAATAACAGGTTAGGGAGAGATAATATTAAAGGGGAAGGTAGATGATAAATCACTGCCTTCCCTTTTTATTTATGGTCTTTTTCAAAAAAACAGTTATCATTGGCATAGGGCTACTCCCTATTGTGATATAATACAAGCATAATAGTATATTTTTAATTGTAATGAGGGGGAATAATATGGACTTTAATAATAAAGCCTTAGCCTGGGATAGTGAAGAAAGGATAAGGCGTGCAAAGATAATAGCCGATGAAATCCTTCGGACTATACCGATTAAGCCTGGTGATCGAGCCTTAGAATTTGGGTGTGGTACCGGTCTTATTACCTTTAATTTATTAGAACAATTTCAGCATATCACCCTAATTGACACCTCAGAAGGGATGCTGGAAAGACTACATCATAAAATAAAGGAAGCTAAAGTAAACCATTTAACCGTCTACCATAGGGATATTAATCGAGAGCCACTACTTACTGAAAAATTTAATGTGATCTATACTTCTATGGCCCTTCATCATATTGCCGATACAGGTACAACCCTTGAGAATCTGTATAAAATGCTGAAGGAAAATGGCTATCTGTGTATTGTTGAATTAGATAAAGATGATGGAGGCTTTCATAAAAACGAAGAAGGATTCCATGGGCATCATGGATTTAATCGGGGAGAATTAAAGGCTTTGCTACAGGACCTTGGATTTAGGGATGTAACAAGCAGCACCATCTATCAGGATAACAAGGCAGTAGAGGGTAAAAAGATAGATTTTTCATTGTTTCTGATGAAAGGTCAAAAGTAGTTTAGTAATTTACATTTGAAACAATAATGAAGACATACAGCTGTCATATTATTTGTGCTAACATAAATAATAAAAGAAGGGGAGCTGATTATATGGTTGAGCCTATACCCATGAAAAAAGAGCTAATGGATTTACTGGGGAAAGAAAAGTTCCAAATTTGGATGACATTATCCGCTTTATCGAAAACAATTATGAAATGGATGCCCTATGGACCCAAAGCAAGTCAGGGGATTGTGAACTGAAATACCGAAGAAGCGGTAAGACGCTTTGTGCAATATATCCAAAGAAAAATAATTTAGAAATTCTGATTATCTTTGGTAAAAATGAAAGGGAAAAATTTGAAGAGCAAAGGCGAGACTTTTCTGAGTACACAAATCATTTATACGATAATACCCGTCAATATCATGATGGCAGGTGGATGTATATTCAGCTGGAAGACCAAACCGTAATAGAGGACATCAAAAAAATGATCTTAATAAAGAAGAAACCAAATAAAAAAATGATTGTAGTTAGAAATTAATATAAAAGGGGGAAGCAGATTTGTATTTTTATGCAAATCTGCTTTCCATGTTGTTGTATGTAAAAAAGATTGAATGGATAGTAAGAGAATAAATTAAATTAAATAAGGCTGTTTTTTTGATAACAATCTGGGTATAAATAAACCATTGGCATGTTATTAATATCATTATAAAATTTGGAGGTGTCTCATATGTCAAGTTTCGTTACGAGTGATGGAATTAAAATTAAATATCAGGAAAAAGGTGAAGGAAAGCCTATTATCTTAATTCATGGATGGACAGCAGATCATACCGTATTTTCTGTCCCTGTGGATTATTTAAGTGCCAGATTTAGAGTTATTACCTATGACTTAAGGGGACATGGGGCTTCAGACCGTCCCGAGACAGGGTTAACCTTAAACCGCTTTGCACGAGATCTGGAGGAGTTAATAGATCACTTAGATCTAAAAAAGGTGACTGTTGCAGGTTGGTCTATGGGATCTTCTATTCTGTTTGAATATGTAAAGACCTTTGGTACCAAAAAGCTGGACAAGACAGCTATTATTGATATGACTCCAAAGCTGATCAATGATGAGGAATGGAAGCTGGGTTTAAATCATGGAAGCTTTACGGTGGAAGATTCTTGGAATGCCTTGACCATCATGTGTAATAATTGGATGGATTTTGCTGAAGATTTTGCTGCCAATGCACTTCCTTACATGAATAAAGAACAGCTGGCTCCTTTGTTAGAAGGATTGGCATTAAATACCCCCCATGTTATGTACGCCATGTGGATTGCCATGACTGTCGGGGATTATCGTGATGTACTGAAAGACATTGATGTACCTACTTACATTATTTATGGGATGAAAAGCACACTGTATTCAAAGGAAACTGCCGAGTATATTCAGGGAAAACTGCCCCAGGGGAAAATTGTACCTTTTGAAGGCTGTACTCATTTTCTTCCCGTTGAAAAACCAGAGGAGCTGGCTCGTACCATTGAAGAACTAGCTTCTTTAGCATAGGGTTAGCCAAGTCGGTAGATAAAATGGTAAAAGGGAGAGCAGGCTTATACTTATAATATAAACCGCTCTCCCTTTATGTTGACTAAGGGATTTATTTTTCCGAACCGTCGGAACGATACTTTTGCTTTAATAGCGCAATATATTCTTCTACCTTTTTTATATCTTCTTTAGATAGGCCCTGTGGATTTAGGCTATTGCCTGATTCAGACTGAGGACCCTGTTTTTTTAGGGGTGCCTTAATATCAGTACGAAGGAGGAGATAATCCAATGAAACATCAAAATAATCTGCGATACTATGTAAAGTCTCCTTATCTGGAAATCTTTCATCATTTTCATATCTGCCCACTGTTGCCCTAGCAACCTTTAATATTTTAGCTAAATCTTCTTGACGTAAATTTTTATTTTGTCTAAGAGATCTCAACCTACTGCCAAAACTAGCCATAATGGAATCACCTCTACAATTAAATATAGCAGTGATAGCTTATTTAATGAATATTATGCACCAATTAGACGAATTTATTTACAAAAATCATTGACACGAACCAAAATGGTGCATTAACATTAATAAATAGGGGGAGTTGCAGCTATTAATTATTAGAAATATTTAAAGAAGGAAAATATAAATAAAGGAGAGAAATAATATGGACCCTCAGCCAGCACTTGATATACATAGTGTAGTTAAGGTAAAAGAAAGAAAAGAAGAGAAGCGTACGATAATTAATTCAAATGAGGATACTCTAAAGCCTAAAAAAAATCGAAAAATCAATGAATCTACTCAAAAATCCATTGATTTTTCTTGGGAGGATTAAATATATAAAACAATAATTATGACATAATGATGCCCAGTAAGTCAGAAAAATCTTACCAGGAATGATCTTTTCCGGCGATGCAAGGTACTAGGCTAGGCTAATTCCCATTAAAAAGATTGCAATAACAATGTAGATAATTGAAGCTGTAGTATCCCCCACCAACCTTCTTAAGCTTCTTGCCTTTCTGCTTTCCCAATAAAAAGCAGGCTTTAAAATGGTCAACAATAAAGTAAATAGACCACATATCAGAAACACAAATGACAATGGTATTCCTCCCTTCAAAATAAAAAATCATTTTATTATCATATCAAAAACCCTAAAATAATGGGATAGTCCGGGAGTCCTGATGAATAAAGTTATCTTCTTTAATAGTAACAATATACATAACTGTATTAAATTTCAAATTTACACAGAACATATGTTCTGATATACTTATCCTATAGGCCATAGAAAGGGTGATTATTTTGATTCAGTATGTATTAAAATATTCTTTGGATAACCGATTTCCCGTTACAATCATTTATCAAAAAGGATTAGAAATTAATCAAAGAAGAATACAGGTAATCAAAATCGAAAGTGGTACTATTTTAGCCTATTGCTATTACAAAAAAGGAATTCGCAGCTTTAAAAAGGAATCGATTCTATCTGCCCAGATTCCAGAGACCAGTGTCCTGTTAAAATTAAAACCTAGGTTATTATCAGAAAACCATTGTTATATGGCAGGGCAAAGGAATGGGTGTGAAACAGAACATTAGATAGGGCCCTTCTCCCTTGGTACGAATTTATTTTTTTGAAATATGTTCGGTCTGAACGAAATATTTGTATTGCAGAGAAATGAGGCTGAAAAGCCAAATGGCGGTAAATTAAAGTTTGTTTTTTCAGAAAAAAATGGATATAATAAGAATGAATAAAATATAAACCAAACCTACTCCCCTAGAAAGGAGAGATGTAAGATGAAGAGAAAAATGAATGAGGTGAAGTCTGAATAAGTGAATACCTGTTTAAGTCATAGGGATGATTGCCCCCATGGGGTTATTTCTAGTGCCTTAAACAGACCGACAACCATCAATAAAAAGCAGTAACGATACAGCGTGGTGGATATCACGCTTTTTTTTGTTATTTTCGATGCCGTAGATGGTTATGCCTACGGTTTTTTTATGTCCTTTTTTAAAGAGAAAAGTCGGGGAGTATAGTAAACATCAATTGAGAAGGGAGCAATTTAATGGATTTAATAGATTTAGGCTGGAAAGAAGAACTAGCGGAATACTTTTTCAAGTATCAGCAGCAGGGATATGAGGCGGGTAGAATTAGTGCAGTATTTGGGCAGCTATATCAAATTTTCACTAAGGAGGGAGAAATATTAGGGGAGCTTTCGGGAAAAATGAGGTATGAAATTACAAACCAAATAGAATACCCTGCCGTTGGTGATTGGGTGGTCCTAAGCCTAAGGCCGGGAGAAGGGCGAGGCAGCATTCATGGAATCCTTCCCCGAAGGAGTAAATTATCGAGAAAGGTGGCAGGCAAGCTAACAGAGGAGCAGGTATTTGCCACTAATATTGATTATATATTTTTAGTAAATGCTTTAAATCAAGATTTTAATCTTAGAAAGATTGAACGCTTTTTAATTATGGCCTGGGATAGCGGTGCTAACCCTGTGATCATTTTAAGTAAGGCAGATTTGTGTGTCGATGTAGAAGAAAAAGTAAAACAGGTGGAGACCGTAGCCCTGGGAGTCCCTGTCCATGTAATCAGTATTGTAGAAAATCAAGGAATCGATGATTTGAAAAAATACCTTAAAAGGGGAAGCACCACGGTAATGTTGGGGGCCTCAGGAGTGGGAAAATCAACCCTGATCAATTATTTTTCAGGAGGAAATCTAATGGAGACCCAAAGCATTAGGGAAGGGGACGACAAGGGTCGTCATACTACCACCCATCGGCAGCTGGTGGCTTTACCAGAGGGGGGACTCATCATCGATACCCCTGGTATTAGGGAAATGCAGCTATGGAATGCCAATGAAGGAATCTATGATGCCTTTGAAGACATTGAAGCCCTGAGGAGGGAATGCTTTTTTAAGGATTGTAATCATGAAAAAGAGCCAGGATGTGCTGTGAAGAAGGCTTTACGTGAGGGAACCCTCGATGGGGCCCGCCTTAAAAATTATATAAAGCTTCAGCGGGAGCTGAAATTTATTCAGAAAAAGCAAGCCCAGATAGAGCGGCTAAAGGAAAAAAGAAATCAAAGAAGAAGGTAGACGAGCTAGGGAAATAGTCACAAAAAATACTATTTAATTTTTTAAGCGTGAAATGATATAATAGAATATAAAGCAAAAGTACCCAGGCTTAAATTTAAGGAAGTGATTTCATATGGCGCTAGATTATCTAATTACAATTGCTGCAGGATTATGGTCCCTATCCATGATTGGCTACTTTTTTGTAGTGATGAAGGAAAAATATTATTTAAAAAATCACATTGTGTTAATTGATCATAAGGACCTTGAGCCGGAGATATTGAAGAATATTGATATAAAGCATTTTATGCTGGGCAGTACAGAGGTGATGGCAGGGGATGAGGTTAAGATTCACTTAGAAAATGCCTTGTCTATTAAAGGGACAGTGCTAGGGGTCATTAAGGCAGAAAACAGCATTGCCCTCGTTACAAGAAGCCATGGAGTGAAAAATTTTAAGGTCAATTCCATAAAAAAATTAAAGGTCATTAGCCGTTACGGTAAATTTTTTAGTCGCTTCTAAACATAAATGATTCTTTTGAAAAAAACTCAGCAAAGAGCGTATAGGAATACGTGGCCTTGCTGGGTTTTTTTAGGAAAAGTTCAGCAGATGGCAAATAATAAGGAAGCTGCTGGAATAAAATCATGCTTTATGGTACTTCTTGTCGAGGCTTTTAGGACCTTAGAATTAGAAAATATCTGCAAAAGATGAAGGACTTTCGTAGTATATGAAGAATTATTATACAGAGTAAAAATTGGTAGGTGGTATGATTGGAGCCAAAAACAAAGAAAAGAAAAAAAAAACGAGGAAAGCATTTTACTAAAGTCGTTATCAGTACCATTATTATATTATATTTTTTTTCTAGGATTTTCCCAATAATTGGAACGAGCAAACAGAAAACAGTTGTGGCACAATATGGAAAGATTGAGCAAGTTATTGCTACAACTGGCTTTATTGCCAGGGATGAAAAAGTTCTTGTGGATGGAGACTATGGAGAAGCCAAATATTTCGTTTCTGAGGGAGAGAAGGTAGCTAAGGGTCAAAAATTGGCAGAGATTCATCGTGAAAAGCTTGATGATAAATCTCTAGAGGAATTAGAGATAATTAATTCAAGGATTGAAAGCATTAATAATAAACAAGAAACCCCTATTTTTCAACGGGATGTAGATAAAATTGATGCCCAGATCAGTGGATTGCTACAAAAAATACAGCAGGATATCAAGCAGCAGGATTATGAAAAAATTCAGCAGTATCAGGCGGAAATCGATGAGTTGGCGAATAAGAAAAAAGTAATCATTGGTGAGGACAGCTTTGCAGGAAAGAATCTAACCGAGCTAGAGGAGCAGAAGGTCTTAATTGAAAAAAAGCTGAATACAGCCCTTGAAACAATTACCAGTGATGCCCCAGGCTTTGCTGCCTTTGGAAGTGATGGATTAGAGGATCTGCTCACTCCCAACAGTATCGCCTATTTTACCTCCAGTGATTTAGAGTCAATTAAAAATAACTACCTTGATTCTAAGGAGGAAAAACCTTTAGATGAAAATGCCATGAAGATGATTTACAATTATGAATGGAGTATGATTTGTGAACTGACAGAGGAGGAGGCTGAGGGACTGGAGCAGGGAAAAAATATCATTGTTCGCATTCAGGGAGACGATCGGAATTATTCTGCCTCTATTAGAAAAATTATAGAGGATGAAGATAAGCGATTGTTGGTGTTAGACCTAACCGATGTTTTTGAAGGATTGTATCAATTAAGAACACTTGAAGTGGATATTGTAAAAAATCTACATGAAGGTCCCATGATCCCCAATGAGGCCATTGTCGAAATCGATGAGGGCTTAGGGGTGTATCGTGTAAACATAAATGGAATTGTCAAATGGGTTCCCGTTAAGGTTAAGGGCAAAAACAGAGAATATTCTATTGTTTATGAAGGTTCTTTTACTGTTAAAAACCCTGATGACGAAGAGTCTAAAGACGTCAGTACCATCAAATTATATGATGAAATTGTACTGAAGGGAAACAAGATAAGCGAGGGACAGAAAATACGATGAAATTAGGAGGGAAGCTATTGAAACTTATAGAAAATCTCAATGAAACCCAGAATGAAATAATAGGGTCAGCTAATAGGGTCAGTAGAAGCCCAGAAGCAATTACCTTAATTGCGGTGACTAAAAAAAGGTCCCCAGAGGAAATCAAAACCCTGATTGCCCACGGAATTAATCATATAGGTGAAAATAAGGTTCAGGAGCTGATTCAAAAGTATGAGGAAATTGGTGATGGTGTCACCTGGCATATGATTGGGCACCTTCAAAGGAACAAGGTAAAATATATTGTGGACAAGGTATCCTACATCCATTCCTTAGATTCCTATGAATTGGCCCAGGAAATTGAAAAGAGGGCAGGGAAGATAAATAGAAAAATTAAATGTCTGCTTGAGGTTAATGTATCTGGGGAAGAAAGTAAATATGGTTTATCTCCCCAGGAGGTAAGACCCTTGTTAGAGAAGCTATCATCACTGAAGCATGTGACAATTGTAGGGCTAATGACCATGGCTCCCTTTGTAGAAAATCCGGAGGATGCCAGGACAGTATTCAAGGGATTAAAGGCCCTATCAGAAGAGATGGAGACATTGATTCTGAGCAATGTGAAAATGGAGCATCTTTCCATGGGTATGTCAAATGACTTTGAAGTTGCCATAGAAGAAGGGGCAACCATGGTTCGAATAGGAAGCAGACTGTTTCAGGAATAAGGAAGACGTAAGGAGGAAAATATATGTCAGGTAAACTTATGGATAAGGTAAAGTATTTTATAGGGCTAGATGTTTTTGAAGAAGAAGAGGAGCAGGATGAAGAAGAGGTTCAAATTGAACAGGATGAATTGTATCCAGTAGTTAATAATAAGAAAAATAAGGTGGTTAATATTCATACGAAAACCCAGATGAAGGTAGTGATTTACGAACCTACTAATTTTGAAGAGGCCCCCAGTATTGTAGACAACTTAAAGAACCGAAAGCCTGTCATTATTAATCTCGAGAGTATTGAACCGGACCTGGCAAAGAAATTCTTTGATTTTTTAAATGGGGCTATCTATGCCCTAGATGGGAATATTCAAAAAGTTTCTGCAGGAATTTTTATATTGGCCCCCAATAATGTAGATATTTCTGGTAATATTAGAGAAGAATTAAAAAATAAAGGTGTATTTCCCTGGCAGAAATAAACTAGGAGTGTGATAATTTGATAAATTTAGCAAGGAACATGGTTTATGCTTTGGACTGGTTGGTTCAGATCGTTAATTTTCTAATATTAGTTAGGGTCATCCTGTCATGGATTAATATTGATCCCTATAGCGGAATTGGAAAATTTATTTACAGTGTTACAGAACCAATTATGGCACCAATACGGAATCTAATCTATGGTCGCTTCGGTTATAGCGGTATGATAGATTTTACTCCCTTTGTCGCCGTATTACTGGTAAATGGTCTCTATAGCTACATTATTAGAGGCTTAATCATTAGAATACTACTATTATTTGTATAAGGATTGATTAATATTGTTAGACCGAGAAAAATTAACACAGCATGTTGATGACCCCTTGACGAGACAAATCCTTGTGAAGGTGTTAGATAAGGTAGAGTCTGTATTGAGAAAACACGAAGTAAAGGTAACTGATTTCCTTACACCCCATCAAATAAAGCTGGCTTCTGATATGGTCAGAATCCTGGAAGGCATCAGTTATTTTGAAACCGGTGGCTATGAAGGGGCTGAGCGAAGGGTTATTGTACTATTTCCAGATTATCTGGAACCCGCCCACATTGAAATCCCCTTAGGGGTCCTGGAGGCCAGGGGAAGCTCTCAGTTTACCCATGTCTCCCATCGAGATTATTTAGGGGCTATTCTTGGCCTGGGTCTACGGCGGGAAAAGGTAGGAGACCTTTTACTTCATCAGGAGGGCAACAAGCATTTCTGTCATATGATTGTTCATGAGGAGCTACAGGATTACATACTATATCATTTTCAAAAGGTAGGAAACGTTAGTGTTTCCCTCAAGGAAATCCCTTTGACTCAAATCAAACCCCCGGAAATTGAATATAGGGAGGCCTCAGGTAGTGTTGCATCCCTTAGATTAGATGCTGTCATAGGATTGGGCTTTAAGCTTTCTCGAGCCGATGCCCAAGCCTTCATTTCAAAGGAGCTGGTTTCGGTCAACTGGGAAGTGATTGGAAGAAACTACCATGAAGTGGCTTCAGGAGATCATATTTCTGTTAGGGGAAAGGGCAGAATGGAGATTCTATCAGTAGAAGGAACTACCCGTTCAGGGCGCTTGCGTATTACTTACAGAAAACCCATATAATTTTAAGTGAGGTGGAAGGATGATTACGCCCTTAGATATTCAGAATAAAGAATTTAAAAGAGGGATGAGAGGCTACCGAGAAGATGAGGTAGATGAATTTTTAGACCTGGTAATGGTAGACTATGAAAAGCTATACAAGGAAAATGCTGAACTAAAGGACAAGCTTGAAAGAGTCTCACAACAAATGGAACAGTACAAGAACATTGAAGAAACCTTAAAGAATACCTTAGTTGTTGCCCAAAATGCTGCCGAAGAAGTTAGGACCAATGCGTTGAAAAAGGCAGAATTAATTCTACAGGATGCAGAAAATCAGGCTAAGGAGCTAATTAAAAAGGCCAATGAGGATGTGAATGAGGTTAAAGGGGAATACGAAGACATTAAAAAGCAAATGCAAATCTTTAAAACAAGATATAAAACCCTTCTTCAATCACAAATTGATGCAGTTTTAAATATCTGTGAGGATATTGAGGGGGCATAATTAAGCCAAGACTAAAGAACAGGTCTCGCTACCATTTTTTAATGGACGGGGCTTTTTTGTTCTTTAATAGGAAAGTGTCGCGCAACAATATCGCTGTTGGCCAGCAATAAGGGGACAATAGCCACTTTTGTTCTTTTCTAGGAAAGTTCGTTTTTTTCCTATGAAATGGGGGGTTGTTAAGGGGGCGTCACCCCTTATTAAAATAAGGAGGGTACAGCGAAGCGTCCTAGGGAACCCATGGGTTCCCTGGAAAACAAACGTGGCGATAGCCACTTTTGTTCTAAAAAATAGTTTAATTTTCCCCAGACAGTAGTGTATAATAATCATGTTATTGAACCCAATTAAAGTGGGAATCCTAAGGGAGGAATAGAGATGAGTCGAATCGGTATCATTGGTGCAATGGAAGAGGAAATAGAATTATTAAAAAATGAAATGCAGCTTAGGGAGGTCAAAGAACTTGCCAATATGCTTTATTATATAGGCAGCCTTGGATCAAAGGAGATTGTTTTAGTACGATGCGGGATAGGTAAAGTAAATGCTGCTATTTGTACCCAGGTATTAATCGGACAGCTGGAAGTTACCCATGTGATCAACACAGGGGTGGCTGGGGCAATTCATGAATCTCTTAATGTACTGGATGTGGTCATCTCCACAGAGGTACAGCAGCATGATTTTGACGTAACGGGCTTTGGATATCCCATTGGAGTCATCCCCAGGATGGAATGCTCTGTTTTTCCAGCCAGTGAACAACTGGTTACGCTGGCCCAAGGGGCTTCCAAAGAGGTCCTTAAGGAGCATCAAGTCCTTTCGGGAAAAATAGTCTCAGGAGATGTCTTTGTAAGCAGCAGTGAATTAAAGGAAAAAATATGGAGTCAATTTCAAGGCCTTTGCACAGAGATGGAGGGGGCTGCAATTGGTCATACCTGCTTTGTAAACGGAATCCCCTTTGTGATTATACGGGCCATGTCTGATCGGGCCGATGGATCTGCCCACGATAATTTTAACGAATTTGTCAATCAAGCTGCTATTCATTCAAAGCAAATTGTTAAGCGTATATTGGATGAAATGGAATAAATAGAAAAAGGAAGATAAAATGGAGCTAAAGCTGATATCGAAAAGAGAAGATTTACAACGGAAAATCATAACCATAAAAAATATGACCATTGGCGGCGATGAGGCGGTTATTTTAGCGGGGCCCTGTGCCATTGAAGGGCGAGAACAAATTTTTAAGATCGCCGAAAGGGTCAAGGCCTGGGGAGGCCATATGTTACGGGGCGGTGCCTTTAAGCCCAGAACGTCCCCCTATTCTTTTCAAGGCCTAGGGGAAAATGGCCTTCAACTGATGAAGGAAGCAGGGAAATATTATGATTTACCAGTGGTTTCAGAGGTGATGGACACCCGAGAGGTAGCATTAATGGAGAACTATGTGGATATGCTTCAAATTGGCTCACGCAATATGCAGAATTACCGTCTCCTCCGGGAGGTAGGAAAGGGAACAAAGCCTGTTTTGCTGAAACGAGGAATGGCTGCCACGCTGGAGGACTGGCTGATGGCCGCCGAATACATTGCAGCTGAAGGAAACAATAATATTATCCTTTGTGAACGGGGAATCAGAACCTTCTCCTCCTATACTCGAAATACCCTGGATCTTTCTGCTGTTCCTATCATAAAGCAGCTTACCTACCTGCCTGTCATTGTGGACCCCAGCCATGGAACAGGAATCAGAAAATTGGTCAGCCCCATGGCAAAGGCTTCTATAGCAGCGGGAGCCGATGGAATTATGGTAGAAATTCACCCTAACCCCGAGGAAGCCCTTTCTGACGGGCCCCAATCCCTTACCTTTCCTGATTTTGAAAGACTAAGTGGTGAAATAAAGGAGTTAGATCAATTTTTAAGAGCTAAGGGAATGAACTACTGATGAACAAGTCCTTTGATAGTGAATAGATTTCTTTCTACATCCTTTTCCCTCCAGGAAATAAATTTATTAAAATGGGGAAAAAATAAACAGGAGAAAATCTGTGAAGTTAGGAGGATTTCAATTGAAATCACAACAAATAGCCTATTTTAAAGGACGATTATTAGAAGAAAAGCAAAATATCTTAAAAACCCTGGAAAGAATGGAGGAGCATCAGGGAACCCAAAGCTCTCTAAGGGAATATACCGAGGAGCTTTCTGCCTATGACAACCATCCCGGTGACCTAGGAACGGAAACCTTTATGGTTGAAATGAATGCTAATTTAGAAAACCATGAGCGATACCGTTTAATGGAAATTGACCAGGCCTTGGAAAAAATAGGCCAGGGAACCTATGGAAGCTGTAATCTCTGTGGAAAGGAAATTCCAGAGGAAAGACTGGATCTAATTCCGGAAGCCGATCTATGTATGGAATGTGCCCAGAACAAGATGCCTCTTGAGGACCTTCAGGGAGACCGAGGGCGACCAAGGGAAGAGTCCTTATTGTATCCTGCCTTTGAAAGAACCAATATGGACGAAAAATCCTATTCGGGCTTTGATGGGGAGGATAGCTACCAGCAGGTGGCAAAATTTAATGAGGTAAAGAATGACCCTTCCTTCTCCACCGGGGACCATCTTGGGGTTTTTGATGAGGAATCCGATGGTATTGTTCAGGAGGTGGATGGAGTTACTGAGGAGGAATATAAAAATCAGCTCTACGGCAGCGGTCATTTAGAGCGGCCCCGCCCCCGAAGAAGACCATAGGACCTTTGTGAATTTATATAAAGAAAAAGGTACTTTTCGTATCTTTTTTCTTTATATAATGGTATAATCAGTAAAGATTTAAATCATAAAGGAGGTCTAGATATGGGCGTAATTATCCTGGCAGTTGTGCTGCTTACTGATCAATTGACAAAACTCTGGGCAGTAGATAGTTTAAAAACCGTAAGGGATATACCCATCATACAAAATATTTTTCATTTGACCTATGTGGAGAACAGGGGAGCTGCCTTTGGAATGCTTCAAAATCAGAGACTGCTTTTTATCATTACCACCTCCCTTGTATTAACGGGAATTGTTATTTTTATGGTCAAGAATAGAAAAAACATGCATGTATTGCTGAAAATTAGCTTGAGCCTGGTAATGGCTGGAGCCCTCGGTAATTTCATTGATCGTATGCGATACGGCTTTGTAGTAGATTTTTTTCATTTTGTAGATCGATTTCCCGTATTTAATGTGGCTGATTGTGCTGTTGTTATTGGTGGCATACTGTTATCCTATTATGTCATTAAATATGATTCTGTAGAAGCTAAGGAGATGCAATAGTGGAAAGGGAAAGATTTTTTGTTTCTGAGGAAGAAGAAGGCGTTCGATTGGATGTTTTTACCCGAGAGCAATTTGATGATCTTAGTAGAAGCTATATTCAAAAACTCATTAAGGACCAATTGATTTTGGTCAATGGGAAAGCAGAAAAAAGTAAATATTTAGTTAGTACCGGTGATGAAATAGAAATTCAAATTCCTCCAGCAGTAGAATTAGATGTCAAACCCCAAGCAATTCCCCTGGAAATAGTGTATGAGGATGACGATTTATTAATCGTTAATAAGCCAAAGGGAATGGTGGTTCATCCTGCCCCAGGAAATTATGAAAATACGCTGGTTAACGCATTGATGCATCATTGTAAAGGAAACCTATCCTCTATTAATGGGGTCATACGCCCCGGAATTGTCCATCGAATTGATAAGGATACCTCGGGACTGTTAATGGTGGCTAAAAACAATGAAGCCCATCGATCATTGGCTGCCCAGCTCCGTGAGCATACCATTACGAGAAGATACCATGCCCTAGTGATGGGAAACATTAAGGAAAACCAGGCTACTATTGATGCACCCATTGCAAGGCATCCTGTTGATCGATTGAAGATGGCGGTAATCGATGGCGGCAGAGATGCCATAACTCATTTCAAGGTGTTAGAGCGATTTTTTGATTACAGCTATATTGAGGCCCGTCTTGAAACGGGAAGAACCCATCAAATCCGAGTTCACCTCTCTTACATACAGCATCCGCTCCTGGGGGACGATTTATATGGGGGCAAAACCAGCAAATTCAACTTACAGGGTCAAAGCCTCTATGCAAAAACCCTGGGTTTTCAACATCCTGTCAAGGGGGAGTACATGGAATTTGAAGCTCCACTCCCGGCCTATTTTACCAAGCTTTTAGAGGTATTAAGGGCCCTTAAGGCAAAGGGGAATCGTTAGAGAAAAAAATTATGGCCTTAAGCCATAGACAAGGTAAAAAACATATGGTATACTAAATAAAATTAAAAACCTTTAAACTGGTCCCGTGAGGCTGGTAAGGAAAAAACTTCATCGTGATTTTAATAATACGATTATGTTTGATGAAGCATACTAACTCTTACCAGACGGTAGGAGTTTTTTTATTTTCTAGGAAAGTTCGTTTTTTTCCTATGAAATGGGGGGTTGTTAAGGGGGGCGTCACCCTTATTAAAATAAGGAGGGTACAGCGAAGCGTCCTAGGGAACCCATGGGTTCCCTGGAAAACAAACGTGGCGATAGCCACTTTTGTTCTGACTTAAGTAGTTCTGCAATTATGGGAGGTGAAGTCAAATGAAAGAGGAAGTAACGGAAAAGAAGGTTCAATTATTAGACGAAAAAGGAATCAACAGGTCAATTACCAGAATTGCCCATGAAATTCTGGAAAGAAACAAGGGGCCGAAAAATATAGTCCTGGTAGGGATTAAAACCAGAGGGGTTCCCCTGGCAAAGAGATTGGCTGCTAAGATCAATGATATCGAGGAAACAAAAGTACCAGTGGGGACTTTGGACATAACCCTGTATAGAGATGATCTTTCAGAGATTGAAGAGGCCCCTGTGGTCCATGGTTCAGAAATTCCCGACAGCATTGAAGGAAAAATTATAATTTTAGTGGATGATGTGCTGTATACTGGCAGAACTGTCAGGGCTGCCCTGGATGCCATTGTAGATATTGGAAGGCCAAGGGCAATTCAACTGGCTGTTTTAGTTGACAGAGGCCATCGGGAGCTGCCGATTAGAGCGGATTTTGTGGGGAAAAATGTTCCTACCTCCACCAGTGAAGTGGTGAAGGTGAAGCTGGTAGAAACCGATGATGAAAATATAGTCATTATAGAAAATTAATAGGAATAATGACCTTTAAACCAGTCCAGCGAGGCTGAAAAGGGGATATACTTGAAAAAGATATATGCCCTCCAAAATAAAAAGGAGGAAGTAAATATGGCGGATAAAACAATCGATCAATCAACAATGTTAGGAAATTTGCCTATTTCTAGAAAGCTAGTTTTGGCAGCACAACATATATTAGCAATGTTTGGGGCAACGGTTTTAGTGCCCATGCTGACAGGCCTTGATCCATCAGTGGCTCTCTTGGCTGCAGGGGGAGGAACCTTGATCTTCCACTTTATTACAAAGGGAATTGTGCCGGCCTTTCTTGGCTCCAGCTTTGCCTTTATTGCAGTAATTATCTCTGTCAAGGAGCTCTATGGTGGTCTGCAGTACGCCCAAGGAGGAATCATTGTAGCAGGTCTTCTATATGTGGTTATGGCAGGCTGTGTGAAGGCCTTCGGGATAGACAAGGTAAAATCCTTTTTCCCCCCAATCGTAACAGGCCCTATGATCGTTGTAATCGGTTTGAACCTAAGTCCAGTGGCTATAGAAATGGCCTCTGCAAACTGGATACTAGCAGTTATCGTATTGGTAACAGTATTATTGGTATCATTGTATGCCAAGGGCTTCTTCAAGCTGCTTCCCATTTTGATGGGTGTTACCGTAGGCTACGTTGCGGCCATCGCTTTAGGGGTAATTGATCTTACAGAACTGGTTATTAATCTAAATAAAGCAAGCCTACTGGCAGTACCAGCAGTAACGATGCCTAAATTTAGTGCAGGAGCCATATTAACCATAGCCCCTGTAGTATTGGTAGTTTTTATGGAGCATATTGGAGACATCACCACCAATGGAGCCGTCGTTGATAAGGACTTTTTTAAGGAGCCAGGGCTTCACAGAACCCTGTTAGGGGACGGAATCGCCACCATATTTGCTGGTTTAATCGGGGGCCCAGCCAATACAACCTATGGTGAAAACACTGGTGTTCTAGCTGTAACCAAGGTTTATGATCCTTCTATTATCAGATTAGCCGCCATCATCACCCTGGGACTAAGCTTCATTGGAAAATTTGCTGTTATTCTGCAGTCTATTCCTGGGGCAGTCATGGGGGGAATCAGTATCGTCCTCTTTGGTATGATCTCCAGCGTGGGAATGAGAACCATAGTAGAGGTTAAAATAGATTTTAGCGAAAGTCGAAATCTACTGATATCAGCCCTAATTCTTGTAATTGGTATCGGGACAGCCGTTGCCACCGACAGTGCAGGAAATCCCATTGGGATTAAAATTGCGCAAAATATCCAATTGTCAGGCCTAAGTCTTGCAGCCCTGGTAGGGATACTGGCCAATAAACTATTACCGGAAAGGTAAAATGAAATAAAAGTAACGAAAATAATAACCTGTGCTCAGCACAGGTTATTTCAATTCCTTGATATCTTTAATAGTGGAGAGGTCTGCATCCACATAGATTGTTTGATAGTTTTCATAGATTACCATACCCGGCTTAGCACCGGGGGTCTTTTTTACGTTTTTCCGCAGGGTATAATCCACAGCCACCTTGGTAGCATTTTTCCCCTTGCTGTAGAAGGCCGCCAGGGTAGCAGCCTCCAGCAGGGCTTGATCAGAATAGGCTGACCCTGAAAGCTTTAAAATAGTATGGGAGCCTGGCAAATCCTTAACATGGAACCATAGATCATTTTTTGACGATAGCTTAAAGGTAATCTCATCATTCTGCTTATTGTTTTTCCCCACCAGTACTTCCAATCCATCGGAGGTCTGATATTTTAGATACCCATGCTTTTTAGTTTGAGGATTGGCTTTTCTGCCGAGCTTCCTTTTAAGATACCCTGTTTCCATCAGCTCACTTTGAATTTCTTCAATGTCAGAAAGCTGAGAGGCATGGTCAATACTGACTAAAATTTGCTCTAGGTATTGGACCTCCTCAAGGGCAATCTCAATTTGATGGGTTACCTCCTTCATGGCGGTTTTATACTTATTGTATTGTTTATAATATTTTTGTGCATTTTGGGAAGGGGTCAAGCGCTTGTCCAGTTGAATGGTTATTTCCTCCATGGACGGGTCAAAATAGTTAATGACTTTAACCTCAGAGGCCCTTTCCCCCAAAAGATGAATATTGGCGGTGATCAGGTCCCCTAATACCTTCAGTTCCTCGGCCTTTTCAGCATTTTTTAAATCCTGTTTTAGGTTTTCTATTTTATGAATCAGCCTTTCAAGCTTTAATGAAATATTCTTCCTTAAGGTTTGATTTTTTTGCTTCATCCGTTCTCTGGAATCGTTATGGTGATAAAAGGCTTCCAGCAATTCACTGATGGTATCAAAGCCCTTACTTTGATAGTAGTCCATATGGCTGGCTTGAATAATATGAAAATCTGCATATTTACCGGTGACAGCATCTAAGTAAAGGGTAGGGATAAAGCTTTTATTTTCAACCTTCTGAAGCAGCCCCCTAAAGCTTTCAAATAGTTGTTGATAATGTATCGGGGTCAAAGAAAGGATGGGTGCATCCTCAGTAACATTGGCCCTGAAGCAGATCTCCCGGGCAATTAGGGGAGAAACTCCGGTAAAGCTTGTATAGATGGCCTTATAAACAGCTGTTTGCCCCCTTTGGGAAAGGGTCTGATGAAATTCTTCAAAGTCCACTACCGTAAGGGGATTCACCTTATCCTGGGAAGGGGGCATTTCATAGGTCAGGCCAGGCAACACCTGGCGATATCGGCTGACATCAATAGAAATACGTTTAATGGAATCAATAATCCGATTGGTTTCCTGATCCACTAATATAATATTACTGTGCTTACCCATGATTTCAATAATCAAGCGCTTTTGCTTCAAGACATTCAACTCGTCATAGGCCTCAATACCAAGCTGTATGATCCGCTCAAAATGGGGCTGTTCAATGGAAATAATGCGGCCCCCCTGCAAGTGTTTTCTTAGTAGCATACAAAAATTTGGTGGGGTAACGGGATTTTCCTTACTCTCCTTTGAGAAATGGACCCGAGGATATTGACTGCCAGAAGATAATAATAGCTTTAAATTTTTACCCTGGCTTCTAATTAACAGGATCAATTCATCGGCCTCGGGCTGATAGACTTTTTCAATTTTGTTTCCGCATAACAGGGATTTTAATTCTTCAACGACTGAAGCAACCACTAATCCGTCTAGTGCCATGGGGATCCCTCCTTCATATGATTTAAATATTTATAAATTTTGTAGATGTAGCAGGAAAAAAAAGATTTCAATTGAATAAATTTAGGGTAACAATTATAATATGTTCAATAACATAGTTTGCTGATAGAATTTCAAGAAACTGTCATACTAATTTTATAGGGTGGTATGACTTAAATTTAATTAAGAATATCATCCCGCTGCAATAATACAATCATACATTATTTGAAGAAAAATTGCCATGACAACAAATAAAATTAAGAGGATGGATGTAAAATGAATATACCCTTTAAAAAAATCCATGGTGCAGGAAACGACTTTATAATCATAAAATATGAGGATTTCCCCAAAGAGGAGGATTTTAGCTCCCTTGCAGCAAAGTGCTGTCATCGGCATTTTGGAATCGGGGCCGACGGTATGATAATTGTTGCTCCCTCAACCAGGGCTGATCTAAAAATGATCTATTATAACGGCGACGGCTCTTTGGCCAATATGTGCGGCAACGGGATTCGCTGTTTTGCAAAGTTTGCCTACGATGAAGGCTTGATGTTAAAGGAGTCCTGTACAGTTGAAACCCTGGCCAAAATCGTAACCCTTGAGGTAAAGGTGAAAGAAGATCAGGTAACAGCGGTGAAGGTCAATATGGGGAAAATGGTGTTAGACCCTGCTCAAATACCTGTTAACACCCAAAAGGACCGCTTCATTAATGAGCCCATTGAAGCACTGGGAAGTACGTTTCAAGTCTCTGCTGCCCTGATGGGAGTACCCCATTCAGTAATTTTTGCAGAGGAGTTGACCCCTGAGCTGGTAAAAAAATATGGCCCTGTCATAGAAAAAAATTCCCTTTATCCAGAAAATACAAATGTAAATTTTGTCAAGATTTTAGATCCTAGGCATATCAGTGTAAAAACCTGGGAGCGGGGAGCCGGCTACACCTTGGCCTGCGGTACGGGAATAAGCAGTGTGTGTGGTATTGCCCATCATCTTGGACTGGTGGACCAACAGATAGAGGTAGAGGCCGATGGAGGAAGACTCTACATTGAGATTCTTCCAGATGGGGATATCTATATGGAAGGACCGGCAGCAGATATATGCACCGGAACTTATTTCTACAATTCATAGGATACCAATTCCTTGTCTTAAAATGAAAAAGGAAAAAAATAATTAAATCCTTTACTTTAACTTGTCAGAGGGGCAATAGAAGGATAAAATAAGAAAAGAGTCATTGGTCTACAGAAGAATTAAGGAAGGATGATTACAATGCTAAAAAGCATGACGGGATTTGGAAGAGGTGAATCCCAATCGAAGGATATAAAGTTTTTAGTAGAATTAAAATCCCTTAATCATCGTTATATGGATGTCAGCATTAAAATGCCGAAACTATTTACATATTTAGAGGAAAAAATCAGGCAAAGGATCAAGGATCAAGTAAAGAGAGGTAGGGTAGAGGTTTTTATAACCTATGAAAACCTTGGAGACTCTGAGGTAAAGGTAACGGCAGATATGCCCTTGGCAAGGCACTATCTTCAGGCCTTAAATGAATTAGAGGAGCAGCTGGATATCACAAACGATGCTACTGTCTCCTTAATCTCGAAATTTCCTGATGTAATCCGTGTAGAAAAGCAGGAAATGGATGAGGATGAAGTTAGTCAATGTCTGCTTACAGGGATAGAAAATGCCCTGACTAAATTAATTGAGATGAGAAGGGTAGAGGGTCAGCAGTTAAAGGAGGACATCTTAAAGCGACTTAATATCATCAGCGGTATGCTAAAGGAAATAGCCGAGAGAAGTCCCCATGTGGTGACGGAGTACAGACAAAGGCTAACGGAAAGAATAAAGGAAATTCTAGAGGACGGTTATTCCCTTGATGATAACCGAATTATTATGGAGGTGGCATTGTTTGCCGACAAAAGCAATATCACCGAAGAGCTTGTTCGCTTTGAAAGCCATATAGGTCAATTTCACAAGGCCATGGATGAGGATGATTCTGTGGGCAGAAAGCTGGACTTCTTAATCCAAGAAATGAATCGGGAAGTAAATACGATCGGGTCTAAGGCCAATGATCTATTTATCACTAATATTGTTGTAAATATTAAAAGTGAGCTTGAAAAAATGAGAGAGCAAGTCCAGAATATAGAATAGGAGGTTTAACCATGAATATTAAATTAATCAATATAGGCTTTGGTAATATTGTTTCAGGAAATCGAATTGTGGCAATTGTTAGCCCTGAGTCTGCTCCGATTAAAAGAATTATTCAAGAGGCAAGGGATCGCAGTATGTTAATTGATGCTACCTATGGGCGACGTACCAGAGCGGTCATTATAACCGATAGCGATCATGTTATTTTATCTGCGGTACAGCCTGAAACCGTGGCCCACCGTTTAAATTCTAAGGATATACCAAAAGAAACAGAAACGGTTGCGGATTGTGAATAGCTAGAAAGAGGAGAGTTTCTATGGGAAAATCTGGTTTGTTATTGGTGGTTTCAGGTCCTTCAGGAGCTGGAAAGGGAACCATATGCAAAAAATTAGTTGAAACTAATCCCCAGATTAGGGTATCGGTTTCAGCCACCACAAGGAAGCCCCGTGTCGGGGAAGTAGAAGGGATAAACTATTTTTTTTTGACAAAGGAAAAATTTGAAGGAATGTTAGCAGAGGACGGATTTTTAGAATATGCAAAGGTATATGATAATTATTATGGAACTCCGCAAAAATATGTACTAGAAAACCTCGAAAAGGGTAATGATGTATTATTAGAAATTGATATAGAAGGGGCACTGCAAATTAAGAAAAAATTTCCGAATGGAATCTTTATCTTTATCCTGCCTCCCTCAATGGAGGAGCTGAAGAACAGAATTATCGGCAGGGGTACAGAAAGTAAAGAGGACATCGAAAAGCGATTTGGTGCTGCCCTTGAAGAAATTAAACACTTTGTTGCCTATGATTATGCCGTTATCAATGATGACCTGTCCAGGGCTATGGACGATGTCAAGGCAATTATTCGAGCTGAACGCTTAAGGGTTAGGAAGATTTATGATGAAATTCAGACTAGATTTTAATCAAAAAAGGAGAGGGTAGTATGTTATATCCGTCAACAAAGGATTTAATGGAAATGGTTGATAGCCGATACACGTTGGTTTTGGCCGCAGCAAAGAGAGCAAGACAACTTATTGATGGAGAAGAAGTTACGGTCAAGGCCGTATCAAAAAAGCCAGTTACGATTGCAACCCAAGAAATTTACGAAGGAAAGGTAACCTATAGCCGAAACATGGAAGAGATTAGAAGAGAAGAAGCAGAATACGGAAATCCCAGATAAAGAAGGTGAAGCTATGCTAAAGGGAAAGAGGATTGTTGTTGGTGTGACAGGCGGTATTGCTGCCTATAAGGCATGTGATTTAGTAAGTAAGCTGAAAAAGCTTGAGGCAGAGGTAGATGTCATAATGACAAAATCTGCCGCTGAATTTATTCAACCCCAAACCTTTCAAGCATTAAGTCAGAATCCCGTTACTGTGGATATGTTTCAAACCCCTCGTTATTGGGATATAGAGCACATTAGTCTGGCCCAAAAAGCCGATGTATTGGTGGTAGCTCCAGCCACTGCCAATGTAATTGGAAAGGTGGCCAATGGAATTGCAGATGACATGCTTACCACCACCATCATGGCTTCTACAGCCAAGGTAGTCTTTGCCCCGGCCATGAACACAAAGATGTATTTGAACAAAATTGTTCAACAAAATATGGAAAAGCTCAGGGAACTGGGATATTACTTTATTAATCCTGGATCAGGTCGCTTGGCCTGTGGTGATGTGGGGGTCGGTAAGCTATGTGATATAGATGAAATTGTACAGTTTGTTATTCATCAAGCCCTAATGCCCCGGGATTTTCAGGGAAAGTCCATATTGATTACTGCCGGCCCAACGGTGGAGGCTATGGACCCTGTCCGTTACCTGACAAATCATTCCTCTGGAAAAATGGGATACGCCCTGGCAGAGGCTGCCAAGGCCAGAGGTGCTACCGTAACCCTGGTTTCAGGGCCGACTAATTTACAGCCCCCGTCAGGGGTGGCGTTTGTTCCTGTTCAATCGGCTGCAGAAATGCTAAAGGCAGTCATGGACCGTTATCAGGAGCAACAAATTGTCATTAAATCAGCCGCCGTGGCTGACTATCGTCCTGAAAAGGTCTCAAAGAGTAAAATCAAAAAGCAGGATGATTCCTTAACCATCAATTTTGTGCGAAACCCTGATATTTTATTGGAGCTGGGGAAGGTAAAAGCGAATCAAATATTAGTGGGCTTTGCGGCAGAGACAGACCAGGTTATTGAATATGCGAAGAAAAAAATGAAAAAGAAAAATCTAGACCTAATTGTTGCCAATGATGTAAGTCAAGAGGGAGCAGGCTTTGGTACTGACACCAACGCAGTTTATTTAATTGATCAGCAGGAAGGGGTACAGCCCCTTAAAATGGCACCAAAGCTAGAGATTGCCCACAAAATTTTAGATAAAATTAAGGAAATGCTGTAATACTTCATTATTCAGGGACTGATGGCTGTCAGTCCCTGAATAATGTTTTTATTTTCAACAAAATTTGATATAATAAGGATACTTAGGAGGTGAGGGAATTGCAGTCAAAACAATTGACAGCCCAGGTAATCGTCGACCAAAACAACCATCAGACCGATAAGTTATTTGACTACATTATTCCCGATCATTTAAGGGCTTTTATATTTAGGGGAATGCGAGTGCTTGTTCCCTTTGGCAGAGGTAATAAAAAGCTGGAAGCCTATATATTAAATATAGAAGAAAAGCACATTGATACAGTTCAGTTTAAGGAAATCCTTGAGCCCATCGATTATCAACCAATTCTAACAGAGCAGCAAATTAAAATGATTTTTTGGATGAGAAATAAATATCTATGTAAATATATAGAGGCCATCCATTGCTTGATCCCAGCGGGAATCGTCAATAAGGAAAGAAAAATACTGAAGCTGATATCTGACCAGATAGAAGCTGCTTCAGGACTTACTAATAAGGAAATGGAAATAGTAAAGATACTAAAGGAACTGGGGGGAACAGTTTTCTTAGATATCCTTAAAAAGCAGTTGGCCTATAGGGAGATTGATTCGGCCCTAAAGGGGCTGGCCGAAAAAGCGTATATCGAAATTCAATACCAACTGATTTCACGGGTTTCGATCAAAAAGGAGCCCTATGCAGAAATAGTACTCCCCTTAGAATTGAGGGAGATTGAAAGAAATAAGCTAAAGGGAAAAAAACAGCTTCAATTATTTGACTATTTGGCAGCCTGGGGTAGAACAAAGGTGTCAGATTTATTAAAGGAGCTTAACATCACCCGAAGTCCGTTAAATTCCCTAGTTGAAAAGGGTATTGTAACCATTATCGAGGTGGAAATTAAACGAAATCCTTTGATGGATCAGGTCATTGGATCTTATCCAAAGCTAAGGCCTTCCCTGGAACAGCAGGGGGTCATTGACAAAATCAGCGAAGTCCTTTATCAAGAGATACCAGAAAGCTATTTACTCCATGGAGTGACGGGAAGCGGAAAAACAGAAATATATCTGCAGCTGATTGAAGCTGCCCTGGGGATCGGCAAGCAGGGAATTATCCTGGTACCTGAAATTTCCTTAACCCCGCAAACCCTAGAGCGATTTAAGGGAAGATTTAAAGAAGGGATTGCCCTTTTACATAGTAATCTTTCTGAGGGAGAACGCTATGATGAATGGCGCAGAATTAAGGAAGGAAAGGTGAATATCGTCATTGGGGCCCGTTCTGCCATCTTTGCTCCCCTTCCCAGGCTGGGAATTATTATTATTGATGAAGAGCATGAATATACCTATAAGTCCGAGCAAAACCCCAAATATCATGCGGCAGAGATTGCGGCCTATCGAAGTCAACATGAGGGTGCAATAGTGGTCCTGGGCTCAGCTACGCCCTCCCTGGAGACCTATCATCGGGCTAAGACAGGAAGTCTAAAGCTCTTTACCCTAAAAAACCGGGCCACATCAGCTTCCTTGCCAAGGGTAGAAATCGTCGACATGAAGCAGGAACTGGATGCAGGAAACCAGGGAATTTTAAGTGAGCGTTTAATTCTGATGATGAAGGAAAAACTATTCAATAAGGAACAGGTGATTTTGTTTCTCAATCGCCGAGGCTATTCCACCATTGTGACCTGTCGTGAGTGCGGCCATGTGGTTAGGTGTCCCCATTGTGACATATCAATGACCTATCACCTCCATAGGGAAGAGGTGAAGTGCCATTATTGCGGTGAAAGACAAAGGGCCCCCAGGAGCTGCCCTGAGTGCGGAGGAGAAACGATGAAATACATGGGTGCCGGTACCCAAAGACTAGAGCAGCTTATCGAGGGTCAGTTTCCCGAGGCCGTAACCGAAAGACTAGATTTAGATTCCACCAGTAGAAAGGGATCCCACGAAAAAATCCTTGGTGCCTTTAGAAGAAGAGAAATAGACATTTTAATTGGAACCCAGATGATTTCTAAGGGCTTAGATTTCCCTAATGTAACCTTGGTTGGGATCATTTCTGTAGACGGAGCCTTGACATTGCCTGATTTTAGAGGGGCAGAACGGGCATTTCAGCTGGTTACCCAGGTGGCAGGAAGAGCTGGCCGGGGAGAAACAGAGGGACATGTGCTTTTACAAACCTTTGATCCCGGCCACTATAGTATTATGGCTGCCACCGGCCACGACTACGAAGGCTTTTATGAAGAGGAAATACTATTAAGGAAGGAATTTCATTATCCACCCTTTACTAATCTTATATCCTTAAATTTCAGCGGAAAGAATGAAAATGAGGTGGCAGCCTATGCTGGTAAAATGGCAGAAATGATTCGCTACATTTTAAAGGGAAAGGGTATTAATGAATTACAAGATGTATTATTGGGACCTAACGAATCGGTGATTACCAAGATCAACGAAAACTATCGCTATCAAATTTTGTTAAAGAACCTTGGGGTAGAAATGAAACTTTTAAAGAGTATTATTAAATATTTTTTCATACAACACAGACAAAAATACGTCCCTAGGACTATTACCGTCAGTATTGATTTAAATCCGTACAACATGATGTAAAACAAGGAGGAAATTTATGGCTATTAGGTTAATTAGAAAAGACGACGACCCTATTCTAAGAAAACAGGCAAGGGTTGTGGATAAATTTGATGAAAAGCTCCATGAATTATTAGCAGATATGGCAGAAACCATGTACGATGCCGATGGAGTAGGCTTAGCTGCACCTCAAATTGGGATATTAAAAAGAATCGTTGTGATAGACGTGGATGACGAGCTAATTGAGCTGGTTAATCCTGAAATTATGGACTTCAAGGGAAGTCAAAAAGGGCAAGAGGGCTGTTTAAGCCTTCCAGGGGTATCAGAGGAGGTCAATCGGCCCCAATGGGTGAAGGTAAAGGCCCAGGATCGATATGGTAAGGAATATGTAATAGAGGGAACCGATCTGTTGGCCAGGGCTTTTTGCCATGAAATAGACCATTTGAATGGCATTCTCTTTATTGATAGAGTAGAGGAGTAGGAGTGAGGATATGCGGGTAATCTATATGGGAACACCAGAATTTGCTGTTCCATGCTTAAGAACATTAATCAAGGAGGGCCATGAAATCATCGCTGTCTTTACCCAGCCCGATAAGCCCAAGGGGAGAGGAAACAGATTAGCAATGCCTCCGGTGAAGGAGCTGGCCCTTCTACAGGGAATCCCTGTATACCAGCCTACCTCCCTGAAACGAGAGGAAATTGCAAGACTGATTCAGGATTTGGCTCCGGATATTATTGTAGTGGTGGCCTATGGACAGATTTTAACTAAGGAAATATTGGATATTCCCCCCTTTGGCTGCGTAAATGTCCATGCCTCTCTGTTACCGAAGTATCGAGGTGCTGCCCCTATTAACTGGGCAATTATCAATGGAGAAAAGGTTACGGGAGTAACCACTATGTACATGGATGTAGGCTTAGATACAGGAGATATGATTTTAAAGGAAGAAACAGAAATAGAGGAGAATGAAACTGCAGGAACGCTCCACGATCGATTAAGCCTGCTAGGGGCTGAATGTCTTAGCAAGACCATGGACTTAATTGAGAGGGGCGAGGTAGAGCGAATTCCCCAGGAGGAAGGGGAAGCCACCTATGCACCCATTATGAAGAAGGATTTAGGAAAAATAGATTGGCACCAGACGGCAGGAGATATCAGAAATCTGATACGGGGAACAGCTCCGTGGCCCTCGGCCTATACCACCTATCAAGGGAAGGTCATGAAGATATGGAAAAGCCATGTGAAGGAAGGGATAGAAGGTACCCGACCAGGAAAAATTATCGGAGTAGAAAAGGAAGCTATTTATGTTGAAACAACTAAGGATTTGCTAGTTATAGAAGAGCTGCAATTTAGCGGTGGAAAAAGAATGACCGTGAGGGAATACTTGGTTGGTAATAACATCGATAAGGATGTCGTTTTAGGAGTGGATTAAAATTTATAAGGAAGCATTGGCCCAGAATCAAGTGGAAAAAAAATTCATATGGGTGCTGGTAGCCTTTTTAGGGGGTCTTACGGCCTTAATTGGTATCCTGATCTATTTGTCCCTACAGAACCATTTAGACCTAATAAAATTACTGGTCTTAATCATAATGGTAGTGCTTATCATATTGGCATTGCTGGTTTTGACCACTATTTTTTCTATTGTGCTGTTGTGGTATAATAGATCAATACCAAAGGGATTGCTATCATTGGTCTCCTTCAGCCTTCAAAAAATATATCCGCTGCTGGTGGTTATGGGAAGGCTGATGAGGACAGACAAAAACGGAGTCAGAAGGGCCTATACCTTGATCAATAACCGTTTAATCCGTGAGAGGACCTATGACTTAAGGGGCGAAGATATTTTGATACTGACACCCCATTGCCTTCAAAAATCCACCTGCCCCTATAAAATTACCCATGATGTGGAAAACTGCAGAAGATGTGGATTGTGTAATGTGCATCAGCTAATGGAGTTGAAATCTCGGTATGGTGTTCAATTTAGTGTGGTTACAGGGGGAACCCTGGCCCGTAAGCTCATTGGTGACCTAAGGCCCAAGGCAATTATTGCCATTGCCTGTGAACGGGATCTAGTCAGCGGGTTGATGGATGTAAAGGGAGTTCCTGTATTGGCAGTCATTAACCAACGCCCCCAGGGCCCCTGTGTGAATACCCTGGTAGATTTGAAAGAGGTTGAAACAGCAATTCAACATTTCATTAAGGAGTGATGAAAATGTTTTATCCATTTTATGATTCAACTATTATTTACCTGATTCCAGCGATTATTTTTGCCATGTATGCCCAAGGTAAGGTGAAAAGCTCTTTTAATAAATATTTAAGGGTCAGAACCCAAAAAGGATATACAGGCTATGATGTGGCAAGAGCCATATTAGATCGTAACGGTTTAAGCAATGTTCCGGTAGAGCTGGTTAACGGTCATCTAACGGATCATTATGACCCAAGAAGGAAAGTATTGCGCTTATCAAGAGATGTTTACAGCAGCAGCTCCATCGCTTCTGTCAGTGTGGCAGCCCATGAAGTAGGTCATGCGCTGCAGGATGCCAGGGGCTATTTGCCGCTCTCCTTAAGGGGCGCCCTTGTGCCTATTGCCAATTTTGGCTCCTCTGCAGCCTGGATTTTTGTAATCGGCGGGTTGTTTTTAGGTAACGAGAATGTAATTGATATCGGAATCCTGCTATACACAGCAGCAGTTGCCTTTACTGTGATTACCCTGCCTGTTGAATTTAATGCCAGCAGCAGAGCCCTCAGGCTTTTGGATGAAAGCGGCTTTATTACCCGAGAGGAATATGGCCCCTCGAAAAAGGTGTTAAGTGCAGCGGCTTTAACCTATGTGGCTGCCATGGCCACGGCCATTGCCCAGCTACTGAGGCTTATTGCAATAAGGGATCGAAGAAGATGAAAAAAGGTAACTATCTTGCTAGGACAGTTGCTAAAAATAGAATTTTCCCCTCACATAAAAACAGCAAAGACCATGTCTTTGCTTTTTGCCATAGAAACAACAAACTAGGAGGTTATCAATGAATGCAAGGGAAGGTGCTGTAAAGGTACTTTATGAGATTGAGACCAAGGATGCCTATTCTAATCTTGCCCTCAATAAAGAGCTAAATCAAACAGATTATGGCCAACTTGAAAAGGGCTTTATGACAGAACTGGTTTACGGGGTCTTGGAAAATCAAATCTATATTGATTACGTAGTTGAAATTTTTTCTACGGTCAAACTAAAGAAAATTCATCCCATGACTTTGAATTTGCTGCGGCTTGGCATCTATCAAATTCTGTTTTTAGATCGAATACCTCAAGCCGCCGCTGTAAACGAATCAGTTAAGCTTGCCAAAAAATATGCAAAACGCTCCTCGGGCTTTATCAATGGCATTCTTAGAAGCATCATCAGAAATCCGGAAAGGATCACGCTGCCCGATGTAAAACAAAAACCAGTGGCGTTTTTGTCAATCAAATACTCTCATCCCCTTTGGATGGTTAGGCAGTTTTTAGATCATTTCAGCTATGAATTTACAGAAGACCTGTTGGCTGCAAATAATTATACCCCTGAGCTAAGCATGAGAGTCAACACCTTGAAGACCACCTTTTCTGATTGCGTGAATGCTTTGGAGAATCAAGGGATAAAAGTAACTCAAAGTGCTCATCTGGAGGAGGCCCTTAGGGTAAAGGGGGTAGCTTCTCTGACAGAACTGGATTTATTCCAACGGGGGCATCTCTATATACAGGATTTTGGTTCTATGCTCATTGGTCGGGTGGTGGATCCCCAGCCAGGACAAATGGTAGTGGATGTCTGCAGTGCCCCGGGGGGGAAGGCCACCCATCTGGCTCAGTTGATGAATAATCAGGGGCAGATTCTGGCAAGGGACATCTATCCCCATAAGGTGAAGCTGATTCGTGGAAATGCAGCCCGACTGGGAGCCTCCATTGTAAAGCCTGAGGCCTTTGATGCCCTGGAGGTGGATTCTAAATTAATTGGGCAGGCCGACAGGGTACTGGTAGATGCCCCCTGTACAGGCTTGGGAATCATTAGAAGGAAGCCAGAGATCAAATATCGTAAAAAACCAGAGGATATTACTGCAATTACAGGTCTGCAATTAAAAATCCTTCAAAATGCAGCCCAATATGTAAAGCCTGGGGGCAGCCTTGTCTACAGTACCTGTACTATTGACCCCAGGGAGAATGAAGGGGTTGTCAACAGATTTCTACAAGAGAACAGTGGGTTTCAGCTTGAAGATTTAGGGAAACAATATAAAGAGCTAATCCCTGGAGAACCCCAAGGGAAAATGGTGCAGCTTTATCCTAATGTCCACGGCACCGATGGATTTTTTATGGCAAAGCTCCATAGAACGAAGCGATAAATTTAAGGAAGTTAAGGATAGTTAAAATATTGGATCAGTTGAAGGGAGAATGAACTTGGTCGATTTATTAAGCTTAACCAAGGAGGAACTATATCAATTTATTGAAGGTCTGGGAGAAAAGAGCTTTAGAGGAAAGCAAATCTTTCAATGGCTCCATAGGGGAGTCAAATCCATTGATGAGATGACTAATTTATCAAAGGCCTTGAGGGAACAGCTAAAGGAAAGGGCCTCTATTAATCAGATAAAAATAGAGACAAAGCTGGTTTCAAAAATTGATGGGACAACAAAGTACTTATTTTTATTAGAGGATCGTAATATAATAGAAGGGGTTGTAATGAGTTACAAGCATGGGTTGACCGCCTGTATTTCCTCCCAAGTGGGCTGTTCAATGGGCTGTACCTTCTGCGCCTCCACCAAGGGTGGTCTGGTACGAAATTTAACTGCAGGAGAAATGCTTGGGCAGATTTTAACCATGGAAGCGGACCTGAGAAAACGGATTTCCAATATCGTCATGATGGGGAGCGGAGAGCCGCTTCACAATTTTAAACAGATGACAAAGTTTTTAAGGATAGTCAATGATGAAGACGGCTTAAATATCGGAAACAGACACATTACCGTCTCTACCTGTGGCTTGGTTCCTGAAATAAGAGCCCTGGCGGATCTTCAAATACCCATCAACCTGGCTATTTCCCTCCATGCCCCCACCGATGAACTACGAAAAAAGATGATGCCTGTTGCACAAAGATATAGTATTTATGATATCATAGAAAGTTGTCAATACTATTTGAAAAAAAACAATCGCAGAATCACCTTTGAATATGCCCTTATTCAAGGGCTGAATGATGGAGAGGAGGATGCAAGAATTTTAGCCTATGAATTGAAGGGGCTATTGTGTCATGTTAATTTAATTCCTGTCAACCAGGTGGATGAAACTCCTTACAAAAAATCCCATCGGGACCGAATTAAAACCTTCGAGGGGATTTTAAAAAGGGCCGGGATAGAAACCACCCTCCGAAGGGAAATGGGGGCTGATATCCAGGCGGCCTGCGGGCAATTGCGAAATCGTTATTTAGAAAGCAAGCAGAAGTAGGAAATACATGGAAAGACAGGAATCCTGCAGGGTGAAAAGAAAAAGGATTTTATCGAAGAATGTAGAATATAAATAGGGTTAGGAGGGGTGTATCTATGAAGGTTGGTGTCGTAACAGACGTTGGAAAGGTAAGGGAAATCAATCAGGATAATTATTGTATGATAGATGAGAATATACAGCTTTTTATGGTTGCTGACGGTATGGGAGGGCACAATGGCGGTGAAGTAGCCAGCCTGATTGCAATCAATACGATTAAAGAGCATATTGTAAAATATATTGATGATGAGCTTAACCTGCTAGAGGAGGAGTCCATTAAAGGCATTTTGTTTGAGGCCTTTAATCGGGCCAATAGGGATATTTTAGAGCGTGCAAGAAATGACGCCACCTGCGATGGCATGGGCACCACTGCTACTCTGGCCCTAAAGGTAAGGGATAAGCTGCTGGTGGGCCATGTGGGTGACAGCAGGGGCTACTTAATTCATCAAGGTGAAATTAAGCAAATTACTCAGGATCATTCCCTGGTGGCTGAGCTGGTGAGAAGAGGAAGTATTTCTGAAAGGGAGGCCATGAGACATCCCCAAAAAAATATCATTACCCGGGCCCTGGGAACAGATTCCCAGGTAAAGGTAGATATCACTATGATTGATTTTGTCCAGGGAGATACGCTGATTCTCTGTAGTGACGGCTTGAGTAATTTTGTCGATCCCTATGAAATTGAACAGATGGTTCTGGAAACAGAGGACCCTCAAGCAAGCTGTGATGCCTTGGTGGCATTGGCCAATCAACGGGGAGGCTATGATAACATCACCGTCATGGTGGTAAAAAATATTCCTGGTAAGGAAGGCAGGTGAGGACATGATTGGTAAAATTTTAGGAAATCGATATGAAATTGTTGAAAAAATCGGTGGCGGTGGTATGGCAGTTGTCTATAAGGCGAAATGTAATCTGTTAAATCGATATGTGGCTGTGAAAATACTCAGGACCGATTTTACAAATGATAAGGATTTAATTGATAAATTCAAAAGAGAATCTCAAGCTGCAGCCAGCTTGTCCCATCCAAACATTGTAAATATTTATGATGTAGGTGAAGATCAAGAAATCTATTATATTGTCATGGAATACGTGGCAGGAAAGACCCTGAAGGAGCTTATTAAGGAAAAGGGTCCCCTGGAATTTGATGAAATTATTGATTTTAGCAAGCAAATTGCCTATGCATTGCGACATGCCCATCATAACCATATTGTTCATCGGGATATTAAGCCCCATAACATATTGGTTACCCATGATCATCGGGCCAAGGTCACTGACTTTGGTATTGCCTTGGCAGCCACCTCCTCTACCATGACCAATGCCGGCAGCGTTATTGGCTCTGTCCACTATTTTTCACCGGAGCAGGCCAGGGGTGGCTATACAGATGAAAAATCAGACCTTTATTCCCTGGGAATCGTCATGTATGAAATGGCCACAGGCCGGGTTCCCTTTGAGGGAGAAAGTCCTATCAGTATTGCGCTAAAGCATATTCAAGAAAAACCAACGCCACCTGTTACCTATAGACCAGATCTGCCCCAGGGGCTATCGGATATTATGGCGAAGCTGATGGAAAAAAAGCAGTCCGCCCGATTCCAAAATACAGAAGAGCTTTTAGTGGAATTGAATCAGTTTAGAAAGGACCCCCATGGTCACGGTCTTAGGGAGCCAATCAGTGAGGTGGATTCCCCCACCCAGGTGATTCCCGCCATCACTGCTCGGGACATGGAAGAAACCATAAAGGAAAGACCAAAACCCGTAAAGGAGCCGCCCCAAAAGAAAAAGAAGGGGGTCAGTAAAGGAATTGTCATATCAGCTGTTTTGGCAGCCCTCTTGGCGGCATTGCTGTTTACCTTTGGCTTCTTCTATCTTGGGGGGCTATTAAGGGGCAGCAATGATGTGGAGATACCCAAATTTATCGGTGAAAGCAAGGAAAGCGCAGAGAGTAAGGCAGCAGAACAGGAGCTTTTAATAGAGTGGGCCGATGGAGAATATAATAGTGAGGTGCCTGAGAATTATGTTGTAGATCAAAAACCCTCCGAGGGAATGAAGGTGAAAAAAGGATCACGGATCACCCTAACCCTTAGTCTGGGAAAACAGCAGGCAGTGGTGCCTAGGCTCGAGAATGAAAATGAAATGGATATACCATTAAAGCTGCGGGATGCTAAGCTTAAGGGTGAAAGACACGAGGAGCACAGCGATTTACCAATAGGAACCGTTATCAGACAGAATCCTCAAGCAGGTGAGAAGGTCCAGGAGAACTCAACGGTGGAATATTGGGTAAGTCTGGGGCCTGAGGTTGAAGAAATTTTAATGCCCAACTTAATTGATATGGATTTAGAGAGAGCTAAAATTACGTTGAACAATTATAACCTGCAATTAGGCCAGGTTTCAGAGGGATACGATGAGCGATATGAAGATAATGAAGTCATAGAACAAAGTGTTCAGCCAGCCTCACCGGTGGAGGAAAATACAGTGATTAATTTGACGGTCAATGTGGTGCCTGAGGACATAGATGGAGAAGTGCCTGGTCCAGGTGAGGGAAATGGAGAGGGTCAAGGCAATGGTAATGGTAACGGCAATGGAGAAAGAGACCCTGAGGATATCACCACCGGGGCTGTTACAAAACCAATCACCGTAGAATTAAGGGACCATAGCGGTGTGGTGAACGTCGATCTATACAATGTGACCTCAGGGAAGCAAAAAATTCAAAGTATTCGTCATGACATTGATAAGGATGGAAAAAGCATTAATTTCTCAGTAACCATATCCAGTGATCAGGTATATGAAATCTATGTAAACAACGTATACTATACAGATTATAAGCTTAAATTTTAATATCAAAGAGTTAACTAAAGAGAATTCCTTAAGGGATGTAGAAAACTGGGAGGTTTTGAATGGAAACAGGTAGGATTATTAAGGGCATCGGCGGATTTTATTATATTGATTTTCATGGTAAGACCTACGAATGTAAGGCTCGAGGAATCTTTAGAAAAAACAAGCTGGTGCCCATGGTGGGGGATTATGTATCCTTTTCCATCACCGATGAAGCCCAGCAGTTGGGAATGATTGAAGAAATAAAAGACAGAGAAACGGAATTAATCAGACCTGCCGTTGCCAATGTGGATCAGGCGGTGGTAGTTTTCGCTGCCGCTCAGCCTGAGCCTAATCTTTCCCTTCTGGATCGATTTTTGGTATTGGCAGAAAGTCAAGGACTGGAAATTATCATTGTGATTAATAAAATTGACCTGGTTGAGCCCTCCCGTCTAAAGAAGATAAAGAATATTTATAGCCACACGGGGTATCCGTTGATTTTCACCACTAGAACCCAGAAGGATACCATCGATGGGCTGCGATCCCTATTGACCGATAAGACAACGGTCTTTGCAGGGCCATCGGGGGTAGGGAAATCCACCCTCTTAAATAATATTCAATCTAATCTTGTGATGGAGACCGGGGCAATCAGCACCAAGACTGAGCGTGGAAAACATACCACCCGTCATGTGGAATTAATTCCATTGGATAGCGGGGGCTGGGTAGTGGATACCCCCGGTTTTAGCTCCTTAAGCGTGGATTTTTTCCAGGAGCAGGATTTATCCCATTTCTTCAAGGAATTTGCCCTTCCTATGGAAACCTGTCGCTTTAGCAGTTGTATCCATGAAAATGAGCCCCATTGCGGCGTAAAGGAAGCAGTAGAGTCAGGGGAAATCGCCTTGGGACGATATGAAAGCTATCTGCAGCTTCTAGCGGAAATCAGAAAAAATAGGAGGTACTAGCCGTGATTAAATTAGCCCCATCAATATTATCAGCAGATTTTGCTAATTTATTGTCGGATGTAAAAAAAGTAGAGGAGGCGGGCTGCGACCTATTGCATATTGATGTCATGGATGGACACTTTGTTCCCAATATAACCCTGGGGCCTATGATTATTGAAAGCTTAAAGGGGAAGACAACCTTACCCTTTGATGTCCATCTGATGATTGAACAACCAGATCAATATATTCCAGACTTCGTAAAGGCCGGAGCCCAAATCATTTCAGTCCATAGCGAGGCCTGTATACATTTACATCGTACAATACAGCTTATTAAGCAACAGGGGGTAAAGGCCTGTGTTGCCCTAAATCCAGCAACACCCCTTACGGCTATTGAAAATGTGCTTCAGGATTTGGACATGGTATTGATTATGACTGTCAACCCTGGATTTGGGGGGCAGGCCTTTATCGAGGCCATGATTCCCAAAATTAAAAGCCTCAGGGAAGAAATTACCAGAAGGGGTCTAAAGGTAGATATTCAGGTGGATGGCGGAATTAAGCCCGACAACATACATTTAGTTACCCAGGCCGGGGCCAATATTATTGTGGCAGGTAGTGCTATCTTTAATAGTGAGTGCATTCCTGATACAGTGACAAAAATGAGGAAAAATGCAATTCCCTATCAGCAGCTTTAGTTCTGGGGAAGCAGAAAATAGGAGTGTCAAAATGGAAGTAATAATTATTGCCAATGGAGAAGTTACTGGATTAGGGGATTTACTTTCTCGATTTCCCAAGGATACCTATATCATCTGTGCCGATGGTGCAGCAAGGCATTTGGTGAACCTGGGCCTTACCCCAAGTCTTTTAGTTGGTGACTTTGATTCCATTGCTTTGGAAGATTTAGAATGGATGAAGGAAAGGGCTGTGGAGCTGAGACAATTTCCTGCCAAAAAGGATTTTACAGACTCAGAGCTGGCCCTGGAATATGCCCTTGAGCTGAAGCCCAACGGCATTACGATAATAGGCGGCATAGGCTCCCGCTGGGACCACAGCCTAAGCAATATCCTTTTCTTAGATCGGCTCCATGGTCTGGGAATTAAGGGGAGGCTCATTGATGCAAAGGGCCAGCTAACCATTACCGATAATTTGATAGAGCTGGAAGGAGAACCAGGGGAGATTGTTTCTATTATTCCTCTGACAGAGGCAGTAGAAGGGGTTACTTTAAAGGGGCTGGAATACCCCTTAACAAATCATTACATCCCCAGGGGTAGCTCCCTTGGCATCAGCAACCGATTGCTGGGAAACCAGGCAACCATTTCTTTAAAAAAGGGAACACTGTTGGTCTTTCAGGGAAGAGAATACTAAAAAATGTCCACTGGTCAGTGGCATTTTTTTTATTTTAGAATATAATGGGTAAAGAGAAAAAATAAAGTAGGTGATATTATGTTTCAAAGAAGAAGGCGAAGAAGACATCATCTATCCCTGGCAAGCCTAATAGGCCTTGCCCTCACTGCCCTTGGCATTGGAATCTTAATTTTTACAATACCCTTTAAATTTTGGATTTTTATTTTTGGATGTGGCTGTATCGTAGTGGGAATTATCATATTTCAGTTTTAAGCTTTAGCACAGGGGGTAATAATAGCATGAAGGACAATATATGGGGGCTATTGAGATCAAGGCAACTAGGTATCAGAATGGACAGGCATCAAAAAAGGCAATATAAAAAGCCTACCCTGCTAAATAGGTGGCTTTTATATCATCTGAAAAATTATAATGCTCTTTCAACTTTTCCTGATCGTAAACATCTCGTACAAACGCTGATTCTCTTTGGAGTACCGTTAACAATCGCTCTGACTCTTCTTAAATTGGGAGACCAGGTTTTACTATTGTGTCGGTTAGAGTGACTTACTTGATTTCCAAATACCTTTCCCTTAGCGCACACGTCACAAACTTTTGCCATGATATACACCTCCTTTAAACAAGGGCAAACTTAAAAACATAATAATATTAACATATTTACTTTAATTTTGCAATGATAATGTTTGAATTATTCATAGGTCCTTTATTTTTGGAAAAAATTTTGTCAGGGGCCATCCCTTTTGGGGTTTTTTGTTGAACATTCCCTATAATTCATATACAATAAGGATAGATATTTTTCAAATAATAACCTTAATTGCTAAGAGCAAGCAGAAATATTTGTTTACAGGATGAAAATTGGGCTCCTTGGGAAAATTAAAGGAGACCTGAGGTGTTGCAGAAAATGAAATTTACTCAGCAGGGTACATCGGTTCCCAATGGGTTATATAAAAGTAAAGGAGGAATACATATGCCTGGTAAGATATCGAATGAGCTTGGGACAATTATCATTGACGATCATGTATTGGCTTCTATTGCAGGAGCCTCGGCGATGGAATGCTATGGCCTGGTAGGAATGGCGGCTAAATCTGCTGCAGGTGGATTAGTAGAACTGTTAAAGCGAGAGCAGTCCAGCAAGGGTGTAAAGGTACAGACCACTGATGATACCATTATAATTGATTTGTTTGTGATTGTGGAATTTGGTACAAGGATTTCTGTTGTTGCCAACAATATTATCGAAAAAGTAAAATACAATATTGAAAACCTGACAGGAATGAAGGTGAAAAAGGTTAATATCTCTGTTCAGGGTGTAAGAGTTGAAAAGTAATTTAAGGAGGTACTAGGGTTGATAATCGAATATATAGATGGGCAACTATTTAAGAAAATGATCTTTGAAGGAGCGCAATCACTAGAACAGAACAAGCAGATTGTTAATGCGTTAAACGTATTTCCTGTTCCCGATGGTGATACCGGGACCAATATGTCCTTAACCATGCAGTCGGCTGTAAGGGAAGTAAAGGCTGTTAATACCAATTCTCTAGAAGAGATTGCAGGAGCCCTGGCAAATGGCTCCCTAATGGGCGCAAGGGGAAATTCAGGCGTTATTCTCTCTCAGCTATTCCGTGGCTTTGCCAAGGGAGTAAAGGGTAAGAAAAAATTGACCACCATGGATTTGGCAAAGGCATTGAAGAGCGGTGCAGACACGGCTTATAAGGCTGTTATGAGGCCTGTAGAGGGAACCATATTAACTGTTGCCAGAGAAAGTGCTGAAAAGGCCTTACTCATTGCTAAAAGGGAAAAAAATCATGTGGTTTTTCTAGAAAAGGCCATCGCTGAAGCAGAGGAGACCCTAAGAAGAACCCCTGAAATGTTAAAGGTCTTAAAGGAAGCAGGGGTAGTTGACAGTGGCGGTAAGGGACTTATTTATATCTATGGAGGTGCCTTGGCGGCCTTGACCGGCAAGACCACCCATATTGAGGATGAAGAAATTACTCAAATTGTGATAGAGGATGAGCACCATCATGGTGAAGATTTGGAATTTGGCTATTGTACAGAGTTTATCATCCGTGGGGCCCATGTGGATACAGAGGCCTTAAAGAGTAAAATTGAGACCTTGGGAGATTCCATGCTAGTGGTGGGAAATGAGAATGTCGTAAAGGTACATATTCATACCAATAACCCTGGAAAGGTAATGGAGTATGGGATTGAGCTGGGACCCTTAGCCGATATTAAGGTTGATAATATGAGGCTGCAGCACAGACCCACAGCTGAGTCCCCTGTGAAGACCCAGCCAAGGGAAGCTGAGGCAAAGGCCTATGGTATGATTACAGTCACCATGGGTAAGGGATTAACGAAAATCTTTAGTGATTTGGGAATAGACCAGATTATTGAAGGGGGCCAAACCATGAATCCAAGCACCGAGGATTTCTTAAAGGCCATTGATGAAACCAATGCAGAAACAATTTTTATTTTGCCTAATAACAGCAATATTATTATGGCTGCCAATCAAGCAAAGGAAATTTCCTCAAAAAACATCCAGGTAATTCCTTCCAAATCTGTACCCCAGGGAATTACTGCGGCATTGGCTTTTAATCCAGAGGCTGCAATTGAAGAAAACGAGGCTGAAATGACAAAGGCCTTACAAAATGTAAAAACTGGTCAGGTAACCTTTGCTGTTCGAGATACCAGCTTTAATGATATTGTCATTGAAAAGGACGATATTTTAGGAATCGGTAATGGTGAAATCAAAGCCTCTGGTAAAGGGGTAGAGGCAGTCTCATTAGAACTGCTAAAGAAAATGGTTTCTGATGAAGATGAGATGATTACCCTGCTCTATGGTGACGAAGTCAGTGAAGAGGAAGCAAATCATTTGGTAGAGTTGGTTGAAGAAAGCTTTCCCAACTGTGATGTAGAGATTTATTATGGTGGGCAGCCCTTATATTATTATATTTTTTCTGTAGAATAACAAACAGTTTACTGCTATGTAAGTTGTTAAAATCCCTTTTTTCAACCCTTAGAAAGCTAGCCCAAGGTTTACTCTTGGGCTCTTAATACTGGACTTTCTATTTTATAATGATAGGGCTTTTAACAGAGGGTTTCGCATATCCCACCATAGCAGTTTACTGTTTTCATTTTTTTCTGTTATAGTAACATACCATGGAATGGAAGGCTTTTAGGAGTGAGAGAATGGATTTATTAAATCAAAATATACAATTTCTTCCTGGGGTAGGGCCTAAAACTGCCCAAAGGTTACAGCGTCTAGGGATACATAGAATAGAGGATTTACTGTATCATTTTCCCAGGGATTATGATGATCGAAGAAAGACAAAAAAAATCAATCAGTTGATTCCCGGTGAAAGGGTTACGCTGCGGGGGGAGCTGGTGGGAGAGCCAAGGGTTAAGGGCGGTCGAAGACGAGCCTCTGTTTTGCAATGTGTTTTACGGGATGAAACAGGAAGGCTATTCCTTACCTTCTTTAACATGCCCTACCTGATGACAAGGCTGAAGCCAGGGATGGGATTGCTGGTAAATGGAGAGGTAAAACGGGGGACCCATGATCTAGAAATGGTCAATCCCAATTTTGAACTAATAGGCCAGGAATCACCCGTACCCTCAAATTTAATTGCACCAATTTATCCAAGCACCGAAGGACTTAAGCAAATTCAATTAATTAATTTACTAAAAGGACTGCTTAATCAGGTGGAATCCATAGAAGACTATTTACCTCAAGCGATACTAAAGCATAATCGGCTGTGTGATCTAAATTTTGCTTTACAGAACATCCATTTCCCAGACTCAGAAAAGGCCTTAAAAATAGCTAAGTATCGTCTTGTATTTGAAGAATTCTTTCTGCTTCGGCTGGCATTAGCACGAATTAAAAAGAACTATGCCCGTTCAAAAATGGGCTATGGCTTGGAGGAACCCCAGGCCCTGGAGCAATTGATTAATAGGCTGCCCTTTCAGCTGACGGGGGCCCAGGAAAAGACCCTTAGGGAAATTATCGAGGATTTGAAAAAAGCCACACCTATGAATCGATTAGTTCAAGGGGATGTGGGCTCTGGAAAAACAATTGTAGCCCTATTGGCCCTTTATATGACCGTATTAAATGGATACCAGGGTGTGATGATGGCCCCTACAGAAATTTTAGCAGAACAGCATTATCAATCCCTGTCAGAGATATTCGATCCCCTGGGAGTCAAGGTTGGGCTTCTGGTGGGCAGTCTGAAACCCAGTGCGAAAAGACGTCTATTAGAGGAGATAGCCATTGGTGAAATCCATGTGGTGGTGGGGACCCATGCAGTGATACAGGGGGGCGTGGATTTTAGCAATTTAGCCCTAGCCATTACTGATGAACAGCACCGCTTTGGTGTCCGGCAACGGGCAATGCTGGCTAACAAGGGAAGAAATCCCCATGTATTGGTGATGACGGCTACGCCGATTCCCAGGACCCTTGCCCTAATCCTTTATGGAGATCTGGATATCTCTATTATAGATCAGATGCCTCCGGGACGAAAGCCGATCAAAACCAGTAAGGTCAGCATCCATAAAAAACACCAGGCCTATGACTTCGTTAAGGGAGAGCTGAAAAAAGGAAGACAGGCCTATGTGGTCTGCCCCTTGGTGGAGGAATCTGAAAAAATAGAGGCTCAATCAGCGGTGGAAATTGCTGAAGAACTATCCTCTTCAATCTTTACTGATTATAGGGTGGGCCTGCTCCATGGAAAAATGCTTGCCAGGGATAAGGAATTGATTATGGCTCAGTTTAAGGCAGGGGAAATTCAGGTGCTGGTATCTACCACAGTTATTGAGGTAGGGGTAAACGTACCCAACGCCTCAGTAATGCTGATAGAAAATGCTGAACGTTTTGGCTTGGCTCAGCTTCACCAATTGCGGGGGAGGGTAGGCCGAGGAGCCTACCAATCCTATTGTTTGCTAGTACATAACAGCAAAACCGATGTGGCTAAGGAACGGATGGCCATTATGGTAGAATCCAACGATGGCTTTGTCATATCTGAAAAGGATTTATCCTTGAGGGGGACCGGGGAGTTTTTCGGAACAAGGCAGCATGGACTGCCGGAATTTAAAATCGCCAATATTTTTAGGCATATTCGTATACTAAAACAGGCAGAGGATCAGCTGGACGAGCTCCTTAAGGAGGACCCTGAGCTGTGTCTTGAGACTTATCCAATTCTTAGAAAAAAAATAGAAGAAAAATATGAAAGTCTTTTAGAGGAAATTCCCATGAGCTAGTACCCAGTGCAATTAATTTTCGAGATGACACAGGGGCACTAGACTGATGAAAAATTTATTTTTGGTCAAAATAATACTGAAATACCCATTGCTGTCATATGAAAAAATATTTTGTTAAGAAATAATCACTGTGTTAGAATATTGATATAGGAAGAAGGCGTTACAATGAGGGTCATTGCTGGCAAGGCAAGGGGACACAGGCTTAAATCTCCAGAGGATATGGACATTCGCCCCACCTCTGATCGAGTTAAGGAATCAGTATTTAATATGATTCAAAGCCGTCTGATTGACGGTGTGGTGGTGGATTTATTTTCTGGAACAGGAAATTTAGGCATTGAAGCCCTCTCGAGGGGGGCAAAAAAAGTCTATTTTGTTGATAAAAGCAAGAAAAGTACAGAAATTATTCGCTTCAATTTAGAAAAAACACGGCTGAGTGAAGGAGCCGTCATTATGAATCAGGATGCGGTCAGTGGAATTCTAAAGCTGGTCAATCAACAGGTAAGGGCTGATATTATACTGATGGACCCACCCTATGGTAAAGGGCTTTTAGTCCCGGTGATGGAGGCAATTGTAGCCAATGGTCTCCTGAGCAGACAAGGAATGATAGTAGTAGAGCATGCAAGGGAAGACACTATTAAAGACGAAATTAGAGGGTTAGACAACGTTCGGAAAAAGGACTACGGAAATACCAGCGTTTCCTTTTACCAGATGAGGGAGGAACAATAAATGAAAATTGGAATTTATCCGGGAAGCTTTGATCCTATCACTAATGGGCACCTGGACATAATTGAAAGGGCTTCTCAGATCTGTGACGAAGTAATTGTTTCAGTATTAAAAAATCAGAGTAAAAAGGGAATGTTTACTCTGGAAGAAAGGGTGGACTTGATTCAGGAGGTAATTCGGCCCTACCCCAATGTAAAGGTGGAATGCTTTTCTGGGCTGTTGGTTGACTATGTGAAGCTAAAACAGGCTAATGTAATTATTAAAGGGCTAAGGGCAGTTTCTGATTTTGAATACGAATTTCAGATGGCCTTAATGAATCGTAAATTGGCTCCGGATGTGGAAACTGTTTTTCTGATGACCAGCAGTAAATATTCTTACTTAAGTTCTAGCCTAGTAAAGGAAGTTGCATCCTTTGGTGGATGTATTGAGGGACTAATCCCTGATACAATTAGAAAGGCCATATTAAGTAAACTATAAGGTTGAAGTAAGGGGGATGTTTGATGAAGGTATTAAAGCTATTGGAAGAGTTAGAGGATATTGTGGAAAGTGGTTCCTCCATTCCTTTTGCCCATAAGGTATTGGTGGATAAAAATGAAATTCTGGAATTGATTAAAGAAATTAGAATCCAATTACCCGATGAAATTAAGCAAGCCCAATGGATTAAAGAGGAAAGACAGCGTATTTTAGTGGAAGCCCAGCAAGAGGCAGATGTTGTTTTAGAGGAAGCCAATAAGCATATTATGGAAATGGTAGACGAAAATGAAATAACAAAGGCTGCCCGTCAACAGGCTTCAGAAATCATTGCCCAGGCCCAAGTCAACGCCAAGGAGCTTAGAATTGGGGCTAGAGATTATGTGGACGAGCTTTTGGGACAAGCAGAAAATTCCTTTATCAAATTAATTGAGACCATACAAGAAAATCGAAACGAAATAAAGGGGATGAAATAGTCCCCTTATAAAAACAGCACCTGGCCTATTGATGGGCATAGTGCTGTTTTTTTAGTTATAGTAAAGTCTATTTTTAGCGACGGCCCCTTCGCAGTTTTTCTATGATCGTCAGTAGTATCGAGACCAATAGAGCAAAAAAGAAAAGACCGATAATTACCAGCATGAAAAGCTCCACCGACAGCTTAAGATTAGAAGAAATTTGACTGACATAGTTTATTTGATTGACAGCAGCTGCTGGACTGACGAAATCAATAAATGGAGAAAGTAAAGGATAAAGGCAATAGACCAAAATTAGGGCAAGGGCACCATGTAATAATTTAGAAATAAGATATAGACCAGTTTTAATATCAGAGGTACTGATAATGCTAATGGCCTGAGCATGGATGGAAAAGCCGCTCCAGGCAATAATAAAGGAGGCTGCCGCCATTCGGGCCAATAGACTAACCTGGCTGATTTCAGCCACGATCTGGCTGCCATTGGTAATTTCAAAAATCCCGACAAAAATAGCCTTCATTAGAGCGGAGTTGATCCCTAGGGGTCTAAGGAGATAGACAATAAAATCGCTAACTCCGATTAAACTCAAAACATTGGTAATAACAGAAAAGAGTATAATAAAGCCTCCCACCATCAGCATGGTGTTAAAGGATTCTTTAACAGCATTCCCCAGCAGTATTCCAAAGGGGGGATTACTTCTTCGGCTTTGGACCAGCTGTCTAAGGGCTTTTTTGATGATATGGCCTTGATAAACCATTGGTTTATGATGGCTCTCCCTGCTGCCCCTGTAAAAACGAAAGACGATTCCGACTAAAATCGCTGACAAATAGTGGACAAGGGTGATAAAAAAGCCCACCTGGGAGGAGCGAAACATACCGACACCGACAGCCCCCATTAAAAATAATGGGCCTGAGGTACTACAGAAGGCAGCCAGCCGTTGCGCCTCATTCATAGAGAGCTGGCCCTCTGTCCGAAGCCTTGTAACAATTTTTGCTCCCACTGGATATCCCGAAGTAATACTCATGGTAAAGGCAAAGGACCCTTCACCGGGAACATTAAAAACTGGTCTCATAATTGGCTCCAGTAAAACACCGATAAATTTTACAACCCCTAGTCCAATTAACAGCTCTGCTCCAATAAAAAAGGGCAGTAGGGAAGGCAGCACAATGGTAAACCAGGTCACTAGTCCCCCGTAGGCAGCTTCAACAGATTCACTGGGAAAAACAACAATGGAAATCACAAAGAAAAGTACAACGATGACGAGGAGATAGGTATTGAAATAATATCGAAGTTTGGCTCGATAGCTTTCTTCAGAAAAAACTAGAATTAAAAGAAGCAATAAAACCCCCCAAAAAAGATAAATAAACATTGCCCAATTCCCCCAATGAAATTCAATTATCATTCAAGCCTTGCTTCCATAGGGAAGGAAGGCCCTATAAATATATATTGCCTTCCTCTGTTATATATGAATAAGTTTAAATTGGAATATAATGGGGACTGTGGGTATAGTCCATGGGCCCACTGCCCAGTTTGGTATCGGCTATGGTCAGGCGATAGATATCAGTGGCCCTAAGATCCAGCCTCAGCATTTTGTCGGCTGCCCCACTGGGGGGAATAAACTGATTGATCTTATTAATGATAGGAATACAGCTTTTGTCACTGGCAGCCTTAATCAATTGGCGGCCCCGGTTATTAAAGGCAAGAATTCTAGCATATTGGGGACCTCCCATACGCTGAAAATCCTGTATATCCTTAGCTTTAATTCCCAGAAGCTGGTGGAACATGATCCTTTGAATTCTTGTAAGGGGGTACCGCTTACTTTTAATGGATAGACAAAGTGATTCCAGGGTAGAATGATGTAGAGCATATCGTGTAATTCTATTTTCCAATCCCTCCGTAACATCAAAGACCTTTCGCAGCTCCTGGGGATCACTGCGCCGTAAAGCCGAAATTATCATTTGGTCGAAATGGCGGCTGTAGACTGGCCCAAGGCCCATGGCAAAGGATTCCTTAAGCAGCTGAAAGGTGGTATCTGGAACGGTGTTTCTTAAAGCATCCAGGGGATTTCCACCCTTAAGATGCTCTCGAATGGCAGTAGCACTGATAATTTCACCCTCAATTTCAGTGGAGTGATAGGATGCCTTTTTACGAAGAATGGTAGCGGGAATGATTTTGCTATTGAGGATAGTCAGAGCCTTTATATACTCAATTGAAAGGATATTATTGGGATGGGCTATGGCTTTTTTCAATTGATCCGAAGGGGTATTTTTACTATTCAAATACACCGCCAGGCCTTGACTTCGGGCAGCAGGGTAAGAAAAGCCCTTTTTTAAATAGGCCTGGATCAGCTGCACCAGCCCAGGGGGCGGGTTTACCAGTAGGGAGGCGATTGCAGTAAGCTCCTCAAGATTGCCGCTTTCACTGCCAAAGCAGAGGGTATCCACAATTCCCAAGGCATCTAATATTTTTACTGCCCCATAGGCAAATAATTCTGCTGTAGCACAGGCATAGGCAGTGGGAAGCTCAATGACTAGATCAACCCCTGCCAGCACAGCCATTTTTGCCCGAACCCACTTATGAAGCAGGGCTGGTTCCCCCCTTTGAAGAAAATTGCCGCTCATAACAGCCACCGAGTGAGTGGCCCTTGTGGCGGACATTGATTCCTGAAGGTGGTATAGGTGACCGTTATGAAAGGGATTGTATTCTGTGATAAGGCCTAGAACCTTCATAAGCATAACTCCTATTCTAAAGATTTGATTCTATATATACTATATTATTTCAAGATAAAAATAGCAATATGGTATAATATATGGAAATAATACAATAATATCATGATTAGTTTATCGAAATTGTATACAAAAGACGTGAAAAAACTTGAAATGTGATTCAAAATTTATTATGATTGATATGTAGAAACTTCACGAGATAACAAAATTTTTAGCATTATACTATATGTAATTAATAGGAGGTTGAGGAATGAAAGTATTAGTTTTAAACTGTGGTAGTTCTTCATTAAAGTATCAGCTGATTAATATGCAAAATGAAGAAGTGCTGGCGAAGGGGATTGCAGAAAGGATTGGAATTGAAGATGGCTTTGTGAAGCATGAGGCTATTGGAAAGGACAAGCTTTTTGTAGAAGAAAATATGGGTAACCATAAGGCCGCCATTAAAATTGTCTTAAAGGCCATCAGTGATCCTACCTATGGTGCGATAGAAAGTATGGATGAGATTTTTGCTGTTGGGCACCGGGTCGTGCATGGAGGAGAAAAGTTTACAGGTTCAATATTAATTACAGAGGAAGTAAAGGCTACGCTAGAGGAATGCTCTGATATTGCTCCTTTACATAACCCACCAAATCTAATGGGAATCTATGCTTGTGAAGAGATTTTGCCAAATGTTCCAATGGTAGCGGTATTTGATACGGCATTCCACCAAACAATGCCAAAATCCTCTTTCTTGTATGCCCTTCCTTACGAATTATATGAAAAATATCAAATAAGAAGATATGGCTTCCATGGTACTTCTCACAAATATGTGGCTCAAAGGGCAGCAGAATTGTTGGACAAGCCTTTAGAAAGCCTTAAAATTGTTACTTGCCACCTTGGTAATGGTGCTAGTGTTGCTGCTGTAGATGGCGGCAAATCCGTTGATACAAGCATGGGCTTTACCCCATTAGAGGGACTTGTCATGGGAACAAGATGTGGAGATATTGATCCAGCCATTGTTGCATTTCTACAGGATAAGGCGAAATTAAGCGTTGCTGAAATAAATAACATTATGAACAAAAAATCCGGTGTTCTTGGGATTTCCGGCATAAGCAATGACTTCCGAGACCTTGAATCAGCTTCTGCTGAAGGAAATGAGCGGGCACAATTAGCCCTTGATATATTTCACAAGCGTGTTAAAAAATATATTGGGGCCTATGCTGCTGAAATGGGTGGCTTAGATGCAGTTGTCTTCACTGCAGGTCTAGGAGAAAATTCAGCAGATACCCGTAAAGAGGTCTGCCAAGGCTTAGAATTCCTGGGCATTAAAATTGATGATGAAAAAAATAATGTAAGAGGGAAAGAAACGATTGTTTCTACCGATGATTCTGCTACAAAGGTATTATTAATTCCAACTAATGAAGAATTGATGATTGCAAGAGACACAGTCAAATTAGCATAATCAAGAGACCCAATTGTTTTAATACAACGAGAAATCTAGGAATCAGATTGATATCTTCTGTCTCATAGAAAATCTTGTTATCCTTATTGCTTAAAAGCCAGCACCCTTACGTATACCATTCAGGCTGCGTTTGCTGGCTTTTCTTGCTTTTAAGCTAAATCTTAAATAAGCTCTCTCCAATCTTTCCGGTAGGGTATCAAGATAAAATACTTGACAAAGCTTCTATTCGTTTGTATAATCAATTTTAGCGATGGTTAAGAGGTGAATTCTGTGAAAATTGATTTGAAAGCACTAAAAAGAGAGAAAAAAGATCAAGTGGACTTGAATTTTGTTGTGAATCTTGATACTATTGATTATTATGGAGATCAAATTAAACTACTGTCGCCCATTGAAGTTACGGGAAAGTTATATGTGATCGATCAAAGACCCTATCTTAACTGTAGGTTTAGGGCTGAGCTATTGATGAACTGTAGTCGCTGTCTTAAACCAAGTACTTATTGGCTTAACGAAACAATCAATGCCGAGTTGGTTCATGAGGATTTTGAGGAGGATGAAGCATCGGATTCAGATGACTTGATTTTCTATCAAGATGAAATGATTAATCTGGAGGAAGTGATTAAAGAGAGCATTTATATGAATGTTCCTTTTCAAATGCTTTGTGCCGAAGACTGTAGAGGTCTTTGTGTCCATTGCGGTAAAGATTTAAATGTTGAACAATGCCAGTGTGCCGTAGCAGAAGAGGAGGAAGAAATATCAGATCCTCGGCTGGCTAAGTTAAAGGAATTGCTTAAAGACAATTAAGGAGGTGTTAAATATGGCAGTACCAAAGCGTAAAACGGGTAAATCAAAAAGAAATATGAGAAGAGCTGCAAACTCAAAATATGTTGCCGTAGGACTAGTAAAATGTCCTCAATGCCATGAGCCCAAGTTACCTCACCGTGTTTGCGGAGAGTGTGGTTACTATAAGAACAAAGAGGTTATGGAAACAAAATAATTGATACACAATAAATAGTAATGAGAAATCATTGCTATTTTTTTATGTTTAAGAAGCTACGGCTATTTTGCATATGTCTCATTTGTAGTCCAGTAGTTCTGTAAAACACAGCAAAATTGAGGAAATAGACAATAAGCTGTGGAAATAAGAAATGCTTGATTTTTGTAAAATGATAATATATACTTTATATTAGTATCAGGTACTATATATAAGTACTAAACTCAGAGGTGATGGAAAATGAAAAAAACAGGGAAAGCAGGGAAGCTCAGTAAAGCAAATCGCCAGAAAAAACTGGTGGAGCTGATGGAAGCAGATCCGTTTTTGACAGATGAGGATCTGGCTGAACGGTTTGCTGTCAGTATACAGACCATACGTCTTGATCGTCTAGAGCTTGGTATTCCTGAATTAAGGGAGCGTATTAAGCAGGTAGCAGAAAAGAATTACCAAAAAGTAAGAAGTATTATTGAGACCGAGATAGTTGGAGAGCTCATTGACTTAAAGTTAGGGGAAAGCGGTATTTCTATTTTACAGACCAATAGTGAAATGGCCTTTAGTAAAACGAATATTGTTAAGGGACATCACATCTTTTCCCAGGCTGAATCCCTTGCCATGGCCGTAATCGACGCTGATGTGGCCTTAACAGGGGTATCCAACATAAAATATTTAAGCCCCGTCTATGCAGGAGATCGATTGATTGCAAAGGCCGAGGTAGTGCGGGTTAGAGGCAATCAGCATTACCTCCACGTAAAAATAAATGTGAACCAGGAGCAGGTTTTTAGAGGGAAATTTATTTTAGTAGCCATAACAACCAGACAAGGGGGGATATCATGAGAATAGCTTTAGATGCCATGGGAGGTGACCATGGGCCAAGTGTAACGGTTCAGGGGGCTCTAGAAGCCGTTAGAGAATATGGAGTACATATCATTTTAGCTGGAGACAAGGAAATTCTGGAAAAAGAGTTAAGGGGTCATGAATATCCCAAGGATAAAATAGAAATACTCCATTGTACAGAGAAAATTGAAAATGAAGATAAGCCGGTCCAAGCCGTCAGAAGAAAAAAAGATTCCTCCATGGTGGTAGCCCTTAATCTGGTAAAGGAAGGAAAGGCCGATGGGGTGATCTCTGCAGGAAACACCGGGGCTCTGTTGGCGGGAGGACTATTTGTACTGGGAAGAATTAAAGGTATTGACCGCCCAGCCTTGGCTCCAGTGATTCCAAATGAAAAGGGGGCCTCTGTTTTAATAGACGGAGGGGCCAATGCAGACATTAAGCCTAGAAATTATATCGAATTTGGCCTGATGGGAAGTATTTATGCAAAGAGGCTATTGAAGCTGGATAAACCAAAGGTATGTATTGTAAATATTGGACTGGAGGAAGGAAAGGGGAATGACAGTACTAAGCAGGGCTATAAAGCCTGTAAGGGGGCTCCCTTCTACTTTGGAGGCAATGTAGAGGCCAGAGAGATTCCCGCTGGCTATGCCGATGTGGTTTTATGTGATGGTTTTACAGGAAATGTGGTGTTAAAGCTTACTGAGGGAGTAGCCTCTACTATTTTTAAGCTTCTGAAGGAGGAGTTCACCAGAAGTCCCATTAATAAATTAGGAGCCCTGCTGTTAAAATCAGGTCTCAGGGGCTTTAAAAAGCGATTTGACTATACGGAATATGGCGGAGCTCCCTTTCTAGGGGTGAAAGGAGTACTCATTAAGGCCCATGGAAGCTCTAATGGTAAGGCGATAAAAAACGCCATTCGCCAGGCTAAGCTTCTAATTGAAAGTGAGGTCATTGGTGAAATAACTGAGGAAATCAACAAGCTAGGAGATGATAAGATTGAATAAATTTTTTGCCGTGGGAATCGGTGGAACTGGCAGTTGCTTACCCGAAAAGGAATTAACCAATTTTGATATTGAGAAAATGGTTGATACCACTGATGAATGGATTCGTACAAGAACGGGAATCGCCAGTCGAAGAGTTAGCGATAACGAGACAGCTACTTCGGATCTAGCCACTGTGGCTGCTAAGCAGGCCCTAGGTCAGGCTGGGCTTTCTCCAGAGGAAATTGAGTTAATCATTGTAGCCACAGTTACCCCAGATATGGGCTTTCCTTCCACGGCTTGTATTGTTCAAAAAAACCTGGGCGCCCATAGGGCAGTGGCCTTCGATATTGAAGCTGCCTGCTCAGGATTTGTCTATGCCTTGACCATAGGGGAACAATTTATTAAAAATGGAACCTATCAAAATGCATTGATCATTGGGGCTGAAACCTTGAGTAAAATCCTGGATTGGGAGGACCGAAACACCTGCGTACTCTTTGGAGATGGGGCAGGGGCAGTGGTGCTAGAAAGAACCCAGGAGGGCTGTGGGATATTATCCTCTTACCTGGGGGCCGACGGAGCCAATGGCGGTGCCCTCTATCAGCCCGCAGGGGGTTCTCGAATGCCCGCCAGTGCCCAAACCCTGGCGGATCGACTTCATTATGTGAAGATGGATGGCAGCGAGGTCTTTAAATTTGCCGTTAGAGTGATGGGGAAAGCAGCTTTGGAGGCTATTAAAAGGGCAGAGCTTAACCTGGAGGAAATTGATTTTATGATTCCCCATCAGGCCAATATCCGAATTATAGAAGCGGCCTCTAAACGCTTAAAACTTCCCTTGGATAAAATATATGTAAATTTACATCAATATGGCAATATGTCTGCCGCATCCATCCCTGTGGCCTTGGATGAGGCTGTAAGAGGAAATAGAATTAAAAAAGATGACAAGATTGTACTGGTAGCCTTCGGTGGCGGTTTAACCTGGGCTTCAATGGTAATCAAATGGACAAAATGAGTCTGAATGGGCTAGGAGGGATCATATGTTTCAAACGAGAATTTGTCAGCTATTAAATATACAATATCCCATTATTCAAGGGGGAATGGCTTGGGTAGCGACAGCAGAATTGGCGGCAGCTGTTTCTGAAGCTGGAGGCCTGGGCATTATCGCCGCAGGCAATGCCCCTGCTGAAGTGGTAGAAAAAGAAATTCAAAAAGCAAAGGAACTGACTGAAAAGCCCTTTGGGGTTAATATTATGCTCCTTTCTCCCTTTGTAGATGAGGTGGTTGAGGTGGTCTATCGGGAAAGAATACCCGTGATTACCACCGGAGCAGGGAATCCTGGAAGATTTATTAATCAATTTAAGGAAATTGGTACCAAGATTATTCCCGTTGTTCCCTCAGTGGCTCTGGCAAAGCGTATGGAAAAGCTTGGTGCTGATGCTGTTATTGTGGAGGGAACCGAAGCCGGGGGGCATATTGGAGAATTGACCACCATGGTATTGGTGCCTTCGGTGGCCAGAGAAGTGTCTATTCCGGTGATTGCCGCAGGGGGAATCGTCGACGGCAAAGGACTTTTAGGGGCCCTTTCCCTGGGGGCAGAGGGAGTTCAAATTGGAACCAGGTTTATCTGTGCAACGGAATGTACTGCCCATGAAAACTATAAACAAATGGTGTTAAGGGCAAAGGATCGGGATGCCATTGTAACGGCCCGGGCCACAGGACATCCGGTACGAACCCTGAAAAATAAGCTTACAAAGGAATTTGCTGCCCTGGAAAAGACGGGAGCCCCCCTGGAAGAGCTGGAAAAGCTCGGGGTTGGGAGATTGCGCTTAGCCGTGGTGGACGGAGACATAGAAAATGGTTCTGTCATGGCGGGGCAGGTGGCGGCCATGGTCAGTCAAATACAGCCGGCAAAGGAGATTATTGAAGAGATTGTCCATGAAGCAGAGGCTCAAATGGAAGTCTTACAAAAATATAAGGGGGAATAGAAATGAAGAGGGTAGCGTTTGTTTTTCCCGGTCAAGGGGCCCAATATGTTGGAATGGGAAAAGAAATAGCCGCTAATTTCTCTGTGGCAAAGGAGACCTATGAGGAAGCCAGTGATTATTTGGGCTATGATATGGCAAAACTCTGCTTTGAGGGGCCTGAGGAGGAGCTGGTGAAAACAGAAAATACACAGCCCGCCATCCTTACTACTAGTATGGCCCTTCTGAGGGTCCTGGAGCAAGAGGGACGGGGCTGTGAAATGACGGCGGGCCTAAGTCTGGGTGAGTATACCTCCCTGGTGTTGGCAAAGGTCTTTGCATTCAAGGATGCCGTAAGAATTGTTAAAAATCGAGGTAAATACATGCAAGAGGCTGTACCCCTGGGAATAGGAACTATGGCAGCCATCTTAGGACTGGAAAGAGATACCCTTATGAATTGTCTTAAGGATGCTGGGGAATTTGGTGTTGTAGAGGCTGCAAATTTCAATAGTCCAGGGCAAATCGTTATTTCAGGGGAAATAAAAGCGGTGAATGCAGCCGTGGAAAGGGCCCTTGAGATGGGGGCCAGAAAGGCCATGACGCTACCCGTAAGTGCGCCCTTTCACTGCTCGTTGCTAAAGCCAGCGGGGGAAAGATTAGAAATAGAATTGAAAAAATACCCTATTTTAAGTCCACAGATTCCTGTTATCACCAATGTGGATGCCAAGGTATTGGCAGGACCAGAATCAGTCGTCCCTTCCCTGGTAAGTCAAGTAAGTAATGGGGTTCTGTGGGATGATTCTGTAGAGTTGATGCTTGAGCAAGGAATAGAGGCCTTTGTAGAAATAGGGCCGGGAAAGACCTTAACGGGCTTTATTAAAAAAATAGCCAAAAAGGCTGAACGTAAGGTTGAAACCTTTAATGTGGAAGACTTAGCCAGCCTAAATAAACTGTTAGCACCATAGGCAAGGAGGAATAAAATTGAAGCTAAATGGAAAAAATGCCATGGTAACCGGAGGTTCCCGGGGGATAGGCAGGGCCATTGCCCTGGCCCTGGCAGCGGCAGGGGCCAATGTCATCATTAATTACAGCAGCAATGAAGCAAAAGCGGCGGAAGTAGTTGAAGAAATAGAGGCCTTGGGAGTAAAGGGACTTGCCTTGAAGGCCGACATAGCCGATGCTCAAGCCGTGAAGAATATGTTTCAGCAGATCGAAGAAAGCTTTAACAAGGTCGATATTCTGATCAATAATGCCGGGATTACAAAGGATAACCTGCTAATTCGTATGAAGGAAGCGGATTGGGATCAGGTGATGGATGTCAATTTAAAGGGAGCATTTCTTTGTACCAAAGCTGTGGTGAGGAATATGATCAAGCAGCGGTCTGGAAAAATCATTAATATTTCATCAGTGGTAGGGGTCACCGGGAATCCAGGCCAAGCCAATTATTGTGCTTCAAAGGCTGGAATCATAGGATTTACAAAATCCCTGGCCCGGGAGCTGGCAGGAAAGGGAATAAATGTCAATGCGGTGGCACCGGGCTTTATCGAAACAGATATGACAGCCCAATTGCCAGAGGAGCTAAAAAACGAAATGCTGGCCGGCATTCCCCTAAGACGTTTTGGCAGCCCTCGAGATATTGCAGACACAGTGGTATTTTTAAGCAGTGATCATTCCGGCTATATTACCGGGCAGGTGATTGGCGTCAATGGCGGTATGGCATTATAATATCTTTTAATAAAATAATTAGATAATTTTAAGGAGGAATAAACATGTTTGAAAAAATTGTACAAATTATTGCAGATCAATTAGGAATCGATGATGTTAGTAAAATTCAACCAACAACATCAATTATGGGGGATTTAGAGGCTGATTCCTTAGATGCAGTTGAAATTATAATGGGAATCGAAGACGAATTTGGAATTGAAATACCTGACGAAGAGGCAGAAAAATTCAAAAATATCGGCGACATTGTCAAGTTTGTTGAAGCAAATCAATAGGAACTGAGACGTAACAGGAAGGGGGCTATCAAAATGCGAAGAAGGGTCGTTGTCACAGGGATCGGCTGTTTGACTCCCATTGGCATAGGTAAGGAAGAATTTTGGAGTAGCCTATTGGCAGGAAAATCTGGTGTTAACTACATTACTAAATTTGATACCACAGATTATCCCACAAAGATTGCTGCAGAGGTTAAGGATTTTAATCCCGAGGATTATATTGATAAAAAAGAAATGAAAAAGATGGATCGCTTTACTCAATTTGCAGTAGCTGCATCAAAGATGGCTATGGAGGATGCCGGATTAAATTCAGAAAGCCTCGAGGCTGAGCGGTTTGGTGTTGTATTAGGCACTGGCATTGGGGGTATTGGAACCTTTGAGGAGCAATATCAGAGGTTATTGGAAAAGGGGCCTAAGCGGGTAAGTCCTTTCTTTATTCCAATGCTCATATCAAACATTGGCTCTGGCTATGTTTCCATGATTCTTGGGGCTAAGGGGCCCAATACTACCGTGGTCACCGCCTGTGCCTCCTCTACCAATGCTATCGGCGAGGCCTTTAAAATCATTGAACGGGGAGCCGCCGAGGTCATGGTAACGGGAGGAATGGAGGCTTCTATTACCTCCTTATCCATAGCAGGCTTTAGTACAATGAAAGCCATGTCTACTAACAATGAGGATCCCCAAGGGGCCAGCAGACCCTTTGATTTAAATCGTGATGGTTTTGTGATGGGAGAAGGCTCAGGTATTTTAGTATTAGAGGAATTAGACCATGCCCTAAAGCGGGGAGCAACCATCTATGCAGAAATGGTAGGCTATGGAATGAGCGCTGATGCCTACCATATAACAGCTCCTTCCCCAGAGGGTGAAGGGGCAGCCAGATCAATGCTTGAAGCTCTGGGAGATGCAGGTATTGTCCCGGAGGACATAGATTACATTAATGCCCATGGTACAAGTACACCCTACAATGATCAATTTGAAACCATGGCGATTAAGCGAGTATTTCAAGATCATGCTTATCAACTATGTGTCAGTTCAACAAAATCTATGACAGGACACCTTTTAGGGGCCGCAGGTAGTATTGAAGCCATTGCCTGCATCATGGCCATTGACAGGGGAATGATTCCCCCCACCATTAACCTGAAAGATCCGGACCCAGACTGTGACTTAGATTATGTGCCCAATACGCCCCGAGAAAGGGAGGTTAACTATGCTCTCTCCAACTCCTTGGGTTTTGGTGGACACAATGCTACCATTATTATAAAGAAGTATCAATAATATAGAAAAAAATAATTATAGAGGGGAAATTCTCTATAATTATTTTTTTGTATGATTGTATTATTATCGCTGCCAATATATAATTAAAACCTGGTGGAGGATTTTGTTAATATTTGGAGAAGACTAAAGATAAACAAAGAAAAGGGTAAGTATTGAATTATATCAGATTTATAGGAGGAAAGCGTATGTCTTTAAACAAAAGCAAAGAAGAAAAGATTGCCCTACTACAGAAAAAGATAAATTATCGATTTAAAAACCCACAATTGATTATAGAGGCCTTGACCCATAGCTCCTATGCCAATGAGATCAAGCACAAAAAGGTTTTCCATAATGAAAGGCTGGAGTTCTTAGGAGATTCAGTGTTAAGCATCGTGATTAGTGACTATATTTTTCAACGCTATAGCCAACTGCCCGAGGGGGAACTGACAAAGGTGAGGGCCAATGTGGTCTGTGAGTCCTCCTTAGCCAGTAAGGCAAGGATGATGGAACTTGGTGATTTTATGATGCTGGGTCGAGGAGAAGAGCTGTCTGGGGGCAGACAAAGGGTGTCTATTTTGGCAGATGCCTTTGAGGCCTTAATTGGAGCCCTTTATATCGATGGAGGGATGGAACCGGCAAAGGAATTTGTTTTATCCAATTTAGAGGACTTGGTGGAGCAAGCCAGCCAGGGCAACCTATTTAAGGATTTTAAAACCTATCTTCAAGAACTGCTTCAAAGTAAATCCACTGAGAAAATTAGCTATCGGGTTGTGAATGAGACTGGACCCGATCACGATAAGGTTTTCGATGTGGAGGTCTGCTTTGGGGATCGGCCCTTGGGAAGGGGAACCGGTAAAAGCAAGAAAGAAGCAGAGCAAAGGGCAGCCCAGGAGGCTGTGGAAAAGGTAAGGAAAACAAATGCCTAAGAAGAAGTATATTATTCCCCTCTTCATTCCCCATTTAGGCTGTCCCCATGACTGTATTTTTTGTAACCAAAAGAAAATTGCTACAGATCATTGCGAAATCAATGGTACCATGGTAGCTGAAATCCTGAGGCAGCACCTGGGACAACTGCCCCCTGACGAATATCATCGGGAGGTGGCCTACTATGGTGGCAGTTTTACAGGACTCCCCTGGGAACGGCAGAAGGAGCTTCTTAGCCCTGCCTATGAAGCAAAGAAAGCAAATCTAATAGATGGTATTCGCCTTTCCACCAGGCCTGACTATATTACTAAGGAAATTCTGACCGGGTTAAAGACCTTGGGGGTTACCACCATTGAATTGGGGGTCCAATCCACCAATCAACGGGTGCTGCACTTAAGTCATCGTGGTCATAGCAAAGAAGATGTTGATCAGGCCGTGGAGCAAATTAAGTCCCATGGCTTTTTGTTAGGGCTGCAAATGATGGTGGGACTTCCGGGAGATTCCCCTGCTGCCATTGAGGGAACCGTAAGGGATTTTATTACCTACGGACCGGATTTTGTCAGGGTATATCCTACTTTGGTCATTCGTGATACGGGTCTTGAAGACCTATATTGCTCAGGGAGCTACCAGCCCCTTTCCCTGGAAGAATGTATAGCCCTTTGCAAATACATTTTGCTTACCTTTCAAGGGGCTGATATCCCTGTCATACGGTTAGGGCTTCAGACAACTGAGGAAATTACCTATGGAAAAGCTGTTGTAGCTGGCCCCTTTCATCCGGCCCTTCGAGAAATGGTGGAAACTGAAATCTATCGGACACGAATTCTGGAAGCTATAGAAGCCCTCCCTAAGAGGGTGGGGAATGAGCTCACTATCTACTGTCACAGGCGTGAAGCGTCAAGGGTGGCAGGCTATCGGCAGGCCAACAAAAAATATCTGATAGAACGATATTCCCTATCTAAGCTTTCAATAGTACCAAGGGAGGATGCAGCACCGGGCAAAATATTGGCAGCATGGCATACTAGAGTTATGTAAGGGATTATGATAAAATAAATCAGTAAAGATTTCAACGGAAGCTTGGGGTGATTGAGTTTGTATTTGAAACGGCTAGAAGTACAGGGATTTAAATCCTTTGCAGATAAAATAGATATGCAGTATGAGGGTGGCATCACCGGAGTGGTGGGACCTAACGGCAGCGGAAAGAGCAACATATCAGACTCTATCCGTTGGGTTTTAGGGGAACAGAGTCCTAAATCCCTGCGGGGAACCAAAATGGAGGATGTCATTTTTGCAGGTACAGCTAACAGAAGACCCTTGGGGATGGCTGAAGTCTCTTTAACCCTGGATAATAACTCCCATATGCTGCCAATTGATTATGGAGAGGTAACTATTACCAGAAGAGTCTATCGTTCAGGAGAAAGCGAATACTACTTAAATAAGTCCTCATGTCGCTTAAAGGATATTAGAGAGCTGTTAATGGATACAGGTATTGGTAAAGAAGGCTACTCCATCATTGGTCAGGGGAAAATAGATGAGATATTAAACAGTAAGCCTGAGGAAAGAAGGCTTATCTTTGAAGAAGCGGCTGGAATTATTAAATATAAAACCAGACGAGATGAGGCAGATAAAAAACTTAATGCTACCAAGGAAAATCTTTTACGGGTGGCGGATATTCTCCATGAACTGGAAAGCCAATTGGAGCCCCTAAAAAGACAGAGCAGCAAGGCCAAGGAATTTAAGCGGCTTAAAGAAGCCCTGCTAAAGCTGGAAGTTAACCTATTTATACGTGAAATTGATAAAATAGACCAGGAATTAAAGCATATACTTGATCAGGTTGAAAGCATCGGCCAATCCCTGGTAGAACAGCAGCAGTTAAAGGAAGCACATCAGCAAAAAATGGTGGAAGTAAAGTCCCTGCTGTACACCTGTGAAGGGGCCTATGACGAACTTCAAGGGGTTCTTCATCAAACCGAGAACGAAATCAAGGAAAAAGAAGGGAAAATTAGCTTACATCAGGAAAAAATAAGCCATAGCAACACAAATTTGGCTCGAATCCGTGAAGAACTGCTTCAATTGGATCAGGTAGATTCCCAAGTATCCCAAGACCTAGAGGAAAAGTTACGGGAGCTGGAGGAAATTTGCAAAGAGCTGGAGGCCATGGAAGGCCGTCTGTCAGAGAAGCTCAAGGGCTATGAAGCCCAGATCCAGAGCAATAGTACTAAGGAAACTGAACTTGAGGGATCAAAGGCTGTAATTATTGATACCTTAAATGAAATTTCTGATAAAAAAAGTGAATTAAACAGTCTTAGAACTTTAATGAAAACCATGGAAGAAAGAATTCTCCAGGTACAAAAGGAAATGGTTTTGCAGCAGGAAAAAATAGCAGAGAAGCAATCAGGCCTAGGGCAGTTGAAAGAAGAACTAACTGCTTTACATAGGACAATAAGAACCAATCAGGAAGCCATACAAAAGTTCCAGGAAAAGGACAGTAGCCTAGATAAAGCCCTTATTGCCAAAACAAAGGATATGGAAGATATTAAAAGCCAATTAAGCCATAAGGGAACCAGAAGAAACCTCCTTGAAGAACTGGAAAGGGAACATGATGGTTTCAATAAAAGTGTTAAAAATATTTTAACCGCCTGTGAAAAAAATCCACAGTTGGGAAAGGGAATCCATGGGGTGATAGCTGACTTAATCAAGGTTCCCAGGGGTTTTGAGGTTGCCATTGAAACTGCCCTGGGGCCGTCAATTCAGAATATTGTAAGTGAAACCGAGGCCGATGGAAAAAGGCTGATTGACCACATGAAGCAATATAATCTGGGTCGAATCACGATTTTGCCAATCAGCTCCCTTCAAAGAAGGAGCATCAGCTCCGAGGAAGAGAATATTATTAAGGACTTTTCAGAGGTTCAGGGGGCATTTGACATCATACAAGTAGCGGAACGATTCCATAATGTTCTGTCAAACCTGTTGTCACGGGTCCTCATAGTACCCAATCTAGAGGTGGGAATTCAGGTGGCAAAAAGGCTTCAATATAGACTAAAGATTGTCACCCTTGATGGAGATCAACTAAATATTGGAGGCTCTATGACCGGGGGAAGCTCCCCAAGGGCTGGTACAGGTATTTTAGGAAGAAAACGGGAATTGGAGGAGCTGAATCAACAGCTAACTATCCTCAAAGAAGAAAGCCAGAATTGTCAGCAGCAGCTTCAGTCTATCGTGCAGGAAAGGGAAGCACTTCAATTTCAATTGAATCAATACTTGGGTCAACAGCAGGAAAACCGGATTAAAGAGGTAACCCTTCAAAATCGCATAGATCAAACCCAGGGAGAGGTAGCGCAGATTGAAGCCCAACTGCAGCAATTGGCCAATGAGCTAAACCAACTACAGGGGATAAAGCGAGATTCAGCTTTGAAAGAAGAAAGGGAACAGGAAGAAATTGAAGTCCTGGAGCACAGGATTGCGGATATACAACAATCTGTTAGTGATGGGCAAAAGAGCTTAATGGCAGAAAGACAGGAATTGGAAGCTTTAAATGCTGAAATTACTCAAGAAAAGGTAAAAAATGCTTCGGCAGAGGGAAATAAAAAGACGATGCTTCAAGAGATACAACATCTGCAGCAAACCCTAAAGCAGAATCAGGAGCAACGCCTAAAAAAGCAAGAAGAAGTTGAAGCTACAAGAAAAAAGGCCCAGGAGCTTACTGGGGTCTTGGAGAGCCATGAAGAAGAACTGCAAAATTTAATTGACCAGGCAAGAAGTCATAGAATAGACCTTGATCAGTTAAAGAATGAAAAAAATGAAATTGTCAGACAGGAAAATGAAGTAAGGGGCGCCCTGACAAATCTAGAAAATGTTATGAAAGGTCTTCAGGAAAGCACCCACAAATTAGAGTTGAAGCGAACCCGGTTAGAGATGCAGCAGCAAACCTTTTATAATAAGCTGTGGGAGGATTATGAGCTGACCTATAACACTGCCCAGGGCTATCGGGAAGAAATTGCTGATTTAGCCCAGGTGAATCGAGACATAAAAAAATATAAGGACGAGATGAAGTCTTTGGGGAATATCAATCTGGAAGCCATCGAAGAATATGAGAAGGTGAAGGAACGGTATGAGTTTTTAAAGCAGCAGCAGGAAGACCTGCTGCATGCAAAGGATTCCCTCACCGAGGTGATTAAGGAAATGGAAAAAACCATGGAGAAGCAGTTTATTGAGCAGTTTAAAATAATTAAAGATAATTTTAACGAGGTTTTTAAAAAGCTCTTTGGGGGAGGTCGGGCCGATTTGGTCCTAGAGGCCGAGGGAAACATATTAAACAGTGGTATTGATATTATTGCCCAGCCCCCGGGGAAAAAGCTCCAAAGCCTCTCCCTTCTATCTGGGGGGGAAAGGGCCTTAACTGCCATATCCCTATTATTTGCCATACTGTTGGTGAAGCCAAGTCCCTTCTGTATCCTTGATGAAATTGAGGCAGCCCTGGATGACGCCAATGTCAAGCGTTTTGCAGATTTCTTAAAGGAGCTTTCCCAAACTACCCAATTTATTGTGGTTACCCATCGAAAGGGTACGATGGAAATAGCAGACGTACTCTATGGGGTGACCATGGAGGAAGAAGGGGTTTCAAAGCTGGTTTCAGTAAAACTATCTGATAAAAATGAAGTCATCGCCAGTTAGGAGGAAAAGGAATGTTTAAAAAACTGTTCGATAAATTTAAAAAAAATGAACAAGATAAGGAAGAATTGGTGGAAGCCCAGGAGCAGGGGGCAGCAGAGAAGCAGTCAGATCCGTTTGAGGAGGAAGTCATTGAATCACAGGTGGAGGAAGTCATGGAAGAGTCGGAGCCAGAGGAAAAAGCCCTTGAGGTGGAACCTTTTCAAGAAGAGCCTGTGATAATAGCTGAGGAACCGGAAGCAGCTGAGGAAGCTCCCACAAGCAAATTTAACCTATTTAACAGATTGAAGGAGGGCCTTGCTAAAACCAAGCAGGGAATAACCGGTAAAATAGAAGATTTGATTAAGTCTTATCAAAAAATAGATGAAGGGCTATTTGAAGAGATTGAAGAGATTTTAATTACCGCTGACCTGGGGGTAGAGACCACCATGGAGGTAATTGATGGTCTTAAGGATAGGGTAAAGGCAGAGAAAATCACTGATCCCATGGCCATTAAAGCCCTATTGAAGGAGCAGCTCCAAGGCCTGTTAAATGAGTTCTCTGATGATGGTCGGCTGAATACAGAGCCATCTCCAGCGATTATTTTAGTGGTGGGAGTCAATGGGGTAGGGAAAACCACCTCTATTGGGAAAATAGCCCATCGTCTAAAAGTGGAAGGGAAAAAGGTGGTTCTGGCTGCGGGAGATACCTTTAGGGCCGCAGCTGCAGATCAGCTAAAGATATGGGGCGATCGTGTCGGCGTAGAGGTAATCCGCCATCAGGAGGGAGCAGACCCGGGGGCAGTGATCTATGACGGGATTCAGGCGGCTAAGGCAAGGCAGGCTGATGTTTTAATCTGTGACACCGCTGGAAGACTCCACAACAAGAAAAATCTGATGAATGAGCTGGGAAAAATTTTTAAGATTGTGGAACGGGAATATGCCCAAGCCACAAAGGAGGTATTGTTAGTTTTAGATGCCACCACAGGACAAAATGCCATTCAACAGGCAAAGGTCTTTAAGGAAGTAGCTGACATTACAGGACTGGTTTTGACCAAGCTGGACGGAACTGCCAAGGGTGGTGTTGTAGTGGCCATCAGCAGGGAGCTAAGGATTCCTGTCAAGCTCATTGGAGTAGGTGAAAAGATGGAGGATCTACAGGAATTTGATGCACAATATTTTGTTGAGGCTTTATTTGGGGAAGAATAGGGAATTTGCAGTAAAAAAGATTTGACATAGGGTGCAATTTATTATAAAATACTTCTGTAAAGGAAACAACCTTTACACTGTTATAACACTGATATGACTTAGGACGTGTTTGAAATGCTGGAAAAAACCATCGAAATATCAATGCTCTATGATTTTTATAGTCAGCTTTTAACTGAAAAACAGCAGGAGATGATTGACCTATACTATAATCAGGATTTTTCCCTTGGAGAAATTGCTGAAGTCTTTGAGGTTTCAAGACAAGCTGTATATGACACCTTAAAGCGGACAGAAAAGATACTTTACGAATACGAAGATAAATTAAAGCTGGTTCAGTTATTTGCAAAACGAAGTGAGGCCATTGAAAAAGTATTGAAGGGGGTTATTCGGCTGGAGGAAAAGCTTCAGCAGGAAGCCAGCGAAAACGAAGTAAAAGCGCACCTTGAGGATATAAAGGGATTATTATCAGACATGTTGAATTAATTCAATTCGAGGAGGGTTCATATGGTCTTTGAGGGATTGGCAGAAAAACTCCAGAACACCTTAAACAAACTCAAGGGTAAGGGTAAAGTATCAGAAAAAGATGTAAGCGAAGCCATGAGAGAAGTAAAGCTGGCCCTGCTTGAGGCCGATGTTAACTTTAAGGTTGTGAAGGATTTTATTAACCGGGTTAAAGAAAGGGCAGTGGGTTCTGACGTACTGGAAAGCCTTACCCCCGGTCAACAAATTATAAAAATAGTGAATGAAGAGCTAACCACATTAATGGGCTCTACCAATAGTAAAATTACCTTTGCCTCTAAGCCGCCAACCATTATTATGTTGGCTGGACTTCAGGGGGCTGGTAAAACAACGACAGCCGGGAAATTGGTTAAACTCATGAAAAAACAGGGGAAAAGACCTTTATTGGTGGCCTGTGATATTTATCGCCCTGCTGCTATTAAACAGTTGCAGGTGGTGGGAGAGCAGGTAGAGGTTCCTGTCTTTACCATGGGGGATAAAGTGAATCCTGTAGAGATTGCCAAGGCTGGAATTGACCATGGTATAGATCATGGCAATGATTTGATTATTATAGATACCGCAGGGCGTCTGCATATTGATGAGGACTTAATGGAAGAGCTGCAAAATATTAAAGGCACCATTAAGCCCCATGAAATACTGCTGGTAATTGATTCTATGACAGGGCAGGATGCAGTTAATGTTGCCCAGCATTTTAATGATAAGCTAGGAATTGATGGTGTTATTTTAACGAAGCTGGACGGCGATACCCGAGGTGGAGCTGCCCTTTCCGTTAGGGCCGTTACCAATAAGCCCATTAAATTTGCCGCATTGGGTGAAAAAATGGATGACCTGGAGCCCTTCCACCCGGATCGGATGGCCTCTAGAATTTTGGGGATGGGGGATGTACTGAGTCTCATTGAAAAGGCCCAAGCCAACTATGATGCTAAAAAGGCAAAGGAATTAGAAAATAAAATTAAAACCCAGACCTTTACCTTCGAGGATTTTCTTGATCAGCTTCAGCAGGTAAAAAATATGGGACCCATTAGTCAGCTGTTAGAAATGATTCCCGGAGCTGGAAAGCAGCTTAAGGGAATGGAGGTTGATGAAAAGGAACTTTTGCATATTCAAGCCATTATCCAATCCATGACAAAGGAAGAACGGGTGAATCCTTCGTTGCTGAATGCCAGCCGAAGAAAGCGAATCGCTCTGGGTAGTGGAACCACAGTACAGCAGGTGAATCGTTTGATCAAGCAATTCGAGCAGACTCGCAAGATGATGAAGCAATTCACCGATATGGAGAAGACCATGAAAAAGGGAGGAAGGATGAAGCTTCCTTTCTTTGGAAAATAAATTTTCATTCTAATATTTAAAGGAGGTGAAAGAATGGCTGTTAAAATTAGATTAAAAAGAATGGGTGCTAAGAAAAGACCTTTTTACAGAATCGTAGTTGCTGACTCAAGAGCACCAAGGGATGGTAGATTTATTGAGGAAATAGGTTACTACAATCCGGTTTCCGAGCCAAAGGAAATTAAAATAGATGATGAAAAAGCTACTAAGTGGCTTAAAACTGGCGCGCAACCAACTGACACTGTAAAATATCTACTTAAGAAGAACGGCATTATTGAATAATAATGTACTTTAGGGGGTTTTACAAATGGGCGAATTAGTTAAAGTAATCGCTAAGGCACTAGTCGATTTTCCTGATCAAGTGGTAGTCAATGAAATCGAAGGAAATCAATCTATTATTGTTGAGCTAAAGGTAGCCCCAGAGGATATGGGAAAAGTCATTGGTAAACAAGGTAGAATTGCTAAGGCCATTAGAACCGTTGTAAAAGCTGCAGCCACAAAGGATAACAAGAGAGTGATTGTAGAAATCATCTAAAAGCAAAAGGATTAGGTTAGGATTAAGTCGGCCTAATCCTTCTTTGATATTGAAAAGAAACAAAGATTTTGAAGTCAAACAAAAGTAGGTGGAATTAAGCATGAAAAACTTACGAGTTGGTCAAATTGTTAATACCCATGGAATTAAAGGAGCCCTGAAGGTATTACCCTTAACTGACTATGCTGAACGTTTTGAAGAATTGGAATGGGTTTACATTGAAGGGCTTAAGGAAAAGTATTACTTGGATAAAATACAATATCAAAAAAATACGGTGATACTCACCTTTAAGGGCTTTCATGATATCAATCAGGTGGAATGCTTTAAAGGTAAATATCTGTTCATAGATTCCAGCCAGCGGCGGGAGCTGCCAGAGGATACCTATTATATTGCTGATTTAATTGGTCTTGAGGTATTTACTGTAGAAGGGGTTTATCTTGGTAGGGTTAAGGAAATACTTCAGGCAGGCTCCAATGAGGTATATGTAATTGGCAATCAGGATAAAGAAGTATTAATCCCGGCAGTGAAGGAATTTGTACCAGAAATTGACCTAAAGGCAGGGAAAATCATCGTTGATCCCATCGAAGGAATGATAGAATGAAGATTAGAGTAATGACCCTGTTTCCCCAAATGTTTGAGGCTCCCCTGGGAACCAGTATTCTGCAAAGAGCCAGAGAGCGTGACCTATTGGACATCGCCTGTATGAATATCCGAAATTATGCTGATAATAAGCATAAAAAGGTGGATGATTATCCCTATGGGGGCGGAGCAGGGATGGTTATGACCCCCCAGCCCATTTTTGATTGCCACAGGGCTATTGTAGAGGAGCTAAATCTAAATGAAAAACCTAGAACCATTTATCTGTCACCTAAGGGCAAAACCTTTAATCAGAGGATGGCAGCAGAATTAGCCCAGGAAAAGGAGCTTATCTTCCTTTGCGGTCATTATGAAGGAGTGGATCAACGGGTAATTGATGAGCTAGTGACCGATGAGATCTCTATAGGGGATTATGTCTTAACGGGAGGAGAACTTCCGGCAATGGTAATCATTGATGCTCTGGCAAGGCTGATTCCCGGGGTTCTCTCCCAGGAGGAATCCTATGAAGAGGAATCTTTTTATTCAGGACTTCTGGAGTATCCCCATTATACCAGACCCCATATTTTTAGAGGGCTAGAGGCTCCCGAGGTTTTACTATCGGGAAATCACAAAAACATAGACCTCTGGCGTCGGCAGAAGGCCTTGGAAATTACCTTGGAAAGAAGACCGGATCTACTGAATCATGGTGGTTTATCGAAAACTGATGAAAAATTGTTAGACAGCATAAAAAATGTAACCACGAAGACAGAGGCTGGTTCAGTGGATGAGAGCAAAAAATAGGATGTTAGTGTATTAATCTATTGTCAAGCTTCAATGGGTATGATATAATTACAAAGGAATTACGGACGGTCCTCTATGAATAGGCATATGAACGTCTAAGAAGGAAGGAGGGGACTAATAATGGATTTAATTAATGCATTTACAAACGAGCAAATTAAAAAGGATGTTGCACCATTTAACACTGGTGATACAGTAAAGGTGCACGTAAGAATTAAAGAGGGAAACAGAGAAAGAGTTCAGGTTTTCGAAGGCATTGTCATTAAAAGACAAGGTGGCGGAATCGCTGAGACCTTTACGGTAAGAAGAATTTCTTATGGTGTAGGGGTAGAAAGAACTTTCCCAATTAACTCTCCTAAAATCGAAAAAATCGATGTGATGAGTCGTGGTAAAGTAAGAAGAGCTAGACTATACTATCTTCGTGACAGAATTGGTAAAGCAGCCTTCAGAATTAAAGCAAGGAAATAGTATACTTACAAGGTATAAAAAAAGGGACTGGATACAGTCCCTTTATTTTTTCATATTCGGCACAGACTAGTTTGTTTAAAAGCCCACAGATTCAAGACAGAAAATAAGGTACATAATAAAGAAGTGAAATTTTTTATTTTAAATTGCATACAGGTCAGAAGGTGGGGGTTTTTCAATAGCCTGGTTAACTGTTGATAAGGCGATGGATAATATTAACCAATGAAGGAGATGGAAAGATGAATATAAATTGGTATCCTGGTCATATGAAAAAGACCAGGGCTCTACTAAAGGAGCAATTAAAATTAATTGATGTGGTTTTTGAGCTGCTAGATGCTAGAATCCCCTTTAGCAGCAGAAATCCTGATATTGATGAGATTATAGGTCAAAAGCCTAAGGTGGTGGTTTTAAATAAGGTAGACTTAGCTGATGATTCCGTCACAGCTAAGTGGATCGATTACTTTAGGGAAAAGGGTATTACTGCTATCCCTTTAAATACCATCACTGGAGCAGGGTTGAGACAGGTTATGGCTGAAGGCGAAAAGGCTGTAAAGGAAAAGATGGAGGCCCTGATAAACAAGGGGAGAAAGCCCAGGGCCGTTCGGATTATGATGGTAGGAATTCCTAATGTGGGAAAATCCTCAATTATTAATCGACTGGCTGGCAAGAAAAGTGCCCAAACGGGAGACAGGCCTGGGGTTACCAAGGGAAAGCAGTGGATTCGATTAAAGGGGAATATGGAACTCTTAGATACTCCTGGGATTCTATGGCCTAAGTTTGAGGATCAGCAGGTAGCCATGCACCTTGCCTTTACAGGAGCCATTAAGGATGAGATAATGGATGTGGAGACCTTGGCCCTTAAGCTAATCTCCCATCTGAACCAATGTCATAGAGAAAAGCTAAAAAACAGATATAATCTAAAGGACGAAGGGGCAACTCCCCTGGAGGTAATGGAAGAGATGGCTAAAAATCGTGGCTGTATCATCCGAGGTGGTGAAGTGGATTATACAAGAATAGCCAATGTTGTCTTAGATGAATTCCGAGGAGGAAAGATCGGGAAGATCACCCTGGAAGCCCCAGGGGATCTGACAAAGGAGCAGGAGTAAAGCAATGGAAAGGGGGATAAAATGGGTATATCTGAAATAGAAACGGCCCTGTGGGATGCTGGCTACCAGCTGGTGGCAGGCTGTGATGAGGTAGGTAGAGGCTGCCTCTTTGGCAGTGTCCTGGCAGCAGCGGTGATTTTACCCAAGGGCCTAGAAATTGAAGGGGTACGGGATTCCAAAAAAATTGCCCCTAAAAAAAGAGAAGTTCTTTATGAGTTGATAAAGGAAAAGGCCTTGGCCATGGGGGTAGGTACTGTCTCAGCTCAAGTGATTGATGAAATTAATATTAAAAATGCAGCCAGGCTGGCTATGGTGAAGGCAGTAAAAAATTTAAAGGACTCTAAAGGGGAAGCCGTAGTACCGGAATACCTTCTAATAGATGCAGAAAAAATCAATATAAAGCTCCCTCAGCAAGCTATTATCAAGGGGGACGACCTATGCCACAGCATTGCCGCTGCATCAATTGTGGCCAAGGTATTACGAGACAGAATGTGTTTGAAATGGGCTGAGAAATATCCTCAATATGGACTGGAGAAGCATAAGGGCTATGGCACAAAGATACATAAGGAAGCATTACTGAAATATGGCCCAAGCGAGCTCCATCGAAGAAGCTTTTTAAAGAAAATTCTGCTGCCAGTATCTGAAAGTGGTGCTTAATCCTATGGGAATAGGGGCCCTGGGAGAGGGGCTAAGTCAAGACTACTTAAAGAAGAAGAATTATCGAATTTTACATGCCAATTATCGAACTCGTTTTGGAGAAATTGATATTGTTGCTGTCTATGGCAATACCCTGGTTTTTATAGAGGTAAAGACAAGACAGTCTACCAAATTTGGTTTGCCGAGGGAGGCTGTTAATTATAGAAAGCAGCAAACCTATTATAAATTGGCCGAGCACTACCTGCAGTATCATGCAGGACCATATGAATATACTCGATTTGATGTCATTGAGATCTATAAAGCAGGAAATCAATATAAAATAGAACATATTGAGAATGCCTTTTAATGATCTCATCACAAAAAATAATAAAAAAGGAAGGACTCCATGCTGAAGCCCTTCCTTTTTTATTATTTTAATAATTCTGAAATCGGCCTTGAAGGGTAGTTGGGGTAATCAATTACCTCACCCTCCCAAGTTCGGATTTTTACATAATTTTTTCCTTGAGAAATCAAGTATTGGGGTAGAATTGGTGTTTTTCCCATCCCCTTAGGGGCATTGATGATATAGGTTGGTATTGCCATACCCGAGGTATAGCCCCTTAGATATTCCATAATTTCAATACCCTCTTCCACAGAGGTATTAAAATGGGTGGTGCCGATTACCTTTTTAGCATGGAAAATATAATAGGGACGCACGCGAATCTTTAGAAGCTCTTGATTCATTAATCGCATGACAAACTTATTGTTGTTGACACCATTTAATAGAACCGCCTGATTCCCCAGAGGGATGCCAATGTTGGCCAGGGCTTCGCAAGCTGCTTTCGATTCAGGAGTGATTTCCATGGGATGGTTAAAATGGGTATTCACATAGATTGGATGATATTTCTTTAATATAGTAAGTAAATTTTCCGTTACCCGTTGGGGCATCGTTACCAGAGTCCTTGTTCCCAGTCGAATATAATCAATCGTAGGGATTGCCCTCAATTCTCCAAGGAGCCAGTCCAGCATATGATCAGATAAAGTAAAGGGATCGCCACCGGTAATTAGGACATCTCGAATCTCAGGATTAGCTCGAATATAATCAATAGATTCCTGAAGGCCTTCCCGTGAAGTGTGGGAATCGGTTGAACCTATATTTCTCCTTCTTTGGCAATGGCGGCAATACATGGCACACTCATTGGTTACATTAATAATTAATCGATCCGGGTATCGTCTAGTAATCGTGCCTGCAGGATTGGTATATTCCTCTGCCATGGGATCAGAACTTCCGGCCTTTCTTTCAATCTCCAGCTTCAACGGTATTGCCATCAGCTTGATGGGGCAGTACTTGTTTTCATCATCGATAAGGGATAGGTAATAGGGAGAAATAGACCATCTGAATTTTTTCTGAACCTGGTTTATCGCTTTGATCTCCTTTTCATCCAAGGGAATGATTTGAGTTAGCAAGTTTACATCAGAAATCCTATTCTTTAATTGCCATTTCCAATCCTTCCAATCGGCTTCTGTTCCCTTCAGCAAATTTAAAATTTTTCTCTTCTTTTCTTCCTGCTTCTGCATTTGACATTGAGACAAGCCAGTGGGTATTGTATCCTTAACATCTAAATAATCCTGTATCCTAGATTTTAATTCATCAGCTCTTTGTAAGGAAATTTCCCTACTATCTCTCATATTAGTACATTCCATCGCATCTCCTCCTTATTAAATTGTCACTTTGCTTTTCAAAATTTTAGCGTGCCTAAATAATATAAAAGTTTGTCTCAATAAGTGGTCTTTTTTTAAAAAAGAACAAAAAAATTCTAATGGACATCAATAGAAAAACAGATACCTGTCCCCTTTGATATCATCATACTTTAAGTAATAAATTTTGGATGTTTTCTATGATTGTAAAGCTTATAGATACTTTACAGGAAGGGAAATAAAGATTGATTTTAGATAGGATTCTGTAGTCATTAATTATATCATATCTTTAATCCCATGTCAAAATAGTATAAAGTTACTATTTATTTTTTCCTGAAAGAGTGGATGCTATCCTAACTTTTTTATTTCATAGGAAAGTTCGTTTTTTTCCTATGAAATGGGGGGGTGTTAAGGGGGGCGTCACCCCCTATTAAAATAAGAAGGGTACAGCGAAGCGTCTAGGGAACCCATGGGTTCTCTGGAAAACAAACGTGGCGATAGCCACTTTGTTCTTCGTACACCGTCGCAGGTAAAGCTGAGTTATTCCCTAAGGAATATTTCTCAGCAGCTGATTCTTCCTTGACTCGCTCTTAAAAAATTTGCTGCAGGCCTTATCTTGTCTTCTAACTAGGGATTACGATAACTTATCAAAATAAAGAGGGAATTTCTAAACTATGGCGAATCATGAAATTAATGGAATAATAATGGTTACAAAGGAGTAGACAATATGCTTTCGATTATAAAGACCTGTTGTATCAACGGAATGGAGGCAGCGGATATCAATGTGGAAATTGATTTATCCAATGGACTGCCTGTAATGAACCTGGTAGGCCTGCCAGACCAGGAGGTAAAGGAATCCAGAGAACGGGTTCGGGCAGCCATTAATAATAGCGGCCTAAGCTTTCCCTTAAAACGTATTACCATCAATCTGGCCCCTGCCGATACAAAAAAAGAAGGAACCCATTTCGATTTACCCATAGCCCTGGGAATTTTAATGGCCTCGGGTCAAGTAAGGGAGTATGACTTTACTGGAACTATTATTTTAGGAGAGCTTTCCTTAGACGGGAGAGTACAGCGTATCAATGGGGTATTGCCTATGCTGTTGGCCATGTTTGAAAGGGGATTTTCAAGAGTCATCGTACCAAAGGAAAACCTGGAGGAAGCAAAGCTGGTGGTGGGCCTTAAATGTATTGGCATTAGCAGCTTAAATGAGTTGGTGGCTTTTATTAAAGGGGATATTTCTCTGGAGATGGTAGAGGGAAGCATGAAATCCTTCGATTCCGCTTCAGACTATCTGGAGGACTTTAGGGATATCAGTGGACAGGAAAATCTAAAAAGGGGAATGGAAATCGCTGCGGCCGGGGGGCATAATCTATTGATGGTAGGCCCCCCTGGCTCTGGAAAAACCATGGCTGCAAGGCGACTTCCCTCCATTCTTCCCACCTTAACCTTTGAAGAGGCAATTGAAATAACAAAGATATACAGTGTAGCTGGAATACTTAATCATCGGGAGGGAATGATACAAAAACGACCCTTTCGATCTCCTCACCACACCACTTCCACCATTGCCATAACCGGAGGCGGCCGTATACCACGACCTGGGGAGGTATCTCTAAGCCATTATGGAGTACTGTTTCTAGATGAACTGCCGGAGTTTAGCAAAACTACCCTGGAGGTATTAAGACAGCCAATAGAGGATGGCTTTGTGAGCTTGTCCCGGGTCAATGGCTCCTATACCTACCCCTCTAAATTTATGCTGATAGCCGCTGCAAATCCATGCCCCTGCGGATTCTACGGCACCAATGGGGGAAAGGAATGTACCTGTACGCCTCAACAGATTAGACGGTATATGGGAAAAATATCAGGTCCCCTGTTGGATCGTATTGATCTGGTAATAGAAACCTCAGCTGTCACCTACGGAGAGCTGGCCACGGGCCAAAAAAACGAGGACTCAAGAGCTATCCGAAAAAGAGTCGAGGCAGCAAACCTCATACAACGGAATCGATATAGAAAAAGTAAAATATTAAATAATTCACAATTAAGTCCGTCTGGTATCAAGAAATACTGCAGCTTGGAGCCAGAGGCCAAGACCTTAATGGAACAGGCATTTAATCGTATGAATTTAAGTGCCAGGGGCTATAATCGGATATTGAAGGTTTCACGAACCATTGCAGACCTGGAGGGAAGTAAAGGCATAGAGCTTAACCATGTTTCTGAGGCCCTGCAGTATCGAAACATGAGAAATGCGCTATAATAGCCATAGGCTTAAGAATAAGATGTTATATAAGGAGGTAGCAGGATATGACAGAAAAAGAGAAAATGCTGAGCGGAAGGCCATATCAATCATTTGGTGAGGAATTATTTAGTGAACGACAGCACGCTAAGGAAGTACTATTTGAATATAATGGCCTGGCCCCCAGGGAAATCGAGAAGCGAAATGAATTGATAAGTAATCTCCTTGGGGGTATTGGAAAAAATTATTTTATTGAGCCGCCCTTTCGATGCGATTATGGATATAACATTGTCATTGGTGATAATTTTTACGCTAATTATAATTGTACTATTTTAGATTGTGCCAGGGTTACCATAGGAGATAATGTACTATTAGCACCCAACGTATGTCTTTTTACAGCAGGGCATCCCCTTCACTGGGAGCCAAGGAATGCTGGGATTGAATATGCCTTCCCCATAACCATAGGGAATAATGTGTGGATTGGGGGAGGCGTTATTATAAACCCAGGTGTTACCATTGGGAACAATGTGGTGATCGGCTCTGGCAGTGTGGTAACGAAGGATATCAAGGCTAATACGATTGCAATGGGAAATCCATGCAAGCCCCTGCGAGAGATTACCGAAGAGGACAAGGCATATTATTTCAAGGACTATATAATAGAAGAAATTGATAAGGGGTCAAAGGTTCTTTAAAAATCTTTTAGATTTCACCCTCCTCAAAGGTCTTTTTTATGATAAAATGGTAAGGGTCATTGGAGTAGTTTTTTTAATAACAAAAAATACATAGGATTTTCTCACTGAAGTAATTAGTGGAAAAGACTTTTCAGAATTTTATAGTTGGAGGCGATACCATGGAGAAAATCATAGCCAGATATTTTTATTCTCCAATCTGTCCAGAGGCCTTTGCCACAAAGGAGCGGTTGACAAAGCTCTTCGATGGGAAAGAGAAGAAAATTGTTTTTGAGACCCATAACATGGACAAGAAAAGCCTTAGCTCCGCCTGTTCATGGTATCCTATAGAGGCAGAAATCATCTCAAGAAAAAAGCCCATGCTTTATGGCAGGCTTTTTATTAATGGAGAGGCGATTGCAGGATTTCCACCTTCAAAAAAGCAACTGCAAATGCTGTTTTCAAACTTAGGCCTAGAATGGAATGAAGACTACAGCTTTCATTATGGGGTCCAGCCCTCGACAGATGAAAAGTATTCCTTATCCACCTTTACAATAAGGGGTTATGATCCCATTAGTATAAGGGACGTAAGCCTCCTGTGTACCAAGTATAATGCTTATTTAAATGAGAAGGACTATTTAAAGAGTCAATGGAAATCTCATGAAGAGATGAAAAGTAATTATCTGCTGCAGCAGCTTGAAAAAGGTAATCTACTAGGTCAAATTGCCTATTATGGGGATGAGGAGCCTGTTGGTTTTATTGAAGCCTTTGATCTGCAGACAGCCTCCCAATTAGGCTTTCCTGTTTCAAGGGTAGACAAGAAAGGAATAATGATCACCTGCTTAATCGTTAGAAGAAAAATGATGGGTAATGGAGTAGCTAAAAGACTTTTGCAGGCCCTGGAGGCGGAAGCAAGGGAGCTTTCCATAGAGTACATTGAAGTTCTGGGTTATCCTGATGAAGGTCAATGGCAGCCCCTAGGCTTTTATAAAAAAAATGGATACACTGTCATAGGGAAAATAGAATCCATGAGCCAATTAGGTAAAACAATTAAGTAAGCTTATCGATATGAGCTTTCATTGCATGGCTTTAAAAGTTAAACTAAGAGGAGGATTATTATGTTAGGAAAAGAGGGCTTTGACCAATGGGCAGGCAATTATGATGATAGAATTTCACAGGATAGTACGGGGTATCCCTTCGAGGGATATTATGATGTATTAGCCTATGTCCATAGCTTAATTGATAATCCTGTAGAAAAGAAAATTTTAGATATTGGCGTTGGCACAGGTCTGCTATCTTACCTACTATACAAAAGGGGCAGTCAGATTTGGGGTCTGGACTTTTCTGAAAAAATGATTGAAAGGGCCCAGCGGAAAATGCCAAAGGCAAGTTTTTTTCAACATGATTTTAGTCGCGGGCTACCAGATGAAGTTAGTACAATGAAATTCGATTACATTATCTCCTCCTATGCAATTCACCACCTAAGTGATGAAGGTAAAATCAAGCTTGTTGAGGAGCTTAAAACCATTTTAAAGGATACGGGAAAAATTATTATTGCTGATGTTGCCTTTACCAACAGGGAAGAGCTAGAGGCATGTAAAAAGCAATATCAGGGCCATTGGGATAACCAAGAGGCTTACATTGTGGCAGACAGCCTGATGACAGTCCTTGAAAATGCAGGCTGGCAATGTGAATATCATCAGGTTTCCTTCTGCGGGGGAGTTTTGGATTTAAATCCTGAGGCTAAGGGCTAAGGGAATGTAATGGTAAACCAAATAGGCAAGCCGAAACCCTTGTGAAAAGAAGCAAGGGTTTTTATAATCATAGTTAATATGGTACGAGCAATTAGCCTTTTATCTACAAGAAATGATAAAAAGTTACTGAAAGAAATTCTAATAAAAAGGAAATAATTATTCCTTGAAGAATAATAAATAATAGTTAACCGTACCTATGTTCTTTTTTTGTATGATACATAGCTTATTAATAATTCCTACAAAAGAACGAAAGGAAGTAAAGCCATGAAGCTAAATAATGCCTCGAAGGAAATCATTGAATGGGTAAAGGTGATTGCTCTCTCAGTCATGATGGCCATTTTATTAAATATCTTTGTTCTGGAGGTCTATAGAGTAAAGCAAAGCTCTATGGTACCTACCTTCTATGAGGGAGATCAGATTTTCACCTGGAAATTATCCGGCCTATTGGGACTTGAACCCCAATATGGAGACATTGTAATTGTTGATAGTGATGTTAACACCATTCGAAGTCTTGGGGATGAGGTACTTGACACTGCCATTGTCAAAAAAGCCATTGGTGGAGAAGAGAAAAGAATGTGGATCAAGCGGGTAATTGGAATGCCCGGTGATCAATTGGAGTTTAAGGGGCAGGACCTTTATCGCAATGGAGAAAAAATAGAAGAGCCTTATTTATGGGAGCCCATGAATGAAAACTATGAGACTATCATAGTCCCCAAGAATCATGTTTTTGTCATGGGTGACAATCGAAATGACAGCACTGACAGTCGAGACATAGGGGCAATACCAATGAGAAATATAAGGGGCAGAGTGCTATTTCGTTTTTATCCATTTCAGCAGGCCAAGATATTTTAGTGCCTAAACGATAAAAAATGTAATTAGAATAGGGTGTGAAAGTCATGAAAAGATTTTTTACTGAGGATGTGTATATTACGCCAGAGGATGCACCTCGTTTTTTAATGGATAAGGTATTATTCAATACAAGGCTTTACTTTATATGGCGTTTTCTAGGACAAGGGATAGCCTCCGGAAGGAAGGTAAAGGCAGGGGCCTATGATCGTGCTGCTTGGGCAGAGTCATCCTTTGATATTTTCAAATCTATTGAGGGCTGCGGGGGGAAATTTCATATAAGGGGCCTAAATAATCTTCTGGAAATTGATAAACCGGTTGTCTTTGTTTGTAATCATATGAGCACGCTGGAAACCGTTGTGCTGCCCTGTATGATTGCTCCTGTGCTAGAGATGACCTTTGTGGTAAAGGAGAGTCTCATTAAGGCACCTATCTTTGGGGAAGTAATTGGCTCTCAAAATCCCATTACCGTAAAGCGGGTAAATCCCAGGGAGGATTTTCAGAAGGTTATGACAGAAGGTCAGGCCCTGTTAGAAAAGGGTACTTCAGTAACGATATTCCCCCAAAGCACAAGGGCACGGCAGTTCATTCCTGAGGAGTTTAACAGCCTGGGGGTAAAGCTGGCTAGGAAGGTTGGCGGATCCATCGTTCCCGTGGCTTTGAAAACAGATTTTTGGGAGAATGGGAAATGGCTAAAAGATCTTGGGCCCATTTACAGAAACAGACCCATCCATTTTGCCTTTGGCAAGCCCATCAAGGTGGAAGGCAATGGAAAGGAAGCCCATCGACAGTCTGTGGAGTTTATTCAAGAATGCCTGGCGGAATGGGGAGCCTGTCTGGAATAAATCTAATTTTATAAAATGAGAGGGGAACCTATGGGAGTAACTGAGAGAGAAATATTGATATGGCTGAATCATCTTGGGGGAACAGACTATCATATGGTAAAGAGGCTTGAGAGATACTTTGGAAACCTGTGTGAGCTATGGGAGGCAGACGGAGTCCATTTTGAAAAAGCAATAAAGAATCATCGAATAATTGTAGATCGAATGAAGAAAAATAGAAACAGAACCTATCTTGAAGAAATTATCAAAGGACTTCTTCAATATGGAATAGATGCGATCACCCTTGCAGATGAAGAGTATCCCCATAAACTTAGGGGAATATACGATCCCCCTACTGTAATATATATTAAAGGGGCAAGGGACTTTAACAGGCCCTTGATCGCCATGGTGGGATCAAGAAAGGCCACCAGCTATGGGAAATGGGCCGCTTATCATCTGTCTAAGGAGCTAAGTCAACGGGGAGTGGGAATTATCAGCGGCCTGGCTCTGGGAATTGATTCTGCCAGTCATAGGGGAGCCGTAGAAAATAACGGATATACCCTCGGGGTACTGGCCTGTGGGCTAGATCAATGCTACCCAGCTTCAAATCGGGGCCTGGGGGAACAAATAATAGAGAATGGCTGTCTAATAAGTGAGTATAGTCCTAAAACAGCCCCCCTAAAGCATCATTTTCCAGCCAGGAACAGGATCATCAGCGGCCTTTCAGATGGGGTAGCGGTCATAGAGGCAGCGGAGAAAAGCGGTGCCCTTATCACTGTAGACTTTGCCCTTCAGCAGGGAAAAGAGGTTTATGCTTTACCAGGTAACATAAATCAACCCCAAAGCAAGGGCACCAACCTGCTGATCAGGGATGGTGCAAAGCTGCTTCTAGGAGCTGAGGAAATAATCGAAGAGCTGGAAACAGTCTACGGGCCCATCGGCAAACAAGTAGAGGCTGTGGAAAACCAACTGGGTTCCAAGGAAGCCGTTATTTATGGATTAATTAAGCAAGGACCTATCCATATTGATATGTTGACATATTTAAGTAAAATTAAGATGCAAGAATTGAATGGAATACTTACAGCATTAGAGTTAAAGGGGTTCATCAGTCAATTGCCGGGTAAAACATTTACAGTGAATTAATTACTTGGTATAATGGAGGGAATGAATTTGTCTAATGTTTCCAAAAATAAACGCTTACACATTGGAGGTGTGGTAATTGGCAAAATCTTTAGTAATCGTTGAATCACCAGCTAAAGCAAAAACAATCAAAAAGTTTTTAGGAAACAATTATATTGTAAAGGCTTCTGTAGGCCATATTATAGATTTACCAAAGAGTAAATTAGGCGTTGATATAGAAAACAATTTTAACCCTGAATATATCACCATCCGAGGAAAGGGGCCTGTATTAAAGGAAATACGGCAAGAGGCCAAGAAAGCTAAGAAAGTACTGTTAGCCACTGACCCCGACCGGGAGGGAGAAGCAATATCCTGGCATCTTGCCAATGCTTTAAATATTTCAGAAGAAACAGCTTGCCGAATTGAGTTCAATGAAATCACGAAAAATGCAATTAAGAATGCCGTAAAAAAACCTAGAAGAATCAATAAAAGCCTTGTAGATGCCCAGCAGGCAAGGAGAGTCCTAGACCGACTGGTGGGATATAAAATTAGCCCACTGCTATGGAGAAATATTCGAAAGGGACTCAGTGCCGGACGGGTTCAATCGGTGGCTACAAAAATCATAAAAGACAGAGAAGCAGAAATACAGAGCTTTATTCCAGAGGAGTACTGGAGCTTGGCCCTGGAGCTCATTACTGAAGAGAAAGAAGCCTTTGAGGCAAAGTTTTATAGTGATGCCCAGGGAAACAAAGAGCTAAAAACAAAGGAAGAAGTAGATAAGCTCCTTAAACAAATTGAGAAGCAGCAGGTCATTGTATCCGGTGTAAAAAAGGGACAAAAGAAAAGAAATGCCTATCTCCCCTTTATTACCAGTACCCTTCAACAGGAGGCTTCTAACAAGCTGGGCTTTTCTACAAAAAAAACCATGTCCATTGCCCAGCAGCTCTATGAGGGAATTGACTTGGAAAAGGAAGGAACCGTGGGGCTTATTACCTATATGCGTACTGACTCCACGAGAATTTCTGAAGAAGCCAAGGAAAATACAATGAACCACATTGTAGCCTCCTATGGAGAAAAATATCTTCTAAAAACTGAGAGAAAAAAAGAGTCTAAAAAAGACATTCAGGATGCCCATGAGGCAATACGCCCAACGGATGTTCATAGGCTTCCCAATACAATTAAACCTTCCTTGACTAAGGATCAATATTCCCTTTATAAGCTGATTTGGGAAAGGTTTGTTTCCAGCATGATGGTTCCGGCGGTTTATGATACCCTGTCAATTGAGTTGAAGGTGAATGATACCATCTTTCGAGCATCAGGCTCACGCTTACGATTTGACGGATTCTTAAAGGTCTATTCCTATGCCAGTGTATCGGAGGAGATAACGCTGCCTAACCTAGAGGAGGGAGAAGCGTTAACAATTAGTAAAACCATCCCTAAGCAGCATTTTACCCAGCCGCCCCCAAGGTATACGGAAGCATCCTTGGTTAAAACCATGGAGGAGCTAGGGATAGGAAGACCTAGTACCTATTCTCCTACCATTTCTACGATCCTTTCCAGAGGATATGTTGAAAAGGAAGGAAAGAATCTTAAACCCACGGAGCTGGGAACCATTGTAACAGAAATTCTAGAAAATTACTTTGGAGCCATACTTGACGTACATTTTACTGCTGATTTAGAGCAGCGACTTGATGAGGTAGAGGATGGAGACAAGGATTGGAAGAAGCTAATAAAAAACTTCTATGATTCCTTTGAAGTAATGCTTGAGATTGCTGAGAAGGACATGGAGGAAATAGATCTGGTAGAGGAAAGTGACGAGATATGTAAGGTCTGTAATGCAAAGATGCTGATCAAACATGGTCGTTACGGCAAATTTTTAGCCTGCTCTAATTATCCTGAATGTACTCACACAGAGCCTATTCTGCATAAAATTGGGCTTAAATGCCCTGAATGTCATGAGGGTGAGGTTATTGAGCGTAGATCAAAGCGAGGCAGGCTTTTTTATGGCTGCAGCAGATTCCCTCAATGTCGTTTTGTTTCATGGAATAAACCCATAGATCGAAAATGCCCTCTCTGCCAACAGGTACTGGTTTATAAGAAAAGTAAGAAGGGCGATAAAATAGCCTGCAGCAATAAAGAGTGTAAATTTGAGGAAAAAATTGAAAATTAAAAAAATTTTCTTAATAATTTCAAATATATATTGAAACCTGTTATTACTTGTGATAACATTTCATTTGGGTTGAATCTCATTTTGAATTTGGGGGTGCAGGAATGATTAACGGAACAACAATCGTTGCAGCACGGCTAGGGGGCACTGATTGTGCCATCGCTGGCGATGGGCAAGTAACCCTTGGAGAAAAGGTTGTCATAAAAAACCATGCCAAAAAAATTCGAAAGATATACAATGGCCAGGTATTGATCGGCTTTGCCGGATCAGTAGCTGATGCCTTTACCTTAGCTGAGAAATTTGAAAGCTACTTGGAAAAGCACGGGGGCAATTTGAAGCGGGCTGCTGTGGAGTTGGCCCAAAGCTGGAGGCGAGATAAATATTTAACAAAGCTAGAGGCGATGTTAATTGCCCTCAATCAGGAAGCAATGCTGGTAATTAGTGGTACAGGAGAAGTGATTGAACCCGACGGGAATGTAATTGCCATTGGGTCGGGGGGATCCTATGCCCTGTCAGCAGCCCTGGCCCTAAGCAGATATTCTGCACTTTCAGCTAGAGAGATAGCGGAAAAGTCCCTTGAAATTGCTGCAGACATTTGTGTTTATACGAATCACCATATTTCCATTGAAACGCTTTAGGGTGTATTCATAAGTGAGGTGGTAAGATGTCAAGCTTTACGCCAAGAGAAATAGTTGAAGCCCTAGATAAATATATTATTGGACAGCATTCAGCAAAAAAGGCCGTGGCCATTGCCTTAAGAAACCGATATAGAAGGAGGCAGGTATTTGCCGAATTTCAAGATGAAATTAAACCAAAAAATATCTTAATGATTGGGCCCACTGGGGTTGGTAAAACAGAAATCGCCAGAAGATTGGCAAAATTAGTCAGGGCTCCCTTTGTAAAGGTTGAGGCAACCAAATTTACTGAGGTGGGTTATGTAGGAAGAGATGTGGAATCTATGATTCGTGATCTGCTAGAGGACTCTATCAGATTAACGAAAGGTGCCTACATAGAGAAAAATTATTCAAAGGCGAAGGAGCTGGCTAAGGAAAGACTATTAGAGCTGCTGGATCCATCTCTTGTCAAGGAAGTTGGATTCAAAAATCCCTTAGACTTTTTATTTCAATCGCCGAAGGAACCTGGGGTTAAGGAGGATGAAGGAAACCTTGAAACAGAAAAGAAATTAAAAAGACAGCAGATTAGAGAACAACTGGAAAAGGGCTTGTTAGAAGATGAAATGGTAGAGATCGATGTACTCGACCAGAGGCCCACGAGTCTGGGTTTTTTCTCTGGCAGTGAAGAAATGAATATCAATCTACAGGATGTTTTAGGTGAGATCATACCTCAAAGGACAAAAAAAAAGAAGGTAACTGTAGCAGCGGCCCGTAAAATTATTATCGAGCAAGAAGCTCAAAAGCTGGTGGATATGGACGATGTAATTCAGCAGGCCATTGAGAATGTAGAACAAAATGGAATTATCTTCATTGATGAAATAGACAAGATTGCCGGAAAACAAAGCTCCTCAGGCCCTGATGTTTCCAGAGAAGGGGTGCAAAGAGATATTTTACCGATCGTTGAAGGAAGCACGGTTTTGACAAAATATGGCCCCGTTAAAACCGACCATATTTTATTTATTGCCGCGGGAGCCTTTCATATTGCGAAGGTAAATGATTTAATACCAGAGCTTCAGGGTAGATTTCCCATAAGGGTGAATTTAAATAATTTGACAATAGAAGATTTTAAGGCAATTCTTACCCAGCCTCAAAATGCCCTATTGACCCAATATAAGCTCTTATTAGACACCGAAGGTATAAAAATTGATTTTACAGAGGAAGCTATAAATGAGATTGCAAAAAACTCCTATATCATGAATGAAACGGGAGATAATATTGGTGCTAGAAGACTACATACCATTGTAGAGCAAATTGTAGAGGATATTTCCTTTAGGGCCCCAGAGCTTGAACAAAAGGAGTTTATAATTGACTTAGACTATGTTCAGGCCAAACTTAAAGATACAATTAAAACCTACAGCGAAGATAAATATATAATCTAATACAAAGGAGGAAGTAAAATGTCAAGTGTTTTGTTGGAAAAAACCAGGAGAATTAATAGAATACTGCAGCAATCTGGAGATCATTCTATCTCTTTCAATGAATTATGTCGCATATTAAGTGAAATTTTAGATGCCAATGTCTATGTTGCCAGTTCTAAGGGAAAGGTACTAGGGGTGAGCCTTACTGATACCTCTGATGTTCCTGTAGTCATTGATGAAAAAAATGGTGAAAAGCATTTTCCAGATGAATACAATGAGCAGCTGTTAAGAATTACAGAGACAAAATCGAATATCACTGAGGATGAACTATTAAAAATCTTTAAATATGACGTTCTTAGCTATAGCAAATTAGTTACCATTGTTCCCATTAACGGTAGTGGTAAAAGAATTGGTACCCTTGTATTGGCAAGACATGACAACGAATTTGTCGACGAAGATCTGGTAATGGTGGAATATAGTGCAACTGTTGTGGGCTTAGAGATACTACGGGCAAAAACAGAGGAGATTGAAGAAGAGGCAAGGAAAAAGGCAGTGGTTCAGATGGCAATTGGAACCCTGTCCTATTCAGAGCTTGAGGCTGTAGAGCATATTTTTAATGAGCTCAATGGTAATGAAGGTCTATTGGTGGCAAGTAAAATTGCTGATCGAGTAGGGATTACCAGATCGGTTATCGTAAATGCCCTAAGGAAATTTGAAAGTGCAGGGGTAATAGAATCCAGATCCTTAGGGATGAAGGGAACCCATATCAAGATTCTTAATGACAGATTGCTTGAGGAATTAAGAAAGATAAAAAGATAAAAAGCCGCTTAAATAAATAATAGTAAGGAAAAAAGCTATTGATAAGAGTATTCAATGGCTTTTTTTATTTCATAAGAAAGTTCGTTTTTTCCTATGAAATAGGGGGGTGTTAAGGGGGGGCTCACCCCTTGTTAAAATAAGGAGAGTACAGCGAAGCGTCCTAGGGAACGCAGGGGTCCCCTGGAAAACTAACGTGGCGATAGCCACTTTGTTATTTCATAGGAAAGTTCGTTTTGCAGAGAAAATATTATGTAAACATTATTTCTTCATTCCTATAAGGGGGTAAAAAACAGTAGGAATATAGTCGGATAACCGCTAAATCTGTTGAAAATTATCAATTCTCCTATAGTCAATTTTTGTAAAGTAGTTTATAATAAACTATATTATGAATGAATACATAAATAAAGGTTGGGGTACCAATATTTACATTGCTTATTATTGGAAGGAAAGGGTAAATGAAGGATAGTGTGTTATAATTTACATTTTGCGTGGAAATGACAAATTATTTTTATCCATAAATAATAGCAGGATAGAACAAAACAAAAATAACGCTTTAATGTAATTTAAGTTAACTTACCCTAAACTGAACTCATCGTTATGATAGATTTTTAGAATCATGCTTCTTTAACTCTGGGGGTATGATATGAAATCCTATTCGTAGAAACCCAATAATACACTCTGTGTGACTACCAAAAAAATATTGTCGAAAAAGCAAAGTATTGTTAAGGTCAGGTTAAAAATATTTTTGTGAATTTTACTTCTAGTTCGAGGGTCCTGGGTTGTAGAAATATGAAAAAAAAAAGAGGAAATCCAAAAGATTTATCAAATTATAGAAAATGACATTCATATTAATACGAAACAATGTAGAATTTTGGGGAATATACAAGAAATCAATTTAATTTAACACTATACATTAAACTAAGTTAATAACTTTAAAGGAGGTTAGAGAATGTATAATAAGATTGATTTGTTAGGCAAGGCCCTGGATGCTTCATGGAAGAGAAATGAAGTGATTGCCAATAATATAGCCAATGCTCAGACGCCAAACTTTAAAAAATCAGAGGTTGAATTCGAGTCACTTTTAAATGATTTTCTATCAAAGGACAAGCTGCCGGGGGTGGTTACTAACCACAAGCATATACCGATTGGCTTTACGAATATCGACCAATTACAGCATAATGTTGTGACCTTAGATAACTATAGCACCCGACTAGATGGCAATAATGTCGACATTGATGTGGAAATGGCAGAGGAAGCAAAGAACTTTATTACCTACAACACATTAATGACACAGATGAACAGTCATTTTAGAAGACTAAGATTAGCGATTAATGAAGGGAAGTGATAGGTTATGTCAATATTTAATGCCTTAAATGTAAGTGCAACAGGGCTAACGGCCGAAAGACTTAGAATGGACACAATTTCCAAAAACATAGCCAATGCCAACACAACAAGAACAAGCAATGGAGGACCCTACAGACGACAGGTTGTTGTATTTAAGACAAAGGATGACAGTATCCCTTTTTCTCAATATTTAAAGGGTGCAGGAAAGAATGGTTCAAAACCCACAGGAGTAGAGGTGGTTGGAATTCAAAATGACAGCTCCGAATTTAAACGGATATATAATCCGGGACATCCCGATGCAGATCAAGAGGGTTACGTATTAATGCCCAATGTAGATATCATCACTGAAATGGCTAATATGATTTCTTCTTCAAGGGGCTATGAAGCCAACATCACAGCTTTAAATAATACAAAGAGTATGGCAATGAAGGCCTTAGAATTGGGAAGATAGTGGAGGTTAAAAAATGAAGATTAATATGATTCATTCAGTTAATGAATTGAATAAAAGCCTGGGATTATTTGAGACACCGAAGGCTGAGCAGAAAACATCATTTCAGGAAATGCTGCAAGCAGCAATGAATAATGTAGATCAGTTAGAAAAGACAAGTGATGATTATTCAGTAAGGTTAGCTTCTGGTCAGTTGGATAATATTCACGAGGCCACACTAGCTGCCCAAAAGGCAGAGATTTCACTGAATTATATGATTCAAATCAGAAATAAGGTTTTAGATGCCTATCGTGAAATCACTAGAATGCAGATATAAATATAGCAGAAATGAGGTGAACCAATGGCCGAGGCACTAGAGAAAATACGAGGACAGTTAAACGATTTTTTACATAAGTTAGAAAAAAAACAAAAAATAAAAATTGCTTTATCCAGTATTTTTATTTTGATAGCACTGACTGGACTCATCTACTATTTTACTAAAACAGAATACGTCACACTGTACAATGATCTGGAAGCTAAGCAAGCAGGTGAAGTGCTAAACATACTGGAAGGCAATGACATTAAAGCAAAAATAGGCGATAGCAGCGGTACGATTTTAGTATCCTCTAAGGATGAAAAGCAAGCGCAAATCGTTGTAGCTACCCAGGGTTTGCCTGCAGCCAGATTCTCCTATGAAGATGCCTTCTCAGGAAACTCCTTTATGATGACCAGTGAAGAAAGGGCCCAACGATTTTTATACGCTCAGCAAAACTACTTAGCAAGCACCATTGAAGTGGTCCCAGGGATTCGCAAGGCTGTGGTAAACCTGACAATTCCTGAAAAAACCGGCTTTGTTTTGGGGAATAACGATAAAAGCGCAAAGGCCTCTGTATTCCTAGATTTGGAACCCTACGCTGCCTTAGATGAAAACAGCGTAAATGGGATTGCGGTTCTGGTGGCCAATGCGGTGCAGGACCTTGACCCGGAGAATGTTACAATCCATGGCAGCGACGGGAGAATTTTAAATTCACCTAATGAGAATGGCGAAATAGTAGGTATTTCAGACCAGTTAAGCTTGAACCAAACCATAACAAAGGATTTAGAAAATAGTATTACTGATTTTCTATCTACCGTGTATGGCTACGGTAATGTGGTAGTAATGGCCAATGTCCGTTTAGATTTTGATAGTGAGGTTACAGAAATCAAAGAGTTTGCACCACCCATTGAAGGTGAAACAACAGGAATTGTTAGAAGTATGCAGAAATTGCAGCAAAATGTAGTTAATGGAGGAACCGGCGGTGTACCAGGTACAGATTCAAATTCAGCCGATGTCGCCCAATATGCAGAATATGATGAGAACACCTCTCAATACACAGAGGCAAATGAAACGATTAATTATGAAATTAACGAGCTAAGGAAACAAATTGTTAAGGCTCAAGGACAGGTTCAGGATATTACTGTAGCTGTATATGTAAATAGCAAGGCTATTAACAATGGAGAGCTAAGTGAGGAAGAGAAACGTGAACTGCAAAACATCATATCGGCAGCTGCCGGCCTAGATACACGGGTAGTTCAGATTGGTGTGCAAGAATTTAGTAACTCCCTAGAGGATCAATTGAGAGAAACCATGGGAGAAACCGCAGGGTTAGCAGGAGGAGTACCACTATGGCTATGGGGTATTGTAGCAGCCTTTGTATTGGCAGCGGCCTACTTTGCTTACACTCAGGTGAAGAAGCGAAATAAGGGTAATGTTCCGCCGATTAGGGAAGTGATTCCACAGGAGAGTGTGGAAGAATTAGATTTAGAGCTATCTGGCTCCCAAGTGAAGCAACAAATTGAAAAATTAGTCAATAAAAAACCAGATGCTGTAGCACAACTGCTTAGAAACTGGTTAAGTGAGGATTAGGGGTGAGAGGATGAGTCGAAAGAGTGGAAAAGGAGAAATGACAGGCAGGGAAAAGGCAGCGGTGCTCTTAATCAGCCTTGGACCAGAATATTCTGCTCAGATATTTAAACACTTAAATGATGAAGAAATTGAAGAGCTTACCCTGGAAATAGCCAATATGAGAAAGGTTTCTCCTGCAGAAAAGGAAAAGATTCTGGATGAATTTTATGAAATATGTATTGCCCAGGAGTATATCTCTGAGGGTGGTATCAACTATGCTAAGGATGTATTAGAGAAGGCCCTGGGATCTCAAAAGGCCATGGATATTATTAACAAGCTGACAGCTTCCTTGCAGGTAAAACCCTTTGACTTTGCCAGGAAGGCTGATCCTAGCCAGCTATTAAACTTTATACAAAACGAACATCCACAGACCATTGCGCTAATTCTTTCCTATTTGCCTTTCAATCAGGCAGCCCAAATTTTATCGGCACTGCCTCAAGTAAAGCAATCGGAGGTTGCCCAAAGAATTGCCATGATGGATCGCACTTCACCAGAGATTATCAAAGAGGTGGAGCTGGTGCTGGAAAGAAAGCTGTCATCCTTAGTCAGTCAAGATTATACCTCAGCAGGCGGTATTCAATCCATTGTGGATATCTTAAATGCTGTAGATCGAGGAACAGAGAAGAATATTATGGATACCTTAGAAGTGGATGATGCAGAATTAGCAGAAGAAATTCGTAAGAGAATGTTTATCTTTGAAGACATTATCAGTCTTGACAGTACATCAATCCAACGCTTTATTCGTGAAATTGACAATAAGGAGCTGGCTGTTGCATTGAAGGGTGCCACAGAAGAGGTTGCTGGTGTTATCTACAGTAATATGTCTAAGCGTATGGCAGAAATGATTAAGGAAGATATGGACTTCATGGGACCTGTACGTTTAAGGGATGTGGAAGAAGCACAGCAAAAAATTGTTAATGTAATCCGTAAATTAGAGGAAGCCGGTGAAATAATCATTGCCCGCGGTGGAGGAGATGAAATCATTGTCTAAGCCTAATGTATACAAATCTACCAATGTCATTCTTGGTGATAAAAAGGAGCTGATTGTCAACTTGGTTCAGCCCATCAATATCATTAAGGGAAATAACGAACCAGTTCAAGAGGAACCGCTAGAAGGGGAAGATCAGGAAGTTGATATAGAAACCCTTCGAGAAGAGGCCAGGGCAATTATTGATGAGGCAGAAGCTGAGAAGGAACGATTATTGCAACAGGCTAAGGAAGAGGCTCAAAGTATAATCGATGAAGCCTATGAAGACAGCAAGGGGATTTTTGAAGATGCAAGACAGAAGGGCTATAGTGAAGGGTTGATTTCAGGTAAGGAACAGGGCTATCAAGAGGTAGATTCCATTATACAAGAGTCCGTTGAAATAAAAAAACAGACCTTTGAAGAGAAAAGGATTGCTGCCAAGGATCTGGAAGAAGACTTGATTGCCCTCGTGATCCAGGGTGTAAAGAAGGTATTACACCATGAAATTGACCAAAATCATGAACTGTTATTAAACTTAATTCAATCAGGAATCGAAAAATGCACCTTTGCAGAATCCTTGATTATTAAAGTAGGGGAAGGGGATTATGAGGTTGTTAAAGGGGCGAAAAATAAGATTTATATGATGACCAAGGGGATAGAAAACCTTGAAATCAAATGTGATCCGGCGCTCTCTAAGGGTAGTGTCATGATCGAAACCCTGTCGGGAACCATTGATTCCAGCATTGATGCCCAGGTTAAGACTGTAGAAAAGCTCTTTAATGAGCTATTGAGAAGTGAGTGAGTCTATGAGAACCATACAGCTTGATAAATACTTTGATGCTTTGAAAAGCATTGACTTAATTAAATATAACGGAAGAGTAACCCAGGTCATAGGACTTACGATTGAGTCTATGGGTCCTGCGGTAAAAATTGGAGAAGTGTGTATTATCTACACCCTTAAGGGAGTCGCCCCTGTTATGGCAGAGGTGGTGGGCTTTAAAGAGAAGAAGGTGCTGCTGATGCCCCTGGGTGAAATGGAAGGGATTGGCCCTGGCAGCAAGGTAGAGGCAACGGGAAGTTCATTGTCAGTGAAGGTTGGAGAAGGGCTTTTGGGCAGAGTATTAGATGGATTAGGCAAACCTATTGATGGAAAGGGGCCGCTAAATGAAACAAGAACCTATCCGGTCATGGGAGCGCCACCTAACCCCTTAAGCAGAAGAAAGATAAGGGAGCCTCTATCCCTGGGAATTAGAGCAATTGATGGACTTCTTACCTGTGGGAATGGACAAAGAATCGGGATTTTTGCAGGAAGTGGTGTTGGGAAGAGTACATTGCTTGGTATGATTGCCCGTAACACTCAAGCCGATGTTAATGTAATTGCCCTAATTGGAGAGCGAGGTCGGGAGGTAAAGGAGTTTATTGAAAGTGACTTGCAGGATGAAGGGTTAAGGCGCTCAGTGGTCATTGTTGCCACCTCTGATCAACCCCCGTTGATTAGAATGAAGGGAGCCCTATTAGCCACCTCAATTGCAGAATATTTTAGAGATCAAGGGAAGAATGTAATGCTATTGATGGACTCCTTAACACGTTTTTCTATGGCTCAGCGGGAGGTGGGACTGGCCATTGGTGAGCCCCCCGTAACAAAGGGATATACCCCTTCGGTCTTTGCCATTTTGCCGAGACTGCTGGAACGATCTGGTACCTCTGATAAAGGTTCCATTACAGGACTCTATACGGTGTTGGTTGATGGGGATGATATGAATGAACCCATTGCAGATGCCGTAAGGGGGATATTGGATGGACACATTGTCCTTTCAAGAAAACTGGCCAATAAAAACCATTATCCTGCCATTGACGTACTGGCAAGCATAAGTCGGGTAATGCCAAATATTGTCGATGAAGGGCATTTAACCATAGCCAATCAATTAAAGGAATTAATGGCTGTTTATCGAGAGTCAGAGGATTTAATCAATATTGGCGCCTACGTCAGGGGGACAAACCCCAGGGTAGATTATGCCATCAGTAAAATAGAAGAAATTAATCAATTCTTAAAGCAAAAAACCGATGAGGAAACCAAATTTGATTCGACAGTGGAATCTCTAAAGAAGATATTGGAGAATTAGCGATATGGAGGGAATTGTATGGCAAAAAAATTTACATTTCGCTTCGAGCCAATCCTTAGCCTGAAGGAAAAGGAAGAAGAGGCTAAAAAGACTGAACTAGGCTTTGCGGCAAAAAAATTAAAAAAAGAAGAAGCGGCATTAAATGAGCTCTATAATCGTAAACACAATGTAGCTAGTCAATTGCAGGAAAAAACCCAAGAAGTTCTTAAGGTAAAGGATCTTCAATATTATGCCACTAAGCTTCAATTTGTGGATAACCTTATCAATCAGCAAAAAATAGCGGTTAACAAATGCGAAAATCAAGTGGATCATACAAGGAGACTATTGATTGAGGCAAAGAAGCAAACCAAGATATATGACCTGTTGAAGGATAAGGAATATGAAGATTTCAATTATATGCAGCTAAAGGAAGAGGAAGCCTTCATAGATCAACTTGTTTCCTTCAAAACTGCTTGCAAATAAGGAGGACAAGATGACCATTGCCAAGGAAAAAAAATCAAGTATTGTAAAACCAGTTATCATTGTAATCATTGGATTTTTATTGGTTCCTTTGTTGACAGCTGCCATCACATACTACTCAAGTGAGAACTTTCGGTATAAGACAAATGAATTACTTGGGGCGCTGCTGCCTGGCAGTGCGGGGGCATATTTTGAAAAACAGCCTACTAAGCAGGATAGGGAAGAGATAAATCAACTGATTGCAAAGCACTATATTAACTACGACGATGATCGATTGGTCGATAAGCTTCTATTAATAAAGGCAGAGGATTCTCAGCTATATAATAATTTGATTATTCTCTTAAACCGAGAGAATTCAAATAAAATGACCAAAGTAAGGGAAAGTCTCAGAAGAACCGAATTAAAAAGTGATGTATTTCAACGGATATTGGAAGAAATTGATCTGGAAAATGAGACCCAGGCAGACAGCCTTATACGGTACTATACGTCCTTAAAGGTAAGTGATGCTGTGGCAGAAATTGAAAGGACCTTTGACATCGGCGAGCTAACCCTAGAGCAATTACCAACTGTCTTTGAGAAGCTCCCCACTGATACCAGTGCAAAGTATTTAACCTACTTAGACAGCGATCTACAGCAAAAGATTAGATTCAGACTATCGTCAGCAACGAAAAATGAGCTGGATAAACAGATTGAAGGAATTAAGCTCAGGACAAATCAGTTGATTGAAGCGGCTCAAGTAATTGAAAATAAACAGGTAGACCAGATGTTAGATGAGATAGGCAATAGCAATCAGTATAGCCTTGAGGATTTGGCGGTTATTTACAGGAATCTGTCTCTGGATAAGGGAGGAAGCGTCCTGGCAAAGGTACAGGATGTGGAATTTATCAACGGCCTATATGACAGTATTTCTGAGCTGGAGAAGCTTAATGATGAAAGTGGAAGCTTTTCAAAAAATTTATCCGCAACAGTACAGATTTATCAAAAATATAATGCTAATATTGATGAGCTGTCCAAGGTATATGAAAAAATGACGGTGCAAGAGCTGGCCTCCATTGCAGATCAGATGCTTAGGGGAAATCAAGTTTATCAGCGTCATCAGTTAGAGGATGGACAAGAGTTAGTCTTTAGCCAGGAAAGGTTACTAATTGATATCTTTAGACTGCTTAAGCCGACCCTTGTAGCAGATGTGATGGAGCAGATGGATACGGCCAGGGCAGTGGAGCTGTCTAGTAAAATGATGGCTAATTAATTTAAACATCTTACACGAAAGGAGGTGAGAAAAATGATGATAGAAAGAATACTACAAGGTCAAGAGGTTAGTTCACCGAAGCAAGGAGTTCAACCGAGGACTAAGGATCTTAAGGGTAGCAGCAACTTTGCGGATCTTATAGGAAGTAAACTTAAAGAGGCTAAGGAGACGAAAGAACCAAGGGAGAACAACAATTCCTTCAGTCAAAAAGTTCAAGACAGCAGTGTAAAGGAGCAGGATAAAACTGCTTTAAAGGAGACTTCCAAAGAAGAAGCAGCGGTGAAGGAAATTAAGGAATCAGAGAAGCCATCAGTGGAGGAGGAATCCAAGGAGGAAGCCGTAACTCCCGAGGCATCAGTCCTCTTACTAGCCGAGGAAATCATGAAGCTATTACAGCAGCTTGAGGAAATCAATCCAGAGCTTAAGGCCCTTGTGGAACAAATTCAAGGAGAAATGGCCCAAACTGATTTAAAGGATGGGGCTGCCAGCCTTAATGGTCTTCTTCAAGAGCTGAACCAACTGTTACAAACCGCAGAATTGTCAAAGGACCAGGTACATACAGCTGAGCTATTGAATCAGTTACAGCAGAATTTGGCAGGTATGGGAGATAATGAAGCCCAGGCCTTGGCCAAGGAAGTAAAGAAGCTGATCGCCAATGGAGAAGAAGCGAATAGTAAGGTGCTAGACCAAGGTGTGATCCCTGTTCAAAGCCAAGATTTAGCCAATGGACAAAAGGTGGCCACTGTGGAAGAAGGAGCTGGATCTACGTTTTCAGATCAGTCCGCTGCTGAGGAAGCACCGCTGATGGAGGAACCGACAGCTGTAGCATCACCTGAAACAGATGCCAATCCAGAGGAGTCTGCTGTAAAGGGAGTAAAGGAAGAGGCCCTTGAGCTTAAGGCTACAGACAATTCCAATCCGGGGAATGCCCAGGTTGTTGTTGAAGGAGCCAAGGCTGACGTACAATTCAACGGAATTGAGTCTAATAATCAACAGGTTGATGTCCGTGAAATTATGGAACAAATCGTCAATCGGGCAGAAATCAGCCTCAAGGAAGGCAAAAGTGAAGTTAAATTACAGCTGATGCCTGAAAATCTAGGCAGCGTCTATATTAAAATCTCCATGGAAAAGGGTGCAATGACTGCTAAGGTCTATGCAGAAAATATCCAGGTTAAGGAACTGATTGACAATAACCTAAACCAATTGCGTATTAATCTAGGGGAAAAGGGGATTAATGTTTCCAGTCTGGAGGTCTCTGTAGGACAAGACCCAAGGAGCTTTGAAAGACAGCAGACCTATTACCAGCATCAAAGCAAGCTGAAGCGATTAACCAATGATCGAATCAATCAAAGCGTAATGGGAGTAATGTACCAGGAGGCAGATCAGCGTTTAAACCCCTATGGAATTGAATCAAACTTTGATGGCTTAGCCTAAGGAGGGAATCATGATGGCCAACAATGTTGTAAACAATACAGAGGTGCTATCAGGCGGGTATCGTACCTATGAACCGAACAAAGAGAAGGAACATACTACGGATTTAAATAAGGACACCTTCATCAAGCTTTTAATCACCCAGATGCAAAACCAGGATCCGTTAAACCCTATGGAAGACAGGGAGTTTATCTCGCAGATGGCCCAATTTAGTGCCCTGGAGCAAATGCAAAATTTGAATGTGAACCTAAATACAACTCAGCTGGGAGTGATGGATCATATTACCCAGATGAACAACAACCTGGTGAAGAGTCAGACCTCAATTACAAAAAGCTTGGAATATATGAACACTGTTTTAAAGCTGATGGCTGAAAAAGAGGGAATTGAAGTTCCAGAAATGCCTGAAGAGCCTGAGGAAGGTGAAGAAACAGAGGGTGTGGATGATTCCCCAGAAACACCGCCAACAGAAAGTGAAACTGAAGAATAAAGGCTCTTATCCGGGTGCTAGGAGGAATGAGGATGTACAATCCAATAAATATTAAAATCAATCACTTGCAGCAGCAATCCCAGCGTACCCAGGTTAGACACAATTATCAGAGTAATCCTAATACTAGCTTTGACCAGCTGCTAAAGCAGCAGATCAGTCAAAATCAGGAGCTGAAATTTTCCAAGCATGCCATGGAGCGGTTAGAGAAAAGAAACATTCAATTAACCCCTCAGGATCTTGCCCGATTGAATCAAGGGTTAGAAATGGCTTCCCAAAAGGGAATTAAGGAAACCCTCATTATGATGGACAATCGAGTTTTTGTGGCAAGCGTCAATAATAAAACCGTCATTACGGCGGCCATGGAAGAACAGCTAAAGGATAATGTATTTACCAATATAGATGGTGCAGTAATCGTATAGCCGGACCAACCTAGGAGGCTTAACCATCTCTGACCGACTGAGGAGATGGATGCACCGGTTAAATTAAAGGAGGTCAATTAATTATGATGAGATCAATGTTTTCGGCAGTCTCAGGCCTAAGGGCCCATCAGACCCGAATGGACGTAATCGGTAATAATATTGCCAATGTTAATACCGTGGGCTTTAAAGGTAGCCGTGTAACCTTTCAGGAGGTTTTCAGCCAAACCCTTAGGGGAGCAGGCTCTCCCCAGGATGGCCGCGGAGGAACCAACCCACAGCAAATTGGTCTGGGAATAAACGTATCTTCAATGGATACTTTCCATATCCGTGGATCAGTGGAAAGAACTGACTATAATACTGATTTAATGATTAATGGAGAAGGCTTCTTTATCGTTTCCGATGATGCTAACGGCATAAATCAAAGCTATACCAGGGCAGGAAACTTTGCCATTGATGAAGCAGGAAACCTGGTAACTGCTGAAGGATATCGGGTACTGGGCTATATGGCCGATGAAAATGGGGTGTTGCAGTCAAACCTGGGAGGCTTGGTAATCTCCAAGGCCATGACCTTTGATCCCCAGGTAACAACTGAGGTCACCTTTGAGGGAAATTTGGATAGTGAAACCAAGCGAACAGATCAATTCGCTACACCGCCAACTGGAATTGTAGGAACTGCTGATCATGTGTATGTGGAAAAGCCCCATCCTAGTGTGGCAGGTGGTGTGATCTATGAAGTTAACCCAGATTTTGAAGATGCTGTAGCTCGAGAAACCACCTATCAGGTCTATGATAACCTAGGGGGAATCCATCAAATCAAGCAGGTTTATGTAAAAATTGAAAATGATGGGACGCCTCCCTTAAGTCAATATCAGGTAGAAACCTTCTATGTCAAAGAGGATGGAACTATGGTTCATGCAAAGGATACCGGTTCAGATATTACTGGACCTACAGATCATAAACTTCAGTTTGATGGAAATGGCAAATTAGTCAGTGGAGATACTATTACTCTAAATATATCTGAGGATCTAACTAATGGGGCGGGAGCATTTAGCTTCGAGATAGATTTTAACAAACTCACCATGGCAGCCAATAAATCTACTGCCTCAGCACAAGATATTGATGGCTATAAGCAAGGAACCCTCGAAGATTTTGCAGTTGCCGCTACCGGTGAAATTATCGGGGTCTTTGACAACAATCAAAGAAGGGTAATTGGTCAGGTGGCCCTGGCTAACTTTAAAAACCCAGCAGGCCTTGAGAAAACCGGTTCTAATATGTATAGAACCACGGCCAACTCCGGTCAGCCTATCGTAGGAGTACCAGGGGCTGGGGGCTTTGGAAACCTAAATCCCGGTGCGCTAGAAATGTCCAATGTGGATTTATCAAGGGAATTTACCAATATGATTACGACCCAAAGGGGCTTCCAGGCAAACTCAAGAATCATTACCACCAGTGATGAAATGCTTCAGGAAGTTGTAAACATGAAACGATAAAATAATGTAATAGGACCTGGGTGCCCAAGGCACCCAGGGTCTAAAAAGGATGGTTAGGATGATTAAATTAAAGCGATTAAATGCGACGGACATCGTCATAAACGCTGAGTTGATTGAAATGGTCGAAGAGACCCCAGACACAATCATTACCTTGACCAATGGGCATAAAATGGTGGTTGCAGAAAGTGCCGATGAAATAATTCAAAAAGTCATTACATACAAGCAAAAATTATTTAAAGGTTTCCTGCTAAACCAAATGGAACCGTAGAAATGGGGTGTAGTTTTTGGATATATCAACAATTATAGGAATAGTTGTAGGGATGGTCTTCGTCCTACTGGGAATTTTGGCCGATGGTGATTTACCAACGTACTTTAACCTTGCATCGATTCAAATTGTCCTGGGGGGAACAATTGCTGCCACCTTTGTTTCATACCCCCTACAAAAGGTATTAGAGGCAATGAAGATTGTTTCAAAGGCCTTTAGCAACAAACAGGTGGAGCCAGGTGAAATTATCAGCAAAATCATTGGCTTGGCCAACATCGCAAGAAAAGAGGGACTATTGGCTCTAGAAGAAGCCTCCGATGGAATCGGCGACAGCTTCCTTCAAAAAGGAGTTATGCTGATTGTTGACGGAACCGATCCGGAGCTGGTAAGAAACCTGCTGGAAACTGAGCTTTCCTTTGTGGAGGAACGGCATAAAAATGGACAGGGCATCTTTGAATCCATGGGCGCCTATGCCCCTGCCTTTGGTATGATCGGGACCTTGATAGGACTTATCAACATGCTGACAAAATTAGAAGATCCCTCTGCAGTTGGACCCAGTATGGCTGTGGCATTGATCACGACCTTCTATGGATCGTTACTGGCAAACTTAATTTTCTTACCAATTGCTAACAAGCTAAAGCTTAGAAGCCGTGAGGAAATTCTAAGAAAAGAAATTATGGTTGAAGGGCTGCTGTCAATACAGGCTGGTGAAAACCCAAGAATTATAGAAGAAAAGCTTAAGGCCTTCTTACCACCAAAATCAAGAGAGGTATTGGGCGGCAAGCGGGAAGGCGTGGAAGCAAATGGCTAGAAGACGAAAAGAAGAAACTCCGCAACCTGGGGCTCCATTATGGATGACCACCTATGGAGACATGGTTACGCTGTTATTATGTTTCTTTGTACTATTATTTGCCTTTTCAACCATCGATGCTAAGAAGTTTCAAACGATGATACAGTCCTTCCAAGGGGCCATGGGAGTCTTGGAAACCGGAGAGACAATTGAAATTTCAGAATTTATCTCTGAGGGAATGGCAGAGGAGCTAACCACCAATCAGAAAGAAGAGCTGGAGGATTTCCGTAAGCTAAAGGAAAAGCTGGAAGAATTCCTTGAGGAAAACGGATTGGAGAATGATGTGTTAGTAACCTTGGAAAATCGGGGCTTAATTCTTCGTTTTCAAGACAGCGTTTTGTTTGATTCAGGAAGTGCAGAATTAAAGTCCAGTTCTAAGGAGCTGCTAATTTACCTGTCGCAGTTTTTACTTGAGCCCGAATTTGAATCTAAATTTGTCAGGGTAGAGGGCCATACCGATACGGATCCCCTAAGACCCAATTCCCGATATGAAACCAATTGGGAGCTGTCGGTGGCCAGGGCGTCAAATGTGGTTCGCTATTTAATTGAAGAAATTAATTTGGAACCAAGACGGTTTTCGGCCTCTGGCTATGGCGAATACCATCCGGTAGAAGACAATGATACCGCGGAAGATAAGGCCAAGAACAGACGGGTTGATATCGTTATATTAAAATCAGAGCTTGCGATTTCATTACCATAAGCTGGCTAATTGGAGGATAGAGCATGGAAACAAAAAAAATCATAACTTACACACTCATTGGGGTCATATTAGCGGGAGTTTTCTTCGGTGCCATCTTCTTCTTCATGATGTATAACCCTGCTAATGCTCCTAGAACAACAACAACCTACGAGTACAATATGAAAGAATTTACCACTAATTTAGGAGCCATGAAGAGCTATTTTAAAGGTTCCATCGTGGTGGAAACAACCAATAAAAAGTTGGTCGAAGAATTTGACACAAATAATTCTGAATTAAGAGATGTTATTATTCAGATCTTAATTTCCAAAAAGCCTGAGGATATTCTGGATGCCGATGGTCAGCAGGAGCTGAGAGAAGAGATAAAGAATGCCATAGGAAAAGTATTGAATACCGATGAAATTACAAATGTTTATTTTATCGACTACATCATTCAGTAGGAGGTGAAGCAATTGTCAGATGTATTATCCCAAAATGAAATTGATGCCCTGTTAAAGGCGATCAGTACAGGGGAAGTGGATGCCGAAGAAATTAAAGATGAAAAACAGGAAAAAAAGATTCGCAACTATGACTTTAAAAGTCCGAAAAAACTTGCAAAGGACCAATTAAGAACACTCCAAATCATCCACGAAAACTTCTCTAGAGTGCTTAACACCTTCCTTTCAGGTTATTTAAGAAGCTATATCCATACAGAGGTCTTAACAGTAGAGGAATTGTCCTATTACGAGTTTAGCAATTCTATTGTTAATCCCGCAGTCATATCCATTGTGAATCTGTTTCCCTTAACGGGACAAATCGTTTTGGACATATCACCTTCAATTGCCTTTACCTTCATAGATCGTATTTTAGGAGGAATTGGTAAGAATTTTGATGAGAAAAGGACCTTTACAGAAATAGAAACAACCTTAATTCGTAAATTAATGAAACAGGTATTAGAATTAATGATTGATCCCTGGGAGAATGTAATTGAGCTGCAGCCTCAATTAGATAAGATAGAAACCAATTCCCAGTTTGTACAAATTGTTTCACCAAATGAAACCGTAGCATTAATTACCCTGAGCCTAAAAATCGGAGAAACCGAAGGAATGATGAATATCTGTATTCCCCATATTGTGATTGAGCCGATTTTAGAAAAATTAAGTACTAAATTTTGGTTTTCTAACATTAGTAAGTCTGTTACCGAAACCGATAAGCTGACGCTGAAAAAGCGTGTTGAGCGAAGCCACGTCAATATTTCAGCCCTAATGGGTTCCACAATGATTACCGTTAAGGATTTCTTGGAACTACAAAAAGGGGATGTAATTAAGTTAGATAATCTTGTTAATCAAGAAATAGAAATTTTAGTCGGACATCGACAAAAGTATTTTGGTGTTCCAGGAACAGTAAAAAATAAAATTGCTGTACAAGTAACAAGGATTGACAAGAAAGGAGATGAACTAAATGACTGATATGTTATCTCAAGAAGAGATTGATGCCCTCCTTAATGGAAGCAGTGGAGGTAACGAAGTAGAAAATAACCAAAAGGATACATATATTGACTTTACCAGTGATGAGAAGGACACGATAGGTGAAATTGGAAATATCAGCATGGGAACTGCTGCCACAACCCTTTCGACCCTTTTGGGAAATCGGGTCAACATTACCACACCAAAGGTATCTTTGCTCGACATTAACCAGCTGGCAGAGGAATATGATATTCCCTTTGTTGCCGTAGATGTTAAGTATAAAGAAGGATTAGAGGGACTGAACGTATTAATCCTAAAGGAAGATGATGTAAAGATTATTACGGATTTAATGATGGGAGGGGATGGAACCATTAGCCCAGACCCGTTGGCAGATATCCATTTAAGTGCTATCAGTGAAGCCATGAACCAAATGGTGGGCTCTGCATCCACATCCCTATCAGAAATGTTTAGCAAGAAAATTGACATATATCCTCCAAGGGTATTCCGATTAGACCTTCACACGAAGGATTTCGTTGACCTATTTCCAGAACTATCAATGAAATTTGTAAGAATTGCCTTTAAAATGGAAATTGGAAATCTAATTGACAGTGAAATCATGCAGTTAATTCCCATAGACTTTGGAAAGGAAATGGTAGAAAAGCTGCTTTACAGCTATACAAGCCACGGGACTTCGGCCGCAGCGGCAGAGCCTGCCAGACAGGAGCATATTGCCCAAACTGTTTCCCAGGAAATACCCCAGCAGCAAGCTGCCTATACCGCAGCCAAAGGAGCCCATGGACAGCCATCCACACAACAAACTGCCAAGGCAGATCCTGTTAATGTACAGCCAATATCATTCCAGGCCTTTGACCAGCCCAGCAGCAAGGGATTGCCCGAAAACATAGATCTAATACAAGATGTCCCTCTTAATATTACTGTAGAGCTGGGAAGAACCGTTAAACGTATTAGTGAAATATTGGAGTTTGGACCAGGTACAATCATTGAGCTAGATAAGCTGGTGGGAGAACCCCTAGATATTCTAGTTAATGGGCAGTATGTGGCCAAGGGTGAAGTAGTTGTCATTGACGAAAATTACGGTATTAGAATTACAGACATTGTCAACACAACAAAACGCTTTGCTAAGCTTTAAATCAAAACGGTTATTCTGTTATCAAAACAAAGCGGCTATACCGCGTTATCGCTGGCTCGACAGTGATATTGTTGTGGCAGGAAAGTTACTTTACCCGCAAATGACCGGCTTCTGAGGCATTTATCAATAATAGAACTTTCCTATAACATGAAAAATTTTAAAAGGCCCATCAAAATCCATTGAAATTAACTCACTTCTAGTTATATAATACCATTAGAGGTAGTTTCTGTCGCAAATTGTTTAATCTTAGCGACAAATGGAGGGTATAGTTACAATACAGATATTTAAGGAGGAAATGTAATGGCAAAGGGAATTTTAATAGTGGATGATGCGGCATTTATGCGGATGATGATTAAGGACGTTCTTTCAAAGAACGGATTTGAAGTAGTTGGTGAGGCTGAAAATGGCGCCAAGGCGATAGAAAAATTTAAGGAGCTTGACCCTCTATTAACCATTATGGATATTACGATGCCCGAGGTTGATGGAATTCAAGCAGTGAAGGAAATAAAAAAGCTTGATCCTAATGCAAAGGTAATTATGTGTTCTGCCATGGGTCAACAGGCCATGGTAATTGAAGCGATCCAAGCGGGAGCAAAGGACTTCATTGTTAAGCCCTTTCAAGCAGATCGTGTCATAGAGGCAGTTAAAAAGGTAATAGGGTAAGTCGAAAGAGATGTTGAATCAAATTTACACGATGCTATTGCTCTTAATGGCAGTCGCTTTAGTCATTGGCTTGGCCTATTTAACAACCCTGTTGATTGCCAAAAAGTCAAACACGATTTTGCATAGCCGTTCGATTAAGGTTTTGGAACGTTCTGGGGTTGGACTAAATATGAACATTACTGTTGTTCAAATAGCTAATAAGGTCTATTTATTAGCCATTCAAAATAAGAACGTAACCCTGTTGGATGTTATTTCCCTTGACGAATGGCTCCAAACTCGTGGGACTGCGATGACAAAGGATATGATTGGAAAAGAGCTGTTTAAAAAGGATATAGCAGTGACTAAGGAAATTAAAAAGCTGCTTACGAAACCGATTTTAAAAAAAGGTGAGGATCACAACACAGATGGAAACAATTAGAGGAATATTTAAAAGTAAATCGAAGTGGCAGTGGTTGTTGGTTTTCATTGTCATAATGACCTTTATCAGCGGTTGGCGGGTGGATGCTCAGCCCAACCTGCCAATTCCAAGGATTGGTTTATCTGTTGAAGGAGTTGAATCACCTCAACAGGTTGCCTCTTCCATTCAAATTCTATTATTGTTAACTATTTTATCAATTGCTCCGTCCATTTTAATTATGATGACGGCCTTTACGAGGATTATAATTGTCCTTTCTTTTCTAAGAAATGCAATTGCAACCCAGCAAACGCCGCCGACTCAGGTATTAATTGGACTGGCACTATTTTTAACCTTTTTTATTATGGCACCCATCGCCACAGAAATAAATCAAACTGCCGTTCAACCCTATTTGGCAGAGGAGATAACAGATACAGAGGCTTTAGAGGCGGCAATGAAACCGTTAAGGGAATTTATGTTTAGGCAAACCAGAGAAAAAGATTTAGCTCTTTTCATTGAAATAGCCGATAATGAGGTGCCTGAAGCATTGGAGGATATTCCCACAACAACGTTAATTCCCGCCTTTATTATTAGTGAGTTGAAAACAGCCTTTCAGATGGGCTTTATCCTGTTTATCCCCTTCATTATTTTAGATATGGTAGTGGCCAGTACATTGATGTCTATGGGGATGATGATGCTGCCGCCGGCAATGATTTCATTACCCTTTAAGATATTGCTGTTTGTACTGGTAGATGGATGGAATATTCTGATTAAATCTTTAATCATGGGCTTTAAATAGGAGGGGATCACATGAATGAAGCAATGGTAATTGAATTGGGACAACAAACCATGAATACCATCCTATTAGTGGCGGCTCCAATGCTCTTAATAGGTCTGTTGGTTGGCTTAGCAGTCAGTATTTTTCAAGCCACTACCCAGATTCAAGAGGCAACCTTGGCCTTTATCCCAAAAATTGTAGCCATATTTGCATCCATCGTTATCTTTGGTCCATGGATGTTATCTGTACTCATTAATTTTACCACCAAGTTATTTAACAATATTAGTATCTATATACAGTAAAGAGTGATAGCTATGGATCAATTACTAGAAGTAATACAACGAAATTTACATATTTTTGTTTTGATTGCCGTTAGAATAACTGGGATTTTTGTTACAGCACCTATCTTTGCCCGTAATAATTTTCCTGCCCTAATGAAAATTGGTTTATCTGTGACGCTGGCATTCATCCTGATGCCTATTTTAGGGGTTAGTAACCCAATTGAGATTAACGGTTTCATACAGTTGGCCTTTTACGTGATGATTGAATTTATTATAGGGATTTTGATTGGATTTATTGCCTTTATGTATTTTTCTGCCCTATACTTAGCAGGTACGATTATTGATACCCAGATGGGCTTTGGCATGGTAAATGTATTTGATCCTCAAACCAATACTCAAATTCCGGTCATGGGTAATTTTTATAGTAATCTATTGTCACTTTTGTTTATTGTATTAAACGGCCATCACCTGTTAATTAGGGCGTTAACCGATAGCTTTCAGATACTGCCCTTGGGTTCAACCTTTACCCTAGGGGCCGATGGAGTCAGCAAAATGACTGCAATAATGGTAGAATTCTTTGTTTTGGCAGTTAAGTTCAGTGCCCCAGTATTGCTGACGATACTATTGGCCAATGTTTTATTAGGAATTTTGGCGAGAACCATGCCCCAAATGAATGTTTTTATTGTTGGGCTTCCCCTCAAAATTTTCATTGGAATGCTAACGGTCATTGTGTCCCTGCAATATATGCTGCCCTTTACAAGGCTAATTTTTGATAAGATTTTTACTTCAATATACGAGATGCTGCAAATCCTTGCAAAGGGATGATGGAATGGAAATATTAATTAATTTACAACTATTTTCAGAGGAAAAGACAGAGAAGGCAACCCCCAAAAAGCTAAAGGAATCTAGAGAGAAGGGGCAGGTGCTCCAAAGCAAGGAAGTTAATTCTGCTCTGATGCTGCTTGGGGCCTTTGCGGTCATCAGCATTACCGGTGGATTCCTAGGGAATTCAATGGTGAAGCTTACTAAATTTTTCTATCAAGATTATTTAAACCTGGATTATTTATTTTCCCAAAGAAACCTTTATCAACTATTGGTTTCAGCCCTGTTTTATACATTTGTTTTATCCATACCAATTGCCGGAGTTTGTTTTTTGATTGGTCTTGTAGGCAGCTATATGCAGGTAGGCTTTTTATTTACTACCAAGACCCTGACCTTCAAGCTCAGCAAGCTTAACCCCATCGAAGGATTTAAGCGAATGTTTTCCCTAAAGGCTTTGGTGGAACTGGCCAAGTCAATTGTTAAAATCGTAATGGTTGGCTATGTGGTATGGGCCTATGCCAAGGACCAGATTAATGTCATTTTAAATACGATAGAAATGAATGTGGAAAGTATTGTGGTCACCCTTTCAAATCTAGCCATTGGAATAGGCTATCGTTCCGGACTTGTATTGGTTTTTTTAGCAATTCTAGATTACTTATATCAAAAATATGATTATGAAAAGCAAATGAAGATGACAAAGCAAGAAATTAAAGAGGAATATAAACAAACCGAGGGAAATCCTCAAATCAAGTCAAAAATACGAGAGAAGCAACGTCAGATTTCAATGAGAAGAATGATGCAGGAAATTCCGAAGGCCGATGTGATTATCACCAACCCAACTCACTTCGCCATTGCAATCAAATATGATCCTCATCAAGGCCAAGCCCCTAAGGTTTTGGCTAAGGGGCAGGATTTAATTGCCCAGCAAATTAAAAAAATAGCTAAGGAAAATGACGTGCCAATTGTTGAAAATAAACCGTTAGCACGAACATTATATGATATGGTAGAAATTGGAGACATCATACCACCTGATTTATATCAAGCAGTGGCAGAGGTCCTTGCCTACGTATACCAAATGAACAAGAAAGTCTAAGGGGGATAAGTAAATGAAATTTGGAGACATTTTAGTTGTTCTAGCTGTGATTGCCATCGTCATCATCATAATCATCCCCATCCCGCTAGGGGCCTTGGATGTATTATTGAGCTTTAATATTTCATTAGCACTTCTTGTATTAGTCATTGCCATGTACACAGAAGAAGCCCTTGAATTTTCGATATTTCCTTCGCTACTGCTCTTAGCAACCATTTTCCGGTTGGCCCTGAATATAACAACCACCCGATATATCCTTACCACAGGAAATGCAGGTGGATTGATTGATACCTTTGGTAACTTTGTCATGCAGGGGAATGCAGTTGTAGGTTTTATCGTTTTTTTAATTATCATGGTGGTTCAATTTATGGTAATTACTAAGGGTTCTGAACGGGTTTCAGAGGTAGCAGCAAGATTTACCCTTGATGCTATGCCTGGAAAGCAAATGGCAATAGATGCCGACCTAAACGCTGGTTTAATTGACGATAGAGAGGCCAGGGAACGAAGAAAAAAGGTTCAACGGGAATCGGATTTTTATGGAGCCATGGATGGAGCCAGTAAATTTGTTAAGGGTGATGCCATTGCAGGTATTATTATTACCATTATTAATATTTTAGCAGGCTTTTTGATTGGATGGATGGGAGGTCTGGATCTAGGTTCAGCCATTGGAAAATATACGCTGTTGACCGTTGGTGATGGCCTTGCCAGCCAAATTCCTGCCCTTTTAATCTCCACTGCTACAGGTATTGTGGTAACCAGGTCGGCTTCAGAGGGAAGTCTTGGTAATGATCTAATCAGGCAGCTATTTAGGCAGCCAAGGGTTATGTTGATTATTGCCGGTGTATTAGTTGCCTTGGGCCTTACCCCATTGCCAACCATCCCCTTCCTTTTAATTGCTGCCATTTTCCTTGTACAGGGATTGCGTATGCGTAAGGAAAGTATTCAAGAGGAGTTTAGTCAAAGTGCCGATGAAATTGAAGAGGCCGTTGAGGAACGAAGGAAGCCTGAAAATGTATTGCCTCTGTTGAATATTGATCCCATTGAGCTGGAGTTTGGCTATGGAATTATTCCCTTGGCTGATGCCAATCAAGGGGGAGATCTTTTTGATCGACTGGTCATGATTAGGAGACAGGTAGCAATGGAATTAGGGATCATTGTCCCCATGATTCGTCTTCGAGATAACATACAGCTAGAACCAAATCAATATATTATAAAGATAAAAGGAATTGAGATTAGTAATGGAGAAATAATGTTTGATCACTATTTGGCCATGAACCCAGGTATGGCTGATGGAGAACTGGAAGGTATCGATACAGTTGAACCGGCCTTTGGACTTCCGGCTAAATGGATTAATGAGCAGGAAAGGGAAAAGGCAGAGGTCTACGGTTATACGGTGGTTGATCCGCCATCGATTATTGCAACCCATTTAACAGAGATCATTAAGCGACATTCCCACGAATTATTGGGCCGTCAAGAGGTGAAGCAATTAATTGATAACGTTAAGGAAAGCCAGCCGGCCCTAGTAGAGGAATTAATTCCAGGGCAGCTTAGTCTTGGAGATACACAAAAGGTGTTAAAAAACCTATTAAAGGAAGGGGTTTCAATACGAAATATGGTAACCATTTTAGAAACCCTGGCAGATTATTCGAATTTAACAAGGGATACAGATATGCTGACGGAATATGTTAGGCAGGCCTTATCAAGGATCATTACAAAGCAATTTATCACCAATCAGCCCACAAAGGTGATTACCTTAGATCAATCCCTGGAGCAGAAAATTATTGATTCAATACAACAGACAGACAGAGGGAATTTTATCTCCATAGATCCTGATATTGTGCAAAGAGTATTATCAAATCTGTCCTATCAGCTTCAAAAGCTCACAAACCTGGGAGAACAACCAATTATCATCACAGCACCGGTAGTCAGATTATATTTTAAACGGTTAACAGAGCAATTGACCTCAGATTTAGTTGTATTGTCCTATAACGAAGTAGATCCAGCGGTTGAAATTCAATCTATAGGGATGGTGAACATTTAATGAAGGTTAAGAAATTCAATGGGGCAGATAATCATGAGGCTATGATGAAGGTAAGACAGGAGCTGGGGCCAGATGCAGTAATTTTGCATCAAAGGAAAATAAAGACCAAGGGCCTCTTTAGTTACTTCAAAAAGCCAATCATTGAGATTGTGGCCGCTGTGGAAGAGCCAGCTGTGGTAATACCCCAGCCTAAGGCAACCCCAAAGAATGAAATGCTTCCTCCAGAGGCTGGCTTAAGGGTCTTGGCTGAGAAAAAAACCAGGGTCAAGCCAGATGGAGAATTGTCTAAGGAAATCTTTGAAATCAAGCATATGCTTTCCTCGGTGGTTACAAAGGTTAACCGAGAAAATTTGGCTGAGTCAATAAAGGGCCTTGGAAACCCTGATTTGGAGAATATTTTTTTCCTTCTGAAGGAACAAGAGCTTGAAGCAGAAATTATTGAGGAAATTATGAAGGAATTGGCTGCTTTTGTGGAGGGGGCTGAGGACAGAAGGAATATCAATAAAGAGGCACTCCATGGAAGGATGATGAAGCTAATTGACCAGTATTTCATAGAAAGGCCCAGTGCTGTCAATTCAAAAGTGATTTTCTTTGTTGGCCCCACCGGGGTGGGAAAAACCACCACCATAGCCAAGCTGGCAGCACAGTTTTCCATTAATGAAGGAAAACAGGTAGGCTTTATCAGTGCGGATACCTATCGGATTGCCGCAGTGGAGCAATTAAAAATCTATAGCGAAATTTTAGATATTCCTGTTGAGGTAATCTACGAACCAGGAGAAATCCATTCAGCCCTTGAACGTTTACAGCATAAGGATATTATTATGGTTGATACTGCTGGAAGAAGCTCCCGAAACCAGGGGCAGATGGAAGAGCTTCAATTATTATTAAATCAAATAGAAGAAAAGGAGATCTACCTGGTGATTAGCTGTACATCTAAAAATAAAGACATTAAGGAGATCATTGATGCATACCAATTTTTAGATGACTACAAATTTATATTTACAAAGCTGGATGAAGCCACAACCTATGGAAGCATACTCAATACAACCATGCAGACCCATAGGCCTGTTTCATTTATCACTACTGGTCAAAGCGTACCAGATGATATTGAGGTAACAGATATCGAAAAAGTGATAGGCCTCTTAATGAAGGAGGCTTAAGCATGAGTGATCAAGCAGCAAGGCTGAGAGCGATGATACAGCAAAAAAGAGCTTTTGAAAAAATGGTAGTGAATCAAAACATCCCCCAGGAAGGGCAGCAGGCCAGGGTCATCTGTGTAACCAGCGGAAAGGGGGGTGTGGGCAAGACAAATTTCACTTTAAATTTAGCCATTGCCCTAAGTAAAGAAAATAAAAGAGTTGTCATAATTGATGCTGATTTAGGCCTTGCAAACATTGATGTGGTTTTAGGCGTATTGCCGAAGTATTCATTATTAGATGTCATTAATGGTGATCGAAGCATTCAAGAGGTTGCCGTTAGGGGACCCAATGACATTAAGATTATTTCAGGGGGCTCTGGTCTATTAGATTTAATCGATATGCCCCAGGAGAAAATACAAAGGCTGATAGAAAAATTCAATGGGTTAAATCAAATGGCAGATATTATTTTAATTGATACTGGTGCAGGTTTGTCAAAGGCGGTTTTATCCTTTGTGCTGGCGGCTCATGAAGTGATTATTGTATGTACACCTGAACCTACGGCCATAACCGATGCCTATGCCATGATTAAAACCATTGGTATGAGAGATAGGGACAAAACCATAAAGCTATTAATTAATCGGGTTGAAAGCACCAATGAAGGAAAAATGACCTTTGAAAAACTTCAGAATGCAAGCAGCAGATTCTTAAACGTCAACATTGAAAAGCTAGGCTATTTAACAGAGGATATTCATGTCAGCAGATCAGTTAAGCTTCAAAATCCATTTTTATTGCAATACCCCAGCAGTATGGCCAGTAAAAACATCGAAATGATTGCCCAGCGGATTTTATATGACCAGGTACCACAGGAAAATTTCAACAGTTCTAAAGGTTTTTTTAGCCGAGTAATTAGCTTATTTAGATAGGAGTGAGGTTATGAATATTGCCGAGGAGCTAAAGGTTGGAGATAAGCTAGAGATTCAATTGAGAGCAGATACCAATCGGGAATCACCGCTAATTGTCAGTCAGGTGGTGGATATTAAAGGAGATCGTATTTTTATATCTAATCCCATGAAGCAGGGGATGATCTATAACCTTAGAAATGGCCAGAGAATTAAAGTAATCTTTTACCGAGAAGAAAAAGGAATTTTTAGATTTTCTGCAGAAGTTAAAAGTAAAATAGAGAACAACCTCACAATTTATGAGATAACTCCCGCTGATCAAGCAGAAAAAATACAAAGAAGATACTTTTTTCGTTTTGAAGTAGTAAAAAGGGTATTAATTAAAGAGAAAGACGAAATAGAAGCCCATCAGGCAGTAACAAAGGACATCAGTGGTGGAGGAATGAAGGTGTATTCTAAAAAATCCTATGGGCTTGGAACAAAGGTAGCCTGTAGGGTATTTCTCCATGAAGAGGAAGAAACCTACGTAACCGGAGAGGTTGTACGATGTGAATTTGATCTGGAACTTAGGGAATACATATTGGGGATCAATTTTACAGACATCCGGGAATCTACAAGAAATCGGATTATCTCCTTTATTTTTGAAAAACAAAGATTACTTAGGAAAAAGGGACTGATTTAAATGACTTTAGCTAAGGCACCCATCAAGGTATTAATTGTAGATGATTCTGCCTTTATGAGAAAAATAATATCTGATATGTTAAGCAGTGACCCCCACATTGCTGTGGTGGGGATCGCCAGAAATGGACAAGAGGCCATTGAGAAGGTTCGGTCCTTAAAGCCGGACCTGGTAACCATGGACATAGAGATGCCTGTGATGAATGGACTTGAAGCATTGAAAATAATTATGGACACGTCTCCATTACCGGTGGTAATGCTTAGCAGTTTAACCTCTGAAGGGGCAAATGCCACGATTATGGCCTTAGAGGCAGGAGCTGTGGATTTTATTCAAAAGCCCTCCAGTGTTTTTATGATCAATGCAGAATCAGTTAAAAAAGAACTTATACAAAAAATAAAGGTTGCTTCCACAGTTACCCATCAAGGTAAGCTTCGGCGAGAGCCTGTTTTACAAAGACCGATACAAGTAGCAAGGGCCCCTATTAAACGATTACAAAAAGAGATCACCCATAGGGGAAACTTTCCTCTTGTGGCCATTGGCACCTCTACGGGAGGACCAAGGGCACTGCAATCAATTATCCCCGTAATCCCTGCCGATACTACGGCGGCTTTTCTTGTGGTACAGCACATGCCTCCTGGCTTTACCAAGTCATTGGCAGATCGGTTAAACAATATTTCCTTAATTACTGTTAAGGAAGCCGAAGACGGGGAGAAAATACTTCCGGCTACAGCCTATATTGCACCTGGGGACTCCCATCTAGAGGTGAAACGTAACGAGCAAAACCAGCTGATTATCCATTTGGCTAAAACCCCCACGGTTTCAGGCCATCGCCCCTCCGTTGATGTGATGTACACTTCCTTAACAGAAGTGATGGATCGAAGTATCATTGCAGTAATCATGACGGGCATGGGCTCAGATGGAGCTAAGGGATTAAAGCTGTTAAAGGAGAGCAACGATGCAATTATCCTTGCCCAGGATGAAGCATCCTGTGTGGTCTATGGTATGCCTAAGAGTGCAGTGAAATTGGGGATAGTAGATGAGGTAATTCCCTTAGATAAAATAGCAAATTCAATACTAAATAGGCTGGAGGTGTTGTAAATGGATATGAACCAATATTTGGACATATTTATTGAAGAGTCAAAGGAGCATTTGCAGAGTATGAATCAGATTCTACTTCAAATGGAGAATGCACCCGATGACATTAATATGATTAATGAGATTTTTAGAATTGCCCACACCCTTAAGGGAATGTCAGGAACTATGGGTTATCAAAATATCGCCCATTTAACCCACGAGATGGAGAATGTATTAGATTTTATCCGCAGTGGAAAAATGAAGGTTCAACCAAACATCATTGATATTTTATTTATGTGCTTTGATGAACTGGAAAACTATGTTAATTTAGTGGAATCCACTGGGGGAGAAGGGGAAGATACATCAACGGGATTAATTCAAATGCTGGCAGATCTTCGAGAGGGAAAGGCTGTGGATGGAGCTCAAGAGACAAGCCCTTCTAAGGGTAATGATCCCGTGGCAATTCATAACATCCAGGTCAGCGAATATGTTCATAATGTCATTGAAAAGGCCTCTCAACAGGAGTTAAACTCTTATTTTGTTAAAATCACCCTTGATAGTAAGTGTATGCTAAAATCTGCACGGGCCTATATCATCATTAATTCTCTGGAAAAATTAGCAGAAATTGTATACTCTAACCCGAGTATAGAGGATATTGAAGATGAAAAATTTGATCTGACCTTTGAATTGATTTTGGTTACAAAGGTTGATGAAAAGGTCTTACATAAGGAATTAAGCAGTATTTCAGAGATTGATAAAATCGAAATTATAGACCTAGCAGAAAATCACTCCATTGAGATGGAGGACAAGCCTGTAAAAATGTTGACTGAGTCGGATCAGGTGACGGAAAATACAACCGCTGCAGCAAAGACTGAGGACAATAAGACCAAACGAAATAAGACAGGAAAAACCGTTCGGGTTGACATTGATCGTTTAGATAATTTAATGAATCTGGTCAGTGAACTAATTATTATTAAGACAAGATTAGAGGATATTGATGATTCAGATAAGGGCAATGGACAAAATATGCACGATGCTATTGAATATCTGGAACGAATCACCACCAGTCTACATGATGCTGTGATGAAGGTGAGAATGGTGCCCATTGAACGGGTATTTAATCGATTCCCCAGGATGGTGCGGGATTTATCTAAGGAGTTGGGAAAGGATATCTCCCTTTATATGTCTGGAGAAGAAACTGAAGTGGATCGTACGGTAATCGATGAAATAGGGGACCCACTCATTCACTTAATTAGAAACTCCATTGACCATGGCATAGAGGACCCAGAAAGCAGATTAAAGGCTGGTAAGGCCGCCAATGGTACCGTTAAGCTGGTGGCTTATCCCGATGGAAACAGTGTTGTGATCGAAGCCGAAGATGATGGGAAGGGTATCGATATTGAGAAGGTTAAAGCCAAAGGAATTGAAAGAGGTGTCATTACCCAGCAGCAAAGTCAAATTATGGAGGATAAGGATATTATTCAGCTTTTATTTCATCCTGGCTTTAGTACGGCAGATAAAATATCCGATATATCTGGTAGAGGTGTTGGTCTGGATGTGGTAAAGACCAAGATAGAATCCCTTGGCGGCGTAGTTGAGGTGGATACGAAGGAGGGAAAGGGTTCTAAGTTTATTATTCGACTGCCCCTAACCCTGGCAATTATTCAAGCCCTATTGGTGAATGTAGGTGTTGAGAAGTATGCTATTCCATTAAATACCATTAAGGAGATTACTACAATCCCCTCAAAAGACATTCGCAAGGTACAAAACAATGAAGTGGTATTATATCGAAATGCGACTCTGCCCATTTTAAGGTTGTCAACACTCCTAAATGTGGATTCCCTTCATGAAGATGATGAGGAATATGTGGTTGTAATTGTGAAAAAGGGTGATAAGACGGCAGGTCTGGTGGTGGATGAATTAATTGGTCAGCAAGAAATTGTCATTAAGTCCCTGGGCAGGTTCCTGTCTAATATTAGGGCAATAGCCGGAGCAACCATTTTAGGCAACGGGTCAGTGGCCTTAATTGTTGATACAAATTCTTTCTTTTAGGGGGTGAATCCTTTGAGTAATTATAATGAAAACAACAATCAATATGTTATCTTTAAACTGCAGGATGAAGATTATGGAATACCGATTAATTATGTAGAGACAATCGAGAAGGTGACAGAAATCACAAGGGTTCCCAATGCGCCCTACTATGTAAAGGGAGTCGTCAATTTACGGGGCGAAGTAGTACCTGTTATAGATTTAAGGAAGCGCTTTCAATTTCCATCAGTTGAATTAACTGAAGAAACAAGAATTATCATTTTATCAATAGATGATATTATTGTCGGTATTTTAGTAGACAGTTCCTCGGAGGTATTGACCATAGAGAATGAGTCTATTGATCATGCCTCTAATCTAATTAATACATTCGATGATGATTATATTAATGGAATTGGCAAGGTAGCAGAAAGAATGATTATTATGGTGGATGCTTTGAAGATTCTAGGAATAACTTTAGAAAATAATTAAGGTGGTGGCAAACCATGGCATTTAGCTTAGAGGATGTAAATAATTTGTATTTAGATGTTTTAAGAGAAATTGGTAATATTGGCTCTGGCAATGCTGCCTCTGCCCTGGCTAAAATGATTCAAAAGCGAATCGATATGGATGTGCCCCATGTTCGAATTCTAGACTTTGAAGAAGCTGCCTCAGTCCTGGGCGGTGAAGAAATGGTCGTGGCTGGAATCTATTTTCAACTGGAGGGTGATCTGGAGGGAAATATCATGTTTTTAATGGATATTGGCTCTTCTAAGACCTTAACGAGTATGTTGATGGGAAGAGAGGATTACTCAGGAGAGCTAGATGAAATGGATCGATCTGCCCTGCAGGAAATCGGAAATATTTTGTCAGGTTCCTATATTTCTTCCCTATCGGCCTTGACAGGATTAGATCTAAAAATTTCGGTGCCTTCCCTGTGTATTGATATGGCAGGAGCTATTCTTAGCGTTCCGGCAATACAGTTTTCTCAAACCTTTGACAAAGTTCTGTTAATTGAGACCACCTTGACAGAAGGCGATAACCTGGTAAAGGGCAACTTTTTCTTAATTCCCGATAGTGGCTCCTTTGAAAAGCTGCTATCTAGCTTAGGAGTGTATAGCTAATGCAAAATATTATCAAGGTTGGCATGGCTGATTTGAAGGTGGTTAAAGAGCCAGACATACTGACGACCCTGGGATTAGGTTCTTGTGTAGGAATCGCCCTGTATGATAGGGTTACAAAAATAGGGGGTCTTGCCCATATTATGCTGCCCTCTAGTATTCAAATCAAAAACAATCAGAATAAGGCAAAATTTGCTGATACGGCCATTGAAATGCTGGTAGAAGAAATGATCAAGCAGGGAGCAAGTCAGGGAAGGCTGTCTGCTAAAATTTCCGGGGGCTCCCAGATGTTTTCCTTTGGCACCAATGGAAGTGACTTGATGAAAATTGGCTATCGTAATACGATAGCCACTAAGGAAATGCTCAATAAGCTCAACATTCCTATCCTAGCAGAGGATACCGGTGGCAACCATGGAAGAACAATCGAGTTTTATACGGTTAATGGAGACTTGCTAGTCAAAACCATTGGATACGGCGTTAAGACCATTTAAATCTAAAAGATAGAATTTTGTAGCCAGGAGGTCTCCTATGGAACGTTTAAGCCTGTGGCAGCACTATAAAAAAACGAACGATAATAATACAAAATCTCAGTTGATTGAAGCCTATATAGAATTGGTTAAGGTAGTAGCCGGGAGATTATATAGTACATATGGGACTAATGTAGAGTATGATGATTTAGTGGGATATGGTATATTTGGATTAATAGATGCAATTGAGAAATTTGAACTGGACAAAAATGTAAAATTTGAAACCTATGCCCAAATCAGAATAAGAGGTGCTATTATTGATCAACTGAGGAACTTAGACTGGGTTCCCAGGTCCATCAGACAAAAAGCCAAGGCGGTTGAGATGGCCTATCATAAATTAGAAAATCAATTAGGAAGAAGTGCACTGGATACTGAGGTGGCCAATGAGTTAGGCATATCACTACAGGACTATCAGCTAACCTTGCAGCAAATTAATAATTTAAATATTGTCTCCCTTGAAGAAAAGCTGATAGAGGGCCACGTAGGAAATCTTCAGGAGCGAGAGGATAATCTGCCGGAAAGTATCCTTTGCACTCAAGAAACCTACGAAATATTACAGAATAGCATTGAAAATCTTCCTGAAAGAGAAAAGCAGGTAATTGCGCTTTATTATTATGAAGAATTGACCTATAAGGAAATTGGCGCAGTGTTAGGAATTTCAGAGTCTAGGGTTTCCCAACTTCACTCCAAGGGAATCTCTAGGCTAAAGGCAAAGCTTTCAAGCTAAAACAAAAAATGGTAGTTGGGGGGGAACTGATGGCTATGGGAAACCAGTTTTTAATTGTTGAAGGAGAAAACTATGATGAAGCCTTAGAAAAGGCCTTGCTTCAGCTTAAGTTAACGAAGGAAGAAGTAGCAGTGGAGGTTCTTGAAGAAAAAAAAGGCTTTCTATTCAAAAAAGGATATATTAAGCTAAAGGTTATTCAAAATGAAGAAGAAACTACAACCCTTGATCTGGAGGAAACCGTCGAACAGCAGGAGGCATTAGATTATTTAAATGGTTTAAAATCTGTGGAAATAGAGGCACGTCCCTATCAATTATTCTATGAACAGGATGGGGTATATTTAGTGGTAAATGATACCCAGCAAAGTGACCGGGATTTAATTAATGCCATATTAGAATATATGAAAAAGAAGCAGGTAAAGAACTATGAGCTAGTGAAAATCACCCTGGCAGTTCAGCAAAAGAGGGAGCGCTGTAAAATTGGGCCTCCCCAGGAGGAACGCTTTATCGACAGCAGTGCTAAGGTCAACATATCTCGGGATAAAATGGAGGCAAGTATTTGGGTTTCTCCCGCCGAGGGAGGAAAGGAATTTACCCATAATACCCTAAGGGAAGTATTGACCAGCAATCAGGTGGTCTATGGAATTAACGAAGCACTGCTTGATAGAATTGTGGCTCAGAAAGGAACCGATGACTATGTGCCAATTGCAAAGGGGAAGGCTCCTATCAATGGAATTGATGGAAAGGCCATCTATCTGTTTGATACAGAAAAAAGCTTTAAACCCAATCTTTTAGAGGACGGAACTGTTGACTTTAAGCAGTTGAATATTATTAAAAATGTAAATCGTGGTGAACTGCTGGTTGAAATCATTCCTCCCACCGACGGTGTACCAGGGACCGATGTAAGCGGTAACCAGATTGCCCCTAAGCAGGGGAAGGCTGTTAAAATCAAAAAAGGGAAGAATACTGTCGAAAGTGAGGATGGACTAAAACTCTATACCACAGTAGACGGACAAATCATCGTTGAGGATGGGAAAATCAGTGTCAGCGAGGTTTATCAAATTAGAGGCGATGTTGACAACTCCACAGGAAACGTACAATTTAATGGTACAGTCATTGTCAATGGGAATGTTAAATCCGGCTTTAGGATTCAGGCAGAAGGGAATATAGAGGTTCATGGGGTTGTGGAAGGAGCTACCTTAATTTCTAAGGGCAATATTATTTTAAGCCGGGGCATACAAGGAAATAATCAAGCGCTGTTAGAATGTGAGGGCAACTTAGTCGTTAAATATGTTGAGAACGCTAAAATAAAGTGTCGGGGAAACATCCAAGCGGATTTCATTCTCCATAGTGAAGTGGTTACAAAGGGTAAAATCCTTCTTAATGGTAAGAAAGGATTAGTGGCCGGAGGAGATATTCGAGCCGGAGAAGAAATACGGGCCAAAACCATTGGCTCCCACATGGGTACTGCCACAAGGCTAGAGGTAGGAGTTGACCCTGAGGAGCGATCAAAACACGAAGAGATCAAGTCCTCTTTGGCAGACATCGATAAAAACTCCCGCAATCTCAAGAAAACGATTGATCTTCTAAAAAGAGCCTCCCAAGTGGGACAAATCCCTAAAAATAAAGAAGAAATTCTCATCAAATCAATCAAAACCCTAGAATTTTTAAAGGAAAAGGAAGTCAGGTTAAGACAACAGCTTCAAGAGATCGATGAGAGGATAGCCAGTCTATCTAAAGGAAAAATTCATGTTTCCCATACCGTTTATCCCGGAGTAAAGGTTGTAATTTTAAATGCCACTAGATTTATTTATGATGAGCTATCTAATTGTACTCTATATCGAAAAGAAGGCGAAATTACAATCGGCCCTTATGAAAAATAGGAGGTGCCTAAAATGTCAATTAAGCCAATTGATTTTCATTTAACCTACGCCAATACAATCAATGAGTCAAAGAATAAGCAGGTGGATTTTAATAGGGTGAAGGATACAAATCAATATATGCAGAACAAACAAGAGGCAGAGGTACAACGTAATAAAGAACGAATAATTCAATCAGAAGAGTCCAAAGGAAAGAAGATTAATCAGGAACAGGCCAAGGAAAAGAGTTCTAAGCAGGGTAAAGGAAAAAAGAAGCGACAATCCCAGGAACAGCAGGATAAGAAGCCAGATACTATTAAGAATGCTGATTCAAAGGGCTTGAAGATAGACATTATGATTTAAAGAGGTGCATTATGGGATTAAATATCAGTGTGATTATTTTAGGTGGAATCATCGTGTCTGTGGCCCTGTTCCTTTTTATCAGAGAGCAGCGCAGTACAGTAGATGAATTTCCAGATACCTTACCCTTCCAAGGGGCTAATCAACAGGAACTGCTTCATCTTCGAAGGGAAGTAAAGGAATTAAAGGATGGATTAGCAGAGGTGACAGCCCTGCTGCAAGACCTGACCCGAGAGCCTGGGGCAGAGGTAGCGGTAGCAGTAACGACAACTGCTGATGAGCCCTTTGATCAATTGTTGAACTACAATCGATTTGCTAAAAAAAATCAAAGAATCATCGAAATGTACCAGTCAGGGAAATCGCCGGAGGACATCGCCAGAAACCTGGGAAAAAGCATCCGTGAGGTTGAGATGGTGATTAAACTTATTAAATGAGGTGAAGAGTTTGAAGAAGCTTTGCTACTTTAGCTTAATCATTGGGATTGGTATAGGGATGATAATTACAGCTTCCTTAAATGAGCTTGCCAGGGGTGGGGATGTGGAGCTGCCCCAAATTGCCGATGATGACCTCCAGGGAGATTTAGAAAAAACCCTTGAGGAGATTAAAAGTGATTTAACGATTCCGTCGGAACAGCCGAAGGAACCGGTAAAAAAAGATGATAAACCCGCAGAGATTGTTGAGGATGATGAATTAAATGAAATAGAAGAGGATAAAATAGAAGATACTGAACCTCTCGCATCAGATTTAGTGGAAATCACCATCCTGCCAGGAATGCATACCCAGGGAATTGCAGACCTAATGGTAGAAAAGGGATTGGTGGAAAAGCCTGAGGATTTCATTAATAAGGCCTATGAAAAGGATGTCACGAAGAAATTCAGAGCAGGTAAAGTGCACGTTCCCAAGGGAAGCACCATTGAGGAAATCTTTGAACTATTAACTAAAAGACCCTAACACTTTCTGGGTCTTTTAAATAACGTAAGGAACTCAGCAATTAGAAAAAAATTCTTTTTATAAAAATAATATATTGCTTCATTTACAACCTTATGTTAAAATACTAAAGGTGAGAAAAACACACATCCTATGATTTATTTGGAGGTGCCCTTGGGTCCCAAATAAATATGATTAGGATGGCGGAAAAACTAGGAGGTGGCGTAATGTCAGTTATTTCAATGAAACAATTATTAGAAGCAGGTGTTCATTTTGGACATCAAACAAGAAGATGGAACCCCAAAATGGCGGAATACATCTTTACAGAAAGAAACGGAATCTATATTATTGACTTACAGAAAACAGTCAAAAAGGTAGAGGAAGCGTACCAGGTAATGAAGGAGATTGCGGCTGAAGGAAGGACCATTCTTTTCGTAGGAACTAAAAAGCAAGCTCAAGAGGCAATCGAAGAAGAGGCCAAAAGATGTGGTATGTTCTATGTGAATCAAAGATGGTTAGGTGGTATGTTAACTAACTACAAAACAATTAAGATTAGAATTGATCGCCTTCATGAGCTGGAAAGAATGGAAGAAGACGGAACCTTTGAGGTACTGCCTAAGAAAGAAGTTATCAAACTTCGACACGAGATGGATAAACTTGAGAAATTCCTAGGCGGAATTAAAGACATGAAGGAAATCCCTGAAGCAATCTTTGTCGTTGATCCAAGGAAAGAAAGAATTGCCATTAAAGAAGCACAAAAATTAGGTATACCAGTAATTTCAATTGTAGATACTAACTGTGACCCAGAAGAAGTAGACTACGTAATTCCTGGAAACGACGATGCAATTCGTGCCGTTAAATTACTTACTGCAACAATGGCAAATGCTGTTATAGAAGGTAAGCAAGGGGTTCAAACTGAAGAGTAGAAATGATAAGAGGTAAGGGTATAGGGGAATTTCCCTTGCTCCCTTACCTTTCATAATATTAAGGAGGAGGAAGAAAATGAGTATAACCGCAGGAATGGTAAAAGAGCTTAGAGAAAAAACAGGAGCAGGTATGATGGACTGCAAAAAAGCATTAACAGATGCTAATGGAAATATGGATAAAGCTGTAGAAATTTTAAGAGAAAAGGGCCTGGCAGCGGTTGCAAAAAAAGCTGGTAGAGTTGCCGCTGAAGGATTAGTAGAATCTTACATACATGGTGGTAGAATTGGGGTATTAGTCGAAGTAAACTCAGAAACGGATTTCGTTGCTAAAAACCAAGAATTTAAAGAATTTGTTAAGGATATTGCAATGCAAATTGCTGCTTCCAATCCTTTATATGTAAGAAAGGAAGAAGTACCTCAAGATGAAATTGCTAAGGAAAAAGAAATTCTTAAAAAGCAAGCACTGAATGAAGGCAAGCCAGAAAAAATCGTTGAAAAAATGGTTGAAGGTAGAATCGAAAAATACTACAAAGAGGTATGCTTATTAGAGCAAAGCTTTGTTAAAAATCCCGACATTACTATTTCTGACCTTTTGACAGAAAAGATTTCAAAAATTGGTGAAAATATTAGTATTAGAAGATTTGTAAGATTTGAAGTTGGCGAAGGACTAGATAAGAAAGAAGAAAACTTTGCTGAAGAAGTTGCAAAGCAAATTGGACAACAATAATTAATGGAGAACATCATCGTGTAATCCTAAGGTTGTTGAAGTTCCAGCCTATTCAAAGCCCCTGGATTCGAGGTGCAGGAAAAGGCAGCGAACGTAGCGTATACTAAATACGTAAGGGGGCTGACTTTTTCAGCGACTAAGGAGATAGGGGTTTTTCAACAGAAGAAGGAGAACACAAATGTGTTCTCCTTTATACCAAATTACGCTTAATTAAATAGTAACTGTGAAAATAAGACAAAAGAAATTTGTTTTTCATAAATGCTTTTTCAATAGAAAAAAGGATTTTTTTTAAACTTGTAGAAATTAAAGAGGAGGACTTTAAAATGACAGAACCTCTATACAAAAGGGTTTTATTGAAAATCAGCGGAGAGGCCTTGGCGGGACAACAAGGGTTTGGGCTAGACACTGAAACAGTGGATAACATTGCAAATCAAATAAAGGAAATCAGTGAATTAGGTGTACAGGTGGCAGTGGTCGTGGGAGGCGGTAATTTCTGGCGCGGTCGAAGTGGAGAAGGTATGGATCGTACCACAGCAGATTATATGGGAATGATGGCCACAGTAATTAATGCCCTGGCATTGCAGGACGCACTGGAGAATATTAATATATTAACCCGTGTACAGACTGCCATTGAAATGAGGCAAATTGCCGAGCCCTATATCCGAAGAAGAGCGGTTCGTCATTTAGAGAAAAACCGGGTGGTGATATTTGCAGCAGGAACAGGGAATCCTTATTTTTCTACGGATACAACAGCTGCCCTTCGGGCTGCTGAAATTGAGGCAGAAGTAATCCTTTTGGCTAAAAAGGTCGATGGTGTTTATGATGCTGACCCTAACCAGGTACCTACAGCCAAGCGATTTGATCAGCTATCCTATTTGGATGTATTGAAGCTTGAATTAAAGGTGATGGATTCCACAGCTACCTCCCTGTGCATGGATAATAAAATACCAATTCAGGTCTTCGGGATTGAAGATCCAGGGAACATCAAAAAAGTAGTGTTAGGGAAAAAAATTGGAACTTATATAAATAGTTAATCAAAAAGGAGGAGATAATATGATATTAGAAGTTCATAAGTCAATTGAAGAAAAAATGCAAAAGACCATTAATGTAACTAAGGAAGACTTGAACGGAATAAGAGCTGGAAGAGCTAATCCTGCAATGCTGGACAAATTAACAGTTGACTATTATGGTACACCAACGCCTGTAAAGCAAATTGCATCAGTTTCAGCTCCAGAGCCTAGGGTTTTGATGATTCAACCCTATGATCGTTCAGCTATGGCCAGCATTGAAAAGGCAATTTTGATTTCTGACTTGGGTATTAACCCCTCTAATGATGGTAAGGTAATTCGTTTAAATATTCCTCAGCTTACCGAGGAACGCAGAAGGGATTTAACCAAGCTGGTAAAAAAGACTGCTGAAGAAGCAAAGGTAGCTATTCGGAACGAAAGAAGAGAAGGAAATGATCTTTTGAAGAAGATGCAAAAGGACGGAGAATTAACAGAGGATGATTTAAAGAAGGCTCAGGATGAGATCCAAAAGCTGACAGATAAATACATACAAAAAATTGATGAGTTAGTGACAACGAAAGAAAAGGAACTTTTGGAGGTATAAATTTGAATCAAATTCCTGATTTAATAGGGTATTCTGTAGATATTGCGATTAAAAAACTTAACGAAAAGGGATTCCAAGCTAATGTCAAGGAAACCCTGGGAAGAAATACCATTAAGACAGAAGATGCCAGAGTGTTACGGCAAACAAGACATGGAGATCAAGTAGAACTAATTATATCCTATTTTTAAGCCCCCAAATTGGGGGTTTAAAAATGATTAAGGAGAATTTAAATGAAGGAATGGTTTACTATTTTTCAGAAGAACAACAAAACTGCCCTTACAATAGATAAGAGCAATCTTCCCAAGCATGTGGCTATCATTATGGATGGAAATGGACGCTGGGCACAAAAAAGACAGCTGCCAAGGGCCCTTGGACATAAGGCTGGGGTTGAGGCTATACGGGATGTAATTAAGACAGCCAATTCCATTGGGCTGAAATATCTCACCCTCTACGCCTTTTCCACGGAGAATTGGAGGCGTCCTGCAGACGAGGTTTCTACCCTTATGCAGCTATTGGTGGAGTATCTAAAGAAAGAAGTAAAGGAGCTACATGAAAATAAGGTCCGAATCAGAACCCTGGGAGAAATTAACAGACTACCTGAAAAGCCCTTGAAAGAGGTCTTGAAGGCTAAGGAAATAACCAAAAATAACGACGGACTTTGCGTAAACATTGCCCTGAATTATGGATCAAGAGACGAACTAATTAGAGGAATACATCGTCTAATGGAGCAGGTGGCAGCAGGAAATCTCAGTAAGGATGAGATTAGTGAAGAAAATCTTAGTCTGGTCCTTGATACAGGAGGGATTCCAGATCCAGAGCTGGTTATCCGCACCAGCGGAGAACATCGCCTGAGTAATTTTCTCCTTTGGCAAAGTGCCTATTCAGAGTTTTGGTTTACAGATACCTATTGGCCAGATTTCCGTGGAGATGATCTGATCCAGGGGATAATCGAATATCAAAACCGTGACCGACGCTTTGGCGGCGTTTAAAGGGGGCCTACCATGTTAAAAAGAATTATCAGCGGTGTGCTGGGGATACCAATTTTATTGGCAGTGGTTCACTATGGCGGAATAAGCCTGTTTATAGCTACCCTGGTAGTGGCACTTATTGGGTTATATGAATTTTATCGGGCGCTAGGACAGATGAAGCTGAGCCCCATTAAATGGGTAGGATATTTAACTGCCTTTGCCATACTAAGCCAGTTTTATTTTACAAGCACTAAAATTAACACACTATTTTGGCTGGTCACAGCAACCATTATATTAAGTATCATACTCCTGAGCAACCGAAAATATAATATGATAGATGCAAGTGTCACGATTTATGGGGTCTTATATGTACCTGTATTGCTGGGGCATATCCTGCTTACCAGTCAACAGGCCAATAGCATTGTCATCTGGCTAATCTTTATTACAGCCTGGGGGACCGATACCTGTGCCTACTTTGCAGGATATTTCTTTGGAAAAAGGAAGCTTTGTCCAATTATCAGCCCGAAAAAGACCGTTGAGGGAGCCATCGGCGGTGTGTTGGGTACCGTGATTATTTGTGGTATCTTTGGGTATTTCTTTATCAGAGAGCATCTATTGGCGGTGCTGCTCATTGGCCTGTGCGGAAGTGTGATTTCTATGCTGGGGGATTTAACTGCTTCAATAATTAAGCGAACTGTTGGAATTAAGGATTTTAGCAATTTAATTCCAGGTCATGGGGGAATTCTTGACCGCTTTGACAGTATTCTATTTACAGCACCGGTGGTTTACTACTTTTTGCTATTCATGATTAATAGGTAGTAATATGAATAAGCATGGCTTCTCAGCAATGCTTATTTTGTTCAATATCAGGAAAATTGACCGTAAAGGGGTGAAGCCAATGAAGAAAAGTATAAGCTTGCTGGGCTCCACTGGATCTATTGGAAAACAGGCCATTGATGTGATTTTGGATCATCCTGGAGATTTTCAAGTGGTAGCCCTGGCGGCAATGAAGCGTATCGATACATTGGAAGAGCAAATCATGCAGGTGAAGCCTAAGCTGGTGGCAGTTTACGATGAAGAAAAGGCCAAGGAGCTAAGGGCCAGGGTTGGGACCCATACAAGGATTGTGGCTGGAATGGAAGGTCTAATAGAGGCGGCTACCCTGGAAGAAGCGGACTTGGTTTTGAATGCAGTAATGGGCAGCGTAGGGCTGGTACCCACCCTAGAGGCCATAAAGAACAAAAAAGATATTGCCTTAGCTAATAAAGAAACCCTGGTGGTGGCTGGATCCTTGGTTATGGAAGCCGTTAAGCAATATCAGGTAAAAATGATTCCTGTTGATAGTGAGCATTCTGCAATATTTCAATGCTTACAGGGAGAAGAATTAGACAAACTGTCAAAGATTATCATCACTGCCTCGGGAGGACCCTTTAGAAGCTGGGATCGAGAAAAGATTGCCAAGGCCACCTATAGGGACGCTTTAAAGCATCCAAACTGGTCTATGGGAAGAAAAATTACCATTGATTCAGCAACATTGATGAATAAGGGGCTGGAGGTAATTGAGGCAAAATGGTTATTTGACGTGGATGTGGATAGAATAGAAGTAGTGGTTCATCCCGAAAGCATTATTCATTCCATGATTGAAATGAAGGACTATTCAATTATTGCCCAAATGGGAATCCCAGATATGAAGCTGCCAATTCAGTATGCCCTTACCTATCCAGAGCGCTTGGCAGGGGCCTTACCAAGATTGGATTTTAAACAAATCAGCAGCTTAAGCTTTTATGAACCAAACACTGATAAATTTCCTTGTCTTCAACTGGCCTATGAGGCCTTAAGGATAGGGGGAACCATGCCTTGTGTTGTCAATGGTGCCAACGAGGTCTTAGTGGAAAGCTATTTGAATGAAAAAATTAACTTCTACGACATTCCTAGAATCATTGAAGCTGCCATGGCACAGCATCAATCCTTTTCCTATGCGACCCTTGATGAGGTATTGTCGGTGGATAAATGGGTAAGACAATGGGTAAAAAGTCAAATAAAATAGGTAGGTGTTAAAAATGGGAACTGCAATTGCAGCGATTATTGTATTCAGCATGCTGGTGTTTTTCCATGAGCTAGGTCATTTTGCAGTGGCAAAGCTGGTGGGAATTAAGGTTCATGAATTTGCCATTGGAATGGGCCCAAAGCTTCTTTCTTTTTCGGGCAGAGAGACTGCCTATTCAGTTAGGGCCTTACCCATAGGGGGCTATGTGAAGATGGAGGGAGAAGACGAGAAATCCGATGACATTAGGAGCTTTAATAATAAATCCGTTCCTGCAAGGATGGCTGTTATTGTAGCAGGACCGATTATGAATTTTATCTTGGGCTTGCTCCTATTCACACTTTTGTTTTATTCAACCGGTAGTCCAATTACAACAGTGGATCAGGTATTGGCCAATTCTCCTGCTGAAATGTCAGGTATTGAAGTCGGTGATCAAATTGTAGAGATTAATAGGCAGGAAATAAACACCTGGTCAGAGCTGGAGACAGCCATAGGGAACTCACAGAAAGCGCCTCTGGAGGTGGTTCTAAGGCGTGACGGTGAAAGCCTAACCAAGACCATGACTCCCATGGAGGATGAAGAGACAGGAAGGATTATGATTGGAATCGTACCTAAAATGGAAAGCTCCTTGGGAGGAGCGGTGCGGAACAGTTTTAGAAACTTCTCGATGATTGTGCAAGAAATCATGGGATTCCTACGAAGACTGGTTACTAGGCAGGCGACTTCAGCAGAGGTGGCAGGGCCCATTGGAATCATTAGTCTGGTGGGAGAAGCCACCCGAGCAGGCTGGCTAAATGTGGTGTTTTTGGCAGCCTTAATCAGTATTAATTTAGGGTTAATGAACCTATTACCCATACCAGCCCTTGATGGAAGCCGTCTTTTATTCCTGCTGATGGAGCTGCTCCGAGGGAAGCCTGTGGACCCTGATCGGGAGGGAATGATCCATATGATCGGCTTCAGCATTTTAATTGCCCTAATGGTCTTTGTAACCTATCAGGACATTGTACGAATCTTTAATTAAAGCAGTAAGCAATTTACAAAATCCAAAAGCTTTGGAAGGTGGAAAAATGAGAAGGAAAACACGGGTAGTGGGCTGTGGAAATGTCTATGTGGGGGGAGATCATCCCATATCTGTCCAATCCATGACCACCACAAACCCTAAACAGGTGGAGAAAACAATAGAACAAATACAACGGTTGGAGGATGCGGGCTGCGATATTGTTCGGATCGCGGTGCCAAGCCTTGGAGCTGCCTACCGTATACATGAAATTAAAGAAGAGATCAAAATTCCTTTGGTGGCCGATATTCATTTTGATTATCGTATTGCTCTGGAGTCAATAGCCCAGGGGGTTGATGGCCTTAGAATTAATCCAGGAAACATTGGAGATAAAAAAAGAGTCAGGGAAGTGGTGATGGCAGCCAAGGAAAGGCATATTCCCATTAGAATCGGAGTCAATGCCGGGTCTTTAGAAAAGCATCTGCTGGAAAAGTACGGGCATCCTACGGCAGATGCCATGGTTGAAAGCGCCATGGGCCATGTTGCTCTTTTGGAGGAACTGGATTTCCATGACATTGTCATTTCCTTGAAGGCCAGCGACATACACCTTACGGTAGAGGCCTACGAAAAAATAGCTGCTCTCTGCGACTATCCCCTTCATCTGGGGATCACTGAGGCTGGAACCCCCTGGGCAGGAACCATCAAATCTGCCGTAGGGATAGGAGCTCTGCTATTAAAGGGAATTGGGGATACCCTTCGGATCTCCTTAACAGGGGACCCGGTGGAGGAAATTAAAGTGGGCAGGCAAATTTTAAAATCCTTGGGGATTATTCAAAATGAGGTGACGATTATTTCCTGTCCTACCTGCGGTCGTTGCCAGATTGATTTAATTAAGTTGGCCCAGGAGGTTGAGGAACGGGTTGGTAAGCTAAAAAAACCCATTAAGCTGGCGATTATGGGTTGCGCCGTCAATGGTCCAGGAGAGGCAAAGGAAGCCGACTTAGGGATCGCTGGAGGGGCCGATGGCGGACTGCTGTTTAAAAAGGGAGAAATTATCCGTAAAATACCAGAGGGAGAAATTGTACAAACCCTCCTAGAGGAAATTGATAAACTATAGATAAGGAGGTTGTATCCATGGTGTCAGCAATTTTGCCGGCCTTTAATGAGGAAGAACGGATTGGAAAGGTGATTGAACCGCTGCTCCAATCCCCCTATATCAAACGGATTATCGTGGTAGATGACGGATCCTCAGATCATACCGGAGCTGTGGCTCAGTCCTATTCTGTTGAGCTGCTTAAGCTGCCCTATAATCAGGGCAAGGCTGCGGCAGTAAAGCAAGGTCTAGCCCAGTGTGGCGAAGAAACCGTTTTATTGCTTGATGCAGACCTCATTGGATTAACGCCTAAACATATAGAGGATCTGGTGCAGCCAGTTCTGTCAAATACCTATGACATGACCATTGGTATTTTCACCGGTGGGAGATTGATTACTAATATGGCTCAAAAAATTGCTCCGAACCTTTCGGGGCAACGGGCCTTTCAGGGATGTCACATAGCAGACATGCTGATGCTGGAATCCACGGGCTATAGCATTGAGCTGGCTTTAAATCGATTGATCAAATCAAAGGAAATGAAGGTAAAGCGAGTTCCGCTGGAACATATTAGTCATGTGATGAAGGAAGAAAAGCTGGGGCTGTATGAGGGAGCCCTTTTTAGATTAAAGATGTATCAAGATATGATAAAGTATTGGTTGAATTAGCTAAAGGTGGGATATCATGCAGTCAAACAAACCATTGGATTTTAAACAATTTTTAGCAGAATTAGGATTGAACTGCAATCCCTGCTTTGAATCCTATTATTTAAACCGGGTGAAATATTATCAGAGAAAAAGAAAATTGGAAATACAACTTCAGGGAAACAGTGCCGCAGACTTAAAGCTTCTGGATGAAGTGATTTTAGGTCTTCAAACTAGACTCGAAATGGATGAAGTTGATTTTCAATTTTCTAATATACCCCAGTATGCTAATCTTGAGGAGCTGGTGGGAGAAAATTGGAGTAATGTCCTCTATCTTATACAAAAGAACATGCCCTCCTTCAAAGGGGCCCCGGATGAAGTGAACTGGCGTCTAGAAAAGGGCCAGTTAAGACTTACCATTAAAGAAGCAGTATTTTTACATAAGGCTAAGGAAAGAAATATTAATCGAATTATTGAGGACTATTTTTCCGGTCATTTTAATCATAGAATATCCTGCTACCTGGATGAGGACCCATTGAAGGGATTTGACATCAACGAATACGAAGAGGTAAGGGAGAAGGAAAGTACCCAATATGTAGAAGAAATAATGAAAAATGTCCAGCAGGCACCGGTAAATTCCCAGAAGTCCAGCAGAAAGGATTCCTCCTTAAGCAGGGGGAGATCAGAAGGAGCTTCGCCTGTCCTGTTAGGAAAGCCCTTTATGGGTGAAGTGATGGCTCTGAGCCAAATTAATGGGGAACTAGCAAAAATGATTGCTGAAGGAGAGATCATAGACTTTGAGGTCCGGGACCTTAACAGCGGTAAGAAGATCTATACCATCCAGATCACTGATTATACCAATTCCATGACGATTAAAATATTTGAACGGAAGTCCCTCACGGCAGATTTTGAAGCCTCCTTAAAAAAGGGTCTCTGGCTTCGTGTTCGGGGGGATGTTGTTTTTGATAAGTACCAGCGGGAATATGTCATTATGGCCAGCGATCTGATGGCCATTAAGAAAGAGCCATTGATTGACCCCTGCCAGCGAAAACGGGTGGAGCTTCATCTACATACCCAGATGTCATCAATGGATGGAGTCAGCAATACAGCCAGTCTAGTGAAGCAGGCAGCCCAGTGGGGCCATAAGGCCATTGCCATTACTGACCATGGTGTAGTTCAGGCCTTTCCGGAGGCCATGGAGGCCGGCAAGAAGCACGGTATAAAGATTATCTATGGTATGGAAGGCTATTTAGTAAACGATGAAGCCAAGCTTATTGAAGGAGCTGAAGACTATAGTTTACTGGATGAGTTTGTTGTATTTGATATTGAGACCACCGGATTGTCTAATAAAAACGATAAAATGACTGAGATCGGGGCAGTAAAGGTAAAGGACGGAAAAATTATCGATCAGTTTTCCTCCTTAATTAATCCACAGATGCCAATTCCTGCTAAAATCACAGAATTAACGGGTATTACCAATGAGATGGTAAAGGATGCCCCTTCAGTAGAGGCTGTACTTCCTCAATTTATTGAATTTATTGGGGATTCGCCGGTGGTGGCCCATAATGCCTCCTTTGACATGGGCTTCATAGCGGAAAATGCCAAACAGCAGGGGATGAATGTTAAAAATACCGTAATAGATACCCTTAAGCTTTCCAGAGTACTTTTACCCAGATTAAGACGCCATCGGCTGGATGTCATCGCTAAGGAGTTAAATGTAAAGCTCTTGTCCCATCACAGAGCAGTAGATGATGCCACTGCCACAGCAGAAATCTGGATTCATTTTATGAATATGCTTTTAGAGAAAGACATCCATACCCTTAATGAAGTCAATGGGAAGCTGGCGAAGAAATTAGATTTTACCAAACTGGATACCCACCATGTTCTGATCCTGGTAAAAAATTATACTGGTCTGAAAAATCTGTATCGACTTGTTTCCAAGTCCCATCTGAATTATTTTTATAAAAAGCCCAGATTGCCTAAGAGCCTGTTAAATCAATATCGGGAAGGACTGCTGATTGGAACGGCCTGTGAGGCAGGGGAGCTGTATCAGGCCTATTTAAGGGGAAAAACAGCCGAGACCATCGAAGAGATCTCTCTATTTTATGATTTTCTTGAAATACAACCCCTGGCAAACAATCAGTTCCTGGTGGAAAAGGGGATTGTAAAGGGGATAGAAGATATAAAGGAGATCAACAGAAGGATTGTGGAATTGGCCGAAGGTCAGAAAAAGCCAGTGGTAGCAACGGGGGATGTTCACTTTTTATACCAAAGAGATGAGGTTTTCAGAAGGATTTTAATGGCTGGTCAGGGATTTTCCGATGCAGATAACCAAGCACCCCTTTACTTTAAAACCACTCAGGAAATGCTGGATGAATTCAGCTATCTTGGGAAGGAAAGGGCCGAAGCAGTGGTCATTGACTTTCCTAATGCCATTAATGAAATGATTGAGGAAATCATTCCAATTCCCGATGGTACCTATCCTCCTGTTATTGAAGGCTCCGATGAGGAATTAAGACGATTGTGCTATGAGAAGGCTAAAAGAATCTACGGCACGCCTTTACCAGAAATTGTACAGTCCCGTCTGGATCGAGAGCTAAACTCAATTATCAGCAATGGCTATGCGGTTATGTACATTATTGCCCAGAAGCTGGTAACCAAATCCCTGAGGGATGGGTACCTAGTAGGCTCCCGGGGTTCTGTTGGCTCCTCCTTCGCTGCCACCATGAGCGACATCACTGAGGTGAATCCCCTGGCACCCCACTATGTTTGCGGCAATTGTAAGCATTCAGAATTTATTTTAGATGGTTCCTATGGTTCGGGAGCGGACCTGCCCGACAAAAATTGTCCGAGCTGTGGAACGACCTTAACAAAGGATGGCCACGATATTCCCTTTGAAGTCTTCCTGGGCTTTGAGGGAGATAAAGAGCCGGATATAGACTTGAACTTTGCAGGGGAGTATCAGAGTGAAGCCCATAAATATACTGAAGAGCTCTTTGGAACCGGTAAGGTCTATCGTGCCGGTACCATCGGCACCATAGCTGATAAAACCGCCTATGGCTTTGTAAGAAAGTACTTAGAGGAAAAGGGAATACAGCATAACCAAACGGAGATTAATCGATTGACCATGGGCTGTACCGGTGTAAAAAGGACCTCGGGCCAGCATCCCGGTGGGGTCATGATTGTTCCTGCCCATAAGGACATTCATGAATTTTGCCCCATTCAATATCCAGCCAACGATGCCAGCTCAGGGGTCATTACCACCCATTTTGACTACCATTCCATCAGCGGACGGCTGTTAAAACTGGATATATTGGGTCACGACGTACCAACCATTATTAAAATGCTTGAAGACATCACGGGGCTGAACGCACAGCAAATACCTCTTGATGATCAGTCAACCGTCAGTATCTTTACCAGCACCAAGGCCCTAGACATAGATCCCCAGGAACTGGGCTGTGATGTAGGAACTCTGGGAATACCTGAATTTGGCACAAAATTTGTTCGTCAAATGCTGATGGATACAAAGCCCAGTACCTTTGCAGAGTTGGTACGGATCAGTGGATTGTCCCACGGAACGGATGTTTGGCTCAATAATGCCCAGGATTTAGTCAGGGGGAACATTGCAGAGCTGAAGGATGTTATTTCCACCCGGGATGACATCATGAACTACTTAATTCTAAAGGGACTTCCTAAAAAAACCTCCTTTAAGATCATGGAAAATGTCCGTAAGGGTAAGGGACTAAGCTCGGAGAATGAAGAGGAAATGAAAAGCAATAACGTACCCCAGTGGTATATTGATTCCTGCAATAAAATAAAGTATATGTTTCCCAAGGCCCATGCGGCCGCCTACGTGATGATGTCCTTTAGGATTGCTTATTTCAAGGTACATCACCCAGAAGCCTTTTATGCCACCTATTTTACAACCAAGGCTGAGGATTTCGATGCCGATTTGATTGTAAAGGGAGAGGAAACCGTAAGGGAAAAAATTAAGGAGCTAGAGGCTATGGGGAATAATATGACAGCTAAGGAAAAGAACCTCCTGACAGTATTAGAAGTAGCCTTGGAAATGTTTTTACGAAAGATTCAGCTGCTATCGGTGGATATCTATCATTCTGATGCAGATAAATTTTTAGTAGTAGACAACAAGCTTCTTCCACCGCTTAAATCTCTACAGGGGGTTGGGCAAAACGCAGCGAGAAATATTGTCGAGGCCAGAAAAGACGGAGAATTTATTTCCCTGGAGGACTTAAGGGAACGGACCAAGGTAACCAAGACAGTAATAGAGACCCTGGTAAACCATGGATGCATTAGTGATTTGCCAAAAACCAATCAACTTAGCTTATTTTAGCCTTGCATGGGAATGGGAATTATGGTATACTAATGTCAATAACATAGAATTATTATGCGAGAGTGGGAAATTCCCACTCTTTGTCATTATATGTCTTTGATATCTGATAGAAATCCCACATAATAGAATAAATATACTGGAAATGGCTGAAAATACATATATCAAAGGAAAAAAATTGAATAGAGGGAGGTTTTAGGTTGGGCCAAAATAAAGCAGAAAAAATTACAACAGATTTGGTTATGCCAATCATTGAAAAGGAAAATTTTGAGCTGGTGGATGTGGAGTTTAAAAAGGAAGGTCCTCATCGCTACTTAAGAGTGTTTATTGACAAGGAGGGGGGCATTACCCTAGATGACTGTCAAAAGGTAAGCGAGGCCCTGAGCGACCGCTTGGACGAAGTGGACCCCATAGAAGAAAATTATTTTTTAGAGGTATCTTCTCCGGGCCTAGATCGACCCTTAAAGAAGGATGCCGACTTTGAAAGATTTAAGGGTGAATTGGTGGAAGTCAAACTGTATGAGCCTTTAAATGGTCAAAAGGTGATTGAAGGTGAGCTGGTAGGTTTGGTGGAAGGCCAAATTCATTTAAATGTTAAAAACGTTGGATTAATAGAGATACCAAAGGAAAAAGCCGCTTTAACTAGACTAGCTATCAAATTTTAAGGAGGGTAATTTAGATGAATGTGGAGTTTATTGAAGCGCTGCAGCAGATTTCAAAGGATAAGGGTATCTCAAAGGAGATTTTAATTGATGCCATTGAAGCTGCGTTGATTTCTAGCTACAAGAGAAATTTTGGGACAGCGCAAAATGTAAGGGTCGAGATCAACCGAGAAACGGGAGATGTCCGGGTTTACTCCCAAAAGAGGGTTGTGGAAGAGATTGAGGATGAGCTTTTAGATATTAGTCTGGCGGATGCTAAGGCCATCGACCCAAACTATGAGCTTGAGGATATAGTGGAGCGTGAGGTGACCCCTAGGAACTTTGGGCGGATTGCGGCCCAGACAGCCAAGCAGGTGGTGGTTCAACGAATCCGAGAGGCTGAACGGGGAATTGTGTTTGATGAGTTTATCAATCGAGAATCAGACATCATTACTGGAACTGTGGCAAGGGTGGCAAAGGGAATTGTTTACGTAAATCTTGGAAAAACTGAAGCGATTTTGGGACCAAACGAGCAAATGCCCAATGAAGAGTACCTTCATGGGGATCGGATCAAAACCTATATCGTTGAGGTAAAGAAGACCACCAAGGGACCACAAATTACTGTATCCAGGACTCATCCAGGCTTAATAAAGCGGTTGTTTGAGCTAGAAGTGCCTGAAATCCATGATGGAGTAGTGGAAATAAAGAGTATTTCCCGTGAAGCAGGCTCCAGAACAAAGATTGCAGTTGAATCAAAGGATGAGAATGTAGATCCTGTAGGGGCCTGTGTAGGACCAAAGGGAGCCAGAGTTCAAGCTATTGTAGATGAATTAAAGGGCGAAAAAATTGATATCATTAAATATAGTAAGGACCCTACGGAATTTATAACCAGTGCCCTAAGCCCTGCTAAGGTAGTTTCAACAGATGTGAATCTAGATGAAAAAACAGCCAAGGTAGTTGTGCCAGACTATCAATTGTCCTTAGCCATCGGCAAAGAGGGTCAAAATGCTAGATTAGCTGCTAAGCTGACTGGCTGGAAGATTGATATTAAAAGTGAAAGCCAAGTGAAATCCGACTAGGGGTGATTTGCATGAAGACTAAAAAAATCCCGCTAAGAAAATGCTTAGGCTGTAATGAAATGAAGCCTAAGAAAGAATTAATAAGAGTTGTAAGAAATCAAGAGGGAGCAATCAATATTGACCTTAAGGGAAAGGCCCCGGGGCGGGGAGCGTACCTGTGCCGGCAAAGGGAATGCTTTGAAAAAGCTAAGAAAACCAAGGCCTTTAACCGTGCCTTCCAATGTAATGTGGCCGATGAAATCTATGAAAATTTAATTCAGGAGATTGATGAAGTTGAAGGAAAAAATAAATAACCTGCTGGGCTTTGCAATGAAATCTGGTAAATTAATTTCCGGTGAAGAAATTTGCAAAAGAGCAGTTCAAAATCAACAGGTCAATCTTGTGATCGTAGCAGAGGATGCATCGGACAATACGAAAAAATTGTTTCGTGATAAAACCGGATATTATCAGATTCCATTACGTTTATACGATACAAAAGAAAATATTGGAAAGTCCATTGGCAAATTGCCTAGAGCTGTCATCGCAATCCAAGATAAAGGATTTGCAAAAAAGCTAATGGAGTACATTGACACAAATGTAGGCAGTAAATAATTAGGGGGTGATTAGCTTGTCTAAGTTAAGAGTGTATCAGTTGGCAAAGGAGCTGGGAATCAGCAGCAAGGAGCTAATTGAGAAATTGAACGATTTATCAGTGGTGGTCAATAATCATATGAGCACCCTAGAGAAGGAAGAGGCAAATTTAATCATTGAATTATTCACTGAGAAGCCTGATGAAAATGCGGCCTCCAAGAATGAGGTGGAGGAGCCAGCCAAGGCCTCAGTTCAATCGGTTGAAAAAAATGAAGCCCCAAGGCAAGATAAAAAGCAAAAGAGGGGTAATAAAAATAAACATGGCAAAAACGACAAAATCACAGAAAAGAAGGATGCAATGATAGAAGAAAAAATAAACCAACAATCAAAAAAAGAAGAACAAGAATTCCAAATAGGTGAAAAAATCGTAGTCAAGGATTTGGCAGACCTATTAAAGAAAAATGTTAGTGAGATCATTACAAAGCTAATTCAACAGGGAGTAATGGCAGCCATGAATCAAGAAATTGATTTTGAGACTGCTGAGGGAATTGCCAAGGGCTATGAAGTAGTCCTGACCCAAAAGTCTGAAGAAACCTCAGAGGAAGAAAGCAGCGACATAGAGATACCAGAGGATGATGAAAAGGATCTGAAGCCTAGACCACCGGTAGTTACTGTTATGGGCCACGTAGACCATGGAAAAACCTCCTTGCTGGATGCGATTCGTAAAACAAAGGTAACGGAGAGGGAAGCCGGGGGAATCACCCAGCATATTGGAGCCTCAGAGGTTCAGATCAATGGTAAGAAAATTGTCCTTCTTGATACCCCTGGTCATGAGGCCTTTACGGCCATGCGAGCCAGAGGAGCGAAGGTAACAGATATTGCCATTTTAGTGGTGGCTGCCGATGATGGTGTCATGCCTCAAACCATTGAAGCCATTAACCATGCCAAGGCTGCAGGAGTACCCCTTATCGTGGCTATTAATAAGATCGATAAGCCCGGAGCCAATTCAGACCGGGTAAAACAGGAATTATCTGAGCATGGTGTACTCATTGAAGAATGGGGCGGAGACGTGATTGCTGTGGCAGTTTCAGCTCTGCAGGGTTTAAATATTGATGAATTGCTGGAAATGATTCTTTTAGTTGCCGAAATGGAAGAGCTAAAGGCTAATCCAAATCGACGTGCTGTGGGTACCGTTGTAGAAGCTGAATTAGATAAGGGCCGCGGAGCCGTGGCAACCATCTTAGTACAAAACGGAACTCTTAAGGTAGGAGATTCTGTTGTTATCGGTACATCCCATGGAAGAATCCGTGCCATGGTTAATGATAAGGGAAAACGAGTTAAAATTGCAGGACCCTCGACAGCTGTTGAAATTACTGGACTTTCTGAGGTGCCTGAGGCAGGGGATCAACTGGTGGCAGTGGCCGATGATAAGCAGGCCAGGACCATTGCAGAGCAACGGGTGAATCGAATTAAAGAACAACAGCTAAGAGCAACCCAAAGAGTTTCCTTAGATGCCCTCTACAGCCAGATGCAAACAGGGGAAATCAAAGATTTGAACATCATTGTGAAGGCCGATGTCCAAGGGTCAGTTCAGGCTGTAAAACAGTCCTTAAATAAGCTCTCCACCGATAAGGTAGTAATTAAGCCAATTCACGGTGGGGTAGGGGCAATTACTGAGACTGACGTGTCTCTAGCCTCCGCTTCCAATGCCATTATTATCGGATTTAATGTACGGCCAACATCAAATGCCAGTTCTTTGGCAGAAAAGGAAAATGTTGACATACGCACCTATCGGGTTATCTATAATGCTATTGAAGATATAGAAGCCGCCATGAAGGGAATGCTTGACCCTGAGTATAAGGAAGTTCAACTTGGGAAAGCTGAAGTTAGGGCGACTTTCAAGGTGCCTGGTCTTGGCTTAATTGCAGGCTGTTATGTAATAGAGGGTAAAATTCTTCGAAGTGCAAAGGTCCGTTTGGTAAGGGATGGAATTGTTATCCATGAAGGGGCCATTGGTTCTCTGAAGCGATTTAAGGATGATGTAAGGGAAGTGGCTACGGGCTATGAATGTGGAATAGGAATTGATAACTTCAATGATGTTAAGGAAGGCGATATTATAGAGGCCTTTAAAATGGAAGAGATAGAAAGATAAGTCAGAAAGGATGAAGGATATGGCATATCCTAGAGTAAGTCGGTTAAACGAAGAAATTAAAAAAATCGTCAGTCATCTCATTAGAAATGAATTGAGGGATCCCCGTATTGCCCCCATGACAAGTATTATTGAAGTGGATGTAACCAGGGACTTAAGGTATGCCTCTATCTATATCAGCGTATTGGGAACTGAGGAAGAAAAATCAAATACCCTCGAAGCCCTAATGAAGTCCAGCGGCTTTGTCAGAAGAGAGATTGGGCAGAAGATTAAGGCAAGATACACCCCAGAAATTCTTTTTAAGCTGGATAACTCCATTGAAAGGGGTATCGAGATGTATCAAAAAATCTCAAAAATGAATAAGGGAAACCCATCGGGAGAGGAAGATAATGAATAGTCAATTTCCATCAATCCAAAAAGGAAGCAGTATTGCTGTCATCTCCCATGTGAACCCCGATGGAGACAGTCTGGGCTCCCTTTTAGGTCTTTCATTAGCCCTGAGGAAGCTGGGGGCAGCAGTTACCACCTTTGTGAATGACGAGGTCCCCAGCAAATTTAAATTTCTGCCTTCAATTGACAGCGCCCTTCGCTATGATGTGAGTCAAGAAAAGGTTTTTGATCAATGCTTTGTGTTGGATTGTGGTGATGAAAAGCGATTAGGCTATAGCATCGATATCCTGGAAAAAAGTCGACAAGTGATTAATATTGATCATCATATCAGTAATAATGGCTTTGGTGATATTGATATCGTAGATTCGGGAGCCTCTTCTACCTGTGAAATAATTTACCACATTATCACCCAGGAAATGGGAGTTCCTATGGACCAGGCCATAGCCACATGCCTTTATACGGGGATGGTTACCGATACTGGAAATTTCCGGTATGATAGCACCAGTCCCGACACCCATCGTATTGCAGCCTCTATGCTAGAAGCTGGGGTTGATCTTCATAAGATTACTTTCTACCTTCAGCAAAATAATTCCCTTGGCAGCGTAAAGCTATTAGGCCATCTTCTAACAGAGATGGAAGTTTATGCCGAAGGAAAGGTGGCTGTAATGCAGGTCACCCGTCAGATATTAGAGGAGTATGAGGTTCAATATGATGAAGTAGAAGGAATGATCAACTACGGAAGGGATATCGAAGGGGTTGAGGTAGCAGTAGTGCTTAAGGAGCTATCTGAGCAAGGGGTGAAGGTAAGTTTGCGATCAAAAACCAGCTTTGATGTGAGTAAGCTTGCCCAGGCCTTTGGGGGCGGTGGACATCGCAAGGCCTCTGGAGCAGTTATAGACTGTAACATTGAAGAGGCAAAAAAACAAATACTGGATAAGATACAGACAATGATGTAGGGCTGGTGATGATTTGAACGGTATTTTAAATATATTGAAGCCACCGGGGGTGACCTCCCATGGGGTGGTTTCTATTGTTAGAAAAGTAACAGGAATAAAAAAGGTAGGACATACAGGCACCCTTGATCCTAATGGGGCCGGGGTATTGCCAGTATGTATAGGACAAGCCACTAAAATATCTCAATTTTTATTAGACAGTCATAAAAAATATCGAGCAGAGCTAAGGCTTGGGATGGAAACCGATACCCAGGATCAGTATGGTACGATTCTCCGTCAGCAAGAAGAGATTCCTGGGGAAGAAGAAATAAAAAATACAATTCTCTCCTTTGTGGGAAAATATGATCAGGTTCCCCCCATGTATTCTGCCCTCAAACGGGACGGAAAAAAGCTATATGAGCTAGCTCGACAGGGAATTGAAATTCATCGAGAGCCTCGACGGGTTCAAATCCACGATATTTCTATCATAGAAATTAATGGGAAGCATGTACTGTTTGATGTGACCTGTTCTAAGGGAACCTATGTGAGAACCCTGTGCAAAGATATTGGAGAAAAGCTTGGCTGCGGAGGGATGATGTCATTCCTGCTAAGAACTGCCACAGGTCCCTTTTTGCTAAATAACACCATCACCCTAGAGGCCCTGGAAAATTGTGTAGACCTTGAGGATAAGCTGTATCCCGTGGACTATCCTTTACAGCACCTGCCTAGCCTTTCAGTGGACCCTGGGGCAGAAAAGGCGGTCCTTAATGGCAATAAAATCTCCTCTAATTTGTGGCTTGAAGGCAAAGAAATAAAGCCGGAGACCCTAGTTCGGGTCTACTTATTAGAACAATTTATTGGGTTAGCAGTGGTCAAATCAGAAAAAGGAGAAGTCTATTTAAAATTCAATAGGCTATTTGTTTAAAGGGGCGTCTTTATGAAACTAATAGAGGAAATTCAATATTTAGATAGTAATGCCAATAGAGCCGTGGCCTTAGGGAATTTCGACGGACTTCATATAGGACATCAAAAATTAATTCATACCTTAAAGGAAAAATCAAAGAGGCTTGGGCTAGAATCCTGTGTGTATACCTTTAGAAATCATACAACCGCTGTCATTACTAAGGGTCAGGAGCCGCCTCAAATTACGAGTCAAGCTGTAAAGCGTAGACTTCTTGAGGGCTTGGGGCTTGATATCCTGGTATTAGCTGAATTTAATGAAGCAATCATGAACTTAAGTCCTGAGGATTTCGTAAAAAAAATATTGATAGAGGCTTTGAATTGTAAGGTTGCTGTCGTTGGCTTCGATTATCGATTTGGATCAAAGGCCAAGGGTGATGTGGTGCTTCTAAAGGAACTGGGAGAAAAATTTGGCTTTTCAGTCTGTGTCATTGATCCCGTCACCATTGGTGAAGAAAAGGTTAGCAGTACTGCTGTTCGGAAGTACATTACAAATGGTGACATTGACAAGGCCAACCAATATCTGGGAAGAAGCTTTGGACTCTATGGGAAGGTAATCCATGGAAAGGCCAGGGGAAGGCATTTAGGCTATCCTACTGCCAACATTTCAGTTGAACCCCAGCTATTGATCCCTAAGGAGGGAGTCTATGCCACCATCGTTAAAATAGAAGATAAGCTCCATATGGGCGCCACCTGTATAGGAACTAATCCAACCTTTGAGGGAGATCATACCTCCATTGAAACCTTCGTGCTAGATTATGAAGGCAGCCTTTATGGACAATATATAGAGGTAGCATTTGAAAAACGTATTAGAGATAATGTGAAATTTAATCGACCAGAGGATTTAATTCAACAAATGGTTTTAGATGTTGAAAACACAAAAAAATATTTACATGGTAAGACAATTATGGTAAAATGATTAAGGTTAAGAACCTACTCTCGGTATTCTGAATCACCGACGTATACTTAGAGTATGGGGATATAAAAAGAGGAGGTGGAGCAAATGAATAAGGAACTAAAACAAGAGATCATCAACAGTCATAAGGTTCATGAAAGTGATACAGGTTCTCCTGAGGTGCAAGTTGCCCTGTTAACAGAGAGAATTAATCATCTAAATGATCACTTAAAGACCCATAAGAAGGATCACCATTCCAGAAGAGGTCTTCTTAAAATGGTAGGTCAAAGAAGAAACCTATTAAACTATGTTAAAAACAAAGATATTCAACGTTACAGAGAAATCATTGAAAAATTAGGCTTAAGAAAATAATAAAGAGCGGGTTAGCCCGCTCTATTATTTAATTATATAACTGGAAAAAGTTGGCCATCTACAAGGCCCATCAGCTGCTTTTATTCTAAGGAATTTAATCAAGATTTAAAGGAAATAATATTCACTACATAGAACTTTAAAAGAAACAGATGAAAGGAGGAACTATTTATGGCAAAATCTTTTGAAATGGAATTAGCTGGAAGAGCCCTGAAGGTAGAAATCGGCAAAGTAGCTGAGCTAGCCCATGGCGCCTGCACAGTCACCTATGGAGATACCGTGGTCTTAGTAACAGCCTGCGCCTCTAAAACCCCAAGGGAAGGGATTGACTTTTTTCCTTTAAGCTGCGACTATGAGGAAAGATCCTACGCTGTAGGTAAAATACCAGGGGGATTCATTAAACGTGAGGGAAGACCAACCGAAAAGGCTGTATTAACCTCTCGATTAATTGATAGACCCATCAGACCCCTATTTCCTAAGGGCTATCACAATGATGTACAGGTCATTGCAACGGTCTTATCCGTTGACCAGGATTGTACCCCTGATGTAGTTGCAATGATTGGCTCATCTATTGCCCTTTCCATATCACCAATTCCCTTTATGGGACCAACGGGTTCTGTCAATATTGGGATGATTAATGGTGAATACATTGTGAACCCCACAAGTCATCAAAGAGAAGTCAGTGAATTAAATCTGATGGTTTCTGGCACCAAGGATGCCATTATGATGATTGAAGCTGGCGCCAATGAACTAACAGAAGAGCAGGTTTTAGATGCCATTATGTTTGGTCATGAAGAAATCAAAAAAATTGTAGCCTTTATAGAAGGTATTGTGGCTGAGGTAGGACAACCTAAGGCTGAGGTAGCGTTAAAGGTTACTGACGAGGAACTGGAAGCGGAGGTAAAGGAATTTGCTACTGCGAAACTGGTTGATGCTATTAAAACCTTTGAAAAGCAAGAAAGAATTGAAAACATCGATGCTGCTAAGGAAGAAGCCCTTGAATACTTTAAAGAAAAGTATGAGGATCGTTTAAAGGACATTAGCGAAATTTTATCTAAAATCGTAAAGACAGAAATTAGAAGAATGATCGTTGAAGAGGGAATTCGCCCCGATGACCGTAAGCTAGAAGAAATTCGACCTATTTGGAGCGAAGTAGGGGTTTTACCTAGAACCCATGGAACAGGTCTCTTCACAAGGGGACAAACTCAGGTTTTAACCATTGCGACCCTAGGTGCTTTGGGAGATGTACAGATTTTAGATGGTTTAGGAGAAGAGGAAGAGAAGCGATACATGCATCATTACAATTTTCCTCCCTATAGTGTAGGAGAAACCCGATTCTTAAGGGGACCCGGCCGAAGAGAAATCGGACATGGTGCCTTAGCAGAGAGGGCCCTTGAACCTATGATTCCAACTAAAGAAGATTTTCCCTACGCCATTAGATTAGTTTCAGAGGTATTAAGCTCTAATGGATCAACATCTCAGGCCAGTGTTTGCGGAAGTACCCTTGCCCTTTTGGATGCTGGCGTACCTCTAAAAAACATGGTAGCAGGGATCGCCATGGGCTTAGTAAAGGAAGATGAGCGGGTGGCGGTATTATCTGACATCCAAGGAATGGAAGATTTCCTGGGAGACATGGACTTTAAAGTTGCTGGAACAGAGTCTGGTATTACTGCAATTCAAATGGACATTAAAATTGCAGGCATTGACAGACCTATCATGAAAAAGGCCCTAGAGCAGGCCCGAGTTGGCAGACTGCATATTTTAAACAAAATGAGAGAGACCATAACCGAACCTCGACCAGAGCTATCGCCCTATGCTCCTAAGATTGTAAAGATGAAAATTCATCCTGATAAAATCCGTGATGTTATTGGTACAGGCGGTAAGGTAATTAATAAAATTATTGATGATACAGGCGTCAAAATTGATATTGAAAATGATGGAACAATTTTCATTGCTGCCCCTGATCAGGAATCCGGAAAGCGGGCTGTGGAAATTATTGAAAACATTGTGAGGGAGCCTGTGGTAGGTGAAATCTACATGGGTAAGGTTGTTAAAATCATGAATTTTGGAGCCTTCCTGGAGATCCTACCAGGTAAAGAAGGCCTAGTGCATATTTCAAATATTGCCCACGAAAGAATTAATAAGGTAGAGGACGTCTTAGCAGTAGGTGATGAAATAGAAGTAAAGCTAATGGAAATTGATCCTCAAGGAAAAATAAACCTTTCCAGAAAGGCATTATTACCAAAGCCAGAGAAATCCCAGGATAAAGAGGGTAATAAAAAAGAAAAAGCATAAACCAAAAAGGTTTATGTTTTTTTTACTTTTTACTCAAATAATTTCCCTTATACAGAATAACTTGTCATAATTGGAATACTATATTATGAAGCAATTATTTGAGTAAAAAGGGGGATCCTATATGGTAATTATTATGAATAAAAGAATGCTGACTTTAATTATTGTAGCTGTATTAATATTGGTATTAGCAGGGGGTGGCCTTATTTTTTTCAGCAGAGACACCAATACAACCCCAACCGGTTCCTATCAGCCTACGATTAAACCCATAGATCAGGGTAAGGCAGATTCAGAATTCATCGCCTTTACCTGTAATGTGGACTGGGGTAACGAGGTGATTCCTGAGATGTTAAAGATTCTTGAGGAAAAGGAGGTAAAAATTACTTTCTTTGTTACAGGACGATGGGCAAAGGCCTTTCCAGAAATATTTGAAAGTATTATTGCAGCTGGGCACGAGATTGGCAGCCATGGGTATCAGCACCTAAATTACAGCACCCTGTCCCTGGAAAAAAATCAAGAGGAAATCACCAGTGCTGAAGCAGCTATTATGGCCCATACCAAGGAAAAGCCCAAGTATTTTGCACCTCCCTCAGGAGCTTATAATGAACACACCTTAAGGGCAGCAGAAGCTTTAGGCTATGAGACCATCCTATGGTCAATTGATACCATTGACTGGCGTCAGGGGAGCACAAAGGACCTTATTTTAAAGCGGGTTCTTGAGAAGGAAGACCTCCAGGGAAAAATTGTTCTGATGCATCCAATGGAAGAAACGGCCAAGGCCCTACCTGAATTAATTGACAGATTAAAGGAGAAGGGTATTACTGTCGGTCGAGTAAGTGATGTACTTTAACAAAAGTTGCATCCTGTAGAAAACTCCATTATAATAGATTAATATGAAGAATTTATTAAATAATTGACGGAGCTTTGACAGCCATAGGCAGGAGGATAAAATGTACAATAAATATACACTAGATAATGGTTTGCGAATTGTAATGGAGCATATTTCCCATGTTAAGTCCCTTTCAATTGGAGTGTGGATAGAAACAGGCTCTAAAAATGAAAATGTATCAAATAGCGGTATCTCTCATTTTATTGAGCATATGCTTTTTAAAGGAACCGCTACAAAAACAGCCAAGGATATAGCTGACCTGGTAGATGGTGTAGGAGGTCAAATTAATGCCTTTACCAGTAAAGAATGTACCTGTTATTATGTAAAGGTACTAGATTCTCATTTTTCCTTAGCTATTGATCTATTGGCAGATATGATTTTTCATTCCAATTTAGATCCCCAGGAAATTGATAAGGAAAGAAGTGTTATATTAGAAGAAATTAGTATGTACGAGGATTCTCCCGAAGACTTAGTCCATGACCTGTTGTCACAAACAATTTTTAAGAGTCAGTCGTTGGGGTATCCGATTCTAGGAACCAGGGAATCCCTAAGGGGAATTAATCAGCAGGTATTAATTGATTATATGAAGGAGTACTATATCCCTCAACGGGCAGTGATCTCGGTGGCAGGAAACTATGATGAAGCTCAATTGCTGGCGGCCATTGAGAAGAGCTTTGGTCAATGGCAGGGCCAATCAAATTCATCAAGGGATGAAAAACAGCTTCAGTATAATTTTGAATTTGCTCAAAAAGTAAAAGACATAGAACAAACCCATCTATGCCTGGCTTTTAAGGGGGTACCTCTGGGAAGCAAGGAGACCTACCCACTATTGGTCATTAACAACATCTTAGGGGGAAGCATGAGCTCCCGACTGTTCCAGAGAATCCGTGAAGATCGAGGCTTGGCTTATTCTGTCTATTCCTATCCTTCCTCCTATAAGGAAGGGGGCCTTTTGACCATCTACGGCGGGATGAATCCTAACCAGCTGGAAGAGGTGGCTGGCCTGATCAAGGAAGAAATAGAGCTGCTGATACGGGAAGGGCTAACTGAGGCGGAGCTTCAAAAGGCCAAGGAGCAGCTAAAGGGAAATTATATTTTAGGTCTTGAGAGCACCAGCAGCCGCATGTCCTCTATTGGAAAATCGGAGCTGCTATTGGGAAAAATCTACAGTCAAAGAGAAATAATTCAAATGATTGATGGAATTTCAATGGAAGCAATTAATGCAATTATCAAAGAGGTGCTAAACCTAGATTCTTTAACAGTGGCTGTGGTCAGCAACCAAGAACAGCAAAATCTAATAGAGAGAATTTTTTCAAAAAGGTCTTAATGACCTTTTTTTGATTCCCTGTACTGAATTGACTAAATGAATCATATAGATTAAGAAGCTGATAGATACAAATGATAGGAGGTATTCATATGCGATTTAGTACAATGGGAGGAAAAGAGATCGTCAATCTGTGTGATGGCAGCAGATTGGGGATCATTGGAGATTCTGATTTGCTAATTGATGAGAAAACTGGGAAAATAAGAGCCCTATTAATTCCTGATCAGAAAAATCTATTTAATTTTCTATCCAGCGGCACCTTGCTGGAAATTCCCTGGCAGGCTATTAAACGGATTGGAAATGATATGATCATTATCGAGCTGGAAGACAATGACAAGCGAAAATATAATTTATAGGCTCCCGTTATGGGAGCTTTGTTTTGCGCTAGAAAAAGTTATACTTTATTATACCAATGCCGAAAAAGGAACAAGAATATAAGCAGGGGAAAAGGTTAGAATAAGGTTATACAAATTCAGAGAGGTGAAAAAATGAAGAAATACAATTTTGAAGACAATTATCAAGAACTCTATCTGCCCCTGACTAATAATAATGAGACTCCTGAAGGAGCACCATCACAAAAAGAAGCCAACAATTTGTCAAATATTCAAAGCCTAGGCACAAACAATATCCCAAATGAAAATAATAACATTCATAGTTTAACCATTATCGGGCATATTGAAGGACACATGATTGCACCTCCTCAAAATAAATCTACAAAATACGAGCATATTATTCCCCAGTTGGTGGCTGTGGAAGAAAACAAAGCCATAGAGGGACTGCTGGTGATTTTAAATACAGTGGGAGGCGATGTAGAGGCGGGTCTGGCCCTGTCAGAGCTTATCCATAGTCTGTCAAAGCCCAAGGTGACCCTAGTTTTAGGCGGGGGTCATAGTATTGGAGTTCCCTTGGCCACAGCAGGTGACTATTCCTTTATTGCCCCCACAGCCACTATGACAATTCACCCAATTCGGATGAACGGGCTAGTGATTGGCGTACCTCAAACCTTTAACTATTTTAAAAAGATGCAGGATCGTATCATTGATTTTGTCGTCAGAACATCGGGCATGAATCGTGATACCTTTATGACGCTGATGAATTCCACCGACGAGCTAGCCAACGATATTGGAACAATACTCATTGGTAAAGAGGCGGTGGAATATAATCTAATCAATGAGGTAGGAGGGTTAAATCGAGCCATGGAAAAGCTTAAGGAAATGATTAAATTGACGAAGGAAGAGGCAAAGGAAGAGCTAAAAAATTAGATTTTTTTCAAATTTACAATGTCATAACCAAGAAGTTGATTAAATCGTTTGTAGTATTTGAAATTTTGTTGTACAATGATATTATTGGAATACTTAACTAGAGCGCAGAATTCTGCGCTTTACTTAATGGAAGAAATAGGTAATCAATGGATTGATGACGTGGTATTAGAAGCATAGGATATTGGGGTGAGAAGATGAGAAAAAGAACTACGAAGAAGCGTACAAAGCAAGTGGACTCCTTTAAGGAACAATTTAATCATGAAATAAAGGGTGTTTTTTTAATTGGTATCGGCTTACTACTATTGGTGGCCATGCATTCCCTAGGAGCCGGAAAGGTAGGAGAATGGATACGTAATCTGTTAATGGGCCTTTTTTCAGATGCGGCAATGATTTTACCCTACATAACAATTTTATTAGGAATTTTAACCTTAATTAATACCTCTTTTTGGAAGGATGGCAGAAGTATTTGGTATTTTGCAGTGGTTTTTTCATGTATGTTAATTTATTTAACTCTGTGGGACATGATCTTCATTGAGGGGCTACAGGGGCTGAGTCTGTTGGAAAGCCTAAAGGTGGCCTATGTATGGGGTCACGCCGGGGTCAGCGGAGGGGTTATGGGAGTCAGCATGACCTATCTCTTGGTTAGCTTTTTTGGCAGAGTAGGATCGTATATTATTGTGACCTGCCTAATGGTCGTTTCTACGATGATTTATACAAGAGTATCGCTGCTGCAGTTGATCCGTGGAATACAAAAAATAATTACCAAGGCCTTTGTTTTTCTAAAGGAAAGTATTACGGGCTTTATCTTTGTTCCCGAGGACAAGCCAAATCCAAAGCCAAAGCCAAAGGTTAGCATAGACAATAAGGATAAAAAGCTTCATATGCTTGAACAGATGGAAATGTTTGAAGCTGATCTGGGGATTACAGGGGAAGATATTGAGGAAAAGACTGATAAAATTAAAATCTTAGATTTTGAAGATGAGTCGAAGGAATCTAGTCAAATTCCAAAGGAAACAGCCATTGATCCTGATCAAACCCTAAGACAGGAGGAAGCTGAGGATGAGGAAATCAATGTTAACTTCGGACAAACTCCTGAGATTCCCTATGAACTGCCCAGTCTGGATATATTAAATCAAGTGGAAGCATTACCCAATAAAGAAGACAAAAAACGAATTGTTAAAAAGGCTAAGGTATTGGAGGAAACCCTACGGAATTTCGGCGTTGAGGCTAAGGTAATCCAGGTGAGCAAGGGCCCTGTCATAACCCGCTACGAATTACAGCCAAGTGTTGGGGTGAAAGTAAGTAAGATTGTAAACTTAAGTGATGATATTGCCCTAAACATGGCGGCTCCAGCTATAAGGATTGAAGCACCGATTCCTGGTAAAGCTGCCATCGGTATTGAGATTCCCAATAAGGATGTTTCTACCGTAACCCTAAAGGAAGTAATTGATAGCAATGGTTTTCAAAATAATACTGCCCGAATCCCCTTTGCCCTGGGGAAGGATATTTCCGGGAATCCAGTTATTGCAGACATTAGTAAGATGCCCCATCTATTGGTGGCCGGGGCCACCGGTTCTGGGAAAAGTGTTTGTATTAATACTTTAATTTTAAGTATTTTGTTCTCTGCCAAGCCTGAAAATGTTAAGCTGCTGTTAATCGACCCGAAGGTGGTAGAGTTAAATCAATATAATGGCATTCCCCACTTGCTGATCCCTGTGGTCACAGATCCTAAAAAGGCCACCAGTGCCTTAAATTGGGCTGTTCAAGAAATGACCCGAAGGTATCAGCTCTTCGCTGAAAATGGTGTAAAGGACATTGGCTCCTATAATGATAAGCAGCTGCCAGAAAGGCTGCCCTTTATTGTCATTATCATAGACGAGCTGGCAGACCTGATGATGGTAGCTGCCAATGATGTAGAGGACGCAATTTGTCGTCTTGCCCAAATGGCCAGAGCCGCAGGGCTGCATCTAATTTTGGCAACCCAAAGACCCTCTGTAGATATTATAACAGGGGTAATTAAGGCGAATATTCCCTCTAGAATTGCCTTCTCCGTTGCCTCACAAACCGACTCTCGTACCATTCTGGATATGGGGGGAGCAGAGAAGCTGTTGGGGAAAGGTGACATGCTCTTTTATCCCATTGGGGCCAACAAGCCAGTAAGAGTTCAAGGGGCCTTTGTTTCAGAAAAGGAAGTGGATCGGGTGGTAACCTTTATAAAAGGACAAATTGAAAAACCCCAATATGAAACAGAGATCATTAATAAAATTGACAATGGTGAGATCATGGATATGTCTGGGTCCGATGAGTATTTTGATAGAGCAATGGAAATCGTCGTAGAAAGTCAGCAGGCATCCATTTCTATGCTTCAAAGAAGACTCCGGATTGGGTATAATAGAGCAGCCAGGCTAATCGATGAGATGGAGGAAAAGGGTATTATCGGTCCCCATGAGGGAAGTAAGCCCAGACAGGTTTTAATCGCTCCCTCAGATTTGATTGAACAAAACAAAATGGGCTAAGCTAGTAGAAAATTGTAAATGTATTTATTTCTACTGGTTAGGATTTAAAAATATGATTATGATAAGCTCATAAATTATGATAAAATTGAATAGGCAATAAGGTTGTAGATGACTACGAGATTGGAAGGGAAGACAAGTAAATGAGCTTAACGATATATGTAGAGGCACTGGGTTGTGCTAAAAATATGATTGATGCAGAAATGATGCTTGGAATATTAAATAAATATGGGTATCGATTGACAAATAAGAGGGAGCAGGCCGATGTAATTATTGTTAACACCTGTGGCTTTATTGAGTCGGCTAAGGAAGAATCCATCAATAAAATTATTGAACTGGGTCTTTTAAAGCAGGAAAAACTAAAGCTGTTAATCGTTTCTGGATGCCTGGGAGAAAGGTATCATCGGGAACTACTGGAGGAGCTGCCAGAGGTGGATGCTGTCGTAGGAACCGGAAATTATGATGCCATTATAGAGGTCATTCATGAATCTCTTAAGGGGAGCCGGATTGTGCAGGTGGGAAATATTGACAAGGTTTTTGATGAGAATATTCCTCGGTATCAAATTACTCCAGCCTATAGTGCCTATATTAAGATTTCAGATGGATGTGATAATTTTTGCACCTATTGTATTATTCCTAAGCTAAGGGGCAAGTATAGAAGTAGAAGGATAGAGAATATTGTTAAGGAAGCAAAAGGTCTCGCTGAAAAAGGGGTTAAGGAGCTTATTCTTATCGCCCAGGATACCACCCGCTATGGATTTGATTTATACGGGCAATACCAGTTGCCGGCTCTTTTAAGAGATCTAAATGAAATTGAAGGAATCCAATGGATCAGATTATTATATGCTTACCCAGAGATGATTACCGATGAATTAATTGATGCCATGCATTCCCTTGAAAAGGTCTGCCATTACTTAGATATGCCGATTCAGCATTGTAGTGATGAGGTGCTTAAACGAATGAATCGCCGTACCAGCAAGACTGACCTGGAGACCCTTATCCGAAGACTAAGGAGCAGACTGCCGGATATTACCCTGAGAACCTCTTTAATTGTTGGATTCCCTGGAGAAGCTGATAATCATTTTGAAGAATTAAAGCAGTTCGTTACAGAAATGAAATTTGACAAATTAGGTGTCTTTGAGTATTCCAAGGAAGAGGATACCGCCGCCGCAAGGCTTCCAGATCAAGTGGAGGAAGCGGTAAAACAGTCAAGAAGAGCTACCATTATGGAGCTGCAGCAGCAAATTTCTCTTTCTAAAAACCAGGAAAAGCTGGGAAAAATCTTTCAGGTACTGATTGAAGAAGAACTGGATAAAACAAACAGCTATTTAGGCAGAACCCGTGGAGATGCTCCGGAGATTGATGGAATTGTGTATGTGCAGGCTGACGAAAGGCTGGCTCCAGGAGATTTAATAAATGTGAAGATAACAGGAGCATTAGAATATGATTTGATGGGGGAGAAAACCGATGAATTTAGCCAATAAATTAACTATTCTTAGAATATTACTGGTACCGGTGTTTATGATCTTTTTGCTGAATAAGTTTCCCTATGGGGTACACATCGCTGCAGCCATCTTTATTATTGCAGCCATCACCGACACCCTGGATGGTTATATTGCTCGAAAAAAGAATATGGTTACAAACTTTGGAAAATTTATGGATCCTCTGGCAGATAAGCTGCTGGTTTCAGCAGCTTTGATTTCTCTGGTACAAATGGGTAGACTATCAGCCTGGATGGTGGTTATTATCATTGCCAGGGAGTTTACCATTAGCATCCTTCGGGCCGTTGCTGCGGCAGAGGGGATTGTTATTGCTGCCAGCTGGTGGGGGAAAGCAAAAACCATTACTCAAGTTATTGCTATTATTTTTGTCCTGCTTAATAATTTTCCCTTTCGTTACATCAACTTTCCCTTTGATACCATCATGATGTATGTGGCGGTGGCTTTTACAATTATTTCAGGTGTAGATTATCTTCGAATTAACAAACATATTCTCAATCACGAGTAAGGTTTGTTCTGACTTTTAGAAAAGGAGTAAGACCCATGAAGGCTTCTATTATTTGTGTTGGTACGGAATTAGTAACAGGTAAAACCACAGATTCAAATTCTAATTATCTGGCTAAAGAATTACAGCAGTATGGTATATATACCTATCAAAAATTTGTCGTTGAAGATCACTTAGACCATCTTATAACCCTTTTAGAAATAGCCTCCAACGCATCGGATTATGTGATTTTAACCGGGGGACTGGGGCCCACCCTGGACGATTTAACCAGAGAGGCGGTAGCAGCATATACAAAATGCCCCCTGGAGCTAAATGAAGCTGTTAAGGATAAAATTATAAAAACCCTAGAAAGAATTCATAAGGCCTGTCCGGTTAATAATTTCCGTCAGGCTTATTTTCCTAAGGGCTCTATTATATTAGCCAACCCCCACGGTACTGCCCCGGGTTTTATTACCGACTATCAAAATACTAAAATTATAGCCCTTCCTGGTCCTCCCAAGGAAATGATTCCAATGTTTCAAGAAAGGGTGCTGCCCTATTTAAACAGCAGAAGGGGTGTAGCCTTTGTTAGAAGAGAGCTGGAGTTTTTCGGAATCGGAGAATCGGCCCTGGAAGAAAAACTAATGGATTTAATTGTAGATCAGAAGAACCCTGTTATGGCCACCTATGCTGCTGAAGGACGGGTCTCCTTGGTGATTACTGCCATGGTTCAAGGAGAAGCACAGGGTGAAGCGCTTCTTTTACCGGTTGTCCGGGAGGTTAAAAAACGGGTAGGGGAATACATTTATAGTGAGACTGGCGAAGAATTAGAGCAGGTAGTACAGGCCCTTTTAACAGAGGGGCAGATGACCCTTTCTATAGCAGAATCTTGTACTGGAGGTCAATTATCTGCAAGGATTACCTCCCTGGCGGGAATCTCTACTGTATTTCATAGCGGATATGTGACCTACAGCAACCAGGCTAAGGAGGATACCCTGGCTGTGCCTAGAGAAGTCCTGAATACCCATGGGGCAGTGAGTTCACAAACAGCCATGGCCATGCTAAGGGGACTTAAGGAAAGAACCAAGGCCCATTGCTGTCTGTCGGTAACGGGAATTGCAGGTCCTGGGGGCGCTACCCCAGAAAAGCCTGTGGGACTGGTCTATGTAGGAGTGAACGTTTTGGATGATTTTCAGGTATTTGAGCTGCGACTAAGGGGAAATCGACAAAGGATTCAAAATTTAACGGTACTACATAGTTTAAATTATTTGAGAAAAGCCCTATTAAAAATTTAAATATTTATTTGACCTGGACTGAAATATGGTTTATAATAAATTTAAGAACACTTGTTCGACAGCATAAGAAAGGTGGGTGAAGCCAGACAGGGTCTGGTGGGAGAGATGATGGAGAAGAAGAAAGCTTTAGAGATGGCCATTGGTCAAATAGAAAAGCAATTTGGTAAGGGTTCAATTATGAAACTGGGGGAAGATTCAAAGCTGAATCTTGACTCTATCGCCACAGGTGCTATTGATTTAGACATTGCCTTGGGGATTGGTGGTGTTCCAAGGGGAAGAATTGTGGAAATCTATGGACCAGAATCCTCAGGTAAAACCACTGTTACTTTACATATTATTGCAGAGGCCCAAAAAAACGGCGGAGCGGCGGCCTTTATTGATGCTGAGCATGCCCTGGACCCAACCTATGCCAAAAAGCTAGGGGTTAACATAGAGGATTTAATTGTTTCGCAGCCCGACACCGGCGAACAGGCTTTGGAAATAGCAGAGGCCCTGGTTAGAAGTGGTGCCATTGATATAATCGTAGTTGACTCTGTGGCGGCCCTGGTGCCAAAGGCAGAAATTGAAGGAGAAATGGGAGACTCCCATGTGGGGCTTCAGGCTAGACTAATGTCTCAAGCCTTAAGAAAGCTGGCAGGGGCGGTAAATAAATCAAACACAACGATTGTCTTTATTAATCAGCTGCGGGAAAAGGTAGGGGTTATGTTTGGAAACCCTGAAACGACCACAGGGGGAAAGGCCCTTAAATTCTATGCCTCTATTAGATTAGATGTTAGAAAAATTGATGTGATAAAGCAGGGAAATGACATTATTGGAAACCGAACAAGGGTAAAGGTTGTTAAAAATAAAGTGGCTCCCCCCTTTAAGCAGGCAGAATTTGATATTATGTATGGGGAAGGAATTTCAAAAACTGGTGATGTATTAGACGTGGCCACAAATCTTGATATCGTGAAGAAGGCTGGGGCCTGGTACAGCTATGGAGAACATCGATTGGGCCAGGGCAGAGAGAATGCCAAACAATTTTTCAAAGAAAACCCTGATATTTTCCTTGAAGTAGAAAATAAAATTCGAGAGGCCCATGGTCTCACAGTGACAAATAGAAAAGCCGAAGCAATTGAAGCAGACAATGAAGAAGCTAAAAAATAGGGAATTATAATAGAGCTATTGAATTGTGTCCTGGGCTTTACTAAGAATAAAATAGATAGAAACAAGAAAGGCAGTACTTCCATGTGACATTTATCAGCAGGAGGGCTGTCTTTTTCACGTAAAAAAGATTTTTGATAAAGGTTGTATCAGTTAAAATTATTTGATTGGTGATAGGATAAAAAAGGTATAAAGTAAGTAGAAGTGTCAAAAATGAAAATAAGGCGGATCATGGGCTCTTGGGACAGGAATGTAACTTGACATAGAAAAAAAAAAGATATACAATTAATACAAGTCAAGATGTGTCAATGTCTGTTTTTAGAAATTTGGTCTCATTTTTTTTAGAGTTACATAGTTTTTTCTACCTAAAATGCACTTGTAGCTCAGAATTAACTGAAAACTTAATAAAGGAGGTGTCCACGTATTATTATTCAAATTATTTCACTTATTTTAGTTGGAATCGTAGTAGGATGCCTTATCGGCTATTTTTATCGAAAAAGTATTGCGGAGAAAAAAATTGGTGGTGCAGAGGAACTTGCTAAAGAGATTGTAGAAAAGGCAGAGCGTGATGCAGAAACAACCAAAAAAGAAGTATTATTGGAAGCTAAAGAAGAAGTCCATAAACTCCGTAATGAATTTGAACGAGAAAGTAGAGAAAGGCGGAATGAACTACAAAGAATTGAAAGAAGATTAATTCAAAAAGAAGAAGCCCTAGACAAAAAATCTGAAAGCTTGGAGTCAAAAGACGATAAACTGAATAAAAAGCTAAGGGATTTAGAAGATAAGCAGCAGGATATCGAGATGCTCTATGAAAAAGAACTCCGAAAGCTTGAAGAGCTTTCTGGCTTAACGTCAGAAGAAGCAAAACAGCTTCTCTTAAGCGATATTGAAAAAGAAGTCAAGTATGAAGCAGCCATGATGATAAAAGATATTGAATCAAAGGCAAAGGAAGAGGCTGAGAAACGAGCAAGAGAAATTATTACTTATTCTATTCAAAAATGCGCTGCTGATCATGTGGCAGAGACAACCGTAACTGTTGTTTCTTTACCCAACGATGAAATGAAGGGTAGAATTATTGGTAGAGAGGGTAGAAACATTAGGACCCTAGAGACCTTGACAGGAATTGATTTAATTATTGATGATACTCCGGAAGCAGTAATTTTATCAGGCTTTGATCCAATTAGAAGAGAAGTTGCTAGAATTGCCTTAGAGAAGTTAATATTAGATGGCAGAATACATCCTGCAAGAATTGAAGAAATGGTTGAAAAGGCCAAGCGAGAAGTTGAAAATATTATTAAGGAAGAAGGAGAACAGGCAACCTTTGATGCTGGTGTTCACGGACTTCATCCTGAACTTGTTAAATTATTAGGTAGACTAAAATATCGTACTAGCTACGGTCAAAATGTCCTTAAACATTCTGTAGAGGTTTCCCATTTGGCTGGGATAATGGCTGCTGAATTAGGAGCCGATGTTAAAATTGCCAAGCGGGCAGGATTACTTCATGACATTGGAAAAGCAGTGGACCATGAAGTTGAAGGAACCCATGTGGAAATTGGAATGGAATTACTGAGAAAATACAAGGAATCTAAGGATGTCATTCATGCGATGTCAACCCACCATGGTGACTACGAGCCTCAAACTATTGAAGCAGTATTGGTCACAGCTGCCGATGCAATTTCAGCAGCAAGGCCTGGGGCAAGGCGAGAAACCTTAGAATCCTATATCAAACGATTAGAAAAACTCGAAGAAATCGCCAATGATTTTGACGGCGTTGAAAAATCATTTGCTATTCAAGCCGGTAGAGAGATTCGTATTCTGGTTAAACCAGAGGTCTATAGTGACGATGAGATTCTGCTATTGGCTCGTGATATCACAAAACGCATCGAAGCTGATTTGGAATATCCAGGTCAAATCAAAGTCAATGTGATTCGTGAAACAAGAGCAATTGAATATGCTAAATAAAAAAACTGCCTAGGCAGTTTTTTTGTTATAGTAAAGAATTTTTTTAGCCACAAACAACTTACTGACCAAGAAGATGGAGCTGTTTTTCAGAAAAATTGAATCTGTTTGAAAGAAATTTTTAAACGAATGGAGAAATTGAAAACACAGGAATGTGCATACAATATACATTTATTATACATAAAAATAAATCTTTTTTGTTGACATATACTTTTGACTTGCATATAATCAATATTAATATTTTTAGATTGAAGAAAAAGGTGATTAGGATGTTGGAATTGATTAGAAAGGACTACCAATTAAATATTTATTATTTTTACTTTTACTGGGGCTTTTACTTTTTTAGCGTCAGTTATTTTGCATGGAAAAATAGTAAATATCATTCATCCTTTCTATATCAGAGGGATTCCTTCAATCAAATACTATACCCGTAGTTTATTAGTAATTTTTTTAAAGGAACCATACTCCTTTTTATACCAGGAGACTCTAGATGATAGAGTCTCCTTTTTTTATTTCATAGGAAAGTTCGTTTTTTTCCTATGAAATGGGGGGTTGTTAAGGGGGGCGTCACCCCTTATTAAAATAAGGAGGGTACAGCGAAGCGTCCTAGGGAACCCATGGGTTCCCTGGAAAACAAATGTGGCGCTAGCCACTTTGTTCTTTATTAAAATCAAAATTAGAGGAGGTCATTGTAATGGTAATTGTAATGAAGCCAGAGGCTAAGAGGGAAGCGGTTGAGAAGATTCAAAGAAAGATGGAAAGCTTGGGCTGTCAGGTTCATGGTAGTAGAGGTGAAAACTACTGGATATTGGGTCTGGTGGGGGATACAAGTAAAATTGATTCCAGTCAGATTGAAGCAAATGAAAATGTACAAAAGCTTCTAAAGGTGCAGCATCCCTTTAAGCTGGCCAGCAGGCTTTTTCATCCAGAGGATACAATTGTTGAGGTGGATCATCTTAAAATTGGTGGAGGCAATTTAGCAATTATGGCTGGGCCCTGTTCGGTTGAAAGTCATGATCAGCTTATGACCATTGCTCAAGAGGTGAAAAGCCATGGGGCACAATTCTTGAGGGGAGGTGCCTTTAAGCCAAGGACCTCACCCTACAGCTTTCAGGGATTAGGGGAAGAAGGATTAAAGCTCTTGAAAAAAGCAAAGGAGCTGACGGGAATGCCCATTGTCACCGAGGTAATGTGTCAAGAAACCTTTGACGTTGTAGAAGCCTATGGGGATATTTTACAGATAGGGGCCAGAAACATGCAAAACTTTCCCCTCTTAAAGAAGGCGGGCAAAAGTAAACGGCCGATACTTTTAAAAAGGGGTTTATCAGCCACCATAGAGGAATTATTAATGTCGGCAGAATACATTATGGCTGAAGGTAATCCTAACGTTATCCTTTGTGAAAGAGGTATCAGAACCTTTGAGACCTACACCCGCAATACCTTAGATATCAGTGCCATTCCTGTTATCAAAGAGCTAAGCCATCTGCCAATTATCGTTGATCCAAGCCATGCCACTGGAAAATGGTCAATGGTTGAGCCCCTATCAAAGGCAGCCGTGGCGGTAGGTACAGATGGGTTGATTATCGAAGTACATCATCAGCCAGAGCAGGCCCTCTCTGATGGAGCCCAATCTCTTAAGCCCCAGAAGTTTGCTCATCTGATGAAATCCATTAAGGGGATGATGGCCTTAGAGAAATAATAAATTCCAGATTAGCAAATGAAGGAGAGAGGCCAGATGGAGATATTTAGAAAAATTACAGTTATAGGGATGGGGCTAATTGGTGGTTCCATGGCCTTAGCTCTAAAAAGAGTAAATTATGGGGCTTGGATAGTGGGGTACGACTTATCAATCGATAGCCTTGAGTCTGCCTTAAGAGCAGGGGCAATAGACCAAATAGCTAAAAGTATCCAGGAAGCAGTTCGAGATTCAGAGCTGGTAGTTTTGGCGGTACCTGTGGGCCACTATGGTGCCATTATGAGGGCCATGGCTCCGCACCTGGGCAAAGGGGTAATCGTGACCGATGTAGGCAGTGTAAAAGGCCATGTATGCCAGCTGGCTGCGGATATATTGCCAGAAACAGCAGTATTCATTGGGGGGCATCCGATGGCGGGCTCAGAGCAGGGTGGATTTACAGCAGCCACCCCTACTCTCTTTGAAAATGCCTATTATTTTGTCACACCCCAGAACAATACTTCAGAGGACGGCCTTAGTAGATTAAGGGATTTGATTCAGGCCATGGGTGCCTACCCCATTCCTCTAAAGGGAGCTGAGCACGATAAAATTGCTGCCACAATCAGTCATATCCCTCACTTAGCAGCAGTCATTCTCGTAGGTCTGCTGGAAAGCGACGAAAGGCTAAGCTATCAATCCTTCGTAGGGGGCGGATTTCGAGATACAACCAGAATTGCTTCAGGAAGCCCTGAGATGTGGAAGGACATCTTTTTATACAATCGTAAGGAAATGCTTCGGGGCATCCAAAAATTAGAGCAGGGGATAGGAGAAATAAAAGGGTATCTTGAGGAGAAGGACGAATTTAACATTTTAAGGCTTTTAAAAAATGCTAAAAATACAAGGGATCAAATTCCCCATCGACTGCCTGATTACATTGTACCCCTATATGATATTGTCATTGACCTGGAGGATCGGCCAGGGGCAATAGGAGAGTTGACACAGCTTTTGGGAGACAATAATATTAATATTAAAGAAATAGAAGTACTTCATGTTCGAGAGGGAGAACGGGGAGCCATCAGAGTGGGCTTAGAAACTTTAGAGGGTGAAAAGCAAGCATTGGAGCTGTTAAAAAGGAGAAGCTTCTCCTTGATGAAAACTGAGAGGAGTAGGAAATGATGTTGAAAATAAATGGAATTGAGAAAATTCATGGAACAATAACTGTTCCAGGAGATAAGTCAATTTCCCACAGGGCTGTGATGTTAGGAAGCATTAGCAGGGGGAAAAGCACCATAAAGGGATTTTTACAGGGAGAGGATTGCTTAAGTACCATTGCCTGCTTTAGACAGATGGGAGTAGAAATTCAACAGCAGAGGGATCATGTCGTGATCTATGGTAATGGAATTGGGGGCCTAAGGGAGCCTGAGAATATTCTGGATGCAGGAAATTCAGGTACCACCATGAGACTAATAGCTGGGATTTTAGCGGGGCAGGGTTTTTTGTCAGTGGTCACTGGAGATAGCTCCTTAAGAAAAAGGCCCATGGCTCGAATTACTGCACCCCTTAGGCAAATGGGGGCTTTTATTGACGGAAGAGTTGATGGAAAGATGGCTCCCTTGGTAATAAGAGGAGGAGCCTTAAAGGGAATAGACTATACTCTGCCAGTTTCCAGTGCCCAGGTTAAATCAGCAGTGCTGTTGGCCGGTCTCTATGCCGATGGAATAACCAGGGTAACAGAGCAAGTTCAGTCCAGGGATCATACAGAAAGGATGCTCAGGGCCTTTGGTGGAATAATTGAATGTCAAGCAGAGACCGTCAGTGTTAGACGATCCCATCTGGTGGGGCAAGCGGTGGAGGTGCCTGGGGACATTTCCTCAGCTGCATTCTTTATGGTGGCGGCGGCAGTAAAGCCTGGTTCAGAATTAATCATAAAAAATGTTGGATTAAATCCCACCCGAACAGGTATTATTGATGTGCTAAAGAATATGGGTGCCGACATCACAATTGAGAGCATCCGCAGTAGTGGGGGAGAAGAAATCGGTGATCTACATATCATCGGAAGACAATTGAAGGGAACAGATATTAACAAAGGGTTGCTTCCCCGCCTCATTGATGAAATCCCTGTAATTGCCATTGCTGCCTCTATGGCCCAGGGAAAGACCACCATTTCGGGGGCAGAGGAGCTTAGATTTAAAGAGTCTGATCGAATTGCTGCCATGGTGACGGAAATGACAAAGCTGGGAATTTCGGTTAAGGAATTGCCTGACGGAATGGAAATTCAAGGGCCCAATAGAATTGGCGGTGGTATTGTAGAAAGCTATGGGGATCATAGAATTGCCATGGCCCTGGCCATCGGAGGCTTATTTTCCGATGAAGGGGTAAGCATTAATCAACCCCAATGTATCAATATCTCCTTTCCTGAATTTGAATCAAAGTTAAAAGAGATTACCCGGTAGGGGGATGAGGATATGAAGGTAGGGTATTTAGGTCCCCTGGGTTCCCATAGCCATGGGGCAGCACTAGCATACTGGAAAAACCAGAGTATCATCCCCATTGCCATGGATAGCTTTTGCCAGCTGATTGAGGCAATAGAAAATGAGATGCTGGAAGCCGCCATATTGCCTATGGAAAATTCAACAGAAGGAGCGGTTACCCAGGTGATGGATCTTTTATTGAAAACAAGGGGGGCCCTTATTCAAGGCGAAAAAATCCTTTCGGTGGAGCATAATCTTCTAGGATTAGGCCCCATTGAAGAAATAAAATATGTCTATTCTCATCCTCAGGCCATTGAACAGTGTAGAGGATATTTTAAAGCTAATCTTCCTCATATTGAACTTTTACCCTGTCAAAGCACTTCCAGGGCCTGTGAAATGGTAAGAGAGAAGGGTATAGATCACGGGGCCATTGCCCATGGCTGTGCTGAGGCCCTCTATAATTTAAAGTTAATTGAAAAGAACATACAGGATAATCTATTAAATCAAACCAGATTTATTATTATTGGAAGGGATGGAATGAATCCAACGGGAGCAGATAAAACATCAATTACCTTTTCTTTTGTAGACGATTACCCTGGCAGTCTATTTCTTGTTCTAAAAAGATTTGCGGAGGCAGGCATTAATTTAACCAGGATTGAATCCAGGCCAGCTAAGCTTCAATTAGGAAAATATGTGTTTTTCATTGACTTTATAGGACATCATAAGGATATAGCCGTAGAGGCTGTATTAAAAAAAATTACCAGGCTTACCAGCAATCTTAAGGTTCTTGGCTCTTACCCCCAGGGGTAACCATAACAGATAGGAGTGATGAGGATGTTAAGAATTCTTACGGCAGGAGAATCCCATGGCAAGGGGCTTATTGGAGTGATTGAAGGATTTCCTGCTAATGTGAAGATTAATATAGAAGCAATCAATCGTGATCTTGCCCGCAGACAACAGGGCTATGGCCGTGGAGGCCGAATGAAAATCGAGCGGGACCAAATAGAGATTATCTCAGGGGTAAGGGGAGGAAGGACATTAGGCAGCCCAATTTCTTTTTTAATTCCTAATCGAGATTTTGAAAATTGGATACCCTTTATGGACCCCATTCGAGAAAATAGGGATGATAGAAGGGTAACCAAGCCAAGGCCAGGCCATGCAGATTTGGTAGGGGCTCAAAAATATAATTTTGATGACGTACGAAATGTATTGGAAAGGAGCAGTGCCAGAGAAACTGCCGTAAGGGTGGCAGTGGGGAGCATGGCGAAGCAGCTATTAGAAAACTTTAACATTGAGGTGGCTAGTCATGTCATTGGCCTTGGGGGAGTTTCCTCCCATCAGTCCTATGCTCCCTTTGCTGTGCTGAAAAAGGCTGATCAATCCCCCGTAAGGTGTGTTAACCCGGCCCTTGAGACGGCTATGATTGATGCCATCGACAGGGCAAAGGAGATGGGTGATTCCCTGGGGGGAATTTTTGAAATCCGAATTACAGGTGTTCCCAGTGGTCTGGGGAGCTATGTTCACTGGGACCGAAAGCTGGACGCAAAGCTTGCCTATCACTTAATGGGAGTGCAAGGTATTAAAATGGTTGAGATGGGGGACGGACTGAAAAATTCCATGAAGCAAGGCTCTGAGGTCCACGATGAAATCTTCTTCCATCCTGAAACAGGGTATTATAGAAAAACCAATCATGCAGGAGGAATTGAGGGGGGGATGTCTAATGGGGAGGATATTGTAATACGTTGTGCCATGAAGCCCATACCGACCTTGTATAAACCATTACATACGGTGGATATCCTCACCAAGGAAGAGGCTATGGCCTCTGTGGAACGCAGTGATACCTGCGCAGTACCTGCTGCCTCCATAGTAGGTGAAATGGTGGCCATCACCGTAATAGCTGAGGAATTGATAAGAAAATATGGAGGAGATTCGATAGAGGAGATGATGGCTCGATGGAAACGGTAACCCTTGATCTAGGGAAAGACAGCTATACAATTTATATAGAGCCAGGCCTTCTGAAACAGCTGAGCAGCTATATTGAAGGGGATGAACTGCTGGTTGTTACCGACGACAGAGTAGATGCTCTCTATGGTCAGCAGCTGACCACAGCTCTGGAGGATAAAAAATTTATTAAGTATGTTTTACCCCAGGGAGAAGAGAGTAAAACCATGGAACAGGCCTCAAGACTATTGACCTTTATGATAGAAAGCCAGCTGTCAAGGGGAGCTAAAATTATTGCCCTAGGGGGTGGAATGGTAGGGGACATGGCAGGCTTTTGTGCCTCGGTGTACATGCGGGGGATAGATTATTACCAAGTACCTACGACCCTATTGGCCCAGGTGGACAGTAGTGTAGGAGGGAAGACTGCTGTTAACATGCCCCAGGGGAAAAATCTTGTGGGCAGCTTTTATCAGCCAAAGGCAGTTTTAATTGATCCCCTATTGCTTCAAACCCTTGAGCATAAGCAACTAATCAGCGGCCTGGGGGAAGTAATTAAATACGGCCTAATTGTAGATTATGATTTTTTTACCTTCCTGAGGCAGCACATGGCAGCTCTCCTGACCTTGGATCAGAATTTCTTAACCAGGGTAATCAGGGGTTGTTGTGAGATAAAAGCCAGAATCACAGGGGCCGACGAACGGGAATTAGGTGATCGAAAGCTTTTAAACTATGGACACACCCTTGGCCATAGTCTGGAGATGGTGACTAATTATCAGACCTATGCCCACGGGGAGGCGGTATTATTAGGGATGTATTACGAAGGGGCCATTGCCCTGGCCCTAAGGCTTATTACCGATGATTATTTTGCAGAAATAAAAGAGCTGATTAAAAGGCTTCTCCCTACTCTAGCCCTTCCCGTCACCCCAGGGGAGCTAATTAATCCAATGGAAATAGATAAGAAGAATAAAGGAAGCAGAATATCCTTGATTTTGCCCATCGGTCCTGGGCGTGTTCAGGAGTATCTCTTTGACAGGGAAGCTTTACTCACTCTGTTAGAGAAGGTAATAGGAGGTGGATTGCCTTGAATGATATTAATTCCAGTACAATGCTTTTTGCAGTTATAGGTGACCCCATAGGCCATAGTCTGTCGCCGGTTATTCACAATAGCCTCTATCGAAGACTGGAGTTAAATCGAGCCTATCTTTCTCTGGAAATTCCTATCAAGGAGCTAGGGGCGGCGGTGGGGCTGCTGAAAAGAAACTTTGGAGGCTTTAATGTAACCATTCCCCATAAGGAAGCGATTATTCCCTATTTAGACGAGCTGGAAGAAAATGCTGAAATCTACGGGGCCGTTAATACGGTAAGGGTGGAAAGGGGAAGACTTAAAGGCTATAACACCGATGGCTACGGATTTGTTAAGAGTTTAGAGGCTGCTAATATTTCTTTGGCAGGAGCCAGGGTTCTGGTAGTGGGGGCTGGGGGAGCCGCCAGGGTAATCGTCTATGAGCTGCTGCTAATGGGGTGTCGAATTACCATTGCCAATCGCAGCATAATAAAGGCCATAGAGCTAAAAAATGCACTGGAAAAGACCATGGGAGAAACTTCCATTAGAACTGTTAAGCTGGAAGATGTGAGGGACCAATATGATTGTATAATTAATACAACTCCCCTGGGGATGTATCCAAGGGAAGGGGATTTACCAGTGGGGGAACATATCATTCAAAAAGCCCAAATTCTCTATGATCTGATTTATAATCCTGAGAGAACTAAATTTCTTAAAGTGGGAGAAAAATATGGGTTGAGAATAATAAACGGTTTTTCTATGCTGCTATATCAAGGGGTGAAGGCTCAGGAAATATGGCTGGAAAGAAGCTTGAAAAAATCCTTAATTGATCAGGTCTATGGGGAACTGAAAGCATATCTGGAGAAGGATTTAATATAGGAGGCTGATTATCCATGGAGTTAGAAGAAATTAGAAAGGAAATTGACCATTGTGATCGGCAGCTCGTTGCCCTTCTAGAAAAACGACTAAGGCTGGTTGAGGATGTAGTAGAATATAAACAGCAAAAGGGAATGGCTATCTATCAGCCCCATAGGGAGCAAGAGGTAATAGGGCGAGTAGTAAGACAGGTAGAAAATAAGTGCTATGAAAAAAACATTGAAGAAATCTATCGGGGGATCATGAGGGCCAGCAGGAGACTGCAATCAAAGCGGCTTTTTCCCTTCAATATTGTTCTGTTAGGCTTCATGGGGACAGGGAAAACCGCCATTGGAAAACAGCTTTCAGCCCTGTTGGAAATGGAACTGGTAGACTTAGATCAACTGCTGGAGGCCAGAATGAATATGAGTATTAATCAAATTTTTGAAATCTATGGAGAACCCTATTTTAGAAGACTGGAATCTGAGCTGGTGAAGGAAATCAGTGTAGGAGAAAACATCATAATCTCCTGTGGCGGTGGGGTTATATTACGGGAAGATAATATACAAAATTTAAAAAGAAAAGGAAGGATTCTCTGGTTAAGGGCCCAGCCGGAGACCATTTATCAGAGACTGCAGGAGGACAACACCAGGCCTCTGCTTAAGGGGAAAGTGACCATTTCCTACATTAATGCCCTGCTAACGGAGCGGTGGCCCAGGTATCAGGCAGCCTCAGATTTTTCAGTGGATACGGATCATGGTACAATTGAGGAAATCAGTGATAAGATTATACAAAGCCTCTCAAGGAATAAGCATAAGGACTAGTATTCTGTCGAAGGAAACGTAACCAGGATACCCTAGAATTTAATTGCGATGGGGAACTAGCCCTTTTCAGGCTAGTTCCTTTCTAATAGAAGGGAATTTAGCCTTTGGAGCGAATAGTATAGTAGAGAAGTTTAAATAAAAAGGAGAGGAAGAAAATGGGGTCTGATTTTTACTTAAATATGGCCATGGTGGGGGCCCTGATTATGGAATTGATCAGAACAGGATTACAGAAGATTCGAGGTCAGAGAGTAACCAGCTCTTCATTACTTTTTTCTCTGTTGGGAATTGCCCCTCCCATCTGGGGGGCGATAGCCATTTATTATCCTGCTAAGGAAGAGAACATGATTGGGTTTATAGTCATCTTACTACTAGCTATAGCATTTACCATTGGTTTTTTAAATTGGAATTTAAGAAAGAAACAATATTCTGTCGCCCAGGTGGAAAAGGAAAGGCTGCACAAATATCTCTTAGACATTTTAAACCGTTATCGGCTGTACCATACCATAGAAAAGGAATACAGTAAATATAAAATTCAATTTAAGGACCCTTACATACGGTCCGTAATTTCCCTTAGTCATGGTGATTTCTTCAAGAAAAACCATACCATCTCAGTGACCCGTCCTAATGATATACCGGAATTAAAGGATATTTTGACTGACCTAGATGAGCAGTTAACCGCTGAACCATTAAAGTGGGCCTATGTCAAGGGAATAGGGTATCTGTTGGTAGGCTGTATTATTTCTGCTGCTGCCATAGGATTCCTCCTAAATCCCGATAAAATACTTCAATATCTATTTGGTATTAATTGAAAAACTGTAAATTTTTACTTTTTTTAAAAAGAATTTAAAATTGTGGCAGGTATTTAACAAAAAAAGGAGAATATTATAAATTGTATCCAAATTCTAGTAAATCAGATTAATACTAAAGGAGGCATCTTAAATGGAAGTATTAAAAGTATCAGCAAAATCAAATCCAAACTCTGTTGCTGGAGCGTTGGCCGGCGTTCTTAGAGAACGTGGGGCAGCTGAAATCCAAGCTATTGGAGCAGGCGCTCTAAATCAAGCAGTCAAAGCAGTGGCAATTGCACGAGGATTTGTAGCACCAAGCGGCCTTGATCTAATCTGTATACCTGCCTTCACAGATATTGAAATTGATGGTGAAGAAAGAACCGCCATTAAACTGATTGTAGAGCCTAGATAACTGTTTCATAATGATCAAAAATCTGCTAAGGAATTAGCAGATTTTTTTTAAGTAATCATTATTCATTCAAAGAGAATCAGATAGGAAGCTGGTAACTGGGTAATAATAAAAATAAAATAGGAATAATTTAATCATTTAAGGAAGGGGACATTTCCTTTGAAATACATTGATATGCATGTTCATACCACAGCCTCTGACGGTATTTATTCACCCTCACAGGTTATAGATTTGGCCATTGAAAAAGGATTAAAGGGGATTGCCATTACAGATCATGATACAGTGGAGGGAATAGGAGAAGCCATAGAATTTGCCCAAACAAAGGAGGATTTTCTAATGATTCCTGGAATCGAGTTAAGTACTGAGGAGAGGGGAGAGGAAATTCATATTTTGGGCTACATGCTAGACTACCGGGCAGACAAGCTTTCTAATATTTTATCAACCCTACAGAATCAACGGATATTGAGAGCAAGGCAGATAACAGAAAAATTAAGAAGTCTTGGGGCAGCCGTCACCTTTGAAGAGGTAGAGGCACAAGCAGGGGAAGGAATTATCGGAAGGCCCCATATTGCTAAGATTTTGGTTGAAAAGGGTTTTGTAAAAAATACCCACGAAGCCTTTGAAGCGTATCTTGCCAAGGGGCGCCCAGCCTTTGTGGAAAGGTTTAAGCTGACTCCTCAGGAAGCCATCGACCTAATTAAGGAATTAGGGGGCTATGCTGTGGTAGCCCATCCTGCATTAATTAAGGGAAATGAAATATTACACCAACTAATTCACTATGGAGTCGATGGAATTGAGGTGTATCATCCTGATAACCATAGAGAAGCGACAGCTGCTTACCTAAACCTGGCCCAAAGTCATGGGTTATTGGTTACAGGAGGATCAGATTTTCATCAGCCTCCTGGTCTTGATAGCTACCATGGGGATTTAGGCTCTAAAAAGGTTCCTATAGATACAATTGCATCTATACTGTAGTAAAAAAGGGATCATTAGTCGATTTATTCTACTATACAATAGAATGTTTTAATTCTTGTAGAAATGCACTGAAAAATTTGTTAAAATAGGAATTGATATTGAATCGTTAATGAAGGAATGATAGCAATCAAATAATGGTGTTGGAGGGAACGCAATGAAAATCAAACTCTCAGAGAAGAATCAAAGAATTGCAGCATCTGTGACCTTGGCAATTGACGCTAAGGCAAAGCAAATGAAGGCCCAGGGATTAAATGTAATTAGTTTTGGGGTTGGTGAACCTGATTTCAACACACCGGGAAATATCATTCAAGCAGCAATAAAAGGGATGGAAGAGGGATTTACCCGTTATACAGCGGCCTCGGGATATCCTAAGCTAAAGGAAGCCATCTGTACGAAGCTTAAGCAGGATAACGGATTAGAATATACACCAGAGCAGATTATTGTTACCAATGGAGCGAAGCAAGCCTTACATAATACCCTACAGGCCCTATGTAATCCAGGGGATGAGGTAATTATTCCCGTACCCTACTGGGTGAGCTATGTAGAGCTGGTAAAAATGGCAGATGCTGTACCAGTATTGGTGGAATGTAGTGAAGCCAATGAATTTAAGCTGACAAAGGAAAGCCTTCAGGCTTCCATTACACCAAAAACCAAGGCATTGCTATTAAATACCCCCTCTAATCCAACGGGCTCTCTGTATAGTCGAGGGGAATTAGAAGCTATTGCGGACCTAGCAGTAGAACATGGATTTGCAGTAATCTCTGACGAAATCTACGAGAAGCTGATCTATGATGGGGCAGAGCATATCAGCATTGCCAGTATTAACGAGGAAATTAAGGATTTGACCATTGTTATAAACGGTATGTCAAAGGCCTATGCCATGACAGGCTGGCGTATTGGTTATACAGCCTCTAGCAGGGAGATTGCAAAGATCATGGGAAATCTTCAAAGCCACGCCACCTCCCATCCCAATACAATCGCTCAATATGCCAGTGTTGAGGCTATTTTGGGAGATAATTCCTCTGTAGAGAAAATGAGAGTGGCCTTCGATGAAAGAAGAAAATTCATGGTAGAACGGATTAATCAAATAGAAGGATTATCCTGTATTACCCCTAAGGGAGCCTTCTATGTGTTTGTCAATATAGCTAACGTATTAGGCACTACAGTAAAGGGAAAACAAATTAACAGCTCATTAGACTTATCGGAGCTGCTGCTGGACGAGGCCCATGTGGCTGTTGTTCCAGGAATTGCCTTTGGTGTAGACCAATATATAAGATTATCCTATGCTAACTCTATGGAAAATATAAAAGAAGGACTGGAAAGAATTGAAGCTGTATTAAAGCAATAGGATATGGGGTTGACCCATATCTCAGCTTGATGAAAAACCCTTATCTTCTGCCTTAAAAAGCCGGCACCCTTACGCAATGTATACGCTGCGTTCGCTGGCTTTTCTTGCTCCTTGAATTTAGAGGTTTTTGATCAGGCTGATTATTAGCATTTGAAATGAGTCCTATGGAGGCAGTAAGAAAGGAGAAGGAACTATTGAATAAAACTATTTACCAGAATCCCCTCATCGAACGCTATGCCAGTCAGGAGATGACTTATCTTTTTTCTCCGGATAATAAATTTGTCACCTGGAGAAAGCTTTGGATTGCCCTTGCTGAGGCAGAGAAAGAGATGGGATTGCCCATAACCGATGAGCAGATAGAAGAATTAAAGGAGAATCAAAATAACATTAATTATGAGGTAGCCATTCAGCGGGAAAAAGAAACAAGACACGATGTAATGTCCCATGTATTTGCCTATGGACAACAATGTCCCAAGGCAAAGGGGATTATCCATTTGGGAGCTACCAGTGCCTATGTGGGTGACAATACGGATGTCATCATCATGCGGGATGCACTGCAGGTTATCAAGAAGAAATTAGTCAATCTCTTTCAAGTAATGGCTAAGTTCTGCGATGCCTATAAAGGCCTTCCAACCTTGGGATTTACTCACTTTCAGCCAGCCCAGCTGACAACGGTAGGAAAAAGGGGCACCCTATGGTTGCAGGAGCTTCTAATGGACTTTGAGAATCTTGAATTTCAATTGGGGCGAATGAAGCTGAGGGGTGTTAAGGGAACCACCGGAACTCAGGCCAGCTTTTATAAGCTCTTTGAAAATGATGATAATAGGGTCAAGGCCCTTGAGAAGAAAGTTGCAGAAAAAATGGGCTTTGAGAAGAACTTTCCTGTAACTGGACAAACCTATTCAAGAAAGCTGGATTATGAGGTGTTAACGGTTTTAAGCGGCATTGCCCAAAGTCTGCATAAAATGACCAACGACCTGCGGTTACTACAAAGTCTAAAGGAAATTGAGGAACCCTTTGAGAAGGGACAAATCGGTTCCTCGGCCATGGCTTACAAACGGAATCCAATGCGAAGTGAACGTATTGCTTCTCTGGCCCGTTATGTCATGGCAGCTGCGCAAAATACGGCCATGACCGCTTCTGTCCAATGGTTTGAAAGAACCCTTGATGACTCGGCTAACCGTAGAATTGTTCTTCCCGAAGCCTTTATGGCTACAGATGCCATTTTAGAAATCGCCATTAATGTCTGTGATGGCTTGGTAGTGTATGAAAAGATGATTCAGCAGCATATTAATAATGAATTGCCCTTCATGGCCACAGAAAATATTTTGATGGAGGCCGTGAAGCTGGGGGGAGACCGTCAGGAGCTTCACGAAAAAATAAGACTTCATTCTATGGAGGCAGCTCGACAGGTAAAGATGGAGGGCAGACAGAATGATTTAATTGAGAGAATTCTTCAAGACGGCGACTTTAAGCTTTCTAAGAACCAACTGGATGAATTAATGGATGCTAGCAATTTTGTCGGCAGAGCTCCACAGCAGGTGACAGATTTTCTAACGGATTATATTGATCCTATTATAGCAGAAAATCAAGACCTACTGGGTTTAAAAGTAGATTTAAAGGTGTAATGATTATAGAGATGGAGGTGCCATAATGGCTGTGTTAACTACAATAGAAGAAATTGCCAAATATAACGGAGAAGAAGTAACAATCCAAGGCTGGTTATTTAATAAGCGTTCCAGCGGTAAAATACATTTTTTACAAATTAGAGATGGCTCTGGCTTTATTCAGGGAGTTGTTGTAAAAAGTGAGGTTGAGGAAGGGGTTTTTGAAGCATGTAAAAAGCTGACCCAGGAATCTTCAATGGAAATTGTGGGCTTGGTTCAAAAGGACGATCGTGCCCCCAGTGGCTTTGAAATACTGGTGAAATCTGTTAAACCAATTCACATTGCCCTGGAAGGATATCCCATTTCCCTCAAGGAGCATGGTACAGATTTTCTAATGGAGCATCGACATCTGTGGATGCGTTCACCAAAGCAAAATGCGATTCTAAGGATTCGAGATGAAATTAATTTAGCCATCAGAACCTTTTTCCATGAACAAGGCTTTGTTTTGGTGGAGCCCCCAATTATAACTCCCTCTGCCTGTGAAGGAACTACAGAATTATTTGAAATAGACTATTTTGGTGAAAATGCCTATCTGTCTCAAACCGGGCAGCTCTATGCTGAGGCAGCTGCCATGGCCTTTGGAAAGGTCTACAGCTTTGGACCTACCTTTAGGGCAGAAAAATCAAAAACGAGAAAGCACTTAAACGAGTTTTGGATGGTGGAGCCTGAAATGGCCTATGTTGATTTTGAAGGGAATTTAGAAATACAAGAACAGATGCTGGAATATGTTGTAGGACGTGTTCTTGCAAATAAAAAAATTGAATTAAAGCGACTCCAGAGGGATACGGCAGTACTGGAAAAAATTAAGGCGCCCTTCCCGAGAATTACCTATACTGAAGCAGTTAAGCTGCTTCAAGAGGGTGGCTTTGAGTTTGAATGGGGTGAGGATTTCGGTGCTCCCCATGAGACCTTTATTGCAGAAAAATTTGATAAACCCGTATTTATTACTCACTTCCCCACCAAGATGAAGGCCTTTTATATGCAGCCAGATCCAGAAAATCCTGAAGTTATCTTAGGAGCCGATCTAATTGCCCCAGAGGGCTACGGTGAAATCATAGGGGGCTCAGAACGGATTCATGATCTGAACTTAATTTTAAAGCGAATTCAAGAGGAGAATCTTCCACAGGAATTATACGAATGGTATCTTGACTTAAGAAGGTATGGCTCAGTACCCCACTCAGGCTTTGGTTTAGGATTAGAGAGGACCGTTGCGTGGATCTGTGGTATCGATCATATCCGACAAACCATTCCCTTTGCAAGAACCTTAAATCGAGTTTATCCTTAGAAGTTTAAACAGCCCCTATGGGCTGTTTTTTCGATTATCATTACGATCTTTTTCTTATTATAATTGATAATAATTGCGATGAAATAACGTAAAATAAAGTAGACTACTGGAAGCAGCGTAAAAAAACATTTATATCTAATAAGGATTTATATCATTTGATTATGTATACAAAATCAGATATAATTATAAGCAAATTATTGATTAACGGGGTGAAGGTATGTCTCAATTAATTGAAAAAAGCAAAAAATTAAAGGAGGCCTCTCAATTCTTAGCTACTGCATCAACCAATATTAAGAATGAAGCATTATTGTTAGCTGCCGAGGCCATTGAAGAAAATAAGCAGTTGATTTTAACTGAAAATCAAAGGGATATAGAGGCTGCAATGAAAAAGGGAATGAAGGAAAGTCTGATTGATCGTTTACGGCTTGATGATGGCAGAATTCAGGGAATAATTGAGGGCATCAAAGCTATTATTAAGCTAAAGGACCCCGTTTGGAGAAGTAACGAGGTATGGAGCTTGGAGAATGGTTTAACTATCAGTAAGATGAGTGTACCCCTGGGGGTAATCGGGATCATTTACGAATCGAGGCCCAATGTGACTGTGGACGCCTTCTCTCTTGCTCTGAAAAGTGGAAACGGAATTTTGTTAAGGGGAAGCTCCTCAGCGATCCATTCCAATAAAGCCCTGGTGAGGGCTCTTCGGGAAGGGCTTCAACAAAGCCAAATCAGTCCTGAGGTGATTCAACTGGTGGAGGACCTGGATCGAAAATTAGTGGAAGAAATGCTAACACTTAATGATTATATAGATGTAATTATCCCAAGGGGTGGTGCTGATTTAATTCGCTTTGTAGTCGATCATGCAACGGTGCCAACCATTGAAACCGGGGTGGGAAACTGTCATATTTTTGTTGACGAGTCAGCAGACCTTACAAAAGCCTTAGCTATAATAGAAAATGCAAAGGTACAAAGACCTGGAGTCTGTAATGCCTGCGAAACCGTCCTAATTCATGAAAAAATAGCTTTACAATTTTTACCAATGCTTGAAGATCGACTAAAGGGGCAAGTGGAGTTCAGGGGATGCAGTAAAGCACAAGAAATAATTAATACTGGGGGGGCCACCGAAGCAGATTGGGCAGAGGAATATTTAGACTATATTCTAGCCATTAGGGTGGTGGAGAATATAGAGGAGGCCCTTAATCATATTCAACAATATGGCACAAAGCATTCCGAAGCAATTTTAACAGAAAGCTATGGCAATGCCAATGAATTTTTAAGAAAAGTCGATGCTGCAGCGGTATATGTAAATGCTTCTACCCGTTTCACCGATGGAAGTGAATTTGGCTTCGGAGCAGAAATGGGGATCAGTACCCAAAAAGTCCATGCAAGGGGGCCCATGGGATTAAATGAGCTGGTTACAGTAAAATACACCATTATAGGAGACGGACAAATAAGAGAATAGAGGGATGAAGTGAAATGATACAAGAGGTCTTCAAAAATAGTAAAAAGATTGTGATTAAAATTGGGAGTAGTACTCTATCCAATGAAGACGGCACCGTTAACGAAGAATTTCTAGAGGAATTATGTGAACAGATCATGTTTCTAAAAAAGGAAGGCAAGCAGGTTCTCATAGTTACTTCTGGGGCTAGGATTGCTGGTATCAGCAGAATTGGGAAATGGTCAAGAAAAGAAGACATGAATTATAAGCAAGCCCTTTGTGCCATTGGGCAGCTGGAGCTCATGGCTGCCTACAGTAAGCATTTTTCTCAGCATGGAATATACATCGGGCAGTTGCTGTTAACCCGAGAGGATTTTAATGATTCAGCCAGAACCTTAAATATAAGAAATACTCTGTTTACCCTGGTGGATGAAGGGGTTGTACCTATTATCAACGAAAATGATACTGTTAGTGTTGAGGAGATCAAAATTGGCGATAATGATACCCTGGCTGCCCTGTCGGCAAGCCTTTGGAATGCTGATTTATTAATATTACTCAGCGATATTGATGGAATATACAATAAAAACCCAAAGGAATACTGTGAGGCAGTCCTATTAGAAGAAGTCAGTGATATAGACGAGATGCTAAAGCAAGTGGAAATGGGTGAAACTAATTCCTTTGGTACAGGGGGAATTAATACAAAGGTTGAGGCTGCACGGATTGTCAATCCCTATGGAATTCATATGATTTTAGCCAATGGGAAAAAGCATAACATTTTGATGAATATCATGGAGGGAAAAGCCAAGGCAACCCTATTTTCTGCAAAGGAAAAGTAAACAGAGAAATAGTATAAAAGAGGTGAGCGAATGAAAAAAATTGGATTTATTGGTGCAGGAAATATGTCCGCAACAATTATTGCTGGATTAGTGTCCAGGTTTGAACAGATCAATCACTGTATCTTTGTTACGAATCGCTCAAGGGAAAAGCTTGAGGCTTTGTGTAAGACCTATGAAGTAAACCTATTGAAAACCAATGTTGAATTGGCAAGGGAATGTGATATCATCATCCTTGGGGTCAAGCCAGATATATATGGTATTGTCCTAAGGGAAATCGCTCCGTTTATCAATGGAGAGCAATTGATTATATCCATTGCTCCAGGGATAACAATAGATGATCTTCAAGGGTATTTTTCAAAACCTAAAAAAATAATTCGAGTTATGCCTAATGTGGGGGTGAGTGCAGGGGAGGGGATGCTTCCCATGAGCATCAGCTCCCATGTAACGGAGGAGGATGCTACGGTAGTAATGGAACTATTGACAACCATTGGCCGAGTAGATATCATTCCTGAATCTTTGATGGATGCAGCCACCTGTATCAGTGGCTGTAGCCCAGCCTTTATGGCCCAACTGGTGGAGGCCATGGCCGATGGTGGGGTTCTACAGGGAATGCCTCGAAGCAAAGCCTATGAATATGTGGCCCAAACCCTGATTGGAACAGGAAAATTGATTCTCGAAAAAAATCTGCATCCCGGTTTCTTGAAGGATATGGTCACATCACCAGGAGGGGTAACCATTGAAGGGGTCTATTCATTGGAAAAACATGGATTTAGAGGAATTGTAATGGGGGCCCTAGATGCCTGTTATCAAAAAATTACAACTTCATCTAAAAAGTAACTCATACCATAAGGAGGGTCTACCATTGGGGTAGACCCTCCTTATGGTTTATGTCAACGGAATGGAAAAAAAATAAAAGAAGGAAATGAATTGAATATAGAGAAATATAAGAAAAAATAAAGGAGGGGAATTCAATGATCAATGGCATTAACCATATTACTTTTGCTGTAAGCAGTCTGGAGCGATCAATTAATTTTTATGTAGAGTTACTGGGGCTGAGATTGGTAGCCCTATGGGAAAAGGGGGCATATTTACTGGCGGGTGATCTATGGATTGCCTTGAATGTAGACGAAAATCCAAGGAGGGAACCTTACCCAGGTAGTAGTCACATTGCTTTTAATGTGCTTTCCATTGATTATCATCAAATAAAGGAAAATTTAGAGCGGGCAGGTGTGGTACCCTACAAGGAGAATACTTCAGAGGGGGAGTCCTTCTACTTCCTTGATCCAGATGGACATAGGCTGGAAATCCACTACCATACCCTGGAGCATCGGCTGAGTTGGGCCAAGGAAAGTAACTGGGAGGGATTCACAATTGTGTAACCTTAAAGGCATAGGGAAGTAACGGTAAGTTGAGGTCAATCTATTAAAAAAATAAAGTCCAAGACTGACAAAGCTAAAAAATCCACGTACATGCACACATGGCGTTTTTGTAACATATTATTAAAAGTGACCTTTTATAGAGGTTTTTCAGGGAGGAGATGATCTACATGTGGGCACTATTGTCGGGAATGGCACCTTTCGTATTCAAACCTTTTATGTTTGCAGTTTCGTACATCTCCAGCAGTACTTCCTTTCCTCAGCCCTTAACTCCAGAGGAGGAGGCAGAATATCTTGAACGCTACGAAGTGGGGGATGAAGAGGCAAGAAATATACTTGTCGAGCGTAATTTAAGGTTAGTTGCACATATTGTAAAAAAATACTCTAATATTGGAGTTGATGCAGACGATTTAATATCAATTGGGACCATTGGTTTAATCAAGGGAATTACTACCTATGATCGAAAAAAGGGAACCCGCTTAGCCACTTATGCAGCAAGGTGCATAGAAAATGCTATCCATACCAAAGGGCCACATTATTTCTTTCTCTTAATCAGTACTATCCACTGTTAAAAACAACACTCTGCACTAATCATGCAGAGCGTTAAAGCAAACTATTTTTTTAAAACGCTAATAGTAATCTAGATACATTGCCTATTGATGTCATTTAAAGCAATGATATTATATTGAAGAGCCTTTATAATTGCTTCTATACTGCAGGCAGCATCAAGTTTTTTAAAAATATTTTGCTTATGATATTTAATGGTACTTACACTTACCCCCATACTTAAACCAATAGCCTCTTCTGTATAACCATTTGCCAGATAGGTTAATATCTCGGCCTGTCTTTTGGTTAAGTTGATATTTTTCCTATGTTGTGAAGCGTTTTTCAGTAATACTTTATTATACTCGTTAATAATCTGATATTGAAATAGCTCGATAATTGCGATTAATTCATCTCTAATATTTTGATTTATGGTTACAAAGCAAAGAAAAGCCACATTTTTATCCAACACTGTTAAGGGTATACAATACATAGACCAATTTGAAATCAGCTTGCAGAAATGATAATTGGGTATTGTATAAATCGGTTGATTTTGTAAAATAGATAAGGATATTGCATTAGTGCCAAGACTTTTTTCATTAAAGGCAGTACCTATTAAATCTTCTAAAGGATTAATTTTTTTTTGTTGTTTTGTGCAATGATTACGCCTTCATTACTGCAAAGTAAAAAATAATGCTCTTCTAAAATATAACTGCTTATATTATCAACCAGTTGATTAAATACTTGAATAATGTTTTGATAATTTTTCAGTATACCCTCTACATTCTGATTATATTTTTGAAAGCTTTTAATGTTTGGATCAAGTCCATTACCTATGCACCGTTTCCATGATTCCAAAATACACTCTATTTTGCACAAACTCTTCATTTGTATACCCCCTAAGAATTGAAAGTGACTTCATTTTTTTAATTTCCTTACAATACAGTTAAATAAAGAATGATAATTTATTAATTTATTGGTACTTAGCTCTTCATCTTCAAATTCAATATTAAACCTATTTTCGATTTTAATTAGTAGATTCAGCATTTGAATGGAATCATAGCCAAAATCCCTTATTAAGTCAGATTTATCAGTTATATTCCTAATTAAATGTTTATTTTTAGCAGTAGTTAACAGTAACTTTTTTAATTCACGATCAATGTATTTTTCCATTTTTTATAATCCCACCCTCACCCTTTACAAATAATGAATTCTAGCTCTTGCTAGAACAAAGAACAACCCCAATATAGTTTTTTTCCACTTAAGCTTCCACCCTCCAATTCAAATAAAGGTGCCAAAATGCGTAAAGCTGCTGCATTGTCTGAATCGCATATTGTCCAAACTCTTTTTAAACCCAAGTATTCTTTACTAAATAATAGCACTGAATTAATTTGGTACTTGATTTGGTTAAAGTGGCAAGTATGCTCCTCATCTGTTGTTCCTATCGTTATAAAACAGTTTCGATTTTCCCAATCAATATCATCTAGACATATTGCCCCCATAAATTTTACGTTGTTTGTTAAAATAAAGGCAAATAATTCCTTGGCAATTATTCTTTGTGATATATGTGGAGCAGCAGTTGTGCCTAGATGTACTTCTTTAATGATGTTAAAAAAACTTTTTTTTTAACAAGCTGGCTAATGTAAGTATTATATTTTTCTTCATGCCTTTGTAAAGATACATTGCCCATTTTAATCATCCTCTCTTTTTTATAGTCTTAAAAATTTAACATAGATATTATTTTGTAATTACCTTTTATGACTTCACCACCCGTCATACATAATTTACCAAGGCTAAATTTTCCAATGATGCTATTGTTTTTTTATATCTATATCTTTCTGACAGTAGCCTCTTATTCCCTGTAGTAAATAAAAAAAGTTTAAAAAAAATCTTGATACTATGTTTCGGATATTTTAGTTATCATTCTTGCTGTGTAACACAATTAAAAGGTTATTATAGTTAAATAGTACAAATTGTAAAATAATTGTTAAACTGGATATCTAGCCAGTAATTCGATAAATTGACAAAAAACTATCCAATGGAACAGTAATATTATACAATTTTTTTGTAAATCTACAGTTTTAGCGATAAAAGTTAAAAAAACCCATACCAATAGCCATATTGTGTTATTTTTCCATAGATGTATGATACAAGTAGAGCTTCAAGAAACGATACTGGGGGGAAATCAATGAATTGGTATGGGGTATTTGTAGAGACGGGTAAGGAAGAATTAGTTCAAAAACATCTCGAATACTATTTTAGTAAAGACACCCTCTATTCAGTTGTTCCAAAAAGAAAATTAATAGAGCGAAAGAATGGAGTATATCATACCGTTGTTAAGAAAATGTTTCCTGGCTATGTATTAGTAAAGACCGGCATGGAGGATACCATCTACAGGAGAATTAAAAATATCCCTAGTATTATTAGGATCCTAGGAAATGACGGGATACTTTCAGTGATTGACGATGGTGAAATTGAACCAATCTTAAAGCTGATTAGGAACAGTGAAGTAATTGATGAGTCTAGAATTTATATATGCAATTCAAAAATTATCGTGAAATCTGGACCCTTAGCAGGAATGGAAGGATTGATCAAATCCATAGACAAAAGAAAAAAAAGAGCCAAGGTATTGTTAAACTTTATGAAACAAGAAAAAATAATTGATTTATCAGTAGAACTGCTAGAATCCCTTTAGCCCTAGGATGTTACAGCTATACAATAGACTAGTTGATCTAATAATTTACAAACTTTACAATAGAGATAGTGAAGTACAGTGTCTGATGTAACGCTATAAAAAAATCTTTGTAGATATGGTCGGTGTTTCGGCCCGGCATATTGAAATTGACGACATAAAGTAAAGTTAATTGTATGTATATTTCTTGACATATGATGTAAACCTATGGCCCTGAAAAACGATTTGGGCAGAGGCATGTGTCCTATGGCAGGAAAATTTACATAGATATAACTTTGCTTTTTTTGTTTTTAGCTTTAACAAAGTAAATAGATATTAGGGGAGGTTACTATGATCAAAAACAAGTTAGGTTTGGAATTTACCTGGGATGAAATTAAGAAAACAAGCGACTCCGATGGGCTGTTGACCCTTGAAATTGAGCTTTCAAGATTATGTAACTTTAGATGCGAATATTGCTATGTATCAGAAAATGTTTCTCTTCAGAATGAATTAACCTTTGATGAAATAAGTAATGTTGTAGCGCAAGGCCAAAGACTGGGAGTAAGAAAAATTATTATCGTGGGAGGTGGTGAACCTTTACTTGACCCAAGATTTAAGGAAATTATTCATATGCTTAATCATAGAGGTCTTTCGGTTGTGATGTTCACAAATGGAACAAAATTGAGTATGGAAATGGCCAGGTTTTTATTCTTCCATAGGGTAGGGGTCGTGCTTAAATATAATAGTCAAAAACCTGAGATTCAAAATTATTTGAGCGGTATAGAAAATGCAGCAGAAATCATCAGTACAGCCATTAATAATTTAATGGCAGCAGGTTATACGAAGGATAATCACTTACTGGGAATATCATCAATTATCTGTAATTATAATTATGATGAAATTCCAATTATGTGGCGCTGGGCCAGGGATAATAACATATTGCCTTACTTTGAAGTAATCACTCCCCAGGGCCGTGGAATCAATAAGGATTTACATGTATCTCCGGCCCGATTAAAAGAATTGTTTAATGAGCTTTCTAGTATAGATGAAGCAAGCTATGGAATTAAATGGGATTCCATTAATCCGCCACTGGCTGGTATGTGCTGTAATAGGCATCTTTACAGCTGCTATATCAAATCTGATGGTACTGTACAACCCTGTGCAGGGATAGATTTATCTGTTGGCAATATTAAAAATAGACCCTTGGATGAAATCATAGTCAATTCATCGGTGATGCAGGAGCTAAGAAAAGCATATGAATTGGTAAAGGGAAGCTGTGGTGAATGTAATCAAAAATCCACCTGCTATGGCTGCAGAGGAGCTGCCTTTCAGGTTTACGGTGATTATTTAGCTCCTGATCCCCTATGCTGGCACCATAATCATTTGATAGAGGAAGGGCTGAAAGGATAAGACTTTATAAATTTATCGAAAAGGGGAATGGTGATAGACTGTGGAAAATCATGAAAAACGACCTTTTCCCATAGAAAAAATTATTGGGAAGGAGATACAACCTGGGAATGTAATCTATATTGGTAATTTTGACGCTGAGAAGGATTGGCAGGTACAAGAGGCCTTTAAAATACCATTCATAACAGATGTTTCAAAGAAAAGAATCTACAGATACTGTGACGAGCTTATAATGTATCTTGCCGGTAAAGGCGATATGGTGATTTTACGACAGCCCTTAGATACGGATTTTAAAAAATATCTAATTGAATCCGACATCAATTTGCCTCAATTGGAGGTTGTTTCCAGGGAAAATGAAGCTAATACCTTAACGCAGCTGGTGTTAGAGGATAATGACCTTTTAGAAAGATTAACTCTTCAGGTAGAGAAGGCTAAGGCTCAAGGGGAAGCTGTATATTTAGCCCCATACTGTATAACGGCAAATGAAATTCAACTGGCATCCAGGATAGGTGCATGTATTCTTCCAGCGTTGCCCAGCATCTGTGCGTACTTAAATAATAAGAAGGTTGCACGAAATATAGCAGCTAAAATAGGCTTTACATCTCCAAGGGGTATGATATGTAAAGGTGTAGAGGAGCTAAAGCAAGCTTATGTCGATCTTTACAGTTTTAATCATAAAATTGTGATTAAGGAATTATTCGGAGTTGGGGGAGGGGGGTTGATTATCATAGACAGCCAGGAGGAGTTTAACGTCTTTTGTGAGCGTCTTGCAAAGAATCCCGTAAACTTAAAAAATGAAATACTGATTGAAGCTTGGTATGATACAGTCTACAGCTTAAATTGTCAGTTTTTAATTTCGGATGAAATACATCCCTATGCTTTCAGTCAACAGGTTTTAGATAGTGGTATCTTTGTGGGCTCATTGATTCCTGCGGAAGCAGCGATTTCTCGAGAGGAAGTAAATAAGCATCGGAAAGCAACCTTTCAAATATGTAAAGTAATACAGGATGCAGGTTACAGAGGTGTTGTAGGGATTGATACCATTAGCACCGAAAATGAGGATTTTTATGCAATAGATATTAATGCCAGATTAAATATCTCCACCTTTTTCAATGCAGCAAAATACCTGATAGGTAATCCCCCTGCAGTTATCGGCAGATGGTTTGAATTTAAGCTTACAGAATCAATCAGCTTTAACAAATTATTACATATTCTGGGAGATTCCTACTATAATAAAGACACTAAACGAGGCTATTTTATTCTTAATTTCAACTCCCTAAACATAAATACGCAATTTGAAGGGGATGAACTAAAAGATGGTAGAATATACATGTTAATTGCTGGAAGTGATGAAAAGGATGCCATGGATCAGTGCCATGGGCTTGCAGCTAGAATACGGAATTATAATGAAGAAAAAGAATATCGGCTTCTATGCCAGTGAGGCTGAAAATCTCCTTTGGGGTGGGAAGAGGAATGGCTATAAAAAAGTTTATTAGGACGATGATTATTGGACTACAGAACACAATCGTTTATCGAGGAAACTTCTTAATTTCTTTGATCGCAGGATTGATTTCTTTATTTGCAAATATTATCTTTTGGCCTGCAGTATATGGTGTAGACATATTCAATCAAACTAAATTAGTGAGCGAAAATATTTCTGGATATACCCTGAGGGAGATGATGTCCTATGCGCTATTAGTGTACATACTTCAATGGGGTATTGCAATATCCAATACCGGCTACAGTATTAAAATGGACATTATGACAGGGAAAATTAATTATTATCTTCTTAAGCCCTACCGGTATCTAAAAACTAAGGCAATCTTTGGTCTTTCGCAGCAGCTGCTTACTTTTATTATTTCTCTTGGAACATTCCTGCTTATGATCAGCTATATGAATGTTTGGATTATGATTCCCCAGGAATATGAATCGTGGATATTAATTACTATAGCAGTCATACTATCGTATATTATTTCATTTCAAATCAGTTGCTTGGTGGGAATGATATCTTTTTGGATATTAGAGACGAGCTCACTAAATGTATTTATTAAAGGGATTACGCTGATTCTATCGGGGGCTGTTTTTCCACTGGATTTCATTGGCGGAGCAGAGGGGAGGTTTTTAACCTATCTGCCTTTTAATTTTCTTATTTTCTTTCCAACACAGCTCTATCTACAAAAATTATCAACATCAGATATTGCCAGCGGCTTTATCATTGCAGTGGGATGGATAGTTGTATTTAATATTGTAATCAAATTTTTATGGAGTAGAGGAACAAAAAGGTATTCTTCTTTTGGTGGGTGATGAAATGCAAAAGTATATGAGATTATTTTATATTTGCTTTAAAAGATCGTTAATCAAGGAGATGAGTTTTCGGGGTAATTTTATTATTAGAACCATAACCGATGCTGTTTTTCTGCTAATCTATTTTATATTTTTTTCGGTTCTTTTTACTAAGATTCCAGAGGTCGCTGGATGGAAGAAGGATGAGCTCCTCCTGTTAATAGGAACCTTTCATATTATTAACAGCTTGTTTTTATCTATTTTTTATCCTAATCTAGTGATGGTTCCAGAACATATAAAAAGAGGCACCTTAGATAATTTTTTACTTAAGCCAATGGAATCCCAGATTTTATTATCAATAAATAACATAGATATTGGTTCTCTTTGTAATGTATTTCTGGGATTAATACTAGTATCGTTATCGACAGTTAATTTAACAATAGCCTATTCACTAGAAGGAGTGTTAGGGTATTTATTTACCATTATAGTAGGGCTGACAATTTTATATCATCTGTTTTTTATCATTATACTTTCTTCCTTCTGGCTTCAGGATGCCTCCTGGTGTGCAAGCTTTTATTTGACATTAAATAATTATATGGACAAGCCTGCAGAAATCTATACGGGAGTGATTGGCAGAATACTGATGTACTTGGTTCCATTGGCCCTTGTGGCAAATATTCCTGCGGGTATTCTCTTGGAAAGAGATATTAGGACATTGATTCTAATAGAGCTGTTGGTATTAGCTGTGGCCAGCTTTTTGTCACGATTTCTCTGGAAAGCAGGTATCAACAAATATGAAAGTGCAAGCAGTTAGCACCATGTGACATCTAACGTAACGAATTATCCCAAGTTTTAACTGTGACGGGGTAATAGATAAATAAAAAGGGGTGAGTGGTGATGAGTAATTATTTCAATGATAGAAGGATTGCAGAGGATTGGTATTCCTGGCGAGTGGCTCTAGAGGATGCTGGGGAGATTGTACATACAAGAACAGGAGAAATATATCCCTTTACTGAAGGGGACATAAAAAATATGATAGAAAAATTAAAAATAACATTAGCTGACGTTATTTATCCGGGTTGTACAGTAAGTATGTTTCTATCCTTGGAGGAAGGCTTCATACCGATACTTTTATATCATTACCTTATTGAAGGGGGAGCAACTGTGTTTCGATATGGAGTAAGAAATCTGGAAAGACAAATACAGCTATTTGATATGTCTAAAACAGATGTGATCATTGCTGCTCCATCCCTATGGCGCTATATAAAATCCATTCATCCAGAGGTAGAAAATCTAACCTGGATAGCCTATATTTCTCTGAATAGAAGCTCAGTAATCTCCAATGACATCCTTCCTCAGGCTGATCGGATTGTGATTGAACATGATATGGTTCCAGCCTTTTTTATACAAAGGGGTGACGGTTTGTTCACTTGCCCCGGATATCTCTGTACAGGATTAGAAACACCTAGTAAAGACATGGATAATAGGATAACCCAGGAATTGCTAATTAGCACCGATGATATAGAGGGCTTCTATTTTGACCGCTTTAAAACAGGGATGGCTGTTGAAATGATAAAGGATTCATTATCCAATGACAGCTTATTAATTAAGGGGATTTTACAAGCTGATCAAGATACTATCTACGGGAGGATTAAGAACCTATTGCAGCGTCATCAAATTTCCTATGAAAATGATTCCTTAGAGCTTGACTCTCTGGGAATGGTTGAGCTTCTAGTTTTATTAGAGGAGGAATTTTCCTTCACCGTTGAAGTAGATGAAATTAAACGATCAGATTTTGAAACAATTGATAGTTTGATTTCTTTTATTAATAAGAAGCTTGGAGCAAGAATAGAACAGGGGGGAACAGAATGATGAAAAGCACTGGGTGGATAGAATATGAGTCCCCCGAAAAAGTAGAATACTATCAAACGATTTATTTAAGAAGTGCTATAGAATATGCCAAAAAAAAATCGGAATATTACACCAGGGTTTTTAAAGACAGTGGTTTGTCAACCTTAGAAATAGAAAACACAGCGGATATAAAAAAGATTCCCTTAACGGATAAGAAGGAGCTGCAGCAAAAAAATGAAGCATTCTTTTGCTGCAAGCCAAAGGAAATAGCTGATATTATCCATACTAGCGGCTCGGTAGGTTCAAGGCCTATTGTAAATCCCCTAACAAAGCTTGATTTAAAACGATTAGCCTATAATGAGGAGCTTAGCTTTTTATGTGCCGGGGTGAAAAAAAGTGATGTCTTTATGATATCTACAGTTTTAGACGGATTTTTCGTTGCAGGTCTCGCCTATTATATAGGGTTGAAAAGATTGGGTGCATGTGTTATTCGAGTGGCACCCTTGGATTTTAAAAAGCAATTAAGCATTCTAAAGAAGGTAAAGGCCACAGGCATTGTTGGGGTACCATCAAACTTGATAAAATTTGCCAATTATTGTATTGATAAGGGGGTCAGTACTGAAAGCTTAGAAATATCTAAATTAATCTTGATAGGTGAGTCCATTAGAAATCATGATCTTAGTCTTAATGCTTTAGGCTGTAAGTTGAAAAGCTGTTGGCCAGAAGCATTATTGCTATCTACCTATGGCAATACGGAAATTGCAACCTCTTTTTGTGAATGCAGCCATGGAATTGGGGGCCATAGCCATCCTGACCTATGTATGGTTGAAATTGTCGATGACTCAGGAAAATCCCTGGAGGACGGTGAAATAGGAGAGCTGGTGGTGACAACCTTCGCCTCTCAGGGAATGCCTTTAATACGGTATAGAACTGGTGATATCACTTTTATCAATCGTGATAAGTGCAGCTGTGGTCGTACCTCACCTAGAATAGGACCCATACTTGCCAGAAGAGAAAATATGCTTAAGGTCAGAGGGGTAACCATCTACCCTTCTGCCATTGAAGAAGGAATCATGGAGGTAGAAGGAGTAACAGATTATGTAATCATTGCCTATAGGGGGGCCAGCGATTCAGATGAAGTTAAAATCCTTGTGTCCACCGGGGGTGAGGACAAATACTTGATTAATAGAGTGGCAGAGAAGGTTAGGGCAAAATCCAGGATAACACCTAAGGTAGAAGTAATTAAAGAAGCGGAGCTGAAAAAGCTGCAATATCAAAAAGGAACCAGCAAGGCTAAAAAGTTTTTTGATAATAGAAGGGTTTTAATGCTATGAAGGGATTAAGTATATTTCAGAGCTATAACTGCTTTTATTCCTGCTTAGGAACAATGCTAAAAAGCTCCTATGGCTGGGGATTAAATACGGTTTTGCACACCCAATGGCAGTTTTTTTATAATAAAAAATGGACATATGATCAAGACAATAGATTTGTTGGGGAGTTTCAGTCCCCCTGTCATGACCGGGTGATTGAAAAATTTCAGGAAGTATTGAACATACAGATTATCAAGCATAATGATAAGGTAGATAATAGCTTGCTGATCAAAATTCAGAGAGATATAGGGCAATATGGTGCTTCACTTGTAATTGTTAACAAATTTTTTTATGATCGGGTTCAAGGAAAAAAGATTCCTTTTCCGCTGCTGACAACAGTACTGATTACAGCTGTTGACCATACAAATCACAGGGTCAAGTTTATCATGGGGGACGATAACTTAACACAGGTGGGCTGGATTAATACGGAGAGCTTCTTTAAATCACTGAAATATGCTCCCCATGGCCGGACAGAAAATGGCAGTCGCTTTACTTTTAGACTGCCACCATCGGATAAAGGACACAAGGAGATCGTATCCTTGCTGGAAAAATATGCTCCTTGCTATTTAGTCCAGACTGCGGAGGCTTTTATAACAGGATCTCAAAGCATGAATTTATACGATGGGGCCATTGCCATGGATATACTTGCTTCAGATATCTTAACCTGGCCCAATAGTAAGGTTATGTTCAATGAAATTGAAAAGAGCAGATCAATATTTGAAAGATTAATTGATTGTGCTAAATTCATTATGTTTGTCAAGCAGCAAAGAGTATTTTTTATAGAGGTATTGCTTGAAATTAAGCTAACATCCATTGGTAAATATGTTCCCATAAATGATTGGATTGACTCTATCGACAAGATTATCAACCGTTGGGAAAGCCTTAGATATTTATTTTTCTTGGCAGGTTCCAGGCGCCAAATTGGGGCTGTCAATAAAATTGCCCTGGAAATTATGGCGTTAAAGGATTTGGAGATTCAGCTGCAAAGGGAGATTCTCACTGGATTCAAGGCAATTGTATCAGAAAATTAATCAAAAGCATTGGGAAAAGGAGTATTATAAATGAGAATTCTCTTAGTATCAGCACCCCAGGGTACAGGCCTTCAACCGGTAATCCCCCTTGGAATGCTATATGTTGCCGCCGCCCTTATCAAAGAAAATCACCAAGTTGAAATTCTTGATCTAGGATTCAGCAAAAATCCTCTTCATGAAATAAATAAGAAAGTTTTTGAGTTTAATCCTGATGTCACAGGAATTTCTATTCGTAATATTGCCGAGACCAAAGAATTAGAAGATTTATATGACCGATACCGTGAAATTGTAGGAGAAGCCAAAAAGTATACGACTGTTGTCCTGGGAGGAGCGGGATTCTCAATATTTCCTGAGGAAATTTTAGCTTATACTGGAGCTGATTATGGAATTGTAGGGGAAGGAGAGGAGAGCTTTTTAATGATTTTAAAGGTCATTTCAGAGAAGCACCCCAGGGAAAGGCTTTTAAAATCTCACGAAAGCATTCAGCAATCCAGGGGTTGCTGGACTGATATCATGGACGCCCGGTGGCAGCACTGGAAAAGATATGGTAAATACTATTCCCTAATCCGTTCTCCGATACCAATTCAAACCATAAGGGGATGTAATTTAAAATGCTCCTATTGTTCTTATCCAATGATTCAGGGTGAGGGAATAAGGCTTAGGTCTCCTGAATCGGTGGTGAGGGAATTTAAAGCCGTATCCCATATGCCCGGGGCAGAGGAAGTCTTTGTGGTAGATTCAGCCATGAATGCAGATTATGATCATGTAATGTCCATTGCCTCCTTGCTTCAAAGGGAAAGAAAGGTATCAAAGCTTGTTAGGTGGAGTTGCTGTTTAAGTCCAATTAATCTTAATAGCAAATTAACAGCTCAATTACAAGCGGCAGGCTTGTGTAAATGTGAATTGGGCATTGATTCCTTTTCAAATGCTGTACTCAATCATTTGAATAAAGGATTTAGCTCTGAACAGGCCTATCATTCTGCAATGTCATTGCAAAGAGTCGGAGTGCCCTACAGCATAAGCCTGATATTGGGGGCCCCCGGGGAAACTCCGGAGACGCTACAGGAAACCCTATCCTATATAGAAAAAATTAAGCCAGAATTAATACATGCCTTCATTGGTGTAAGATTATATCCAGAAACGAATCTATTAAAAAGAACAGATCGAATAGGAGACAATCTATTGCGGCCTGATTCAAATGCCTTTTATTTAAGTCAGGAGGCAGTGAAGCCACTAAGAAAATTAATAAAAGATCCACCCCAAGGGTGGTTCTTTTCTAATTCAGCTTTACTTTCTGAACAAAATAAGGGCTAAAATGATGAAGTTCGTTGGTGATTAGACAAGCATAAGAGGTGATGAATAGAGAATGAAAAGATATCACTTAATAATAGCATTAATCATCATGTCAATACTAGCCTTTACAAGATTAGGAGACCGGTTTTTATGGATTGACGAAGGAGTGACAGCTTCTTTAGGAAAAAACATACTAACATACGGATATCCCCGGGTATGGGATGGAGTCAATTTGATCACAACCACAAACGGAAATGATTTTAATGAAAAGCTTGTATTTGTAAAAGAGAACTGGTTACCTTTTTATGTTGCTGCCTTTGGTCAATTATTTGGATCCTCTAATTTTCATTTAAGGGTTTGGTTTGTCATACTAGGGATACTTGGTGCATTTAACTTTTATAGGCTGTCATGTCATCTATTAAGCAATAAAAATGCAGCCATTATATCACTTTGGCTCTATGTATTGTCTGTTCCTATTCTCTTATATATCAGACAAGTACGTTATTATTCAATTGGGCTCTTATTTGTTATTCTGACTTGTCGTTACTATGTTGAATATGTTCAGTTCAGAAAAAAGGTGATGTTAATAAAACTAAGCATGGCGACCATTTTATTATTTCATAGCCATTATATGTTTTTTTCAGTTACCATGGCTGTTTTAGGGTCCACATATATTATATTTGATCGAAAGCTGGTTAAATTGAAGAATATTTCTCTTTATCTGATGATTACATCTTTGTTTATACTGCCTTGGTTGATCTATGTCAGAGGTCATTCGCAGCAAATAGGGGATAGGCTTTCTGGCAGTTTCTACGGAATCCATTATTTTAAGCTGCAGCTTCTAGGGTATTTATGGCAAATACAAACCTATTTTTTACCATTCATTACTTTAGTCAGTATCAGTTTCTTCTTATGGTTACTTAATAAGTTATTGGGGAAAAGACTTAAAGTTAGACATGTACAAGGAATTGATGGAATTCCATTAGCCAAAATATATGCGCAGAATAGCGAAGAAAATCTGTCTAAATTGATTGGATCATACTACAGGCTGAGGGCAGGCCCCTAATCTTAGATGATCCAAATTACTTACAGAAGAATAGTAGAGCCTTTAAAGCTATACCTTCGGGGGTAACCGATTTATTTATATCAAACTCTCCCGATTTAGATTATCACAAATTTGTTACTGATGATAACGGACCTCAGTTTTATATTCTACATAGGCAGACCTATTAAATTTTCTAAACAAGGAGTAAATAAAAATGAAAAAAGATGTCATCTATAAGACCCCCATTAATATACTGGGCTACCATATGTTACGAAAGAAAGCCCCTCTAATTGTGAGCTATTTGGCTACCTATCGCTGCAATCAAAATTGCAGCTATTGCAATTGGGAAAAAAGCTTTTCAAAAGAAATGTCTACTCAGGAGGCAGTTTCAGTAATTAGACAAATGAAGGAGGGTGGAACCTATAAACTGGGTTTTTCAGGAGGAGAATGTTTAGTAAGGGAAGATATAGATACACTGCTGGAATGTTCCCATGAAGCTGGACTAATTACCAGTATTGCCACCAATGGAAGGGCAGTACCAGATCACATCAATGCAATTGAGAGATATGTCGATATGATCCATATCAGTCTGGATGGACCCAGGGAGATTCATGACGCCTTAAGAGGAAAGGGCTCCTATGATGCGGTTATGGAAGCTATTTTAGCAGCAAAGGAATCTAAGGTGAAGGTTTTAGCTAATATTGTTTTGACTTCATCTACAATTGCTTATGTACCCTATATGATTGATCTGGCTAAGAAAATGGATTTTGAGGTGCTTTTTCAGCCGGTTTTCAGCTATAAGCTTTCTGCTAATCAAAAACAGATAGCCGACTTTAGCCCAAAAAGAAAAGCTTTATTGGAAGCAGTAGAACTTCTGATTCAGGAGAAAAAAGATGGTGGCCCTATAGGCAATTCCTATTCCTTATTAAGGTATGTACAAAAAAATTGGCCCGGTGGTAAACTGAAAAAATGCCTGGCGGGCAGTCTATTTGCTACCCTGGCCCCTAATGGAGACGTCATGCCCTGTCTATTCCTGGAAGGAAGCAAAGAATGGTTAAATGCAGCCGAGCTGGGTTTTAATTATGCGTTTCAAAATAGTAATTGCAGAAAAACTGTAGACAGCTGTCAGGGATGCTATTGTGGAGCCTATGTTGAAGCTTCACTGATTTTCTCCTTGAATCCAACGGCCTGCTTAAATGCACTATTTAAAGTTCTTTAATAAGAAATCAGCATTGTTCAGAAAGGGTGATAAAAAAGTGGAAGGGAAGAGATGGCTGATTATCAATCCACCTACAGGAAAATATATACGAGAAACCCGATGTCAGGCCCCCATCAAGGGGGTTGTGGCAACAGTATTGCGTACACCACTGGATCTGGCCTATATTGCTGGAGCAATTTCTCAGCATGGAAATATAGCCAAAATAGTTGATTATCCTGCGGAAGAATTAAGCTGGAAGGACCTTGAAAATAATATCATAGCATTCAAACCCGATTACTTAGTGGTTAATACAACTACCTTTACCCTGGAGGCCGATATAAAGGCCTGTATGCTGGCAAAGCAAATAAATAAACACATTATGACCTTGGTAAAGGGAGCTGTATTCTATGTAGATGCCATTAAAATTATGGAAAAGTATACTGCAATAGATGTGGCAGTAATTAACGATGATGAGATGGGCTTCGGCGAAATCGCTGCAAATCAGCCGTTGTCAGAGATTACAGGTATCATCTATCGGAATAATGATAAAATCGTAAAAAATCCCAAAAGAAAATCTGTAAGCCTGGATTACCTGCCAAGGCCACGCAGAGATTTAATCAATAATAGTTTATATATCCGCCCAGATACTGGAGAAAAACAGACAGTTGTTCTTGTGAGCAGAGGCTGCGATGCCAATTGTATCTATTGTATAGCCCCAATGGTGGGGGGAACCAGGGTCCGTTATCGTAGCAGTGATTTAGTAATTGAAGAGATTTTATTGTGTATAGAGGAATATCAAATAACAAACTTCTATTTTTTAGCCGATACCTTTACCCGAGATAAGGGATGGGTAATAGAATTTTGCCAGAAGATAATCGATAAAAATATTAAGATTTCATGGCTGTGCAATTCCAGGGCAGATTGTCTGGACGACGAGGTCTTGTCTTGGATGCGTAAATCTGGATGCTGGGGATTATCCATGGGGATTGAAAGCGGTAGCCAGGATATACTTAACTGGATAAAGAAAAGTATTACTCTTGGGGAAGTAGAAAGGGCCGTATCCCTTTGCAAGAAAAATAATGTGATCAATTTACTACACTTCATGATAGGTTTTCCATGGGATAATCAGCAGACAGTTAAAGAAACCATAAAATTTGCCCACAAATTAAAGGGAGAATTGACAGAGTTCAATATAGTAACACCATTACCGGGAACCCAGCTTTGGAAAATCGTGAAGGATCTGGAATTAGCTCCACCCCATGCTGAGCTTTATGGAGTAGATTACGCTAGACCAATCCTTAGAACGTTGTTTTTGAGCTCTGCTGATTTATATCAATTAAGACAGAAAGCAATGCGAAGTATCTATCTAAATGTTGGCTTTGGTTTTCGATCTTTAAAAACCATTAAGTCCTTTAATCAATTTGTCAGATGCGTAAATCTGCTGCGTCAAAAACTGTTCTGGATAATGAATCCCAAGAGATTAATAAGCGGGGGAAAAAATAAATGAGAGTTGCCTTAATCAATCCTTATCCGTATTATATTGAAGGTGTTGAAAGCACCATATATCCGCCACTGGGGCTCTTGTATATAGGCGGCTACATCAAAAATCAAGTAAATTCGTTGTTAATATTTGATGCCAATGCCCTATGCCTGAGCATAAAGGAAACCATTACTAAAATAGCAGCCTTTAAGCCCGATTTAGTGGGAATATCCATTAATGCTGCTACCGCTACAGTGGCTCAAGAGCTGTCAGTTGAATTGAGAAGAGCCATTCCTAAGGCAAGGCTAATTGCTGGGGGACCCCAGCCTACGGTTTTTCCCAGGCCATGGCTAAGCTATGTAGATGCAGTAATCGTGGGAGAGGGGGAAATTTCATTTTCTAAAGTGATTGAACAAATGAAGATTGGGGAACAGAATTGGGGAAATATTGATGGAGTCTATGTCCATGGAGGTATGACTGCTGCCTGTGGGCCTACAGATCCGGACCTTTTGCCCTTTCCGGCCTATGATCATCTAGATCCACCAATCCAAGCTTATACAAAAAAAGCTAGGGTGGTCAAATCCTATATGGCACCGATCATTACTAGCAGGGGCTGTCCCTATGGGTGCATTTTTTGCGACAAAAGTGTCCATGGCTATCGATTTAGGCCTCGAACAGCTGAATCAGTGTTAGCAGAGATAAAATGGCTAAGGAAAAAATTTGGCATTAATCAAATTGATATTCTTGACGATAATTTTACCTTTGATATTAATCGAGCAGAAAAAATACTAGATGGTTTGATAGAAGAAGGGGGCTATGCAATTAATTGTCAAAATGGTCTCCGGGCCGATAGACTGAATCCAAATCTAGTAAAAAAGCTAAAGAAGGCAGGACTATTTAAAACGGGGATTGGTATTGAATCGGGAAGCCCCGATATATTAAAGAAAATTGATAAGAAGCTGGATCTGGAAAATGTACGTAGTGCCATTAAGTGGCTTAGAAAAGAGAACATCACTGTTCATGGTTATTTTATTATAGGTTTTCCCTTTGAAACCCTTCAGGATATTAAGGCAACATTAGAATTCGCCAAGGAGGCAAACCCTCATTTTGCTAATTTTTCATTGTTCTTACCCATACCGGGAACTAAAATCTATAACAGTCTTATGAAGGAAGGAAGGATAGTAAGTGAAGACCTTGACAAAATAACCGATGGCTTTTTTAGTAAAAAGTCCTATGCATTATTGGAAAATATGAGCAATGATGAACTGCAAAGCATCTATAAGGATGTATGGAGATCCTTCTATTTTAGGCCCTATAAAATATATGATATTATCAAAACTTTTAGATCTTGGAGTGAGCTGAAATGGGTATCACGTATAGCCTATTCAATGTTAAAGAGAAAGATCATCACTGGATAGGGGGAATGAAGCATGCTTGAAAAGAATCAATTGAAGCCTCCTGCCCTAGTGCAGGTTGATTGTGATGGAGAGCTGGCACTTTCAAACCATTATGGCCTGGAAAGAAAGGGTAATGGCACAGACAGGATATTTGCAGTGCTGAAGCAATTTTTGCGTATATTTGATCGATATGGAATTAAGGCGACCCTTTTTGTCTGTGGCAAGGATATGGAAGACGAAGAAAAGCGAAGTATCATTAGAGCTGCCCTCGATGCAGGGCATGAATTGGCAAATCACACCTATAGTCATCCTGGAGCCTTTCAGCCCCTAAGCAGGTCAGAGAAAATCAATGAAATCGTAAAAACCCAATCATTACTGTTTGAGCATTTTGGTGTCGAATCCCATGGTTTCAGGGCACCAAATTTTGAACTAGACAAGGAATTAGTTGAAATATTAACTGACAAGGGGCTGGCCTATGATTGCTCCATGCTGCCGACGCCCTTTAGTCCAGTAATTAGAGCTGTGAAAACCCTTCTGACGAAAAAAAAGTTCAATATATCATATAATCATGGCTACCTAGGGCCCTGTACCTTTGCCTTGGCCCCAAGAAAGCCCTATTATCCTTCTTCTAAAACAATACAAAGGCCAGCAATAGCAGACGGAAACCATGTCAAGGTAATGGAAATACCGGTTACAGTGTCTCCAATATTGAAGCTTCCTATTCATTCAAGCTATGCCTTGGCCTATCCCCGAGCCTTTAGCAGAGCTATAACGCAACATACCCTTCGGTGGGTGGCAAGAAAAAAGCTTCCGCTACTCTATGTATTTCATTTAAGCGATCTGTGTGAAACATCAATATTAAGTGGAATAGAGGGTAGGCTTTACAATAACCTTGACAGTAGAACCAGCTTTGTCAATTGGGTATGTAAAGAAATTCAACAACAATTTGAAAGCATGACAACCATTGAGTTGGTACGCTCATTAAATGAATTATGAAGGGTGTGATGCAGATTGTACCTAAAGGTTGCATTGGTTAATCCTGTTACAAAATCCAGGGAGATGGTTATACGAACAGGACGTTGTCAGACAAGAACCTTACCGGGGATTGGAATATGGCCTCCAATTGGCCTGGCTCAGATAGCAGGGATGATAAGAACGATTCCAGCGGTTAAGGATATCAGAATTATTGATGCCCAAATAAGTGATACCTTTGAGTCTATGATTAGTAAAATAATTAAGTATTCACCTGATGTGCTAATTGTTAATTGTACGACCCCCACAATCTATGATGACCTTGACCTTGCCAAAATGATAAAGACTAAAAAGCCAGAGGCATTGATCGTTTTCTATGGAACCCATGGAAGGGCCAGACCTCAGGACATACTCCATCAAGAAGGGTCAGCAGCAGTAGATTGTGTCATTGTTAGTGAGCCGGAGCTCACCGCCAGGGAATTATGTCAGAAATATGCCCGGGATGGCCTAAGGGGATTAAAGGAAGTTGCCGGGTTAGCCCTTAGGACTTCAACAAGTGAGTTAGTATTGACGAAAACAAGAGATCCTATAGAAAATCTTGATGATTTGGGAATACCGGCTAGGGATCTACTGGATAATGACCAATACAAATTACCCTATAACGGAAAACCCTTTACCATTATTCAATCTTCCCAGGGATGCCCTAAAAGATGCAGCTATTGCACTGCCCCTATGTTTACAGAGAAAATTACCCTACGGTCAATTACTTCGATTATTAGTGAGCTGGAAGAAATTATTAATAAGTATGGCATTAATGAAATCATGTTCTTAAGCGACACCTTTACTGTTTCAAAGAAATGGACTCAGGAGCTGTGTACAGAAATTGTGACTCGCGGGTTAAATATCAGCTGGATTGCCAACAGCAGAGTCGATACCTTAGATGAAGAAATGGCCTATAAAATGAAAAGAGCAGGCTGTTGGGCAGTATCTTTAGGTATTGAATCAGGCTCTGATTTAATACTAAAAAGAGCAAATAAAGGGATTACACAAAAGGACATTTGGAGAACTGTATCTATCTTAAATAAAGCTGGAATCAAGATAATCGGTTACTTTATGTTCGGACTTCCCGGCGAAACAAAAAAAACTATTGAAGCTACCATAGAACTGGCATGTCAATTACCCATCGACTATGCCTATTTCTATGTGGCAACACCCTTTCCCGGAACGAAGTTCTTTAAAGAAGCTGAAAAAAATGGGTGGCTTAGAACCATGGATTGGAGCAGATACTTCCACGGAGAATCCGATGTGCTAGAGTATGAGGATTTGAGTGCCCAGCACCTTAGCTACTCTGTAAAAAGAGCCTACAGAAAATTTTATATGCGCCCATCCCATCTATTTAAATATCTAAAGGATATAAAATCGCCAAATATGTTTATGCAATATTTGATTGCCAGCATCAATCTATTAAAAGAAAAGCTAACCTAAACTATTTTGATTATAAAGGAGAGATGAGCTTGAAAGTAGGGTTTGTATATCCAGCCTTTGAGAGTCTCGGGATAGAATATATCTCTGGAGTCTTAAAAAAGTATGGACATGAAACGTTTTTAGCCTTTGATCCCCAGCTATATGATGATCTATTTCTAAATTGGCCAGGGTTCGCAAAAATATTTGACTACAAAGGTGACATCATTAGAAAGCTTAAAAAGGAGAAGCCGGCTTTAATTATGTTCAGTGTTGTTTCTGATATCTATCCTTGGGCATGCGAAATGGCAGCACAGATTAAGAAAGCCATAGGGGATATTTACATAGTCTTTGGGGGACCCCATGCAACTGCAGTGCCTGAGCGGATACTAGAAAAGAAATATATAGATTTTGTAATCGTTGGTGAAGGCGAATACCCAACCTTAGAACTAGTAGAAGCATTGGAACAGAAAAAGCCAGTGGATAAAATCTTAAACCTTGGCTATGTATCTGTCGATGTAGTTAAAATTAATGAGACAAGGCCACTGATTCAAAATCTTGATGAACTACCTTTCCCAGATGTTGAGCTATTTCTAAAGCCAAACCCCTACGCCAAGAAGGAGTACAACATTATAACCGGAAGGGGCTGTGTTCATGCCTGTTCCTACTGTCATAATTCGGTTGAGCGAAACGTTTTATGGAAGCATAGGGGAAAATACTTCCGAAGGCGCAGCATCGATAATGTATTGGCAGAGCTTAAGGAAAGAAAGGAAAAATATGATTTTGAGACCATTTGCTTTTGGGATGAGGTATTCACCTATGATGCCGATTGGCTAGAGGAGTTTTGTCAGAGATATAAAAAAGAAATTGGTGTTCCTTTTTGGACCTTCGTTCATCCAAATCATATTTCTGAAAGGACGGTAAAAATCTTAGAGGATGCTGGCTGCTGGGAGGTGGAAATGGGAATTCAGACCCTTAATCCCTGGGTGAAAAAGAATATTCTAAATCGGCCAGAATCTGAGGAATCTGTAAAGAATGCCATTAGGCTCTTTGAAAACTCCAATATTAGATTGGTTGTTGATGTAATTTTTGGCTTGCCTCTTCTGCAGGAAAAGGACTATAATCACCTGATCAAAGTATTTAATCAGCACATGCCTACCAAAATACAGACCTTTTGGCTTAGATATTATCCGAGAACAGACATTGTTGCCACTGCAAAGGCTCACAATTTTATTACGGATACTGAAATCGAAGAGATAGAAGGCGGTGTAGTGAGAAGAGCCGCTGCCTCTGGAGGAAGTCGGGTCGATACAAAGCTAGAGAAATATCAAACAGCCCTATCCCTGCTTCCCTATTTACCAGAGGGCTTCAGAAAAAATTTAATTGACCGTAACTGGATCCGGTTTATGCCGAGAATATCCGGTTATGGTCATCTTTTTACCCGTTTGTTTGACGTGAAAAATCCCTATGACATTGGAGCAAGACGCTATAAAGGAAGAATGTTATACTTTACAGCAAAAAAATTACTGCCATTTTCTAGAATTTAATTGATTGAGAAGGGAGGTAAGGCTTTGAACCTGGAGTTGAGGCTTACAAATCATAAAGAAATCGATCGGGCCTTAAGGGCTAATATCGATTGGGTAGGGATAGGCGATGAAGGCTGCGTATATCGTATCCCCAAGGGGGAAGAGTTAAGGGAAATTATTGAAAAGGCAATAGAAAGAAATATAAGGCCAAGAATTATAACTCCTAGGGTTGCCCAAAAAGAATTAGAAATCATATCGTCTGTTGTTCAAACTGTGTCAGCTTATCAAGAGCAGGTAGATGTCATTGTAAATGATCTGGGGGTGCTTGCTTTATGTAATGAGGCGGCGGATAGTATGGGAATCTATTTCGGCAGACAACTGGTACGATCTATCTTTGATTGCCCTTGGCATGATTCCATACTAGGGGGAGAGGATGCAGCTGTAAAAAGAGAGCTTTCTAGGCACAGCTACGATCATAAAGAAAAAATGGATATTCTGAAGAGATTCAAGGTCAGGGGAATTGAAATCAACCATATTAAAGGAATAACAGGTTCCTTACAGAGGATAGCCGCTAATGGAATTTCCTTGGGAATTCATTTGGGGAACAGCCTGCTAACGGTGGGGCGTGACTGCATCACGGGAAGGCACCTTGGTGTAAAGCCGCCGAAGTGCATCGAGCAATGTGGTGAAGTTTACGAAATAGAGTGGGACGGCCTGTGGCTGAGTCCTACATCAAACGACATTCCTGCTGGTCCGGAGCATAAGCAATGCTTGGATGGAGCAGTGGTTAAGGGCAATCGCGTCCTTAAGAAAAGCAGCAATACAGTTGAGGAACTCAGGGAAGTTTCAGCTGGCATGGTGATTATAGAGGAAGAATCGGATTGGGATTCGGTCGTGTCTAAAATCAGTGAAATACAAGAAATAATCAATAAAGAAAGGGGAGCGTGCTATGAATAAACAAGTAAAAGCTCAAAAAAATAGGCTTTATTATAAGCGCTTAGTATATGGCTTGGTTGCTTGTTTGATATTTTTGATTATTCTAGATCCAGTTCAAAAAATTGAAGTAGGCCAAAGGGGAATAATTTATAACAATCTTATTGGAAAAGTAGAGGAAAGCCAACTTGATGATGGCTGGCATTTTGTTATTCCCTTTATTGAGGAGTTAACGGTTTATCCCATTTCAGAACAGACATATACAGTTGCAAGAGCTGCTGAAACCTGGCTGAATGGTGAAGACACAAGTCTATGGGTGCCAACTAGCGACAGACAGCGGGTCGGTTTGGATATTCTATTTACCTATCAATTTGATAAGGATAGTTTAAAAAATATATATGAAAGATTTCAAGGGAAAGATATTTATACTATTGAATCAGAATTTTTAGATAGTTGGTTTAGACATGCTGTAATTTCAATTGTTACTCAAAACTCATTATATGATGTATATAGTCAGAAACGTAGCACAATCCAGGATCAAATGCTCATTGCCCTTGAAGAAAAATTAGCTCCCCTTGGAATTAATGTTGAATCAGTATTAATAAAAGAAGTAAGACTTACACCGGAATCTGAAGCAATTCTTTTGGCAGAGGCTCGTAAAGAAGCAGAGATCATCTCTGCCATGAGTAAGAGTGAGGTGAATAAATTAATCAGTCAAACCCTAACAGAAGATATTATTAGATTACAAACATTAGAAAAGCTTAGTTCAAATCTAAAATTGGTCGTTGTTCCGGGTACAATCGATAACTCATTGAATTTAGATAGTATTATTAATAACCTGGCTAATGAAACAGATGGTGATAATGTAGAGCCTGATTATCAAGGACCAAAGCCTAAATAGGATTAGAATGGGCAATAAAAAATAAAAAAATGTAAGGGGAGAGATTATTATGAGACTTTTAGCACCTGTGGCCAGCTTGGAGGGTGCTCAAAAAGTATTAGAGGCCGGTGCAGATGATATCTATTTTGGCGCCGCCTCACCATATATGGAGAGCTATTCCTTTAATGGCAGAGCAGCATACTCAAAATCTGGAAGAAGCATACTAATCAAATTTGACCAAATTAAAGAAATTGTAGATATTGCCCACGAAAAAGGAGCTAGAGTCAGTTATCTAGCCAACATTCCAATGCTAAACGATGGGGCAAATATTAAAAATAATCGAATCATTGAAAATTTCAAAGAATATATAATGGCTGGTGTAGACGGAGGAGTTGACTTCATTGTGGTAGGAGACCTTGGGGCAATTCAGCTTTTAAGAGATATGGACATTACTGTACCAATTGTTGCCAGCTCCTATTTGGAGGCGCAAAATATAAAAGCCCTTGAATTATTAGGATCACTGGGGGTGTCAAAGGTAATATTATCTTATCAGGTCAAATTGGGAGAGATAATAGAAATTGCCAGTAAGACATCGTTAAAATTAGAGGTGTTTGGCCACGGAGGCTGCTCCTTTTATGTAGGCTCCTGTAATCTTTTCCATGAGGCTGGTGAATCAAGAAATAGTGATTTCAATGTAGGATATCCCTGCAGGGGAGCTTATATAGTGTCGAGTAAGGGGAAACGGGTGTGTAGGAATAGATTTTTAGACAGCTTTAAGATGTGTTCTTTCTGTGGTCTTTATGAGTTAGAGCAGGCCGGAGTAGATACATTAAAAATCGTGGGCAGGGATCTTGATCCTGGTTTTATTGCCGATATGATAAAGGTCTATCGAAGGGGAATTGATCTGGCCCAGAAGGGAATGAATACCAGAAGCTACTATAAGGATATTGTACCAATATGGTGGAAGAAAATGTGGTGCAATAATGGAGGGCGGTGCCGCTATTTGGGAGGTGACTCCATAAGTTGATCCAAGTAAGTAATCTAACAAAAATTTATCGAACTAAACAGCAAAGTCCCGGTCTGCTTTCGGCAATGAAAACTCTGTTCAATGAGGAGCCATCCTACCGTTTAGCCATTGATAGGGTAAGCTTTGACATAGGACAAGGGGAATTGGTAGGGATTCTGGGGCCAAATGGTGCTGGAAAAACCACACTGTTGAAAATATTATCAGGCCTACTGTATCCAACGGAGGGAGAGGTTACTGTTTTTGGCCACGTTCCATGGCATCGACAGGATGAATATAAAAGAAACATCACCATGGTTATGGGGCAGCGAGGCCAGTTAATGTGGGATTTATCTGCAATGGACTCCTTTCTATGGTTAAAGGAGATCTATGAAGTGGAGGATAGGAAGTTTAAAAAAACTGTAAACGAGTTGGCATCAATTTTTCAGGTTGAAGATATATTAAATACCCAAATTCGCAGATTATCCTTTGGTCAGCGAATGAAGATGGAAATCATTGGTTCTCTGCTCCATGAACCGAGATTATTATATCTTGATGAACCTACCATAGGGCTGGATGTCGTGGCACAACAAAGCATTCATTCCTTTATCAAGGATTATAATAAGAAGCAGGGCACAACCATATTATTGACCAGCCATAATCTTATTGACATTGAAAAGTTATGTGACAGGGTAATTGTTATCACTAAGGGAAAAATTCACTATGATGGCAAACTTAAGGAACTAATTAAAAGATACTGTACCTATAAGCTGATGTCAATTCAATTGTCCTCAGGAAAATTACATACTGAAGAATTAGGGGATGGAGTTAAGGTAGTGGAATGGGATGGATTACATTATCAATTACATGTGCCAAGGGAAAAAAGTCATGATATTGCCAGTATGGTATGGTCAAAGCATAATGTGGCTGATCTTGATGTGCATGAGCCTCCTGTTAGCAGCGTAATTGAAAGGATATTTACCGAAACAGTATAATAGAAGCTTATCACAACAATAGGCATTTGTGGAAAATACTGTCGGTATGTGGTATACTCTTCCTAAAAGGTACACTAGATAATCCTTTGAATTAGCTTTCATACTTCAATGGCCAACCTATTAAGGTCATAGTTAGGGGGAGGAGTAGAATGGAAAATACAGTTAATCAGCTTTTAAAAAGTAGTTGTCCATCAATTAAGTATAGAATTAAAACTGAGATACTTGGTGAATCAACAGGTACTAATGAATTGATGATGCTGCAGCAATTGATTTTAGAAGATAAAATGGTACAAGCGGTCTTTGGCTGGGAACAGGCTGATCATTTCTTAGGGACACGGTTTCACACAGCCGAAAGTCATACTGATTGCGGTGCAATGGAAATCGGGCTTAGGCTACTTTATGAAAAAGGAGTCAGCAGGCTCAATGAAAGAATTTTGAAATATTTGATTAAGATCAGTGGCGATGAGTCTACCTTTGCAAAGGAATTTCTCAGGGTGGGGAAAATCCTTGATAATGCTGGATTGGGAGGATCAAAGCTCATTAGAGCTGTCTTGTTTTCTTATTTTGGATATGAAGACAAGCCCTATGTAAAGGAAGCAATAGAAGAGGCATTGAGAATTATGGAAAAAACCTTAGAAGCTACGGCCCTGGAGGATATTGCTGAGGGCTATAGGGGGAAAATGGTATTCAAGAAGGATACCCTGTGGCCTTGCATATATCATTTAAGGCTGCTTGCCTATACTAAGGGGTGGAGGACTCCTGAAAATAGGGAAAGGGTGGCAGCAGCTATAAATCATTTAATTACTATTTTACCCTTTCAAGCTACCGGGATATATCTAAAAAATGGCGGGCAGCTAATAGCACCCTGCGGCCCCCTTACAGAAGATTTTGTTCCCAAACTTTCAAACATGGGGCCTTTAGAATGGATGCGGTGGTTTAACCGTACTGAGCTTCTAGCAAGATTAGGTGTGATAAAGTATGTTCCCGTATTGCAAAATCAAATAAATGAGCTTAGAAGTATGCTTAATCAGGATGGTGTTTTTGACTATAAACTCACCCATTTTTCTTTTATAAAATGGTCTGCCTACTCAGGACTGGCCCTGGAAGAGAATTGGAGGTCCCATACTAGACGTATCAATGATTTGACCTTTAGATGTCTTCTCATTATGCACTATTCGCAGCTTTGATATTTATTTAAACAGTGCTTTAGTACGGTTATACAGGTTAAACTTCAACAATCACAAGATTCTAAAAATAAGCCCTGGGGGCTTATTTTTGTTTTGCTGTAAGAAGATGTTCACTATATTATGAAGGAGGATAATGATGAATAAACATTTATTTACTTCAGAATCAGTTACAGAAGGGCATCCTGACAAAATGTGTGACCAAATTTCCGATGCCGTGTTAGATGAAATTTACGCAAAGGATCCTTTTGCCAGGGTAGCCTGTGAGACAGCGGTTACCACTGGGTTAGTATTAACAATGGGTGAAATTACAACGGATTGTTATATTGACATTGAAAAAGTCGTAAGAAATACTATTAAGGAAATTGGCTATGACCGTGCCAAATATGGCTTTGACTGTGAGACTTGCGCTGTTATTTCCTCTATCCATGAGCAATCTAAGGATATCGCCCTGGGTGTTGACCGAGCCAGGGATTTAAAAGAGAAGAATACAAGAATAAACACCTTTGGAGCAGGAGATCAGGGAATGATGTTTGGCTTTGCCTGTAATGAAACGGAAGAATTAATGCCCCTTCCCATCTCTCTGGCCCATTCCTTAGCCAAAAGATTGGCTGATGCAAGAAAAAGAAAAATATTAGCGTATTTGAGACCCGATGGAAAATCACAGGTCACTGTGGCCTATGAAAATGGCAAACCAGTAAGAATTGATACAGTTGTGATTTCATGCCAGCATAGTCCCGATGCAGACAGTGAGGAAATAGAACATGATATTATAGAGCATGTGATTAAGCCCATCATCCCAGCAGCCCTGTTGGATGAAAAAACAAGATATTTAGTGAATCCAACGGGTAGATTTGTAATAGGAGGGCCCCAGGGAGATTCGGGATTAACAGGCAGAAAAATTATTGTAGATACCTATGGTGGCTATGGTAGACATGGCGGAGGGGCATTTTCAGGGAAGGATCCAACAAAGGTTGACCGATCTGCCTCCTATGCTGCCCGTTATGTAGCAAAGAACATTGTGGCGGCTGGTTTAGCAAAAAAATGTGAGGTGCAGCTGGCATATGCAATTGGGGTGGCAGAGCCTGTTTCTATTTTAGTTGATACCTTTGGGACAAGCGACTATCCTAATGAAAAAATACTCAAAATTATCAAGAATCATTTCAATTTAACACCTGAAGGGATTATCAAAACCTTAGATTTAAGAAGACCAATATATAAGGCCACAGCAGTCTACGGACATTTTGGAAAGAAGGAAACACAATTGCCCTGGGAAAAAACCGATATGGCAGCTATAGTAAAGGAAGAGATAAAAAGAATATAATTTTTAAAGGACGTGTAGTTGGTGGAGCAAAAATCCTTGCCAATCGTATTATTTAATGATTTTTTTATTCACTGCTGGCATAATAGCTTTGCAAGCATCGCTTTACTGAACCAATCCTATTGGGGTTGGGCCGTTAAGAACCCTTACAATTATATGTATAGTAAAACCCCTGAGGTAAATAAATTTAAATGGATATACAGCTGGTTCAATTGCTACAGAAGCGATAATGTATTTGAAGAATTGAAAGAAGTAATAAGTATTCACTTTTATGAACATCAAGGAAACATTAACCAGTTGATTATAAACAGTATTAACGAAAATAAATATGTATTCCTTTTATGTGACAGCTATTATTTAAAGGGACATCGGGATTATGGCCAAACCCATTACCAGAATTTTATCCTAATCTATGGATATAACCATGTCAAGGGTCTTTATGAAGTGCTGACAGATTTCAGGGTTAAAAATCAATTGGAAAGATTTGAAGTAAGCCATAAAGCAGTATTGCTTGGAAAGCTCCATGCAGAAAAGCGGAGAATTAAGATAGCGGAATTTAATCAAAATTTAGCAATAATTAAGAAAATTGATCAAGAGAACAATATTATTTATCAGTTTAATTTAGATGACATTTACAATAATGCGGTAAAGGTACTTGAGACAAAGATAAATGGGGATACATGCAGGGGAATAGATTCAATCAAATATCTTGCCAATGACTTAAGGGAGTTAGTTAGTAATCCATTGAAATCAAATAGGCTATTGATAGAAGGGCTTGCCTCTTCTTTTTTAATGGCCTATTTCAATCAAATAAGAAGTCTCTATTTGAATAAGCTGCTATATGAAAAAAAATATATTAATTACAATTGCTTTACTGTATTCAATGAGAAATATACTGGGCTAAAGGACAATTGGAATATAGTAGAAGCCTTATGGATCAAATATATGCTTCTTCCCCAAACAGATATTCTTGGTAGGGTACAGAAACGACTAAATTTGATATATGAAAGGGAAAAGGAAGCACTAGAGTTGTTTGAAAAATCCCTAAGGGCTCATAGGTAGACAGGAAAGGATGGTAAAGATGAAGGACATAACAGAGCGATTAAAAGATATCGTAATTGAAATAGCTTCGATAGATAGTCTTGAGAAAAAAGACTCCCTAAAAAGTAAAGGCGTATCTTCTTTGAAGCTGCTATTAATATTAAATGAGGTTGAAAAGGCTTTTAACATACAAATTCCTGATGAAGAATTAATTATGAGTAACTTCGATTCATTAGAGACAATTGGTAAGCTCATTTTAAATATACATCAAGGATCCTTAAAATAAGTAACTGCTGTTAGGGCAGGATTGGAGGAAGACAATGGAGAAAATAAGCGTCGATGTTTCAAAATATAGTGAAGGCTTAAGGACTTTGATTCAATATAAGCTTCCCTATATATCTCCTCAGGTTAGGAAGGTAGAGGGAGATGAGAATAATCTGTATGTCCATTTTGAAACTGACAACAACGGGATAGAGGAGATAGAAGAGAAGGTAAACACGATGGTGACAAAGGCAGTAGAAACGTACATAGAATATGAACCTGCTATTGTCTATCAGAGTAAATCAAATACCAGAAAGATGGAGGGTAATATCTTTAACGATTTACTTGAGGATGGGAACGTTGTATCCTATGGAGACGGATTAATTGGATTTGGAAAGGATTTCCTAAGGCTATACAAATTTTTCGACAAGACTTTTTTATGCTGGGCTAAGGAGTTAGGGGCTGAAGAATATATCTATCCGGATGTAATTGCCATTGATACCCTTAAGAAATGTAATTATATACAGCAATTTCCTAACAGTATGCTGTTTACCTCCCATGTTAAGGAGGATATGGAAAGAATAGAGGATTTCAGCAGCTTGATTTCAAATCAGGATGACTGCTTAAATGACTATTTTTTAGAAAAGCCTAAGCATGCTTGTAAATCAGCCGTATGCATCCATGTTTATCAGCAGTTTGAAGATAAGAAAATTGAGCTTGAAAACCCAATTGCAATCACTTCCTTGGGAAGGTGCAAAAGATATGAGTCACTAAATATGAAGGACGCTGAAAGGCTGTTGGATTTCAGCATGAGGGAGATTGTTTTTATTGGTACAGAAGCCTTTGTAACGGAAAAGAGAGCTGCCCTTATGGAGCGGTGTAAGGAGCTAGTGGGGAAATTAAAACTGGAGGCCAATATAAAATCAAGCAATGATCCTTTCTTTTTAAGTCAGCATCATCCCAAAACAGTGTTGCAAAAGAAATTTAAATTAAAATATGAGCTCAATATGACGCTGCCCTACAGCAGTAAGGAGCTGGCGGTAGCATCCTTTAATTATCATAATACCTATTTCTCGGAGGCTTTTAATATAAAGGCCAAGGATGGATCACCCGTCCATACCAGTTGTATTGCCTTTGGTTTAGAGCGGTTTGTCTATGCGTATTTGAGCCAAAAAGGAAAGGACTGTGAGGATATAACAAAATTATACTCTATATGGGGAAGAGAAGATGTTTGATCACTACATTGATCTATATGAAGAAGTGAAACGGATAAATATAAATCTGGTCAATATAAACAAAATCATTAATGCCGTAATGACGAATATAAATCAAATGGAGGATGCTTTGGTCAGTTATTTACCCAAGCTAATAGACGAGCATGAAAGTCTCTGTGGACTTAAGTCATCATTGGAGCAATCGCTTCTCAATATGAACCATGAGAAGGATGATCAATATATTGATATATTAGGCAGCAGAAATGAAGCTAAGGGGAATCAAGATTTATTAATTAATATCAAAAATAAAGCAGCCTTTTTGGGAATCAATGAGCTGTTTAATGTGAAGAAACCAGTAATAATTGCAGGACCATGCGCCATAGAAAATGAAGCATATTTGGATGAAGTTGCAAGATTCTTAAAGTGTAAAGGAATTAAGTTATTGAGGGGAGGGGCCTTTAAGCCCAGGACATCGCCCTATTCCTTTCAGGGATTAGGAGAGCAGGGGCTTGAGATTATCAATAGGATTGGAAAAAGGTATGACTTGATTACAATAAGTGAGGTTTTAGATACACGACATGTAGAAATGATGACGAAATATGTGGATATATTACAAATAGGTTCTCGGAACATGCATAATATCGAGCTGCTGAAGGAGGTAGGCAGAACAAACCATCCGATCCTGCTTAAACGGGGCTTTGGTGCCACGGTAGAGGAATTTACCTTAGCTGCGGAATACATTGCAGCCCAGGGTAATCAAAAAATCATATTATGTGAGCGGGGCATCAGAACCTTTGAAACAAGCACTAGAAACACGTTAGATATAGGCAGTATAGCGATTATTAAGAAGGAGACAAGTCTGCCGATCATAGTTGATTTAAGTCATTCCCTTGGTAGACGAGATATTGTGAATCCTATTGCAGGGGCGGTCATTGCTGCTGGAGCCGATGGAATCATGGTGGAGGTACACCCGAAACCAGAGCTGGCACTGTCTGATAGTAGACAGCAGCTCAATCTTAAAGAATTCTATACACTGCTAAAAAGTCTAAATTATTAGAAATTTAACCAGGGAGAACGTAAAATTTAATTTAGATGGTACTAACATCGAAGATATAGGAGGAAGGAGGGAATTTTAATGAAGGTACTGTTGATACAGCCTCGATCTTCTGATGTAAGACACCAGCTGGTCCCCCCCTTAGGTCTGCTGGCCATAGGAACCTATTTAAAATATAAGGGATATGAAGTTACCATCGTTGACAGAAGTATTAATTTGAACAGCATTAATAAGCTATTAGACAAGTATGAGCCTGATTTTGTAGGGGTTTCTGCCATAACAGGCACGATGCTTTTAGACGCCGTCAATTTGTCAAAGGTAGTGAAAAATAGAGGGATTCCGGTTATATGGGGAGGAGTGCATCCTTCCCTATTGCCTGAACAGACATTACAGAGCAATATAATTGATTACATTGTAATAGGAGAAGCAGAGGAATCATTATTTCAATTATTACAGGCAATTGAGAACAAATCCTCAGTTTATGATGTGGAAGGAATTGCCTTCATGGATCATGGAGCAGTTATTATCAATGAAAGTCGTTCCTTCATAGACCTATCTAAAATACCGATTACTGATTGGAGCTTGGTAAATGTTCAAGATTATTTTCAAGGTTTGGGAGAATGTAAAAAGCTAATTAGAATTTATACATCAAAGGGATGCCCGGGAAAATGTACCTTTTGCTATAATCAAGCATTTCATAAGCAGAAATGGCGAGGAAGGGCCCCAGAGCAAATTGCCGATGAAGTTCAATTACTGGTAGAAAAATATGGTGCTGACGGAATAAGCTTTATTGATGAGCTATGGTCCAGCGATATAAGTAGAATGCACGAAATATGTAATTTGTTTATTAAACGAAAGTTAGATTTTAAATGGTATTTTAATGCGCGGGTTGACCAATATACCATAGAAGATTTAGAGCTGATGTATAAAGCAGGCTGCAGATGGATCTTATTCGGTATTGAAAGTGCTTCACCCCGAATTTTACGACAAATTAAGAAGGGTATTAATTTAGAACGGGTCACTAAAATGTTTGAGATGTGCAGGCAAATTGGTATTTCTACCATTGCGTCTTTTATGCTGGGGTTTCCTGATGAGACAGAGGAAGACTTACGGACAACTGCTGAATTTGCCATCAAATTAAATGCCACCTATTATGATTTTACCCGGTATATGTGCTATCCAGGAACAGAACTTTATAATTACACGATAGAAAATCATCTTTTCAATCCTCCAGAAACCCTTCAGGAATGGGCAGAAATTTCTTCATGGGATCGAATATCTGTCAATTTGACCAAGGTAAGTGATCTGGATCTATCTATTATTAACGATTTCTTTGTCTGGGTAAATTTGAAGCGCATGATGAAGCCAGATCAATTTAGAACACTGCTGGGTTATTTCTACAAGCTCAAATCTACCAAGGATATTGGCGGATTTCTGAAAGCAATCAAGGATTTACTGGCTTCCTATTACGAGGTTTTACGAATAACGATTAATTTGATTTTCCATCCGGTTATTCTGAAAAAGTATGGGTTAACTTTAATAAGACTTAAGGAGAAGGATCAATGAAAATAGCATTTGTCCAGGAGTTATTCTATGAATGGCAGGCTCCAATGCAGCTATCGGCCCTGGCAAAGGAACGGGGGCATGAATGCAGCATGATCATTGATAAGGTTCCAGAGAATGCTGCTAAAAAGGTGCTTCAATATAGGGCTGATTTAGTGATATTTTCTATGGTCATCACCGGAAGTCATTTTTATGTGCTTGAAACATCAAAAAAGATTAAGAAACAGGCCTCTGTACCGATTGTCATTGGAGGACCCCATCCATCATTGTGTACCCATATGCTTGAGAATCCCTCAATCGATTTCTTATGTCAGGGTGAGGGGGAGATAACCTTTATTATGCTATTGGATAAAATCCTTAGGGGTGGTTCACTGGAGGGGATTCCAGGGCTATGGTATAAGGATGGCAGGCAAAACATCATCAGTAATCGACCAGCCCCTTTAATTCAGCTTGATGACCTGCCCTTTCTCGACCGAGACCTGTACTATCGATACAAGGTATTTCGATATGAAAAGGCAAGGTACGTCTATTTTAGCAGAGGCTGTAAATATGATTGTACCTATTGCTGTGTTCCTGTGATGAGAAGGGTGAACGGAGAGGGACCACAGCTTAGATACCGATCTCCGGAGCTTGTTTGTGCAGAGATTAATCAAATGAACAAGAAGTACGGGATAAACTATGTATCCTTTCAAGAGGATACCTTTGTCCAGGACAGGGATTGGGCAGTGGAATTTTTAAATCGGTACAGCAGAGAAGTTAAAATCCCCTTTATGTGTATGTTGACAGCCGAGGATGTAGATGAAAAAATTGTTAAAGGACTAAAAAAGGGAGGCTGCGTCAGTGCTTTATTAACCGTTGATACCGGAGATGAGACGATACGAAGGGAATTATTGGGACGAAATACAAGTAATGAAGATTATTTAAGGGCTGTAATGCTCTTAAAAAAATACAATGTTAGCATATCTACCATTAATTTATTAGGACTGCCGGGGGAAAATTTAAAAAAGGCCAAGGAAACAATAGCCTTTAATAGAAAGCTCAATGTTGATTTTCCATGGGCAATGCTATACAGACCCTACCCAAACACAGAACTAGAGAAACGGATAGTGGAAATGGGATTACTCGATATGGAAAAAAGCCGCTCAAGTAAAGAAAAAAACCTATATTGCAGTAGTTTATTGCTGCAGCCCGAAATAGAAAAATTAGTGAATCTACAAAAATTATTTTCTTATGCGGTAAAGTACCCCTGGGTGAGTAGGGATTTTTTCTTACAGCAGAAATGGGCCTTTAAAATTTATTATCATCTTTTTTGCCTGTATTCTTATTATAGAGAAGTGAAGTTTTGGAAAAGGTCGGGGCTGATTACTTTCTATTCGGGAATGAAAAATTATTCAAAATAGAAATGCCACAGACAAATGAGGGATGAGAATGATAAAAAAATATGAAAAATTAATCGTGCTATTTCTAGTCTTAATCATGAGTGTACTGTCGTTTGCCAACCTGGGGAATCGATATATGTTTATTGATGAATCCATAACTGCGCTATTGGGGAGAAATGTACTGGAATATGGATATCCTAAGGTTTGGGATGGAAAAAATCTTATCATGGCCGCTATCAATGGAAACGAATTTAACGAAAAATTAGTTTATATAAAGCATAACTGGCTTCCCTATTATCTTTCTGCCCTTGGACAGCTTCTGGGCGATGAGGTATTTCATATGAGAGCAATATTTGTCATAATCGGCATCATCGGTGGGATTGCCTTCTATATCATGGCAAAACGACTAACTGGAAGCCTTAAAATAGCCTTGATTTCATTGCTATTATATTGCTTTTCTGTTCCGATTTTCTTATATATACGATCAATTTACTACCTGGCCCCGGGCTTAACCTTTAGTATTTTAACCATTCTATTTTATATAGAGTATGTGGATAAGAGAAAGCTGACATATCTATTAGCCTTTATGGTGTCGGCTGTATTGGTATTTCACAGCCTATTTGTTTTCTTTTTTGTGACGATGACGACTTTAATCACTACCTATGTAATCTATGACAGTAAAGCAGTTCATCAAAAAAGCTTTATTTTTGGTCTGGCTGGAATAGCTGCCTGTACCTTACCTTGGTTCATTTATTCCAATCGATTTTTAGCGAAGGTACAATCGGGAATATTTTTAGGGAAGATCTATTTTTTTGACTATCTGCTTGGTTACATATGGATGATTAATACCTATTTTTTCCCTTTTTTTTCACTGGGAATTATTTTTTTGTTGTATTTTATAGCTGTAAAGCTTAAAAACAGAAAAATTGAAACACCTGTAAAGCATTTAGATGGCACACCCCATTGGGTTAATTCCAACAACTTAATGACAAATAGGATTGATAAGAAGGGGAAAATCAAAAAAAGAAATCGTTATATTATCATTATGCAGATCCTTATGAATCTGCTGATTTTATCCTTATTTGGGAATTACCTGAATACCAGATGGCTGATACCTTCTATTCCATTTTTTTATATTTTAATAGCATTAGTCATTGCATATATCGGTCAACATGATCGCTTTATTGCCTTAACCGTGCTTTGTAGCTTAATCTTTACCAATGCTTTACATATTTCTCCCTACTTACTTCTGCAAATAAGCACAGTATCTCCTGAAAGGGTAGAAAAAATCATTAAACCACCGGTACCCTTTTTTAATGTGGATGAGGGCTGGCAGACTATGGTAGCCGATTTAAAGAACTACCTTGAACAGAATAATCAGATACGCTCCTACCTGCTGGAGTATATTGGAGAGATTTCAAATGACTATGATGACGCAGAGGAAGGGATGGTTAAGACATTAAAAAAATATGGACAACCGTCAGACAAAGTTCATTTAGTAGGATTTCAGCATGAAACAATAATTTATTATACGAATATGCAGCTGGTAAACAGGCTTGATGCCGATAGACAATACTTGCCACTGAGCTATAAAACTTACCCTAATGCTAATCAGTATGAGCATCTTACGGCGTATCCAATAGAAGATTGTGATTGGATAGTAATAAGAGAGTATGACGATAAGAATGAACTTAGGAAAGTGCAGCAAATCATACAAGACAGCGGTCGTTTTGAGGAGTTGTATATCAATTATCCAGAGGCTGATCCATGGTGTGAAATTTGGGCCCATAGCTTTACAACCGAAAATAATAGGCAGGGTTTTTTAATTTACAGAAATAAGGAAACGACAAAAGCCCTTGATGTACGGTTCATTGATAAAAAAATACTTGAAGATCAATAAGCAGGCTCTAAACGGGGGGGTAATATGGTACTTGGATTAATACGGAAACACTATGGTTTAATCTTGATACTGATTTTTGCAGCATTTTTAATTTTTATTAACTTAGATGACAACTACCTATGGAAGGACGAGGCCTATACGGCTGAAGTAGGAAGTAATGTACTGACTTTTGGATATCCAAGGGCATGGAATGGCAGGAATATTATGACTGGTTCTGCCGGCAATGATTTTAACAGCAGCTTTGCTATCGTTAATCAAGGATGGCTTCAATTTTATATTGGAGCTCTTTCTATCAAATTTCTAGGAAAAAGCACTTTTGCAGCGAGGCTACCCTTTGCCCTATTTGGGTGGTTAACAATCATTGTGATCTGGCTTTTAGCCAAAAAGATTTATGAAAAAAAATCCCTAGCCAATCTTACTGCCCTGTATTGCACCTGTTATGTACCCTTTCTGCTGTATGTCAGGCAGGTACGTTATTATTCGCTAGTTTTCTTTTTTACAGCATTAGCAACCCTTTTTTTGATGTATATACTTGATAATGATCAGTATCAAGTCGAGAATAGTAAAAAAAGAGTAGGCTTGACAGCCAGGATGATGTCCTTGGCCGTTGGGCTGCTCTTTTATGCCAATCATCTATTTGGATTGGTTTGGTGTACTGCCAGCTTCTTTTTTATGCTGCTGTATCATCGTAAAGGGATTAAAAAGGCGACTATTTCAATTTTCGCTGGGGCCCTATTGTGGCTGCCATGGTTTCTCTATGCAAACATTAACTCTCAAATTCAAAGCGGCTATGCCATTTCTTCTAATTTTTCCACCCGTATGATAATCATTTTGTGGAAGATACAAGCATATTTTTTTCCGTTTATTCCCTTGATTTTTATGCTGGTACTCAACAGAATCTATCTATTTCTAAAGAATAAACCGTTGCCCAGGGTACTGGCAGATAAAAGCCAATTTTTTCTAGTGCTAATAGTGGTCAATGCAATTGTGGTTTCTGCTGTAGAATTTTTTATTATCAATCATTATTTGTTGAGTGTCGTGATTGCCGTTCCCTTTCTACTTACCGAGCTAACTGCCTGGCTTAGGAAAAACAGCAAAGGATTGGCATTAGTCATCGTATTTTTCATCATAACCAGCAACATTCTAAATATGCTACCTTACTTCGTTTTGAAAAGGGAGTTAGATCTGAATAAAGCCAAGGGAAGCATAAGCAGCTATATGTCTTATAATGAGCAGCTTCCCACGGTATATAATTTAATTGCGTCACCGGTAACTGAGGGAGATGCCTCCTTAGGGCCGCTTAAGAATTTTCTGGATAGCATGGGCGTAAGATGGTATTTATATGAGTACTTTCAAGAATTATCGGGAGAATATGATAGTCCTAACAAAGAGATTGTAAGGATTTTACAGGAAAAATCAGTTCCTGGTGAGACGGTGCTGATACAGGGAATTGAGGAGGAGCCCGTCATGTTTTATACAAACCTAAGGGTAGTCAATAATCTTTCTCCCAAAATACGGCCCTGGAATAACTACTATGATCAATATCCTAATTTGAAATATTCCTATTTAACCTATGTTCCAGATGAAGAGATCGATTGGATTATTACCAGCAAGGGTGACAGACCCCTTGTGTTTGATGATCCGCAATATCTAGAGAAGCACATGGAGTACTTTACGGTGATTGAATCTGAAACAATGGATATTCCATTATCTAACTCAGCAGATTTAGACTATCATAAATTTAAAACAGTACAAGATGGAGAAAAATTTTATATTTTGCATCGAAAAAGAGGAGGAGATCTATGATCATTTTAGGCGTGGATTGTTATTTACATGATTCTTCTGCAGCGATTATCTCTAATGGTAAAGTGGAGGGCTGTATTGAGGAAGAACGATTATCGAGGGAAAAATATACGAACAAATTTCCTAAGCAGGCAATTGACTGGTGCTTAAAAAACAGCGGATTGGAGTTTCATGACATCGATGCCATTGGCTTTGCATGGAAGCCCTTTGATGAAATACTCTATGGAGCCAGTCATTTTTTAAAATATTTCCCCGAAACCCTCAATGCATTTAAAGCTGGTGCAACGGTTACGCCCATTATGCAAAGAGTAAGAAATAATGTTTTCTTGAAAAAGGATTTCACTCAATTTTTTGGAGAGGCAGCAAAACAAAAGAAAATTCATTTTATTAATCATCATTTGGCCCATGCAGCCAACACTTTTTTCTCCTCACCCTTTGAAGAGGCCGCTGTTGTGGTTTTTGACGGACTAGGAGATAACTTTGATGCTGTAACCATATGGAAAGCCAGGGGAAATCAACTTAAGCGAATCAAGCAAATTAAGTTCCCCCATTCAATCGGAATTTTATACTATGCCATCTCTTTTTATTTGGGATTTCAAGCCTTTTCGGGACCTGGTAAGGTGATGGGCCTTTCATCCTATGGTACGCCTAAATATGTGGAGGGCTTTCGTAAACTAGTGAAGCTGAAAAAAAATGGTGACTTTGAATTAGATCTAACTGAACTGAAGATTCATGTAAATGGAAACAACAGTACAACAAGTAAGACCTTCCAAAAAATATATGGCAGACCAAGGCAGCAGCATGAAAAGCTTGAGCAGCACCATGCAGACATTGCCTATGCCCTTCAGAAGATTACCGAGGATATTATTTTACATCTATGTAAGTACAGCAAACAAATGATTAATTCCGATAATCTATGCATCGCCGGGGGCGTTGGTTTAAACTGTGTTGCCAATGGATTGGTATCGAGTGGAGGGATGTTTAAAAATGTATTTGTAAGCTCAGCTCCCCATGATGGAGGTACTTCCCTGGGGGCGGCCCAGTATTTAAGCCACAGCGTATTTAATATCAAACGGCATAACAGAGAAGAATATTTACGGCCATATTTAGGGGCAGCATATTCAGAGACAGAAATATTCAATACGTTAGCAGCCTTTAACAAGGATATCATCTATCAAAAATATGATGATCCCTCTAAGGAGACAGCAGCCCTCATAGCGAAGGGATATGTTGTGGGATGGTTTCAGGGGTCCATGGAGTTTGGACCCAGAGCCCTTGGAAACAGAAGTATTCTTGCAGATGCGAGAAGAGGTGAAATGAAGGATATTATCAATAAAAAAGTGAAATTCAGAGAAGAATTTCGTCCCTTTGCACCATCAGTAATGGCTGAATTTGCTGAGGATTACTTTGAAAATCCCACAAAGTCACCATTTATGTCCTTTGCTTTTAAAGTTAAGGAGGATAAGCAAAGTAAAATACCAGCTGTCACCCATGTTGATGGAACAGCCAGAATACAAACCGTTGAAAAAATGCAAAATCCGTTGTATTATAGTGTTATAGAAGAATTTTACAAATTAACCAAAATCCCCTTAATACTTAACACTTCTCTTAATATTAAGGGAGAACCTCTGTGCTGTTCCCCATTGGATGCTGTAAACTGCCTGCTGAAAACTGATATGGATTATCTAACAATTGGGAATTACATTGTCAGTAAAGTGAATCAGCAATAGGTACAATTGATCAATGAAGCCGATAAAAATATCCATAGAAGAAGCATGTCCCCAATTAGATCAGATACAATCCATAGCCCTTACCCAAAGGGAAGATTATATTAAAGAAACCTGCAGCATTTACAAGCATACAATGGTCTTTGCCAAACAGTATTATCATAATAAGCTGACAAACATTTTACCCTTCACATTAATTTCAGTCCCAATATTAGGGAAAAAATTAATATCAATGCCCTTCGATGGCAGCTTTGGAGGAGCGATAGCCATCAATAAAGCACCCGTGTCAATTGAATTATATAGGGCTGTTTTAGATTATGCTAAAGAAAAAAAAATCAATTTAATCGAGATACGATCAAGGGTGGAGAACGATGAACTGTTAAAGGCTTTGAATTTCACCAAGCATGAGAGCCTAACCATCTCAGAATTGAAGCTTACTAATTTAAAGGAAAACAAGGGGAAGTTAAGAAAAGGCCACAGGGCCGCCATAGGATTTGCCGAAAAGAATGGATTAATGACAACCGTTTCTAAGTCCTATGACGATTTAAAAAAATTTTATCAAATTATGAGCATCAATATGCGTCAGTTTGCTACACCCATGTATCCGTGGTCCTATTTTAGCAGGATGTGGGAAAGGTATATGGAATCAGGAAATTTCATACTGATTAAATCTACTTATAATGGCAAAATGGTTTCAGGATTAATCCTATTATTACACCATAATACAGCTATATATAAATATGGTGCAGCCCTGTTTCCCTATCTATATTTACGACCATATCAAGGGATGCTGTGGAAAGCTATCGAAATTTCCATTGCCAATGGATGTACTATATTGAACATGGGTACATCCTTCAAGTACGACAAAGGATTGATCAGTTTTAAAAAGGGCTTTGGAGCAGAAAGCTTTCCCCTAATGGCCTATACCTATTCCTTTAAGGGACAACCTCCTAATATAGATGTCTATTTAAAAAAATTTGGATGGATAAAAAACCTATGGAAGTACCAGCCGATCAAAACAACTCAATTAATAGGGCAGCTATTCTGGAGATGGTTTTGCTAATTATATTTTTATCTAAAAAAGGGGTATGACAATGTATTATGAAAAAGCTATACAAACATTGTGCAGTAATGCATGTCCTTCTATCAGGTACAGAGTAAGGGATGAAATACTGAATAAGCCCAGGGACAGTGAGGAAATGATCAAGCTTCAAGAGGCAATATTGATGGATGAGAGGGTTAGGGAAATTATGGGCTGGCAAAAAGAGGACGGCTGGCTGGGTGATACGTTTCATAGTGGTACTGGACCAGAAACGGGGATAAGGGTATTGTCTGAAAAGGGGGTATTGGGAGAAAATCCTGTAATCAAAAGGGCCCTTAAGGCGCTGGCGGCAAAAAATAGTACCTTCGATCAGGGGTGCCTTCAAAAAGTCGGTAAAATATTGGATGAAGGTCACTTTGGTGGATCAAAAATGATGAGAGCAACAGTTTATTCCTATGCTGGGTATGAAAAGGAAAGCTTGGTCCGAGAGGAGATCGAAAAAGCAATTGATGGCTTTAGATACGTACTATCAGTAAATTCTATGGATGATTTGGCAGAGGCCTATAAAGGTAAATATGTATTCAAAGAGGGTGTAAAATGGCCAAGCATCTATCACCTGCGGCTATTGGCCTATACAAAGGACTGGCGAACTAATGAAAACACAGAAATCATCATAGGGTCAATCAGAAGATTAGTGGAATTGTCGCCTATTCTGGAGGTTAAAGTCCTGCACAAATCCCAAGTAATTTCCCCGGCATCGGCCTTCATGGATAATTTTGATCCGAAAATGGAAGAACTCTCCCCTCAAGGATGGATGATGTGGTTCCATAGAATGGAGCTATTGGCCAGATTAGGAGTTGTTTCCCATATTCCTGAGCTGATGAAGCAAGTAAATTATCTTAAGGAGCATTTAATCAAAAATGATGGATTGTTTACCCTGAAATTGACCCATTATTATTTCCATAGGTGGAATATGTATATCGGCTTAGCCCTAGAAAGCAATTGGAGGACCCCTATGACCCGTGTATATGATCTAACCTTTAGAAGTCTGCTGATTTTACATTACTCGAATTATCTAAAAGAATAAAAATAGAGTTCCCCCCACAACAAACGGTTTATGGGGGGAATTTTGTTTATGTAAAAAGCTGCCCTCAAATAAATATAACCAGATGGAAGGGGCGGGAACCATAGATAAAATAAAAGGATCAATGTTGAAAAAATATTTCAATAGGCAATTTATCAAATATATAATAACGGGTCTTTTCAATACGGGACTAAGGCTCTCTATCATGATTTTTTTAACAGAATATCTTGGAATATGGTATATACTATCCAATACAATCTCAGAATTGGTGAGCCTTTTTACCAGCTTTATCATGAATCATTTTTGGTCCTTCAAGTCTCAGAGTCAGTCCTTATCAAAAAGGCAAATCATTGCCTATTGTACCTTATATTTATTTAATTATACTGTATCTATTATTTTTCTATTTTTATTGACCGACCTTGTTGGACTCAATTATATCCTATCGAAAATCATACTCTTGGTAATTGTGCCAATATATAATTTCATTCTGATAAAAAGGTTTATCTGGTCCTGATATGCTGCTTTTGAGGGCCGCTGTAGATAGAAATCATCTAGTCAAGGAGGGATCTGAATGAAGGATTCAATCGTAAAACGCGTCATAAAAGAGTTTAAAACACCGCTATATCTATATGACTATAATAGGATCTGTCAACAATATCATTCCTTAAAAAATGCGTTGCCGGATTGCTTCGATATTTTCTATTCCTTAAAGGCTAACCCCCTTTTAGGAATAGGGGAGCTGTTTAGACATCTGGGAAGCGGTGTGGAGGTTGCTTCTGGGGGAGAATTGTATACCGCCGTTAATGCAGGTTTTTCTTCTAATGACATTATATTTACAAGCCCCGGGAAAACAAAAGAAGAATTAGAATACGCCATAGCCCAAAATATATACTGTATTAATATAGAGTCCATTGAGGAAGCCCAGATTATCAATGAGATTGCTGAGAAACGATCCCAAAAAGTTAATGTCTCAATAAGAATTAATCCAGGATTTAATCATATGACCTCTGGTATGTATATGTCGGGGATATCATCCCAGTTTGGTATTGAAGAAGCGCAATTGAAGGAAGCCTTTGCTGCCTTGAATGCCCTGGCCTACATTAATATGATTGGATTCAGCGTATATATGGGCACCCAAGTATTGCAGGCAGATAGCCTCCTATCCAACACAGAGGAAATTATTAAATTAGCCCTGGCAACGGCTGAACTGTATCATTTTGACTTAAAATATCTAAATATCGGAGGAGGCTTCGGCATACCCTACTTTAAGCATGACGGTCCCCTGAATATGGAGAAATTAAGTGATGGACTGGATCGCTTATGGGCAAAGTATCAGAAGCAGCTTAAAGGCACTAGAATGGTTGTTGAAAGCGGAAGATTTTTAATGGCCGATGCAGCACTTTATCTTACCACAATACTGTATAGAAAGGAGTGCAAGGGAAACAAGTATTTAATTTGCGATGGAGGCTCTAATCATCATAGTGCTTCAGCATTTTTAGGAAGGTATATAAGGGATAACTTTCCCATCAGAATACTTGGCAAATGTGGTGAAGAAGAAGAAGTCACCATCGCAGGGCCATTATGTACACCAATAGATATCATTGGTCAAAGGGTAAAAATACCCAAGGATACAATTCCTGGAGACATTGTGGCGGTAGAAAAAGCCGGGGCCTATGGTTTAACCAATAGCCCTATTTTATTTCTAAGTCATTCTACTCCTGCGGAGGTTATGCTAAAGGATAGCGATGTATTAATGTTGAGAGGACGAAAGGACTCAAAGGAATTTTTGAATGGACAATATCATTTATTTTAATTGTAATGGGGGATATAAAAATGTTCATTAGTGATATCGTAGAAAAAATATGGGAGCCTGTTTTTCAGGAGTTTAAAGAAGAGTATGAAGTCTGTCTTACAAAGGATATTCAAGAATTACAGAACATGTTAAGGGATGAAAAAATGCTCTATTATGATTATCCTATGACAAAAATGAATCTGTTGGTTACCTGTGGATGCAGTCATAGTCGAAAGGCAGATAGGTTCAGCGGCTGCAGTATGTGCGATTATCTGTCAGAAGGGATTAAAGCTACTGCTAGAATGGCGGCCTTGAGAGAAAAGAGTCCTAAAAAATATGCAGAGGTTGTGCGCGGTAGCTTTGAAAATGTCAGGGGTAAGCTATGCGAACCCAATGTTTTTGAATACATATCAAGCTTTGATGTGCTGGATTCCAAGGAGTATCCAACAGAAGTGTATGAAGAATTGTTTGGGAAAAATGATTTATATCGAAGAAAGCCGGCCAAATATGTATTTGAATCAAGGGCCTCTAGTGTTACTAAAGATAAGATAGATACCTTGAAAAAATATGTGAAATCAAATAATCGAATAACCATCGAGCTAGGAATAGAAGTGGCAGATGAGTGGATAAGAAATCATTGGCTTAATAAAGATATCTCAAATAAGGAAATAATTGATGCAGTTAATTTATTGAATCAGGAAGGCTGTAAAATATCTGCCAATGTTCTAATTGGTGTGCCTGGACTAACAGAGAAGCAATCCATAGAATTATTTATTGAAACGATAGCATGGTTGGAAAAGCTGGGAATTCATCACTACAATGTCATGCCCTTGAATAGAAAAAAGAGAACAATTCAAGGATTGTTATATGAAAAGCTGAGGAATAATAAGGGACTAGAAAGGCTTGGTTTAGTACAGGGATGTCATACTGGTTTGCCATGGTTATTTACGATTATTGAGGGGATTTATTCAGTGATCAGCTCAAATCCTGGAATAGTAGAAAAGATCAGCATCCCGCAAATAATTGAAAGTCAAAATTCAGTATTTAACGAAATTGCATATAACAGCAACAGAAAATGTGACTGTAATAGCAAAATTATTAGGGCATTAGCAGCATTTAATGAATTCAGAGATGTGGATGGAATCACGAGAGTAAGAAAATCCTTTTATAATGATGATTGCTATAAAGACTATATGTTGTTGATTCAAAAACAAAAAAAGGCACTCAATATAGCAAATACCATTGAAGTATTGGGTGAAGAAATGGCAAAGGTTCTTTGGCCTAATAACTGGCAAGTATATCAAGAAAAGCTAAAGGATGAAGTTAGATTATCGACTATAGGTAATTAATGGAGGCCGAAATGATATGAAAATCTTAGCTATAATACCTGCCTTAAATGAGGAAAACACCATATATGATGTCATCAAATCAATTGAAAAAATCCAATATAAGGTTGATATCCTGGTGATTAATGATGGCTCTACTGATGATACTGCCAATGAAGTAAAACGAACCAGGGCTGCTTTGATTAATCACCCATGGAATATTGGAATTGGCGGAACAGTACAGACAGGCTATCTATATGCACTAAAAAACAATTATGATATAGCAATTCAGATTGATGGAGATGGACAGCATGATCCCCGATATATTCCGCAAATGGTGGATTGCATCAATAATGGGGATGCGGATATCGTTATCGGTTCTAGATATGTTGAGAAAACATATTACCAATCAAATAGATCGAGAAGAATTGGCTCAATATTTTTTTCAAAGCTTGTGTCATTTTTAACTAAATCACCCTTTTATGATACAACCTCTGGATTTAGAGCAGCTAACAGGAGGGCAATAGCACTTTTCACCAATTACTACCCTACAGATTATCCAGAGGTTGAGGCAATTGTCTATGCATCCAGCAGAGCAATAAAAATAAAAGAGATTTCGGTTGAAATGAACAGGCGATATTATGGTAAATCGTCAATCACATTTTTAAAATCGATTTATTACATGATTAAGGTTTCTTTGTTTTTATTATTACAACCATAGATGATTAATTTCTTTAGAGGGAAGGAGATAACTTGAAAATAAGCTTTACGTATCTATCAATCTATATGTTCTTTCTAGTAATAACCATATACCTCATGAAGAAAAGAAAATTAGACTTCAGACTTGGCTTTTTTTGGGCTATGATAAGCATATTGCTCATTTTTTTTATAGTTAATGAGGACATGACCAATGTTAAAAATATAGTGAAGATTAAACACATATCTCTGATGGTGATTTCTGCCACAGGGATTTTTCTACTGCTGCTTCTGTTTTACCTGTCAGTTGCTTTATCAAAAATACAAGGTAATGTGACTAAGTTGGCTCAAAGAATAGGGATTCTAGAAAGCAGTCTTGATGACTATAAAAAATAAAGTATAAATCCGATATTACACAGGGTCTATATCAAGCTTTAAGTTATCCCAGGAAATGTTGCTGGATAGACATAATGAACTGTGCTTTAATCCAGTAGTAGAAGGCCAGGGTAAATATTACAATATAACTACTTAAAGAATATTACAATCTTTCATCCTATGAAAGTAAGGCATAAAAAGGCAGGAATTTTTTGAAATTAAGACTGATTCCAAGATTTTTGCAGATGCTGTTAGTTGCTCAAATATTGAACAAATATTCATTTACAAAACTGTTTGAGGGGGTGTTATGATGAATCCAATCCAGACAGATTCTAAGGCCGCTTATTGATTAAAGATATAAGCTAAATGATAGCTGAGGAGGTGATTCATATGTATGATGCCTCACCTGCTGATAAACTTACCCCTGTATAAGTGTTTATGATTAATAGCAGATAAAAATGAATCCTAACAGAACAGAGCATAGCTGGAATCAGTCTTAATTATATTTTTTTATAGAAAAATTATTCGGTTCTTAGAAGATAATTATTACACGCATTTATTCACAAACAGCATCTATAGGGATTTCTATATAAGGATTTTACTCAGATAAAATATTAGCTAAAACTTGTTATCAATAGACAATTATTCTGAAATTAAGACTGATTCCAATTTATTTGGAGGTGACATTATGAATCAAATTCAACCAGATGCTAAAGCTGCCCATTAGTTATTTATATAAGAATATACATAAGGTGGTGATATTAGATGTATAATACGACTACAGCTGATAAATCCATAAACTGATAAATTATTATTAGAATAAAAATATGATTTAAAAATATGGAATCAGTCTTAATATATAATCAATCGAAAGACTAAACGATATTTAGGAGATGATTATGATGAAAATATCACCCATCACCCACGGGGATTATCAAGAGATACTAGCATTATTCAATGATCCCTTTTATTTTCAAACCTCCTATCCTGCCATGGTTTCAGCAGATGAACTATTTAACTACCTAATCCATAATCATACCTTTAGCTTAATATGTAATAAGAAAATCAGTGGCTTAGGCCTTTATAAAGAGCATAATTCCCAATATGTTTTTATGAAAATAAAGTTAAGCTCCAACAATAGCTGCACAAGCCTATATCATCATTTTTTAAGTGATTTTATTAAACTGATCAAAAACAATGTGCCTCATGTACATAGGATTGAAACGATGGTATTTGATTTTGAAGCTGAGGATTTGAACATACTCCAACAATCTCATTTTAAACAGGAATCAATCAAGAAAAATGAGGTTTACAAAGAGGGTAAATTCAGAAGCGTGCATACCTTTTCCCTAATTGGCGGAGAGATAGAGAAATATCTATCAATAAATTAATTTAACAAATTAGTCGAGGTGAACTTCCATGCTGGAGCTAAAAAAAATAGAGGAAGGCTTATTCCAACCCATCTATCGTTTGTTTGAAGACGATAGTTTTTATTTTGGTACGAAAAGGCCTAAAACCTTAACAGAAGGAGATATAAGAAAAATAATATTAAAGGATTACAATGCTGCCTTTCTGATATTTCACAAAGGAATGCCCATTGGGATTTTAGGGACAAAGGAGAATAAGTATCATGTAAATTCCCTAAATATGGACATTAGAAGCAGAGATATGAATCTTCTATTGGAAAATATAGCGGTAATTAACAAATGGTTATTAGATTTTCAACAGGAGTACCAGGAATTAAGGGCCCAAGTATTTAATTTTGACGATTATGGAAAAATACTTTATAAAAATTTATCCTTTCAAAGAGAAGCAGTGCTAAAGGGCCATGTCTATAAATTTAATCAGTATCACGATGTCTTACTATTTGCAAAGAAAGTTAATTAGGAGGGAATGGGTTTGATCAATAAAGAGAGACTCTATCTCAAACTAATCAGAGAAAAGGATATACCAATAATAACCAGACTCTTTAAAAATGAAAACGCTAAAATGCTCTCCTTTCAATATGGAGATAATTTAAACGAAGAGGCCATTAATAAACGATTTCAGCAAATATTATATGATGAAAGAAACCGGTTAGATTTTTTAGTGTATCTTACAAAGGGAACCTTAGTAGGGTATGTCGTTTTAACAAGGATTGACTGGATAACCGGAACCGCAGAATTAAGCACATTAATAGATGATCAGTATTTATATATTGGGTTTGGAACAATCGTTATGGCTTTAGTCTGCGATCTATGCTTTGAGGAATTAAACTTAAACAAGGTTTATTATAAAATAAGAGAAGATAATGAGTTTATTCCAAGTCGAGTTGACAATCAAATCTTAAGAGAAGTCCCTATTGGCGATGGCAACATTAGAAGTTATTATTATGGTGAAATTATTAAGGAAGACCGTAGCTTGTTTCAAATAGAGGAGCCGTCTAGTTAACAGAATATAAGTTAATTTTAATTGATGATATAACGGAAGCCTGTACTGAGATGGGGACTTTGATAGACTATTTTATTGCCATCTTCCCAGACTAAAAATCTCTATAGGGCTTTAGTAGCAAAAATTACAGGTTATAATGAATATCAAAGCCTTGCCCATCCCAGCTAATCTCCTTTATGATAAATTTCATTAATTCTCTCTTTTCGTTAGTGGGAACATGATCTATCATACTGTAAAATTTCATTACACTCTCCTGAAATAGATCCAGGTTGATATCCTCTGTTACAGGACTAGTTTTTTCAAGCTGCTTAAGGAGGTCTATATTTTCCTCCTCTAGCTTTTCCATCTCAGCGATAATATATTTTGCTACAGAACTGCTTTCATTTTCAGAAAGCTGCTTCACTAAATTGGCGATTAATTTTTTATTAGATTCTATTTTGCCAGATGTTTTTTTAAATTGCTCGGTTTTGTGATGGAGCTCTGTTTTCCTGGACTTAATGCCGCTTAACAGACCTGACGCAATATCTTTTTTTATTTCATTAACGATTAATTCATCCACATATCGGCCAATCAGGTTGTTACAGTCACACCTCACCCCTCGAGATCGTTCTTTTAGGGAACAAACATAATAAAAATGAAGTTGACCGGTGGCCTTGTTCCTTTGACCGTATTTCACCTTCATGAAGCTGCTGCATTTTTGACACCGTAAAAATCCAGAGAGCATGGCTCCATAGGAGGAACCCAGCCTAGGGGCCAAATCTCTGTTTTTCATAAGGATTTTTTGAACTGTTACCCAATCTCTTCCTGGTATAATTCCCTTATGCTTTCCAATAGCAATAACCCACTGACTCATATCCTTACGCTTTACAGACTGTCCTTTCTTAACCAAATGCTTGTTATAGGCCATTATTCCATATTGACCATCAAATTCTTCTCCACTGCAGGCAATCTGGGCGTTATTTTCCAGAAAAAAATTAAATATATGGCCGTCGGCTGTAGCATAGACGGGATTAATTAAAATATGGCGGAGGGAATGCTTATGAAAATCTTTGCCAGTTTTTGTACGAATATCATTTTGCAGCAGGTAGGTTTCTACTTTAGACAAGGACTTAAGCTCCATATATTTGTCAAAGATCAGCCCTACTACCTTTAATTCATCCTCAATGGGGATTAGTTGAAACATTTTCTTTTCTTTCAATACCTCATCCAGATAAATGATTGGTTGAGACTCAAAGCCCGTAGGGCAGTTTCCCCCAAGCCAGCGGCCCGTTCTTGCCAGATGCAGCATATTATCTTGAATCCGTTCAGCGATGGTTTCCCTTTCCAACTGGGCAAATACAGAGGAAATGTACATCATGGCTCGGCCCATGGGAGTTGTCGTATCGAAATTTTCTCTGAGGGAAATAAAAGAAATATTATATTTCTCCAGTTCTTCAATAGTACTGGAAAAATCCGATACATTTCTGCTGATTCGATCTAGACGATAGCACATCATAATGTCAAATTTTTTTGATTTTGCATCCTTCATCATCCTCTGAAATTGAGGGCGGTCTGTATTACCGCCAGAAAACCCTTCATCTTCATAAACAATCACTGTAACATTAGAGAAATGCTTATCTAAATAGTCTCTGCAAAGGGCAACTTGGTTTTGTATAGAATCACCCTTACCTGTAAATTTTGACTTCCGTGAATAGATTGCTACTTTCATCGAATCACCCTCACACGATTGTATTGTATATTTCTATATATAGTACAAGGGAGATAAATATATGTGTAGGGATACCAAACCTAGTATCTATAGAAGATTAGATAGGTCATGAGTAATCTTAAGGCCTTAGTAATAGTACAATCTAAGGGATTCATAGATTATAGTGGGGGTGGTAATTATGAAGAAGAATTTATACAAGGACAGTAAGGTAACTAAATTTGTTGAAGGAATCCCCATAGAAGAGCTGCCCCAGGAGAAGCTGATGGAGCTACGGAGAAAAAATACAGAAAAGGCAGGGATCATCATTACAAGGTATGTCAATAATCTGATTGAAAAGGGGGCCACAGAAAAAGAAATAGTAGATTTTTTAAAGCTGGGAATCGATAGCTAAGTTGTGGCAGGAAGGTTTCATTGGTCGCAAGTGACAATGTTTCTATGACACTTGCTAAAAAGAACCTTCCTTTAACGAAAAAAGACCGGTATTACCGGTCTTTAGCTATGTATGCTTTTTAACGAGGGCTCTTATCAGACAATAGCTGGGTTCCATTGCCAATATTCTCAAGGTCGTTTTCCTTGATTAATGTGACAAAGGCTTCCCGAGGAATATTTAAAACTTCACTTGCCTTTGAAACCAGCCCTTCTACCAGATTGTTTTTTTGCTCTTTAGTTATTTTTCCACACTCAATTTTGATTACTGGCATTTAATCATCTCCTAAAGTTCTATTTAATTCTATTATAAAGGGCCAAGGATTTATTGGCAAGGCTGTAAATAAGCCTATAGATGAAAAAACAAACTTTCCTATGAAATAAAAAATGAGAATATGCTGATCTAAAGGGATTAAAGGGGGACTAAAAAACCTTTATCACATCATATTCTCATTGATATTATCTACAGATTTAGCAATTTTATACATCGACTAAATAAATTTTTTTTTAAATCATTTATATGCCTATCATAATGAATGAAAGTAAAAGGAGGAAGCTAAATGAGTGAAGGTCTTGTACAAATCATCAGTGCTGTGATTATCCTAATGGGTGCTGTTTTCACCTATCTGCTCGTACCTTATATTAAAAGTAAGACAACAGCAGTCCAATATGAAAACATTGTACATTGGGTAACGGTGGCAGTAAAGGCCGCAGAGCAGGTATTTAACGAAGGGGGAATGGGAGAAAGGAAGAAGCAATATGTCATTGACTTTTTAAACAACAAAGGAATCTTAATCTCCATGGATGATCTCAACATATTGATTGAAGCAGTCGTCCATGAATTAAACAAGGGAAAAGTATCTGTGAAATCTGACTAAACAGAGTTATCATTAATATCTGTCAATCTTTTACTGGCAAAGGTCATATTATTTCTGTATAATAGTAGATTGTAGGTAATTAGTATAAAAATAAGTTCAGCTAACAATTATTTTGGGGAAATTCGTAGAGATTGTATATTTTAGGGAAATATGGCGATAATTACAGAAAACCGTGGGACTTTTCCCACTAAGATTTTTATATTAGAAAGGTGATAAGATGGAAACTGCTTCAGAAAGGGCCAGAAGAGTTCTTGGCAAAGGAATACGAAAAAAGAGGTTTAGACGATTAAAAACCTGGGAGATTAAAAATCGCTATATGCTGGGTTTGATGTTCGCCGATGATATCAAGGTCAGTGATATGGCTGAAAGAATTGGGGTTTCACCCCGTACTGTTCAAGCATGGATCTATGAGGGAAGAATTCCTAAGGATAAAAATATTGAAAAGGTGTGTCAGATATTAAGGTGCCCAGAGGAGATTCTTTTTCGTGAATTACGGAATTAGTCAAGTAAGCACCATTCTGTGATAAAACAGAATGGTGCTTTTGTTCTTTCATAGGAGCGTTCTATTGTACAGATAGCATTTTAAATAATATGGTTGACTGTAGGGATAAAGTGAATAATACTATTGCCAATATCGAAGGATACAGGTATGATAAAAAGGTAGAAAATACCTTTGTTGTAAAGAAGGGAGTGAAGGTTATGGAGATGGAAACCTCTGATGAAATTCAATATCGTGCTATTCTAGTGGGATTAAACCACACTAAAAATTCTGAGGAGATTAGTATTGAGAGCTCAATGGAGGAGCTGACAGAGCTGGCCAGGGCCGCAGGTGTCGAGGTGCTGGCGGAATCAATTCAAAATCGTCCCACTATTGATGCAGCCCTCTACATAGGAAAGGGAAAGGTGGAAGAGATTCATCATCTCTGTGAAGCCCTAGAAGCCAATCTTATCATATTTAATGATGAGCTTTCTGGGTCGCAAATTCGTAATCTAGAAGAGGCCATTGGGGTTGATGTTATTGACCGCACCACTTTGATATTAGATATATTTGCCCGAAGAGCTACTACAAGAGAAGCAAAGCTCCAGGTAGAATTGGCCCAGTTAAAATATAGATTGCCAAGGCTTACAGGTCTGGGGAAAAAACTATCCAGGTTAGGGGCTGGAATCGGTACAAGGGGTCCTGGTGAAACGAAGCTTGAAACTGATAGAAGACATATTATGCGGAAAATAGACTATATCAAGGAACAGCTTGAGGAGGTAAAAAAGGTTCGAGAGGTACAACGGTCTCAACGAATTAAATCGGACCTGCCCATTGTAGCTCTGGTAGGCTATACCAATGCTGGTAAGTCCTCTTTAATGAATTCACTGCTTAGAATGAGTGAGGCCCACGCCAGTGAACGGGAGGTATATGCAGAAAATATGCTCTTTGCCACCTTGGAGGTATCCTTAAGGCGTTTGTCCTTTAACGATAATTTTAACTTTCTGCTAACCGATACTGTTGGCTTCGTCAGTAAGCTTCCTCTTAATCTTGTGGATGCTTTTAAGGCTACCCTTGAGGAGGTTAAGTATGCTGATTTGCTGCTTCATGTAATCGATGCTTCCAATGAGGATTACTACCTTCAAAAAGAAACTACCCTGGCAGTATTAAAGGAGCTTAAGGTCGGGGAAAAGAAAATTATAGACGTATATAATAAAATTGATCGACTGACAGATGTTAATCTTGTTCCCAAATACGAAAATTCACTGGGCATATCCGCCAGGAAGGGAACTAATTTAGAGCAACTCCTGCAAAAGATTCAAGATGAGGTAGGCGCCACTATGAAAGAGTTAGAATTAATTATTCCCTATGATAAGGGGAATGTTTCTTCTCAGCTCCATGAAAATGCAACGGTTATTCAGTCTGAATACCGGGAAGAGGGAATTTATCTAAAGGTAAAAGTGACCTCTGGGGAATATGAAAAATATTCAGTTTATGAATTGAAGTCTTAAGGTTAGGTGAGGATGTATGAACGAATTGCTAAAGCTGGATTGGGATGATATAAAGGATCAAGAGGATTTTATGATTACCTATTTATTATATCAAGAGGGCAAAACCATTGATTGGATTAGCAGAATTAGAAATATGTCCTCGGAGCTCATTAAAGAGCAAATTATACAGGCCAAGATGAAGCTAAAAAAGAGGGAGGTCGTGACCTACCACCCTCATTTTATCAAGCTGTTGTCTGGTACAAAGCAGGATCGAAGCCTCTTTATAGAGCGATGCTCTTTAGAAGAAAAGGAGAATCTGATTCATTATTTGATTAAAATAATTCCCAATATAGACCAGGCAGAGGATAAGATGATTGCCCTTTGGCTGGGGGGACAATTGCAGGACAATAGGTTATTGGCTACGATTCAAAGAGAAATAAACCATAAGCATGGGGGCGTTAGAAGAATGGTTTGCTCTGCCCTCCGGAAAATACCCCATGAAAGCAATCTGGAGGTATTGTATCGAGGGTTGCAGGATATCAAACCCCAGGTAAGGCAATATGCTGCCAAGGCCCTGGCAGAAATTGGTGATGAAAAGACCCTGTACAGAATCAATGGATTAATGAAAAAGCCTGGAGAACTGGACTATGTGAAGCGTTCCTTTCTTCAAACAATTGAGAAAATTGAGGAGAGATTAAAGGAGGCCAAATAATCAGAGTTGTCCCTTCTTATCTACTGTAATGTCAGCAGCACTAGTTTTAGCGCTGCTGATTTATTTTATTTTCTAGGAAAGTTCGTTTTTTTCCTATGAAATGGGGGGGTGTTAAGGGGGGCGACCCCTTATTAAAATAAGGAGGGTACAGCGAAGCGTCCTAGGGAACCCATGGGTTCCCTGGAAAACAAACGTGGCGATAGCCACTTTTGTTCTTATTGTTATAGCTTTTTCTTTGTATCCAATACAATCCTTACCAAATCAGAGTATGCCTTAAGGGTGCCACGGGCCACAATGGGTCTGCCCAGTTTGACCCAATTCATACGCCTCGAGGCAAATCCTCCAAGGCGCATTTGGAAATTTACGGCAGAAAGGGTTGAGACTATCATTAGGTTTTCAGGATCTTGACCAAGAATTTTCCAGGTATCTTCTATGACTGGAATCACTAAATGAGGAACAAATTGTCTGCTCAGGGTGTAAATACGATTTCCCCCTTTATCGCTTCCACGGTACATAACTCTGCCCCGATCCTTTACGGTAAGGGTATCAAAATAGGGTATATTTAAGAGATCATCAAGAGAAGGAAGGTAATCGACGGGAAGCTTGTCTAGATGAATGGCAGAGGCAATCACCGAGGAATGGGCCCCGCCAACACAATGATATATAATATGCAAAGCCATCACCTACAGAAAATTATTTAATATACGCTTATATTTTGCCTGTCTAGGGGGAAATTTATAATTAAGTAGGCGTAATCCAAATTAAGGAAATCCCTATTACCACAACAGGGTAAGTTTTTTCAAGAAAATTTAAGTAAATATTCAGAAAAGAAGTTGTAAATTTCCTACATTTGGTGTATATTAATAGTAAGAATGATGGAAGGAGGACTGTCCTATGCTGTTCAGAAATTGTGCAGGTGGTGTCGTATTCTATGCAAATCAGGTTTTCATCTTGAAAAATGAAAAAAATGAATGGGTATTACCGAAGGGTGTAATTCGTAACGGTGATCTCTCTTGGGAAGTGGCGGTGAAGCGCGTAAAGGCAGAAGGAGGTATTGATGCCGAAGTTCTTGAGAGTGCAGGGGGAACCAGTTACGAATTTTTTTCTATTTCTAGGAAACAACCAGTATGTAATGAGATAACCTGGTATATCATGTCAACTGCTTCCAAAAACTTTAAAATAAATCATGAATTAGGCTTTCGGGATGGTGGATTCTATCCTGTTGATGTGGCCCTACGAATGATTACCTACAGCCAAGATCGATCATTAGTCAGTCTATCTTATAAAAAATATAAAGATATAATGAAGGAAAAGAAAGTGGTATAAGGTAATACAGAAAGTTTTGGAGCAGTCTAGGGACTGCTTCTTTTTATGGTAAGCCTATGATATAATATTTTCCAAATGATAATTAGTAAAAGGATTGTGATAATATGTCTGAGGCCTATCGAACCTTATTAAATTCAGATCAAGATGAGATTATTATTGACAAATCAAAGTTTATAGGATATGCTGCACCAATTTCCTCAGAGGAGGAGGCCCTTAATTTTATTAAGGAAATTAAGGCCAAGCATTGGGATGCCACCCACAATGTACATGGCTATGTGGTTGGATATCAAAATGAAATCCAACGTTACAGCGACGATGGAGAACCCTCAGGAACCGCTGGAATTCCTGTGTTAGAGGTAATAAAAAAAGAGAATCTAAGGAATGTGGCGGTAGTAGTCACACGATATTTTGGTGGAATTAAGCTGGGCGCTGGGGGGCTGGTCAGAGCCTATACTAAGGGAGCTAAAATCAGCCTTGATGCTGGAAAAATAATAACCAGAAGAAAATATCAGCTGGTTAATATTCAGGTAGAGTATACTCTGTTGGGAAAAATTCAAAATGAGCTTTTGCAAAAAAATTATTATATAAGGGATATTGTTTATGATGCACAAGTGCATTTTTTAGTGTTTGTTAAGTCTTTGGAGGTTGAACAATTTAAAGAGTGGGTAATAGACCTTACCAATGATCGAAGTGAGATCATTGAAGCTGGAGAACAATATTTAAGTGAACTGGATGGAAAAATCATCGTGTAGGTAGTTAGTTTATTAAATGGGTATATTAAAATAAAGGAGGCGATATGATGACAAGTATAGAAGATAATAAAATGCTGATGCTTTCCAAAAAAGTTTGGGCAGTCATTGGGGCTACTCCGGACCCCAATAAGTTTGGCTATAAAATTTATCAAAAGCTTAAAAACCATGGCTATCAAGTCTATGGCATCAATCCTAAATATGAATCCATAGGTGGAGATTCCCTGTATAATAAGCTGTCTGATTTACCTGTAAAGCCAGATTGTGTAGACATGGTGGTCAATCCTACCCTGTCAATGGCAGCATTAGAGGATATTCAACGGGCGGGAATTGAATACGTATGGTTTCAACCTGGAACCTTTGATGATGAAGTGATTCAAAAAGCCCAGTCCCTTGGTTTAAAGCTGGTTTATCATGATTGTGTATTAGTGGCACTGGGTTAAGATTATTACAATATTCTCATGAACCCCAATTTCTGCAAGGGAGAAAAGATAGGTAAGGTGACTTTTCAAAACTTCGAGAAGCTGGGGCTTTTTTTGTTCAGGATTTTGGCTTATCCTTTTCCTTATCCTTATAAAAAATCTCATATACTCCCATGGAAAACAAAAAAATTGCGAATATCTTCCGTAGCGTATCAGAAGGAATTTTTAGGGCAATGCTAGCACCCAGCCAAGCACCCGATAATCCAAAAATGATCAGGGGAATACTCATTTTTAATACAATATTATTATTTTTAAAATGAATAATTAGGGCTACAACAGCCACAGGAATAAAGGATAGTAAATTCACACTTTGAATGGTTTGCTGAGGTAAATTAGTTAACAGAATTAAACCAGGGATTAAGATAGTACCACCGCCAATACCCATGCCACCTATAAAGCCTGAGAAGAGACCCAATAGGATCAAAATCATCTAATCACCATCCTTATGGCAGCAATAATCATAAAAGCACCAAAGATTTTTCTTAAGTAGCTGGCAGAAAAGCGAGTCAAGGCCCTGGAGCCGAAATAGCTGCCAACCATTCCCCCCAGTATAACCTTCAATGTTACGGCCAAATCAAAGAAGTCATTTTTATAGTAGATAAGGCTGCTCATTAAGGCAAAGGGTAAAATGATCGATATGGCAGTAGCATGGGATTTGTGCTGACTAAGACCAAAGATAAAGACTAAAGCTGGTACAATAATTGTCCCGCCTCCAGCACCAAACAAGCCGTTGACAATACCTGCAATTAAACCCACTAATAGCACTTTCAACCAGTACATATAATCTTTCATTTTCTTCACCCTTTTCATAACAATAGCTTTAATTTAACCAACTAGGCTAAATCTATACCCTATGGCATTCAGGGATAGACGGAAAAGGTCTTTTAAATAAAGGTATCCTATGAAGGAAATCAGATAAGAATAAGATAGATTTATAACAGAGAAGTCATGATAATGAAAAAAGCCAATTATACTGATGAGTTGTTTGGATATCGGTAAGCTGGTTGTGGGTGATGATGCCTTCATCAGGGAAAGATTTTATACTTCTCTATTTAACTTAGAAGGTTAAATTTTTAGCGGATTACAAGAATTTTTTATTATTTTATGGTATAATGATTTCTAAAAAATACAAGGAGCTGTTGATTGTATGGAAATAGAAAAAAAGATTGAACATGTGGTGAACTGGCTGAGGGAACAGGTAAAGGAATCTGGTACAAAGGGTCTTATCGTTGGAATTTCAGGGGGAATAGATTCAGCTGTGGTTGCTAATCTAATCTACCGAGCTTTTCCTGAGAATTCCCTTGGCGTAATCATGCCAATAAACAGCAACCCAAAGGATGTGGAGGACGGAATCGCTGTGGCTAAACAGGCAGGAATAAAGTATTTACAGGTTGATCTAAGCGATGAAAAGTGTTTAATGGCAGAAAAAGTAGTGGAACAGCTTCAAATTAGCGACCTTTATGATGGAGAAAGGCAAAGAATAATGGATGCCAATTTACGGGCGCGACTTAGAATGAGCACACTCTATGCAATCGCCAATAATTTAAATTATTTAGTAGTTGGTACCGACAATGCCGCAGAGGTTTACACAGGCTATTTCACTAAATATGGGGATGGTGGAGTTGATGTTTTACCTATAGCCCCGCTGAAAAAATGTGAGGTCTTTGAATGGGCCAGGATGTTGGGCGTACCCCAAGCTATTCTAGATCGCAAACCTTCTGCTGGACTATGGGAAGGACAAACCGATGAAAAGGAAATGGGAACTACCTATGAATATATAGATGCCTTCTTAGAAGGGAAGGAAATACCTAGTGTAGATCGGGAGATTATTGAAAGATTACACCGTATATCAGCCCATAAAAGAACAATGCCTCCTTCACCTGTCCTATAAATATCATTTTTAGAAGACCTTATCAATAAAAAATTGCAGAGTCTTCTAAATTATGCTAAAATAGATTTGCTATTAGCACACAAATTCTTAGTTGTTCAAAGGAACTTGAAATAAGATATAGAATTGATCGAAGCTGTCAGATATGAGGAGAGGATAGAATGGGACGGATAGGAAACATTATTGATCGAAAAGGAAAACAAGACTCTAAAAAGGCGAAAATTTACACTAAAATGGCCAGACTGATTACTGTGGCTGCCCGTATGGGGGGAGCAGACCCAACATATAATGCCAGCTTAAAAAATGCTATTGATAAGGCAAAGGCTGTTAATATGCCGAATGATAATATTGACAGAGCCATTAAAAAGGGTGCTGGCGAACTGGGCGGCGACAGTTTTGAATACATAACCTATGAAGGCTATGGACCAAATGGGGTGGCAGTCATTGTTGAGGCCTTAAGCGATAACCGTAACCGAACAGCTGGGGAGGTAAGGCATGCCTTTGATAAAAATGGCGGTAATTTAGGAACCTCTGGATGCGTATCCTTTATGTTTGATCGAAAAGGACAAATCATCATTGAAAAGGAAGATGAAATCGATGAAGAAACTCTGATGATGGCAGCCCTTGAGGCAGGGGCAGAGGATTTTGGCTCAACAGAGGAAGTCTTTGAAATCATTACGACTCCTGAAGATTTTCCCTCAGTTAAAGAAGCGCTGCAAAAAGAAGGCTACACCTTCTTTGGTGCCGATGTGGTCTATATACCTCAAACAGAAGCAGCCCTTGAGGGGGAAGATGTGAAAAAGATGAATAAGCTCATTGACATGCTTGAAGACAATGATGATGTTCAAGAGGTTCATCACAATTGGAATGAAGTAGAGTAGTATAGAAATTGCAACACTACAATCCTTAAGTTATTATAGGGGCTATGCCGCATTATCGCTGTCCTAGCCAAAAAATAACACCCTCCTATGTGAATGATTATTCATGTTGGAGGGTGTTTTTATGCCAAAATAGTGGTTGTCTTGACTTTTACAAGCTATTGGATATCATAAAAAAGAAGCGGGTTATATATGCAGAATAAGCAGAGCTTATAAATCCTTAGCCATCTCAGCCAACATTTGGGAGGTGGAATTAAGCTCCTGTAGGGCCCCTACGATCTGCTGGGTTGATTCAGCCTGAGTGCTGGTGATACCGCGGGTCTCCTGAAGCAATTGGGCTGTTTTAGCTACTGAATCCTTGATACTTTGTAATACTTCATTGATACTCCCTACGGAGGTCTTGGTTTCCTGAGATAGCTTTCTAATTTCTTCGGCTACTACAGAGAATCCACGACCGTGTTCTCCGGCCCTGGCAGCTTCAATGGCAGCATTTAGCCCCAGCATATTTGTTTGATCAGAAATATTTTTAATATATTGAAGAATTTTATCTGTTGCGGCCACCTGCTCGTTGGTTTTCTCTCCGTGGAGTCTTACATTTTCCACAGAAGAAGCAATCTGATCTGCACCTCCAGAGATTTCGTCGATACTGGCAGTAATTTCCTCCAGAGCCGCTGCCACATTTTGGGTCAGTTCCATATGACGATTTTGTGTTTTTAGGCTCCTACCAATGCTGATACTACCAACGGTATAACCCTCTTCATTTTTTATGGGAACGGTGATAGATTTAAAGGGAATTCCCAAGATCTCCTTAGGAATCAGCTGAACAATTCGCTTACCAGTTTTAATACATTCATACATGGCTTCACCAGGCTGTAGTGGTGCCCCCTCCTTAGCATGAACATCCAACTCTTTTCCTGGTAAATACTTTAAAAACCTGTGTGTATCCGAAATTCCAATAATGACATCCTCATCATAACAATTTTGCAAGGTTTCAGCTATTTCAATAAAATATTGTACTGCTTTCTCCCTTTCCATCGTGGTTTCATCCCCTTATCCTAAGCCTTTTTAGAGAATTGTACTATATCTACAAAAAATTTGCAATAGAGAGAAAAGCTGGTCTCGATAAAAAAGCTGAAATAAAGTGTATTTATTATATGAAAAAAACCCCTTAAGATCGGGGGGACGGTAGGGATAGTACAAAAATTAATTGTAAATATTATCGAGGAAAACGATCTAGACCAAGTGTATAATTTATTTTATTTTAGATAAAATTAGAGGAAAAGCCAAGGATGTATTACAGGAGAGGAGTATTTTAAATATGAAATTCACAGATATCACAAAAATTAATACCATTGATGCAGAAAAGGGATTAATTGATTTGCAAATAGAGGTTGAATTAGATAATACAGTTGATCCTCGATGGGAATTAGTAGATCCAAAGGTTTGGGTTGCCTGTCAAAATAATGAGAAAATAAAGCTTGAATCCATGGAGCTAATTGACGGGGGAATGGCAGTTCATGGTTATGAGTTTGAAGAAAAGGATCGGCAAGCCATATTAAAGTTAATTGATGAGAAACTGAGAAAGCAGTAATTAAAATAGATGATCTTATGAGGCTCTAAATTCCACCATATATCATTAGACCATCACCTAAAGATGGTCTTGTTTGCCTATTTTTACAAAGTTGGCATAATAATTGCTTTGTAGAATAATAGGAGGTGTGTGGTATGAAAAAATGGTTCCAGCGGCTGTTGAAGGCCATAGAGTCAGCTAATAAAAAGAGCTTTGGTAATCAAAAGCTCGACTGCTGCGATCTAAATAAAAAGGAGAAAGAAAAATAAGGAGGTATGGGCAATGAATAGACATAGAACCCATGGAAAATGGATGATGCTTTGCTGCATAATTCCTTTTGTCTTATTACTTGTATTATTAAGATTAGGACTAAATTTAGGTCCATTCACACGAATATTACCCTATGCTGCTTTGTTAATCTGTCCACTCATCCATATAGGGATGATGGTCTTTCTGTTTAGGGGCCGAGGCAGCTGTTGTGGAAATGAAGGTCAGCTGCAAGGAAAAAAATGATAAGGGTATGATCCTAAACTATAATCAGAGAACCAGCCTGTGGAGGTTCTCTGGTTTTTTATTTCATAGGAAAGTTCGTTTTTTCCTATGAAATAGGGGGTTGTTAAGGGGGGCACCCCTTATTAAAATAAGGAGGGTACAGCGAAGCGTCCTAGGGAACCCATGGGTTCCCTGGAAAACAAACGTGGCGATAGCCACTTTGTTCTATTACAGAAAAGTTCTCTTTATAGCAAATGCCCCAGAAGCCGGTCATTTGCAGTTATTGGAAAGCTTCTTATGAAATAGGGGAGTCACCTTAAAAAAAGAGGGTACAGCAAAGCGTCTAGGGAGCCCATGGGTTCCCTAAAAAAACTACCGTGGCGATAGACTTTGTTAGACTGCGTTATTTGCCACACCCATTGTAGGAAAAGACGCAATGGAGCTGATATATTGATTGGGGTCCCTTTAGATGAGTAAAATAAAAGAAATAAAAATACTTCATACTAAGAAAACAGTATAAACCTTGCAGCAGGAGATATTAACATTGGAACGGATTGTAGGATATGCTACAATAGGAGGGAAATTAAAATGTTTTTTGTAATCTGTCTTGGATTGGTAGTAATTATATATTTATTCTTATTTTATCATCTTCAGGAAACAAACCCTTTAAGGGGAATGGCCTTTAAAAACCAGGCCTTAGACCGATGTATTGCATGCCATAAATTGATCAGTTCCACCTGGCGGTACTGCCCCTATTGTGGAAGCTCCAGGAAAGAGAGGTGAGGCCTTGAAACAGAAAAGTCAATCAAAAATCATTATTATTTCTCTTTTAGTTGTAATTACAGCCCTACATTACCTTAATCTTTCAGGAAGCTGGACAATTCATGATTTTTATCGAAGGTTCTATTACTTACCCATTATTTTGGCTTCCTTTTCGTTTAGAATAAGGGGAGGATTTATTATTTCCCTAGCGGTGGCGCTGCTTTATGCCCCCCATTTGTTATTCTATTTTGGGGAGATCAATATAGCGGTAATCAATCAATTTTTAGAGGTAATTATGTTTATGGTGGTAGGGTTAATTACTGGCTACCTGGTGGAGAAGGATTACAGAAAAAGAGTGCTGCTAGAGGAACAACTGGTACAGATTGCCAATCTGGAAAACTATACCCACAATATACTGGATAGCTTAGACAGTGGTGTAGTTGCCCTTAACTTAGATTTACAGATTCAATCCATTAATCAAAGGGGAAAAACTATGTTTTCCGAACCAAAGAAAATAGCAGAGCTGATACAGGAGCATGGATTAATATCTATGGTGAGGCAGGTTTGTGACCAGGGCATACCTGAATTTCAAAGGGAAATTATCTTAACAGACCAAGGGGAGAGTCAATGTAATTTACAGATACAGGGCTATCCATTACGAAACTTTCTAGGAGAAATAGAAGGAGTCGTATTGGTGATTCATGATATTACCCAAATAAAGCAGCTTGAACAGCAGGTAAAACGAAGTGAAAGACTTACTGCCATTGGTCAGCTTGCATCGGGTATTGCCCATGAAATTAGAAATCCCCTGGGAATCATTAAGACCATCAGTCAAACCATGGTCTATAGTATAAAGGAGCCGGAGCAGCAGGAGTCCCTGGAGATCATTCAGCAGGAAATAGATCGAGCTAATGGGGTAATTCAGGAATTACTGGACTATGCTAAGCCCTATGGATTTGAAAGGAGTGAGATCTCCTTACAGGAGGTTGTGAAGGAACTGTTAATGCTGATTCAAGCCTATGGAGAGCAGCATAAGGTGAGGATTGAAGCCCATCTATTACTTGATTGTGTGATTGAGGGAAATTCTGATAAGCTAAAACAAGCCTTTATTAACCTGGTTATGAATGGAATTCAGGCCATGGATCAGGGAGGAAGACTCAGTATAAGCCTAAGGGAGGAAAGAGGATTAATGGCTGTCCTTAGCTTTTCTGATGAGGGAAGGGGAATTGCTGCTGAAAATATAGATCGAATCTTTAATCCCTTTTTTACCACCAGGGATGAAGGAACAGGCCTGGGGCTAGGAATTACCCAGCGAATCATTGAAGCCCATGGTGGAGAAATAGAAATAAAGAGTCAAATAGGGATAGGAACAGAAGTTGTTGTTCGGATTCCCCTAGCCAGAAGGGAGGAGCAATAGTGAAGCGGCTATTAGTAGTTGATGATGAAAGAAATATGCGATGGGCCCTTCGCAAGGCCCTGGAAAAGGACAACTATTGTATTGAAGAGGCTTCTACCGGACAACAAGCCCTTGATGTTTTGAGGAGGGAAACAATTCATCTAGTTTTACTGGACCTAAAGATGCCCCAAATAGATGGATTAACTGTATTAAAAAGGATTAAAGAAGCTATGGAGGATATGCCGGTGATCATGCTGACGGCCCACGGAACAATGGAGTCAGCGGTGGAGGCCATGAAGATGGGAGCCTTGGACTATATTTCAAAGCCCTTTGATATTGAAGCCCTGAAGGTAGTCATCGAAAAGGCCCTGGGAATTGGCGAATTAAAACGACAGGTTCATTATTACAGAGAAGCTCTTCAGGAGAATATGGGAAAGCCTATTATCGGAAATAGTCAGGGATTAATGGAATTGATGGGAATAATTAATCAAGTGAGTCAAACAACAGCATCGGTTTTAATCATAGGAGAAAGTGGGACGGGAAAAGAACTGATTGCCAATGAAATTCACTATAATAGTCCCCGTAGGGAAAAACCCTATATTAAAATTAATTGTGGTGCAATTCCCGAGCCTCTAATAGAAAGTGAGTTGTTTGGCCATGAAAAAGGTGCTTTCACAGGGGCTATTTCAAGGAAAATAGGCAGGTTTGAGCAAGCCCATGGGGGAACCCTTTTGTTAGATGAAATCGGTGAACTGAACTTAGCCATGCAGGTAAAGCTCCTTAGGGTGCTGCAGGAAAAAGAATTTGAAAGAGTTGGAGGCGTCCAGAAGGTTCAGGCTGATGTAAGAATTATTGCTGCAACCAACAGAAATTTAAATGAAATGATAAGAGAAGGTACCTTTAGAGAGGATCTGTATTATCGATTAAATGTTATTCCTATTCAGGTGCCTTCCCTAAGGGAACGGAAAGAGGATATTCCCCTGTTAATTCATCATTTTATCGACCATTTCAGTAAGATGACTAGAAAGGGCCCCATTAAGATTCAGAGGGAGGCCATGGAAAAATTAATTCAGTATCCATGGCCCGGCAACATACGGGAGCTGGAAAATGTTATTGAAAGAATGATAATATTGTCTAAGGTACCAACCCTCACTATGGCCCAGCTTCCCAGGGAAATTTTAGCCCAGGGATTGCGAGAGGAGTTTGTCTTACCTGAAGAGGGAATTTTTTTAGAGGACCTGGAAAAGAGCCTTATTCAACAGGCCCTTAACAGAACTGCTTTTAATCAAACCCATGCGGCAAAGCTTTTAGGGATTAGCCGACATACCTTAATTTACCGAATGGAAAAATTCAATCTTAAGAAAAACTAATGCTAAACTTTGGGGGGGCTAGGTATGAAAATTTATAGAGGCACACTATATATGATACTGGGAATTTTATTATCTCTTGTACTGATTTTATCTGCTGTTGAATTTGTATCCTTTAACTTATCAGGACATATGAAGCTATTTGAAAAGTATAATATCCCTGAGGAAACAGGATTAACCATGGCGGAGCTGAGGGACGTCATGGAGGATGTTTTGTATTATTTTAAAGATGATCGAAAATTATTAGATACGACCATTAACACGGATTCTGTAGAAGCTCCTGCCTTTGGGGAACGGGCTGTACTCCATATGGTTGATGTAAAGGCTTTATTTGTAGGGGGCAGACTGACAAGAAATCTTAGTCTGGCTGCCCTGATGCTTCTGCTGGTCATCATAATTAAGACAGACCCCCAATGGAAAAAAGGCCTTGCCAAAGCCTTTCTTTTCACTGCTCTGGGTAGCTTTTTCCTATTGGGCCTCTTATATATTCTATTACAATTAGACTTTAATAAGTATTTTAATCATTTCCACGAGATCTTTTTTGACAATGATCTATGGATATTAGATCCCAAAAAAGAGCTCTTGATTAAAATGCTTCCCGAGGGTTTTTTCATGGATACGGCCATTAAAATAGTGGGATATTTTGCTGCAGGAAACATATTGATAGGACTACTGGGACTTGGGGGTCTGGGGCTGGAAAAAAGAAGGCCCTGACTTCCTATTCCAGCTTCGCAGATACCATCCAAACATAGGAATTCATTTTCTGTAAGCTGAAGGTAAAGCCGAATTCTGTTAAAAGGGCTGTTATATCTTCTATGAGCTCATAATATTCCGTATTTAAATCGCTTAAAAGGTTGTAGAGACCTGCGGATTCAACCCTTTTTAATAGCTGATTTTTGTAGCCAATGGATTCAAACATTGTGTCTACAATGATCAGCTTTCCTTTTGTTTTTAAAAAACCGCTTAAATATTGAATTGCTTCACGCTTTTCAGCTAAGGTCAGGTGATGCAAGGCATAGGAGCTAACAACAGAATCAAATTTTTGATCTGTGGGAATCGAGAGAAAGTGCCCATCCAACAGAGTGAGTGCAGGGACCTTTTCTTTGGCCTGCATCCTCATTTGATAGGAAGGCTCAACTCCAACCACCTGAAAATCATTTTCTATCAGTAGTTTTGATAGATTTCCAGTTCCGACCCCAACCTCCAAAACAGTTCCTCCCTTAGGGGATATCTGTAACCCAATTTCCTGCAATATTGTTCTGTAGTTTTCAAAGACTTCCACATATTCATTGTCTACACCATAAACTGTCTGGTCATACAGGGGTGCCCATTGATCAAATAAATCATTAAAATTTGCCATAATCATTCTCCTTCCTGGTCAATCAATTGTTCACAATAACAAAAAAACCCTATCCCTATAAAAAAGGATAGAGGCAGGTTTAACGCTGCGGTTCCACTCTATTTAGGTCCATTGACCTGTCTAACTCTGCGATAGAGGGCAGTCCCTGGGAGCCTACTATTACTTCGGCTGCCCTGCTCAGGAGTGCATTTCAATTAGATCTACTCAAGGCTACTTTCAGCCAATGACAGCCTCTCTCTGATAGTGTAATCTAATTTACTCTCTCCTTCTTAGCAAAAACAAACTATTCATATAAGAATACTAGGTTTAGTGTAGCGGTAATTCTATCTTATGTCAAGTCTTTATTGAATGTTCCTTTTTTGAAAAAGAAGTAAAATGAAGGAGTCGTAAGAAAAGAATAGAATATTAGTTATTGACCGTAAGAATAATCAATGATATATTAATACCAAGTAAAACGATGAGAATTATAGGAATTAGATTTTTTAGGGAGGTTATATTTATGAAAGTAGTAGTTGAGAGCTTTACTATGGATCATACAAAGGTTAAGGCTCCTTTTGTCAGGAAATGCGGGCACATACAAACTCCGAAGGGAGATGTCATTACAAAATTCGATTTGCGTTTTACACAGCCAAATCAAGAGGCAATGCCCACGGGAGCAATTCATGCCATGGAGCATTTAATGGCTGGATTTTTGAGAGAAGAGCTAAGGGATATTGTTGATATTTCACCTATGGGCTGCCGTACAGGCTTTTATCTTATCAAAATTGGTGAAACCAAGGAAGAAGAGGTGGCCGCAGCATTAATAGCTACCCTGAAAAAGGTGATAGATGCAGAGGAAATTCCAGCTCTAAATCCTGTACAATGCGGGAACTATCGAGATATGTCTCTGTTTGGTGCTAAGGAATATGCTAGAGAAGTTCTTAATAAACTAGAAAATAGATACAATGGTTAGCAAAGAGTGTCAATCACAATAGTTTACTTGGAGGTTTTATAATGAAATTTGATACATTGATTATTCACGGTGGAATTGATGGAGATGCAGGAACTGGAGCTGTAACAGTACCCATATATCAAACTTCAACCTATCGCCAGTCTAAGGCAGGTCAGCCTGGGGAGTATGAATATTCCAGAACTGCTAACCCAACACGATCAGCCCTGGAAAAGCTGATTGCTGATTTAGAGGGAGCTGCGAAGGGCTTTGCTTTTAGCTCTGGAATGGCAGCTATCTCCTCGGTTCTAATGCTCTTTAAAGCAGGGGATCATATCATTATTGGTGATGATGTCTACGGAGGGACCTACCGAGTTGTGGATAAGGTCTTTTCACAGCTGGGGCTTCAATATACGGCAGTAGACTCCACTGACCCTGAAAACCTAAAGAAAGCCCTTCAAGAAAACACTAGGGCAATTATGATTGAAACTCCCTCAAACCCTACAATGAAACTAACGAATATCAAAGAAATCGGTAAGATCACCAAAGAAAAGGAGCTACTATTTATTGTAGACAATACCTTTATGACCCCCTATCTTCAAAGACCTATGGAATTGGGAGCAGATATCGTCATTCATAGTGCAACAAAGTATCTAGGGGGACATAGTGATGTAGTGGCTGGTTTAGCTGTAGTTAGCAGCCAAGAATTAGGAGATAAGCTCCATTTTATTCAAAATTCTGTAGGGGCTATTTTAGGCCCCCAGGACAGCTGGTTATTGTTGAAGGGAATAAAGACCCTTGCCCTTAGGATGGATCGCCATTGTGATAATGCCAGGGCTATTGTGTCATGGCTTCAGGAGCAGTCCTGGGTAACGAAGATTCATTATCCTGGTTTAAATCCAAGGGTTGGGTCTTTGAAGGAACAGATGAAGGACTATGGAGGAATGATCTCCTTTGAAGTGAAAAATGAAGCGGTGTTAAATACAATCATAGGTAACTTAAAAATCATTACCTTAGCCGAAAGCCTTGGGGGAATCGAAAGTCTAATATCGGTTCCAGCTAAAATGACCCATGCTTCAGTACCATTGGAGTTGAGACAAAGACTTGGAATTAGTGATACACTAATTAGGCTTTCTGTGGGGATAGAGGCAGTTGAGGATTTAATAAAGGATTTAAGTATTGAAGGCATCTTAATATGAAGTATATTACTAGTATCCATCAGTTAATCGGCAACACCCCACTCGTTAAATTGAATCATTTTGATTTGCCAGAGGGAGTACAGCTCTTCGCTAAGCTCGAGTTTTATAATCCCGGGGGATCAGTTAAGGATCGGATAGGCCATTGGATTATCCAAAGGGCTGAGGAGCGGGGTCAATTAAAGAAAGGTGACACCATTATTGAAGCCACTGCCGGTAACACAGGAATTGGCTTAGCCCTGGCGGCCCTCAATAAGGGCTATGAAGTGATTTTAGTTGTACCGGGAAAGTTCTCGATTGAAAAACAGCAAATTATGAGGGCCCTGGGAGCAAAAATTATCAATACCCCCACAGAGGCTGGGCTTCAGGGGGCCTTTGATAAGATTGAAGCCCTAAGCCAGGAAATAGACAGGGTATTTATACCGGATCAATTCAATAATCCTGACAATGTTCAAGCTCACTATCTCTTTACAGGAAAAGAAATTTATGAGCAGCTGGAAGGGAAAATTGACGTATTTGTTGCTGGAGCCGGCTCAGGCGGTACCTACACAGGCGTAATGAAAGGCCTTCGAGACCGGGGTCTAGCCACAGTAGGGATTTTAGCAGACCCTACAGGCTCAATCATGGGTGGAGGACAGTGTGGCTGTTATAAAATAGAGGGAATTGGTAATGATTTTATTCCCGGGAACTTTGATCAGGGTCTGGTGGATGAAGTCATCAAAGTATCTGACGAAGAGGCTTTTAAAATGGTTGATCAGCTGGCCCTTAGGGAAGGACTTTTGGCAGGTTCATCCTCGGGGGCAGCCCTCTACGCTGCCTTAAAAAAATCAGAAAAGATGGAGAAGGGAAATATAGTGGTCATTTTTCCCGATAGGGCTGAACGGTATTTTAGTAAGGGAATATTTAGCGAACATTAATTGAATAGAGAAGACCTTGTAAGACAGCAGACTAGTAGCCTGCGTCATTTAAAAGACGAGATAATGACCAAGGTAAAATTTCTAAGAGTAATGCGGAGTAAGAAGCCATATCAGGCAATATGGACACCGAAGACAACGCGGCTATCGGGAAATTTAATCAGGGATGATTCATCATTTAGGTGACGTAAGGTACTAATACAAGTCATAGACTGCTGTCTTTTATTGTTGGAAATAATAAGGCATTTTTTAGCAAATAATAAAAATGGCCTAATTATTCATTCGTCTGAAGATGTTATGTAAAATTATTGCTTGAATTTCAATGTTTATAAAGGGGTGCGAACCTTTTAAAGCTTGATTTAATAAAATAAATTGAAGGAAAAAAGAAGGGAAATGAAGAAAAAAATAGAATTATATTCGAGAACCTTAATTGGTATCGAAAAAAAATAGGTGGTGGCTTATGGAGAACAAAAGAATAAACAAAATACGATTACTGGTAATGGTGTTGGTTATGGTTCTGTTGTCCACTGTATTGGTTTCTGCTGCAGAAATAAAGGGTACAGTGATTGCAAAGCAGGGAAATGTTAGAAAAACTGGTGATTTTGACGGAGAAGTTATTAATACCTTACCCATCGGAACAAAGGTTTCTGTTCTCGAGACAGCTGATCAATGGTATCGAATTGAGGGACAAGAGGCGCCGATAGTAGGATGGATGCATAAGGATATTATTTCTATAGAGCAAACAGAAGCAAAGCTTAAAAAAGGTGAAGTTACAGTGGCTGTTCTAAATGTGCGGAATAAGGCTACAACTGATGCAGCAATTGTGTCAAAGCTGACTCAAGGGGCTTCCTTATCAATTGTGGGTCAGCAGGATGATTGGTATGAAATAGTAGTAAATGGAACCTCAACAGGCTGGGTGAGTGGAGAATTCGTTAAGGTAGTTCCTAATTTACCTAAGGCTGAAATTCTTGAGGCTACTGCCCCTTTACTGAAGGAAAAAGCAGGGACAGTGCCCTTAAGAGAGTTGACCCAGGGCGAATTAATATACATTGAAGCCTATGTAGAGGGATGGTTTAAGGTGTTAACCGAAGAGATGACACCTGGCTGGGTAGAAAGTAAATATGCTGAAATTGTGATTAATGATGGAAGCTTAGTTAATCGTTCCGCATCTCGCTCAGGTGTTTTTGGAAACATCGAGGAAATTACTAAGAAGTATTTAGGGAAAAAATATTCCTACGGGAAAACAGGGCCAGATCGATTTGATTGTTCGGGCTTTACCTACTATATTCTCAACAATTACTATGGAGATTACCTGAAACAGAGGGGAATTAATCTGCCTAGAACCTCCAGCAGTCAAGCGACGATTGGCACAGTTGTTAGTAGAAACGCCTTAGAAATTGGCGATCTAGTGTTCTTTAATACCACTGCAAGAAGAGGTAATAGTATTACCCATGTGGGAATCTACATTGGATCAGGACGGTTCATCCACGCCTCCTCTTCAAGGGGAAATGTTATGATTTCCTCCCTAAGCGAAGGCTACTATCAAACAAGATTTATTAAGGCAGTACGATTATAAATTAAAATTAAAAGCATAAAAAAATAGCCCATAGAGTGATGGGCTATTTTTTATGCTCTAGGAAAGTTCTATTTTTAACAAATGTCCTGAAGTATAGTAATCAATTCTATCAATGCAATAACAGTAATACCGCATTTTAGTCAACAAAACCTGTAACCAAATTACAACAGCGACATCAAAGGTGTCCCATTTTTTTGCCTGCTATCTAATGAATTTTAAAGGCTTTAGCTTACTTAAATTTAACCGCAGTACCATAGGCCATGACCTCGGCAGCGCCCTGCGTAACAGCTGCGGAAGCATATCGAATATTGATGACTGCATCTGCCTGCAATTCCTCTGCCTCAGCAACCATACGCTTTGTAGCAAGAGCTCTTGCATCATTCATCATTTCAGTATAGGCTTTTAGCTCTCCGCCAACTAAGGTTTTGAACCCTTGGGTAATATCACGACCAATGTTTTTAGATTGGATTGTGCTGCCTTTCACAAGACCAAGCATTTCAAGTTCCTTTCCCGTAATGTAATCAGTATTTACTAAGATCATCTTCTTCACCACTCCTAATTTCTTTAATTCGTTCCACAAGAACGTATATGCAAACCCCTGCTAAAAGCAGAGGAATCACACCCCCCAATATTTTGGCGTACAATGGGATACCGCTCCAAAAGACACAGACAAATGCGAATCCAATATAGTATAATAATACAACGGCAGTTACTATGACCGGGGCAATCATCTTTCTCATGTACATATGGGTTCACCTCGCATACTATAGATATTGTCAATTGTACAGATACAAGTTTCAAATCTTAAGGTAGAGATATAAAATTCTTTCATAAATACTGTACTTTGATTTATTCTATTATTAATTATAATTCCCCAAAAAGAATAAGTAAAGCAAAAAACATACTTATCTAAGTTTATTGAGTTATGTAATTATCTATAGTGGTGTGTCACGGATGTAGAAATAGGTGAACAAGTTATAGTGACTGTAAGGAAAACACATAGGGATGATAAATCAGTAATTTTAAACAGTCCGTTACATCTACAATAGCTAATGGAGAGGCTATACACCTCGATCAAGGGAATCGTGAGGTCATAGGAGTAGAAGGGTTATTTTAACTAAACGATCAATGATATTAGATTGGATAAAGGGAAGCTTTTGCAGCTTCCCCTTATTCCAGCTCAACCCAAATGGGCCTATGGTCTGTATAAGGTAGAAATCTATTTAAAATATCTTCTAGCTTAATTTTTAGACTGGAAGTGTTGATACAAGGGTGGCAGCCAAGGAAGGGCTCTTTTAGAATCTCACGGTCAATAATTAACTGAACCGCTTTTTTCCTATCAAACATTAGAGACAATATAGTTGCAGAGCCTGGTGTCACCTTTAGCAGCCGCTCCATGTCCCGGCCATCACCAAAGGATAATCGAGAGGAGTTTATTTGCTTTGATAGGTCCTTTGTTTTAAACCTTTTTTCCCCTGGCATCAACAAAAGATAAAAGCTGGTCTTTTGGGTGTTGCACAGAAATAGATTTTTACATAGTTTGATTCCCAGTCGCTGGTCAACCTGCTGACAGGCTTCTATAGATGGGGTTGCATCGTGGTCCAGCCGCCAATAGGGAATCTTAAGCTCATCAAGCAGGTCGTAGACAGCCATTTCACCAGCTGATCGACCGTCCCTTTCTGGCTTCGTTGTGTAAATGGTAGAATCAATCCAAATGTCTTCCATGTTGAAATCTCCTGTTCTATTATCAGTATTTTAATTTTAAGATTTATTATCTATTTTATCTTATTGCCGCTTATTCTTCAAATAAAGGGTAGGTAGCCGAGAAGCGTCGGGGGATCTAATAAAAATATAATAAACTATTGCTCAGAAAATAATTCTATGATACAATCAAAACACAATATACAAATTATTGTATTTTGAAAAGAGGTTGTCAGGGTGGGAGATTATAGAAAAAATTTAATGTCAAAAAATGGACGTATTACAATGAATTTATCCAAGGAATTATTAAGCTATGATGAAGGAGACCGAATTAAAACGGTAGAGCAATATTCCAAAGTATTTGAAAGCAGCAGGGGGACGGTGCAATCAGCCTTTAAATTTCTACAATCAGTTAATGGTATAAAGTTAGAGGCCAGAGGCCATTTAGGCACCTTTATTACAGCAATTGACCATAAAAAGCTATGGGAAATTACAGATATGGGGCCCATTATGGGAGTAATGCCCTTGCCGTATTCAAAGCGTTATGAGGGGCTGGCAACGGGTCTCTACAAGGCATTTGAAGGAGCCAATATACCCTTTAGTTTAGCCTTTATGAGGGGTTCCAGCAAAAGAATTGAAGCTCTGAATATGGATCGCTACCATTTTGCCATTATGTCAAAGCTAACGGCAGAAATAGAGATGAAGAAGTTCCCTGGTCTAAAAATGATATCACAGTTTAAGGAAGGCAGCTATGTACGAAATCATGTCATAATATTCAGAGAAAAAGGCGAAACCCAAATTCGTGATGGTATGAGGGTAGCCATTGACCCCGTTTCGGTGGATCAAATTATTTTGACTAGTTACGAATGTGAAGGAATTGATGTGGTCTATATTGAGGTATCCTATAATCAAATCTTGCATAAACTAAAAAGTAATGAAATTGACGTAGCCATATGGAATGGTGACGAAATTGAAGAGCAGAACTTTGACTTTAATGTGCAGCCCCTTAGCAACCCCAAAACCCAGAAAATTGCCAAGGATGATACCATTGCTACCATTGTAATCAATAACAATGAGCTAAAGGAAATATTCAGTCGTTTTGTCAACATAAGTGAAATTGAAATGCTTCAGGATAAAGTTATAAAAAATGAAATGATTCCTGTCTATTAATTTTTTTATAATTAATATACAAAAAAATGTACATTGAATGGAGTGAAGAAAATATGGATACAGCCTTAAAGGACCGACTGACAATCTTAGTGGAGGCTAAGGAGATTGATGAAACAATTGCATCGGCAGTGGTTGAATTTATAGAATCTATTGAAAAAAAATATGCAGTTGAAATTTATGAAGATAATGGTGCCATGCTGGTGACCCATCTGGCCATGGCCCTGGCCAGGATTAAAAAATATGAAAAAATTGAAAAGATGGATGTAATGATTTTGAAGGAGCTACAGGAGAATCAAGCTTATAGAGATTTACCAGAATTTTATCAGAAGCTGGAGGAAAAGCTACAAATAGAGCTGCCTGATTCAGAAAAGGGATATATTGCATTACATTTATGCAGTTTACTCAATAAAGAACAATAAAGAAAGGAGGGAAATGTAATGATTAAAATTGTAGTAGGTGGTCAGGTAGAAAAGCAAAGCATCGCCGACCTAGTTAAAAATCTAGGGGGTGAACAGGTGGATGTCCAGGTGAAATCTGATATTCAAGCTGCTAATGATGTTAAGATGGGTAAGGCAGACTACTATCTAGGTGCTTGTCATACTGGTGGAGGTGGAGCTCTGAGTATGGCCATGGCCCTCTTAACAAGAGAAAAATGTGCGACTGTATCCATGCCTGGAAAGCCTCCAAAGGATGAAGAAATCACATCTGCAGTGGCAGCAGGGAAGGTAGCCTTTGGCTTTACAGGGGATCACTATGAGGCTGCTGTGACCAAAATTATCAAAGAGCTTATGAAAAAGAATTAGACTGCTCAACATTCTATTTAGTGCTAGCCTGGTTATTTCTTTTAGGATATGCTCTAGACTTCCAAAGAAATAACCAGATGGTACAGTGATGAACTTCTAAGGAAAAAAATAAATAAAAAGAGGGGATCATGATGAAAATAATCGTTATTGCTTTAATAGGAGCTTTGGCTTCAATTATGGCCAACAAAGGAATCGCTGTCTTCAATGACGGACTCCGCCCCATTGTACCGGAGCATGCTGAAGGCAGAATGACCAGGAAAGAACTGGCAGCCACCTCCTTTGCTATGGGCTTTGGTCTTGTAATTGGGTTTGGTATACCCTTTTCATTAACAGCTAGTATTTTACTAATCCATAGTATTTTGCTTGGAACTGATATTATAGGTACATCTTCCCCCGACGGCAAGAAGGGCGTAATCATAGCTGGTGCTGTTGGGGCCCTCTATGGAATTGGTATTCTACTGGGACTGGAAAGTATCGTCAATGCCTTTTCTCTGCTTCCCGTTAATTTTATGAATAGCCTAGGGCAGGTCGGTAACCCTGTCGTGGTGGCCTTTGCAGCCTTCCCAGCCCTGGCAACAGGCTACCAGTATGGAGCCAAGAAGGGGCTATTAAACCTGGTTGTTTCGGTGGTTGCCAGACAAATTGCTATCATAGTCAGCCCCATTCAATTGGGAGGAGCAGCCATTACCATCAACCCTGAAGGTGCTGCCCTGATTGTGGGGATGGCAGTATTGTTATTCTATGCCATGTCAGAAAAATCAGAGGAAGAAAGCGTTGACCTGGTGGCTATCTTTAGTGAAAGAGTGAAAAGGATTAAAAGCAACGCACCAATTTTAATGGTGATGGGGGCCTTAATCTCCCTGGCAACTTCATTAAATATGTTGGCCGGTGACCCTATTTCATTGAATCTTATGGGTGAAGGGCAAATAGCTGATGCAGGCTTTGCAGCCTTGGCCAGAGGGATTGGTTTTATTCCCTTAATTGCATCCACCGCCATTGCCACAGGAGTTTATGGCCCTGCAGGAATGACCTTTGTCTTTGTAACAGGCTTATTTATTAGAAATCCGATTCTGGCAACTATTGCAGGGGCAGCAGTAATTGGACTAGAGGTATTTTTACTAGATAGAATTGCCCGATTCCTTGATAAATTTCCTGGTATTAGAAAATCAGGAGATAATATAAGAACTGCTATGTCAAAGCTATTGGAAATAGCCTTGCTGGTGGGAGGTATGAATGCTGCCAATGCCATTGCACCGGGAATTGGATTCTTTGTTGTGGTAGGGTTATATATCTTAAATGAGATTGCCAACAGACCAGTGGTTCGAATGGCAGTTGGTCCGGTGGCAGCCATATTAGTGGGCGTATTGGCAAATATTCTAAGCCTTGTGGGGTTATTCACACCGCCGGTATAAAATACTTTAATTAAATTAGATAAAGCCAAGGTTAATCCCTTGGCTTTATCAAACAAAGGTGGAAAAAGATTATGAAGGTAAAAGATGAGGTTTTACAGATGAAACGCTTGATGACTGGTATGCTGGCGGCCAAAGAAAAACAGGGTAGTAGCGTTGTCTATATGCGGGAAGAAATTGTAGAGGAGGCTGTGATGACTTTAACAGAAAATCCCCATTGTTCTCTAGTGCTCTTTGGCGTAAAGGACACCCATCAAATTCCAAGGGATATGGTAGAAAAGCTGCAGCAGGTGCCAGGCTTTTTGTTTCATACCATTGATAAAATGGCAAGGGGCGGCAGGGCGATTGACATTGATTTAATGAATCCCCTGACTGGTAAAGTCATGACAGGTTCAACTAGCGGAGGCTGTGTCAATATTCTAAGGGGTATTAATGACTTGGCCCTGGGCACTGATGGTGGTGGTTCGGTACTGGCTCCAGCCATTAGTACGGGCCTCTATTCCATTATGGCAAAGGGAATGGGCCTTAAGGGAAGCATTCCTCGAAAGTCAACTGATAATTTATCCTTTATTCCAGGAATTGGGCTAATTTCCCATGATTTTCAATTGTGTAAAGAGGCAGTTTCCCGGCTATTAGACCTGGATTTAGCCATTGTAGAAAACAGTCTGGAAAAGAAGTCCATTACCATTGCAATTCCCAAGGCGGGCCAGGGAATCCTTCCTAATGGAAGGGATATGGTGGAATACCTGGAAGGGGTTTTAGAAAAAACAAGGGACTGGATTCAATTGATGGAGTTTGACATCCAGGGTCTGGTGTCCAGGCAGGACATGATCAATTGCGTAAAGACCCTCTTCGAAGCAGGAGTGGATATGATTTTGACGGCGGAGGGACCTATAGACCTATATGGTAGCGGTGACTCAGTTTTAGGTCAATGGGGTGTTACAGGGGCTGATTTGCAGCAAAGGGGTGGAAAATACCTTTTGAAGGTAGCCAATATGGTGGATGCCACCGCTGTCACCCTTCCCACTGAGGATCTAGGGGTAGGATTATTACTCATGGGACCCAGAGGCCTTCGGTCTGGAAGTCGGGTCATCGCCCTGGCCAATGTGCTACAAAGCTATTTTAAACCACCCGCTTTATTTGAGCGATATTTTATTTGGGGTGGCTCGGGGCAAGGCTTTCTTTAAATAAAGGAGGGAATTAAATGATGATTCAAACGGTTACAGGAGAAATCAATGCTGATGAACTGGGCAGAACCTATATTCATGAACATATTAAAATTGATCTCTCAAGTGTTAAAAATAACTCTGATACCAACTATAACGATCTAGGCGAAGTAATTGCAGAGCTAAAGGAACTAAAGAAAAAGGGAATTGACGCTTTGGTGGAGGTCACCAATCGAGGCATGGGACGGGATGTAGCCGCTTTAATCCGTGCTGCCAAGGAAGCAAACCTCAAGGTTATTGCCAGTACGGGCTTTTACAAGGAGCCCTTTCTTCCCAAATATGTTTATGAAATGGAGGAGGAGGCCTTAAGCAGACTCTTGATTCGAGACATGGTAAAGGGGATAGATAATACGGAGGTGAAGGCCCATGTGATCGGGGAAATTGGCTCTAGCCATAATGAATTCACCCCTATGGAACAAAAGGTATTTCGGGTGGCAGTACGAGCCCACCACGAAACAGGGTGTCCGATTTCTACCCATACCACCCTCGGAACCATGGCCCTGGAGCAAATTCAATTTTTTCAAAATAATAACGTCTCCCTCGAGCGAGTTATAATTGGTCACTTGGATTTAAGCAGCAATTTGGATTATCACCTTAGAATTGCCGATACAGGCTGCTATATGGCCTTTGATACGGTGGGAAAGGTGAATTACCAGCCTGATGATAAGCGGGTTGACCATATTCAGGTATTAATTAAGCGAGGACACCTGAAGCAAATCATGCTATCAGAGGATCTTACACGAAAATCTCATTTAAAATGCAATGGGGGGATCGGCTATGGCTATTTGGTAGACAGCTTTATTCCTAAATTACATCAGGCAGGCATTACTCAGGAGCAGGTGGATGAAATGCTCATTAAAAATCCAAGACGATTTCTAGGGGTAAGGAGGTAGAACATGAAAACATATCCAATTCAAACAATGACCCTGGAACAAGCAAAGCAAAAACAGTTCCAACTGGTAGATGTCATTCATCAACATTTTAAGGGAGAGGAATTTTTAAATGGAGGCGACTATGGTGTAGTTCCTGGAATGGGAGGCCCCCGTACCACCAGAAGGGTGGAGGCAGTCTTGGCCCAGTTTTTTGATGCAGAGGCGGCAATCCTTGTAAGGGGAGCTGGGACAGGAGCCATACGAAATGTGATGAATGCTGTGCTGGCCGCCGGAGAAAAAATTGTGGTCCATGAGGCTCCCATCTATCCCACTACCAAAGTAATTATTGAGGCTACGGGCTTAAGGCCACAATGTGTAGATTATAATCAAACTGAGGAAATCAGTAAAATCGACCCTGATATTCCCATGGCAATTATACAATATTCAAGACAAAAAGTAGAAGATTCCTATGAAATGGGTGAGGTAATCAGGGCATTGAAGCAGGTGAATCCTGACATATTAATTCTCACAGATGATAACTATATAGTTATGAAGGCAGCTCAAATTGGGGTGCAGCTGGGAGCCGATGCCAGTGCTTTTTCCTTGTTTAAGCTTTTGGGTCCAGAAGGGATCGGATGCATTATAGGAAAAAGTACCATTATTGAAAAAATTAGAAAAATGAACTATTCCGGAGGCAGCCAGGTACAGGGCTATGAAGCTATGGAAGCCCTTCGTTCTTTGGTATATACCCCTGTTTCCCTGGCGATACAGGCAGAGGAGGGAAATAAGGTGGTGGAAAGGCTAAATCAGGGAGAAATATCCGGTATTGAATCAGCCTTCATTGCTAATGCCCAATCAAGGGTAATCTTAGTAAAGTTCCAAAAACCTATTGCCAAGGCTGTGTTAAAGGAGGCCGCTGATTTGGGGGCAGCTCCTTACCCAGTGGGGGCAGAATCGAGATACGAGGTGACTGCCATGTTCTATCGGGTGTCAGGTACCTTTCTTGAGGACGACCCCGCATTAGCAGATTATATGATCCGAATTAACCCCATGCGTTCTGGGGCGGATACCATCATGCGCCTTTTGAAGGATTCCCTTGAGAAGGTCCTGGAAGCAGGTGAGAAATAGATGTTTTTACAGGCGACAATAGAGCGAAATCCATTATTAATCAAGACAGCTCTTAAGCTTCATCAAGAAGGGCAAATTGGGCCCAATACCTATTTGCTTGATTTAGATGGCATCAGAAGAAATGCCAGACTGCTTGCCGATACGGCCAGAAGACATGATATTCAGCTTTATATGATGACAAAGCAAATTGGAAGAAACCCCGAGGTGGCAAAGCTAATAGCAGAGGAAGGCATTGAAAGGGCTGTGGCGGTAGATCCATGGGAAGCTGTTACTCTGGCAGAGGCTGGAGTCGCCCTAGGAAATGTAGGGCATCTCGTACAAATACCAAGGGGGATGATGGCTAAAATTTTGTCCTTTCGCCCAGAGGTTGTGACTGTTTTTTCTGCTGAAAAGGCTCAAGAAATTGGTGCCGAAGCCACAAGACAGGGGTATGTTCAAGATATTTTGCTGAAGGTGGTGGGCAAAAATGACATGATCTATGAAGGGCAGTTGGGGGGCTTTAAGGAGGAGCTGCTGCTGGAATCTGCCCGTAGAATATTACAAATGCCAGGGGTAAGAATTGTAGGCTGTACGGTGTTTCCCTGCCTGCTGTTTAATAGTGAAACAAAAACTGTGGAAAAGACCCCTAATGCCGATACCCTGCTTCGGTCTGTGGATATTCTGCAGAAGGAGCTGGATATTCAAATTCTTCAAATAAATGGCCCTAGTGCTACTTCTGCAAGCTCCATTCCTCTATTAAAGCAGTTGGGCGTAACCCATGGGGAACCAGGCCATGCCTTGACAGGTACCACCCCATTTCATGCCTATGAAAAACAACCTGAAGTTCCTTCTATGGTCTATGTCAGCGAGGTATCACATATTTATGAAGGCAGGGCTTACGTCTATGGCGGTGGACATTACAGAAGATCGAGGGCCGAGGGGGCTCTGGTGGGCTCCAGCTTTGATCCAATGGTTAAAAATGTTTTTGAAATAGATTCCATTTCACCAGAAAATATTGACTATTACGAAGCCCTGGAGATTAAAAATAGACCTGTCAACATCGGGGATACGGCAATTTTCAGCTATCGAACTCAAATTTTTGTCACCAGAAGCCACGTAGCTTTGGTGGAGGGAATTCAAAATGGAAGACCGAGGCTGATTAGTGTTTATGACAACCTGGGCAAAAAACTAAGATAGGGGTGAATTCATGACAAAAAGAGTAATTCTATTGGTGTTAGATAGCCTTGGTGTAGGGGCCATGGCGGATACAGCCCAGGTCAGGCCTCAAGACCAAAGTGCTAACACATTTTATCATATAATCGATAAAACCAATGTTAAGTTGCCTGCTTTAGAAGCTATGGGAATCAATAAAATTCTCAATCATCCCAAGTTGGAAAGGATTTCTCCCATGGCCAGTTATGGAAAGCTGAACTTAATGCATTATGGTGCAGACAGCTATGCAGGTCATCAGGAAATTATGGGCACTAGGCCAGTTAAGCCCTTAATGGAGCCCTTTGTTAAGGCCTTAGAAAGCGTAAAGTCAGCCCTAGAAGGGAAGGGCTATGATGTTGTCATTCCTCAGAGAGAAATACCCTATCTGCTGGTAAATGGCTGTGTAGTGGTGGCTGACAATATCGAGACAGACTATGGGCAAATCTATAACGTAACGGGAGCCTTAGATGAAATTAGCTTTGAAGAGGTGCTTAAAATTGGGAGGATTGTCAGAGAAAATGTTCGGGTAAATCGAGTAATTGCCCTTGGAGGCGAAAATGTTGGGGCTGAACAGATTGTGGCGACCATTGAGCGTCGAGACGATGGCTTAGTGGGTGTTAATTCTCCAAGGTCAGGGGTTTATGAGAAGGGTTATTGTGCTACTCATCTGGGCTATGGGGTGGTCCCCGATAACCAGATTAGTACAATTTTAACCCGTAATCAAAAAGAGGTTATCCTTATCGGAAAAATGCAGGATGTAATAGTCTGTGAAGGAGCAAGAAAAGTCCCCGCTGTAGATACCACCTTAGTAATGGAGGAAATACTCAAAGGAATGGATTTCTTGCAGGAGGGGGTGATTGCAGCTACAGTACAGGAGACAGATTTGGCAGGTCATGCCCAGGATTCGGCCAGGTATGCTAGTAAGCTACAGATTGTCGATAATTATTTGAGCAAATTATTACAAAAAATAAAGCCCGATGATATGCTGATTATTACAGCGGATCACGGTAATGACCCAACCATAGGCCATAGCCAGCATACAAGGGAAAAGACCCTATTATTGGTCTACGGAAAAAAATTAAAGCCAACTGATCTGGGGGAAAGAAACAGTTTATCTGATATTGCTGCGACCATTGCAGAATATTTTGACCTGGAGAAACCTGAAAATGGAACAGGATTTTTTGAGTATATTAGATCAAGGGTCAACCATTAGAATAACCATCAATAAGGATAATTGAAGCTAAGAAGATGTCTTTTGACATTTTCTTAGCTTTTTACGTTATCAAAGCCCTTATTATTAGCAAGTGCTATCACTAGAAATCAATGAAGCTTTTTTGTCATAAACAATCTACTGTTTAGGTCAAATATCGTTTATCCAGTAATTGATTTAGCTTTAGACATTAAATTTCGACACAATAAAGTAACTATAAGTGATATAATATAATAAAAAAGAAACCAATAATAAATTAATTAAGTAATAAAATAACAGATATTATAACCTGTTAGGGTGTGTTGGAAGCTGTTCCCAGAGCGAGCCAATGATAAAACCTTTTTATGGGAGAAAAGGTTACCGGTGCAGGAATTATAATATTGACCATAACAGATAAGGACAGAAGTGTTAAAAGGAAGAATATATGAAAGAAAGGGGTATTGAAATGAAAAAGGCAATTAGTATAATTTGTTGTCTGGTTTTCGCTTTGTCTTTCAGTGTAACGGCATCAGCTTCTGTAGAATCGGTTCCTTATTCCAACACCATTGTCTATGACAGCTCAGGAAGGGTTGATGCACAATATTATGAAGACATGCAGTACAAGCTGATCAAAGAGCTTGAAGATAAGGCTAAGGGATTAGGAGAAAGGACAAAAGTCAATCAGTCAGCAATTACTCCTGCCTCCCTCAGCAGTGTCGCCCCAGGGGATGTTTTTGTCTCATTCACTGGTACAACCTCAGGAATTGATTTTGCCTTAGTTGGCCACGCTTCTCTGGCTGAGACCAGTGGCGGTGTTTGGGCCATTTCCTCTTGGCCTGAGAGCAAGAGTCCCTCAGGAATTAATGGCGTACAATATGAATATCGCTATTGGGACAATCTGAGCAAAATCTATGCCCTACGGGTCAAGGGCAGTACCGCCTCCACCAGGAGTAATGCGGTAAATAATGCAATTAACATTGTCTCAAGAAGCCCACGACCTCCCTATAACTGGTTTTTCTTAAATAAATTTACCACCTCCAGCTTCTACTGCTCCCAGCTTGTTTGGCGGGCGTGGTATGATGCAGGGGTCAATATCGATAGATTCCCCTATGATACGGTGGTATCACCAGCTGAATTAACAGGGGATCATATGGAAGTTCTCTATTATCGAAACTAACAAATATCTCTCTGTTATCCTTGAAAGGGTAGCGTGTAGAAACTTAACCAGGGGCTATCAGTAGCTTTAACGGTAACAGGTTCTAGTACGGCACGGGAACGTGCCGTACTCGATTTACTAGGGGGAAGATCAATGGAAAAGAAAAGAGTAAATAAGATGATTCTGCTGGTTATTATCATTTCCGCGGTAATTCTAGTGGTAGCCTGTTCCACTGAAGGGGCAGCGGTAGATTATATTGATTTGGAAAATGCAAAGTATGTCTTATCCTTCAGTGGTGGATTGAACAACCAATCCATTAATTCCTTTTCAGTGAAGTACCGGGATGGCACAATAAAGGAGTATCCCGTCAATCGTTCTATTGTCATTGCCAACGGCCTAAAGATACGCGACGAAATGCTGTTCTTTTCCAGACAGAAAAATACCCATTTTGCTATAGCAAACAACAGCATTCAGGAATTCTCCTTTCTAGAGGAAAAGTATGAAGACGCCTATGTGGGGGTTTTATTTGCTAATGAAAGCAATGGACATGTCTTTGCTGGGGTTAATGTCGGTTTTTCTGATGAGGGATATCTGTCAGAGCTGCTCTATAGGACAATAGACGAACCAGACTATCTGAATATTACATTTTACGATAAAATACTATGTACAGCTGTTTATAAAAATGAAACCATCTATGTACAGTACCTGGATTTAAACAAACGAGATGAAAATGATTTTTTCAGAAGGTCTGGAATCCTGGAAATCGACATGAGAAGTCAGGAAATAAAGCATGATTATATGCTGAGCAATAAATATGAGGGCGAGCCTGATCGACCCATGGTCTTATTTGGAGAAGAGATTATCCTCTATAGACCTGCCCTAAATCGAGAAGGATTCCCAACAGGAGCCTCTTACCTGGCAGTTTATTCTGATGGAGAGATCCGGCATGAAAAGGTGTTAGATGACTTGATTCTATTTCAAGTCTGCACATTCGATAACAGTCTATATTTAATAGATATATTTGGTAAGGTTAGGGTACTGGATTCAACCTATAATTTGATAAAAAATTATCAACTTGAATCCTTTGAAGGCTCAATCAAAGGAGCATATCATCGTGACGAAGAGCTATATATTGCTCTAATGGATGAAGAAAATGCAATAAAGATCAATCAATACCGTTTAAATAGCGGAGAATTGGTTGGATCTGATCCGGTGGCTTATCCAAGGGCCATAGAATGGCACCAGGAAAGCTTTACATTTTTACCCTTGAAATAAAAGGCTCAGCACGCATTTGTTTTCCCAGGAACCCGTGAGTTCCCTGAACGCTTCGCTTGAAATAAAAAAGGCCAAAATCCAGCTCTAAAAGAGTGATTAAGGCCTTTTATTATATTCCTGAATATTCCTGTAAGTATCGTTGAACCCTCGTTACATAGCTTTGGGTCTCTTGGAAGGGAGGAATTCCCCCATAGCCGTCTACATTTCCAGGACCTGCATTATAGGCAGCCAAGGCAAGGGAAAGATCTCCGTCATAGCGATCGAGCATTTGTCTAAGGTACCTAGCGCCACCATTAATGTTCTCCTGAGGGTCCCAAGGGTTATTAACCCCTAAGGCAGCAGCGGTTGACGGCATTAACTGCATTAATCCCTGAGCTCCAGCACTGGAAAGGGCCCCGGGGTTAAAGCCAGACTCTGCTTTCATGACAGCCTTAATCAAATCAGCAGGTAGACGAAATTTCCTAGCTGCATTCATAATCATTGAATCATAGCTGGTAGAATCAAAGGAGGCTTCTGCAGTAACAGTATTCAGCACCTCCTGAAAGCTGCTTTGTTCAGGCATAGGTATATTTAATTTAACGGGAATACGACTCTGAATGTCGTTGATCTTTTCATAGAAAATCTGTTGAACCATATTCATCGAACTACCACTCCCAATCGAAGGAATAATTTTTCTAATTACTATTATATATATAATATGACCTGTACACAACTTTTTTAGAAAAATTGGTGAAATAGTCTTAGGACTTCTGGGTATCAAGGCGGAGTTAGGGCTATGGTAATTGAATGGAGGGATATTAAATGAGGCCAGTAAGAAGGATGGTTAGGAGAAAGAACAGGCGAGTCAACTTATTCATGCTGCTTTTTATTTGTATTGTTATACCTGCCACTGCAATCTATGTAGGCTTAAGGATTACTGAAAAATGGGTTTCGCCGGTGCTTAACCCAGAAGAACAGGATTTTAATTTTGTAGTGGACCAGGAGGAAGATGAGACAATTGGTGAAGCTGAAGTGCCATCAGAATCAGAAGAAGAAACACCTGTAGAAACAATGGAACAGACTACTGGAAGAGAGGCGCAAATTAAGCCTCTTTCGGTCTATGCCATTCAAATTGCCAGCCTTGGAGACACAAGTAATATCGATAAAATGATTAATCAGCTTAATGAAAACAAGCTGCCCTACTTGGTTTATCAGATGGATAACAGTTATAAGGTATTTGTGAAGGGTGCTACCCGTAGAAATCGAGTTGAAGGAGCCCTAGAGGAAGTAAAGGGCCTATATCCTGACGCTTACATCAGTGAGCTTCTATTACCTAAAACAGTAGTCTCCATAAATGAAGAGAAGGATAGCGAAATAGAAGCGCTGATTACAAATTTAAATGAGACAATTGATTTGATGGATAATCAGGCAGAAGAATGGTATAATTTTTTTGAAAAAGAAGGAGATTTGAATAGCTATAGCGAATTGTTAAAAAAACAACAAAAAATACTAGAGGAAATTACGAACATTATAGGCAGTAAGTCATTACCTTCCAGTTTTTCAAAGGATGATGCCCTGGAAAAAATGATACACTACCAAGAAAGTAATATAAATCGTTCCTTGGAGCTAATAGAGGAGAATAACAGTGAAAATCTTTACAAGCTTCATAGCCTATACCTAGACAGTCTTTTTCGGATTGTAGAGGTAATCAAATGACAAGATAAATGGAGGGATATGATGATTTTAAGGGATGTTCAAGAGCTATTAGAAGCAGAAGTAATTACGGGTGCAGAATTTTTAGATCGTGAAATTGTAACAGTTTTTGCCTGTGACCTGATGAGTGATGTATTAGCTTTTATAGAGAATAAGACCCTTCTTTTGACGGGGTTGGTGAATCCCCACACCATTCGTACGGCAGAGATGATGGACATAAATGCAATTGTCTTCGTGAGGGGAAAGCTACCTGATGAAGAAACCATAAAGCTGGCCCAAGAAAACAATATCGTATTAATCTGTACAAAGCATATTTTATATACCAGCTGCGGAATCCTATATCAAAATGGTTTAGTGGGTGCCGATATTGCCCATAAATAGGCCGGAAGAGGAGCGTGGGGGATATTTTATTAAGTTATGAGGTAGCCAAGCATGATTTTTCTGAGGCAGGAAAGGCTTCAAGTGAAATAAAAAAAGTATTGAGGCGCCTTGGGATCCCAGATCCCATTATAAGGCGTGTTGCTGTAGCCACCTATGAAGCGGAAATGAATATCATTATTCACTCAGAGGGAGGGCAAATTACACTTTCCATTATTCCAGAGAAGCTTATGGTAACGGCAAAGGATTCAGGACCAGGGATAGAAAATATCGAAATGGCCATGAGGGAAGGCTATTCAACTGCTTCTCGGGAGGTTCAAGAACTGGGCTTTGGAGCAGGAATGGGCTTGCCTAACATGAAACGATGTGCCGATGAATTTCAAATAGAATCTGCCCTTGGTCAGTCAACGAAAATAACAATTACCTTCTTTATTAAATGATTGATTAATCTGTAAGACAAGATGAAAATTAAGGAGGAATAGAGATGCTTGTTAGTGAAATGGTAGAAGCCTTAGGGTTAGAGGTTCTTGGTGGAGAAAAGGGTATGGATGCGGAGATGAAAGGGGTTTATGTTTGTGACCTTTTGAGCTGGGTAATGTCAAAATTAGAAAAGGGAAATTGCTGGATTACTATACAGACCCATATTAATGTTGTAGCCGTAGCCATGCTAGGGGAAGCTGCCTGTATTTTAATTCCAGAGAACGCCCAGGTTGATGAAAATACTATAGAAAAGGCAAATGAAGAAAATATTCCCCTCCTTAGAAGTCCGTTAAATGCATATAAGCTAATTAAAAAAATAGGTGAATTGGAAGATGTGCAATGAAATTAGCTTATGACCTCCATATACATAGTGGTCTCTCTCCCTGTGGAGAAGAGGATATGACGCCCAATAATGTAATAGCAATGGCAAAATTAAAAGGATTGGACGTTATTGCCATAACCGATCATAATTCTACAGGGAATTTAATAAGCTTTCATAAAGTTGCTCAAACCAATAGCTTGCTGTTTATCCCAGGGGTGGAGCTGACCACCAGGGAAGAGGTTCATGTACTGGGTCTATTTAGAAATATAGCTGATGCACTGGACTTTCAGAAGGTAATAGATGGGACCTTGCCCAGGATTAAAAATCAAGAGCAGCTCTTTGGGAGACAAATTTACTATGATGAGATGGATAATATTGTAGGCTACCACGAATACTTATTATTGAATTCCCTAAAACTTTCACTTGATAATACAGTCAAGGCAATTAGAGAACATGGTGGAATTCCTATCCCTGCCCATATCAATCGAGAAGCCTATAGCATTTTAGCCAGCTTAGGGTTTATTCCGCCTGATTTGGGCTTTCAGACCGTTGAAATTACAAAAAAATGTGACTATACTCAGCTAGAAAGTCAGCATCCCTATCTTAAGACCTACGGAAGGATAATTAATTCCGATGCCCACCAGCTAGGGAATATTTTAGAGAGAGAAAGCTATATTGAGGTTGAGAAAAAAACAGTTGATGATATTATTACTGCCTTAGACAATGGGCATAATTTGATAAATAAGAAACAATAGGGGTGATAACTTAATGAAGGAACTGGCTTTACACATATTAGACATCGCCGAGAATGGGATTAGGGCCAAGGCGACACAAATTAATATTAAAATAATTGAAAATATAAGGACAGATCGCTTAGATATTATCATCCATGATAATGGTAGCGGCATGGAAGCGAGTTTTGTAGAGAAGGTGCTAGACCCCTTTACCACCACAAGGACAACACGTAGGGTGGGATTGGGGCTTCCTTTTTTTAAGAGGGCTGCAGAAGAGTGTAATGGAGGCCTAAGGATTAGCTCTAAGCCAGGAGAGGGGACAAGGGTAGAGGCCTCTTTTCAACATAGTCATATTGACCGGGTGCCCCTGGGAAATATGGCTGAAACCTTAACCACTTTAATTTTAGCCGATGAATCAATTGATTATATCTATGAGCACATTTTTAATGATAATAAATTTTTTTTTAGTACGAAAGATGTCAAAAAAACGCTTGAAGGCATTTCAATTAGCGAGATAGAGGTGATTATATGGATAAGAGATTACTTAGAAGAGGGACTAAAAGAACTTGTGAAAAATTAGATTTTATAATAATATAATATTTGATATAAAATGTTATATTAGAATGTTAATTAATAAAGAATTATTCATTAGCATTCCCAAAATTCTACTAAGTAAAGGGCCTGTTATAATTACCTGATATATATTGGCGATATACAGTATACTGTATTCTGCTTATATCTATTTTGTAATTTAATAAAGGAACTTGTATTTTTATGTAGAATTAAAGCATAGTTAACAATTTATCAAATTAAATTTTGTGTAAGGGGTGAAAATAACAATGAAACTTTTAACCTTTAAAGCAGGTATTCATCCACCAGAGTATAAGGAATCGACAGCACATTTACCAATAGAAGCTGCAGTTGCTCCTAGCGTTGTCATGATTCCGCTTCAACAGCATATTGGAGCACCGGCCGAGGCTTTAGTCAAGGTTGGTGATAGGGTATTGGTTGGAGAAAAAATTGGTGAAGCAAAGGGCTTTGTTTCGGCTCCAATACATTCCAGTGTTTCTGGCGTGGTAAAGGCCATTGCTCTAAAACCTGCAGTTGGTGGTAATGAAGTGCTTTCCATCGTGATTGAATCCGATGGGCAAGATGAGGTTCATCCTTCTGTTCAATCAAAGGGTGAAATCGAAAAGCTTCAACCAAAGGAAATCATTGAAATTATCAAGGAAGCGGGCATTGTTGGAATGGGTGGTGCAACTTTCCCAACCCATGTAAAGCTCTCGCCTCCACCAGAGAAAAAAATTGATACAATTATTTTAAATGGTGCTGAGTGTGAGCCTTATTTAACAGCTGATCATCGGCTAATGCTGGAATCACCTGAAAACGTCATCGACGGATTGAGGGCTATGATGAAGGCGGTAGGAGTTGAAAAGGGTTTTGTGGGCATTGAATCTAACAAGCCCGATGCCATTGAGGTTATGCAAAAGGCTGCAGAAAAGTACAATAATATTGAAGTTGTAGGGTTACAAACCAAATATCCTCAGGGGGCAGAAAAACAATTAATTTTTGCTTGCACAAACCGAGAAGTTCCTTCTGGAGGATTACCAATGGATGCTGGTGTAATCGTTAACAATGTTGGAACTGCGGCCCAGGTAGCCATTGCTATTAAAACTGGTATGCCACTGATAGAAAGAATTACCACTGTATCAGGAAAAGGGATTAAAACCCCTAAAAACCTTATGATTAAAATTGGGGTTCCAATTAAAGAGGTAATTGAACAATGCGGAGGCTTTGAAGGTACACCAGGTAAAATAATTTCTGGTGGGCCAATGATGGGACTTGCCCAACATTCTGACGAAGTGGTTATCTCAAAGGGTTCCTCCGGGGTGCTGGTATTTACAGAGGAAGAAGCAAGACTTCCTGAAGAAAGTCCATGTATTCGCTGCGGTAAGTGTGTGGAGGTTTGTCCAGCCTTTATTCAACCTTTGCACATTAGTAATTATTCTAGAAATAATATGATGGAGCATGCAGAAAAATATAGAGCCCTGGATTGTATTGAATGTGGGTCCTGTTCTTATGTATGCCCTGCTAAAATTCAATTATTACAGGCAATCCGTGTTGCTAAACGCAGTATTATTGCCAAAAAAAGAAAACAAGCCTAGGTTTGATGGGAGGGAAAGGAAATAATGGAAGAAAAATTAATTGTATCTTCTTCTCCACATATACGCTCTAACAGCACTACCTCTAAAATTATGCTGGATGTTGTAATTGCCTTATTACCAGCTGTTGTTGGAGCCTTATACTTCTTTAGATTGAATGCTGCAATTATTATTGCCTTAGCTGTTCTAACAGCGGTAGCCTCAGAGTGGGGAATCCAAAAAATTAGAAATAGACCCAATAGCATTACAGATTTAAGTGCTGTGGTGACAGGGTTATTGGTCGCTTTAAATGTTCCTGCTTCAGCGCCATGGTGGATTCCAATTATCGGTTCTGCCTTTGCCATCATTATTGTTAAGCAATTATTTGGCGGGATAGGACAAAACTTCATGAATCCAGCACTGGCTGCAAGGATTATGATGACCATCTCATGGACAGATCGAATGACTGGCTGGATAAAGCCTGGAGTAGATGCAGTATCCACTGCTACTCCCTTAAGTTATGTTAAAGGTGTTACTGCAGTACCAGGAAATGCGCCTAAATTGTTTGACATCATTATCGGAAACATTGGGGGCTGTATTGGTGAAACCTCAGCAATACTTTTAATCCTAGGCGGTATATATTTGATTTATCGAGGTGTCATTTCTATTGAAATTCCAGGTATTTACATTGGAACGGTAGCTGTTTTAACCTTAATTAATGGTGGCTTTGACGTATACTATATGCTATACCATGTTTTTTCTGGCGGGTTAATGATTGGAGCCATTTTTATGGCAACTGACTATGCTTCTTCACCAGTAACAAAGCGTGGTAGAATGTTCTTTGCCCTGGGTTGTGGTATCATAACAAGTGTGATTCGTATTTTTGGAACATACCCAGAGGGAGTGGGCTTCTCTATCCTATTGATGAATATTGCCGCTCCACTAATTGAAAAATATACTAGCCCTAAAGTGTTTGGGGAGGTGAAACAAAATGCGTGATATTATTAAAATGGGACTAATTCTTTTAGTCATTACCTCAATCGCTGCTTTTGTTTTAGGGATAACGAACGATGTTACTCAAGCAATTATTCAAGAGAGACTTGAACAGCAAAATATTGAGTCCATCAAGGCTCTGTTGCCTGATGCTGCTGAGTTTAACCGAGTAGAGGATGCTACTGCAGCTGGAATTCTAGAGGTTTATGAAGGTAGCAAGGACGGTACGGTTGTGGGTTATACTGTCAAAACAGAGCAAAATGGTTATGGTGGAACTGTGGTTATTTTAATCGGTATGTCTATCGATGGTGAAATAGTTGGAGTGAAGATCGGAGAGCATACAGAAACCCCCGGTTTAGGTTCTAAAATTGCTGACGCTTCCTTTGTAAATCAATATGTTGGTAAAGCCACTACCAATGAATTTGCCGTAACAAAGGACCAGCCGGCAGGTGATGCGGATATCCAAGCTATCTCAGGAGCCACAATCTCTAGTAAGGCTGTTACCAATGGGGTAAACAGTGCGGTAGAGCTCTTTGAAAATACATTGAAGAATCGATAGATTATCGGAGGTGAAAGCATGAAATCAGGTGGTACTTTTTCCAATTTGGGTCGTATTTTTGCAAAGGGGATTATTTTTGATAACCCTACCTTTGTTCAATTATTAGGAATGTGTCCAACCTTGGCGGTTACTAATTCAGCCATCAATGGCCTTGGTATGGGTTTGGCCACAACAGCTGTTTTAATTGGTTCTAATGCAGTTATATCTTTAATTAGAAACTTCATTCCAAGTAAAATTAGAATACCAGCCTTTGTTGTGGTTATCGCAACCTTTGTAACTATGGTTGGGATGATGATGAAGGCCTATTTACCCGCCCTGGACCAGGCATTAGGTATTTTTATCCCATTGATTGTTGTTAACTGTTTAATCCTTGCAAGGGCAGAGGCCTTCGCCTCTAAGAGCTCACCAATTTCATCCATTGTTGATGGACTTGGAATGGGATTAGGCTTTGCCTTAGCCTTAACAATTCTTGGGGTTATCCGTGAGTTGTTGGGAGCCGGAACAGTCTTTGGTGCAACTGTTATGCCAAGCTTCTATGAACCAGCAAGATTTATGACCCAAGCTCCCGGTGCGTTCCTTGCGTTAGGGCTGCTATTGGCGTTATATAATAGAATTACTGCCAAGAAATTAAATGAGCTATAGGGAGGTGTAGGATGTGTCAGTTTCTTCAATTTTTTTACTGCTAGTCAGTTCAATTTTGGTAAATAACTTTGTATTATCTAGATTTTTAGGGATATGTCCCTTTCTAGGTGTTTCTAAGCAGGTTGAAACAGCCTTTGGGATGGGTATGGCGGTAACCTTCGTTATGGCCTTAGCCTCAATGATTACCTATCTTGTCTATAAATTAATCCTTGTACCATTGGATATAATCTATCTGCAGACAATTGCCTTTATCCTGGTCATTGCTGCATTGGTACAATTGGTAGAAATGATTATTGAAAAAACCAGTCCTACATTGTACCAATCATTGGGAGTATATCTTCCTTTGATCACTACAAATTGTGCTGTACTTGGGGTTGCTTTGATCAATATTCAAATGGAATATAATTTTATTGAAGTAATTATCAGTGGTGTTGGTGCTGCAATCGGATTTTCATTAGCAATTATCTTATTTGCGGCCATTAGAGAAAGACTTGAGCTATATGATGTTCCAGAGGTATTTAAAGGTTTTCCAATAGCTTTAATTACAGCCAGCTTGATGTCATTAGCCTTCATGGGCTTTGCCGGATTGGTGTAAAGGAGTGGTTATAATGAACTTAGAAGTAGTACTTTATCCAATACTAAGCTTAGGGGGTCTAGGTCTTGTATTCGGAGCTGGACTTGCCTATGCTTCTCAAAAATTTGCCGTTGAAGTAGATCCAAAATTTATGGCAATTCGTGATGTGCTTCCTGGCGCCAATTGTGGGGGATGCGGTTATCCGGGATGCGATAGCTTTGCTAAGGCCGTAACAGAAGGGAAAGCTCCTGTTAATGGCTGTCCTGTAGGTGGAGCCGCTTGTGCAGCTGCCGTGGCTAACATTATGGGGGTAGAGGCAAAGGAAGAAGTGAAAAAGGTAGCTAAGGTTATTTGTAATGGTGATACTGTTAAGTGTAAGGAAAAGTTCAAATATGACGGAATAGAGGATTGTGTTGCAGCATCGATGATTGCTGGAGGAAGTAAATCCTGTCAATATGGATGCCTAGGCTATGGTACCTGTGTAAAGGCCTGCCAATTTGATGCAATTGAGATTGTTGACGGGAGATTAGCTAGAATTATTCCTGAGAAATGTACAGCCTGCGGAAAGTGTATTGAAGTATGTCCTAAGAGTGTTATCGATATGGTGCCCTATGAGCAGGATGTTGTGATTGCATGTAATAATAAGGAAACTGGTAAAGAGGTTAGACAAAAATGTAGCGTAGGCTGCATTGGCTGTAAAATCTGTGTCAAGGCTTGCCCCCATGAAGCAATTGACTTTGAAAATAACCTGGCCTTTATTAATTATGAAAAATGTACTAATTGCTTTGTCTGTGTAGAAAAATGTCCGACTAAAGCCATTGAAGGTAATTTTGAACGCAGAAATCAAGATCATAGAGATGCCGTATAAAGGCTAAATCAAGAAATATATTTCAAAAAGAGCTTCGAATGGAGCTCTTTTTTGCTGTTTGTCAATCTAAATCGTGACAAGCTTATTTACCCACAAAAATTGGATAACAATAGTGGTCAATTCCCCCTTGTAAGTTGAAAATATTAATGATAAACTTTTAATGATTCCCTGTTAAATTCAAGGGATTAGAAGCACAAAATAGGTGTGATGATTAGAAAAAATTACCATTGCTTAAGTTACCCTAAATTACTATTAGATATCGAAATCTGTAGAATGGGAAGGAAATTTTCTTAAATATTTGAGATACTTGATGTTATTTTTAAAACATGTGTTAAAATAGAAGAGGTATGAAAATTTTAGCTAGAAAGAGTGGTCGGCATGAATATAAAAAAGGTTACACAATTGGCTATGCTAACCTCCTTAGGGTTAGCCATGCATATTATTGAATCCTTTATACCAAATCCCTTCGTGGGACTGGCGCCGGGGGCAAAATTAGGGCTTGCCAATATTATTGGCTTAATTACCCTGATCATGTTTGGATTTAAATATGCCCTAGGCGTGAATTTACTGAGATGTTTTTTGGGGACCCTGGCCACCGGTGCTGTTACTTCAATGATATATAGTATGTCAGGTGCATTGGTCAGTACCCTTCTGATGTATCTTGTCTATCGATATTTTAAAAAGATCTTTAGCTTAGTTGGTGTGAGCATATTTGGTGCCATAGGTCATAATATAGCCCAAATGACTGTGGCCAGTGCAATGATTAGCAATGCCAGGATTTTTGCCTATCTACCCTTTATGATACTGGCGAGTATTGCAACAGGTATTTTTATTGGTATCACTGCTAATTTTACAATTTCCAAAGCAAAGGTCCATTTTACCCAAATTATGGGGATATAATATTTGCCAATTAAGGGGGAATGATAAATCATGAGCAAATACCGTAATCCTTGGTTGTTAATCCTACTGTTGATTACCGGTGTTGTGTTGGGGAGCCTAATTGGTACTTCCCTTGGGAAAACAATTCCTTTATTATCCTATGGGCCGGGACCCCTGGGACTTAATAACTTTGAAGTGAATTTAGGGGTGATTTATTTTCACCTCACCCTATTAATTGAGATTAACGTTTCCAGTTTAATTGGCCTTTTATTATCAGTCTTAATTTTTAACAGATTGTAGGTGAATCAATGGCAAAGTTAGTTTTAGCTTCAAAATCCCCTAGACGAAGGGAGTTACTAGAAAATTTGGGGGTAGACTTTCAAATTATGACAGAGGAAGTTGAAGAGGATATGACCAGTAATGTGGTACCTACTGAACTGGCAATGTATAATGCCCTTCAAAAAGCCAGGGCACTTTTGCCCCGATTGCAGGATGAAGCTATTGTTTTGGCCGCAGATACCATTGTTGTGAAGGAAGGGATTATGGGTAAGCCCCAAAATCAAGGGGAAGCCCTTGAAATGCTTAGATCCTTATCGGGAAGACAGCATGAGGTAATAACCGCCGTGGCAATGATTGAATGGCCCAGTGGAAAAGAAAGAACAGATTATGTAATTACCCAGGTGTTTTTTAAAGCCTTAACCGATGAATTGATTAATCGCTATATTGCCAGTGGTGAGCCCATGGATAAGGCAGGAGCCTATGGTATCCAGGGACAAGCGGCACTATTTGTTGAGAAAATTATGGGGGACTACTATAATGTGGTGGGATTACCCCTGTTCAAAATAGAAGAAATGCTCAATATGTATTTTCATAAAAGCCTATTGACAGATTTTCAATGATGGAGGTTCCATTGCCATGCCGAAGGATATGACCACAATCAAAAAACTGCCCCAGGAGGAACGACCCAGGGAAAAACTGCTAAGTTATGGTACCAGGGGACTTTCCAATGCAGAACTGTTGGCTATATTGTTATCCACCGGTACAAGGAATGAATCTGCCATTTCCCTTGCTGAAAGGATACTACGCCATAGAACTGACGGGCTAAGATTCTTAACAGATTGCTCGGTGGAGGAATTATGTGAAATTAAAGGTATTGGCTTGGCAAAATCCTCTCAATTAATTGCTGCTGTGGAGCTTGGAAAGCGTATAGCATTAGCGGCAAAGGCCAATAATTATAAAATAAAGTCTCCAGATGATGTAAGTAAGCTACTGATGGAAGACATGCGATATCTAACAAAGGAGCATTTTAATATTGTACTGTTAAATACAAAAAACGAGGTTATCTCTGTAGAGAACATTTCAATTGGCAGTTTGAATGCTTCTATCGTCCATCCTAGGGAGGTTTTTGTCAGGGCTATTAAACGCAGCAGTTCTGCCATTATTTTAGTCCACAATCACCCAAGCGGTGACCCTGCTCCCAGTCAAGAGGATATTAACATTACCGGCAGACTTCAGGAGGCAGGCCAATTAATAGGAATATCAGTTTTAGATCATGTTATTATTGGAAATGGTACTTATATTAGTTTAAAGGAAAAAAAGTTAATGTAGAGGAAGGAGCAGATTAATGGGACTATTAAATTTCTTTTCGAAGGATATGGGAATAGATTTAGGTACTGCAAATACATTGGTATACGTCAACGGTAAGGGAGTTGTACTTAGGGAGCCCTCTGTTGTGGCAATTCAAAATGATACAAAAACCGTTTTAGCCGTAGGAGAAGAGGCTAAGAAAATGATAGGCAGAACCCCCGGGAACATTGTAGCAATTCGACCTATGAAGGATGGGGTGATTGCCGATTTTGACGTAACCCAAAGCATGCTTAAATATTTCATTAGAAAGGCCTATGGTAAGCGTACCTTGGTACAGCCCCGGGTGGTAGTCTGTGTTCCTTCTGGTGTTACTGAGGTGGAAAAGCGAGCTGTAGAAGAAGCGGCATATCAAGCTGGGGCCAGGGAAGCCTATTTAATTGAAGAACCCATGGCAGCGGCCATTGGAGCAGGCTTGCCTGTAGAGGAGCCTACCGGAAGTATGGTTGTCGATATCGGTGGCGGAACCACAGAAGTAGCCATTATTTCCCTGGGGGGAATTGTTACTGCCAAGTCTATTCGGGTGGGCGGTGACGAGCTTGATGAATCAATAATGAATTATATCAAGCGAGAATATAACCTAATGATAGGGGAAAGAACTGCTGAAGAGGTTAAAATAACTGTAGGATCTGCCTTCCCTAAAGCTCAAGAAGAAAAAATGAATATTAGGGGAAGGGATTTAGTAACAGGTTTGCCAAAAACCCTTGAAATTACTTCCACTGAAATTTTAGAGGCTCTGCGGGAGCCTGTGAGCCAGATTATAGATGCGATTAAATATACACTAGAAAAAACCCCACCAGAGCTTGCTGCCGACATAATGGAAATGGGAATTATGCTCACGGGCGGCGGGGCACTGTTGGATGGTCTTGATAGTCTTGTCATAAATGAGACGGGAATGCCCGTTACCATTGCAGAGGAGCCTTTAGATTGTGTTGTTTTAGGAACAGGAAAAACCATTGAAGAGCTTGATACATTAAAAAGAGTTTTAATTACACCAAAGAAATTAGGGTAAAGTTGGTGAATTTAAGTGGCGAGAAGAGACTCTAAGGATCGATCGGCGATGATAGTGGCAGCGGCTGCTATCATTCTCATTATTGTTATGGGCATAACAGCAGGACAGAGAGAGAATATTACAGGGGTGGAAAAATGGATAGGAAATATCCTTTCTCCGGTACAGAGTGTAGTGAATACTGGAGTTAGTACGGTTAGTGAAACCTTTCGATCCATTTTTAATATGGGGGACATTAAAAGAGAAAATGAGGACTTGACCCAAAAGGTGGAGGCCCTTCAGAAAGAGCTAATTGAATACCGTCTTGAACGGGATGAGCTTGAGGAACTCAGAGGATTAAAGTATGCACTGAATTATACTGACGAGAGTACGCCCATGGATACAATTACGGCTGATGTTATTTCAAAAACACCTGGGAATTGGTTCAACATTTTTACCATTAATGTTGGGGAAAATCAGGGTGTAACCATGGATAGCATCGTGTTGGCCTCCAACGGGTTAATTGGAAGGGTTTATGAGGCAGGAGGAAACTGGTCTAAGGTGATCTCAATTATAGATAACAACAGCTCAGTAAGCTTTCAGATTTTACGGGATGCCAATTCCCAGGGGATTTTAAGCGGAAGCATTGATTATGAGCTATCGGGATATCTCTTTGATCCCTTGGCCGAGGTAGTGGTAGGCGATAAATTGGTTACCTCTGGATTGGGAACTTACCCAAAAGGTATTCCTATTGGTGAAGTAGTAGAGGTTGGGAAAACCAATGATCAATTGCTAAAGACCGTTAAAGTAGAACCGGCAGTGAACTTTAACCATATGAGCAAGGTCTTAGTGATGACCCAAAAGACAATAGATGAATAAATAAAGGGGAAAATACAGTGAAGGCTTTTATAATCAGTATCATTGTACTGCTTAATTTAATATTACAGTCCACCCTCTTTCAATATTTTAAAATCTATGGCGTAATCCCCAATACGGCATTGATTCTTGTCATATCCTTAGCTGTTTATAATGGGAAAAATAAAGGTGCTGTAATTGGCTTTTTTGTAGGGATACTTCAAGACATTATCTTTGGCAGGATGATTGGCTTAAATGCCCTGGTGTATATGATTACTGGCTATGGCGTAGGGCTTTTAAACAAAAATGTTTTTAAGGATAATCTCCTTATTCCCTTTTCATTGACTGCCGTAGCCACGGTTTTTTATGAGAGCGTTAATATGCTGCTGCTCTTTTTTATGGGGTATAAGTTTGAGTTGATAAGCTTTTTTAAAAAGATGCTAATGGTAGAGGTTCTCTATAATGCTATTTTTTCCGTAGTGATATATATTTATGTATCAAAATTGTATCAATCAAAGCTAATGAAAAAAAGATATTAGTATTGGGGGATATCGATGTTAATGAAAAAATTACAAGATCGTTATACGGTAACCTTTATAACCTTTATGATTGTTTTTAGTATTATTATTTTTCGATTGGCTTCCATTATGATCGTTGATGGAGCAACCTATCGGGAAGATGCAGAGAATCGGATATTTAAAAGTATTCCCCTGCCGGCTGCCCGGGGTGAAATCAGGGACCGCTACGGCCGTTTGCTGGCAGGAAGTAGACCTAGTTTTACTGTTCAAATTATGAAGAACGAAATCGTTGACAGTAAGATTAATGAAGTGGCTCTTAAATTAATGGATATTTTTCATCAGAATGATGATACCTATGTGGATGAGTTTCCCATTGTCATCGATGAAGAGGGGAACTATCACTTTACTTACGACCTTGAAATTGCTGAATGGAAAAAAAATAATGACATACCCCTGGATGCCACTGGGGTAGAGACATACGATATCCTTTTTGAGCGCTATGGCATTAATGAAGAGGATCCTGCAGAGGCACAGCAGGAGTTGTTACAGCACATGACTTCAGTACCTGTATCAATCCGAACCTGGAAATATACAGCTCAAATGAAAAAGGAAAGCTGGTTGGAATCCCATAAAATAAAGGATTTTGAAACATCAGCTGAAGAAGCCTTCCATTATGTTAAAACGGAATATTATAAAATTCCCGAAGTCTATTCCTTAGAAGAAGCCCATGACATAATGATTATAAGAGAACAGTTGATCAAAACTGGTTATTTACAGTTTCAGCCCATTAGAATTGCCCATGATGTTTCGGAGCAGACCGTTATACAAATAGAGGAGAACATATTAGATTTGCCCGGTGTTAACATATCAGTGGAGCCAATACGCTATTATCCTGAGGGTGATATCGCTGCCCATATATTAGGTACCCTTGGCAAGATCTCTCAACAGGATGAAATTGAAAAATTTATAAAGGAAAAGGGCTATAATCCCAGTGATATAATCGGAAAAACTGGAATTGAACATAGCTATGAAGAAAGCCTAAAGGGCAAAGATGGCTCTCAAAAAGTAATTGTAGATTCCAGGGGAAGATTGATCAGTGTATTAGAAAGGGAAGATCCTACCCCAGGAGACACCCTATATTTAACACTAGACATGAATCTTCAAAAAAAGGCCCAGGAAGTGCTAGAAGATGTACTAAAGACGATTCAAACGGGAGGAACCTATACCACCCAATGGGGAAGCAATAAACTTTCTGGGTCAAAGGGACCTATGAAAAATGCTACCTCTGGTGCAGTAGTAGTAACAGATATAAATACTGGAGATGTGTTGGCCCTGGCCAATTATCCAACCTATGATCCCAACCTTTTTGCTACTGGAATTAGCACAGAGGATTGGAACAGTCTATTACCAGAAAACGACAAGGACCCCTTGGCGCCTAGACCACAATTAAATATTGCCCTTAGTACAGCAATTCAGCCTGGGTCAACCTATAAAATGCTGGTGGGAATTGCGGCATTGGAACAGGGCCTCAGCCCCAACTATGAAATCTATGATAAGGGTGCCATTAAAATGGGGGGACACTCCTTTGGGAACTGGCTATATAATCAGGGAAGTGGGACCATGGGCTGGCAAAATCTTCACGAGGCCATTGCCCATTCCAATAACTTTTATTTTTACTCCCTGGGTACTGGATATGATCATGGTATTGAAAGATGGTTACCTGTATCTATGAATGTGGATACCTTTATTGACTATAGTCACCGCTTTGGTTTAAATGAAAGAACTGGAATCGAAATAGATGTACCAAGGGAAAGATCCGGTGGAGTACCAAGTGTTGAAAGTAAAACAAGAACCATTAAGGCGTTATTAACAAGACAATTAGAAAGACAATTACGACCTACTGACTTTGAAGAAATTATTGGAATACCAACTCAGGAGGAAATACTGAATATTATAGAGGAAATTGTAAGTTGGACGGAAGAAAACCCTTCAAGACAAGTGCTTTATAATAGACTAATTGATATGGGTCTACAGGCAGATAAAGCTAGTATTTTTGCTGACTTAATTAAGTTCACCTACTTTAATCAAGCAAGATGGAGTAAAGCTGATACAATGAACTTTTCCATTGGCCAGGGTGAACATGCCTATACTCCGATTCAAATGACTAACTACATGGCTATTTTAGCTAATGGTGGAAACCGATACAAAGTTAGTGTGTTAAATAAAATTACAGATTTTGAAGGTAACTTAATTAGTGAGCATCCACCAGAATTAATTGAGAGAATTCCAATGAATGACTACAGTAATTTAGATGAAGTAAATTATGGAATGTATCTGGTAAATACAACTGGTTCAGCTAGAAGTTATTTTTCCCAATTCCCAATAGATGTTGCTGGAAAGACGGGTACAGCCCAAAGATCGGGAAAAATACCACCTCTTGATGAAGTAGAATATCTAAAGCAGCACTTAGGTGCCTTCGGGGTTACAGAGGCTGATGTATATGAACAAATGGAAATAATGCGAACAGAAGATCGTGATAATCCACGAATCCACGATGATGCATATGTCATGAGGGAAGCAATTAAGCAGTTAAACCCACGAATCAAAAATGCTGATCTTGATCATTTTAAAGAGGATTATGATAACTTTGCATGGTATACAGGCTTTGCTCCTTATGAAAATCCAGAAATTGCAATTTCCGTCCTCATCTTCCAAGGTGGTTCCGGTGGATACGGTGCACCAATCTTTAGGGAAATTGTAGCAGAATATATGGGATTAAATATCAAAGAAGATAGTACTGAGATGATTATGCAAAACAGACTCACTCAGTAGAGGCTACCTTATAGGCTGATGGTAGTTATCTTCTTGGTGACTGTGAAAGCTCACTGTCCTTACGTATCATGATATACGTTGAGGTCGGTGGGCTTTCTTTTGATTTGATTATTGAGGTACTATGTCAATGGTCGGGGTGGGTTTTCATTCAAATACCTGCCCTATCTTTATTATAATCAAGAATACTCTTAAATTATTATTTTTTATGTTTTTCACCATATTTTGCTGACAAATAAATCAGTTGTAGTCGAATGACTGTAAAAAAACATATTTGCCTTGTATTCGACTATGCAAGAGGGAGAAAATGATTTACTTTAGAGAATCAATATTTTAAGTATTGACAACATTTTCAATAAAACCTACGTTAAGGCAAAAACGAAGGGTGAAAGAATTACAGACTGCTATAAATACCAACTTAAAGAGTCATTTAAAAAATATATTCCATTATTTACATTTATTGTTTAATATGTTATTATTTATTATGAATTAAAAATAATGGAAAGTGAAAGGATGATCAAAATGAAAAAATTGTTTAGTTTGATGTTAGTATTGTTATTTATTTTCGCTTTAGCGTCTACTAGTTTTGCAGCTGACACACACCCAAACTCACACTGGGATTGTAGTATTGGTGAGCATAACTACAAGGTATACAATGTTGAGGACTACTCACTAGTATCTTACCCAGGAATGTGTAGTTATAATAGCAACTGTATAATTACAACTTATTATAGAACTACTGCTTACAAGTGTGCTGCATGCGGTCATTATACAACTACAACTACTGTAACGGGTGAGAAACATTCTAGAAATCACTAATTTTATTTTTAAAGAGTTACAAAAATCAAGAGAGTTATTAGGCAGGTATTTATTGTAAATACCTGCCTTTTTTATTGTGTGCCCAGTATGGGCACAATCTAACCTTATCAATCAACTTGCGCCTGATGTGATTTCTGTTCGTCAGACCAGAGATTTGCCGCCGGCTTCCTTGAGATTCCCTGTCGCCGAGGACACCCTGCCTTAAGCTATACACTTCCCACTCTAGGGCGTGTTTGGGACTTTCACCCTTGCTTTTGGAACGAATCCTAGACCGAGAGAATCTCAACCGAGCTTATAAACAGGTGAAGAAGAATAGGGTCATACGGAGTCGATGGTATGGAAGTAGAGGATCTTCTACAATATCTCAAAGATAATGGGGATGAGCTAAGAAAGACCTTTTTCTCCTAAACTTACTACAAACAAGATAAGGACTATAGTACCGAATATTTTTTAACCCTCTAGCAGGATTTAAATCATCAATGGAGAATGTTATAGATAGGGTAAAACTATGTAATTTATCGGTGGAGGTAGGATTAAATGCCCCAGGAAAATGCAATTGAGTTTAAGGGTACAAAAAAGGGAATTTTCATTCAAATAAATCAGGAGCTGGAATTCGAGACCATAAAGGAGCTGCTACTTGAAAAACTGGAAAAAACAAAGAACTTTTTTACGGGTGCCAGAATTCTTGATATCCAATGTGAAGCATTATCCAGCGAGGAGAAGCAAGAGCTGAAGGAAATCATGGCAAATAGATATCAGATGACAGTGCAGATGGAGGCAAGCTCTGAAAAAAACACGGAGAGCGCTGAAATCTTTCAAGGAATAAATGAAGGTCGCACTAAATTTGTTCATGGAACAGTGCGTTCCGGTCAGCGACTTTTTTATGACGGTAATATCATCATACTGGGTGATGTGAATCCGGGGGCTGAGGTCATAGCCTATGGCAATATCGTAGTAATGGGCTGCTTTAGAGGGATTGCCCATGCAGGCAGCAACGGAAATCAAGAGGCCTTTGTTGTTGCCTATTATCTTGATCCCACGCAGCTTAGGATTGCAGAGCTAATTGCCAGGTCCCCCGATGGAATCTATGAAAAGCCCAAGGGACCAGAATTAGCTCGTGTACGTGATAATATCGTAATCATTGAACCATATTTGTGTAAAAAGTAAAAATGAAGGATAGGTTAGGGGGTAAAATTATGGCAGAAGTAATTGTAATTACATCTGGAAAGGGTGGCGTTGGTAAAACCACCACTACAGCAAATTTGGGGACGGGCTTAGCCCAATTAGGGTATAAGGTTGTTGTGGTAGATGCAGATATTGGGCTGAGGAATCTAGATGTAGTAATGGGGTTGGAAAACCGTATTGTTTATGATATTGTGGATGTGGTTGAAGGGGTTTGCAGACTAAAGCAGGCGTTGATTAAAGATAAAAGATATGATGGCTTATATTTATTACCTGCAGCCCAAACCAGGGATAAAAATGCTGTTACACCAGAGCAGATGCAAAAGCTAACCGTAGAACTTAAGGAAATGTTTGACTATATTATCATTGACTGTCCAGCTGGAATAGAACAGGGCTTTCGGAATGCCATTGCAGGTGCAGATCGGGCAATTGTTGTGACTACACCAGAGATCTCTGCGGTTAGGGATGCCGATCGAATTATTGGACTCCTGGAGGCTGCAGAGCTGAGAAACCCTCAATTAATTATTAATCGAATTCGAATTGACATGGTTAAAAAGGGTGATATGATGAATATTGATGATATGATTGATATTCTTGCCATTGATCTCTTAGGGGTAGTGCCCGATGATGAATCCATTGTCATTTCCACCAACAAGGGGGAACCGGTGGTGACAGAACCTAATTCTATTGCAGGACAGGCTTATCGAAACATCACAAAGCGTATTCGTGGTGAAGAAGTTCCCTTTGTCAATATGGAAACCGAAGAAGGATTTGTTGCGAAGCTAAGGAAGATATTTGGATTCAAATAGTATGAAAGGAGGAGGATGGTATGGATTTATTCAAATTATTCTCAAGAGATAGCGGCACCAGTAAGGAGGTTGCTAAGGAGAGACTGAAATTAGTTCTGGTTAATGATCGGACAAATTGTTCCCCTCACTTTCTCGAAATGGTGAAGGAGGATATCATCAAAGTAATTTCCGATTATATGGAAATTGATGAAGCTGGCCTTAACATTAAAATCACCAAGACAAAGCGTGAATTTGATGATACGACAATTCCTGCCTTAGTTGCAAACATCCCAATCAAAAAAATGAAAGACAGAGGACGCTCAATCTGATAGCAGGAGGGATTTCATGAATATTGCACTAATTGCCCATGATCAAAAAAAGGATCTAATGGTAAGCTTTGTTACAGCCTATGAGAGTATTCTAAAACAGCATACACTTTATTCTACAGGCACCACAGGAAAGCGAATTATGGAGGCAACTTCACTGAAGGTTCAACGCTTTCAATCTGGTCCCTATGGTGGAGATCAGCAGATAGGTGCAGAAATTGCAAAAAATAATATGGATTTGGTCATATTTTTACGTGATCCCATGACTGCACAGCCCCACGAGCCAGATATTCAAGCCTTAATACGTCTTTGCGATGTCTACATGATTCCTGTCGCTACCAATATTGCAACAGGAGAACTGTTAATTAAAGGTTTAGAACGGGGAGAGTTACAATGGAGACAGTACATAAAGCAGAATCAGCCTTAATTTGTCTTCATAAAAAAATTATTGACTCCTAAAAGGCCTCTAGATTCCAGGAGCTAAATCTACTATTCTAGGTACACAATTCCTCTAGAATAGGCGGTTTTTAAGCCCCGAAGAAGATAGAGGCTTTTAATCGTCCTTTTTCATTAATTATACTTCAATAGGTCTCTCTCTGTAATAAAATAGGTCCTTGGGCAATATATTATACTAAACTCAAACCAAAGGAGAGAGGGCATAATGAGTATATCTAATTATAAAAATAGACCGGTAGGTTTTTTTGCAAATCAACAAGGGCCAAGGGAAAAATCATTTTTTAGTTTCGATCTAGAGGAATGGCTTAAAAAAACCCTAATACAATTCATAGTTTGTACTGTTTTATTTTTTATGCTGCTTACCCTAAAGTACATAGATACCACCACGACCAACCGTATGGTAGAAGAAATTTCCTATGTAACGAATAAACCCTTTCAGCTTTCAGCAGGGGTAGCAACAATAAAGGAATGGGGTTTAATAGTGAAAAGTAAAGGGGAAGCAGCAATTGAAACCCTTCAATTGGTTGATACCATGGGAGTAGCATTTATTCAGCCCATGGAAGGGGAACTAGCTGCAGGCTTTCAGGAGATTAATCCTATCAATGGACAAATTCTTAAGGGAATTCTGTTTGAGGGAAATCAAGGGGAGGCTGTTCTGGCCGGTGAAGAGGGTGTAGTGGTGGAGGTCAATTCCAATCAGGCCCTGGGTCACTACATGGTAATTAAGCATCGGGGAGAATTAATCTCTGTTTATAAATATTTACAAAAACCATTAGTAGAAATCAATAGCAAGGTGACAAAGGGACAAACCATAGCTGAGTCCTCTGATAAATTATTATTTGAAATCTGGGAGCGTAAGGAACCCAAGGATCCCTTAGGGTATATGAACCTCGGTGAAGTACAGCTATAATGGGTATGGGTATGAAAATGAAGAAATTAAGGCTATGGGGGATTAAGGTTAAAATTAATCCCTTCTTAATCCCTATTTTGGCTGCTAGTGTGCTCTGGGGATACTATCAAGAACTGTTAATCACCTTTCTATTGGTGCTGATCCATGAAATGGCCCATTGTAAGATAGCTCAATATTATCACATACCCATACAGGAGATAGAATTATTTCCCTTTGGTGGCGTGGTGAAAACCGTAGAAGATCTGGGGGCTGAGCCCTACAAAGAAATATTAATTGCCCTGGGCGGACCCATCAGTAATTTTATATTATTAGCCGCAGGCTATTTTTTAATGGAAATAACGCCCTTGGAGGGAAGTCTGATGAATACCTTCTTATTTACTAATATACTAATGGGAGGCTTTAATCTGCTGCCTATTCTGCCTCTGGATGGAGGCAGGGTCTTAAGGGGATTAATCAGTCATTACTGGGGAATTAAACGGGCTACCCTAATTGCGATTATTATTGGAAAGGGGTTAACTATCGTATTATTTTTTTCAGGGGTAATATTAACGATGGAGTCCCTTGAAAATCTATATTTACTTTTATTAGCAGTCTTTTTATATGGTTGTCTTCATCAGGAAAGAAAGATGGTATTTTTTTTATACTTCAAGGATGCCCTCCGAAAAAAATCAAAGCTGCAAGAAAAGGGAATTATGAATAGTCGATACCTGACGGTAATAGAAAGTATTGAACTGAATAAGGTATTCCAAGAATTTTGTTCAGGAAGGTATCACTTTGTCTCTGTTATCAGCAAGGAAGGAAAATTTATTGGAACCTTAACAGAAACAGAGATATTTGAAGCCTTAGGTAGATATGGTAATCATCTGACCATTGGAGGTTTAATAGGTATTACAAAAAATAAAGAAGAAAGTAGTTAATAAATATTTTCAAACCTTTTATGTTATCATATACTAATAAGAGGCTTAGAGAAAACAAAGGTGAAGTTGAATGGAGGAAAACAAATGAATCAAGTAGAAATACACGATCTTTTATATAGGGTTGAAAAGCCTGCTCGATATTTGGGAAATGAATTAAACAGTATCCATAAAGAAGTAAAGGAGGATACTGTTCGTTTTGCTTTTTGCTTCCCAGATATCTATGAGATCGGTATGAGCCATTTGGGAATGCAGATAATTTATCATTTACTTAATCGAGAAGACCATATTTACTGTGAAAGGGTTTTTGCCCCTGCCGTAGATATGGAAACAGAAATGAGAAAGCATCAAATTCCCCTGTATGGACTGGAGAGCCGTGAACCCATTAGTAATTTTGATTTTGTGGGCTTTACGCTTCAGTATGAGTTAAGCTATACAAATATATTAAATATGTTGGATTTAGCAAGGATTCCAATTTTTTCTAAGGATCGTAAAGAGACGGACCCCCTTATTATCGTAGGAGGGCCCTGCAGCTATAATCCAGAGCCTATTGCAGATTTTATTGATATTGTTATTTTGGGTGAAGCAGAAGAGATTTTACCTGAGGTAATGGATATTTATCGTCAAATGAAGGAATCTGATTATTCGAGAAGGGCTTTTCTTGAGAAGATTGCTGCTCTACAGGGTGTTTACATACCAGCATTTTATGAGGTCGATTATGATGAGGACGGTAGAATCGCAAGTTTTTACCCAATTAATGAACACGCACCAGCCAGTGTTAAAAAGCGTATTGTAAAAAATTTAGATGAAGTCTTTTACCCTGAGGAATTAATTGTACCCTATTTGAACGTGGTTCATGATCGGGTCATGCTTGAGGTGTTTCGAGGCTGTACACGGGGTTGTCGCTTCTGTCAGGCAGGAATGATCTATCGGCCCATCAGAGAGAAGGGCTTCGATCGTCTGCAGGAATTGGCTCAAAAGCTTCTTTCCAGTACAGGCTATGAAGAAATCTCCTTATCGTCCTTAAGTACCAGCGATTATTCTCAATTGCACAAATTGGTCAGGCATTTAATCGATGAATACGAACAGGACAAAATAGGAATTTCGCTCCCCTCCTTAAGGCTGGATAACTTTACCTTCGAGCTGATACAGGAGATACAAAAGGTCAGAAAAACAGGCTTAACCTTTGCCCCTGAGGCAGGAAGCCAACGCTTACGGGATGTAATTAATAAGGGGTTAACAGCCGAAGATTTAATTAATGCTTCTGAAAAGGCCTTTTCATTGGGCTGGACCAGTGTTAAGCTATATTTTATGATTGGTCTTCCTACCGAGACCCTGGAGGATCTTGATGGAATACAGCAATTGGCTTATCAGGTATTGGATGTTTATTATCAAACAGATAAAGAAAAGCGTGGAAAGGGCATTAATATTACTGTAAGTGCCTCTACCTTTGTGCCTAAGCCCTTTACCCCCTTTCAATGGGAACCCCAGGATTCCCTTGATGAGATTCACCAAAAGCAGAGATATCTGGTGGAGCGCCTAAAGCGGAAAAACATATCCTTTAATTATCACGATTCTAAAACCAGTATGCTGGAAGGGGTTTTTGCCAGGGGAGACCGTAAGCTCTCAAAGGTATTGGCTGAAGCCCTGGCGGCAGGTTGTAAATTTGACGGCTGGGGTGAGCATTTTAGTTTTACTCGGTGGATGGAGGTTTTTGAATCCTGTGGAATTGATCCAGGCTTTTATGCCAATCGAAGAAGAGATCTCGAAGAAATTTTACCCTGGGATCATATTGATGTGGGTGTAACAAAGGCCTTCTTAAGGCGGGAGAATGACAAAGCCAAGGCAGAGCAATTGACAGTAGATTGTCGAAGCAACTGTTTGGGATGTGGCATAAATCAAGGCTTTATAGGAGGAATCTGCTAATGGTTAAAATACGATGTCGCTTTAGTAAAAAGGGAGATTTGATTTTTATATCCCATCTAGATCTGGTAAGACTATTTGAGAGGGCTATGAGACGCAGCAACCTTCCCATTTCCTATAGTCAAGGCTTTAACCCTCATCCCGTCATGGCCTTTGCCACAGCCCTGGGCGTAGGGATATCCAGTGAGGCAGAGTATATAGACCTGCAGCTGGAAGATAGAATTGCACCTGCCGAGTTTATTGAAAGATTAAATGCCGTCATGCCAGGGGGGCTGACGATTATGAAAGCCGAATATATAGAACCTGGTACAGAATCCTTAATGGCCATACTAAGACGTTCCCTCTATTTAGTTACGGTGCAGTTGACCTCAGAGCAAGAACAGGAAAGTCTGGAAGAAAAGCTAAGGGACTTTTTAAGACTAGAAACCATTATAGAGATAAAGGAAAAGAAGAAGAAGAAGGGAAAACAAAGAAGACGGGAGCAAAACCTGCTACAGGAGATCAATATTCGAGAATGGATTCATGGGGTAGAACTATTTTCGTTGATTGGTAAGGAGCTAATCATTAAGGCCAATTTAGCCACTGGCAGCGCTGGGAATTTAAAGCCTGAGGTTTTAATGAACAAGATACAGGAAATTTGTGATCTACCGTTGGATTTAGAGACTGTGCGGATTAATCGACTAGAGCTGTTAAAAGAAGGTGAGGGCCAGTTTGTACCCTTAATGGATTAAAAGCAATAAACAAGTTGGGAGTGGGTTTATGAATCGAATTGTTGTTGATGTGGGAATCACAGAAACGAGATTAGCATTTTTAGAAGATGAAGAATTAGTAGAATTGTACATAGAGAGAAAGAATCAAAAACGCTTGGTGGGCAATATCTATAAAGGACGTGTAACCAATGTACTGCCCGGGATGCAGGCTGCCTTTGTGGATATTGGACTAGAAAAGAACAGCTTTCTCTATGTAAAAGATGCCATTCCTCAGGATTTATTAAATGAGGCCAGTGAACTATCGATTAAAGAGGTTCTCAAGCCCGGTCAGGAAATCATTGTACAGGTGATTAAAGAGCCAATAGGTTCCAAGGGAGCCCGGGTTACTACCCATATTACCCTTCCAGGCAGATACCTGGTTCTAATGCCCGATACAGATTATGTGGGGATTTCCAGAAGAATTGGAGATGAAAAGGAACGAGAGCGATTAAAGAAAGAGATAGAAGAGATTAAGCCAGGGAAGATGGGGGTAATTGTTCGTACTGTTGCAGGGGGAAAGACCAAGGAAGATTTTCGTGATGATATTAAATTTTTGTTGAAGCTATGGCAAAAAATTGAAAAGGATAAAAAATTGGGCTTTGCTCCAAGGCTAATTTATAAAGACTTTGATCTGATCAATCGTACTATTCGAGATATTTTCAATCAGCAAATTCATCAGTTTGTCATCAATGACCGAGAGGAATACAATAACGCCAGGGAATTGGTTGAATTTATTTCACCCCATTTAAAGGAACGTCTACTTTTTGTGGAGGATATAGATGTTTTTGAGCACTATCAAATTGATACTCAGATCATAAAGGGGATCTCGAGGAAAATCTGGCTAAAAAGTGGAGGGTATATTATTATAGATACCACAGAAGCCTTGACAGTGATAGATGTAAATACTGGAAAATATGTAGGAAGTATAGATTTAGAAGACACGGTCTATAAAACTAATGTGGAAGCTGCTGTTGAAATTGCCAAGCAGCTAAGATTAAGGGACATTGGTGGAATTATTATTGTTGATTTTATTGATATGACTAATGAAGCCTATGGGGCAGAGGTCCTGAGAGTGCTAGAGAACTCCCTGGGAAAGGATCGGACAAAAACTAAAATATTGGGAATGACCCAATTAGGATTGGTGGAAATCACCCGTAAAAAGGTAAGACAGAGACTTGATTTTCAGCTCTTAAGAAAATGTGAATGCTGTGAAGGCACCGGAAAGGTTCTATCTGAATATACCCTGATTCAGAAAATTGAAAAGCAGCTAAGGCGGATACAAGAGCATACCAGCTGTGAAGGGGTTATTTTTGAAATACATCCCCATGCCCTTGAGGCATTGGAACGGGAAAAGCTCCTCCTAGAGGAAATTGAAAAGCATACCCATATTAAGCTTTATTTTACTCCTAACGAGAAAATTCATATGAATGACTTAAATAGAAAAATGATTGGAACCATTAAAGTAGTTGAGGCATATCTAAAGAGATAACTAACATGAAAAAGGGTTGACAGCAATGGTCTACTGTGATATTATATATTTCTGTAGGTAGCCGCACGAATCGGGTTTTAAAACGTAAGTACCTAGTATTCGGCGAGACTGGGTTGAGGAGGTGTAAGAGAATGTACGCAATCATTGAAACAGGTGGTAAGCAATACAGAGTTCAAGAGGGTGACACATTATTCGTTGAAAAGCTGAATGCAGCTGAGGGTGATGTTGTTACAATTGAAAACGTGTTGGCGGTTTCTAAGGATGGTAGTTTGACTTTCGGTGCTCCAGTAGTAGCAGGAGCAAAGGTTGAAGCTAAGGTAGTTGCACAGGGAAAAGCAAAGAAGGTTGTTGTTTTCAAGTACAAGCCAAAGAAAGACTTCAGAAGAAAGCAAGGCCATAGACAGCCATTCACAAAGCTAGTAATTGAAAAAATCAACGCTTAGGTTCCATCTATGATAATGGTAAAAATTGATCGGAACCAACAGGGCACTATAATGAAATATGAAATTTCGGGCCATGCTAATGCGGCGAATTATGGTGAAGACATTGTTTGTGCAGCAGTTTCAGTACTTAGTCAAACCACTTTACTTGCCTTGCACGAAATTGTAAAGATTGAAACAAGCTACCAGGTAAGGTCTGGATTTTTGACTTGTGAGTTGCCTAAATCATTAAATAGGGAACAGCGGCAGAAAGCCGATCTGTTACTAGAATCAATGGTATTAGGAGTGAAGAACTTAATAGTAAGCTATTCAGAATATATATCGCTTCATGACAAGGAGGTGTAAGTCATGTTATTTATCATGGATCTTCAACTATTTGCCAGTAAAAAAGGGGTAGGTAGTTCTAAAAACGGTCGTGATAGTATTGCAAAAAGACTTGGGGTGAAAAGAGCCGACGGTCAATTTGTCAGTGCTGGAAACATTATCGTCAGACAAAGAGGAACTAAAATCCATCCAGGGAATAACGTAGGAAAAGGTAGCGATGATACCCTTTTTGCTATGATCGATGGAGTGGTTAAGTTCGAAAGAAAAGGAAAAGATAGAAAACAAGTAAGCATCTATTCTAAAGAAGCTTAATCAAGTTTTATTTTTAAAACCGTCATTTATGGCGGTTTTTTTATGTTTCTTCTGGTCAGAAACTAGTTGAAAGAATACCGTTCAAACATCTAAATACAATGAATAATAAATACACAGGAATAATAAAGGTCCTGCCTAAGATTATAATCACTTAGATAGAACCTTGTTGTAGATATGAGTTGTATTTGACGAATGCAATTAAATGGGCAAAGTGGAGCTTTGAACAAATTAAGGACAAGGTAATGATGACTTTGCCCTTAATTTATCTTATCAGATTCTTATTTTCATAGTAAGCATTTATCTAAAAAAACCTTCTAATCCTATAAAGATAATTAAATACATCCCGCTGTCAAGTATACTTATATAGTACCGTTTTGAGTCTTTGTCAAATCTCCACTCCATCAATGCACGAAAGGCAAATAAAGGGCTCAAAGCTCCAATAAAAAAATAGGGACTTATGGGATTAGAAAAAAAGAACGCCCATACGAAGAGTCCTCCCAGCACCAGTCCCACAAGGGCTAACTCTAACCTACGCTGAAGCTTGTTTACAGAAATATAAACTAAATTCTTTGTTTCAATACCAAGATATTTTTGAACTGACCTTCTAACCACTAAAAATAGTAGAGAAACAATTATGAAAAATAAAATTTGATTTAACATGTTGGCCTCCTATTTGATTTGATTCGCTTATTAAATCTAATAATTAGAAGCCCACCCATAATATTTTCTATCTAAACCTAAAAAGTGGTCTTGTCCTTCAAAACACCTCCTTTATCCCTTTGATATTTGTATTGCCGATATAAATACTAGTGTATTAATTGTACATATATTATACATCAGCTACTATCCGAAGTTTGTCACTTTATGCTTCTCAAATAGACTTTTTTAAAAAACGGTGTTTGTTATCAAGTAAGATCCAAAATTTATATAGGGAGTAGTAGGGACAGTATAACACTATGCTTATTTTAGCTTTAGAATGATAAAATCCGCAATTAACAAAATGGAGATCCTGATCCTACCACAGACTAATCTTGTTTGAGCCTTAAAATTGATAACTTTCTCTCTTACCTAGGGTTTATATTTAGACCCTAATTTTTTGTGCTTTTTTTAATGGGCGAATAAAAGAGGTATCATGTTTATGACATATTCATCAATTAGCCTCGGCGGAGTTGTTTTGATCTTGTTAGCAATTAACAAATGATACAATATATTAAAATAATTTACAAAAATGCAAAAAAGTCATTACAAACAATTGCATATTATGCTAAAATTTGCTATAATTTTCATTACTAAGACCTAAGGACTATTTGTATAATTCCCGAGAACTATAAAATGATGAAAGAAGCAATTTTTTTTACCCCTAATGTAACAATTTTAATTAAATAAACATGAAAATGATTTATATAAATTGCATAATTTGTATAATATTATTGATATTTTTTAATTTGAAATATAAATCAGTTACAAATAGTTAAATTAGTATTTATCAAGAGTAGTTCAATAAAAAAAGCTATAGGAAGAGGTGACATAAGTGAAAAAGGATTTGGTTTCAAATGATAATCGAGAAGCTGATTCCCAGCCCCTACAAGGGAAAAACCCTGAATTTACTGTTGATTTGGAAACTGAATATATGACATCTTTACTTTCCCAAAAGGATACCTTCCCTATGGACCCAGAGGAAGCAAAAATTTTTACAGCAGGAGAAATCATCCATGGGCTGTATCAGGTGCAAAGAATCTTGGGAGAAGGAGGTATGGGCAGAGTTTATTTATGTCTTAATTTAAGACTGGGTAATCTGTGGGCAGTGAAACATATACCAAGCAAGCTAATAAAAGTTCCAAGTTTCCGAGCTGAAGAAAATATTCTAAAAAGACTTAATCACCCCTACTTGCCTAAAATTATTGATCGTTTTGAGGATGGGACTGGTATTTATATTGTGGAAAGTTATATTGAAGGAATTTCTCTCAATAAAAAACTGGAGCTGGAGGGTCCTTTTTCAGAAGTGGATGTGATCCCGTGGGCGTTGCAGCTAACAGATGCTTTAAGCTACTTGCATTCCCTAAAACCCTATCCGATTATTTATCAGGATATGAAGCCTTCCAATGTAATCATCACTCCAGAAAATAAGGCAATTATCATTGATTTTGGTGTCTCGACAGAATACATGGATAAGGGGAATCCAAATGAAATGACCATAGGAGTAACCGCCGCCTTTGCAGCCCCTGAGCAGTATAAAGGGAAAGGTGATCAGCGATCAGATATTTATAATCTTGGGGTGATGCTCTATTATTTGATGACAAAGGGGCTACCCTTTCAATGGGATGATTCAGATTCGGGACTTAGCAAAACAATGGAAGGAATTATAAAAAAATGCCTGATGGAAGCACCCAAAGATCGATATCAATCGATGGAAGAGTTGAAAACAGCATTGACACAGCATCATTTAGGCCTTCGGGGAGTCCCTGTGAAGGAGGTTATCAAACACATTTATACAGTGCCGAAGGACTATAAGAAGCTAATTCTTTTAATCAGTCCTGAATCAACAGGAAAGACAACCGTAGCAGTTAATTTGGCCTATATGCTAAGCCAACAAGAAATTAAAACGATCTTAATTGATGGAGATATGAAGAAAAAGGACGTTTACTATCACTTTGACCATGATTACAGCGGATGCATGGAGGGCATATCAGCTGAGAATTTCTTAAGGCGAGGAAGGGAAATCAATCCTTACTTATCGGTATATTCAGAGCATCGGGATGTGGATGTGCAACTGGAATATGAAAAGCTTCTAACACTGCTGCCAATAGCAAAATTCAATGCACAGATTACGATTGTCGACCTGGGGGCTGATTTCCCAATAGAAGAATTGAATAGGCTCATTTCCCTTGCTGATCAAATATTGATGGTAGTTGATCAAAGAATTAGTTTATTGAATCGATTACAGCAATTTTTACCACTATTGGAATATCAAAACAAAGGCCTTGATGTGGTCATTAATCGTTATATTGAAGGTGCGTGCATTGATGTGAAGCAGCTGAAATCCATCTGCAGAAAAATTGTTACAGAGGAAGCAGTTTACAGGATTCCATTAGAAAATATATTTACACTTCCTGATGACTATTGCTCCATTGTAAAGGGACTCTTTGAAAGAAGACCTGCCCTTCAGATTAAAGGGAATATTTTAGCTGAGGGCTTAGAAAAAATAGCCCAAAGCTGTTATCCACGGGAAGTAGAGAGACAAAACGGACTGTTTGGGAGGATATCAAAAATCTTTCGTTTTTTCAATGAGGATTAGGAGGATGGGGAATTGAATAGACAAAATCAAAAAAAGATATTGATGGTTGTCATAGGGCTGTTGATTTTATCGGCTATATTGTTTTATTATCACAAAATTAAAATACCTCGGGTAGCAATGGCGGTGGAGACCAGTTTGCGGGAAGAACTGGACGTGGATTCCATGCCAAAGGAATCTGTTTGGGTGGTAACCAAGCCCGGGGGGATAAGTAAGTATACGGAAATCACAAAGGAGCTAATGTCTGAATATGTAACCCTGACAGAAATGCCAACCCAATATATTGTGGAAGGGACCATCGGAGAAATTGAATCCATAGAGGGAATGATCACTAAATTTGATTTAAGCTATGGACAGCAGCTTTTACTAGATCAATTTCTTACCAATGAGGACTGGTATGGAGATGAAGAGCGGCTAAAGGAATTTGCAGTTACCAGCCTGGTGGCCAATGAGGTGAAGGCAGGAAATATTGTAGACGTTTTAGTCCATTATGGTGATGGTGACTACGATGTGGTGGTGTCGAAAATAAAAGTTAGAAAAATTATTGAGCACTTATCAAAGGAGGACGATCAGGACCAGGATGAGGGAGAGAATCATACTATTATCCTATCTGTAAACGAAAGACAATATCGAGATTTAACCCTGGCTCGGGAGTTGGGAGATTTAGAAACTCGATTGTATCTTGACTTGGAGCAGTTGCAGTCAGAAGTAACCTTTAATTATACGAAGGCCTTAGAACGGCAAAGCCTATCTATACTCAATCAGAAGGGAAGCCAAGCTATAAAGGACGGTGCCAAGGATCAGATTTTTTACGAACGGAATAGAAATTAATGGGGGTGATAAAATGCTGGTTAGTATTACTGCTCCCATAAGGGCTGTCGGGCAATCTGTGACGACAATTAACTTATCGGCAAGAGTAACTCAGTTAATTAAAGAGAAGGCGCTGATTGTGGACCTAAATCAGCATCGCCATGATATGGCTGATTATCTTAGCAACAGCCGATGGACCAAGGGGATGGATGAGTTTAAAAATCTTTTAGATGCGGGTATGCTTAAGAACCCAGGCTATTTACATAAGTGTGTAAAAACTGTCAATCCGATGATTGATATAATGGACTCTAATGAATGCTTTGAAATAAATCAAAATGACATCAATCAATTAATTGTAATGGTTAAACAGCAATATCAGATTACCTTGCTTGATACAATGGTTGATGATTTGATGCAAACAAGAGAAGTGCTAAATCAATCCGAGGCTGTGGTGGTGTTGTTAAACCAAGAGAAGCGAGCAATTCACAGGATTAGGCAGTGGAGATTATATCAGGAACAAAGGGATAAGGTCATATTTGTTATTAATGGTTTTATAGAGGGTTACCAAAAAGAAAAAATAAAATATGATGAGAAGACCATTAAAAAAGAATTGCAAAGCTTAGGATTTGTAGATAACCAGATTTTTATATTTCCCTTTGACCCGGAGCTTTTGAATGAATGTAACGATGGTACCATTTTAAATTATGGGTTTAATAGCTTAGAAGACACCAGTGGCTACCATCAGGAGCTGGAAAGAATGGCAAAATATTTGCTGGTTCAGCATGGGGGCTATTATTTTGAAGCGGAAGAAGGGGCCGAGGGAATCAAAAAAAAGCTTTTCAATTTATTACAACCGTAGGGGGAATTCCATGAAGCTTAAGAAAAGATTACAGGAGTTATATTTAGGGATTGAGGGAATCTATGAGGATCCAGACTTTTATGCCAATATTTATGGAATCGATCAAGCTCAGGCCCTTAGGGAATTAAAGGATTTTGTGATGCTTAAGGATAGAGCAGTCTTGGGTGATTATGGAGCCAGGGGCTACATCATTAATCAGTATGTCAAGGTATTGAAGGATGTATTAGGAATCAATGAAAAACAATTAGTGGACTTTATAACCCTTGATAGATGGCAGGAGAACGATTGTAGCGTGTTGTTTGAGATCTTGCTGGACCATTATGACATGGGCTGGCTGGTTGATCATTATCATTTGCAGACCACTGTCACAAGAGAGGATATTATTCATATTTTTCAAAAGGAGCTGGAGGTATTAAGGGAACACTACCAGCCCATTACAAAACGGATCAAGGTACTGGCCACAATGATTTATGCCCATGAGGACGGACAGGATGCCATAGACACCCTACAACATCATAATATCAATGAAATCGGCGTATTAGATAAGGATTATATTTACATTGTTTATAAGGGGAAGAAGATAAGACTGGGATTTCTGCGGATAGAAGATAATGGCACAATTATCAATATACAAAAGAAAACAACTCGTAATAGTAAAGTACAATACGATGAGCAAAATCCCACTGTAGTTGCTTCCAAAAATAATGCAAGCAGGATTACAGTGGCAGGCTACGCTGCCACGGCATCGGCGTCGGATTTATTGTATAACGAAAGAATATTCAATTTAAAAAAAATTACCCTTGAAGAAATGCAAGATACCCACAAAACCATAGATGATCTAATTTATAAATTGATTGTAATGAATCAAAGGGGCAGGGGCTCGTACTTAGTATCGGGCAGTGACATGGGGGTAGGAAAGTCGACCTTTTTAGCTGCCACCATTGAAAAGGTTCCTGACTACTGGGGAATAGGGATTCTAGACACTCAAGATGAGCTGCAAGCACGAAAAAAATACCCTTGGAAGAATATTATAACCTTAATTGATAACCCAAAGCGCTGCATCGCCGAGCAATTTCAGATTATGCTAAAAATGGCCCGGGATGTATTGTTTGTGGGAGAGATAACAAAGCCTGAAGAAATCAGTCAGTTAATTAATAGCTGCTTGCGGCTCAATTCAGGGGTAGGGGGGACAATCCATCTGTTTTCACCCTTTGAAGCCATTGCAAATTGTAGAAATCTATTAATGGGTACAGCAATGTATGATAACAGTGAAAAGGCAGAGGAGGATATTTCCAGGGGAATAGATCTAATTTTTCATCTTTGCAAACTAAAGGACGGAAGAATCATTGTTGAGAGGGTTGTAGAGATCTGTTACCTAGAAAAAAACTATGATATTCCTCTGGTATTGGAAGGATCTGTGGAAGAAAGATTCTCTAATGTGATCAATATGGCCCAAATGGCCCTGTCAAAGTACCTCTATCAGAGATGTTATCGATATAACGAAATTATACGCTTCGATAGGACCAATGACCAATGGATTCCTATGAATTTACCATCAGAACATTACTTTAATAAAATCAGTCAATTTGTACCTTGGAAAGAGATTGAAGACTTTAGGGGATTCTTTATGGAAAGTAAAGCAAGGGGTGGATGAGATTATGATTATTGCCTGGATATTGTTCATCACGGCCATGGCCTTAGGAACCTATGTGCTTTGCTCAAGGCTTTTATATGCAAGACGAAGACGGCAATATTTGATTCAGAAAAAGCAAGGGAGCCCCTTAAAATTACTTTGTTGTCGTCTTGAAAAAAATAATAAAGTAAAAAGAATTTTAGATGTGGTCGCCATTAAAATTGGTATTTATAATAATTATTCAATGGAAAAAAATCGAGAGTATGCCATTGTGGCTATTCTGTTACTAGCTATTACGATATTAGTGTTTTTTAACGTGCTTGTTCCCGCAGTCAGTATATTATGGTATGTGGGGGTAATCTATTTCATATTAGGGTTTCTCTTTGCAGCCCTGATCATCTACATGATTAATTCAGTGGTTTCGCTGAAGTTTACCTTGCAGCTTCCGGAGGTTTATAAGATATTAAACAGTCGCTATACCACCGAAGCGGATATCTTAAAGGCTATCGACATATCCATAGAGGATTTTAAAGGAGCGGTTCAAAGGGAAATGATCCGTATAGGCAATGTCCTAAGAAAAAATAATAAGGAAAAAATAAATGAAACCTTTCAGATGCTTGATAAAATGTACGACAATGAATATTTCACCCTCCTGTTAAATCTAATTCATCAAGCCTACTACAAAGGGGGGCGAGAAGGAATAAAAAAGCAATTTGAAAATATTACAGAGGAAATCTTAACAGATATTGAAAATAGAAAGGATTTAATTATCACCAGCCGCATGTATATGGCATTTGTTTTATTCGTTCCTATTACGCTCCCTTGGCTAAAAAGATTTAATGAAGCAGCCCTGGGAGAAAAATCAGCTGCTTATTATCAAAGTGCCCATTCAGAGAGAATGCAGCTGCTGCTTATCATTACGGTTTTAATTTATGTTGGAACATTGCTATATATGGAGAGAACAACGTAAAGGAGAAAAAAATGAAGATAAATTATTTATTCCGTGTCTCCTTGATTTTGATACTTTTGTTTCTGATGTATATGTTTTTCCATAGGTACAGCTGGAAAATCAAAACCCTGGAGCAAATAAGACATCGAAGCTTATATGGGAAACTAGTCATTACCTTTGAAAAATGGCTTTTACCCCACAGGGCCAGGGGGCTATATCAATGGTACGAAAAACGCTTGAAATACACTAAATGGACCGTGGGCAAATTTTTTACCTGGAAGATAATGTTCCTTATCGTAATTCTTTTAATGAGCGGTATGATTCGGATGACTGATGTAAGAATTGACAGTAGCAAAATTTTTCAGAGCTATCAATATCATAGGGATCCGATCTTTTCCAACAGTATCCCTGCTGAGCAGGAGGATCAGGCCCTGGCGGAGGAAATATACTATTTACGTCAGGCCATTACGTCGATCTCACAAAGGGAATTCTATGGATTGGATAAGACCCAGGCGGAGGGAAAAATTTATGAAATAATTGATCAATCCGGAAGGGAATTGCTTCAACCTAAGCGCCTTATGGCCAATAAGATATATTATAGGCTTTATGATTATTATCAAATCAGAGAATACAATATGACTAAGTATTTACTGGGGGTATTGCTGCTGAGCTTTATCCCGGAAGTATGTTTACAGCTCAATTGTCTATTTATAGCAGGAGATAAAAAAAGAGAGCTTCGCTTTCTCAAAAGACTCATGATATTAAATGGTAGCATAAAGCCGGTGGATTTTATGGAGGTACTGGTAAGGCTGATTGATAAATCCAGGTATTATGAAAAAATACTTAAGGCTATTGAACGGGAGAATAAGAAAAATACCATTTCTAATCAGACGATTTACCGACAGTATATCCGAGGCGAAAAAGACATTGAAGTGAAACTGTTTTTGGAAAAGTTGGATCAAGCTAATAACTATGATTTTGATCAGGCCATTATCAATATAGAAAATGAGTTTAAGCTTGAGCGAAGACAGCAAATTAGAAGGGTGAGGAAGCAAATAGAACTGATCCATGTTTGGGGTATAGTTGGTAGCTTTCTGCTGATTGCCCTGTTAACAATTTATATGCTAAGGCCATGGCTAAGTGCCTATGATATGAACCAGTTTATTTAGAAAAAAACACAACGGGAGGGAGCTATGAAAACAATTATTGCCACGATTATCATCTCTGTGTTACTATTGGGGATCACGATGGTTGGCATTCAGCTCTGGAGAAATAACATGGAATTAATCAGCATAACGGCTGAAAAGGTGGAGGCAATGGAAAAGATAAAGACCACCAGCCTACTTCCCCTGGAAGATAATTCTGTGAGGGGAGGTGATGTGGTTTCAGTCATTCGGTATTATAGTAAAGATCCTGAGGTGGTGGTAGAGGTGACTGCCGGTGGCATGACAAAACAATACACTAGTGAAACATATAAGCCCGATATATTTTCCATTTCTTATGAAGGTAGCTTTCATTCAGAGATTATTTATGAGGATATGAGGATCAAAAAAATTAAGTACATAGAAAACTAGTAAGGGAGTGTTGTAAATGGATAAAACAATTGCAACTATTGTAGGAATTGTATTGGTATTGGGGTTAATTGGATACGCCATTCTTGGACAGGTATCGGGGGCCAAGGATATGGGTGACCGGGCTGCCATAGAGCAGCATAAGGTGAATCAAATGCTTCAAGACCCCAATATCGTTACGGGAAATACGGTTAAGAGCTACTATGGAACTGGAATTGGATTAGATATCCGAGATGAGGATGATGACAAATTATCTATTTCTGATGTGGCTGAGGGTGCCCTATTCAAAATGACGAAGTATTATAATGCCAATGGTGAGTTGGAAAGCATCGATTTTGATCAAATTGATCTAAGCCGTTAAGTCAGTTAATTATGTAAGGGAAAGGGAGATTGACATGGTGGGTAAAGTTGTCGCAGGAATGCTGTCTGTTGTTTTAATTAGTTTTATGGTGGTGTTAATCTCCCTTTATTTTCTACAGGAGACTGTTAAAGGAGAAATCAATCAATTAAATTACCATATGACTGAAGTAGTTGCCACCAATGGGATACTCACCCAAAGCCTATTTAATAATTTAAAAGATCATATCGGTCGATATGGCAGCTATCAAGTGAAACTCAAGCTGGAAAAACAAATAAAGCCAGGAATTTACGATGTTTTTTTCGATTATGAGGATATTATTGATAAAAGATTGCAAATAGGCGATAGGATTACCGTTTATTTAGAGGATCAAGACATGACCCTGTTTGGTCGAATGGTTTCTGGAAGCATTTTGGGGTATCGGCCTGACAGAATGGCAGAGAATCGAATTAAATCTGTTAAGTCCGCAGTCATTGCTAAAAATGCCAAGGACTTGGCCAAGGGTTATGATGTGATTGTTGAAATAGAGCGGCAAGCCTATGAAGATCGAGTTGCTGTTTTTGTCCAGACAAAATTAGCCGGTTCGGGAAAATACTATGGTGTTAGCAGCCATCCAGAGGTTAGCAGCACAAACCGCTTTTATGGAGATCAAGCAGATGAACAGGATAATACTGGAATCAATTATATCTATGATTATGGAGATTTTCTCAGGACATTAGAATATGATACTTCTGGCGAGCTTACATTAATTAAATATATACAACAATAGGAGGCTTTTATGGGACAAGGGGTAGCTTTGGTTATCATTATGGTTTTCTTAACAATGTTGTTTTTTTCTTCCTTTCAGCTGCAGCAAAATCGTATTGAAGTGACAGATATTAAGCAAAGTTTAAATTTATCGGCAAAGGCCTTGGCGAAGGCTGTAGACCAGGAAACCCTAAATAAGGAAACCATTTCATTGGGCTTTACAAAAGCAAATATCGAGGTCTCAATAGATCATGACTTACTATTAGAGGAATTTTATAAGGTATTATATCAAAATTATTATCACCAGGACCGCTTTCAGGGATTGAAGAAAAGCATTCTGCTAAAGGTACTGGTTTACTATGATCGCTTTTATATAGCGGATCTACAGGATCGGTGGAGCCCGCCCTGTTACTTTAATGTGTCATATGAGGGAAATATTTACTATTTGACCACCTTAGACGGCCAAGTCTATACCTATGATGAACAGGGAGAAAAACGGTTTTTAAGGGCTACAGATATTGAAATATCAGATGGGGAGCAGGAGCAGCTGATTATAGATAAAATCAATACTGAGATAGCCAATGAAACAAGCCGTTACAATAGAGGAATTCCCCTGGTCATTGAGATTAAAAATCCCGAGATAGAAGATTTTCAGTACTTGCAAAAATATGGACATTTTAACGTTTTGGAAGGAGTCACCTTTTTTGTAATCTATGGGGAAAGAAAAACAATAGGAATAGATCAAAAACAATTCCAATTTTCTAATCATAATGTGGTAGGATACACCCTTGAGATTGAAAGGGGAATTACTAGAGAATAGTTGATTCAGTCGGGTTATAGCTGAACAGGGCAAATGACTGGCTTCTAGGGGAATTGCTAGAAAAGTGAAACTTGCCTATGAATAAAAAAAGCTACTGGCAATATACAGCCAGCAGCTTTTTTTTACTCCTTTTCCTTTGTAAGCTTACTAAGATAACGGTAGATGCTAGGTTCTGAACAGCGAAGCTGCTTTGCCACTTCACTAACTGCTCCCTTAAGCATGAAAATACCTTTTTGATTCAGAATATCTACAATATTGAGCCGCTCCTCCTGTGTCAACCGATCAATGGGGATATTGTTCTCTGTCAACACCTTATTTAAAACAGTTTCAGTCACCTCTGCAATGGAGCCAGAAAGGGTTTCGGCCTCTTCCAAGAGGGAATTGACAGATTCATAGGTACTGTTTTGTTCAATCAATTCATCTGGATGACAAAGCTTTAATATTTGGTTGCTGATATCTACGTATTTTCTGTCGTCAAAATTAATACACAATAGCCCTGCAAGCTCTTCGTCTTCATCCTTAATAAATAGGGTGGAAGATCTTAAAATACGTTGGTCGTTAGAAACGCCATTATAATTGAGTTTGTAGTTACTATTTTTATAGGCTTTATAGGATATAACATTTAATCCAAAATTCGTCATGGGTGCCCCAACGGTTCGACCACTGACATGACCATTGGCAATTGCAACAATTGAATTGGTGTGATCACCAATATCATGCAAGGCTACTTCATAGTCTGGTCCTAAGGCCTTTCCTAAAAATTCTACCAAAATACTATATTGTTTCAGCATCATATCGTTCATTATTTTACCTGCCCTTCAGTTGTTTACTAATAGAAATTAAAAATATATTGAAATCTATTAATATTTTTCATACTAAACTCCCGCCTTAAAAAGTGGGAGTAGAAGCATATAAGCGAGATTTAGGTTGGATTAAGTAAAGTAAGATCGGCTAATGTATGTGTTTTACTTTATACAATAGATTAGCATACTAATAGAAAATTTGCAATAAAAATGGCATTATGATTATAAATTATTATCATGATAAAAAAATATCAGTAAATATTTTTGTTATTCTGCAACAAAAAGAGGAATTATAGTTGAGACACAACATAATGTACGACTTAAAGAGATTTAAAATGCTAATATCCAACAATTCATAATAAAAAATTATTGAAAACGTTGACAAAATTTTATAACGATGATAATATTGTATCAAGGGAGGCGAAGAGCATGAAAAAAATAATTAATACAAAAAAAGCGCCATCTGCCATAGGGCCTTATTCACAGGGAACGGCAGCAGCAGGACTAATATTTGTTTCGGGTCAGCTTCCAATTGATAGGAATACAGGTGAGTTTGTGTCAGGAGGAATAAAGGAGCAAACTAGACAGTCCTTGGAGAATCTAAAGCAAATATTAGAATCTCAAGGATATGGGCTACATAATGTTCTGAAGACAACTGTGTTTTTAAGTGATATGAATAATTTTACAGAGATGAATAAGGTGTATGAAGCGGTGTTTGGAGATGCAAATTATCCAGCTCGATCAGCTGTAGAGGTGGCACGATTGCCTAAGGATGCATTGGTGGAAGTAGAAGCGATCGCCATAGAATGTTAAGTGTTCTATTCATTTAAAATAATGATGTTTTAAATGAAAAATATAAATTAAAAACAAAAATATAAAACGGGAGGTCTTTGTTATGGGAGTAAAATATGTACCAGAACCATTTAGAATTAAGATGGTAGAGACAATTAAGATGCTTACTCGTGAGGAAAGAGAACAAAAAATTGCTGAAGCCAAATACAATCTGTTTAATCTTAAGGGCGAAGACGTATATATTGACCTATTAACAGATAGCGGAACAAACGCAATGAGCCAAGAACAATGGGCGGGTGTAATGAGAGGTGATGAAGCCTATGCTGGTTCAGCAAGCTATTTTAAACTGGTAGAAACAGCTCAGGACATTTTTGGATACAAATATATTCAACCGGTACATCAAGGTCGTGCAGCAGAGAAAGTTCTTTTTGGACTATTAATGGGAAAAGGGCAATATTCTATTTCTAATATGCACTTTGATACAACAAGGGCCCACGTAGAATTGGCGGGTGCAAGGGCCATTGACTGTGTTGTTCCTGAAGCTGGTGATCCAGCAAAAAGAGTGCCTTTTAAAGGGAATATGGACACTAAAAAATTAGAGGCTTTAATTAATGAATATGGTGCAGATAAAATTGCAGTCGTTATCATGACTGTGACAAATAACTCAGCAGGTGGTCAGCCGGTATCTGTACAAAATGTAAGAGAAACGGCGGAAATTTGTAAAAAATATGGCATTAAGTTCTGTATAGATGCTGCTAGGTATGCAGAAAATGCTTACTTTGTAAAACAAAGAGAAGAAGGGTACGCAAATAAATCAATAAAAGAAATTATAAAGGAAATGTTTAGTTATGCAGATATGTTTACAATGAGTGCTAAAAAAGATACAATTGTAAACATGGGTGGGCTGCTTGGTATTAAAGAAGATGAAGCCCTATATCAAGCTTGTAAAGGACGAACAATTTCCTTTGAAGGCTTCGTAACCTATGGCGGACTATCAGGACGTGATCTAGAGAGCTTAGCCATTGGACTTAATGAAGGTTTGGATGAAAATTATCTTCGTTATCGTATCGGACAAGTGGAATATCTAGCTGGACGTCTAGATGAAGCAGGTATTGCATATCAATCACCGGTAGGAGGACATGGTGTATTTGTAGATGCAAAGGCAATGTTCCCACATATCCCATATAATGAATTCCCAGGACAAGCCCTAGCAATTGAGCTTTACAAAGAAGCTGGAATCCGTACATGCGATATCGGATCTTATATGTTAGGAAATAATCCTGATACAGGAGAGCAATTAAAAGCAAACTTTGAATTTACTCGCTTAGCAATTCCACGTCGGGTTTATACACAGGCACACATTGATGTGATGGCAGATGCGTTGATTGCAATTAAAGAAAGAGCAAAAGAAGTAAAAGGCTATAAAATAACATGGGAACCACCTATCCTTAGACACTTCCAAGCAAGTCTTGCACCTGTGGAAAAATAAAAAATATAAATCTACCTGTGGCCATTACTTCCAATGGCTACAGGTAATCCTTACACAAAAATAGGATTTAAGATATAAAAATATAAAAGATAAGAGGTGGAACAATGCCTAATAAGCATTCGGAAAACGTTGTCATTCAAGGTGAAACGTTAGAAGACCGTGATACGTTTAATTCTAAAATTGGGTTTATTTTAGCATGTATCGGTTCAGCTGTAGGTATGGGAAATCTATGGATGTTCCCTTATCGGGTAGGTCAGTTTGGTGGTGCGGCATTTTTAGTTCCTTATTTTTTATTTGTTATCATAATTGGATTTACAGGAGTTATAGGAGAAATGTCCTTTGGACGAGCTATGCAAACGGGGCCATTGGGAGCGTTTAAAAAAGCCTTTGAAAGACGAAATAAGAAAAATGGGGATTTGTTAGGGCTCATCCCTGTGTTGGGCTCGTTAGGAATTGCTATTGGCTATGCTGTTGTGGTGGGGTGGATTCTTAAATTTACAGTGGGATCCATCACTGGAGCGGTAACATCAGCATCAGATAGTGGGGCATATTTTGGCCAGATCGCAGGACCCTTAGGAAGCATAAGCTGGCATTTTGCAGGTCTGGCATTGACGTTTATTATTATGCTTTTAGGCGTAGCCAATGGAATTGAAAAAGTAAATAAGTTTATGATGCCCGCATTCTTTGGATTATTTGTTATTTTAGCCATTCGAGTGGTAACACTGCCGGGGGCTATGGTGGGATATAAGTACTTATTTATTCCTAAATGGGAGCTTCTAGGGGATCCTAAAACCTGGGTCTATGCTTTGGGGCAAGCGTTCTTCTCTTTGTCTTTGGCAGGTTCGGGAACTGTCGTATATGGAAGCTATTTAAAAAAATCAGAGGATGTTGTTGGATGTGCGAAAAATGTTTCGATTTTCGATACACTGGCAGCCATGTTAGCGGCGATTGTAATCATTCCTTCAGTATTTGCTTTTGGTTTAGATCCTGCAGCAGGACCACCATTAATGTTTATTACCATGCCAAATGTATTTAAAATGATGCCCATGGGACAATTATTTGCAATACTATTCTTTATAGCAGTATTATTTGCAGGTGTCAGCTCGTTAATGAACTTATTTGAAACACCAATTGAGGCTTTGCAACAGAGATTTAAGCTTTCAAGAGGTATCTCGGTAGCAATCATTGCAATCATTTCTGCTGGTGTTGGATTAATACTTGAAGATGCAGATAAGCTTGGAACCTGGATGGATGTTGTATCTATCTATATCATTCCCCTCGGTGCGCTGTTGGCAGGAATTATGTTCTTCTGGGTTTGTGGACCCGGCTTTGCAAGAGAACAAGCCCAATTAGGACGAGAGAAAACCATTGGTACTTGGTTTGAACCAATGACAAAATACGTTTTCTGTGGACTTACGATTGTTGTATATATTTTAGGAATTTTCTACGGCGGTATTGGTTGATATCCTATCTTGTATCCATCTGAAAGATAAAAATTTTCTTAGAGCAAGGCAGATGAGGAAGCAATATCCGGTATTGCCACTGATGATAACATTTAACTTCTTTTCATATAAAAAGGATGTCCATATCTTAGGGAGATGGACATCCTTTTTATATGGCCCTCTTAAAGGACATTTATACGAAGCAAGTAATATACCAATTAATTGAGCTGATACAATGAAGTTTGTTTGGTATTGTAGACCTTTGGATATAATAAATATAGTTGACAGCAAGTATTTAGTTGATATAATAAAATTATTGAATTGTGTATTTAAGTCATGTTTTTTACATAGAAATGAAACTTAACTTGAATAAATAAACTATTTTAAGGGTGATTTAATGTTTATTGATAAAGCAGTCATTCAATTAAAGGCTGGTAAGGGCGGTGATGGTGCTGTAGCCTTTAGGAGAGAGAAGTATGTCCCTGCTGGCGGTCCCCAGGGGGGAGACGGCGGTAAAGGCGGAAACATCATTTTTGAAGTTGATGAAGGAATGCGTACCCTAATGGACTTTAGATATAAGAAGCATTATAATGCTGAAAATGGTGAAAATGGCGGAAAGAAAAATATGTTCGGGAAGGATGGAGAGGACCTAGTGCTTAAGGTTCCTCCGGGAACCCTTATAAGAGATGAAAAAACCGGGAAAATCTTAGCGGATTTAACCCAAAAGGATGATCGTAAAATTGTAGCCCGTGGTGGAAAGGGAGGTAAAGGAAATACCCATTTTAAAACTGCAACCCGACAAGCACCACGGTTTGCCATAGCAGGTGAAGTGGGAGATTCCCTAACGGTGATATTAGAGTTAAAACTGATTGCAGATGTGGGCTTGATTGGATTTCCTAATGTGGGAAAATCCACCTTTTTATCTGTTGTAACCAGTGCTACTCCTAAAATTGCGAACTATCATTTCACTACCCTTACTCCTAATTTAGGGGTGGTAACAACGAAATATGGTGACAGCTTTGTACTGGCTGATATACCTGGTTTAATCGAGGGGGCCCATGAGGGAGTAGGACTAGGACACGATTTTCTAAGACATGTAGAAAGAACAAAATTATTAATTCATGTTATCGATGTGGCCTCGGTGGAGGGACGAAATCCCCTGGAAGACTTTGATAAGATTAATCAAGAGCTAAAGCAGTATAGTGAAATCCTGGCTGAAAAGCAACAAATTGTTGCTGCCAATAAAATTGATATACCTGGGGCAGAGGAGCATCTGGCTGAATTGACCAGGGTTTTAAGAGAACAGGATATAGAAGTATTTCCTATTTCAGCAGCTACCAATAGGGGATTAGATGAGTTAATGGTACATGTCTCAGGTAAGCTTAAGGAAATTGAAACGCAGGAGAGGTTGACAACTGTCGATAGGGAAGAAGAGAAAATATATCGGTTTAAGGACGAGCCAGATAATCTCTTTACAATCCGTCGAGATAATAATACTTATATAGTTGAGGGTAAATTTGTAGAAAGACTCGTAAATTCTACAAATTTTGATGATGTGGATTCCTTGGCCTATTTCCAAAAAGTATTAAGAAGGAGAGGAATCATCGATGAACTAAAAGAATTAGGAATTAATGATGGTGATATGGTTAAGATTGAAGAAATTGAATTTGAGTACTATGACTAGGAGACGGGGGTAAAGTAGCTAATATGAGCTGTATTAATTGTGAAAACTGCAAATTAAATACGAAAACATATTTCTGCATAGCTAAAAATGATTTTGTAATCGATGAACAGGAGCAAACAGTTGAAAAAATCCGAACTGGTTGGAAAAAGGGCGTCAAGGAATACGAGGTCCATCGAAGAAAGGCCAGAAAAGAAGTAGAGGTTTAATAGAAAAGGAGCAGATTAATGTTAACAGGAAAACAAAGAAGCTTTTTAAAGGCAATCGCCCATAATGAAAAACCCATTACGCAAATCGGCAAAGGGGGAATCACAGAAAATTTTATTGAACAGTTGGACTTAGCCCTTGAGGCTAGAGAACTTGTTAAGGTTTCACTATTAGAAACAAGCCTGCTGGACGCCAAGGAAACAGCAAATCAATTGGCTGGAGAGCTAAGGGCAGAATTTGTGCAGGCTATAGGCAATAGATTTGTTTTATATAGGCAATCGAGAAAAAATCCTAAAATACAACTACCAAAAAGCTAGTACCTAAGGTACTGGCTTTTTTTTATATAAAAAAATTCTAAATTTTAAAAATGGCTAGAAGCTAGTTCGGGCTAAGGGAGAGTACTGTTAGCGTACTGAAACTATAATATGACACAAAAAGTTAAAAATTTAAAAACCATATAACTAAAATATCAAATATTTATAATATGATACAAAAAATAGAAGGAAAATACAAAAAATTATCGAATTAGATAATAAATTGTAACTAATGAGATAAATCAACATGTAAAAGAATCTGAGTAAGGAGGCCTAGAAATGGTAGATTCTCAAACTGTAAAGTATGGATTAATCATTTTTTTAGTAGGGGCTGCCCTGATTTCTGACATCAGAATATATAAAATCAAAAATCAAATTGTTTATCCTTTTATGCTCATGGGATTAACCCTAAACATAGCTATATTTGGCTTGCAAGGCTTGAAGACATCTATAGAGGGGATTTTTATTCCAATAGTATTGCTTTTCCCCCTATATTTATTAAGGATGCTTGGAGCAGGTGATATTAAGCTGTTTAGTGCCATTGGTAGCATTATGGGTGTGGCTTTCATATTAAAATGTATGATTGTATCCTCTTTAGCAGGAGGATTAATGGCACTTTGTATCATGACCTTTAGAACAAATGGAAGGGCAAGGCTGCGTTATTTATACCAATATCTTAAGGCCTCCCTTTTAGCCATGAAGCCGCTATCCTATCAGGATTTTACTAAAGTCAATGATGGCCACTTCCCCTTTGCATTGGCAGTTGCACTGGGTACCCTTATTGTCAGCATAATATAATCAATTTAATTAGGTTAAAAGGGAGGGAAGACAATGGCAAGGATCAATATGATTGTAGCCGATCCAGATTTAGTATATTTAAAGGCCATTGAAAATTACTTTACTGAGCATTGCTCTCAGCGCTTCCATGTCTATTTGTATTCAAAAGCAGAGGCACTGGAAAAAAGGCTGCTTATTAATGAAGGGGAACCGGATATTTTATTGTTGCATCCAAGGTTATTAACAGATGAGATTGCCAAGGTCTATGGGGGAAAAGTGCTCATCTTATCTGAAGGTACCCAGGCCCAGGACCTAGAGAAATACCCTGCCATATATAAATATCAACGGGGAGACATGCTGACGGCAGAAATATTGCGAAATTTACAAGGTATCCGGGCCAATGTGCTGCCCTTAGATAAGGATTCTAAACAAACTAAAATAGGGCTCTTTTATTCACCAGAGGGTGGCTCGGGGAAAACAACCTTGGCCCTGGCCATGGGAACGCTGCTGGCAGGAATAGGAAAAGAGGTTCTCTATCTTACCTTTGAGTCATTTCCCTCTACCTCCCTCTATTTCCAATGGGAAGGGGCTGAACAGTTTTCTCAGCTCTACTATTATATGAAGGGAGAAAACAAGCAGCTAATGATGAGACTCGAAGGTATACGGCTAAAGGATCCGATTACTCAAATTAATTATTTCCCCCCTGCCGAGGAGCCCACTGAATTTTACGAGGTTACACCGGAAGAATTGGTATCCTTTATGGATCAACTTAAGAAAAGCGGACTCTATGACTACATATTGGTTGATGTAAGCAGCAGCTATGATGAACGGATTCATGCCCTGGTTGAGCTCTGTCAGCAGATTATGATTGTAGTGAGCCAATCCCCCGTCAGCATGATAAAGAAGAAAGCATTATTAAAAGTCTTGAATTCAAATGGGGAAAATGGAGCAATTGAGAATAAAATAATTATTTGCCTCAACCAAATAGGAGGGTGTGAAAATGCCATGGAGCTAGAAGATGAGAAATTTATCCTTCCCTATGCGCCGGATCTTCTGGTTAGAAGGGGGAAACGGTATCAAATAAATTTAGATTCTTCCTATATAAAATCCTTATCGGGTCTTATGGAAAGCTTTATTAACGGTAATTGAGGTGGAATCAATGGAAAAAAATCCTTTAAATGAAGTAGTTGAACGGGTTAAAGCGGAAGTAAGGGAACGCTTTGATTTAAAGAATGATATAAAGGATGAAGAAATCTTACAGGTGATCGAAGCTGTTGTATTCGAAGTAAGCAGAGCTAACAGGTTGAAGCTTGCTGAAAAGCAATATGTAGTTGAAACGGTCTTTAATGGATTAAGGAGATTGGATATTCTACAGCCCCTGCTGGAGGATGACACCATTACCGAGATTATGGTCAATGGACCGGAAGCTATTTTTATAGAAAGGCAAGGCGTAAGTCAGCGGTTAGATAGTCGCTTTAGTAATGCTCAAAAATTAGAGGATGTCATTCAGTCCATTGTCTCTAAGGTAAATCGAGTCGTTAATGAAGCCTCCCCCATTGTTGATGCCAGGCTTAAAGATGGTTCTCGGGTAAATGTGGTATTGCCTCCCATCGCTATGAATGGGCCTATTTTAACCATACGAAAGTTTCCAAAGAACCCGATTACCATCGACAATCTGATTACCTTTGGAACCATTACCGAAGAGGCTGCCAGCTTCTTAAAGCATCTGGTGGTGGCGAAATATAACATATTTGTTTGTGGGGGAACAGGCTCCGGAAAAACAACATTTTTAAATGTACTTTCAAACTTCATCCCCCCTGAGGAGCGGATTATTACCATAGAGGATTCGGCAGAGCTGCAAATCCTTCAAATAGAAAATTTGGTTAAGCTCGAGACTCGTAATGCCAATGTAGAGGGAAAGGGAAAAATCTCAATCCGTGAATTAATTAAGGCCTCCCTGAGAATGAGGCCCGAAAGAATCATTGTGGGAGAGGTCAGGGGAGCCGAAGCCATAGACATGCTTCAGGCAATGAATACGGGTCATGATGGTTCCCTTTCTACAGGCCATGCCAATTCAACAGAGGACATGCTAAGCAGGCTGGAAACCATGGTCCTCAGTGGTGCATCCCTTCCCCTTGAGGCAATACGGCAGCAAATCGCCTCGGGAATCGATATTATGGTACATCTTTCCAGATTGCGGGATAAAAGGAGAAGTGTAATGGAAATTTCTGAAATAGCTGGATTTGAACAGGGCGTGGTTAAATTGAATTCCTTATTTATTTTTCAAGAGTCGGAATCCCCGGGAGAAGAGAAACGGGGGCGTTTAATCCGAACCGCTAACCCGCTGATCCATAGAGATAAACTAAAGATGGCAGGCTTGCCCTGGAAAGGATAAGAAAAATGCTACGAATACTTTTGATGGTGACGGCAACTGTTTCAATAGGTATCATTCTATATTTAACGGCCTTTGAAAAGCTTAGAAGCTTAAGGAAGCCCCTTAGAATTCTAAAAAGACAAAGTAGTACTTCTAAATCCCTTAGAAAGCAAGGAATGAGGGACTATAATACCTACTCTATGGGCCTTAAGGAAAGGCTGATATGTACCCTCCAGGCAGCAGTGATCTTGTTTTTCCTAGGATATGTGTTCTATCAAAACCTGGTATTATCTTTGCTGCTGACACCCCTTTCTCTATTTTATCCTAAAATGAGAGAGCGAGAAATAATTAAGCGAAACAAAAACCAACTGAACGTCGAATTCAAGGATGCCCTGTATGCCATTTCCTCCTCCTTATCAGCAGGTAAAGCCATCGAAGCCTCCCTGCGGGATGCGGTAAAGGATTTAAAGCTGCAATATTCAGCGGAAGCTACTCCTATGATAGAAGAATTGAACCTGATCTTAGCCAAGATTGAAATGAACCAAACCGTTGAGGCAGCCTTTAGCGATTTAGCTGCTGGCTCCCATTTAGAGGACATACAAAACTTTGTGGATGTTTTTGCCACCTGTAATCGAACAGGGGGAAATCTGGTGGAGGTAATGAAAAATACCTCTAAGATTATTGCAGAAAAAATGGATTTCAAGCAGGAACTGGAATTGCTGCTGGCCCAGAGAAAATTTGAGCAGCGGGTCTTGATGATTATACCAGTGGCATTAATGATAGCGTTAAGGGCCACGGCAGCCGATTATATGGAGCCGGTTTTTACTACGTTGGTGGGAAGAGTAGTAATGACCGTGGCATTACTATTAATAGGGGTAGCCCTTTGGCTTTCTAAGAAAATAATGGATATTGAGGTGTAAAGCATGGTCGTTCAACTTATCCTTGGTCTTATATTGATTTTGGAATTGATTCTATACTTTGTTGGAAGTAAAAAATATAATGAACTATTTAAATCACTGGATCAAAAGCAATTTCCCCTTAAGTCCCTTATGCCCATGGGCTATCTCCTCTTAGAGCAATCGGGTTATCGATATCAAACCAATTATGATAAGCGCATGCTTTCCCGTTTTAATGAGCTCTATGGTGTAAAAAGAGGCAACAGGTTTCTGGTATACCATTGGGCTAATCAAGTGACGATGGTGTTGATTATTCTGTTAGTACTATCCATATTTGCTGCGGCCCTGGGAGATAGCCTTGATCAGGGGGGGATTTTCATGGGTCTGCTGTTGCTGGGGGCTGCAATCTATGGATTAAATCAGGAGGTAGTTCAACAGGTAAAAAAAAGACAGCTGCTACTCAAACTGGATTTTACGGAGTTTTTAAATAAACTGATTTTGCTATTAAATGCGGGAATGAACCTTCCTCGGGCGTGGCAGAAAATTACCAATGAAAGCAGAAGTCAAAGGCCCCTTTACGAAGAGCTGAGATTTACCATGGCAGAAATCAGTGGGGGCAAGGCAGAGGCAGAGGCCTACGAAGACTTTGCAAATCGATGTAGAACCCCTGAAATCTTTAAATTTACAACCCTTGTTCTGCAAAATATGAAAAAGGGCAGTGGTGAAATGGCGGGGATGCTTAGGCTATTATCCAATGAATGCTGGATAATGCGAAAAAATACTGCAAAGCTCTTGGGGGAAGAGGCATCTACAAAACTGCTGCTGCCGATGATGGTGATGTTCTTTGCCATCATATTAATTGTTATGACACCAGCTATATTGGCCCTGTCTCAAATGTAGAGAAAATAACGACAGAAAGGAGGTGTAAAGATGGTAAATAGGATATGGAATTTTATTGTAGAAGAGGATGGACTGGGTACTGTGGAGTTGGTACTATTAATTGCTGTATTAGTGGGTTTAGCACTATTGTTTAGAAAGACGATTGTAAAATTTGTAAAAACTGTTCTGAATAATATTGAAGGGAATGAATTGGATCCCCAAAATATTGATTCGGGACTTTAATAGTGACTATTCTAAGGAGGCCATGTTTGGCCTCCTAAAAAGGAATGAAGAAAATGCTGGATGGCTTAAGGCCAATTAATAAGGAAAGAACCTCCTCCCAGGGGAGTATGACCATAGAATTAGCCATTATTTTTCCTGTGATAATTTATGCTTTAATCACTGTATTTTATCTGCTATTAGTCCTATATCAATATGCAGCAATTCAAGCCCTGGTTGACCGAACAGCCATGAACAGCGGGCTGGCTTGGGCAAAGCTTAATGGAGTCGGTGATCCCGAGGGTCTGCTTCATGAGGGGGAAATTTCAATAAATGAGGTTAAGGATTCCCTTTATTGGCGTTTAGGGATATTTGATAACGGTGATGCCAAGGCAGAATTGATTACCCAATATCTTCAAGAGGAGCTGGAAAATTATCAGCTATTGACTCCAAAGGAAGGGGTGGTTAATGTAAAACTCAATAATTACCTTCTATATCAGAAGATTACTATTCAAGTGAAGCTTCGATATCAGTCTCCCTTTCCCTTTATTAATCTGATGATGGGTAAAAAAGAAGCAGACTACCAGCTGATCGTCCGTTCTGAGGCCAGAGTAAAGGATTCTTCAGAGATGATTCGCAATATAGATCTTGCATCAGACCTATTAGAGGAGTTTGAGGTTACTGCAAATTTAAAGCACAAATATTTCGATGCCATTAATCAGACCAAACAAAAAGTTTACGATTTTTTTAATAAGTAGGAGTGAGGACACTGAACGATAAAAAACAACAGGGAGCAATTACTGTATTTTTTAGTATTATTCTGCTTATCCTCATTACATTAACCGGAATTATTGTCGATGGAGCCAGAATCAGAGCTGCAGAAACCATGGCTAGGGAGGCTGCCAATACAGCACTCCACTCTGTCCTGGCAAATTACAACCAGACCCTAAAGGAGGATTATGGTCTATTTGCCCTGGAATTAAAAGAGGAAGAAGTAAATCAGCTTCTGCACTTTTACTTAGAAGGAAGTATGACGTCCCATGAAAGTCTTGATTTATCATTTTATAATCCGATTCCCTGGGATCTCTTTGAATATTCCATAGAAGCACTGAATAGCACATCCCTATATTCCCTTGGAGAGGACCCGGTGATTAGCCAGCAGATTCTTGAATTTATGAAATACAGGGCACCGAAGGTTTTATTAGAGGAGGGGCTGGAATATTTCTTTGAGCTAGAGAAGATCGGAAGAGCAGCAAAGGACCTTGAGGATAAGCTGGAGATCGAGCGGGAGCTTGGATCCCTGGCACAGAAGCAGCTGGAGCTTGAAAAAATCATTGCAAGGCTGAAGGGCTTTAGCATCGATCGAAATGTAGGGGTGTTAGCGAATATCATCAGTGGTGCCTATGGAAGAATTGAATATCAGGAATGGAAAGAGGAAATAAAGGAACAGCAACAGCAGGTAAGAAATACCCTTAGGGAAATTGAAAACCCAGAGGAAAGAGAATCCTATTTAGAAGAGCTGGAAGATCTCAGAAGTCAATGGGAAGAGGTAGATGAAGCAGAGGAAGCACTTGAAGATAAGATGGCAGAAAGCTACCGGGAAGCGGCTAAGGCTGTGGGGGCAGCTCTGGAGGACTGCAGGCAGCTGTCTTCTATATCCCAGGAGCTCCAGCAAATGATGGGTGAGATCAAGGTAAAGACCATGGCCATGGCAGAAAAGCTGGAGAAAAGGCAAGGGGAGGATAAAGGCGAATATGAAAAGTATCTTAAGGAGGAGTTACAGGGTTACCGGGATTTTGTAGAGGGAGAACAGTTAGATCAGCTAATAGCGGCAGGAGCAGAAAACCAAGGGCATCTTGAGGCAGCTAAAGCCATCTTGGATGAGACCTATGAAACGGCCATGGACGTAACAGTCGATTCAAGGGAGAACTTACGTACCTTAGACCAATCCCTAAATGAATTCAGCCGTTCCCTGGAGCCCCTAGATCTATCATTAAACTATGAGAAGCCCGCTGTTATAGAGGTATCTCCAGAAGAAGCGGGAGAGGATAAGGACAATCGAAAGGAAATATCCGCCAAGGCAAATGAGCTATTTCAGCAGGCCACCGGGAAGGAGGATATTGTTATTGATTCTGCCACCTTAGCAAAGCTGCCCTCCCGGGGAGAGCAGGCCTCAGACCATGGAACTGAGGTGGAATTTGACGAAAAGGATAAGGACAGGGGCTATAGTGAAGACAGCTTATCAGAACTCTATCAGCAATCATCCATCTTGGTGTCAGGGGTAAATGAGATAAGAGATCAGCTGTATATCAATGAATATAGCCTTGGAACCTTTAAGACTGCCCTATCGCCCCATGGGGATCTGGGATATAATCTGAGAAATCAACCAAAGGATGAGCGGATTTCCTTTTTCGATTATGAGGTGGAGTATATTTTATATGGAAATGCCTCTCAGAAAAAAAACCTGTTGAAAACAAAACGAGATTTGGTTGCCACAAGATTTGTATTGAATTTAATCTATGTTTATCAAAACCCACAGCTTTTAAAGTCAGCCACTGCTATAGCCTCTCTTCTGGCTGCACCCCTGGGCGGCGCTGCCATGCCCCTAATTAAAACCATGATTTTATGCGGATGGGCCATGGGATACTCCCTGGAGGATGTGGCTCAGATAATGAAGGGAGAACGGGTAAACTTCTACCGGGACCGAGATAGCTTTAAGCTTGGCTACGAGGATTATTTGCGGTTGTTCCTGTTAAGACCAGGATTAGACCAATCCCGTAAACTAGATAGAATTAAGGATTTGATACAGTTAAATCTACAAAAAAATCCCCTCTATACCGATAAGGTTGCCTTAAGCAGCTATTATACCTATGTTGGCATGGAACTGGACTACTCTCTCAAGGTCTTATTTCTTAGAGGTTTTAATTCCCAGGGCCATGAACCTGGAGGCAAGGATCGTTATCAGATTAAGCTGCTGCAATGGCAGGGCTATTGAAGGGTGGGTATCCTTTGAAAAAACATGGAGAAACAAAAGGATCCATTACTGTAGAGGCAGCAATTGTTTTACCGTTGTTGATCTGCTGTGTCTTGTCAATTGGCCTATTTAGCAAGGTTTATTATACACAGCAGCTAATACAGCATGCCATAACAGAGGCGGCCCATGAGTTATCCAGCTTTAGCTATGCCTACTATAGTAGTGGACTCTATGATATTCAACGGGAGCTTGAGGGAGGAATAGACACCAAGGCGGCCCAGGCACAGGAGCGAATGATTCAACTTCAGGAAACCTATTTTGACTTAATGGATGCGGCCTCCACCATACAAGAGGAGTCTTCAGAAATTTTTGATAGCATTGACTCCATCAGAGGCGGCCTAGAGGAGTTAACCGACATGGGAAACGAAGTGCTAAGTAATCCCATAGCAGAATTTAAAAGCTTTATTGCCCTAATGGGAAAGGGCTTTTACCATGAGGGGAAAACAGCCATCGGGAATACCATTGTTAAGCAGCTTATGAAAAAGCACTTTATCACTTCCCAGGATAGGGATTACGATAAGAAATTAAGACAGTTACACATCGTCAATGGTTGGGAGGGACTGGACTTTACCAGGTCTAAATACTTCGATCATCAAGGAAATATTGACATTGTTGTTACCTATAAAATAGAGTTACCCCTTCCTATTGATCTCATTGGAGAAATCCCCCTGCTTCAGCGGGTCACCTTGAAGCCCTGGATGCAGGGAGTCTTACCCTATGGCTCAATAGACACCTCCCCAGGGACTAATCTGCCCTCGGATCTGGTGGATCAGGTGGTGGAAGCGGGATATGATATCTGGAAGCTACCCATATTGAGACGGGGGAGGGAGATCAAAGGGCTCCTGGGAAGAAATTTGGATGATGCTTTTCCTAAGATAGATTCCCTAGAGGATGGAAAAGCCATTGCAATACGAACCCATGACACCCGATTAAAGAGCAACCAGGGAAAGCCATTTTATTATCAGCTTACAGCAGAAATCCGTGAGTTGGCTGATTTTACAGAGGCTAACCATAAAGGGGTAAGGGTGGGGCCAGAGGATTATCAGGAGAAATGGCTGCATATTGTGGTTCCAGATGTAACCCTTAGCCAAGGACAAATTCAATATCTAAGAGATGCAAAGGAATATGCCAAAGCTCGCAACATCAGTATAAAGATTATCGTTGTGAAATAAAGTGATTAGGAGGACAATGATGGAGCTATTGTTAGGACTAACCATTGGACTAATACTAGGCTATGGCCTGTGGAGCCTATCTAAGCATAAAAAAATAATGGGTGTAAAAGAAAAGGAAAAGGAAGACCTACTCAGGCATACAAAAATGGCAATGATTCTCTTCATGGGTGGAAGTTCCCTAGGTTTGCAGCAGGTCTATGGTTGGGGGCTGGAGCTGGTATTGTGGCTATTTTTAATTTCCCTTCTCCTATTGGTTACCTTTATCGATCTAGGGCATCAAATCATACCAAACAGATTAGTGCTGGCTGGGGCTGGCGTTGGGGTCTTTTTTGTGCTTTTCAATCCCCAATTAAGCCCTGGAGATGCAGCTTTAGGCTGTGTAGTGGCTGGAGGATCATTGGCACTAATCTCCTTTGCTACAAAGGGGGCGATGGGAATGGGGGATGTAAAGCTCTTTGCCTGCCTGGGAATTTTTCTAGGACTATGGAAAGTGCTACAGGTACTATTGTGGGCAGCCATACTCAGCGGGATAGCAGGTCTATTTCTTTTGTCGCTGAAAAGGGCCACAAGAAAAACCACAATGCCCTTTGCACCCTTTATATTAATGGGTACAATATTGGTCTTATTAATGAATTAGAAAGGGGTAGCATATGAAAGAAGCAGTTGGCTTTGGCAGCGAATTATTCTATGAAAATGATGTAAATGGCAGTTATCTTGTTTTAAAGCCTGAGGGGCAGAGCCTGTACCCCCACCAGGTGGCGATGCTTATGAACGGCTCAAATCCAGCCCTATTGCCCTTTAATCATAGAGAAAGAGATGGGCTTCCCTATTTATACTATGAAATCACCTCAAAACAACCCCTGCAAATGGTTCTATATAGAAAAAAGTTAAAGCAGCAGGAATTATTAACTATATTGCTGGCGGTGGTCCAGGCCCTTATAACTAGCAGTACCTATCTTCTTTATTATCAAAACTATCTGCTGGATGAAAATTATATTTACATTGACCCTTCAACCCTGGAGATCCGCATGGTCTACCTGCCCTATGAATGGGTTCAGGCAAATTCTGTAACAGCGTTGAAATCCTTAACCAATCGGTTAATTTTAGCCCTTGATCCTGGGGAGGCTGTTAAGGATTCCTTCTTACATAAAATACTGATGGCAATCAATGAGGAACAGCTTCAGATTAAGGATTTCCATAGGCTTCTTATGGCATTAAAGCTAGATATGACCACTGCAGAACAAGACAACAGTGTAAAGGCATTGAAGGAAGAACAACAGGAGATTGCAGCAGCAAAGGCGATTCAGTCAGAAATGGCTGTCCCACCAGTTTCAATCAAGCAGTCTATTGTGGTTCAGTCCCAGGAAGAAGAAAAGCCTGGGAGCCAGGGAGAAAAAAAGCCTAAATTAATCTTCCTGTTAAGTCAAATTGTATTGGTTGTGGTTACAATCCTACTGGTTACCGATACTTCCCTATTAAAAACTGACAAGGGTGCCTTAGACATTACTGCCCTTATAGGATGGACATTGTTAGCTATTGTCTTAGATGTCTATTTATACAAAAAGCTCTTTTGGGGAGAGGAAAAATTTCAACCAAAAGAAAAGCGCAAAACAAAGAAAAAAAAGAGCATTATAATGAATAAAAAAGAAATTATCAGTAAAAAGGCAGCGGAAAAGGAACCCTTGAAGGGACAGCAGCCTATGGCTTCGATGTCCCCCAGACCATCAATGCCAATAGAGCAAAGCTTTGATACAGCGTTAATCGAAATAAGCAAACAAGATTATCCTCAGTTAACGACTATAACAAATGGTGTAGCTGAATATGTTGATATCAATAAGCCCTCCTTTGTGATTGGAAAGCTAAAGGAGCAGGTGGATATGGTAATTATGGATAGGGCGGTAAGTCGAATTCATGCCGAAATCACTTATGCAGAGGGGGGCTGCCTCCTTAGGGATCTAAATTCTAAAAATGGCACCTATGTCAATGGTGAACGAATTAATAGCAATGTCAATTATCCTATCTATAACGAGGATAGAATCCGCTTTGCTAACCGGGAGTATACCCTTGTTTTAAATGATAATTAATGGAGAAATAATATGAGAAAATATGAAATGATTGTGGAGGCAGTATGTGAGCAAGGCTCCCTAAAGAAGATAAATCAGGATGGAATTTTAGCTAAGGTAGGGGAGGATCCAGGGGGAGAGTTTGGGCTTTTTGTAGTGGCTGATGGAATGGGTGGACTAAGCTCTGGAGAAGTGGCTAGCTTTATGGTAATTGAAGGATTGCATCTTTGGTGGCTGGAGGTCTTGCCTAAACTGCTTCCAACATCTGAAATCAATGAAATAAAAAAGTCCCTGAACCAATATGTAAATGAAATAAATCAGAGAATTATTGATTTTGGACTACAACGAGAAAAAAAATTAGGTACAACCCTATCAATGCTTTTTATCTACCATCATCAATATTATATTTATCATATTGGGGACAGTAGAATCTATGGTTTTCCAAGGGGGGGATTAAAGCAATTGACAAAGGATCATGGCTGGGTGGCTGAGGCTCTGGCAGGGGGAATGCTAACCCAGGAGGAAGCCTGTAATCATCCCAGAAGTAATGCTTTGACCCAATGTATGGGAGTAAATCCCCAGCTCAATCCCTTTCAAACCACCGGCTTTCTTAAGGGTAATGAAGGATTTCTAATATGCAGTGACGGCTTTTATAGATATATTAGCGAAGAAATCATTGAAAAAAACCTCAATGGAAACCAGCATAATTTTTCCTCTGCCCTAGGTACCTTGGTTAATTTAATCTATAGGGAAGGTGCAAGAGATAATTTATCTGCCATTGTTATTAAATTACATAGTCCAAGGAAAAAATCCTTAACAATAAGAGAATTATTAAGATTTTAACGGCTCCGCTTTCCTACTGTGGGCAACGATAATATAATTATGTAAAGCTCGGTTTCTTTTAGCCAAAGAACAGGGCTTTAATTTATGCCCTTAAGCCGATCATTTTCATTTATGGAAACTTTTCTGTCACGGTAACTTGCTCTACAAGGGGACAGAGTCGCATTGTTTTATTAAATTAATTTTAAGAAGGAAAATGGAAATGTGGGAAGAATAATATAGGTTATACTAATTTCTAAAGGGATATCAGAACATTTTATATGGAGCCGTAAGTTAAAAATCAGTTAATTAGGGGGAATAGACTATGAATTGCCTGGTCATCCATGGTAGCTTTCGCAAGGGAAATACCTATAAAATAACTACTGCTGTAATGGAGCATATGAAGAAGTTAGGGGAGTGTACCTTTGAAGAGGTTTTTCTCAAGGATATAGATTTACAATTTTGTATAGGTTGTAATACATGCTTCTTGAAGGGGGAAAGCTACTGCCCTCATCAGAATGTGATCCAGTCCATTGCTAAAAAAATTGAGACGGCAGACATATTGATTGTTACCTCACCTACCTATTCCCTGGCAATTTCCTCCCTTGTGAAGTGTTGGATAGACCATATGTCCTATCGCTTTCATCGGCCCCATTACTTCCACAAGAGGGCCCTGGTTATTACGACCACAGTTGGGGCTGGTGCATCGAAGACTGGAAGGTATATTAGAGACGTTCTTATGCATTGGGGATTTAATTGGGTAGGCAGACTGGCAATTCAATGTGCTAGCTTAGATTATCATCCCGATGAAAAAACCCAGGGGAGAATAGAGCAGACCGCCCAAGAGCTCTATAATGAGTATACAAGAAAAACATTACGTAAACCTAGCTGTAAAAGGGTATTTTATTTCAATATTTGGCGAGCCATGGCTCTGCTGGGCACGGATGACCAAACGGCAGACTATTGCTACTGGCAGGAAGCAAAGCTGCAAAATTCCCCCTTTGCCCCTAAAATTCCCCTGGGCACCATGAAAATAGCCCTAGGGAATTCTATTTACTTTATGTTTAAAAAATTGATGAGGCTGGAAGGGCAAAAGAGTAAAACTAATTAGGGAACTGTCAAAAAATTAACTTTTACGACGCCAGTCGTAATGGGAAGGTTAGTTGGCCCATAATGATTAGCTTTGAAAAAATCCATAATCTAAAATAAAAAACTAAAGGAGGTAATGTGATGTCAGGTGATTTTGTAAAGCCCTCTATTTTACCAGGCTTTATGGAGCTGCTGCCAGCTGATCAGATACTATTTAATCAAATGATGGACACCATTAGGGAGGTATATGAACGCCACGGATTTCAACCAATAGATACTCCGATAATCGAAAAGGAAGAAATACTTTTAGCAAAGGCCGGGGGAGAAACAGAAAAGCAGATTTACCGATTTGAAAAGGGCAGAAATAATTTAGCCCTAAGATTTGATTTAACCGTGCCTCTGGCTCGGTATGTGGCACAATATTATAATGAACTAAACTTCCCCTTCAGACGATATCAAATCAGCAAGGTTTTTCGAGGAGAAAAGGCACAAAGAGGAAGATTTAGAGAGTTTTACCAATGTGATATAGACATTATCGGTAACGAGAAACTCAGCGTCATAAATGATGCTGAGATCCTTAGTATTATTTATACCATTTTTAATGAATTGAAATTTAACGATTTTACAATCAGGATCAATAATCGTAAGCTGCTGCAGGGCTTCTTTGATGGTATTGGTATTAAAGATAAAGCAGAGGTCCTTAGGGCTGTGGACAAGCTGGAAAAGGTTGGCCTTGAGGCAGTCATTAAGGAGCTTCAGGCAAAGAATTTACAGCAAGGAGTCATTGACCAGTTGGTCGATTTCATACAGCAAAAGGGCTCCCCCAATGAAATTATCCGATATCTTCAAGGGTTATCAATTTCAAATGACCTCTATAGGCAGGGGCTTGACGAACTGACCCAGGTAGTTAGGGCTATTGAAGGCTTCCAGGTACCAGAGTCTAATTATCGAGTGGATTTAACCATTGTCAGGGGGTTAGACTACTATACAGGAACCGTATACGAGACATTTCTAAATGATTACCCCCATATAGGCAGCGTCTGCTCAGGAGGGCGATACGAAAACCTAGCTGATTATTACACCAATAAAAAACTTCCGGGGGTAGGGGTTTCCATAGGGCTGACAAGGCTTTTTTATCAGCTGATTGAGGCTAAGATCATTCAGCCCTCAAGCCAGACCCTTACTAAGGTATTGGTTATTCCCATGGATGAAAAAAGCATGAATTACAGTTTAACGGTGACCAATACCTTAAGAAAAGCAGGAATTATTTCAGAAATCTACTTAGAGGATGCTAAATTTAAGAAAAAACTAAGCTATGGTCATAAACTGGGGATTCCCTACGTCATTATTATTGGTGAGGACGAAATCAATAGCGGCAAATTGGCTCTAAAGGAAATGGAAACAGGCCAGCAGCAAAGTCTTCCGGTTGAAGACATCATTAGTCGTGTCCTTTCCCTGGAGAAAGAATAGAGGAAATGGCCAGGTTTCAAAAGGGTTTGTTTTAATTGAGGTAATCGACCTAAAGGAAAATAATTTGTAATTTTTCCTTGATGAAGAGGCATTTATCAAATATAATTGTTAAATAATAGTATGACAAGCAGAAGAGGAGGTCACATAGATGACAACACCGAACTCCACAGTTCAATCAAACTTTATTATTAATATCATAAACGATGATCTAAAAAATAATCGAAATGATTCTCGGGTACATACCCGGTTTCCGCCAGAACCTAACGGATATTTGCATATTGGTCATGCCAAGTCTATCTGCCTAAATTTTGGCCTTGCAGAAAAGTATAATGGACTCTGTAATCTTAGACTAGATGATACGAATCCCAGCAAAGAGGATGTTGAATATGTTGAATCAATTAAAGAAGATATTCAATGGCTGGGCTTTGACTGGGAGGATCGTCTGTATTTTGCCTCCGATTACTTTGAGAAATTGTATGAACTAGCCGTTCAGCTAATCAAAGATGGTAAGGCCTATGTATGTGATTTATCCCCTGAGGAAATGAGACAATATAGAGGAACCTTGACGGAGCCAGGGAAGGAAAGCCCCTATCGAAACCGTTCTATTGAAGAAAATCTTGCTCTTTTTGAAAAAATGAGAGCAGGAGAATTTGCCGATGGAACCAGGGTGCTGCGGGCAAAAATAGACATGAGCTCCCCTAATTTAAATATGAGGGATCCGGTCATGTATCGTATTTTAAAGGCTCACCATCATCGTACCGGAGACAAATGGAGCATTTACCCTATGTATGATTATGCCCATCCCCTGTCAGATGCCTTTGAAGGAATTACCCATTCTATTTGTACCCTGGAGTTTGAGGATCATCGACCTTTGTATAATTGGTTTGTTGAGAATTGTAAGGTAGAGGCAAAGCCTCAGCAAATTGAATTTGCCCGATTAAATTTAACTGATACGGTAATGAGTAAAAGGAAGCTACGAATGCTTGTGGAGGAGGGGCTGGTTTCAGGCTGGGACGACCCAAGAATGCCCACCATCAGCGGATTTAGAAGAAGGGGATATACTTCAGAAGCAATCCGTGATTTCTGTGAAAGAATTGGTGTGGCTAAAAGCAATAGTGTAGTTGATATTGCCATGTTGGAGCATTGTATTCGTGAGGACTTAAATGCAAAGGCCCCCAGGGTAATGGCCGTACTAAAGCCCTTAAAGGTGGTAATTGAAAATTATCCCGAGGGACAAGTAGAAGAGCTGATCGCAGAAAATAATCCCGAGAATCCTGAGATGGGTACTAGGACCATTCCCTTCTCTCGAGAGATATACATTGAACAGAATGATTTTATGGAGAATCCCCCAAAGAAGTTTTTCCGCTTGTTCCCAGGGAATGAGGTCCGCTTAAAGCATGCCTACATTATAAAATGTGAGCAGGTGATTAAGGATGAAAAAACAGGAGAAATTATCGAGTTAAGATGTACCTATGATCCTGAAACAAAAAGTGGAGGACCATCCAGTGGGAAAAAGGTAAAGGGAACGCTCCACTGGGTTTCAGCCAGCCATTGTGTGGCAGCAGAGGTCAGATTATTTGAGCCTCTATTGCTTGAAGAAGAAGGGGAGGAAAGGGGAGAAAAAGACTTCTTATCCAGTGTCAACCCTAATTCTATTCAAACAATGAAGGCCGTGGTTGAAAAGAATCTTGCAGGGGTTAAGCCAAACAGTAAGTTTCAATTTATGCGACATGGTTATTTTTCTGTGGACCCAGTGGATTCCAAGGAAGACTACCTTGTGTTTAATCGAATCGTTTCACTAAGGGATACATGGGCTAAGTTAAACAAAAAATAAAGCTTACAGTCCGAGGCGAATCATTGCTTCGGATTTTTCATTTCATAGGAAAGTTCGTTTTTTCCTATGAAATGGGGGGTGTCACCCTTATTAAATAAGGAGGGTACAACGAAGCGTCCTAGGGAACCCATGGGTTCCCTGGAAAACAAACGTGGCGATAGCCACTTTGTCTTTTTACAGTAAAATTTGTTTTACCTAAGCCACTTTGTTCTTAAAAAAATATTTTCCCTTTATAGGATTGATGATATTTGTTAAAATATTATAGATGCCGTTGGAATGATAATAAAAGAGGTGTAAAGATGGAACTAACTGATTTTAATAACAGAGTAGAATTAAGACGCTATGGTATTTTGGGAGGAACCTTTGATCCCATCCATAATGGACATCTGTTTATCGCCCAGACTGCCTTAGAAGAGCTGCAACTGAATAAAGTTCTCTTTATTCCCAATAGAATTTCTCCCTTTAAGGAGGGAGAAGCCGTTACCGAACCCCATCATCGTGGGACGATGACCGAAATTGCTATCCTAGACAATGAAAGCTTTAGCATGTCGCCAATGGAGATTTATCGAAAGGGTCCTTCCTATACCATTGAGACGATTCGACAGTTAATTATAGAAAATCCGCCAAATACTGCCTTTTACTTCATCTTAGGAACTGATGCTTTTTCTGAAATTGAGGGTTGGAAAGACTATCAGCAGTTGCTTTCGCTGATTAATCTAGTGGTGGTCACCCGTGGGGGCTTCGATAGCAGCGACCTTGACAAAAAAATTGAATATTTTACAAAAGTGCAAAAGGGGCATATAATGAAACTAACGATTCCTACCCTGGAAATCTCTTCAACCGATATTAGAAATCGGATCAGAGGGGGGAAAAGCATTAAGTATATGGTTCCTCAAGGGGTTGAATCCTATATACGTAAGCATAGTCTATACAAAGCGTAAGGGGTGAATACATGAATCGACAATTGATTGAAGCCATTGAAAGCAGACTAAGGGAAGTGATTAACCCAAAAAGGTATAGACATACCATGGGGGTGGTAGATGCTGCAGTCTATTTAGCCAATAAATATGGAGGAAATGCAGCAGATGCCCATCTAGCAGCCCTACTCCACGACTTTGCCAAGGATTTTTCAGAGGCCCAGCTAAAGGCTTATGTTGACAAAAATCAACTGGAGGTTGATGAAATCCTAATGGAAGCCCATGAGCTTCTTCATGGAAAGGTGGGAGCTCACATTGCAAAAAAGGAATTTCATATAGAAAATGAAGCTATACTGAAGGCCATTGAAAACCATACGACAGGCAGTACAAATATGAGCACCTTAGAAAAAATCATTTATCTAGCAGATTTTATTGAGGTAGGACGGGATTATCCCGGGGTAGACGATTTACGACAGCTGGCAGAAGAAAGCTTAGATAAGGCAGTCCTTAAGGCCTTTAATAATACGATTGTATATGTAATTAGTATTGAAAAGCCCCTTCACCCTAATACAATCTATGCTAGAAATGAAATCTTAAAACTAATTGAAGGAGCTAAGAAATAGCATGAGAAGATTAAAAAAACGAGTATGGCTCTTGTTTTTTCTGGGAGCAATATTTTTTATTGGTGCAGGGGCTGTAGCAAATCTATTGATAGCTGGAGGCTATGATGGTCCAGGAGGAAGCATTTTAAATCCCCTTAATATTTTTGGTAACCGTAAAGAAAGAACGAATATTTTAGTATTTGGAATTGACGCAAAAAATCCTGAGGATGTTAATAAACGAAGGTCAGACACCATTATGCTCTTTAGTGTCGATGGTGCTGGGAAAAATCCTGTGCTTCTTTCGATACCCCGGGATACACGGGTTGCGATTCCTGGTCGAAAATCCCCCGATAAAATTAATCATGCCCATGCCTTCGGAGGATCAGAGCTATTGGTGGAAACCGTGGAGGGACTATTGGGTATAGAAGTGGACCACTATGTTAGGGTTAATTATCGTGCAGTAGAAGAGGTAGTGGACGCCCTGGGAGGAATCGAAGTAGATGTTCCCATGAATATGAGGTATAATGACCCCTATGATGATCCACCGCTTCATATTGACATTAAAAAAGGCCTCCAAGTGCTGGATGGTGAAAATGCTGTTCACTTTTTACGATTTAGAAAGGGTTATAAAAATCAGGATATTGGAAGAATAGAGGCCCAGCAGCAATTTGTTCAGGCCCTGAAGGAAAAGGTGCTGTCACCCTCGATTATTCCTAAAATTCCCCAATTGATTGAGATATTCTACAGCAACGTAGATACCGATATCTCTAAGACAAGAATGTTAACCCTGGGAACCAAGGTGGCAGGACTAAATAATGAAGAAATGATTAAGCTCACCCTGCCAGGAAGCTCAAAATATATTGGGGGCATTTCCTACTATGTGCCTGATGAAGAAGAAATTAGGCAGCTAAGGAATAGCTATCTGGTGGGAGAGGTAGAAAAAATCTATGAAGTCTCTGTTTTAAACGGCTGTGGAGTAAGTGGCATAGCTTCAAAATACCAGTCATTTTTAGAAGCAGAGGGAGTAACGGTTAGTAGTATAGGAAACTATGAAAGCAGTGATTTGGAGGTTTCCTTTATTGAATATACAAAGGGCTTTGAAAAGCAGGCCCAGAAAATGGCAAATCTCCTAAATATTAAAGAGTTAAGGGAGGTTGAAGCCCTATCGGATTCAGACCTTCAAGTGGTGATTGGCAGCGACTTAAAGAATAAACTATAAATCCATAGGAAATCCCCTGGCATATATTTGGACGATATCAATATATTTATATCGATGTGGTTCATAAATCATAGCATTAGGGGGATAATATGGAAATATTAGTTGTTGCCTTACTATTTTTGCTTGGACTGGGGATGACGATCAAGGGTGGCGATTGGTTTGTGGAATCAGCAGTATGGCTGGCGAAGGTGACAGGAATACCCAATGTATTAATAGGGGCAACTGTTGTCAGTGTTGCCACTACCCTGCCAGAACTATTGGTTTCTACCATTGCCACCCATCAACAATTTTATGATGTGGCCATTGGAAATGTGGTAGGCTCTGTGATATGTAATATTGGACTGATACTGGGCTTAACTGCAATCATTTCACCCATAAGGCTTCAGCGGGGAAGCTTTTCTCTTAAGGGAATTTTTATGCTGGTCAGCTGCCTGCTTCTCTTTTATACCGCTGGAGATCGAATCATCACCCCTCAGGAGGGAACCCTGTTTTTAATTCTTCTTATCGTATATATTGGTATGAATATAATAGAATTAAAGAAAAGGGACAGGACCTGTCAAAAAGAGCCCATGGATTATGGCATGGGATCCAGTGGCCACTATATTACTAGATTTTTCATTGGGGCCCTGTTGATTATCGCTGGTGCCAGACTTTTGGTGACGAAGGGAGTCATGTTGGCAGAGATAATTGGAATACCTGAACAGGTCATCAGTTTGACTTTAATTGCTTTGGGAACTTCACTGCCTGAGCTGATTACAGCTATCTCATCGGTACTGAAAAATCAGCAGGGAATTTCCGTGGGGAACATCCTAGGGGCCAATATTCTAAATCTGCTGATGGTACTGGGAATATCATCGAAATTGAGTAATCCTGGTATTGTAATTAGCTATCAAAATATTATGTTGGGAGCAACAATATACAACATTCCTCAAACCCTTTATTTTGATCTGCCAGTTGCGGCCTCTTTGATGCTACTGTTGGTACTAGGCGGAATAGGCTTAAATAAAATTAATCGAGCCCTTGGAGCAGTGATCCTTAGTGTTTATTGTGCTTACCTATTCATTTTAGCGAAAGTATTTTTGTAAAACAGGAGGAATTCTATGGATAAACTTGCCTTAGATCTAGTTAAGCGAATCGCATACCATATTGAGGATAAATTGGGTGAAGATATTGTGGTGCTAGATTTGTCAAATATTAGCTCTATTTGTGATTACTTTGTTATTGCCAGCGCTGGCTCCAGCAGACAAGTGAAGGCCATTGCTGACGAAGTTGAAGATCAGCTGGAAAAACAAGGGGTGAACCTATCCCATAAGGAAGGGTACCATACAGCAAGATGGATTTTAATGGACTATGGGGACGTGGTGGTACATATTTTCCACGAGGAAGATCGGTCCTTCTATAACATCGAAAGAATCTGGCGTGATGCAATTACCGTTAATATTGACAGAATTGAGAATAATGATATATAATGATAAATAACTTTACACAAAAATTGAATGACAACACTTCGATGAAGCTGAGGTGTTGTTAATTTCATAGAAATAGGGTAGACGGAGTAGTAAGCAGCAGAACCTTTAAGAGAGTCGGTGGCAGGTGTAAACCGATAGGGGAGGCTGCCGAACTTGCCTGTTAAGATTACCCGAGGAGGGATTCCTATATCAACCAGAGAGTGGACTTTCTGTCAATTAGGGTGGTACCGCGGGCTGAGCTCGTCCCTATGTTGACTAGAAAGTTTTTTGTATTTTTATAGAAAATATGAGGAGGAATAGCATGGGCGGTTATGAATTTAATGAAATTGAAGCAAAGTGGCAAAAATACTGGTCTGATACCAAGGCCTATGAAACTGAAGAAAACGAAAAACCCCATTATTATGTATTGGAAATGTTTCCCTATCCCTCTGGGAAAATACATATGGGTCATGTAAGAAATTACTCCATTGGAGATGTGCTAGCTCGTTTTAAGCAGATGAGAGGCTTTAATGTGCTTCATCCAATGGGCTGGGATGCCTTTGGACTGCCAGCAGAAAATGCAGCCATTAAGCATGGAATTCATCCTGATATCTGGACAAAGAAAAATATCCAGGAAATGAAGGATCAATTGAATACATTAGGCCTAAGCTATGACTGGAATCGAGAGGTGGCCACCTGTAACGAGGACTATTATAGATGGACCCAATGGCTGTTTTTGAAGTTTTATGAAAAGGGCCTTGCCTATAAAAAAGAGTCCCGAGTAAACTGGTGTCCTTCCTGTGAAACGGTTTTGGCCAACGAGCAGGCCGTGGGGGGGCTTTGTGAACGGTGCGACAGCAAGGTAGAAAAAAAGATGTTGAATCAATGGTATTTTAAAATTACAGATTATGCAGAGACGCTTTTAGCTGATATAGAAACCCTAGATGGCTGGCCTGAGAAGGTAAAGACCATGCAAAAAAACTGGATTGGCAAAAGTGAAGGGGCAGAGGTTGACTTTCAAATCGAAAATTATCCTCAAAGCTTGAAGGTTTTCACCACGAGGCCAGATACAATTTGTGGGGTAACCTACATGGTTTTGGCTCCAGAGCATCCCTACGTGGCTGATCTAGTAAAGGGAACAGAATACGAGGAACCGGTAAAGGAGTTTGTCACTAGGCTCCAGCATATGTCTGACATTGAAAGAACCTCTACAGAGATAGAGAAGGAAGGGATATTCATTGGACATTATTGTAAAAATCCTCTTTCTGGTGAACTGATACCAATCTATATTGCCAATTATGTTCTGGTTGACTATGGAACTGGGGCCATTATGGCTGTGCCGGCCCATGATCAGAGAGACATGGATTTTGCTAACAAGTATGGTATTAAGATCGTACCGGTTATCGAACCTATCAATCAAGATCAGTTAGAGAAAGATAAAGCCTTTGACGGGGATGGCCTTATGATTAATTCCCATGGGTTTAACGGGTTAAGTAATAGAGAGGCCTATGGTAAAATCACCGAAAGGCTAGAGGCCCTTGGTGTAGGCAAAAGAACCATTAGCTATCGACTCAGGGATTGGCTTCTTTCAAGACAGCGCTATTGGGGTGTTCCCATTCCAATAATTTACTGCGAAGATTGTGGAGCAGTACCTGTTAAGGTTGAAAATCTACCGGTTAAATTGCCTACAGATATTCAATTTACTGGGAAGGGATTGTCACCCTTGGCCACCAGTGAATCCTTTATCAAGGCCCCCTGTCCTCATTGCGGTAAGTTAGGGAAGCGGGAACTGGATACCATGGATACCTTTGTGGATTCCTCTTGGTATTTTTTAAGATATGCTGATCCGAAAAATGAAATATTGCCCTTTGATAAGGAAAAGGTTCGTTATTGGCTGCCGGTTGATCAGTATATTGGCGGAGTTGAGCATGCAATTTTGCATCTTCTGTATGCCCGATTCTTCACAAAGGTGATTAATGATCTAGGGTACATTGAGCTTAAGGAGCCCTTCAAAAACCTGTTAACCCAGGGGATGGTCCTAAAGGATGGCGCTAAGATGTCCAAATCCAAGGGGAATGTGGTTAGCCCTGAGGAAACGATACAGAAATATGGGGCCGACACCGCTAGGCTTTTTGTATTATTTGCTGCACCTCCGGAACGGGACCTTGAGTGGAGTGATCAAGGGGTCGAGGGCTGCTATCGTTTCCTTAACAGGGTATGGAGATTGGCCGATGAAGCAAGGGAAAACCATTTATTTGCCCCTGGGGCCGGATCAGTGTCCAAGGAAGACAAAAATCTTAAATATATGATTCACCACACCATAAAACGGGTAACAGAAGATATTGAAGGCCGATTTAATTTCAATACCGCCATCAGTGGCATCATGGAACTGGTTAATGACCTCTATAAATATAAAGAAAGCAATAAGGGTGCCATTAATGGTGAATTATTTAAGGAAGGGATCTCGACGGTAATTATTTTAATGGCTCCCTTTGCACCCCATATTACCGAGGAGCTATGGAGGCAAATAGGCGGTGAAGGTAGTGTTCATCAGTTGGATTGGCCCCAATATCAAACCAGTGCCCTAGTGAAGGATGAAATAGAAGTGGTAATTCAAATTAATGGAAAGGTAAGGGATAAGATTACCATTCCTTCGGATATCACTAAAGCAGAGATGGAAAAGCTGGCTATGGAAAATGAAAAGATTAATACCATGCTAGCAGGAGCAGAAATTGTGAAGATAATTGCTGTTCCTAAAAAGCTAGTAAATATCGTAATTAAATAGGGGGGATAAAATGGCAAAAACGCTGCACCCAATTTTAAAAGGTATGATTCCCATGGTAGAAGGGATTTCCAAAACCTTTGGGAGAAATTGCGAAGTCGTTTTGCACGAAATTACCGATTCAAAAAAATCAATCGTTGCCATTTACAATGGACATGTCACGGGTCGTTCAGTGGGGAGCCCCATGTTGGATGTAGGTTTAAAGGCAGTTCGTAAGGGAAATAACGCTGATAATATCTTAAACTACAGAAACAAAAGCTCCGATGGGAGGGTTCTGAAATCTTCAACCATGTTTATACGAAATGAGGAAGATGAAATTATCGGATGTCTATGTATAAATATAGATATTTCAGAATTTGTCGTGGCGCAAAAATCCCTGGAGGAATTAATTCAAACCGATACAAAGGTAGAAGTGACCATGGGGGATTTTGCAACAAATAATGTAAACGACGTATTAATGAACATCGTATCTGAAACCCTCGATGCCTTCGGCAAGCCTGTGGCCTATATGAATAAGGAAGAAAAGGTAAATATTGTAAAAAAGCTAGACGAACAGGGTGCCTTCCTGATTAAGGGAGCAATCGACTATGTCGCAAAAATATTATGTGTTTCCAGATATACGATATATAATTATTTAGATGAAATTAGAGTTAACGGATAAAGGAGAGATAATTACATGAGAAAAGTCATCAATACACCAAAGGCACCAGCTGCAATCGGGCCCTATTCCCAAGGCGTTCAAGTGGGTAATTTATTATTTATTTCAGGACAAATCCCCTTTAATCCTGAAACCATGGAGTTGGTTTCCCAGGATATTAAGGAGCAAACAAAGCAATCCTTAGAAAACCTAAAGGCCATACTTGAAGAAGCAGGTCTATCCCTGAATAATGTGGTGAAGACCAGTGTGTTTATTAAGGAGAGAAACGAATTTG